>ERZ836358.2-NODE-2-length-409381-cov-8.936210_pt1 | contig 409381 bp, 317 predicted proteins | sample MGYA00519942_ERZ836358 | MGnify/ENA primary metagenome ERZ836358 (study PRJEB31850, sample SAMEA3708798) | human gut metagenome | biome: human gut; feature: human-associated habitat; material: faeces | place: China | collected 2014 ...
GTGGAACAGACAATTAAATTAACACGGTATTTGATGAATAAATACGGTGTGCCGGTAGAAAACGTATTACGACACTATGATGTGTGGGATAAAAAGTGTCCCGAACCGTTCGTACGTCAGCCGGAGCTATGGGATAATTTCAAAAGACGATTAACAGGAAGTGAGGAATTAACTATGGAGCAGTACAATGAATTAAAAAATCTAATAGAGAAACAGGAGGCGGCTATTTCAGCACTACAAATAGAAAACAAGGAGTTAAAAGCCGTAGTGCAAAGTACAATGGTGTATGACTATAACGATGGCAACATGCCATCGTGGGCAAGAACGGCAGTACAAGCCGCGCAAGATTACGGCGCATTGGTCGGTGACGAGCAAGGGAGATTGGGACTATCTTATAAGGACCTACGAACTATTGTGCGTGAATACCGTTGTGGCCTGTATAGTAAATAATATGAGGTAAAAGCTACAATTTATGATTATAATTGGTTGAACTCTTAAAAATGAAAATATAAAAATATTATGTATATATGGACAAGAGTTATATTTTGTGTTAAAATCATAATGTGATTCGGGGGTGAATATTATAAAAAGGAAAATAAAAAATAAAATTTGGCATGATAATAGATGTAAGAAAAAGTTGAAGTTTATCACTAAATATAACAAGAATAGACGTCGAACTTCAGAAAGATATATGTTGGAAAGAGAAATAGAATGTGACAATCAAATTATTCATGATGTTCATTCGATTACTATAAAATGCCAAGCCCCACAAAATTTCAGTATTATGGATAATACTGAGGAAACCATAGGTTTTTTTAATTATATTCTGTATCAAATGAATAGAACTAAAAGAACGAATAAAAAAGTTATTTTCTTCTTGGATTTAAGTGATATTCAAAAAATTGATACGGATGCATTGATGTATTTGATAGCATTAATGAATGATTTACATAGTAACATATTAAAAAAATACAGTTTCAAAGGTACATTTCCTGAAGACAAAAGTGTTCATCGCATTTTAACCGAATCGGGTTTTTTGGACTATGTAAAATCAAATAGAACTCACATAATACCTCGTAGCAATAAGATTCAAATTAGGCATGGAACAAAAAATACTCCTGACATTGCGAGGGAGGCATGTGAAATGGTTCAGACGATATGTAATATTGACCGTATTAAAACAATATCATTATACAATATATTAGTAGAATTAATGGACAACACAAAGAATCATGCCTATACTAAAAAAACAATGCAATCTTCTTCAGCAAATTCGTGGTATTTATTTGCTGAAGAAACTGATGATAGTATTCGTTTTGTTTTTTTAGATACTGGATTGGGCATACCATGTACTGTATATAAAAATTGGCACGAAAGACTACCGCTAGTAAAGAAAGATTCTGAGTTTATATGTTCAGCATTGAGAGGTGATTTTAGAACAGAAACTCAAAAAGATAATAGAAGTAAAGGACTCCCGCAGATTTCACTCGAATGCATAAGAGGAATAATACATCATGGTACAGTAATTTCAGGAAAAGGTTTCTGCAGAATTTTACATACAAAAACAAAAGATGTAGCGCAATATAAAAAGAAAGATTTAAAAAATAAAATTAGCGGAACTTTATTTAGCTGGTACATTTCAAAAAAAAAGGAGAAAGTAATATGATAAAAATTAATATAGCACAGGATTTTTCAAATACACCAGGTGGAAGATACAAAGTTAATGGTCCGTATTCAGGAGAAGAATTTAGAGATAATATTCTTATACCTAATTATCATAAAGCAAAAAATAATAAAGAAAAATTAGAAATAAATTTTGACGGTTGTTTTGGATACCCTTCATCATTTTTAGATGAAGCCTTTGGTGGATTAGCAGTTGCAGAGAAGTCACATGATGTTTTAAATATTATAGATTTGATATGCAATGATGATCCCAAAATAATTGATGATATAGTAAAGAGCGTTAAAGAAGCAAAAATTTGAAAATAATTTAAGGGAAAACAAATGAAGAATTTTATAAAGAAAAATTGGTATTTTATAGCCATTATAATTATCTTAGTTGTATGGTCAGTATTTAACATTATTTATGACATACGAGAATTTTTTAAGGCATCACTTTTTAATGTATTTACTATTTTCGTTACTAGCTTTTTCGCTTATGTTTTAACAGGTAATAAGGAATCAAGTAACAGGAAAAGAAGGATAGCTGAGAGTTTTATAGAAAAACTTTTAGATGAGTTAGATTATAAAATGTATGTGATAAACGATGAAAATGACGTAGGTTATATTAGAATCACACAAAGAAGTATATTTTCTCACATTAAATTGTTGAAAGAAATATTAGATAAATTAGAAATGAAAGAAGAAATAAAAGATGTTGAGTATATACAAGAGAGATTTGATAACTATTGGACTTTTGTAAGTGAGCATATAGATCAGAAAAACTATTTGCGTGATTCAAAAACGACATTACAAAATATTATAGTAGTAATAAGAGGTAAATTGGAGAACATTTTAACTAATCTATATATAAAATGATTATAACTTAACATCTAAACTGAAAGTTATAATATATATATATATACTAAGTAGTTTTGAGGGTGGTGTAATGCCACCCTTATTTTTTTGTTAAAACTAATTGTATATAAGAATTTATTGTGATATAATCAAATATAAATTACATTAATTTATAAATTTTAGAAATATAATAAAGTAAACAAGAGGAAATATAAACATGGAAAAACAAACTACAATTAATCAGCACTATGTCCCTCGTTTTTATATGAAAAATTTTTCTGAGGTCAAAAATGAAGAAACTAATAAAGAAAAAGCACTTATATCATTTTATCAGTTTGATAAAATGATATATATAGAAAAAATACCTACTAAAAGTATTTGTTGCGAAAAATATTTTTATGATGAAGATGGACATATTGAAAATAAACTCACTGAAAAAGAGAGTATTTGGTCAAAATCGATAGCTAAAGCTAAAGATAATAAAAACATTTCAAAATTAGATATGAATAATATATTAGAATTTTTTGTATATCAAATCATTAGAACAAAAGCACAATTAAAACATAGTCAAAAATTAATATCAATGCTAAAATCTGAGTTGATGTCAGAATGTTATCAAGAAATAGATAAAAGTGTGATTAGGGAGAATGTAGAAAAAGAAGTGAAAGATGATGTCAAACCAGAAGATGTTTTAAGTATCGCAGACAGACTCATTATTGAAAATAGTGACTTAGATATAATTATCATAAACAATAAAACAAACATACCGTTTATAACATCAGATGTTCCGGTTATATACATTAATCCGATAGAAGCGGATAATACAGGATTAAGCAATATTGGTGAAGTTATTTTTTGTCCGATTTCTGAATCTAAGTTGGTGATGTTTTACGATAAAAAAATATATGACAAATCATATATCAAATTAAAGAGTGAAATTTCCGAAGGAGAAGAAGAAATAATACATAATTTCAATAAATATCAATATATAAGTGCTAATGAAAGGATAATGTCACTTGAATGTAATGTATTTGATACTTATATTAAGGATAAAGATTTAAATGACAAAAGAAAAGAATTTAATACAACTAAAAGAGTAAATTCAGTGTTTGACGGAAACGGAATATTATTGGCAACAAAATCTCGGGGTATAAAATATTGTTATGATATAAATATTTTAAAATTGCCTAGACAATTAAGAAAAATTCCTGAAAAATTTAGAAGAACAGCTAAAAGAAAGTATTCTAAAGAAAATAGGGAAAAATTTTTATTCAGTATATATAGAATGCCTGATTTAGCTCGAAACGAAGACGAAAAACAATGTTTTGAACAACTTCAAAAATACTCAAAAAGATTATTAGAATATTTCGATTACTATTGGAAAACCCCTAAAGAAGATTGTACAATTTCAGGTCGAGATATGGATTTATTAAAAACATATCCGGCTAAAAGATTTGAATATTAAAATAAATTGAATATCCTTCTAAAAAATATATTAAAAACCTTATATAATTAAGAAAGAACATAGGCAAAATGCTTATGTTCTTTTTGGTTGGGTATCTTGTTGTTATCCATACAGCTATGGCAAGCCCGAGATGAGGGTCTTTTAGGGCGGAGGTGAAGGTTGCGAGGCCTTCGGGGAAGTTATGTATGCCGATTGCGAGGGCGGTCATAAATCCCATACGTTTTAGGGCAATCGAGCGGGTTTCGTTTTCGGTCAGATTACCTATATCACCCTCTGTTGACGGCACAAAGTAGTCTATAAGTCCGATAAGAAGTATTCCGACAAAGAATGATACTACCGCGATATAATATCCCACAGTGTCATTTGTAGCTGATGCGATATATGTGCGTGACTTCTGAAAAATTTCAATCATTGAAACGTATATCATTACTCCGGCTGAAAATCCGAGCGAGCCGGCGAGAAATTTTGTATTTGTGGTTTTTGCAAACAATGCTATTATACTGCCGATTCCGGTTGCAAGTCCTGCCATAACCGTCAGCGACAGCGCGAACAGTACATTTGTTTCCACTAAAATCATCTCCTTAAAAGTTCTTATGGTATAATACGTTGCACGAAATTTTTTTGTTACTTAAATTAATTGTTGCCAATTTCAAAAAAAGGGTATATAATTAGTTGAAAATACTTATATAGAATAGATAAGGAAATGATTTATGTTAGAGATTACTTCTTCATCAAACAATAAATGCAAATATGTAAAATCGCTGTCGCAGAAAAAATCAAGGCAGAAATACGGTGAGTATACAATAGAAGGAATAAAATCGGTATCGGACGCATTAAATTCCGAAAGGGAGATAACGGCACTATATGTATCGGACAGTTTTTTTGAAAACGAGAATTTCAAATATCCGAAAGATATTTCATTATACAAGGTACAAGACGACGTATTTATGAAAATGTGCGATACAAAAGCACCGCAGGGCATACTTGCGGTTGTGAAAATCGAAGATGAAACCGATTTTACACCCAACACGGAAAAATCGTATATATATTGCGACTGTATAAATGACCCGGGTAATCTCGGAACGATAATCAGAACGGCTGATGCGGCAGGATTTGACGGAGTGTTGTTGTCGGATGGGTGCGTTGATTTATACAGTCCCAAAACGGTGCGTTCAAGTATGGGTTCATTTTTCAATATGAGAGTTGTGACAGGTGTGTCATATGAAAAACTCAGCGAATACAAAAACAGCGGTTTTCAGCTTATCGGCGGTGCACTTGGTGACAATACAATAGATTACCGCAGTGCGGATATGAAAAAACCTACTATTATAATAGTAGGAAATGAGGCAAACGGAATATCGGAAGATGTTCAGAAAATGTGTCAATGCGTTAAAATTCCGATTTTGGGGAAAGCCGAATCGCTAAATGCGGGAGTTGCGGCGGCGATATTAATGTACGAACTTGTTCGCCAAAGGTCTTGACAATTTTTGAGATTTGTAGTAATGTAACAGATGTATTTTAGGTGGTGGATTGATGGAACATATACTTTATTGGTTATGGCTTACAACTAAATACGGTGTTACGCCATCAAAAATTAAAGTACTTTTAGAGTATTTTAAAACTGTTGAAGAAATATATTTTTCAAAAAACTTCAATAATATATACGGTTTGAGTGACAAAATAAAATCAAGTCTTGCAGACAAGGATTTATCCAAAGCAGAAAAAATACTTGAACAAACCGCAAAATTAAATCAGAAAATATTGGTTTACGACAGTGAAAGCTATCCGCAAATATTAAAGAATATATCAAGTCCGCCGTATGTCTTGTATGTACAGGGCAAGGTGTTGGAGCTTGATAAGGTGCTTACAATAGGCGTTGTGGGTACACGAAATTCATCGGAATACGGACGGGTTGTGACTGACAGGATATGTCGCGAATTGGCACAATACGGTGCGGTGACTGTCGGCGGACTGGCAAGAGGTATTGATACGGTCGGTGCATGGGCAACACTTGATGTCGGCGGAGTGGCGGTCGGTGTTGTCGGCAGCGGACTTGATATAGTGTATCCGTCGGAAAATGTTGAACTTGTCAAAGCAATTACCGAAAAGGGTTGTATAATATCAGAATACGCACCCGGTACACCGCCTATAAGAAATCATTTTCCTGCAAGGAACAGAATTATAGCGGGACTGTCACGCGGAATACTCGTAACGGAAGCACCGACAAAGAGCGGTGCACTTATAACAGCAAAATATGCGCTTGAAAATGACAGAGATGTATTTGCGGTACCGAGAAATATTACAGATACAAATTTCTTGGGAACGAACAAAATCATTCAACAGGGTGCAAAACTGATAAACGGCGCAGCGGATATAATAAGCGAATATCCGTATGCCGAAAAAGTTATACCTAAAAAGGTAAAAAGTGAGCCGATACAAAAAACTGTTGATGACAGTAAATACAGCAAACTAAATGAATTTGAAAAACAGATAATAGATATATTAAAGAAAAGCGATATGCAGATAGATGAACTTTCAAGGGAACTGAAAAGAAATGTAAGCGAGATAAATACAAAGCTTATAATGCTTGAAGTCAAGGGATTGGTTAAGAAACTTCCCGGAAGTAAATATCAACTAAAATTATAGATACGGAGGAAATTATATGGCAACGAAAAAGCTGTTAATAGTGGAGTCACCGGCGAAAGCGGGGACAATAAAAAAATATCTTGGCAAGGACTATACAGTTATGGCGTCTATGGGGCATATAATCGATCTTCCGAAAAGTCAAATGGGTATAGACTTTGAAAATGATTACACACCGAAATATATAACAATACGCGGTAAAGGACAGCTGCTTACACAACTGAAAAAAGAGGCTAAAAAAGCCGACGTAGTTTATCTCGCAACTGACCCGGACCGCGAGGGTGAGGCAATAAGCTGGCATTTGGCGGAGGCACTTAAAATAGACCCCGAGTCAAATTGCCGTGTAACGTTTAACGAAATTACAAAAACAGCCGTTAAGGCGGCAATAAAACAGCCGAGAAAGATTGATATGGACCTTGTTGACGCACAACAGGCAAGACGTGTACTTGACAGAATTGTGGGTTATACAATCAGTCCTATTCTTTGGGAAAAGGTTAAAAGAGGACTTAGTGCCGGTCGTGTACAGTCTGTTGCGACAAAGCTTATATGTGACAGGGAAGAAGAAATCGAAAACTTTAACCCTCAGGAATATTGGTCAATCGAAACTGTTTTGCATGATCCGAAAAGTAAAAAGGATTTTAATGCAAAATATTACGGTGAAAAGGGCAAAGAAGTAAAGCTAAACAATGCCGAAGAAACAAAGAAAGTTTCGGACGCAATAGCAAATGCCGATTTTCTTATAGAAAAGGTTAAAAGAGGTCAGCAAAAGCGTAATCCTCAACCGCCGTTTACGACAAGTACTCTGCAACAGGACGCGTCAAGAAAGTATAATTTCCAAGCGGCAAAAACAATGCAGATTGCACAAACTCTTTACGAAGGTATTAACCTTGGCGGAAAGATAGGAACAATAGGTCTTATAACCTATATGAGAACAGATTCGCTAAGAATTGCCGACGACGCACAAAAAGAGGCGGTTGCATATTTGACCGAAAATTACGGAAGCGAATATGTAAAGGCAAAGCAATACAAGACAAAAAAGAATGCACAGGACGCCCATGAGGCTATCAGACCGACTTCAATAAACATAAAGCCGATTGATATTAAGGATAAACTTACAAACGACCAATACAGACTTTATAAGCTTATTTGGGAACGATTTGCCGCAAGTCAGATGACAAGTGCGGTATATGACACAATGCAGGTAACTATTGACGCAAACGGTCATACATTTAAGGCGAGCGGTTCAAACATAAAGTTTAAGGGTTATATGACGGTGTACGTTGAGTCAACGGACAACAAGGAAAAGAAAGAAAAAATGCTTCCTAACCTTGAAGAAAATCAAACCGTTGCACTTAAAAGTTCGGAGGAAAAGCAACACTTTACTCAACCTCCCGCAAGATATTCGGACGCTACGCTTATCAAGGAGCTTGAAGAAAACGGCATAGGCAGACCGTCAACGTACGCACCGACTATTTCAACAATCGTGTCAAGAGGATATGTCGTAAGAAGTAAGAAACAGCTTGTTCCAACAGAGCTTGGATTTGTTACGTCGGAAATTATGAAAAATAACTTTTCGGATATTGTGGACGTTGAATTTACGGCTGATATGGAAAAAGAGCTTGACAGCGTTGAAGAAGGCGAATTGAATTGGAAAAAGCTGATTAACGATTTTTATCCGTCATTTAAGGATACACTTGAAAAGGCACAGAAGAACATCGAAAAAATTCAGATTAAAGACGAAGAATCGGATGTCGTATGTGAAAAGTGCGGAAGAAAAATGGTGTACAAGCTGAGTAAATTCGGTAAATTCTTGGCTTGTCCGGGTTATCCAGAATGTAAAAATACAAAGGCTATCCGTGAAGAAACAGGTGCGAAATGCCCTAAGTGCGGCGGTGAAATACTTGTTAAAAAGTCAAGGAGAGGTAAGGTTTACTACGGTTGTGAACATTCGCCGAAGTGTGACTTTATGGTATGGGATATGCCTGTTAAGGACGAGGCTTGTCCGCAGTGCGGCGGCTTGCTCCTTAAAAAGCAAGGCAGAAACGGTAAGATTTTCTGCTATAACGAAGATTGTAAATATGAGAGAAAGTTAAAGGACGAAAAGAAGTGAAAGTAAAAGTTATAGGAGCCGGACTTGCCGGTTGTGAGGCGGTATGGCAGCTTGTAAAGCAGGGGATTGACGTTGACCTTTACGAAATGAAACCGGTAAAGTATTCACCGGCACATTCAAATGAAAATTTTGCGGAACTTGTGTGTTCAAACTCTTTGAAGGCTGACAGAATTGAAAATGCGTGCGGTCTTTTAAAAGAAGAAATGCGTATGTTTGATTCGGTTATGATGGAGGCGGCTGATATAAGCCGTGTACCCGCGGGCGGTGCTTTGGCGGTTGACAGAGATGTTTTTGCAAAGCATATAACGGAAAAAATTAAAAATCATCCGCGTGTAACCGTATTTAATGAAGAAGTTACGGAAATCAATCCCGATGAATATACAATAATCGCAACAGGTCCGCTTACTTCGGACGGACTTGCCGATGAAATAAAGGAAATTACAGGTTCGGACGAATTGTACTTTTATGACGCAGCCGCACCGATTGTGACGGAAGAAAGCATTGACAAAGGCAAAGTTTTCAAAGCGGCAAGATACGATAAAGGTACTGCCGATTATATCAACTGTCCGATGACAAAAGAGGAATATACCGCTTTTTATAACGAGCTTATCACGGCTGAAACAGCACCGCTTAAAGAATTTGAAAATCAAAAGGTTTTTGAGGGCTGTATGCCTGTTGAGGTTATGGCAAAAAGAGGTGAACAGACGCTTGTGTTCGGACCGCTAAAACCTGTCGGTCTTGTAAATCCAAAGACTGGCAAGGACGACGCATATGCGGTTGTTCAGTTAAGACAGGATAATAAAGAGGGTACGCTCTATAACCTTGTCGGTTTTCAGACGAATTTGAAATGGGGAGAGCAAAAACGCGTGTTCTCAATGATTCCGGGACTTGAAAATGCCGAATTTGTGCGTTACGGAGTTATGCACAGAAACACTTATATAAATTCTCCGACGCTTTTAAATAAGTATTATCAAATGGAGAAGTACCCGAAAGTATTTTTTGCGGGACAGATAACAGGTGTCGAAGGTTATGTTGAGTCGGCGTCAAGCGGAATACTTGCCGGATATAATATGGCGGCTATGCTTAACGGAAAAGATATGTTTGAACCGGATTCAAAAACTTGTATCGGTGCATTACCGCTTTATATTTCAAATTCTGCAAATACAAAGTTCCAGCCGATGAATGCGAATTTCGGCATTATCGACGGACTTAACGAAAGAATAAGAAATAAAGCCGAACGCTATAATAAAATAGCAAATCGTGCTTTAGATATAATGAAAGATAAATTGAAAGGTGAGAATGATGATGAGTAAAAAGAAAATTATAGCATTGGCAATGTCAGCCGTTATGGCAGTCGGAATGATTGCAGGCTGCGGAAGTACAAATAATTCAGGCACAGACACGGCACAAACAGAAAGCACAGAAAAGGTAACTCCTACATTTATGTACTTTGTGGCAAATGCGGACGATAACTTTGACGCAACAAACACAATGTACACTGAACTTGAAAACGAATATAAGGACAAAATCAACTTTCAACTTGTAAATGTTGACGAAAATCCTGAGGCACTTGAAAACTTCTCATTGGTAAAAGACCAAACTCCTGCACTTATTATGCTTGATACATCAAACAATATTTCGGCTATTGAATTTAAGTGCAGTGATAAAGACAAGCTAAAAACAGACATAGACAATGCACTTGGAAAATAATCGAAAAGATGAGCGATACAACCGTATCGCTCTTTTTTGTATAATAATCTCTGTTTTTTCAAAAGATAGATGAAAAAAGGAGATTGTATAAATGCAGAATATAAGAACAGACTTGGCGGTGGAGGCACACGAACTCAGCAGACGTGAGGCGAAAAATGCAACGGAAATAGACGGTGTTATATCCGATGTGCGTACAGAGGACGGAATAACCGTTACGAATATAGAAATAACAAACGAAAACGGAAGTAAGGCACTCGGCAAGGCGATAGGCAATTATATAACGATTGAGTCGCCGAATTTGAAATACAGTATTGATATATACGAAAGGGTATGCACTCTTATTTCGGAGGAAATTCGTAAAATGGCCGATATAAAAAGTGACAGCCTTACACTTGTCGTAGGACTCGGAAACCGTGACATAACGCCTGACGCACTCGGTACGGAAGTGGTGTCAAGGCTGTTGGTGACACATCATATAAAACAGAATATGAAAGATTTTTTTGATGATAATATAAGCGGTGTATGTGCGTTGATACCCGGAGTTCTCGGAACGACAGGCATTGAGACTGCTGAGATTATCAAGGCGGTAAGCGAAAAGGTGAAACCGAATCTTATTATCGCCGTTGACGCAATGGCGGCGGCGGATATAAGACGTGTTTCGACCACTGTACAAATATCGGATACAGGTATTCAACCGGGTGCCGGCGTGGGAAATAACAGAGAATGTCTTAATGAAGAAACGATTGGTGCAAAGGTGATTGCGATAGGTGTACCGACCGTTATAGACGCCGCAACAATATCAAAGGTTGAAATACCAAAAGAGCTTGCACCGCTTATGGTTACGACAAAGGATATTGACCTCGTAATCGAAAGAACGGCTAAAACCGTTGCAAACGGAATTAATCTTGCACTGCACCGAGATATGACATTAAGGGATATAGAAAGCTATGTTTAAGTTCGTTGACAGTTCTAAAAATCACATCATAGATGTAATTTTTGAGGATTTTCGATGATTGACATATGGTTTATTTTGGGGTAAAATATATTAAAAACAGTAAAGGAGAAACGGAATGAAAAGTATTAATATAAATTCAAATATAAATCTGTATTATATACCTATGACGAAGTTGAAAACAACTACGATTGACGTATATATTCACAGAGATTTAAATGAAGAAGAATCGTCGCTTAACGCACTTTTGCCTTATGTACTTAAAAGAGGCTGCAGACTTTGCAGTGACAGTGAGGCAATTTCAAAGTATCTTGAAAATCTGTACGGTGCCGGAATAGGTGTCGGAGTTTTAAAACGCGGTGACGACCATATTTTGCACGTTGCATTTGAAACAATTTCCGATAAATATGCACCGAACGGTGAAAAACTTTGTGACAGCGTTATTGACCTTATGCTTTCAATAATGTTTGAATCGACTTCATTCAGTGATGAAATTGTCGAACAGGAAAAGAAAAACGCAAAAGACAGAATAATGGCAATGATGAACGATAAGCGTCAGTATGCTGTAGAACGCTGTATCGAAACAATGTTTGAGGGTGAAAATTATGCAATTTCAAAACTCGGTACACAAGAGGGTATTGATAAAATAACTGCCGACAATTTGAAAAAGCATTATGAGAATATTATTACATCATCTGTTATTGATATTTATATATGCGGTGATGCGGACGCAAATGCACTTGCCGAAAAGATAAAGAAATACACAGGCAAAATTGCGTTTAAAAATGCGGATATTCCCAAGACGGAAATATATGTTCCGAAGAACGAAGTTAAAAACGTTACTGATAAAATGGACGTTGTACAAGGCAAACTTTGTATGGGATTTTCAACAGGCATAAAGCCTACAGACAGCGATTATCCCGCATTGATGGTTGCAAACAGTATATTCGGCGGCGGCGCTCACTCGAAGTTGTTTAACAATGTGCGTGAAAAGCTTAGCTTGTGCTATTATGCCTCGGGCAGTCTTGACAAAAACAAAGGCGCTTTGTTTGTAAACGCAGGTATTGAATTTAAGAATTTCCAAAAGGCATATGATGAAATACTTGTTCAGCTTGAGAATGTTAAAAACGGCGAAATATCACAGCTTGAATATGAGTCAAGCATTAATGCGATTATAAATTCGCTTGAATCATACAAGGATGACCAAGATATGTTGCAGTCATTCTATTTGGGACAGAAAATAGTCGGAACTGATTATGATATAGACACGCTTAAAGAAAAGATAAGCAAGATAACGATGGAGGACGCCGCAAGAGTGTTTAAAAACGTTAAACTTGAAACAGTGTATTTCTTAACGGGAAAGGAGGATGCGTAATGGAATTGCAGTACAGAAAAAATGATAAAACAGGTGAGGAACTGTATTACACAACACATTCTTCAGGACTCGGAATATATATAATTCCTAAAAAAGATTACAGCAAAACGTATGCAATATTCGGTACAAGATACGGCTCTGTCGATTCAAAGTTTGTCGTACCGGGTGAGAGTGAGCTAACGGAAGTGCCTGACGGTATAGCACATTATCTTGAACATAAAATGTTCGACCAGCCGGACGGCAGTAATGTATTTGATAAATTTTCAAGGTACGGCGGCAATGCAAATGCGTTTACATCATTTAATATAACGGCGTATCTGTTCTCGGCAACGTCTAATATCGAAGAAAATATCGAAACGCTTATGGACTATGTTCAAAGTCCGTATTTTACGGAGGAAAGCGTACAAAAGGAACAGGGTATTATCGGACAGGAAATAAGAATGTATGACGACAGCGGAAGCTGGAAGTTGTTCTTTAATTTCTTGAACTGCCTGTACAAAGAACACCCTGTCAAAAAAGAAATTGCAGGTACGGTTGAAAGTATAAGCCATATAACGCCTGAATATTTGTATAAGTGCTACGATACATTTTATAACTTGTCAAATATGTCGATAGTTGTTGTCGGAAATGTTGACCCTGTTAAGATTTCTAAAGTTATTGAAAACGGTGTAAAGAAGAATGAGCCGTTTGAAGAAAAGATTAAAAAGGTATATCCGACAGAACCTGATGAAGTGGCAAAACAGTACGCAGAACAAAGTTTGAGCGTTGCAATGCCGTTGTTTATGACAGGTTTTAAAGATACAAATAACGGTTTCGGCGGTGACGAACTTTTAAAGAAAAGTATAGAAACGAATATTATTTTAAAAATGCTTTTCGGAAGAAGTTCAAAGTTTTATAAGAGCCTTTACGAAAAAGGACTTATAAACAACAGATTTTCGCTTGAATACACAATGCAGCCAGATTATGCGTATTCGTCAATAGACGGTGAAAGCAGTGACCCTAAGGCAGTGTATGAGGCGGTTATAAACGAAGTTGAAGAAACAAGAAAAAACGGTCTTTCAAAAGAAGATTTTGAGAGAATTAAAAAGGTCGTTTGGGGCGAATATATCCGTTCACAGAATGATGTAGAAGATTATGCAGTGACATTTTTACAGATGCTGTTTATGGATATTGATTATTTCAATTTCTACGATGTGTATAAGACAATAACTTTTGAAGATGTTCAAAAACGTTTTGAAGAACATTTCGTCAAAGAACATTCGGCATTGTCGGTAATCAATCCTGTATAAAAAATATCGGTGACAAACAAAAATACACCTATGTTAAGAGGTGTATTTTTTTGTGCATAAAATTAAGTATTTTTACGAAAACTAACAAACAAGGAGATGATAATATGAATAACAGACTCGGACGGCAGACTGTTACGTTTGACAATCCGCCAATAATAATAGAAACCGCCTCGACAGTGGGTCAAAAAGAGGGAAAAGGACCGCTAAAAAGTACATTTGACGTAATACTTGACGACGATACTTTAGGTGAAAAGTCGTGGGAAAAATCAGAGAGTATGCTCCAAAAAAAGACCGCACTTTTGGCACTTGAAAAAGCAAAATTACAACAAAGCGATATAGATTACATTCTTGCAGGCGATTTGTTAAATCAGTGCGTGGGTGCGCATTACAGCGTCAGAGATTTTGATATACCGTTTTTGGGATTATACGGTGCGTGTTCTACCATGACCGAAAGTATGTCAATCGGAAGTATGATTGTCAGCGGCGGATTTGCTGATTATGCAATGTGCCTTACTTCAAGCCATTTTTGTTCATCGGAAATTCAGTTCAGAAATCCGCTTGAATACGGCGGTCAGCGTACACCGTCGGCACAATGGACCGTTACGGGCGCAGGGTGTGCGATATTGTCATCAAAGGGGACAGGCCCGAAAATAACGCACGTCACAACGGGAAAAGTAATAGACAAAGGCGTAACGGATATAAGCAATATGGGTGCGGCTATGGCACCGGCGGCGATTGATACGCTTATCGCACATTTTAACGACACACACAGAACTCCCGATTATTACGATATGATACTTACGGGTGATTTGGGTGTTGTCGGCTCGGACATTCTTGTGGAGCTAATGCTGAAAGAAGGCTTTGACATACGAGCAAAGCATAAGGACTGCGGTAAAATGATTTTCGATATTGAGGAACAGGACGTTCACGCAGGCGGCAGCGGTTGCGGTTGCTGCGGCAGTGTTTTTTGCGGATATGTGTACAGAGAACTTAAAAGACATAATCTAAGTAAGGTGCTTGTTATGGCAACAGGTGCGTTGATGAATCCTATGATTATAGAACAGGGCGAGAGTATTCCGGCAATCGCTCACGCAGTTGCGATAGAAATTTAGGAGGGAGAAAAATGGACTATTTAAAGGCATTTATAGTAGGCGGTCTTATATGTGCGGTTGGTCAGATTTTGATAGATAAAACCAAATTGACTCCGGCAAGAATTTTGGTTACGTTTGTTGTGGTCGGTGTATTTTTACAGCTTATAAAAATATATCAGCCGTTGGTTGATTTTGCGGGAGCGGGTGCAACCGTTCCGCTGACGGGGTTTGGATATAATCTTTGCAAAGGTGTGGAAAAAGCCGTTTCGGAAAAAGGCTTTTTGGGAATATTCACAGGCGGTTTAACTGCCGCGTCAGGCGGTATTGCGGCGGCACTTGTGTTCGGTTTCTTGGTGTCGATTATTTTTAGGTCTAAATCAAAAAAATAGTCTATTCAAATTCATATAATTATGGTATAATACCATATATACTTTATGAATGGAGATAAAATAATGTTTGAAATAAACGGACACACAAAACAGCTTGGAATAATCGGATATCCTGTTGAGCATACGTTTTCACCTAATATGCACAACTTCATATCCGAAACCGTACATAACAACTATGTTTACGGAGCATGGTGCGTAAAACCGGAAGATTTGAAGGACGCAATAGGCGGTATGAGAGCACTCGGAATAAGCGGAATTAACGTCACAGCACCGCATAAGGTTGAAGTTATGAAGTACATAGACGTTGTAACGGACGGTGCAAAAAAGCTTGGCTCTGTAAATACGGTAGTAAACAGGGACGGTAAATTATACGGCTATAATACAGACGCGGACGGCTTTTGTATGGCACTTAGCAAAGCCGGTATTGAAATCGAAAACAGCAGAATACTTATAATAGGTGCAGGCGGTGTGGTGCGTCCTACGCTTATAAAATTGATTGACAATAAGCCGAAAAGCATAACTGTTGTGAACAGAACTAAGAGCAAAGCTAAGACGCTTGCAGAGGATATTTTGAAGAGTACGGGATTTGAGGTTAATACTGAAATAGATAAGCTTGAATTTGATATAGTCATAAATACAACCTCGGCAGGTATGGAACCGCAGGAAAACGTAATGCCGATTGACAATATTGAAGAAATCAACGATTTATCGTTTATAAACGAAAATACGGCGGCGGTCGATATGATATACAATCCCGACAAAACATTGTTTTTGCAAGAGGCGGAAAAACGCGGTGCAAAAATTCTAAACGGACTTGGTATGCTAATATATCAAGGAATTATTGCATATGAATTATTTACAGACACAAAACTTCCTGACGATATGGGTGAGAGAATCAAAAAGGAGGTTTTCGGAAGATGAATATAGTGCTTACAGGTTTTATGGCTACGGGTAAAACCGAAATAAGTAAGGCTATTTCTGAAATTTCAAAGTATAATCTTGTTGATACGGACGATATGATTGTGGAACAAGAGGGAATTACAATTAACGAAATTTTCGATAAGTACGGAGAAGAATATTTCAGAAAAACTGAATGTGAAGTTATAAAAAAAGCGGCGGAAATGAAGAATGTTGTTATTGCAACAGGTGGCGGCGTTGTACTAAATGAACAGAATATAGAAAATCTCAGAAAAACAGGTGTTATTTTTAATCTGTCGCCCGATTTTTCGGTTATACAGGAACGTCTTGAGGAAGCGAGAAAAACAAGACCGCTTTTAAAGCAGGACAGCATTGAAAACATCAAAAAAAGATTTGACGACAGAAAACCGTTTTATGATAACTGTGATTACAAAATCAAGGTTATACACGGTCGTACTCCGCGTTCATATGCTATGGAAATATTAGAAATTATGGAGAGCAGTCAGGGGGCAGAAAAGCAATGAAAATAACGAGAGAGGCAGATTATGCTCTTAGAATTATTGCTATGTTGGCTGATGAAAACAGACAGATAGAGGCAAAAGCGATTGCCGAAAAAAACGATATTCCGTATAGGTTTACTTTAAAAATTTTACGAAAAATCGTTCAAGCCGGAATAATTAAATCGTACAGAGGCGTAAACGGCGGATATGTTTTGAATAAAAAGCCGTCGGAGATAACTCTTAAAGACGTGATTGAAACGATAGACGGCAAAATTGCGATAAATAAATGTATGGAAAATCCCGAGACGTGCAAAAATAACGGAATATGTAAAGTTCAGCGTAAGCTGTACAAAGTACAAAAAGTTTTGGCAGATGAAATGTCTAAAATAACTTTTCAAGACGTTTTGGATGGGAAATAATATGTGAGCAGATAAAGCATAGAAATGTTTTGTCTGCTCTGTTTTTGTGTATAACAATGCCGTTTATCACATATTAATGTATTATTCTTACTTGAAAGGTGAGGGGTAGTATGATATTTACAAGAAAACATATTGTGATAGCGGTATTATTTGCGGTTGTGGGTATTGTGATTGGTATAGGTATAAAACATTATGAAACATTGCAGACCTTTTCAAGTTCCGATATAAAGGTCGTGCTTGACGCCGGACACGGATTTCCGGATGGAGGGGCGGTGGGCGTGAGCGGAGTGGTGGAAAAGGACATTAATCTTGCGATTGTTCAGAAATTGCAGGAAGTGCTTGAAAGCAAAGGCTTTGAAGTGATTTTAACACGCAGCGGCGACAGCGGTTTACAGGACGAAAATGCCGAGACTATTCGCAAAATGAAAGTATCGGATATGAACAAACGGTTAGATATTATGAAAAACAGTCACGCAGATATTTTTGTGAGCATACATATGAATTCGTTCGGTGACCAAAAAGTGAGCGGTCTGCACATATTTTACGACAAAAATCACCCCGAAATCGAGAGGCTTGCAAAAAGTATTCAAAATAAAATGAGCGAGGTGACGGGTGCGGAAATGCACGCGGTAAAGACCGCAGATGAACGATTATTTTTAATGAAAAATCCGCCTATGCCCGCAATACTTGTAGAATGTGGTTTTTTGTCAAATCCGGACGAGGAGAAAAAACTTGCAAGTGACGAATATCAGTCAAAAATTGCGTGGGCAATCGCAAGTGCAATAGAGAATTATACAAAGTGATGTAAAAATAAAGAAAAATTATGTTAAATTTTTATCGGAGTTTGGTCAATATGTATTGACGGAAAGAAAATTTTGATATATAATAATATGTATATTATATATATTGGAGGCTAAAAAAATGAGTAGAGTTTATAACTTTTCAGCCGGACCATCAATGCTGCCTGAGGAAGTATTGAAGAAGGCGCAAACTGAAATGCTGGAGTACGGTACAAGCGGTATGTCCGTTATGGAAATGAGCCACCGATCTAAGGACTATCAAGATATTATCGACAGTGCTGAAGCTCTTGTAAGAGAACTTATGCACGTTCCTGATAATTACAAAGTATTGTTCTTGCAAGGCGGCGGTTCAACACAATTTGCTATGATTCCGCTAAATCTTGCGTCCAAGAATAAGAAAGCTGATTATGTTATAACAGGTCAGTGGGCGAAGAAAGCAGCTGCCGAGGCTGAAAGATACATTACAGTCAACAGAGTTGCATCTTCTGCCGATAAAACTTTTTCATACATACCAAAGCTTGATAAATCAACATTTTCAAGCGATGCAGATTACTTCTATATCTGCTACAACAACACAATTTACGGAACAAGATATACAGAACTTCCACAGTGCAACGTTCCTCTTATCGCAGATATTTCATCATGCGTAATGTCAGAGGAAATCGATGTTTCAAAGTTCGGTTTACTGTTTGCCGGTGCACAGAAAAATCTTGGCCCTGCAGGTGTAACACTTGTAATCGTTCGTGAGGACCTTATAGGCGACGCAATGGATATTACTCCTACAATGCTTGACTATAAGACACATGCCGACAACGGCTCAATGTACAACACTCCTCCGACATACGGAATATATGTACTAAAGCTTGTTCTTGAATGGATAAAGGAACAAGGCGGAGTTAAGGCACTTCAGGAAATCAACGAAAAGAAAGCTAAAATTCTTTATGATTATCTTGATTCATCAAAGATGTTCAAGGGTACAGTAGTTCCGGAGGATCGTTCACTTATGAACGCACCGTTTGTAACAGGTAATGAAGAACTTGATGCTAAGTTCGTTGCAGAGGCAAAGGCTGCCGGTTTTGTAAACCTAAAGGGCCACAGAACAGTCGGCGGTATGAGAGCAAGCATTTACAATGCTATGCCTGTAGAGGGAGTAGAGAAATTAGTCGAATTTATGAAGAAATTCGAGTCAGAGAATATGTAATTATATTACACCCGAAGCTATTCGGGTGTTTTATATAAATGAAAAGGAGATTAGACAATGTTCAATATATTGACACTTAATAAGATAGCTAAATGTGGTCTTGACCAGCTTAACGATAATTATAAAATAACTGATGATGCCAATGTTGACGCAGACGGTATCATTCTTAGAAGTTTTAAAATGCACGATATGGAATTGCCTGAATCACTAAAGGCAGTTGCAAGAGCAGGTGCGGGAACAAACAATATTCCGATTGACAAGTGCAGTGAAAAGGGTATCGTAGTATTCAATACTCCGGGTGCAAACGCAAATGCTGTTAAGGAATTGGTTATTGCAGGTATGTTGTTGGCATCAAGAGATGTTATCGGCGGTGTCGCTTGGGCAAATACACTTACTGGCGATGACGTTGACAAGCAGGTTGAAAAGGGTAAGTCAAACTTCGCAGGCTGCGAAATTAAGGGCAAGACTCTTGGTATAATCGGTTTGGGTGCTATCGGTATTCTTGTTGCAAATGCGGCTTATGCTTTGGGTATGGAAGTTATCGGATATGACCCTTATTTGTCGGTTGACTCTGCTTTAAAACTTTCAAGACACGTTAAAAAGGCTAACAGCCCTGAAGAAGTTTATGCAACGGCAGATTACATAACAATTCACGTTCCGCTAATGGATTCAACAAGAAATACAATTAACGCCGAAACAATCGCACAAATGAAAGACGGTGTTATAATTCTTAACTTTGCAAGAGGCGGTCTTGTAAATAATGCTGATATTAAAAAAGCTTTGGCTGACGGTAAGGTTGCTAAGTACGTTGTTGACTTTGCTGACAGTGAAACAGTCAACCAACCGGGTATTATAAACATTCCTCACCTTGGTGCGTCAACTGCCGAATCGGAAGATAACTGTGCAGTTATGGCTGCTCAGGAATTGGCTGATTACCTTGAAAACGGTAATATCCTAAATTCGGTAAACTTCCCGAATTGTTCACTTCCTGAAGATAATATCGGAAGAATTGCTATTGCGCATAAAAATATTCCGAATGTTATCGCTAAGTTTACAGAGGCACTTTCAAGTGTGAATATCTCAGATATGATTAATAAGTCAAAGGGTGAGCTTGCATATACAATCATCAATACTGACCACGCAATCCCTGCAGAAGCTATTGAAAAGCTAAATCAAATTGACGCTGTTATAAGAGTCAGAGTTATTAAATAATTGAATTTATAGCTAAATATGAGCCGTACAGATTAAAGCTGTACGGCTTTTTGTATGCGTAAAAGTTTTGGGTGTTATAATGAACAACAATACCCAATCGTTTTAATAGCAATAAAAAAGACGGAGCATATGCTCCGTCTTATATATTACTGTTTTCTGATACCTGCATGGATTCGCTGTTTAGCATTTTCGATGCGTTCGGCAGATGGGGGAGATATACTTTCCAAAGTGTAAGGAATACCTAAGTTCTCCCACTTGAATTTACCAAGTGTATGATAAGGTAAAATCTCTACACGGTCTACATTTGAAAGTGTATCAATAAAATCACCCAAAGCGTCTAAATCTTCATCAAAATCGCTGTGTTCAGGAACAAGAACGTGTCTTATCCAAACAGGCTTATTGATTTCAGAAAGATACTTTGCCATTTCGATAATATTTGAATTATCAAAACCTGTTAGGTCTTTATGGCGGGCAGGGTTGATTTCTTTCAAATCAAGAAGCAGTAAATCGGTATATTTCATAAGTTCTTCAAACTTGCTGAAGAAAGGTTCTTCCTTTGTGAAAGGATTACCGGCAGTATCAATACAAGTATTAATACCAAGCTCTTTAGCTTTTTTGAACAATTCAATTACAAAATCAATTTGTAATAACGGTTCGCCGCCGCTTATGGTAATACCGCCGTCTTTACCCCAATAAGGTTTAAAACGCAATGCACGTTTTAAAATCTCATCGGCAGTTACTTCATCTCCGCCGTCCATTTTCCAGGTATCCGGATTATGACAGTAGCGGCACCGCATATGGCAGCCTTGCATAAAGACTATAAATCTTACGCCGGGTCCGTCAGCGGCACCAAAACTTTCAGTTGAATGAATGTGTCCTATCATATCAAATTACATTGATGCGTGACAAGTTCTTGAGATAACGTCAAGCTGTTGCTCACGAGTAAGGTCGATAAACTTAACTGCGTAACCTGATACACGGATTGTAAAGTTAGCGTATTCTTCCTTTTCAGGATGTTCCATAGCGTCGATAAGCTTTTCTTTACCGAATACGTTAACGTTTAGGTGGTGAGCACCTTGATCAAAGTAACCGTTAAGAACGTTTACAAGGTTTGTAACCTGTTCTGATTCTTCGTGACCAAGAGCGTCAGGGTTAATTGTTTGTGTATTTGAAATACCGTCAAGAGCATACTCATATGGCAATTTAGCAACTGAGTTAAGTGATGCAACCAAACCGTTTTGTTCTGCACCGTATGATGGGTTAGCACCCGGTGAAAGTGGTTCACCTGCTTTACGTCCGTCAGGAAGTGATGCAGTAGCCTTACCGTAAACAACGTTTGATGTGATTGTAAGGATTGATGTTGTAGGCTCTGAGTTACGATATGTGTGGCACTTCTTAATCTTAGCCATAAATGTCTTTAGTAGCCATACTGCGATTTCGTCAGCACGGTCATCATCGTTACCGTAACGAGGGAAGTCGCCTTCTGTTTCAAAGTCAACTACAATGCCGTTTTCGTCACGAACTGTCTTAACCTTAGCGTACTTAATAGCTGAAAGTGAGTCAACAACGTGTGAGAAACCTGCGATACCTGTTGCGAATGTACGACGTACATCTGTATCGATAAGAGCCATTTCAGCTGCTTCATAGTAATACTTGTCGTGCATATAGTGAATTACGTTTAGTGTACGTACATAAACTTTTGCAAGCCAATCCATCATCTTGTCATACTTGTCAAGAACTTCATCATAATCAAGATATTCAGAAGTGATTGGTCTGTATTCAGGGCCGACTTGTACCTTTGTTCTTGCGTCTATACCGCCGTTGATAGCGTATAGAAGACACTTAGCAAGGTTAGCTCTTGCACCGAAGAATTGCATTTCTTTACCTGTCTGTGTTGCAGATACGCAGCAGCAGATAGCGTAGTCGTCACCCCAAGTAACACGCATAACGTCATCGTTTTCGTATTGAATTGAGCTTGTACGAACTGAAATAGCAGCAGCATAACGCTTGAATGCTTCAGGAAGCTTTGATGAGTAAAGAACTGTTAGGTTTGGTTCAGGTGAAGGACCCATGTTTTCCAATGTGTGAAGGAAACGGAAGTCGTTCTTTGTAACCATTGATCTGCCGTCAACACCTTTACCGCCAACATTAAGTGTAGCCCAAACCGGGTCACCTGAGAATAGTTCGTTGTATGATGGGATACGAGCGAACTTAACCATACGGAACTTCATAACCATATGGTCGATAAGTTCTTGAGCTTCTTCTTCTGTTAGAGTACCGTTGTCAAGGTCACGTTGGATATAAATATCAAGGAATGTTGATACTCTGCCAACACTCATTGCAGCACCGTTCTGTGTCTTGATAGCTGCAAGATAACCGAAGTATAGCCATTGGCAAGCTTCTCTTGCGTCCTTAGCAGGCTTTGAAATATCGAATCCGTATGATTCAGCCATTGTCTTCATTTCTTTAAGAGCGTTGATTTGCATTGTGATTTCTTCACGTTGACGAATTTCATCTTCAAACATTGATTCACTTTGGCATTCAACGAAATCTTCTTGTTTCTTTGCGATAAGCATATCAATACCGTAAAGAGCAACTCTACGATAGTCGCCTACGATTCTGCCACGGCCGTATGTGTCAGGTAGACCTGTAATAATCTTGTTCTTACGAACTGCACGCATTTCAGGTGTGTATACATCAAAAACACCTTGGTTATGTGTCTTGTGATACTGAGTGAAAATCTTGTGAAGTTCAGGGTCCGGCTCATAACCGTATGTGCTGCAAGCTTCTTCTGCCATCTTAATACCACCGAAAGGCATAAATGCACGCTTAAGAGGCTTGTCTGTCTGTAGACCTACGATCTTTTCAAGGTCTTTCATGCTTTCGTCAATATATCCTGGCTTGTGAGCGTTGATACCTGTAACGATATGAGTATCCATATCAAGTACGCCGCCCTTAGCTCTTTCTTGCTTCTGAAGCTCTTGAAGTTTACCCCATAGCTTGTTTGTTGCGTCTGTTGGACCTGCAAGGAATGACTCGTCGCCATCATATGGTGTGTAGTTCATCTGGATGAAATCACGAGTGTCGATATCATCGCACCATTTACCTTGTTCAAATCCTTTCCATTGTTCGAAATCTGTCATTTGTTTTGACCTCCCATAATATATTCAACTGTTTTGTAAACAGTTGTGAACTGATAGTGTTTTACAGTTAGCAAAAAGTTAGCTAAAAGTAAGTTTTTACTGTATGGTTAGCTGTTTCTAACCACGCTGATTATACCATATTAAACATACTTTTGTCAATGATTCATACTATATTGGTATGAGAATTGTCGAAGTACATTAATAAGCAGATAAAAGACAAAATAATTTAGATAATATTGCTAAAACAAATCATATATTTTCATTTGTGTGACTAAGAAAATATTCTTTGATTTTCTGAAAAGTAATATCACTTAAATCATGCTCTATTTTACAACTGTCATCATACGCAGTTTCTTCATCGACACCGAGGGCGATAAGAGCCTTAGCAATAACCTGGTGACGTTCATAGATTTTTTGAGCAATCTCCATACCTTTGTCGGTAAGAGTGATATTGCCGTCGGTATCAACGGTAACATAGCCTTCTTCACGAAAGGATTTCATTGCAACGGATACGCTCGGCTTTGTGAAGTTAAGATGATGAGCAACATCAATACTGCGTACATAACCGTTTTTGTTCTTTAACATAAGTATGGCCTCCAAATAATTTTCAGCCGACTCTTTGATTATCATAGTTTAACACCTTTCTGTGTGAAAATGTGTACATATTGTAGTAGTAAAGATATTATATCACAATAAATTGCGATTGTCAAAAAATATATTGAATATTTTTAAAAAAATCTAAATATTTTTTTGAACGAAAACAGTAAGATTAGGCTAACAATTTTTGGGGATGAATAAAAAACGAGCAAAAATAAGGAGGAATACAATATTTTGTGCAAAGTGAACAACAATTTTTAAAGTTGACACGTAAAAAAGATATGACATATACACTTGACAAGAAAGGTTAGTTTTGATAAACTAACTAATGGTTAGAAAGTGCTAACCAAAAACTATATTCTTGGGGTTAGTTTTTATTTATACGAATGCTAACCAGAACGGAGGTAAATTTATGATGCCTTTAACACTGGTAGATGTTGATGAAGACAACATAATTAAAAAGATTGGCGGGAAGCCGGAAGTAAAAAAACATCTTGAAAATCTTGGTTTTGTTGTTGGAGGACACGTCAAGATAATCAGTAAACTTGGCGGAAATGTAATTGTAAATGTAAAAGAAACCAGAGTTGCAATCAGCAACGAACTGGCACAAAAAATTATGATTTAATTAAAGGGAGGTACAGCGAAAATGAAAACACTTAAGCAGGCAGCAATCGGCGATACTGTAAAAGTAGTCAAATTGCACGGTGAAGGTGCGGTAAAACGCAGAATTATGGATATGGGTATCACAAGAGGTACTGAAGTACATATTCGTAAGGTTGCACCGCTTGGTGATCCGATTGAGGTCACAGTAAGAGGTTATGAGCTTTCATTAAGAAAAGCCGACGCAGAAATGATTGAAGTTGAATAATTTTGGTATATTCATTAATGTACTGAATTAAATTGTGAAAGAGAGGAATTTAAGAATGAATGTAAGAATTGCCCTTGCGGGTAACCCGAACTGCGGTAAGACAACACTATTTAATGCTCTTACAGGTTCTAATCAATTCGTAGGTAACTGGCCGGGTGTTACGGTCGAGAAAAAAGAAGGTAAATTAAAGAAACATGACGGTGTTGTCATCACTGACCTTCCGGGTATTTATTCACTTTCTCCATATACATTGGAAGAAGTTGTTGCAAGAAATTATCTTATCGGCGAAAGACCTGACGCAATACTTAATATTGTAGACGGTACAAACCTTGAAAGAAACTTATATCTTACAACTCAGCTTACAGAATTGGGTATTCCGGTTGTTATCGCAGTCAATATGATGGATATTGTTAAGAAAAACGGCGATAAGATTAATATTCAGGAACTATCCCGTCAGCTTGGATGTAAAGTTGTTGAAATATCTGCTCTAAAGGGTACAGGTATTATGGAAGCTGCCGAAGAAGCTGTTTCAGCCGCTAAAAACGGTAAGACAATTCCAAAGCACGAGTTCTCGGGTCCTGTTGAACACGCAATAGCACATATCGAAGAGGCTGTTCTTCACGATATGCCGGAAGAACAACAGAGATGGTATGCAATAAAGATTTTTGAACGTGACGAAAAGGTGCTTGCACAACTTAATATTCCGCAGGAAAAATTGTCACATATTGAAAATGATATTAAAGCGGCAGAGGATGAACTTGACGATGACGCAGAAAGTATCATAACAAACGACAGATATGTTTACATAGCAGAACTTATTAAGGGCTGTTATAAAAAGAAGAGTGCCGGTAAGCTTTCATCATCTGATAAGATTGACCGAATTGTTACAAACAGATGGTTGGGACTTCCGATATTCGCAGTTGTAATGTTCCTTGTATATTACATAGCAATGGTAACAGTAGGTTCAAGTGCCACAGACTGGGCAAACGACGGATTGTTCGGTGACGGCTGGCATTTGTTCGGTATCGGTTCATCTGCTTACACAGAGGCTGCTGACGAATTCACAAGTGCGTCAGATATAGTAAACGGTTATATTGACGCGGCAAGCGAACAGGGTATTGATACAGACGCAGTTGCAGAGGCACTTGATACAGAATCAGAAGATTTTGATCCTGAAGTTGCTAAGACAGAACTTGCTGCATTTGTTGAAGATGTAAAAAACATTGATGAAATCGAATATACAGTAGTCGATGAAGAAACAATGGCTGATGAAGAAGATACTGCTACATATGATGATCTTCTTGACTCGGTTGACGTTTATGATAAGTACGAATGTGCAGAACCTGATCCTGCCGATTACGGTGTATGGGTACCGGGTATCCCTGTACTTGTTGAAAACGGACTTGACGCAATCAACTGTGCAGACTGGCTAAAGGGACTTATTCTTGACGGTATAGTTGCCGGTGTCGGTGCCGTACTTGGTTTCGTACCACAAATGCTTGTATTGTTCATCTTGCTTGCATTCCTTGAATCTTGCGGTTATATGGCTCGTATTGCATTCGTATTGGATAGAGTATTCCGTAAGTTCGGTCTTTCGGGTAAATCATTTATCCCTATTCTTATCGGTACAGGCTGCGGTGTTCCGGGTATTATGGCATCGAGAACTATCGAAAATGACCGTGACAGAAAAATGACTATAATAACAACAACATTTATACCTTGCGGTGCTAAGACTCCGTTTATTGCAATGATTGCCGGTGCTATCTTCGGCGGTTCGGCTTGGGTTGCTACATCAACATACTTCGTCGGTATGGCTGCAATTATCATTTCTGGTATTATGCTAAAGAAGACAAAGATGTTTGCGGGCGATCCTGCTCCGTTCGTTATGGAACTTCCTGCATACCATATGCCTACAGTTATAAACCTACTTCGTTCAATGTGGGAAAGAGGCTGGTCATTCATTAAGAAAGCCGGAACAATTATTCTTCTTTCAACAATCCTTGTATGGTTTACGACATACTTCGGTTTTGTAGACGGAGCATTCACAATGCTTACAGAAGACCAAATCGACTACTCAATTCTAGCAACAATCGGTAAAGCAATTTCTTGGATATTTGCTCCTCTTGGCTGGGGTAACTGGCAAGCAACAGTTGCATCAATTACAGGTCTTGTTGCTAAGGAAAATATCGTTGGTACATTGGGTATTCTTTACGGTGCAGGCGACGGTTCTGTTTATCAGAATATGGCTCAGAAATTTATCCCAATCAGCGGATATTCATTCCTTGTATTCAACCTGCTTTGCGCACCTTGTTTCGCCGCAATGGGAGCTATCAAGCGTGAAATGAATAACGCTAAGTGGACTGCATTCGCAATCGGCTATCAGTGTGTATTCGCTTACGCAATCGCACTTGTAATTTATCAAATAGGTTTGCTTGTTACAGGCAGTGTAAACGTAATCGGTCTTATATTTGCAATCGCAGTAATTGCATTTATCTGCTATATGCTGTTTAAGCCTTATAAAGAATCAAACACTTTAAAGACTCAAAGATCAGTATCAGCGTAAAACAATATAAGACAAATGATATAAGGAGGGTTTTAAAATGACATGGTTAATGAATAATTTATCTACAATAATTGTGTGTATTGCACTTGTTGCGGTAGTTGTACTTATCATCAATAAGATGATAAAAGATAAAAAGAAGGGCAAATCCTCCTGTGGCTGCGGTTGCAGCAACTGTGCCATGGCAGGTAAATGCCACGGCAAACACTAAAAAATTATGAAAATAACAGCACTTTTGATGTGCTGTTATTTTTTTTTATCAAAACCATAAAATATTCAGTAAACAGTATTGACATTACGGAGTGAAAGTCTATATTAAGACAACTAATTATTAATGGGGTTAATGATTAAATGGATGAAGAAATACAAAGATTTATAAGTATATTTGATCCTAATAAGCGAATAGATTTTACAAAAGTTTTGACAAACGACATAACAAGATTGGAATATGCGGTTCTTTGGATGTGCAAAAATATGGCTCAAAATTTGGATGTTGTGTATTTGTCGGCTATCTTGCGGCAAATGTTGCGGCTAAGGTTTCGAGAGATATGCGAAAAGACGTGTATAAAAAGGTGGAACTGTTCTCAAATGCCGAATTTGATAAATTCTCTACCGCGTCACTTATAACGCGTACGACAAACGATATTACGCAAATTCAAAATTTGCTTGTTATGCTTATCAGGATGGTGTTTTATGCACCGATTTTGGGTGTCGGCGGTGCTGTTAAGGCTCTTGAAAACAGTAAGGAGCTTTCGTGGATAATCATTGTTTCACTGTCGGCAATAGTGATTTTGATAGTGTTTATATTCCTTGTGGCAATGCCTAAAATGACACTTATGCAAAAACTTGTTGATAAGCTTAACTTGGTCAGCCGTGAAAATATAGAAGGTATGCTTGTAACAAGAGCATTTAATTCGCAGAATTTTGAATTTAAACGATTTGACAAGGCTAACGGAGATTTAAAAGACACAGGTACTTAAGTTTAATGCCTATGTCGGCAAATACGTTGAGTCGGGTGAGATATTGAGACGTGTGGACGGCGGTCAGCATATTAAATCGCCGTCAAACGGAAAGTTCATAGAAGTTGACGCCGAGAGGGGTGACTATGTTCTTACAACCGATGTTATGGGTTATGTGGCAAATACATACGATATGTATATCGGTGCGAATATCGAAGAAACGGATATAACCAAAATAAAAGAAGGTCAGTCGGTCAAAGTAACGCTTGACGCATACGGTTCACAAAAATTTGATGGCATTGTAACGCAGGTGAACAGCATTACAAATAATGCACTTACGGGACAGACAACAAGTTTCTCAACTTCCGGTACATACACAAAAACAACTCAGCTTATACCGATTAAGATAAAGTTGGTAAATTCCGATATACCGCTTGAAAATATTATAGGAACAAATGCAACGGTTAATATCAAAGTGAAATAGTAAAAAAGCATAGAGATAATTTGGGAAATAATTATCAACTATGCTTTTTCTATGGAAAAAATTTAGATTAAGCCGAATATTGATTGACAAGAAATTTGTGCCGTGATAAAATTATTGTAATTTTATAAGAGAAAATGAGAGAGGTGTTTGTATGGCAAAATTGAAACCTGCACAGATAGCGGAGGTAAAGGGAAAAGGCTTTTTGATTAACAGAGGTACTGAAAATTTTTCGGGAAGAATTGTACCGCGCGGAACTGTATTTTCTCCGGACGATTTAAAAACCGTATCGGAAATATCAAGTAAATTCGGTAACGGTAAAGTAATTCCTACAACACGTCTTGGGCTTGAAATTCAGGGTATTTCTTATGAAAACGTACAAGACGCGATTGATTATGCCGAAAGTCACGGACTTAAATTCGGCGGAACGGGAAATAAAATCCGTCCGATTACATCATGTAAAGGTACAACTTGTGTTTACGGCAATTATGACACTCACGCACTTGCCACAAAACTTTATGATGAATATTACATAGGCTGGGCTGATATAAAATTGCCGCATAAGTTTAAAATCGGTATAGGCGGCTGTCCGAACAGTTGCGTAAAGCCTGCGTTGAACGATTTTGGTATCGAGGGACACAGAATACCTAAGTACAATTCGGAAAATTGCAAAGGCTGTAAGGTTTGTATGATTGAAAAATCATGTCCGTCAAAAGCCGCTAAACTTGTTGACGGTAAAATGGTTATAGATGAAAATGTCTGTAAGACTTGCGGAGTGTGCAGTGAAAGCAAATGTCCGTTTAAGGCAGTGAAACCGCATAATGAAGTCGTTTATCAAATATATGTAGGCGGTACATGGGGTAAAAAATCAAGAATGGGTACACCGCTTTCAAAGTTCGTTTCGGAAGACGAAATTGCACCGATACTTGAAAAGACAATGATTTGGTTTAAACTTAATGCAAATCCAAAAGAACGTCTTGGCGTTGCGATAGACCGCTTGGGTGTTGAAAAGTTTGAAAAAGATGTTCTTGAAAATGATGAATTGTTAGAGAAGAAAGATATTTTGTTTGAGTAATAATAAAGAAAATGCACATCTGACAGATGTGCATTTTTTATGCGTTTATATAATATTTTGAGCCGTCTTTCAATGTTATTCTCCATACGGGTTGAAGTTCGGTAGGGGAGGTGTCAAAATCAACGATATTATATCCGAGTGTAATATCGCTTATTTCGATTTTGCTGTTGGGCTTATCTTTGCTTGCCGAAAATTCAAGCAGAGCGTCGGCAACGCTTTTTGCGTTGCGATATTCGCCGAGTGAATTTTGCGTAAACCATACACCGCTAAAACCCATAAGACCGTCGGAAGTTATATCAAATGTCATATAGTCATTAAAGACAGGTAAATTTTCTATTGTGTAAGTCATAAAAATATGATATTTTCCGTTGTCATCAGATGAAACAATCAAAGCGTTTTGGCTGTCGAAACCGTAATAAGCGGCGATTTTTTTACCTTTCTTTGAGGCATTAACCGCATCTATGCCGTGCGTTTCGGACAATGCAACAGGTGTTTTCGGTACAAAAGAAAACTTATTGCCGTCAAAAATAACTTGATTTTCATTTGCTGTGTATGTTTCACCGTTTTTTGTTACTTCTTTTTTTGCTCCTAAAATATTTTTTGCAAAAGCATCTCTGTCTTCAATAAAATTTTGCAGTGTGGCAGAAGAAACTTTTTTTGTTTCTTTATCGATAATTGTCGGAGAAATGGTTATATCGTTTTTGTTCAAAAAAGTAACAAGATTGTTTACAACCTCTTCAGAATCGTTATCGGACATAGAAGTGGGGAATGTACAAATAACGGTCAGGTTTATTACTATAAACAATGAAAGTAAAATAACTTTTATAGGAAAACGTTTCACTTCAACAAGCCTCCTTATTCACTGACAGGAATAGTGATAGTTACTTCAGTTCCTTTGTGGAATTCACTTGATATTTTAATCTTACCGTTAAATGATGATTCAAGCGTTTGTTTTGCGATGGCAAGGCCAAGACCTGTACCGCCTGTGTCACGCGAACGAGCCTTGTCTACACGGTAGAAACGGTCGAAAATGTGCGGAAGTTTATCTTCTTGTATTCCGATACCGTTATCGGCTACTTTGATACAAATGTCGTTATAAACTTTGCTTGAATATACTTCGATAGTACCGCCCTCGCGTGTGTATTTCATTGCGTTGCTGACGATATTTATAATAACGCGTTCCAAACCGTCGTGATCGCCGGATATAACAGGCACTTCATTAATAGGGTGATATGTCAAAGTCTGATTTTTCTTCTTTGCCGTAAGCGACATACGCTCAACGATTGATTCAAGCATTTGACGAATGTCGATTGGCTCCGGCGGTTTTGTGAATGTTTGGTTTTCGTCAAGCTCCGATAGGGTAAGCAGGTCGCTTATAATTCTTGCCATTCTGTCAGATTCTGACGCGATAACGTCAAGAAAACGTACTTGCAATTCTCTGTCAACATCGGGCATATCGGCAAGTGTTTCGGAGTAAGACTTGATTGTTGTAAGCGGTGTACGAAGTTCGTGCGACACGTTCGCAACAAAGTCACGACGTGACTGCTCAAGTTTTTCCTGCTTTGTAACATCGTGTATAACGACAATGATACCGCCGACTTTGTTATCAGCTTTGAACGGTGCAAAGTTTAAACGTAAATATTGGTTTGCAAGCTTGATTTCGCGTTCGACAGAACCGTCGGGATTCATATAAAGCAAATCGCCAAGTGTAATGTTTGCATTGATTTCTTTAAAGAAACGGTCAAATCTAATATCGTCAAGATATTGACGGTTAAGAAGTTTTTTTGCTTCACGGTTGAAATGGATAAGATTGCCCTTTAAGTCGAATGCGATAATACCGTCATTCATATTTTGAAGAATGGTTTCAACCTTAATTTTTTCGCCTTTTGCTTGGTCGGAGGACTGCTTTCTTGTGTGAGCAAGATTGATAAGCGAGTTTGTAAGGTCGGCAATTTCATCTTTTGAATCTGATTTTTGAAGCGCGTTTATATCACCTGCCGCAAGTTTTTTTGCCTGTACCGAAAGCTGTTTGATAGGGTCGGTGATAGACTTTGAAATAATACTTCCCGCGATTGATGATATAATAAGAGATACCAACAATAAAATCAAAAGAATTGTCACCATACTGTGGGTTACACTGTTTTGCATTTGGCAAGTGTCTTTGATGTATATAACATACTTTACCGCGTCACCGTTGTGCAACGGAAATGCGTAGTCCATATAGCTTTGAGTAAGCTTTGTTTCTTTCGATTCCGTACCGTTTAGGGCATTCATAAGTGACGGAGTTGCATCGGTGGTTGTAGAGCCGTTTGATGAAAATAAAATCTCGCCCGATGAACCGTCAACAATGTTGTAATATCTTGATGATGTAATTCCGAGCTTTCCTGAGTGGGAAGATAGGATATTGTTGATTAAATTAATATTGCTTTGGGAATTTTCTTCTATAACAATAGATGTATCCGTACTTTCGGCAGGAATACTTATTTCGTTTGCGGCGGCAAGAAGGTCGTTTTTAATATCTTCGGTGAATACCTCATTAATGCTGTTTGAAAAATCATCGTGATAATGTTTCATAACGCCTAAAATATTGAAACCGCCTATGAATAATTCCGTGGCGAGTACAAGAAGTACAAATATAACTGTTATTTTCCAACGTATACTTTTAAACATAAAATAAAAACCTTTCTATAATAAATACTTAAATACTACAAAACACCCAAAACAAATTAATGTTTCGGGTGTATGAGTTCAATATTATTTGTTAAAATAGTAGCCTACGCCACGTTTTGTGATAATGTATTTAGGCATACTCGGATCATCTTCGATTTTTTCTCTAAGACGTCTTACCGTAACATCGACAGTACGAACATCTCCGTAATATTCGTAACCCCATACATTTTCAAGCAATTTCTCACGTGAGAAAATTTTATCCGGCTGCATGGCAAGGAATTTAAGAAGTTCAAATTCGCGAAGTGTTATGTCGATAATTTCGCCGTTCTTAGCAACTTCGTATCTTTCAACATTGATTGAAAGCTCACCCGAATTAATTGTATTTTGATTTTCAGGTTCTTCCTCAACAACAGGCTGTGCCGTACTTCTTCTTAGGTTGGCTTTAACTCTTGCGGTAAGTTCACGCATTGAATACGGCTTTGTTATGTAGTCGTCCGCACCAAGCTCAAGACCTAAAACTTTGTCAACTTCGTCTTCACGGGCAGTAAGCATAATAATAGGAACTTGTGATTTTTCACGAACTTTTCGACATACTTCAAAACCGTCCATTCCGGGTAGCATTACGTCAAGTAAAATTAGGTCAGGGTTTTCTTTAAGTGCCATTTCAAGACCTTTTACGCCGTCAAATGCAGACAAAGTCTTATAACCGTCTTTGCCGAGTGAAAATGCAAGAATATCATTAATTTTCTGTTCGTCCTCAATAATGAGTATAGTTCTATCCATTATTAAATATCAATCCTTTCGATTATAGAATAATATTTAAACGAATAACATTCGTAAATATTATTACAAATTTTTCGTAACCATTACATATATTTTATCAGAATTTAACATACTGTGCAAGGGTATTTTACAAAAAAATTAAAAAATATTAAAAAAATGCGTTCAAATGCAAGAAAAAAATATTTTTATTTCATTATAATAGGAGATTTCTTTAAATCCGCATTGCCGATGCGGTGTGTCGGTATGGGATTGCATAGCATTGCTATATTTGTGGCACGCACATCAAGATTAAATTGCGGACTTTGTTCTTTAAAGTCAGCTGTTTTTGTGATTATCGGAACTTTGCAGATGCCTTTTGCCTGTTTTAAAATCGTCATACCGACCTTATTCATACCGAGAATACGGATATACTGTGGCATAGGGGAGTATATATCCTTTGTAAAGTCTATCAAAGCCGAGATTATCATACGTCTGATTTTGCTTGTGGTGTACCGCTTGTTTTTAACGTTTTCGACAAGGGTTTCAAAACTGTATGACATATTTGCACTGCTTAAAATTCTGTTTTCAATCCCCTCTGTAACTTCACTGATATTTTGCAAATCTTCAGCGGTCATAAGACGTAATTTTGAAATGATTGCACTGTCCAAATTCGATATGTCGTACGGAATGTCACAATTAATATCTTCTAATTTATATGGTATAAAGTCATTTATATTTTCATTGTTTCTGTTCATTTCACGGAGCTTTGTCGCACTTGCTATATTTTGATACAAATTTCTGTCGTGATAGCCTGCTTTGTGACGTTTGACGGTCATAGGCTTGATTTTGCTGTCAGAGCGGATTAATGCACGAATATATTCCGTTGCAAGAATGTTGTTTGGCTCAGACAATATATCTGACGGGATAAGTGCGGAATATGCCTTTGTGAGCGCATTTGGATAACTCATACCGCCCATAACGTATTTTTTTATTTTTTCGGATATTTCGCTGTTTTCGTTTTCAAGCAATTCTGCGGCAGACATAAGTTCATCGATACTGCCTGATTCAGAGCCGAAACAAATGTTGTTGACAACACCGAGTGCGTTTAAAATATTAATACCGCCTGTCGCAAAATTCGGTGCGGCATTTAATGCATAACATACAGGAAGTTCAATAACAAGGTCAACACCGCCCAAAAGTGCCGTTTTTGCACGTGACCATTTATCCGTTATCGCAACGTCACCACGCTGTACAAAACTGCCGCTCATTACGGCAATAACTGCGTCCGAATGTTTTTTTATTTCGTCAATTTGATATTTGTGTCCGTTGTGAAAAATATTGTATTCTGTTATAATACCGGTAATGTTCATTTTTATCTCCTCAAAATTACATTGTTAATATATATTATATCTCAAAATAAGAAGTATAGCAATAAATAAAATTGGAATATTAAATAAAGCAATGATGTAAAACAGACATAAATTTTGTATAGAATAAAAGAAAGAAAATCTACAAAACCTATTGACAAAGTAGGAAATATAAAGTAAAATATGTTTGAACAGTTATTCAAATGTTCAACTTTAATACAGGAGATGATTTTAATGAATTCAGTATACATGGACAACAATGCTACTACAAGCCTTAAAAAAGAAGTTCTTAATGCAATGATGCCATATTATACAGATATATACGGCAATGCGTCATCGAAATTCTATAAAATAGGCAGAGATGCCGAACAGGCACTTTATAAGCTTAGAGAGAGCGTTGCAAAAAGTCTTAATGCAAAAAACGTAAACGAAATTTATTTTACGGGTTCCGGTTGCGAGGCTGACAACTGGGCTATAAAAGGTATTGCACTTGCAAACAAGTCAAAGGGCAACCACATTATAACAAGCAAAATCGAACATCACGCAATTTTAAGCACTTGCGAATATCTTGAAAAGCATGGCTTTGAAGTTACTTATCTTGATGTTGACGAATACGGTTTTGTAAGTCCGAAAGCTGTTGAGGACGCTATAAAGGACAATACAATACTTATTTCAATAATGACGGCTAACAATGAAATCGGAACTGTTGAGCCAATCAAGGAAATTGCGGAAATTGCAAAGAAACACAGAGTTATTTTCCATACGGACGCAGTACAGGCTATCGGACATATGAAGATAGATTTGCAGGATTTAGGTGTTGACTTGCTTTCACTTTCTGCACATAAGTTCCACGGTCCTAAGGGTGTCGGAATGTTGTACATCAGAAACGGTATAAGAATAGACAACCTTATTCACGGCGGAGGACAGGAAAGAGGAAAGAGAGCCGCAACGGAAAATCTTGCAGGCATAGCAGGTCTTGCAAAGGCACTTGAGCTTGCAACGGAAAATCTTGATGAAAATATCGAACACGCAAAGAAAATGCGTAACAGATTGATTGAGGGTATCAGAAAGAATATTCCTTATTGCCGTCTTAACGGTCCTGAGGACGAGGGCAGACTTTGCAATAACGTAAACTTCTCATTCCAATATGTTGAGGGCGAATCAATATTGATGATGCTTGATATGAAAGGTGTTGCGGCGTCAAGCGGAAGTGCTTGTGCGTCAGGTTCGCTTGATCCGTCACACGTTCTTATTGCAATCGGCTTACCTCACGAAATTGCTCACGGTTCGCTAAGACTCAGTGTAGGCGATGAAACAACAGAGGAGGACGTTGATTACGTAGTAGAGGTGCTTCCTCCGATTATACAAAGATTAAGAGATATGTCACCTTTATATGAGGGTGTAGAGAAAGGAGATAATTAATTATGTACAGTGAAAAAGTTATGGACCATTTCTCAAATCCAAGAAATGTAGGTCAGATAGACAACGCAAATGCAGTCGGTGAAGTCGGCAATGCAAAGTGCGGCGATATTATGAAGATATATATGGATATTCAAGACGACGTTATAAAAGACGTTAAGTTCAAGACATTCGGTTGCGGTGCGGCTATTGCAACAAGTTCAATGGCAACTGAAATGGTTAAGGGTAAGACTGTTGACGAGGCACTTGCTCTTACAAATAAAGCGGTTATGGAGGCACTTGACGGACTTCCGAAAGAAAAAATTCACTGCTCTGTTCTTGCTGAAGAGGCTATTCAGTCTGCAATCAACGATTACAGAAGCAAAAAGGGTGAAGCACCGCTTGAAAATAATTGTGACTTCTGTTACAAAAAATGTGATAATTCAGATAAATAATCCCATAAAATACAATATAAAAACAGACAAAACATTATTGTTTTGTCTGTTTTTGCGTTTATAATTATAAAAAAATGATGATTTGCGGATACAATATGGTGTTAGTAGCAGGTGTTAAACAGACTGCACAGCACAATATTTTGTATCTATTGGGTAATTATGAACATATTAGAACAATATATTTAAACATATTGTACAATGTTTAAGTTTATTTGCAAGAAAATATTGCAAAGTTATTAACGATAGTATATAATCATTGAGGTTATTGATTTAGTACCTACTACTAACAATAATTAATAAAATGTCGAAAAACATAGAAAGGAACGCTTGAAAGTGACAAGAACAATATTGAAAAAGAAACGTCATGAGTATTTGCTCAGAAAAATAAAACAAAATCCGTTTTTGAAAGACGAAGAACTTGCACAGGCTTGTAACGTGAGCGTGTCCACTATTCGTTTTGACAGAGCGGAACTTGGTATAGCAGAATATCGTGAGAGAATAAAGTCGGTGGCGGAAGAAGGTCTGGTAGCGGATACGGCGGTTGGCGAAGTGCTTGACCTTAACCTGTATCACGACGGAATATCGGTGCTTAAAACCGATGATACGATGACCTTTGACGGTACTGACATAATAAAAGGACAGTGTATATATGCTCTTGCGGAAAATTTGGCGCTAAGCGTTATTGACGCGAAGGCGGCGTTGGTGAAAATCGCAAATGTGAAATATATGCACGAGGCACACGCAGGGGAAAGACTGATTGCCAAGTCGGACGTTATGAGAGTAAAAGACGGAGGATATATCGTTCGTGTTGTCATAAAGGCAAATATGAACGAGGTATTCAGAGGAAAATTCAGCCTTGTTATGACTGATGTGAAATAGTCGGAGGAAAGATGAAGATTATAGTAGATGCAATGGGTGGTGACAATGCTCCTATGGCACCTGTCGAGGCGGCTGTAAGAGCGGTAAAGGAACTTGATGTGGAAATAGTTCTTGTCGGCAAAAAAGAGGTTGTCGAAAAGGAACTTTCGGCATATGACTACCCAAATGATAAAATCAGTATAGCGAATGCTGATGAAGTGATAACAAACCACGAAGAACCGGCAAAGGCGGTAAGAAGCAAGAAAAATGCATCGGTGGTCGTTGCGGCAAATATGCTGAAAAAAGGCGAGGGTGACGCAATGCTTTCGATGGGTAATACAGGTGCGCTCTTAGCGTCGGGATTGCTTATTGTCGGAAGAATAAAGGGGATTTTAAGACCTGCACTTGCAACGCTTCTGCCGAGTGCAAAAGGACCGAAAATGCTTATAGATGCCGGTGCAAATACAAACTGCAAACCTGAAAATCTTGTTCAGTTCGGTATTATGGGCAGTATATATATGAAGAATGTACTCGGAATTGAAAGCCCGACTGTCGGACTTATGTCAAACGGTGAAGAAGAAGGTAAGGGCGATGAACTTACAAAGGAAACATTCCCACTTTTAAAAAAAGCACCTATAAACTTTATCGGCAATATTGAGGGCAGAGATGTTATGGAAGGTACGGCTGACGTAATTACCTGTGACGGCTTTGTCGGAAATGTAATACTTAAAACTGTTGAGGGTATGGGACACGTCGTAAGTACGAAAGTTAAAAATATATTTATGAAAAACTTGTTTACAAAGCTCGGTGCTATATTTGTAATGGGTGGCTTGAATGAGTTTAAACAGTCTATGGATTACCGTGAATACGGCGGTGCACCGCTTTTAGGTACAAAACGACCTGTTATAAAAGGACACGGCTCATCAGACGGTAAAGCAGTATTTTCTGCAATCAGACAGGCAAAGAAATTTGTTGAAACAAACTTAATAGAAGAAATAGTTAATAATATAAACTGTATGGAGGAAAAGAGTAATGATTAATGCAAAGATAACAGGTGTAGGCGGATATGTTCCAGAAAAGGTATATGACAATGCGTATATGGAAAGCATTGTTGATACAAACGACGAATGGATAACAAGACGTACAGGCATAAAGGAAAGACATATTTCAGCCGACAACGAATATACAACGGATATGGCAACAATCGCCGCTAAGCGTGCTATTGAAAATGCAGGACTTACACCTGAGGATATTGACCTTATAATGCTTGCAACAGTTACACCTGATTACTTCACACCGGCTTGTGCTTGTGTTGTACAAAGCAATCTTGGTGCGGTAAATGCGGCGGCATTTGACTATAATGCGGCTTGTTCGGGATTTGTTACAGGTCTTACTATCGCAGAACAGTTTATAAAAGCAGGAACATACAAGCATATCGTTGTAGTATGTGCCGACACATTAAGCAAGGCTACAGATTATAAGGACAGAGCAACTTGCGTATTGTTCGGTGACGCGGCAGGTGCGGCAGTTGTGTCTGCAAGTGAAGAACAGGGTATTATCGCAACAGACATAGGTGCAGACGGCTCAAGCGGTCACGCTATAACAAGTCTTGCATACAGAAATGATGAAGAAGAAACGGAAAAGAGAATAAGCCACAGAAAAGATACTATTTGGATGGCAGGACAAGCTGTTATGAAGTTTGCCGTTAAAGCAATGGCAGACGCAAGTGCAAGAGTTGTAAACAGCGCAGGTTTGACTTGGGACGATATTGCACTTGTTGTACCTCACCAGGCTAACTACAGAATTGTTGAAAGTGCCGTAAAGAGAATGGGTATCACTGATGAAAAGGTATTTTTGAACCTTGAAAAGTACGGTAACACATCAGCATCTTGTATCCCTGTTGCACTTACAGAGGCAGTTCAGCAAGGCAGAATTAAAAAGGGCGACAAGGTTGTACTTGTAGGCTTCGGCGGCGGACTTACATGGGGTGCGGCACTTATTGAGTGGTAAAACAAATACGTTAAATAAGAAAGGGAGAAGAGAAATGAAGACAAGATTATGTGAATTGCTTGGTATTGAATATCCTATTATTCAAGGCGGTATGGCGTGGGTAGCTACAGCCGAACTTGCGGCTGCTGTTTCAAACGGCGGCGGTATCGGACTTATCGCGGCAGGAAATGCACCGGCGGACGTTGTAAGAGCACAAATTCAAAAGGCAAAGTCACTGACAGATAAGCCTTTTGGCGTAAACGTAATGATGATGTCACCGTTCGTTGAAGAAGTTATGCAGGTTATTATAGAAGAAAAGCCGGCAGTAGTTGCAACAGGTGCCGGTAATCCGGGTAAATACATAGCGTCACTTAAAGAGGCAGGAATTAAGATTATGCCGGTTGTTGCAAGTGTTGCAATGGCAAAAAAGATGGAAAAAGACGGTGCAGACGCAATTATCGCAGAGGGTACAGAGGCAGGCGGACATATCGGTGAACTTACAACAATGGTACTTGTACCGCAGGTTGTTGACGCGGTAAGTATTCCGGTTGTAGCGGCAGGCGGTATAGCTGACAGCAGAGGTGCTGTTGCGGCATTTGCACTTGGCGCAGACGGTATTCAAGTCGGTACAAGATTTATCTGCTCAACAGAGTGTATCGCACATGATAACTATAAGCAAGCCGTTATAAAGGCAAAAGACAGAGATGCGGTTGTTACGGGCAGATCAACAGGTGCGCCTGTAAGAGCGCTTAAAAACAAACTTACTCGTGAATATGACAAACTTGAAAAGCAAGGTGCGTCATTTGAAGAAATAGAAGCACTTGGCGTTGGCGGTCTAAGACGTGCATTTGAAGAAGGTGACACACAAACCGGTTCACTTATGGCAGGTCAATCAGCCGCTATGGTACACGAAATTCAACCTTGTGCAGACATAATCAAGAGTTATTTTGACGGTACAGAGGCAGTTATTGAAACAATTACTTCTAAACTTAAATAAGAATTTCTTATTAGATAAATTAAGAAAGGAAAATAAATATAATGGGTAAATTAGCATTTGTATTTGCAGGACAAGGCGCACAAGCTGTCGGAATGGGTAAGGAACTTGCCGAAAACTTCCCGATTGCCGATAAGACATTTGACGAGGCAAGTGAGGCACTTGGCTTTGATATAAAGGATATGATTTGGAACGGCGACAGTGAAACTCTTATGATTACAGAGAACACGCAGCCGACAATCGTTACAATGAGCGTTGCGGCACTTAGAGTATTGCAAGAAAAAGGTATTAAGCCTGACGTTGTTGCCGGACTTAGCCTTGGTGAATATACTGCACACATTGCGTCGGGTTCAATGGAATTTGCCGACGGTGTAAGACTTGTAAAAAAACGCGGTAAGTATATGCAGGAGGAAGTGCCTGTAGGAAAAGGCGCTATGGCGGCTATTATCGCACTTTCCGCAGAGGACGTTATCGCTTGCTGCGAAGAGGCGTCAAAAGTCGGTATTTGTTCACCTGCAAACTTTAACTGTCCTGGTCAAATCGTTGTATCGGGTGAAGTTGCGGCAGTGGATAAGTGTTGTGAATTGGCAAAGGAAAAGGGCGCAAAACGTGCTTTAAAACTTCCTGTTTCAGCTCCGTTCCATTGTGCTATGCTTATAGGCGCAGGCGAAAAACTTGCAAAAGAACTTGAAAATGTAGAAGTTAAGGATATGCAAATTCCTGTAATCACAAACGTAACTGCTGATTACGTTTCTTCAAAGGAAGATATTAAACCGCTTTTAATCAAGCAAGTATCTTCATCTGTTAAATGGGAAGAAACTATCAGAAGAATGATAGCAGACGGAGTTGATACATTCGTTGAAGTCGGACCGGGTAAGGCACTTAGCGGATTTATAAAGAAAGTTTCAAGAGATGTAAAGGTGTTTAACGTAGAGGATATGGCGTCACTTGAAAAGACTCTTGAAGGTCTTAACGCATAACAGAGAGGAGATAAAGAAATGTTAAAAGGTAAAACAGCGGTAATTACAGGCTCGGGCAGAGGTATAGGTAAATCAATCGCCCTAAAACTTGCGTCACACGGTGCAAATATCGTTATAAACGATATTCCTTCATCGGATTATGCAGACGAAACTTGTGAAGAAGTTAAAAAGCTTGGCGTAGAATGTATAGTTGTTAAAGGTGATGTAAGAAATACCGAAGATGTTCAGAAACTTGTATCGGAAACTATGGATAAATTCGGTCATATCGACATATTTGTTAATAACGCAGGCATTACAAGAGACGGTCTTATGATTAGAATGTCAGAGGACGATTGGGATCTTGTTATGGATATAAATCTAAAGGGTGCATTTAATTGTATCAAAGCAGTTGCAAGACCTATGATGAAACAAAGAAGCGGTGCTATAATCAATATGGCGTCAATCGTAGGTGTTATGGGTAATCCGGGTCAGGCAAACTATGTTGCTTCAAAAGCAGGTCTTATCGGTCTTACAAAGACAACAGCAAAGGAATTTGCATCAAGAGGTATCAGATGTAACGCAGTAGCACCGGGCTTTATCCGTTCTGCTATGACAGACGTATTGTCTGATGATGTAAAGAAGAAATATCTTGATTCAATTCCACTTGGTGAATTCGGAGAAACTGAAAATATTGCAGATGTTGTTGCATTTTTGGCATCTGATATGTCAAAATACGTTACAGGTCAAGTAATAAATGTTGACGGCGGACTTGTTATGTAATATAATATGTATATAATTCGTTTAGAATTTATATAGACATTACTGAAAGGGGGTGCAAGTGAATAATGGAATTTGAAAGAGTAAAGAACGTTATCGTTGACCAACTAAGTGTTGATGCAGATGAAGTAACTTTGGAAGCATCATTCGTTGACGATTTGGGTGCAGACTCATTGGACGTTGTTGAACTTATCATGGGTCTTGAAACAGAATTTGATATCGAAATCCCTGATGAAGATGCTGAAAAGATCAGCACAGTAGGCGACGCAGTTGAATATATTAAGAGTCATGCGTAAGATACGAAGTCGTGCCTTGTATCAATACTCTTGGTGCAAGGCATGAAATTTTTTTGAAAAAAGAAATTAATTTTATTATATAGATAAGGATAAACAATAGGAGGTAACTAAATGAGAAGAGTTGTTGTAACAGGCTTAGGTGCTGTAACCCCTATAGGAAATAACGTTGAAGAATTTTGGAACGGTATCAAAGCAGGTAAATGCGGTATTGATAAAGTAACACTTTTTGACGCAACTGATTTTAAGACACAGATTGCCGGTGAAGTTAAGAATTTTGAGCCGACTGATTTTATCGAGAAGAAAGACGCTCGTAAAATGGACAGATATACTCAGCTTGCAATGGTAGCGGCTGATGAGGCTGTTAAGGATTCCGGTCTTAATATGGAAGACGAAGACCCTTGGAAAGTCGGAGTTATAACAGGTTCGGGTATCGGCGGTATCCATACTCTTGAGGAACAGCATAAGTCACTTCTTGACAGAGGTCCGGGACGTGTAAGTCCGTTCTTTATTCCTATGATGATAGGTAATATGGGCGCTGCACAGATTGCTATTAAGTACGGAGCAAGAGGTGTAAATGAAAATATCGTTACAGCTTGTGCTTCGGGTACAAACGCTATCGGTGACGCTTTAAGACACATTCAGCACGGTGCTAACGATGTTATCATCGCAGGCGGTGCAGAGGCGGCTGTAAGTCCGCTTGCATTTGCAGGCTTCTGTAATATGAAAGCTATGTCAACAAGAAATGACGATCCTAAAACAGCGTCAAGACCGTTTGACGCAGAACGTGACGGATTTGTTCTAAGTGAAGGTGCAGGCTTTATAGTTATAGAAGAACTTGAACACGCAAAGAAGAGAGGAGCTCACATTTATTGTGAACTTGTCGGCTACGGTGCAACTGATGATGCTTACCACATCACAAGCCCTATTCCGGGCGGTGTCGGCGGTGCAAAGGCTATGTCACTTGCAATCGAAGACGCAGGTTTAAAGCCTGAAGATGTAACATACATCAACGCTCACGGTACATCAACAAAGTACAATGACGAGTTTGAAACACAAGCCATAAAAGAGGCTCTTGGCGACGCGGCTAAGAACGTTGCAGTAAGCTCAACAAAGTCAATGACAGGTCACCTTTTGGGTGCGGCAGGCGGTGTCGAGGCAATCGTTTGTGCATTGGCTATCAAGGACAGTTACATTCCTGCAACAATCAATTACAATACACCTGATCCTGCTTGTGATTTGGATATAGTTCCGAATAAGGGCAGAGAACAGGAAGTTAAAGTTGCAATGTCAAATTCACTTGGATTTGGCGGTCATAATGCAACTATCGTAATGAAAAAGTACGAAGATTAATTAAATAAACTTAAGCAATAGAGGATGTCTTTTTAAGGCACCCTCTACTGTTATGTGGATTGCTCTAAGCGGTGAACGGTTCACTCTTTAGAGCAGTGTATGTACAGAGAAAGGAAAGCTGTTATGAAAAACGTACAAGAGAAAATCGGTTACACATTTAAAAATGTTAATCTTTTAGAAACGGCACTTACGCACAGCTCATATGCGAATGAGTGTAAAAAAGAAAATAACGAACGTCTTGAATTTTTGGGCGATTCTGTTTTGAGCGTTATAATCAGTGACTATATATTCAGACGTTTGCCGAATGTTGACGAGGGCTGGCTTTCAAAATATCGTGCAACGCTTGTCTGCGAACAGTCGCTTAACGAAATATCTAAGAAAATTTCGCTTAGCAAATTTATATTGCTTGGTAAGGGTGAAGAAATGACAGGCGGACGTCAGAGAGCGTCTATCGTTTCAGACGCATTTGAGGCAGTTTTGGCGGCAATTTATCTTGACGGCGGTATGGAAACGGCAAGAAAATGGGTAATCGACCTTATGCGTGATTCGATTAACGAAGTTGTGACAGGTCACGGATATGCCGACTATAAAACAATGCTGCAAGAGGCACTTCAAAAAGGTACACAGGGCAAAGTCACATACAGAACAATCGGCGAATCCGGTTTGGATCACAACAAAGTGTTTGAAGTTGAAGTGCTTGTCGATGATGTTCCTAAAAATAAAGGGACAGGTCACAGCAAAAAAGAGGCTGAACAAAATGCGGCACATACTTTGCTTAAATCAATGGGAAAAGTACAGTGACTATGAAAACGTATAATATACCGATATTTGTACCGCACAGAGGGTGTCCGTTTGATTGTGTTTTTTGCAATCAAAAACGTATAACGGGGACACAAAAAGAAGTCACGGCTGATGATGTTCATAATATCATAGGAGAATATCTTAAAACATTGCCGAGTAAAAACAGACGTATCGAGGCGGCGTTTTTTGGCGGCAGTTTTACCGGTATACCGATTAACGAACAAAGCGAACTTTTAGCCGCCGCGAATGAATATCTTAAAAAAGGTGATATTGACGGAATACGTCTTTCAACCAGACCTGATTATATAGATAAAGAAATACTTGATAATCTGCTTAAATACGGAGTTACAACGATTGAACTCGGTGTACAGTCTATGGACGACAGTGTTTTGAAATCATCAAACAGGGGACACACAAGAAAAGATGTTATTAATGCGGTAAAGCTGATAAAGGAATATCCGTTTACACTCGGACTTCAGATGATGACAGGCTTGCCGGGTGATACCGATGAAAAATCGCTTTATACGGCAGATGAAATAATAAAGCTGAAACCTGATATTGTGCGCATATATCCGACGCTTACCATAAAGGACACATTCCTTGAAAAAATGTATCTTACGGGTAAATATAAACCGCAGTCGGTTGACGAGGCAGTTAATCTTGCAAAACAGCTTTTATTGAAATTTGAAAAGAATAATATAACTGTTATAAGAGTCGGTTTACAGTCAACCGATGAAATAAGCGAGAACGGTTCTGTTGTTGCAGGACCTGTACACAGCTCATTTCGTGAACTTGTCGAAAGCAGTATTTATTATGACATTATATGCGGTAAATTGAAAGACGGCTGTAAAAGAGCAGATGTTTATGTAAATCCGAGAGAAGTTTCAAAAGCAGTCGGTAATAAGCGTTGCAATATAATTAAATTAAAACAAGAGAAAAATATTGATGTAAAGATATGTACAGATGAAAATTTGGAAAAAAGAGAGGTGAGATGTACTTGCTATTAAAAAGACTTGAACTGCAAGGTTTTAAATCATTTGCCGATAAAACAATTCTTGAATTTGTTGAAGGCTCAACGGCGGTCGTAGGTCCTAACGGCAGCGGAAAAAGTAATATTTCCGACGCTATTCGTTGGGTTATCGGTGAAATGAGTGCAAAATCTCTCAGAGGTTCTAATATGCAAGATGTCATTTTTGCAGGTACAGAAACGAGAAAGCCTGTCAATTTTGCGGAAGTGAGTCTTGTACTTGATAACAGCAGTCATTTGTTTGATATAAATTATGATGAAGTTGTTGTAACAAGACGACTGTTCAGAAGCGGTGAAAGTGTGTATCAGATTAATCGCTCAAACTGTCGTTTGAAAGATATACATGAGCTGTTTATGGATACGGGTCTTGGACGTGACGGTTATTCTATTATCGGACAGGGTAATGTGTCACAGATATTGTCAACCAAAGCCGAGGACAGAAGAAGTCTGTTTGAGGAGGCGGCAGGTATATCAAAATATAAGTATAGACGTGAAGAGGCGGAGCGAAAGCTAAAGGGTGTTGAAGAAAACCTTGTAAGAATTTCCGATATAACGACTGAACTTGAAGGTCAGCGAGGACCGCTTAAACGTCAGTCGGAAAAAGCGAGAAAGTATTTGACATACTATGAAGAATATAAAGGACTTGACGTAAATTTAAGCATTATAACGATAGACAAAAACCGACTTGCCGCCAAAGAGGCAGACAGGCTTTATAACAGCGTTGAAGAAGAACTTGCCGAGCTCAGAGCAACGGAATCGGAAACAGAACAAAAAATCACATCGCTTTATAATGAAAGTGAACAAGCCGATACCGAAATAGCGGAACAGAACAAACTTCTTCGTGAGGCTGAGTCAAAGAATATGGAAACCAAAAATCATATTTCTTTATTTGAAAACAACATAAAGAATAATGAACTTATGCTTAAAAGAATTGATAACGAAATTCAAAGCATAAAAGATAAAAATATTGAACGCGAAAACAGTATAGAAAAGCAAAAGGCAGAGATTGAAGAAAAGAATAAAGATGCCGAAGAAATGCTTACTGCGTTCGATTCTATGAAAGAGGAACAGGACGAAATTGCAAAGCAGAAAGATACTCTTTCAAAAGAAATCGACAGTCTGCAGGGCGATATTATCGAAAAGCAGAATTTGATTGCGACAAAGCGTGCACAAATAAACGGTGTTGAAAATTTGAGGAGCAGTTTTATAGAACGACGAGAAGTGGTTGAAACCGAAATAAAGACCTTTAACGAGGGGGTTTCAAACACAAAACAGGAGATAGAAAACTGCAAAAAGGAAATATCGGAAAAGTCTGAAAAGTGCGGTAAGATGAAAGAAACCATAAACCGCCATAACGAAAACATAAATAAGTTAAAATCCGAAAACGATAAACTTACATCAAGTCTTAACAATATGAATGTCGAGTATAATTCAAAATCTTCAAAGAAGAAAATTCTTGAGGGTATGGAAAACGATTATGCGGGATATTCAAAGAGCGTAAAGGCGGTGCTTAAAGCCGAAGAACTAAAAAAAATCAGAATTTACGGTACTGTATCGGGACTTGTGGACGTAAAAAAGGAATACGTTACGGCTATTGAAATCGCACTCGGCGGAGCGTTGCAGAATATCATAGTAGAGAGCGAAGAGGACGCAAAGACGGCGATTAATTATCTTCGCAGAAATAATGCAGGTCGTGCAACATTTTTGCCGGTGTCGGCTGTAAAAGGCAGAGAACTTGATAATGTTGGCGAAATAAGCAAGCAAAAAGGCTTTATCGGACTTGGAAGTAAACTTATAAAGTATAACAGTAAGTACGACGGTATTATAAAAAGTTTGCTCGGCAGAGTTGTTGTGGTTGATAATGTGGATAATGCCATTGCTATGAGCCGACATTTCGGGTATAAATTCAGAGTTGTAACACTTGAGGGCGAAATATTGAACGCAGGCGGTTCGATGTCGGGCGGCAGCGTAAATAAGCAAAGCGGATTTTTGTCGAGAGCTACTGAAATAAAAACACTTACATCGGAATTAAACGATTTGTCAGTTAAAATAAAAGAGGTTGGCGACAAAAAACAGCAGATTGAAAATGATATGAGAACTATAAATAATCAGTTGTCGTCATATGTTCCGCTTGTGAGAGAGTATGAGGACGAGATACTTCGTCTGGAAAATACGCAAAAACATCTTGAAGAAAAGATTGAATCGGGAAGTAATACGGAGAAAAACTATAAAGCAGAGCTTGGACAGATTGAAAAGCAGCTGTCGGAATCTTCGGATGATATTGCCGAGCTTTTGCAGAATGTCAGAAATCTTGAAAAAGAAAGTAATGACTTACAGAGCAAAGCGGAAAAACTGAATGAAGAATTTAATCGAATTTCAGAGAAAAAAGACGAGAAGTCACAAAGCTTGATGGATAACACGATGAAACTTGCAGATATGCAAAGGGACATTAAAGTTATCGAAAAAGATATTGAAACAAAGAAGAATGATATTGCAAATTCCGTAAAAGATATAGCACAAAAAGAGCAGGATAAAACAAGAATATGTGCCGAAAACGAAAGTTTAAAACAGCAGATTGAGGACAAAAACAAGCTGACGGAAGAAATCGCAAAGAGTACGGCGGATATAAATAATTATATCGAGAGTATTCAGAAGAAGAAAAGCGATATTTCAACGTCACTTCAAAATATCCAAAATTCAAATAAGGATTTAACGGATAAATTGCTGAACTTGCAACAGGAACTTTCAAGACTTGAAAACAGACGTGAAAAACTCAATAACGATATTGAAAATATTATAGGCAGATTGTGGGAGGACTACGAACTGACTTATAACAGTGCGTGTGAAATTAAAACAGAGGTGGAAAACGAGAAAGAATCGTTTGCAAGATTGTCGGAATTGAAGTCGCAGATAAAATCACTTGGCAGTGTAAACGTCGATTCTATCGAAGAATATAAAGCGGTAGAGGAGAGGTTTGTGTTCTTGACAGAGCAAAAGAGCGATCTTGAAAAGTCGAAAAACGAACTTAACGGAATAATAGAGTCAATGGAAGAATTGATGAAAGAGCATTTCGGGAAGCAGTTTCAGGAAATCAATGAGAGTTTCAGTCTGGTATTCAGTGAACTTTTCGGCGGCGGCAAAGGTGAATTGACTTTGTCTGATCCGAGCAATGTTCTTGAAAGCGGTATTGAAATTATCGCACAGCTTCCGGGTAAAGGTTCGCAGAATATCAATCTGTATTCGGGCGGTGAAAAGTCGTTTATTGCTATTGCACTTCTGTTTGCAATACTTCGAGTAAAACCGGCTCCGTTCTGTATTTTGGACGAGATTGACGCGGCACTTGACGATGTAAACGTTTCGAGATTTGCAACATATTTAAAAAATTATATTGAACAGACACAATTCATTGTTATCACTCACAGACGTGGTACAATGGAGGCGGCAAATATTTTATACGGCGTAACAATGCAGGAAAAAGGCGTTTCTAAGTTGTTGTCACTTCATATAGATGATGTCGCAGACGATATGGTCAGTTAGGAGTAGTATATGGGATTCTTTGATAAGTTAAAAAACGGTTTAACAAAAACTCGTGAATCAATCGCAAAACAAGTTAATAATGTATTCAGTGTGTTCGTAAAAGTTGACGACGAACTTTTTGAAAATCTTGAAGAGGCACTTATTATGGCAGATATAGGTGTAGAAACTTCAACATACATTATTGAAAAACTTCGTGATAATGTTAAACACAAGCATATCACAGACGGAAACCTTGTAAAAGAGGAATTAAAGAGCATAATAAGCGAAATACTCGGTGCGCTTGATACAACGGTAAATACGTCAACAACACCGTCTGTTATTTTGGTGATTGGCGTAAACGGTGTCGGAAAAACAACAAGTATCGGAAAAATCGCATCACATTATAAGTCGATGGGTAAAAAGGTACTTCTTGCGGCGGCTGACACATTCAGAGCGGCGGCAATAGACCAGCTTGACATATGGGCACAGAGAAGCGGCTGTGATATAATCAAGCACCAAGAAAACAGTGATCCGGCGGCAGTTGTGTTTGACGCTTGTACGGCGGCAAAGGCGCGTGGTGCTGATATTCTTATATGTGATACAGCCGGCAGACTTCATAATAAGAAAAATCTTATGGCGGAGCTTGCAAAGATTAACCGTGTAATTGAACGTGAACTTCCTGATTCGGCAAGAGAAACATTGCTTGTCCTTGACGCGACAACAGGTCAAAATGCGGTAAGTCAGGCAAAATTATTCTCCGAGGCGGCGGATATTACGGGAATTATCCTTACAAAGCTTGACGGTACGGCAAAAGGCGGTATTGTAATATCAATAGCAAAAGAACAGAATGTTCCGGTTAAATTTGTCGGCGTCGGTGAAGGTATCGACGACTTGCAGGAATTTAACAGCGATGATTTTGCAAAGGCTATATTTGAAGAATAAATAATATAAACTCTGACAGTCAAAAAAATGGCGGTCAGAGTTTTTTTGTACAGTTTTTTGGACATAGGTGAATGTATAATTTAAGTAGAAAAGGAGATGGGAGAAATGAAAGAACAAAATAAAAAATTGACTATTGCAGAACCTATTGCAGAACGTTTAAGAAATGGAGAAAAAGTTATTTGTGCAAAGTGTAAAAAAGGCTATTATGTTACTGATGCGAAATATATAAGTACAAGTCATGGATTTTATTGCAACAGATGTAATTCTATGGTGAATATAGATCCGGTTATAGATATTGAATAGAAAAAGTATAAAAAGTTGAAAGGAGATGAAAGAAATGAAAAATTCGGTTTTAGTCACAATAACGGGACTTGCGCATTATTACGGAACAAAGCCGTTCAAAGTCGGAGCGGTAATAAAATTGAAAAAGGAATATGATAACAAATATGACGACGAGGCGATAAGAGCGCAACTGCCGTATATCGGTACAGTCGGTTACGTCGCAAACAGTACATATACGGTTTATTCGGGTACATACAGTGCGGGACGTTTATATGATAAAATAGGCGAATGTGCGTGTGCTAAAATTATTTTAATAACACATTCAAGCGCTGTTGCGGAAGTAATAGAGGGCTGTCCGTCAGAGAATATGGGCGGATGTGTATTTGAATAAAAATAAAAAAAGTTATCCCTAAAGGATAACTTTTTTTGTGGCTGCGGATCCAGGATTCGAACCCGGACAGAACGAGTCAGAGTCGTTAGTGCTACCTTTACACAAATCCGCAACGATAACTGACAAATGATATAATACCATATAATCTAACTTTTGTCAACAGTTTTTTTAAAAAGTTTTTTTGCTGTTGATAAATATAATTTTATATGATAGAATATATATTATTAATCAAAAAAAATGGTGCGAGGGACCGGACTTGAACCGGCACGGTTAAACCACACGCCCCTCAAACGTGCGCGTCTGCCTATTCCGCCACCCTCGCATTAACGTGATTTATTATACCAATAAAAAAGAGTTTTGTCAATTAAAATAAATATTTTTTGTGGAGATGTTTTTTAATGAAAAAATTTTTGGCACTTGCTATTATGACTATAATTACTTTTTCACAGTTAAGTGCTTTTGCAATGGTGGAATCTGCCGAGTGTGCGTGCGTTATAAATGCGTTGACGGGTGATGTTGTATTTTCAAAAAATATGAACCAAAAACATGCAATGGCAAGCACAACTAAAATAATGACAGCCATTGTTGCTATTGAACGTTGTAATATGGACGAAATTGTTGATGTGAGTGCGACGGCGGCAAATCAAGAGGGTTCGGCGGCATACATATCTGAGGGAAATCAATACTATATGAAAGATTTGCTTTACGGTTTAATGCTTAATTCCGGAAATGACGCGGCGGTAGCGATAGCCGAACATGTGGCGGGAAGTGAGGAATCATTTGCGGAGCTGATGAATGAAAAAGCGGAAGAACTCGGACTCGGCAATACGCATTTTATGAATCCGAGCGGACTTGACAATCCGGAACATTACACAACGGTTTACAACCTTGCACTTATTGCAAGATATGCAATGACGCTGCCGCAGTTTCGGGAAATAGTCGCAACGCAGACTGCGCAAGTACAGGCATTAAATTCAGATGAAATACTTTATTTTTCAAACCACAATAAAATGCTAAGTCTTTATGAGGGAGCAAACGGCATAAAAACAGGCTTTACAAAGTCAACGGGCAGATGTCTTGTATCGTCTGCGCAGAGGGACGGAATGGAGTTTATAGCGGTGACTTTGAATGATCCGAACGATTGGAATGACCACGCGGAAATGCTTGATTACGCATTTTCGGAACATTATCCGAAAAAACTTATAGAGCAGGGCGATACTGTAAAGGTTACGAATATTGACGGAAAAGATTATTCAATGGTTGCGGCGAGTGACTTTACAATACCGTTTAAAGAACATCAGAAAACGCAGGTAGAAGTTATATCGCATATATCAAATGACTTACAAGCACCGATAAATCAAGGCGAAAAAGTGGGGTGGCTTGAAATTGTGTGTGACGGAGTGAGCGTCGGTGAAGTTGATATTATTTCGGAAAACGATATTTACGGAGTAAGCAATATAAGATTGAAAAACAGTTTTTTCAGCAGTTTTATAAGAGTTGCGAAAATATTGTTGGTATAAATGAAAGGAGAAAAAATGGGAGAGATAGTAAGATTACAAAAATATATAGCAATGAGCGGTGTTGCGTCAAGACGTGCCGCAGAAACTATGATACAAGAGGGCAGAGTTAAGGTAAACGGCAAGAAAATAACGGAACAAGGCGTAAAAATCGAAATCGGTGCAGACAATGTATCCGTTGACGATAAGCCGATAAAGCTTAAAAACAAGAAGTATTATATAATGCTTAATAAGCCTGTCGGATATGTTTCAACCGCAAAAGACCAATTTGACCGACCGACTGTTGTTGACCTTATAAAAGAAGATTTGGGTGACGTAAGAATTTTTCCTGTCGGACGACTTGACTATGAAACCGAGGGATTGCTTTTGCTTACAAATGACGGCGACTTCACATACAAAGTCACGCACCCTAAGTTCCATACCGATAAGACTTATATCGCAACGATAAAGGGCGGTATAACGATAAGCGGTATCAATAAGCTGAGAAACGGTGTTTATATAGATGATTTCAAAACATCACCGGCGGAGGCTGAAATACTTGATGCGGTAGACGGACACACATATATTAAAATAACAATTCACGAGGGTAAAAACAGACAGGTTCGTAAAATGTTTGCGGCAATCGGCTGTACGGTTGTCGGCTTGCAGAGAATTAAGATAGGCAACGTGGAACTCGGTAATCTTCCGCTTGGAAGATGGCGGCATCTGACAAGTCACGAAGTAAATTATTTGATGAATTCTTAAAAAGAGGCTGTTGACATTTTGTCAACAGCCTCTTTTGTGTATCATATACAAATTTAAGGGGATATTTGTCGATATTTTTTGAAAGCTAACTTGTGAAAAAAGAAATAAAAATGATTGAAAAAAAATTGCGGTTAAGGTATAATATACTTTAGGTATATTTTTTTAAAATTTATCTCTAATCTACAAACAATGGAGGTTAAAACATGGGAACAGTTGATAAATTGACTGAACTTCAATACCGCAGAAGTGTAATAAATAACGGCGGCGGAGAAGTAAAAATCAAAAAGCAGCATGATTCCGGAAAGCTGACAGCAAGAGAGAGAATTAATGCTCTTTTGGATGAAGGCAGTTTCGTTGAAATTGATGCTTTTGTAACTCACAGATGTACCGAGTTCGGTATGGATTGTGTTGAGGCTCCGGGTGAAGGAGTTGTTACAGGTTACGGTACGGTTGACGGACGTCTTGTTTACGTTTACGCTCAAGACTTTACAGTAATCGGTGGCTCACTGGGAGAAATGCACGCAAAGAAAATTTGCAAAGTCATGGATATGGCGGCAAAGATGGGTGCTCCGATAATCGGAATGAACGATTCGGGCGGTGCAAGAATTCAAGAAGGTATAGACGCTCTTTCAGGTTTCGGAGATATATTCTTCAGAAACACTGTAAACAGCGGTGTAATTCCTCAGATTTCTGTAATTATGGGACCATGTGCAGGCGGTGCTGTTTATTCACCGGCTATTACAGACTTTATCTTTATGGTTGAAAAGACAAGTCAGATGTTTATAACAGGTCCACAGGTAATCAGTTCTGTTACAGGTGAAAATGTAACAAGCGAAGAACTTGGCGGCGCTGATACACATACTTCAAAGTCGGGTGTTGCACACTTTAAGGCGGCAAATGACGAAGAATGTATCGCAAAAATCAGAAAGTTGCTTTCATACTTACCTGCAAACAATCTTGAAGAGGCTCCTTACGAACCTACAAATGACGAAATTAATCGTCTTTCAGAAAAACTTACAACAATCGTTCCTGACGATTCGGGTAAGGCTTATGACGTTAAGGAAGTTATCGCCGAACTTGTTGATAACGGCGACTTCTTTGAAGTACAGGAAGGCTTTGCAAAGAATATTGTAATAGGTTTTGCAAGAATGAACGGACAGGTTATCGGTATCGTTGCAAATCAGCCTAAGGTTATGGCAGGTTCACTTGATGTTAACTCATCAGACAAAGCAGCAAGATTTGTACGTTTCTGCGACAGCTTTAATATTCCTCTTGTTACTCTTACAGACGTACCGGGTTATTTCCCTGGCGTTGAACAGGAACAAAACGGTATTATCAGACACGGTGCTAAGTTGCTTTACGCATTCTCAGAGGCTACAGTTCCAAAGATTAACGTAATCTTGAGAAAAGCTTACGGCGGTGCATACATAGCAATGAATTCAAAACATCTTGGTGCTGATATAGTAATGGCATGGCCGACGGCAGAAATCGCTGTTATGGGTCCTGAAGGTGCAGCTAACATCATTTTCAAGAATGATATTAAGGAAAGCTCTGATCCTGTTACTACAAGAAATGAAAAGATTCAGGAATACAGAAATAAGTTTGCATCACCTTACGAGGCTGCAAAGCGTGGTTATGTTGACGATGTAATCGAACCTGATTCAACAAGACCGAGAATAATCGCCGCACTTGAAATGCTTGCATCAAAGCGTGATTCAAGACCGGCTAAAAAGCATGGAAATCTTCCTGTTTAATTGTGAAAGGAGATTTTTAGTATGTATTCAGAAGCATTATTGACAGGTCAGAACCTGTCATTAAGTGAAGCGTTGGCAATGGGAGGACAAACAACAGTTATAGGTTTGGCAATAGTTTTCGCCGTACTTATCATACTTATGATAGTGCTTTCGCTTTTCAAGGTTATATTCTATAAAAAGCCTAAAACACAGGCAGCTCCTGCTGCAGCACCGGCTCAAGCCGCACCTGTAGAGGAAGAAACGGCAGACGATACAGACGAAGAAGAACTTATCGCAGTATTGACAGCCGCAGTTGCCGCAAGTCTAAATACTTCAACGTATAACCTAAGAATTAAGTCATACAGAAGAACAGACAATAAAATGCCTGCTTGGAATAAGGCGGGTGTAACCGAAACAATTAATAATAGATTCTAAAGGAGGCAAAACCTAAATGAGAAAATTTAATATTTCAGTAAATGGAAAATCATACGAAGTTGACGTAGAAGAAGTAGGCGGAGTATCAACTCCTGCACCGGCTCCTGTTCAAACAGCCGCTCCTGCACCAAAAGCTGCACCGGCTCCAAAGGCTGCACCGAAAGCTGCTCCTGTTGCAGGTGCTAAGCAAGTAACTGCTCCAATGCCTGGTACAATCGTATCTGTAAAGGTAAACGTTGGTGATAAAGTTGAGGCCGGAACACTTGTTGCCGTACTTGAGGCAATGAAGATGGAAAACGAAATTTTCGCCGGTGTAGACGGAACAGTTGCAGGTATCAGCGTATCAGCAGGTGACAGTGTAAACAGCGGTGACGTAATAGTTTCAGTAAACTAATACAGTCACGACTAAATTATAGAAAGTGGTGACAATAAAGTGTTAGAAAGTTTTGCAAACTTTTTGCAGAATACAGGTCTTTATGCACTTATTTCAAGCGGTGGCATTGACGCCGTTAAGACAATTATAATGATTGCGATAGCTTGCGTACTTCTGTATCTTGCAATAGTAAAAAAATTCGAGCCGTTATTGCTACTTCCGATTGCGTTCGGTATGCTTTTGTCAAACTTACCGATGATTAAGGATTCAAGTGCTATTATGATGCACACGGAATTTTTTACGAATCCGGAGTATATGACGGACGGAAAATATATTAATGTCGGATATATCTGTCAGCATGGCGGTCTGCTTGACCTATTGTATCTCGGAGTTAAGCTTGGTATTTATCCTCCGCTTATTTTCGTTGGTATCGGTTGTATGACAGACTTCGGTCCGCTAATTGCCAATCCAAAGAGTATTCTTCTTGGTGCGGCTGCACAGTTCGGTGTATTCTTTACATTCGTAGGTGCTCTTGTTCTAAGCGCTCTTGTACCGTCAATCAATTTCGGTATCAAAGAAGCTGCATCAATAGGTATCATCGGCGGTGCCGACGGTCCTACGGCTATTTACGTTACAAAATCACTTGCACCGGCACTTTTGCCGGCAATCGCCGTTGCGGCATATTCATATATGGCATTGATTCCTGTAATTCAACCGCCTATTATGAAACTTATGACTCGTAAAAAAGACAGAATGATTGTTATGGAACAATTAAGACCTGTTTCAAAAACAGAAAAAATCTTGTTCCCAATCATCGTTACAATTATCGTTGCACTTATAATCCCTGACGCAGTGTCACTTGTAGGTTGTCTAATGCTTGGTAACCTTATGAAAGAATCAGGCGTTGTTGAAAGACTTACAAAGATGGCACAGAACGAACTTATGAATATCATAACTTTGTTCCTTGGTGTTACAGTAGGTGCTACTGCAACAGCGTCAAGCTTCCTATCAGCACAGACAATCGGTATTATCGTACTTGGACTTATCGCATTCTGTTTCTCAACAGTAGGCGGCTTGTTCTTGGGTGATATTATGTGCTGGGTAACAAAAGGTAAGGTTAATCCGCTTATCGGAAGTGCCGGCGTTTCAGCCGTTCCTATGGCTGCCCGTGTATCTCAAACAGTAGGACAGAAGGAAAATCCTTCAAACTTCCTTTTGATGCACGCTATGGGTCCTAACGTTGCAGGAGTTATCGGTTCTGCCGTTGCGGCAGGTGTATTCCTTGCAATGTTCGGAAATCTTTAATTAAACAGATAATAAAGGAGTGAAATATAAATGGCAAAGGGAAAGAAAGCTGTAGAAATTACAGAGACAGTCCTAAGAGATGCTCACCAGTCACTTATTGCTACAAGAATGACAACAGAGCAGATTCTTCCTATTGTAGAAAAGCTTGATAACATCGGTTATCATTCGCTTGAAGCATGGGGAGGAGCTACATTCGATGCCTGCCTAAGATTCCTTAACGAGGATCCTTGGGAAAGATTGAGAAAGATTAAGGATAGAGCTAAAAAGACTCCTATCCAAATGCTTTTCAGAGGACAAAACATACTTGGTTACAGACACTATGCTGATGATATAGTTGAATATTTCGTTCAAAAGTCAATCGCAAACGGTGTTGATATACTAAGAATTTTTGACGCTCTTAACGACGTCAGAAACCTTGAATGTGCTATTAAGGCTTGTAAGAAAGAAAAAGGTCATGTACAGGCTACAGTTTGTTACACAACAAGTGAATTCCATACAAACGAAAAGTTCGTTAAAATGGCTAAGCAACTTGAAGAAATGGGTGCAGACTCAATCTGTATCAAGGATATGGCAGGTCTTTTAAGACCATATGTAACATATGACCTTGTAAAGATGATGAAAGAAGAAGTTAAGATTCCTATTCAACTTCATACTCACTACACAAGCGGTGAGGCTTCAATGGTTTACCTAAAGGCTATTGAGGCAGGTGTAGACGTAATCGACTGTGCTATGTCACCGTTGGCTATGGGCACATCACAACCGCCTACAGAGCCTATGGTTGCGGCTCTTCAAGGTACAGAGTACGATACAGGTTACGATTTGGATAAGCTTATCGAAATCTGCGACTACTTCAAGCCGCTAAGAGAAGAATACATTAAGAGCGGTCTTATGAACACTAAGGTTATGGGTGTTGACGTTAATACTCTTAAGTATCAAGTTCCGGGCGGTATGCTTTCAAACCTTGTATCACAGCTTAAGCAACAGGGCAGAGAAGATGCATATGATGAAGTGCTTAAAGAAGTACCTCGTGTTCGTGCAGACTTCGGTTATCCTCCGCTTGTTACACCGTCATCACAGATTGTCGGTACACAGGCAGTACTTAACGTGCTTATGGGTGAAAGATACAAGATGGTTTCTAAGGAATCAAAGGGTCTTGTAAGAGGCGAATATGGTAAGTGCCCTGCTGAAATCTCTGACGAAATCGTTAAGAAGATTATCGGCGACGAAAAGAGAATTACTTGTCGTCCGGCTGACCTATTAAAGCCTGAGCTTGAACAGATGAAGAAAGAATGTGCAGAATGGATTGAACAGCCTGAAGATGTATTGTCATATGCATTGTTCGGTCAAGTTGCCGTTAAATTCTTTGAATACAGACGTGCTCAGAAATATAAAATTGATGCAGATTTAGTGGATATGGAAAATAAGACATATCCGGTTTAATTGCGTGTTTTAGTACCGGACGAAATATTTCGTCCGGTATTTTTTATAAAAAATTTTAAATACAGGAGGATATTATGATTTTTGGATTTATAGGCAGCGGAAATATGGGCGGTGCTATAATCGGCGGAATTATTAATTCTGATATAGCAAGTCCTGAAAATGTAATTGTTTCGGATAAAAATGAACAGGCATTGAAGAATATTAATGAAAAATACGGTGTTAAAGTGACATCGGACAATAAAGAAACGGCAGATAAAGCTGATGTATTGTTTTTGTGTGTAAAACCGCAGTTTTTATACGGTGTAATTGATGAAATCAAAAACAGTGTTTCAGATAATACAGTAATCGTTTCAATAGTCGCAGGACAGGCGATAGAAACGATTGAAAAGGCTTTTGAACATGATATTAAACTTGTGCGTGTAATGCCTAATACACCGGCTTTAGTCGGCGAGGGAATGGCGGCATTGACACCGAACAGCAATGTTACAAAAGAAGAAACAGATGTAGTTGTAAACGTGTTTAACAGCTTTGGTAAAGGTGAAGTCGTATCGGAAAATCTTATGGATGCCGTAACGGCTGTCAGCGGTTCGTCACCGGCTTATGTGTTTATGATGATTGAGGCAATGGCAGACGCAGCTGTTATAGGCGGTATGCCGAGAAGTCAAGCATATACATTCGCCGCACAAGCGGTACTTGGAAGTGCAAAGATGGTACTTGAAACAGGCAAACACCCGGGGGAATTAAAAGATATGGTTTGCTCACCTGCCGGAACTACAATAGACGCAGTTGCAATACTTGAAAAAGACGGTTTCAGAAACAGTATCATTGACGCAATGGTAGGTTGTATGAATAAGTCAAAAGAACTTGGAAAAAAATAAGATAAAACAATAACGCCACCGATTTTATTATCGGTGGCGTTATTGTATATGAACGTAACATTGTATTCAAACAATGTTAAATATATTATACACTATTAATTGTAAAAATTCAATAGAAAAATAAAATCTTTTTAAAAATATCTCTGATTTTTAAACATTATCGAAGTATGATATATATTTTACGGGTGCTTGTTTATTAAATAAATACTCATATAAGTCGATAAAATAGTCGTCTGTCATACTTGCGATGTAATCCGTCACAATATCATTAAAATCACTGTTTTTTGTATATTCGTATCCCGAAAATCTGTTTGAATAGTCGATTAATTCAATATGATGCTTGAATATCGGCGATGATTTTATGTCATTTTTTAAATCATAAAGCAACTTATTGTATATTTCCTCAAACATCGGTTCAATAGTTTTGTCGTATACGTCAGAAATTTTGCTGTTTTGATATATAACACGGAAATTGTCTTTTTTACTGTTTTTTAGTGCTTGATAGTGCTTTTCATCAAGCTGTATAAAATCTTTGCCGTAACTGTTTTCAACGATATTTACAATAAGATTATTTATAATAGCCGCATTGTATTTGCCTATTTCACTTTCGGCGAAAACACTTTCACTGTCAATCAGCTTGGTTTTTATAGCGTCTTGGCGGTCTTTTCCGATATAAGCAATCATATCCGAAATTCTGACAACACAACCTTCAAGCGTAGACGGTACAAGTCGGTCTATTGCGGATTGGTCAATATAACATTCTTCAACCTTTGCGTCAAAATCTTTGAAATTGTCAAGCTTTGACGGACGGTATTCTTTGCACTCGAACTCACCGTTGTGACAAAGTATTCCGTCAAGTGTTTGAAGGCTGATGTTGAGGTTAAATATTTTATCAAGCACACGCACACTGTGTACGTTGTGATTGAAATATCGTCCCGTATTTGCATGATATGATTCGTTTAAGAATTTTTCGCCCGCGTGACCGAACGGTGTGTGACCTATGTCATGACCAAGTGCGACAGCCTCTATTAAATCAAGGTCAAGACCAAGCATTCTGCCTATATTTCGCGCAATTCTTGAAACAAGCTGAACGTGCAGAGCGCGGTGCGAAATATCATCGTTTTTATAGAAAGAAAATACCTGTGTTTTGTCGGCATAGCGGTTGTAATACGGACTGTGCATAATTTTTTCAACGTCACGCACAAACGCAGGCCGCCAAAGAGTAGCTCTGTCGTGTTCCTTGTCAATACGGCGGATTGCGTTATCCTTAAAACCGTTGCCGTCAAAAAGTTCTGTATTTATTTTGTTTTGTAATTCGTCGGAAAGTTTTTCGTAATTTGAATCTGAACTCATTTTATACCTCCTCGTTTTAATTGATTATACCATAAAATGCGGAATATAACAATATTCGTAACAATAAATTAACAATTACAGTAGTGACAATTAAAAAAGAATGTGATATACTATATGTAGTATGAAGAAAATATTAAAGTAAATATAAGGAGCGAGAATTATGAAAAAAGTGCTTTCGGGTATGATTGCGGCAGTTATGACAATATGTATGTCGGTATCTGTATTTGCGTCACCAAATTCAAGCGTATCTATAAAAAATAATGACAGTAAGTCAACCCCTGTTACATATGAATATGCACCCGATCAGTTGGGCGAAACTGTGAGATCGATAAAGCCGTTGATGACAAAACTTGACGATTTGTCTAAACAGTCGTCTGTTGTTCAGACTCTTACAATATCAAGCGAAAGTGCAGAGGGTGATCCGGTAGATTTTAAATTGAGATTGTCTATGTCGGAAAAAACGTCAAACGATGTAAAACCTGAGGCGTTAAAAACACCGTCACCTGACGAATACAACGCTTTGAATTATTATAATATAAAAGTAACGGATTCAAACAATAAGCTTATTTATTCGTATGCGAATGACGACTCTAAAACGGATAACGGTATATATAAAGATATTCCGTTGGGAACAATGAACAGTTCTGCGAATACTGAAAACAAAATTATAAATGTAACGGTATCGGTAAATAAGTCTTTGAAAAATTCTGATGCGGCACAATATGCTGAAAAACTTGATTGGAGCATTGTTTCAAGCGTGAAAAAAACAGAGACTGCCGAGACACCAAAGGCTACAGAAGAAGTTGCAAAAGAAACAACTGCACCGACAACGGAAGTAACAGCAAAGGAAACAACTAATCCGTCTGTAAAAGAGGATAAAAACGGTGTTGTTACATTGGCACAGGGCGAATATATTTGCGGTGAAGATATTGACCCGGGCAGATATACTATGACAGGTAACGGAAAAGTTCATGTTTACACAGAAAACGGTGAATTAAAATCAACAATCGCATTAAAGGATAAAAATTCATCTGCAAATGGGGTTGAGGAATATCTTATAAATTTGACAGATGGTGAAAAGATAAAGGTTGAATCTGAAACTAAATTCACACCGTATACTGCAACTGCGACCGCAAAACCAAAAGCAACCTCAACAGCAAGTTCATCGACAAAAGCTACAACTAAGCCGACAGCCACACCGAAAACAACGGCTAAACCGTCAAAGAACAATCCTAAGACAGGGGATAACACTCCTATCGTAGCATTGGTTTCAGTTGGTATTCTTGCGGCAGGTGCTTTTGTGTTTATCGAAATTAAAAAGAGAAAAAACAACTAAACTAAAGTGAAAGGGCGTGTATGATAGTGAAAAAACGATTTACTGTCATACAGGTCCTTTTAATTTTGATATTTGTAGGGTGCTGCGGTTATCTCGGAAAATATTTTTATGATTCACATAAGGCTGAAAGCGGTTTTGATGAATTGAAAAAAGTGGTTGAGAAAACGGAGCGTGCAGACGCAACGGACGGTTATATTGATAAACGTGCAGATAACGGTATGCTTGAATGTTATTACTCGTTATATCAGCAGAATAATGATATGGTAGGGTGGATAAAAATTCCCAATACACCTGTCGATTATCCTGTGGTAAAGTATAACGACAATGAATTTTATTTGCATAAGAATTTTAATAAGGAATATCAATTCAGCGGTATACCTTTTCTCGATTATCAGTCGAATGACGAATCGGTGAATAAAATTATTTATGCACATAATATGAAGAACGGTACAATGTTTGCGTCACTTGCTGATTATGAGGATAAAAGCTTTTATGACGGCCATAAAAATATAATGTATGATACCTTGTACGATAAGGGCGAATATGAGATTGTGTCCGCATTTACGACTAAAGTCGGTGCAAGTAATGAATTTAAGTATTACGATTATGCGGATATAGAGTCGGAGGAGCGATTTAATGAATATGTCACTCAGGCAAAGTCACGTTCGTTTTATGATACAGGCGTAAATACAGTGTACGGCGATAGCCTTATAACACTTTCAACGTGCGCGTATCATACGTCAAATGAAAGATTTGTCGTGATTGCAAGAAAGAAATAAGAAAATACTTGAAATCGGCTTTGAAATATTATATAATATATTGGTATGTTAATAGTGTTTTGCTCTCGTAGTTAAGTGGATATAATAAACCCCTCCTAAGGGTTAGTCACCAGTTCGACTCTGGTCGGGAGTACCACATCGGAATGGACTACGCTCCATTCCGATTTTTCTATGCAGAAAAATAATTATTATATTATTTCCCAATAATAGATTGCTCCCAAATTTGTTTTTGACGCCATGTGGTAGGGGGAACACCGAATTGTTTTTTGAAAGTTCTGTTAAAGATATGAGTATCGCAATAACCTACGCTTTGTGCAGTTTCTGTTACGGACGCGTTTGTGTTTTTTAAATACAATGCCGCGGTATTCATTTTAAGTGAAATAATATAGTTTTGCGGACTTGTTTTTTTATATTCATTGAAAAGTCTTGTTAAATAACTTCTGTCAATTCCGACATATTTTGCAACGTCCGAAACGGATATTTTTTTATGAACATTTGTTTTTATAAACGTTTCTGCTTTTTGAATATATTCTTCGGCATTGCTGACGGTATTAATTTGTTCGCCGTCTGTAAGGCAGTAAATGAAATTCCAAAATTTTTGCATGAGCAATTCAAAACACATTTCTCCGGACGAAATAATATTACAGAGTGCATTGCCGACCGAATTATTCTCATCATCGGTATAAATCGGCGTGCTTTCGTTAAGACCGACAGACTTTAAAATTGACTGCGACATACTTCCGTTAAATTCAATCCATCGATACAACCAAGGGTCGCTGTCATCGGCTTTATAATATGTAAGCTGATTTGGCGATATAAGAAACATCTGCCCTTTATGAAGATGATATGTGTTATTTTCTGTTTGAAAAATACCTTTACAGCTGTAAACATAATGCAACAGATAGTTACTTCGTACACATGGTCCGAACGAATGATTTCTATTGCATTGTTCTTCGCCGTATTGTACGGGATAAATATCGGTAGGAATAAACTTTGTATATGCGTAATATGTATTTATAAAACAATTCATTTTACTCAACTCCTATTTGTAGAATATCACATTTAGACACATACTGTCAACACTTTGATATTCTATTTTCGTAAATAAAGTGATATTATAATATCACAAAAAACACAGGAGGATATAAAAATGATTGTCAGAAACGGAAAAACAACGCACCTTATCGGCAGAGATATAAGTTATATAATGTTTGAAAACGAGGACGGAGACCTTTTGAATTTTCATTTCGGAAAAAAGATAGCGGATATTGATTATTCGCAAATGAAAGAAGAATGGGAAGAAAAGTGGGGGTTTGTTTCAAACAGATTTTGTCTTGACAATTATCCGCAGGAATATCCGTCTTACGGCTATTCTGACTTGAGAAATCCGGCATATCAGGTTGTAAATAAATTCGGAAATGCTGTTTCAAGACTTGTGGTGAAAGAATATATAATTCATAATGAGTGTGCCGTTCAAACCGACGGTATGCCTTGTCTTTTCAATAAGAATAAAAAAGCTGATACGCTTGAAGTTGTATTATATGATGAAATTATCGACTTGGAAGTGCATTTATATTATACGGTATTTGACGAGTACAATATAATCGCCAGACATACTGTAATTATAAATAAATCAGACAGTGATATTAAGCTTTTGAGTGCGTATTCGGCAAGTATTGATTTACCTATGGACGACTATGAAATGATACATTTTGCAGGTTCGTGGGGACGTGAGAGAGCAATGCACAGAACAAAGCTTGAAATGGGAATGAAAGCTGAAGTCGAAAATGCAAGAGGCGGAAGCGGACATCAGTTAAATCCGTTTTCAATGATTACTTCGGTTGGCGCGGACGAAACACATGGCGAAGTTTACGGATTTTCACTTGTATACAGCGGTAATCATTCCACAGTCGCAAAAATAGACCAATTCGGCAATTTAAGAGTACAACAGGGAATTAATCCGCATCAGTTTGAATGGATTTTAGAACCGAACGAAAGCTTTTGTACACCGCAGTCTGTAATTTGTTATTCCGACAGCGGTATCGGTGCTATGACAAGAGAGTATCACGACGTTTTCAGAAACAATTTGATGAGAAGTAAATGGGTAAACAAAAAACGTCCTATCCTTATAAATAATTGGGAGGGTACATACTTTGATTTTACCGAAGAAAAGTTACTTCAAATGGCTGAAAAGGCTCATCAGGCGGGTGTTGAGCTGTTCGTGCTTGATGATGGTTGGTTCGGAAAGAGGAACAATGATACGTGCAGTCTGGGCGATTGGAAAGTTAATTATGATAAATTACCGTCGGGTATAGACGGATTGGCGGAAAAAATAAATAAAATCGGTATGAAATTCGGTTTGTGGTTTGAACCTGAAATGATAAGTCCGGATTCGGATTTATACAGAGAACATCCCGATTGGGCAATTCATATTGACGAAAGAGAAGGAGTTCAGTCAAGAAATCAAATGGTGCTTGATTTGAGCAGAGATGAGGTTTGCGAATATGTTATAAATGCGGTGAGCGATATACTTGCAAATGCAAATATTGAGTATGTGAAGTGGGATATGAACAGACAGCTTACAGATATGCCGAGATTGGGATATAATCACGAATACACGCTCGGTTACTATAAAATAATGTCCGCAATAACCGAAAAATTCCCTAATATTTTATTTGAGGGCTGCAGTGCCGGCGGCGGTAGATTTGACGCGGGAGTGCTTGCATATATGCCGCAAATATGGACGAGCGACAATTCGGACGCGATAGCAAGACTTAAAATGCAGTATTCGACTTCAATGTGCTATCCTGTTTATAGCATATCTTCTCATGTAACCGCATCACCAAATCATCAATGCGGACGTGTCACGTCATTAAAAACGAGGGCGGATGTTGCATATTGCGGAACATTCGGATATGAGCTTGACGTTACAAAGATGTCTGATGAAGAATTTAAAGAAATCAAAGCACAGATTAAATTTGAAAAGAGAATACAAGACCTTATGTGTAACGGTGACTTGTACAGATTGATAAATCCGTATGAAACGAATTATTGCAGTTGGGAAGTGATTTCAAAGGATAAAAAGCATATATTTGTTATGGCTTGCAAAGTGCTTGCGGTTGCACAAACAAAGAGTGAGAAAGTTAAATTGCAGGGACTTGATGTGAATAAGCGATACAGAAATATGCTTACAGGTAAAGTTTACAGCAGTGATTTTCTGATGTATCACGGTATCAGAGTAAATTATGAAATGAAAGATTTTTCAACTGTTGTATTTGAATTTGCAGAGATATAAAACAAAGGCTGATGACAAAAATCATCAGCCTTTTACTATTTATTCAACTATTTTTCCGATAACAATTCCGTTTTCGTTTCTTTCAAGAAGAACATTTCTGAATTGGTCGTTTAAATCTATATCAGACGGTGCGTGGACTGTGATGTAATTATCTGTTTTACCCTCAAAAAGTCCGTCTTTTGCAGGTTGTTCAAAAAGTACACGCATTGTTTTGCCTATAAAACGATTTATAAATTCATCACGCGTTTTCTGTGTTTCGGCGATTATTATTTTACTTCGCTTTTCTTTTACGTCAGGTAAAATTTGGTTTGGACGTTTTGCGGCTGGTGTTCCGCGACGTTGCGAATATTGGAAAACATGGGCATCGGCAAATTTTATATTGCGTACAAATTCAACTGTTTTATTAAATTCTTCATCACTTTCATCCGGAAAACCGACCATTATATCGGTAGTGATTGCAACATCGTCAAATGCCTCTCTTAAACCGTCCACAATGCCTTTAAATTGAGCGGTTGTATACTTTCTGTTCATACGTTTTAATGTTTCGTCACAACCGGATTGAAGCGATATATGGAAGTGGTGGCACAGCTTTTTTGAATCCTTTATACTGTCTATAAATTCCTGATTTAAAGTCATCGGCTCAATAGAAGAAAGACGTATACGCTCAACGCCGTCAATCTTGTCAACGTCCATAATTAAACTTTCAAGAGTTGTGTCACCGAGATCGACACCGTATGACGCAACATGAATACCGACAAGGATAATCTCTTTAAAGCCGTTGTGTGCAAGCTCCTTGATTTCTCTTACAACATCATCTTTTGCTCTGCTGCGAACAGGACCTCTGGCATAGGGGATAATGCAGTAAGAACAAAACTGATTGCAGCCCTCTTGAATTTTAATAAATGCACGGGTTCTGTTTGAATATTGCTTTATTTGAAGTTCTTCAAATTCGTGGTTACTCATTATATCCGAAACGTGATTAATGTTTGATTCGGTGTTAAGTTCTTCAACAAGCGTAACAATGTTCTTTCTGTCTTTTGTGCCGAGTACAAGATTAACCCCCTCAATGGCAAGAACTTCATCAGGTGCGGTTTGAGCATAACAGCCTGTAACGGCTATAACTGCATTCGGATTAAGTTTTTTTGCACGACGAATAATTTGACGTGATTTTCTGTCACCCATATTTGTTACGGAACAGGTGTTTATAACATACACGTCCGCAACTTCGGTAAATTCTTTTATTTCATAGCCGCTATCGGCAAATAATTCCGCCATAGCCTCTGTTTCATATTGATTAACCTTGCAACCAAGTGTATAAAATGCTGCTTTTTTCATCTTTTCAACCTTTCAAGTATATCTTTTGACAATATCGTAAAAAATACCTTAACGACATTAGTATTATTATATAAAATTTTTTTTAAAAACGCAATAGCTATTGACTTTTTCAGAAAAAAATTGTATTATAGGTAATGTAAGAGATTACATATACAAATAGGCTTCACGCATGAAATAAGGAGGAATAAAATTATGAAAACATTTGATTTATTACTAAGCTCTATTAATGACGTAAAAGATTTCGTGAATATCGTAAGTAAGTATGACTTCGATGTAGACTTGACATCAGGTAGATATGTCGTTGATGCAAAATCTATCATGGGTATCTTCAGCTTGGATTTGTCTAAGCCTATTAAGGTTGAAGTACATTCTGATGACTGCGATAAGTTTATGGAAGAACTTGATAAGTTTATCATTAAATAATGTAGCTTGAAAATTAAGCGTCCTTTAAGAAAAAGGGCGTTTTTCTTTTGCAGGCAAATTTTAAGAGGAACGTTTTTGATGCGTTCCTCTTTTTCGTTTATTCCTGTTCATTTAATTGTGACGGAGTTTCAAGGGTTATGTGACCGATTTTTGCGCCGCGCAATTCGTCAAGTACCATATTGGCGGCACGTTCCATATCAATTTCACCGCCCGAAATAACAAAGCCGCGTTTTTTACCGATTTTCTCCAACACTTCATATCCCTTAAGCCCCTCGACCGTATCAAGTTTGTATCGTGTACAAAGTTCGTTCGGATAATTGTCACGTAGATAATCGCATAGGGAATAGGCAAGAAGTTCAGTGTTCATTATTTCGTCTTTTATAGCGCCTGTGTAAGCAAGTTTTACGGCAACTGTTTGGTCCTCGAATTTCGGCGGAAGAATACCGGGAGTATCAAGAAGTTCCGCGTCACCTTTAATTCTAAGCCACTGCTTACCGCGTGTAACACCCGGTTTGTCACCTGTTTTTGTGCTTGCCTTACCGATAAGACGGTTTATAAGACTTGATTTTCCTACATTCGGAATACCGACCATCATTATTTTTAAAGTTCGGTTTCGACCTCTTTCTCTTTCACGGTCAATTTTATCCTGTATAAGTGCGCGAGCCTCTGCAAGCACCGTATTAATGCCCATACCTGTCGTACAGCTTATCGGAATAACCTTAAGACCTTGCTCTGCATACCAATCAATCCACAGTTTTGTTCTGTTTTTATCTGCAAGGTCGGCTTTGTTTAAAACAAGCAGTCTCGGTTTGTTTTTTATAATATCGTCAAAATGCGGATTACGTCCTGAAAAGGGAATACGTGCGTCCAATATTTCAACAACAACGTCAATTAATTTAAGATTTGCCTCAATCAAACGGCGTGTTTTCGCCATATGACCGGGATACCATTGTAAATTCTGCATAAGTACCTCGTTAATTATTTAGTAAGACCTATATCCGATAAAGGCCATATTCTGACTTGTGACTTACCTAAAATTGCTTTAAAAGGAACTTGACCGAGTTCTGATGAACGGCTGTCCTTACTGCGGGTTCTGTTGTCACCCATAACAAATACACAGTCATCGTCCACGGTGATAGGATATTCAACGGTAGGATCTATTGAAGTTGTCAAACCGTCATAATAAGGCTCGTCAAGCATTTCACCGTCAACATATACTTTACCGTCAACCAAGTCTATTGTTTGACCCGGCATGGCGATTATTCTCTTAACATAATACTTTTTCTTAAGATTTGAAGGCATACTGCTTTGTGCAAAGAATTTTTCAAATGAAGAAAGTTCTTCTTTGTCTTTTGATTCAGCCAATCTGTCAAAGTATTCTTCACGGTTTTTGTATTCACTGTCAAGAATGATAATATCACCTTGTTTCGGAGTGTAGCCGAGTTTTGTAACTATAAGTCTGTCGTTATCTACAAGTGTAGGGAACATACTTGAACCGTCTACACGTACAATGTCAAATATAAAGCCTTTGATAAGCATAGCAATTACTATTGCGATAGCAAGTGTATATACCCATTCCCAAATTTCTCTTGCAAGGCTTGTCTTTTTATCTTCCTTAGCAACTGTTTCCGTTACGTTTTCGTTCTTTTCTTCTTGTTCACTCATTTTTTTCTTCCTCCTGACATACTATATAAAATGATTATACTACATTTCTATTCAAGTTACAATGAATAAAATGTTAATTTTTAAAGACAAAAAAGGGGACACCGAAATGCCCCTTTTCGTATTATAAGGAAATTAGATTCTTTCCTTAACTTTTGCTGCTTTACCAACTCTGTCACGAAGATAGAATAGTCTTGCACGTCTAACTTTACCTTTTCTTGAAACTTCAATCTTTTCAATGTTAGGTGAGTTAACAGGCCATGTTTTTTCAACGCCTACGCCGTAAGAAACTCTTCTTACTGTGAAAGTTTGAGCGATACCGCCGCCCTGTACTTTGATGATTGTACCTTCAAACATCTGAGTTCTTGTACGAGAACCTTCGACGATTCTTTGGTAAACCTTTACGTTGTTACCAACTACAAGTTCAGGTAAATCTGTTCTGATTTGGTCTTTTGTCAAAGCGTTAATGATTTCTTGTGTGTTCATCATTAAATCCTCCTTAATAATCTGGGACATTCGTGCCGACCGAGGCAGAGGACTATCCGTAATAACTACAAAATTATACCACAGTTCAAGCGTAATTGCAAGCTTTTTTTGAAAATTTTTTCGACATATTTAAAAAAATCTTGCGTATTTATAAAATAGCACTCTATGAAAGGGATAAAATTATGAAATTTAAAACTGTTGTTATAACAAAAAAGAAACTTATCATAGCCGTAGTGGGTATTTTGTTTTTAGGCGGTATTATTACGGCGGTGAGCTTAATTCCTCCCAAAACGGCGAATGTGTTTAATTATCAAAATGAAATATATGAAGATATACTTGCCGAGGGTCTGCCGAATAATAATGAAAAGACATTCAGCTTAAAGGATATTGCAAAGAAAATATTAGGGTTTGATATTGAAAATCCGGAAACAATAATAAGTGAATATTCATCGGTATTTGACGGGACAACCTCACAGACGGAGCAGGAGAATACAAGTGAAGAAATTGCGGAAGAAAATACTGAGCTGGGAGAAGAACAAACGGAGCAAACACCTGACACAGTACAGGAAGAAGTACCAATGCCAGACAAATCACAAATTTGTACGGCGAATAATTTAAAGCTGAACAATGCGACAACATATAATGTGGATGTAAATGCTTTGTGCGCGGAGGAGTTTTCCATAAACACAGATGCGGACGGACCGAAAGTTCTTGTTGTACATACGCATACAACGGAATGTTATGACGGCGACCAGATGAACGGTGAAACAGAAAGAAATACGGACGCGAGTATGAACGTGGTTGCGGTAGGTGACGAGATATGCAGAGTGCTTGAAGAAAACGGTATAAAGACGGTACACGACACAACTTATCACGATTATCCGTCATATCAAGGCTCTTATACAAGGGCGTTGTCAACGATAGAAACACAGCTTAAAAGCAATCCGACAATAGAAATTGTACTTGACGTACATCGTGACGCATTTATTTATTCGGACGGCTCAAAACTTGCGGTTACGTGTGAAGAAAACGGAATATCGACTGCACAGGTTATGCTTGTTGTCGGTACGAACAGTATGGGATTGTGGCACGAAAATTGGCAGGAGAATTTGAAGTTTGCGGCTAAAATTCAAAATGCGGCTGAAATAATGTATCCCGGAGTTATGCGACCTATTAATCTAAGAAAAGAACGATTTAACGAGCATATGACTAAAGGAAGTTTGATTTTAGAGGTCGGAAGTAACGGAAATACTCTTGCACAGGCGAAAGAGGGCGGAAAAGATGTTGCAAGAGCGATTGCGGCGGTGCTTAATGCAAAATAATCGTTGCACAGACAAGCGATTTGTGATATAATAAAAAATAATTATCGAATATTTTAGGAGAGAAAATATGTCAAACGAAAGACAGAGTAAAATCAGAAATTTTTGTATAGTAGCACATATAGATCACGGTAAGTCAACACTTGCCGACAGATTGCTTGAACTTACGGGAGAAGTTTCGGAACGTGATATGGAGGAACAGCTCCTTGATAATATGGATTTGGAGCGTGAGAGAGGTATCACGATTAAGGCACACGCCGTTACACTAAAGTATAAGCGTGATGACGGAGAAATTTATACTCTTAACTTAATTGACACACCGGGACACGTTGACTTTAACTATGAAGTTTCACGTTCGCTTGCGGCGTGTGAGGGAGCGATACTTATTGTTGACGCGTCACAGGGTATCGAGGCACAAACACTTGCAAACACATATCTTGCAATCGACCATGACCTTGAGGTTGTACCGGTAATCAACAAAATAGACTTGCCGTCTGCACAACCCGAGATGGTAATAAACGAAATCGAGGACGTTATAGGAATCCCTGCGGAGGACGCACCTCAAGTATCGGCAAAGACAGGTCTTAACGTGGAATCTGTACTTGAAGAAATTGTTGAAAAAATTCCGTCACCGACAGGTGATGAAAATGCACCGCTAAAGGCACTTATATTTGACTCTTATTATGATAGCTATAAAGGCGTTATTGTTTACGTAAGAATTAAAGAGGGAACAGTTAAACCCGGTGACAGAATAAGAATGATGGCGACCGGTGCTGAGTTTGACGTTGTTGAAGTCGGCGTTATGCACCCTGCCGGACTTGTGCCTAATAAGGGATTGGCGGCAGGCGATGTCGGATATATTGCGGCAAGCATTAAAAATATTCAAGATACGCGTGTCGGTGATACGATTACAACTGTTAAAAATGCGGCGGCAGAGCCGTTGCCGGGATATAAAAAGGTTAATCCTATGGTGTACAGCGGTATCTATCCTGCCGACGGTGCACAGTATGAAGATTTAAAGGACGCATTGTCTAAACTACAGCTTAATGATGCGGCACTTATGTTTGAACCGGAAACATCTGTTGCACTTGGTTTTGGATTCAGATGCGGATTTTTGGGACTTCTTCATATGGAGATTATACAGGAAAGACTTGAAAGAGAATATAATCTTGACCTTGTAACAACAGCACCGAGCGTTATATATAAGGTTTATAAAACGAACGGTGAAATGGTGTGGGTGGATAACCCTACAAATCTTCCAGATCCTGCAGAGATTAATTATATGGAAGAACCTATGGTTAAGGCTACGATTATGGTACCTAAAGACTATGTCGGCAATGTAATGGAATTATGTCAGGAAAGACGCGGAATATATAAGGATATGACGTATATGGACGCGTCAAGAGCGGAGATATTCTATGAACTTCCGCTTAATGAAATTATATACGATTTTTTTGACGCGTTAAAATCAAGAACTAAAGGTTATGCGTCATTTGACTATGAACTTTGCGGATATACACGCAGTAATCTTGTTAAACTTGATATTCTGCTTAACGGTGAAATGGTTGATGCACTTTCGTTTATTGTTCATAAGGACAGTGCATATTCACGCGGCAGAAAAATGGCTGAAAAACTTAAAGAGGCAATTCCTCGTCAGCTTTTTGAAGTGCCTATTCAAGCGGCAGTCGGTTCAAAGATTATCGCTCGTGAAACTGTTAGAGCAATGCGTAAGGACGTGCTTGCAAAATGTTACGGCGGTGATATTACGCGTAAAAAGAAACTTCTTGAAAAACAAAAAGAAGGTAAAAAACGTATGCGTCAAGTCGGTAGCGTAGAAGTACCGCAAGAGGCGTTTATGTCTGTATTGAAATTGGATGACTAATGCGAAAACAAGCGACAATGAAAAAGTCGCTTGTTTTTTTTAGATAAAATGTAAAGTGTACTTGACTTTTTATAAAATAATGATATAATAAAAATGTAAAGCAAACTATACATAAAGGAGTGGTAATTTGAATAATAGAATAAAAGAACTGCGAAAACAAAAGAAAATAACGCAAGATGAATTGGCAAAAGCGGTTGAAGTAACACGGCAAACGATTATATCGCTTGAAAACGGCAAATATAACGCGTCACTTCAGCTGGCGTACAAAATATCAAGGTATTTCGGAACCAATATTGAAGATGTATTTATTTTTGAGGAGGAATAGTGATGAAATTTAAAAATAAGCTGAAAATGCGATTAGGTATAGCAATTGTTTATGTAATTATCGGTGTATTACTTGTAGTTTTAACAAGTATCGGAATAATAAAAAATGAAGCGATGCTTGTTTTCGGAACGGCATTCGGTGCTTGCGGTTTGGTGATGATAGTAAAGAATATCAGAATTTTTAAGAGTACAGAGAACTTCATAGAGAAAGAGATTGCAGAAAAAGACGAACGTAATATAATGATTTGGACAAAGGCGAGGAGTTTGACATTTAGCGTGTATGCCGTTATAGCCGGAATTGCGATTATAGTATTGTATACAGTGAATATGGAATATGCGGCACAAGTTATTGCGTATAATTTGTGTGGCGTTCTGGTTATATATTGGATTTGCTATTTTATAATAAGAAATAAATATTAAATATGGACAAATTCAAAGAAATTTGGTATAATATGTTTAAATAATTATTCGATAGTGGGGGATAAGATATGTATTGTAATAATTGCGGAACAAAAGTACCTGATGATGCGACTTTTTGTCCTAATTGCGGAAACAATATGCAATCACAAAAACAGTTAAACGGTATTAAAAATGATTTTTCTAAAAATACAAACGGTAATAAACATTCAAAAAAGAATAACAATAACACTGCGTTGATAGTTGCGATTATAGTTGCAACATTGATTGTATTCATATCAGCCGGCTTGATAATGTTTAATGTGATGTCAGGGAGCAGTCCTTTTGCACCGAAAGCAACATCAACTCCTATGCCGACACCGATGCCGTTGCCGACTGCGACACCGACACAAATGCCGGAGGTTACACCGCAAATTGTATATGTGACACAGGAGCCGCAACAAGCTAATGTACCGCCTCAACAGCCAAGACAGGATACAGGTGTTGTAGCACATCCAAGTTATACTATGTATAACAGCAGTGCATATGGTTTTAAGTGCAGTTATCCGTCGCATTTTGTAGTATACAATGACGGAAAAGCAGAAACACTTTATTCTGTGGAAGCACCCGACGGCTCGGCAAGAGAAATTATAGCAACAAAGTCGGCGGCAGATACCTCGGTAGGAAACGAATTGAATTTCTATATTCAAAATCACGCAGGAAATGTGACGTATAAAACATCGGGAGCGGATTATTTTGCGGTAACGGTTAATGACGGTATAACGGAATATTATAAGTATTGTAAGTTTAGAAACGGTAATATGTATTGGTTTGAATTTATATCACCTCACGCATATCACGATATTTATGATGTCTATATAAATGATATTTACGGTACGTTTAAAGTAAATTAATAAAAAATGCAAGCTGATTTAACAGCTTGCATTTTGTTTTTATTGCTGTGCTAAAAATTCTTTTGCGTCAGCGATTGCTTTTTCGACAACTTCTTTTGCCGGACCGCCTATGACTTTTCTGTCATTTACGCAAGTTTCCATGCTGATAGCATTATAAATATCATCCTCGATAATATCCGAAAATTCTTTAAATTCATCCATTGTAAGGTCATCAAGTGCTTTATCGTGTTCGATTGAATAGAATACCATTCTTCCGACAACTGCGTGTGCCTCTCTGAAAGGTAAGCCTTTCTTTACAAGATAATCGGCAACATCGGTTGCGTTTGTAAATCCGCCCTTTGAGCCTTTTAGCATATTATCCTTTTTAACTGTCATTGTTGCAATCATATCGCAGAATACAGGCAAGCAAAGTTTAACTGTATCAATACTGTCAAAAATAGGCTCTTTGTCTTCCTGCATATCCTTGTTGTATGCAAGCGGAATACCTTTCATTGTAGTAAGCAAGCCCATAAGATGACCGTAAACACGACCTGCCTTACCGCGAATAAGTTCCGCAACATCGGGATTTTTCTTTTGTGGCATAATAGATGAGCCTGTTGAAAAAGCGTCGTCCATTTCTACGAATGAAAATTCATTGCTTGACCATAGAATAAGTTCCTCACAGAAACGGCTAAGGTGCATCATAACAAGAGCAAGACAGTTTGCAAGTTCAATAACAAAATCTCTGTCGGAAACACCGTCAAGCGAGTTCATTGTAACTGCGTCAAAACCAAGTTCGCTTGCTACAAATTCTCTGTCAAGAGGGTAGGTAGTACCTGCAAGCGCACCGCTACCCAAAGGCATAACATTTGTACGTTTTCTGCAATCACGAAGTCTTGAAAGGTCGCGTTTGAACATTTCAAAGTAAGCCATTAGGTGATGTGCAAAGGTAACAGGTTGTGCCTTTTGAAGGTGTGTGTAACCCGGCATAATTGTTTCGGTGTGGTCTGAAGCAAGGTCAACAAGTACGTTAAGTGTGTGTATAAGCATTTCTTCAATATCGGCAGTTTCGTCCATAAGATACATACGAATGTCAAGAGCGACTTGGTCGTTACGGCTTCTGCCGGTGTGAAGTCTTTTACCTGCATCACCGATACGCTCAATCAAAATCTTTTCAATATTCATATGAATATCTTCTGCGTCAATTTCAAATTCAACTTTGCCGTCCTCAATATCCTTTAGAATATTCTTTAATTCGGCAACGATTTTGTCACTGTCCTCTTTTGGAATGATGTTTTGTCTGCCAAGCATTGTAGCGTGTGCGACAGAACCTTTTATATCTTGTTTGTACATACGTTTGTCAAAACGTATTGATGAATTGAAATCGTCAACTTTTTTGTCGGTGCTTTTCTGAAAGCGACCGCCCCATAATTTAGCCATATATTTTTTCTCCTTTGTCTATTAACTCATATACTTTTATTATATAATAAAAAAATGAAAATGTAAACGATTTATAAGAATTTTTCGGAAAAGAAAAAGAGGATACCCAAAAGTATCCTCAATATAATATACGATTATTATTTATCCAAACCGTTCTTTTTCTTCATCATAGCACGAACCTTTAGCGGTAGACCGAATAGGTTGATGAAACCTTCACTGTCTTTGTGGCTGTAAAGCTCATGGCTGTCACCGAATGATGCAATATCTTCATTATATAGTGAATATGGTGACTTAGCACCTGCAGGAGTTACGCTGCCTTTGTAAAGCTTAAGTCTGACTTCACCTGTAACAGTTTCGTCCATAACGTCAAACATAGCTGACATTGATTCACGAAGCGGTGTAAACCATTTACCGTCATATACAAGTTCAGCAAACTTAATAGCTGACTGACGCTTGAATGCTTGAGTATCTCTGTCAAGGCAAAGGTATTCAAGTTCCTGAATAGCAGTATAAAGAATTGTACCGCCCGGAGTTTCATAAACGCCTCTTGACTTCATACCTACAAGTCTGTCCTCAACGATGTCTGCAATACCTACACCGTAAGCACCGCCAAGCTTGTTAAGTTCTTCAACAAGCGGTCTTGGGTCTAACTTTTTGCCGTCAAGTGAAACAGGTTCACCCTTTTCAAAACCGATTGTTATGTACTTTGGCTCGTTAGGAGCTTTTTCAGGTGAAACGCCAAGCTTTAACAAGCTGTCAAGCTGCGGTTCGTTTGCAGGATCTTCAAGGTCCATACCTTCGTGGCTGATGTGCCAAATGTTTCTGTCACGAGAATACAAATCTTTCTTTGTAACAGGGATTTCAATGTTGTGAGCCTCTGCATAGTCAACAGCGTCTTCACGAGATTTAATATCCCAAATTCTCCAAGGAGCGATTATCTTTAGTGATGGGTCAAGAGCCTTTATACCAAGTTCAAAACGTACTTGGTCGTTACCCTTACCTGTAGCACCGTGGCATATTGCAACAGCACCTTCCTTATGAGCGATTTCAACAAGTCTTTTTGCAATGATAGGTCTTGCGTGAGAAGTACCTAAAAGATACTTGCCTTCATATACAGCACCTGCTTTTAAAGTAGGGAATATATAATCCTTTACATAATCATCTCTAAGGTCTTCGATATAAAGCTTAGATGCGCCTGCCTTTTTTGCTCTTTCTTCAAGACCGTCTGTTTCTTTACCTTGTCCGACGTCACCGCATACAGCGATTACATCGTAATCGTAATTTTCCTTTAGCCAAGGAATAATGATTGAGGTATCAAGTCCGCCTGAGTAGGCTAAAACAACTTTTTCTTTTGCCATGGTTGCAATTCCTCCTAAAATATTATAAAATATCATTTATTGATGATTTATATTATACACCAATATTTATATATATTCAATAGCAAAATTGACGAAAATAAAGGAGTTAGAAATAAAATGATTATAATAGGTATAGACCCCGGATATGCAATAGTCGGAATAGGAGTGGTTGAGTATGTCGGAAACAAGTTCAGAACGCTTGAATACAACGCAATCACAACACCTGCCGGAATGCCGACTGTCGAACGTTTAAAAAAGATATATACGGAGATGACGATGTATATAGATAAGTATAAACCCGACGCGGTGGCGATAGAAGAATTGTTCTTCAACTCAAACCAAAAGACCGCGATTAATGTTGCACAGGCAAGAGGTGTATTGCTTGTAGCGGTGGCAAACAAGAATGTACCGATAAGCGAATATACACCGCTTCAGGTTAAGCAGTCCGTTACAGGTTACGGACGTGCGGATAAAAAACAAATACAATCTATGGTGAAAATGATTTTGGGATTAAATGTTATACCTAAACCCGATGATGCCGCAGATGCTCTTGCACTTGCAATTTGTCACGCGCATTCCAATAAAATGAATAATATGCTCGGAATGAACGGTGTAAGGTAAGCATAGATGTAGTGAAAAAATGAATTAATATACAACATATAGTATACAATGTTACAGGATTGTAACATTGCTGAAAAGTTTATGAAATATAATAACTTTGGATAAAATAAACAATAAAATCAATGCGAAATAATGTTGGTATGGTTAAATTATACATATAAAAGAACGATAAGTTAAAAATAAATTAAAAAACAGAATGATATTTAATAATTTTGTAACAAATTGCGAGTTGACATAATTGTAATGTTATTGTATTATATATGTACGAGGTAAGAAAGAATGTATTATTATATAAAAGGTACGTTGGTACAAAAGAGCGATAATTACATAGTTGTAGACGCAAACGGAGTGGGATATATGATTTATACTTCGCTAAACAGTATGCAAAATACGGGTGAAATCGGTAAAAAAATTACAATATATACATATTTACACGTCAGAGAGGACGTAATGGATTTATTCGGTTTTACAACTATAGAAGAAAAGAATATGTTTATGCACCTTATATCCGTTTCAGGTGTAGGTCCTAAAGCGGCACTTTCTATTTTGTCGGTAACAACTCCGGCTAAATTTGCGTTGGCTGTTATAACGAATGACGTTAAGACGATTACAAAAGCGTCCGGCGTAGGTCCTAAAATGGCTCAAAGAGTTATATTGGAGCTTAAAGATAAGATGAAAACGGACGAGCTTGAAATTGATTTGGAAGATGAAAGTGACGATATACTTTCAGATAACAGAAGTGAGGCAATAAGTGCGCTTGTTGTTTTGGGTTACAGCTCAAACGATGCACAAAAAGCCGTTAAGGGTATAGACGGAACATTGAGTGTTGAAGAAATAATAAAGAAAGCACTTGCAGGATTATTATAATAGGAGATTATATGGGGAGGTAAAATCATTGTTTGATGAGGACGAAAGATTTGTCACAAGTGATTTTATAAGTGAAGATGCGGAGATTGAGGTCGGTTTAAGACCGAGAAATCTTTCTGAATATATAGGCCAGGAAAAAGCTAAAAACAATCTTGAAATATACATAAAAGCGGCACTTGAAAGACGTGAGGCTTTGGACCACGTTTTGCTTTACGGACCGCCGGGATTGGGTAAAACCACATTGGCAAGTATTATTGCCAATGAGATGGGTGTTAATATAAGAATAACTTCCGGTCCTGCGATTGAAAAAGCGGGTGACTTGGCGGCTATTCTTACAAACCTGTCGGAACACGATATACTGTTTATTGACGAAATACACCGTATGTCAAGAACGGTTGAAGAAATACTTTATCCGGCTATGGAGGACTATGCACTTGATATTATTATAGGTAAAGGTCCGGCGGCGAAGTCTATAAGAATTGATTTGCCGAAATTTACACTTATAGGAGCGACAACAAGAGCAGGACTTTTGACAGCACCGTTAAGGGACAGATTTGGTGTTATTAGCCGACTTGAACTTTATACTGTTGAAGAAATCAAGGAAATAGTCAAAAGAAGTGCGGGTTTGCTTGATGTGGAAATAGACGATGAGGGCGCGGCGGAAATTGCGTCACGTTCAAGAGGTACTCCAAGAATTGCAAACCGATTTTTAAAGCGTGTGCGTGACTTTGCACAGGTAAAGTATGACGGTAAGATTGATTATAAGGTTGCGGCAGATGCTTTAAAGAGTATGGAAGTCGATGAACTCGGTCTTGATATAATTGACAGCCGAATGATTAAGACTATGATTGAAAACTTCGGTGGCGGACCTGTCGGTCTTGACACTTTGGCGGCTACAATAGGCGAAGAACCGAATACTATTGAGGATGTATATGAGCCGTATTTGTTACAACTTGGTTTTATATCAAGAACACCGAGAGGAAGAATTGCGACAAAGGCTGCGTATGACCATTTTGACATTCCGTTTGCGGAATGATTGAAATAGAAAAAATGTGTAGGGTAAAAAAGAAAAGGAGATGATGTGCAAAATGAGAAAATTAAGAGTATCACTTATAGCGATAGTATTGTTTTTGTTTTGCAGTGTAGGTTTCGCATCGGCACAGACTATGATGCTTGAATATGACGGTGGAACACACGAGTATAAAGGAGAGATTTATGCGCTTGTTGTAAACAATCAGCTAATCAATCCGCCGCTTTCACCGATTATATTTAATGACAGAGCACTTGTACCGGTAAGAGAAATATTTGAGGAAGTGGGTGCAACGGTAAATTACATTAATGACACTCAAACCATTGAAGTTTCAAGTGATGAATATGATGTGGTTATGAGAATTAATGATAATGTTGCGTACATAAACGGTGAAAAAACCAATATACCCGACAATGTAGTACCAAAGCTTATCTCAAAGGTAGGCGGTGAAACAAAAACAATGGTTCCCGTAAGATTTATAAGTGAAACGATAGGTCTTGATGTAAAATTTGATTCGGAGGACGGAGCGATTTTGATTGATTCGGACGGATATGTTATTTCGGACGAAAATCAAGAACCGAGTATTGACGATGTAGTTCCTCAGCCTGATAATTCGGATGATAGTGCAAGTTATACACCGTCGGTTGAAACAAAAATAACAAACGTTTCATATGACATTACAGGCGATAACAGCATTAAAGTTACAGTTACATCCAATGCCGATATTTCAAATTATTCCGATTTTACATTAAGTTCACCGGAAAGAGTTGTTGTGGATTTTGCAGGAATGAAGTTTGACGGCGTAGGTGATACACTAAGCGTTAACAAAGCAGGTGTGACATCTGTAAGAATGGGCGACAATGACGAAAGAGCAAGAGTTGTTGTAGATATTTCAAATTTGAAAAAATACAATATTGAAAAAACGTCAAACAATACTGTTGTTATAAATGTTGAAACAAAGGCGGCTGCACCGACACCGAAGCCGACTGTAAACAACGGAAATTCAAACAACAATTCGACAATTACTGCCGATTCAAGCAAATTGATTGTGCTTGACGCAGGTCATGGAGGAAGTGACTCAGGCGCGGTTGGTTATTCTAACGGTAATGTGGTACTTGAAAAGAATTTGACTCTTGAAATAACATACAAAGTAAAAGAAATTCTTGAAAACGCCGGTTATACCGTTTCAATGACAAGAACAGGCGATACTTTGCCGTCATTGGTTGAACGTCCTACTCAAGCAAATGCTGAAAATGCCGCTGTTTTTGTAAGTATACATATCAATTCCGTTGACAATGCACTGAATGCTAACGGAACTGAAGTATATTATGCAGATTCAAATAACGGTAACGCTTACGGCACAACAAGCGAAAAGCTTGCAACCAATATATTAAACAGGATGCTTTATTATATGGGTTCAACAAACAGAGGCGTTAAAACTGCCGAACACGCAGTTACAAAACGCTGTGAAATGCCTGCGGCACTTACCGAAGTCGGCTTTATAACAAATCCTACGGAAGTTTATAATATGACTACCGACGAATATCAATATAAAGCTGCTCAAGGTATTGCCGAGGGAATAATGATAACATTAAAAGATATTAATGTTCCGCAATAATTTTGTCTTAAAAATGAACTGTCTTTCTTATTTGGGAAAGGCAGTTTTTTTTATTAAAATGTTTCGACTAAAAGATGTCGAAACATTTTTTTTATTCGACAACCGACTTTGACATTTTTCTTACAGTATATGGAGTATAATACTTTTTAGAGGTGAGCGATATGGAGATATATGCCGATGTAATATTTTTCGTAAATTTTATATTTTCATATGTGCTGTTATACATTCTCGGCAAGTTCGTTAATACGGTGAAAATAAAAAAGCTGCGTTTAGCCGTTGCGGCGGTAATCGGCGGAATAAGTTCGGCGATTATATTTTGTATAGAAATGCCGATGTGGATTTCGTATGTGCTGAGATGCGTGGTGATGTTTTTGATGATAACAACAGCCTATTTTGAAAAACGCAAAAACATACTAAATCAGATGTTATGGTTTGTAATGCTCGGAGGTATAATGATGTTTGTTATGATAATTCTTGTATCGCTTACGGGTAAAACAATCGGTATGGCAATCAACAACGGCATTGTATATTTTGATATTAATTCAAAGGTGTTTGCCGTATCGCTTGGAATATCGTGCATTATGATGATTTTCTTTGTAAAGATGTTTAAAAACAGAAAAAATAAAAAATACTATATACTGAATGTGACACATAATGACAGAACTATAACTGTTTCTGCATTGTTTGACAGCGGTAATTTACTTAAAGAGCCTATAACGGGTAAGTGTGTAAGCATACTTGAATGGGAAGCGGCGAAAGAACTGTTTGATACCGAAATAGAATTTTCGGATATTGAAAATTATATCGAAGATATGAAATTGTGGGCAGTACCGTTTAATTCGTTGGGGAATTCGTCCGATGTTTTGTTTGCTTTTTTGGCAGATGAGATAAACATACCGGAAGAAAATAAAACAATAGATAAAACATTTATAGGTTTGTACGGCAGCAGACTTTCAAATAATGAAGAATATCACGCATTGATTAATGCAGGCTTACTATGAAGGAGTTAAAGGAAATGGAATTATTAAGAAAAATCAGTTCAAAATTTATTTGTATCGGCTCAAATCCTCTGAAAAATGCGGAAGTCTTTTATATCGGAGGCAGTGACACATTGCCGCCGCCATTGAAAAAAGATGAGGAAGAAGCACTTATGAAAAAGCTTGCAAACGGTGATATGAGTGTTAAGGCTACCTTGATTGAAAGAAATTTAAGGCTTGTTGTTTATATCGCGAGAAAGTTTGAAAATACGGGGATATATGTTGAGGACTTAATTTCAATCGGTACGATTGGTTTGATAAAAGCGATAAATACATTTAATCCGCTTAAAAATATAAAGCTTGCAACGTATGCGTCAAGGTGCATTGAAAATGAAATATTAATGTATCTTCGTAAAAATTCAAATATGCGCAGTGAGGTTTCTATTGATGAGCCGCTTAATGTGGATTGGGACGGAAATGAACTTTTGCTTTCTGATATACTCGGAACGGATAATGATGTTATCTGTAAAAATATAGAGGACGAGGTTGACAAGGCACTGCTTATTGACGCGATGAAAAAACTGTCTGTAAGGGAGCAACAGATAATGCGGTTACGATTCGGACTCGGTAACGGAAAGGAAAAAACACAAAAGGAAGTTGCTGATATGCTTGGTATATCGCAATCATATATTTCCAGACTTGAAAAAAGAATAATAGGCAGATTGAAAAAAGAAATAGCCAAAATGTGCTGAATTTACATATTATCGTCATATCTTGTACATAACCGCAATAAAGCGGTTTTCAATCAAGGAGGAAAAAGATATGACGAATAAAGTGGAAATCTGCGGGGTGAATACGTCAAAACTCCCTGTTCTTTCAAGAGAGGAAAAAAATAAGTTATTTATAAAAATCAAGAACGGCGATTTACAGGCGCGTGAAACTTTTGTAAAGGGCAATTTAAGACTTGTACTGAGCGTTATACAAAGATTTAATAATAGAGGTGAAAACGTTGACGATTTGTTTCAAGTCGGATGTATAGGACTGATAAAGGCGATAGATAATTTCGATTTAAGTCAGAATGTGCAATTCTCGACGTATGCCGTGCCGATGATTATCGGTGAAATAAGAAGATATTTGCGTGACAATAATTCTATCCGCGTGAGTCGTTCTCTTAAAGACATAGCATATAAAGCAATGCACGTCAAGGAACGGCTTATAAGTAAAAATTCAAAAGAGCCGACCATATCGGAAATAGCAAAAGAGCTTGACTTGCCGAAAGAGGACGTTGTGTTTGCACTTGATGCAATAGCTGATCCGGTATCGCTGTTTGAACCGATATATCACGACGGAGGCGAGGCTATTTATGTAATGGATCAGGTTAAAGACACTAAAAATGTTGACGAAAACTGGCTTGAAAATATTGCGTTGAGCGAAGCAATGAAACATCTTGACGAAAGGGAAAAGCATATTTTGAATTTAAGATTTTTTCAAAGCCGTACGCAAATGGAGGTTGCGGAAGAAATCGGTATATCGCAGGCTCAAGTTTCCAGACTTGAAAAGAGTGCTTTAAAACAGCTTAGAAAATATGTATAATGCAGAATACAAAAATCGGGGCAAAAAGCCTCGATTTTTGTGATTAAATCTGAAAATTAATAAAAAAATTGTCGTCTGCTATTGCATTTTTGACATATTTCATGTATAATGATAGAAGAATATAATAGCATAATTTGTATTTATAAATAAACAAATTGGAGGAATGAAAATGATAAGCAAGGCATTTCAAAATATTGTAACGCAAATGGCTGATGTTTTTCCAAAGAAATTCGGTATTGTGGATTCGCATGGCTTGGTTTTGGCAAATAACGGCGGTGAACCGACAGGCGATATTATAGAAAATCTTGTATATGCGGCTACAAATAATGATAAATTACTTTTTAAGGACGGATATACAGTTCGTTCAATGTCAAACAAACCGTATGCCGAATATGTTGTATATGTTGAAGGCACTGATGAAGTATCAAAGTATTGTTGTAATTCCATTGTTGTTGCAGCGAATAATGTACGTCATTATTATGATGAAAAATATGACAAGAACAATTTTATGCAAAATATCATTTTCGATAATCTTCTTTCTTTTGATTTACACCAAAAAGCAAGAGAACTTCATGTTGATATAGATATTCCGAGAGCAGTTTTCTATATAAAGGTTCTTGACGAAGGTGAAGTAGGTATTTACGATGTGCTTAGAAATATGTTCCCGGATAAAGAGAGAGATTTTGTTATCAATATAGATACAAAAAATCTTGTGCTTATAAAGGAACTTAAGGAAGTTGAAAATTCTCAAAAACTTGAGGAAACGGCACAAGCTATCGTTGATACGGTAAATGCGGAAACAATGCTTACAGTATGCGTTGGTTTAAGTACAGTTGCTTATAATATCGACCAGATTAATAATGCATACAAAGAGGCGCAGATTGCACTTGAAGTAGGTAAAGTGTTTGACGAAGAAAAGTATATTCTAAATTATGATAATTTGGGTATCGGCAGACTTATTTATCAGTTGCCTATAAAACTTTGTGAATTGTTCTTACAAGAGGTGTTTAAGAAGGGGGATATATCAACTCTTGATGACGAAACAATTTTGACAATAAATAAGTTCTTTGAAAATGACCTTAATGTCAGCGAAACATCAAGACAGCTTTTCGTACACAGAAATACTCTTGTATACAGACTTGAAAAGATTTATAAACTGACAGGTCTTGATTTGAGAAAGTTTGACCAGGCTATCGTATTTAAAGTGGCAATGATGGTGCATAAGTATCTTGAATCAAATTCAATGAAAATCTGATAATGATTTTTTGGGGTGTGTAAACCACACCCCTATATTTTTGTTTTTTAAGGAGCAATGAAATATGTCTGATAAGAAAAAAATAGTTTTGACGGCATTGATAACAGCTGTTGTTACTGCTTTTATCAGCGTCAATTTAACATCGTTTGTAAAGGATAGAATTGCGATATATCTTCCGAGCAAGGACGAGAATAAGGCCTTTTCAAATAAAATGACGGCAGTTGAAAATATGCTTAGCAGTAACTATTTGTATGATTTTGACAAAACAAAACTTCGAGATGATGCAATTAAAGCATATGTTGACGGACTTGACGAGCCGTATACGCATTACTACACTCAAAGCGAGTTTTCTTCATATATAAGCAATATCCAAGACGGTTATGTCGGAATAGGCATAATAGTCGGAGTGAATGACGATAATCAAATAGAAGTTGTCGCACCGTTTGAGGACAGTCCGGCATATAACGCGGGAATACAGCCGAGCGATATTATAAAGGCGATAGACGGTGTGGAATACAGCGGCGATAAGCTTTCAGAAGCGGTTGACAATATAAAAAACGGAGAGATAGGAACGACTGTTGATATAAAAATTCTTCGCGGTGAAGAAGAACTTGACATAACGGTTACAAGAGATGATATTGCAACCGATTCCGTAGACGGTGAAATGCTTAACGACAATATCGGTTATATCCGTGTAACAGGTTTCAATACAACATCGGATAACGGTGAAAAGAGTACATTCAGCGAATTTAAAGATAAGATTACGGAACTTCAGTCAAGCGGTATGAGTAAAATGATTATTGACTTGCGTGATAATCCTGGTGGCGTGCTTGACGAGGCTTGCAATATGGCAGATATGATTTTGCCGGAGGGTATTATAACATACACCGAAACAAAATCCGGCAAGAGAACTGATTATAATTCGGATGCGGAAAGTCTTGATGTTCCGATAGTGATACTTATAAACGAAAACAGCGCAAGTGCGTCTGAAGTGTTTACGGGTGCGTTAAAGGACTACGGCAAGGCAACAGTTGTAGGTAAAAAGAGTTACGGTAAGGGAATAGTGCAAAGCGTACTTCCGTTCTATGACGGCTCGGGAATGTCGCTTACCGTTGCAAAATATTATACACCTAACGGCACTTGCATACACGGAATAGGCATTGAGCCTGATGTTGAGGTCGATATGCCTGACGAATATAAAGATATGTATGCGTCAATGGTTGAGCATGATAAAGATACTCAACTTCAAAAAGCGATTGAGATTATAAAGGAAAAATAGTTATATTTTCACGCTTGAATAAATATATAGCATATGTTACAATAGAAAAAAATAATTTGTGGTGGAGAATTAATAATGATTTCATTTGGTAAATGGCCGCGTGTTTTATTCGCGAGCGTGCTGGCAATGGCATTATGGACGTTTATAAGCGTAAATACAAACATTTTCAGCGTAGACGGAAAGTTTGACGGATTTATGTATTTCACGTCATATATATTGGTGATAGGAGTATGGGCACTTGTCGCTGTTAAAATAAATGTATCGGATAAGTTTTATAAAGCAATTTCGATATTCATATTTGCTCTGACACCGTTTTTCTGTATGCAGGTGGCAATGATATTGTCGGGGGCGGCAGAGTATTCGTTTGGAATATACTTTATAAATATTATGTTCTATGTCGCGATTATGGCGATAATTCTTGCGATTACAAGAAGTATGAAATGGACGGCAATAGTAACAAATCTTGTTGCGTACTTATTCAACTTGTCAAGCTTCGTTGTAAATATTTTAAGAGGCACACCGCTAATTCCAAGCGATTTCCTTGCAATCGGTACGGCGGCACAGGTAGCGGAAAATTACACATTTCAGCTGAGATACCCGATTGTTGTTGCAACGGTTATAGTGGTGTTGGTTATAACGTTAATCGCTAAATTTTCGTTTAAACCGCAGTTTAAGCACAAAAATCTTATATTTTCTTTAAGCGGCGGTGCAGTTGCACTTGCATTTATAATAACAATGTCATGTATAGATTTTACTAATTCATCAATGGATGTGTACGACCAGTATCACGCCAATAATACGCATGGCTCGTTATACAGTTTCTATATTAACGTAAGAAAAATGATGCTTAGCAAGCCTAAAGGATATAAGGAAGAGGACGTACAGGCACTTTTGAGTAATGCCGACAGTGAGGAACAAACGACTGTTGACAAAGAAGAAATGCCGAATATCATTGCGATAATGAATGAGAGCTTTTCGGATTTGAACGTTGTCGGTGACCTTCAGACGAGTGAAGATTATATGCCGTTTATACACAGTATGACTAAGAATACGATAAAAGGTCAACTGTTGGTGTCACCGTTCGGCGGATATACTTGTAATACCGAATTTGAATTTTTGACGGGACTTTCAATGGGCGTGTTGCCGAGAGGTTCGGTCCCATATCTTCAATATGTGTCAAAACAATATCCGTTCTCACTTCCGTCACATCTTGATGAACTCGGATATAAGAGCGTAGCCGTTCATCCGTATTTGGGAAGATGTTGGAACAGACAAAAGATTTATGAACTTATGGGCTTTGATGAATTTATAAGTTTTGATAATATCAAAAAATATATGGACGAAGATGATATTGAGTATGTTCGTCATTATGTGAGCGACAGAACTTCGTTTAAACTTGTAACAGACCAGCTTGAAAATAAAAAGCCGGGCGAAAAGATGTTCTTATTCAATGTTACAATGCAAAATCACGGCGGATACACATATGACGGCGGAGAATTTCCGACTGTAACAATTTCAAATTTGCAAGGTCATTACAAAGAGGCAGAACAGTATTTGTCGCTTATAAAAGAAAGTGACAAAGCGTTTGAAGAATTAGTCAGATATTTAAAAAATTATGACGAGCCGACAATCGTTGTAATGTTCGGTGACCATCAGCCTGCTGTTGAACAGGAATTTTATGAAGAACTTTACGGAAAAAGCTTGTCAAAATTATCAACTGAGGAATTGCAACAAAGATATAAAATTCCGTTCGTTATATGGGCGAATTACGATATAGAAAGTCAGGATGATTTAAAGACAAGTCCTAACTATTTGTCAGACTTGTTGCTTGATACGGCGAATGTTCCGAAGAATGAAATTGAAAACTTTACATCAGAGGTAAGAAATGATGTACCGCAAATAAATGCAATGGGACATTACGACAGTGATGGCAACTGGGTAAGCAGAGATGAAGATACTTCAAATGCTCTTGATAAGTATGAAGCGGTAGAGTATTATATGCTTACAAGAAAAGAGAACAAAGACGCAAAAGAGAATAAAGACGATAAGAAATAAAATTAAGCAAGGCAAAGCCTTGCTTAATTTTTTAGTCTATACCCATTTTTGCAAAAAAGTCAGCGGTGGAAATACCGCTTGGACGGTTATATCTTTTTAGCATAAACAATGAATCGGCATCGGTTATATGATTAATTCCTTCGTTACAAGTTAAACTCATCTTAAATCCCATTGATTTTAACATATCAGTGGTTTCTTCACTGTAAGCACCGAAAGGGTATGTATATATAATCGGTGCAAAGCCTGTTTTTGTCATAAATCTGTCTTGGGCTTTTTGCGTGTCGGCAACAAATATATTCCTGTATGTATCTTCGCTTTCACCGCTGTTACGCTTTGAACCGTTTCTGCCTTGACTATTTGAATGAAAATCGTAGGAGTGATTACCGACTTCAACACGCTTGTCAATAAACATATCATAAACCTCGCTCCAACGTACATAACCGTATGTCATATTTGCGATATTACTTTTGGAATATTCATCGGTATAACTTCCAACAACAGAAATAACCGCTTTTGCGTCATACTCTGAAAGTATAGGCATAACGTAACCGTAGTTGTTATAAAAACCGTCGTCAAATGTGAGCATAACGGGTTTGTCGGGAAGTTTGGACGTGCCGTTAGTATAGTCGATTAATTCTTGTGCGGAAACAAAGGTGTAGCCTTTGTTTTTCAAAAAATTAATATCGTTTTTCAATGTGTCGGGAGTGACAATGTATTTCCCTGATAAATCGGTGTCTTTCAATACGCTGTGGTACATAATAATAGGCATATCAACACCGTCGGAAATATTCACCGAAAGAACGGGAACACTTGAAACGGAATTGAAAACAATTCCGAGAATACCGCAGTAAAGCAGAGAAACGAATATTACAACCGAGAAAATTTTTAGTTTTTTAATCATAAAAATACACCCCTTATCAAATAGTATGATAAGGGGTGTTTGTTCATTACTAAAATTATGCTTTGTTGATTGAACCGAAAAGTTCCATCTTTTCTTTAACAATAACTTTAATAGCCTCAAAACCTGGAGCAAGAAGTTTTCTTGGGTCAAAACCTTTACCTTCAAGGTCTTTACCTTCTTCGATATACTTTCTTGTAGCCTCTTGAAAGTATAGCTGACACTCTGTATTAACATTGATTTTTGCAACGCCAAGTGAAATTGCCTTTTGAATCATATCTGCAGGAATACCTGTACCGCCGTGAAGAACAAGAGGAAGGTTGCCGATAAGTTCCTTTGTTTTTGCAAGAGCGTCAAAGTCAAGACCTTTCCAGTTTGCAGGGTACTTACCGTGAATGTTACCGATACCTGCTGCAAGGAAGTCAACGCCAAGATCGGCGATTTTCTTACATTCGTTAGGGTCAGCAATTTCGCCTGCACCTATAACGCCGTCTTCTTCGCCGCCGATTGAACCGACTTCAGCCTCGATTGAAAGACCTTTTTCGTGGCAAACTTTTACAAGCTCAGATGTCTTTGCGATATTTTCTTCGATAGGGAAGTGTGAACCGTCAAACATTACTGATGAGAAACCTGCCTCGATACACTTGTAGCAGCCTTCGTATGTTCCGTGGTCAAGATGAAGAGCAACAGGAACAGTGATGTTAAGTTCTTCAATCATTGCCTTAACCATTGCCGCAACAGTTTTAAAACCTGTCATATACTTACCTGCACCCTCAGATACACCAAGAATTACAGGTGAGTTGTTTTCCTGAGCTGTTAGAAGTATAGCCTTTGTCCATTCAAGATTGTTGATGTTGAACTGACCTACGGCATACTTGCCTTCAACTGCCTTTTTTAGCATTTCAGTTGCTGAAACTATCATTTTAAAGTCCTCCTTAAAATAAATAAAATAAATATATAAATTTAATTTATATTCAAAATTATTTACCGATTATAATTGCTTTTGCATTTAATAATCGTGTTAAAGTTTCTTCTGTTGTCTCGATGGCTTTTGATTTTTTGCATTGCAGACACGTCAGAATAATGTTGCCGTTTATGATATTTAATTCAATATCTTCACTTCCGCATGCACAGGAAATATTATGTGATTCCTGCAAGGCGTGCAGACGTTCGATAATTGCATAAATCAAGTTAAAAGAAATATCACTGTCGTCATCGTCAAATTCATCGAGAATATCTGAAAACATATCAGTGTTTTCGTTAAGCATATTTTCAACCAAATCCTTTTCACCGGCAAAAAATACATCTATTCCCGCAACGGGACATTTGTATGTTAACAGCGGTTTATTCCAAAAGTTTTCTTTTGTTGTTGTGTACGAATGGTTGTCACCGCATATCGGACATTCGATGTCAAATTTGTATTTATCGTGTTTTTCGGCTATTGTAACACAGGTTTCGTGACAGCCGTGAGTAGGGCATATAAGCTGAACCTTGTCTTTACCCGAAAAATTAAATATTGAAAGTGATTTTGACGACATATTTGAACAGAAAGGACATATATATGCTACTATTCTTTTTAAATCTACTAACACTCTGAAATTCAAATCCTTTCCGCCCACGATATACTTGTCTTAAAATCACTTTTAATGTGGGCTGAAAAGTGATTATTCAGTGCCGATTTTGTTTTCTCTTGCATAGAAGAATAGATATTGCTGAGCAAAACCGCCTATATCGCCGAAATGCTTTTCGGCAAATGCGGATATTGCAGGTATGCTTTGTTCACCGTCAAAATAACAGTATTCCATTATGCGTTTAATCCAAACGTCAACGGGGAATGAGTCGACTCTGCCAAGACCGAATAAAAGTATACAGTCGCTGACCTTGTTGCCGACACCGTTAATAGTCATTAATGCTTTTTTTGCGTCCGGAGTTGACAGTGATTTTATATATTCTTCCGTAAGAGTGCCGCTCTTGAATTTGTCTGCGGCGTCCATTATATATTTGTCACGAAAACCGGAACGGATAACCGATAAATCTTCTTTTGAAAGAGAATATATCGTATCGGTATCGGGGAACGTGTAATATGTTTTGCCCATATAACTTATTTGTTTTCCGAAGTTTTCGCAAAGTCTTTCTATAATGCCTTTGATTCGCGGAATATTGTTGCTTGCCGAAATGATGAAAGAAATAACAGCCTCCCATAAATCCTGGTTAAGTATACGAATACCGTCACCGTATGAAACAGCCTCTTTCATAATCGGGTCATTGGATAATCTGCTCTTGATTTCGCTGTAGTCGCGATTTAAATCGAAGTAATCATACCAAATATTCTTAAAATCGTCTTCAGTTGTATCATAAAATATAACTTCATCATCATTTTGCGATATTAAAAGCGCCTTGTTCTTTGCAATGCCGAAATATGAATTTTCGCTTACTGCATTAAAACGAAAGCATTGACCGCAATCAAATATATGGTGTAAGTTAAAATCTTTTAAACCTGTGACAATAAGATTATTGTCTTTTTTATTAATATTCATATTAGATATTATATCACGTTGTTATAAATTTATCAAGTGACAAAATCCATATTTATCTGCATAATTGCATACTTGACAGAGTTGCACAGAGCATAACTTTTTTATATATTACATTATGGTCAAAATGCACGGAATTAAAACAAATAAGAAAAAATATGAAATAAGAAATTCGTTTCATATAGACTATTTTTTGTATTTGTGGTATAATGAGTGTCAATAATAAAAATAAATGACGTCTTATTCGTCCGCAATAAGCCGCGTATATTATTTTTATCAGCGGACAGAAAGGTTATGATTTATATGACAGATAAAGAGTTATTTAATGAATTATCATACAAAAGAAAAAATGTGTATGAGAATTTGAGCGAACAGGAATATAAGGAAATGTTTGAACTTTGCGACGAATATCGCGAATTTCTTGATGAGGGAAAGACAGAACGTGAATGCGTTGAAAAGTCGATAAAAATGGCTGAACTTCACGGATTTAAGAATATTAATTCAGTAAAGCAGTTAAAGGCGGGAGATAAGGTTTATAAGATTAACAGAAACAAAAATATTTTACTTGCGGTTATCGGCAGTGAAGATATTAAAAACGGTGTAAATCTTGTCGGCGCACATATCGATTCACCAAGACTTGACTTAAAGCAAAATCCGCTATATGAAAGCAATGATATGGCACTTTTGAAAACGCATTATTACGGCGGTATTAAGAAGTATCAATGGACTGCAATTCCTCTTGCTATGCACGGTGTTATCTTTACAAAAGAGGGTAAGAAGGTGATATTAAATATAGGTGAAAATGAAAACGACCCTGTATTTTGCGTGACAGACCTTTTGCCGCATTTGGCTAAAGACCAAATGACAAAGAAGATGATTGACGGAATAGAGGGAGAAAATCTTAATATTCTTATAGGCGGTATGCCTGTTAAATCGGAAGATGTAAGCGAAAAGGTTAAATTTGCGATTTTGAAACATCTTAACGAAAAGTACGGCATAACGGAAAGAGATTTCCTAAGTGCCGAAATCGAAATAGTGCCTGCGTTCAAGGCTAAGAATGTCGGACTTGACGAAAGCTTTGTCGGCGCATACGGTCAAGATGACAGAGTGTGTGCATTTACTACATTAAAGGGTATATTCGCTGTTCAAAATCCAAAAAAGACAGCACTTGCAATACTTGTTGATAAAGAAGAAATCGGTTCGACGGGTAATACGGGTATGCTTAGTGCATTCTTTGAAATGACTCTTGCGGAAATTATTGAAAAGATTAACGGCAACTGCACAATTACCGATTATAATACAACAATAGAAAATTCAGCTTGCTTGTCATCTGACGTCGGTGCGGCGGTTGATCCGAACTATGAATCCGTATACGAAAAACGTAATGCGGCATTTGCAGGCTGTGGTATGGTGCTTATGAAGTATACAGGTGCAAGAGGTAAGTCGGAGTCGTCAGACGCGTCTGCCGAATTTGTTTATGAAATAGGTAAGATACTTGACGATAACGGAGTTATTTGGCAAACAAGCGAACTCGGTAAGGTTGATCAAGGCGGCGGCGGTACAATCGCACAGTACGTTGCTAATCTTAATATGGACGTTATTGACTGCGGTGTTCCTGTACTTTCAATGCACGCACCGTTTGAAGTTACTGCGAAAAGTGATGTATATATGGCATATAAATCATATGTTGCATTTTACAATAACAGATAGTAAAAATGAGTCTGTCGACATTTTGTCTACAGACTCATTTTGTTTTTATTGTTGAGGAAGATAGTCGGTTGGATTTACCAAAACTCCGTCTTTTGACATTTCAAAGTGAATATGCGGATCGGTCACATTTTCACCGGTACATTTACCTGACGTTCCGATAACTTCACCTGATTTTATTTCTTTACCTACAGTAAGATTTTCGATATTTTCAAGTCCCATATATTTCGTTATAAATCCTGCGGCATGAGATATTATTATATATTCACCCATTGCGTCTTTGCCTGTTTCGTCAATAACACCGTCAGCGGCGGCTTGTACACTGCAGCCTGTGTTGGCGGCAATGTCAATGCCGTTGTGGGTACGCCAATCGGAAAGCTGTTCGTTGTATTTTAATTTATCCGAATATCCTTCAAGTGTATTTCCGTTTACAGGCATAATAAATGCCGGTTGTTCGGAAGATACGATAACTGCGGTTTGGTCAACGTCGGGATTGTTGACTGCATAGTCCTCGACAGGTACTTGTTGTTCGGACATAACAGGTATATCGGTTTGAGTGTCGGTACTTTGAGCGGTTTCGGTATCAGATACAACTTCCGAACTCTCTTCTACATTTGCTGATGACGCCTCTTGAGTTTCATCTTCTGAAACGTTCAGAGCGGAAGATGTGAATTTGTCGGTTGAATCCGAAAAAACTTCGCTGCCACTGTTATCGGCTATCTCATTGCTTAGCATACTTGATGAGTCTGAATTGTGTCTTTCGGTAAAATAACCGGCTATACCGATTGCCAATACACAGCAACAAAGTGCTATGTAAAAGCTTGGTAGCTTTTTTGTTTCCTTTTTTTGTTGTTGATTCATTTTGTGTTCCTCCATATACATTGTAGTATTTAGTATTGTTTCCTTAATTTTCTGTATTATACATTTTGCTAAATAAAAATTTTACATAAATAATTGACAGGTATGACGGGAAGTGTGTCTTTTAAAATTCACGGTGATTATAGAAGTTGTGAATTATTAAAGAAGTTGATTCATTATTCGTATTATTCGGGTATAGGAAGCCATACGGCACTCGGTATGGGTGGTGTCGAACTGAATATGTTTTTGTATAGCTAAAAAGAATTTCTTAAAATTTAATAAGGTTGTCGCAAACTATTGCAACAACATTATTTTTTTGATATAATGTAATCTAAATGAACAGAAAAAAGAGGTAATTATTTTGAAAAGAACGGATTTTTATTATGACTTGCCCGAAGAACTTATTGCACAAGAACCTTTAAAGGACAGAAGTTCTTCAAGGCTTATGATACTTGATAAAAATACAGGTGAAATTGAGCATAAGCATTTTTATGATATAGTCGATGAACTAAATGAAGGTGATGCACTTATATTGAATGATACAAAGGTACTTCCGGCACGTCTGTACGGTCAAAAGGAGGGTACGGGCGGTGCTATTGAATTTTTGCTTTTGCATAAGCATACGCTTGATACTTGGGAAGTGATTTTGAAACCTGGCAGAAAAGCTAAACCCGGCGCAAGATTTGTTTTTGGCAACGGTGAGCTTAAAGCAGAGGTTTTGGACGTTATAAATGACGGTAACAGACTTGTTAAGTTTGAGTATGAGGGAGTATTTGAGGAGGTTTTGGATAAACTCGGAGAAATGCCTCTGCCTCACTATATAACACATAAACTTGAAGATAAAAACAGATACCAAACAGTGTATGCAAAAAATCCCGGCAGTGCGGCGGCACCTACGGCAGGACTTCACTTTACACCCGAATTGCTTGAAAAGATTAAGGCAAAAGGCGTTAATATAGGTTATGTAACACTTCACGTCGGACTAGGAACATTCAGACCTGTTAAAGCCGACGATATACTTGAACATAAAATGCACTCGGAATTTTATATACTTCCGCAGGAAACAGCCGATTTGGTAAATAAAACAAAATCACACGGAAAACGTGTAATTTCTGTCGGAACAACTGCTACAAGAGTTTTGGAAACGGTCGGAATGGAAAACGAAAAACTTGAACAAAAAACAGGTTGGACGAATATATTTATTTATCCGGGTAAGGAATTTCACGTTATAGATGCGCTTATAACAAACTTCCACTTGCCTGAATCAACACTTATAATGCTTGTAAGTGCTTTGGCGGGCAGAGAAAATGTGCTGAATGCCTATAAAACAGCGGTACAGGAAAAATACAGATTTTTTTCATTTGGCGACGCGATGCTTATAAAATAAAGGAGATACGAAATGTTTAAAATTTTGCATACTGACGGAAATGCAAGACGCGGCGAATTTCATACGGTACACGGAGTTGTACAGACACCCGTTTTTCAGAACGTCGGAACAATAGCGGCAATAAAAGGTGCGGTAAGTACAATGGATTTAAAAGAGATAGGCTGTCAGGTTGAACTTTCAAATACCTATCATTTACATTTAAGACCCGGCGACAAAGTTATAAAACAGCTTGGCGGGCTTCACAAATTTATGAATTGGGACAGACCTATTTTAACGGACAGCGGCGGTTTTCAGGTGTTTTCACTTGCAGGTTTGAGAAAAATAACAGAAGAAGGCGTCAGCTTTAATTCACATATTGACGGTCACAAAATATTTATGGGACCTGAAGAAAGTATGCAGATACAGTCAAACCTTGCGTCTACAATAGCAATGGCATTTGACGAATGTATTGAAAATCCCGCACCGTACAAATATGTAAAGGACTCATGCGACAGAACGTACAGATGGCTTGTTCGTTGTAAAAAAGAGATGGAAAGACTTAATTCGCTTGACGATACAATTAACAAAAATCAAATGCTTTTCGGTATCAATCAAGGCGGAACTTTCGATGATATAAGAATTGAGCATATGCAGAGGATTGCGGAACTTGATTTACCGGGATATGCGATAGGCGGTTTGGCGGTTGGCGAGAGCCACGAAGAAATGTATCATATTCTTGATGTTGTACTTCCTCATGCACCTGTAAATAAGCCGAGATACTTAATGGGTGTCGGAACACCGGCAAATATTATTGAATCGGTTGCAAGAGGTGTAGACTTCTTTGACTGTGTTATCGCGTCAAGAAACGCAAGGCACGCATTTATCTTTACAAGAAACGGCACGATGAATTTAATGAACCAAAAATATGAACTTGATACAAGACCGATTGACGAAGAATGTGGTTGTCCTGCTTGTCAGCACTATACGAGAGCATATATAAGACATTTGTTCAAGGCAAAAGAAATGCTTGGAATGAGATTGGCAGTTCTTCATAATTTGTATTTTTATAATGAGCTTATGGAACGCATCAGAAAGGCGATAGAAGAGGACAGATTTGAAGAATTCAGACGTGAAAATGTTGAAAAGCTTGCACAAAGACTTTAATAGTGCAAAAACTATAATTAAATGACAATTCTATATTGCTTTTTTGTGAAAGTTTTGGTATAATATTATACAATATGAATAACAATTTAAGGAGGATACCATAGATGAGAGCAAAGTATAAGAGAGTGCTTTTAAAAATAAGCGGAGAGGCACTTGCGGGAACAAATGGATTTGGACTTGATGAGCATACTATTGCACATATCAGTGAGAACATAAAGAAAATTGTGGACATGGGTGTACAGGTTTCAATCGTTGTAGGCGGAGGAAACATCTGGAGAGGACGAAGCAGTGAAAATATGGACAGAACAAGAGCTGACCATATGGGTATGCTTGCAACTGCGATAAATGCGTTGGCACTTTGCAGTGCACTTGAAAACTGCAATGTACCTACAAGAGTGCAGACTGCGATTGAAATGCGACAGGTGGCAGAACCTTATATCAGAGGTAAGGCTGAAAGACATCTTGAAAAGGGCAGAGTAGTAATATTCGGCTGCGGAACAGGTAATCCGTTTATGTCAACAGATACAGCCGCCGCACTTCGTGCAGTTGAAACAGATTCACAGGTTATATTGCTTGCAAAGAAAGTTGATGCAGTATATGACAGCGACCCTAATATAAATCCTGACGCAAAGAAATATGATGTACTTTCATTCAGTGATATACTTTCAAAAAATCTCGGCGTAATGGATTCAACTGCGGCATCAATGTGCCGTGATAATAATATGCCTATACTTGTTTTCGGTCTTAGCGACCCTGAAAACATTGTAAGAGCGGTAAAAGGCGAAAAAATAGGTACACTTGTAAATAATGAGGGAAAACTTTAGGATTAATTGATATATTTAAGGAGGAATTTTAAAATGGGTAAGTATCCTGAAATTGAAGAAAAGATGGAAAAAAGAATAAACGGTTATGCGGGTGAATTAAAGACAATCCGTGCAGGACGTGCAAACGCGTCTGTACTTGATAAAGTTGCTATTGATTACTACGGCACAATGACGCCTGTCCAACAGGTAGGTTCAATCTCATCACCTGAACCGAGATTACTTGTTATTCAACCTTGGGACGCAAGCGTTTTAAAGGAAATCGAAAAGGCAATCAATGCGTCTGACATCGGTATAGCACCTCAAAATGACGGTAAGGTTATAAGACTTAACTTCCCTCCGCTGACAGAGGAAAGAAGAAAAGAACTTGTTAAGACTGTAAAGAAGTATACAGAAGAAGCAAAGGTACAAATTCGTAACGCAAGACGTGACGCAATGGATAAGTACAAGGCTATGAAGAAAGACGGCGAAATCACAGAGGACGATTTGAAAGAAACAGAAAAGGATATACAAAACTTGACAGATAAGTATATTAAAGAAATTGATAATATCAGTGCCGCAAAGGAAAAAGAAATCCTTGAGGTTTGATAATTAAAATCACTACGCATATGACCGGCAGGCTAAGTCTGCCGGTATTGTGCTAAATAGAGAGGTATCGTATGTTTTTTTCAAAGAAAAAGAAAATCAATGAAATAGATATGTCAAGACTTCCGCAGCATATCGGAATTATAATGGACGGTAACGGCAGATGGGCGAAAAAAAGAGGTTTGCCGAGAAGTGCAGGACACAGTGCCGGAGCGGATTCACTGAAAAAAATTATCACAGAGGCAAATAATCTCGGTGTAAAGTATATAACGGTATATGCTTTTTCAACGGAAAACTGGAAACGACCGAAAGAAGAAGTAGACTATCTTATGTCGCTTTTGCTTGACTATCTGAGAAATGCCGAAAAAACTCTTTCAGGCGAAAATGTCGTTATTCGTGCAATCGGCTCAAGAAAAGGTCTTTCCGAAGAAATTTGCCGTCAGATTATAAAGACAGAGAATTTTACAAAGAATAATACAGGAATTGTTATGAATATCGCTCTTAACTACGGCGGTCGTGAAGAAATTGTCAATGCGGTAAAAAATATCTGTAAGGACGTTAAGGACGGCAAGCAGATTGTTGATGATATTGACGATGAAGTTTTTTCAAGCTATTTGTATACCGCAAATCAGCCTGATGTTGACTTGCTTATCAGAACAAGCGGTGAGCAGAGATTGTCAAACTTTATGCTTTGGCAGGTAAGCTATGCGGAAATGTGGTTTACCGATAAGCTATGGCCTGATTTTAAACCGGCTGATTTACATAAGGCTATAATTGACTTTCAAAACAGAGGCAGAAGATTTGGGGGTGTGTAAAAATGGTTAAGAGAATTATAACGTCGGTGGTCGCATTGGCGGTATTTGTTGGTATACTGTTTTTACCGCCGATATACTTTACAGTTGCACTTGCGGCGGTTATATTATTTATGCTATATGAGTGTTACAGTGCGACAAAAGCCGATTTGGGTATGAAAACTATCGGATTTATTTCCGCTGTCATATTGATGTCATCAATTTATTTTTGTAAAGCAATAGAGTGGGATACTTTTGCATGGACAACTGCGTCAATAGGTATAATTTTTATCATAGCACTGCATATGATTACAGTAGTGGCAAAGCACGGTAAAAGAAATTATAAGGATATACTTTCAAACGGTTTCTTGACTATGTATATTGTACTTTCGATGAGTTGCGTGTGGCTTGCAAAAGAAACGTTTGATACAGCAACAATGCTTTTAACATTTATATGTGCGTGGTCGTGTGATACGTTTGCATATTTTACAGGCAGGTTTTTAGGCAAACACAAACTGATACCTCATGTCAGCCCAAATAAAACGGTTGAAGGCTCTGTCGGCGGTGTTATCGGTGCAATGGTTATATGTATTGTGTATCTATTGATTGTGAAAAATGTATTTGATACAAATATGTTGCAGTGGAGCAATGTAGTTGTTGAGGGTGCGGTTTACGGTCTTGTAGGCGGTGTATTGTCACAGCTTGGTGATTTGATTGCTTCGGCTATCAAACGCGATACAGGAATAAAAGATTTCGGTTGGATATTCCCGGGACACGGCGGATTTATGGACAGATTTGACAGCGTTATGTTTATAGCACCTATAATGTTCATATTGCCGATAGTAATTTTTGGAGTTATGTAGGGAATGTCAAATTAATTGGAGAAAAGACAAATGGAATTTGAAAAGAAAATAGCGGTATTGGGGTCAACAGGCTCAATCGGTACACAGACTCTTGAAATTGCCCGCGAATACAAGGGCATAAAAATAGAGGCAATGTCTGCACATTCAAATGTGAACTTGATTGAAAAACAGGCGAGAGAGTTTAAACCGAAAACGGTGTGCCTTACAAATGAAGAAAAGGCTAAGGATTTGAAAATCAAGCTTGCCGATACCGATATAAAAGTAGTACAGGGAAAAGACGGTCTTATAGAAACGGCAACGGCTGACGATGCAGATACGGTTGTAACCGCGGTTGTCGGTATTTCGGGACTTGAGCCTACAATAGAGGCAATAAAGGCAAAGAAAAATATTGCTCTTGCAAACAAGGAAACACTTGTAACGGGCGGTCATATCGTTATGAATTTGGCAAAGGAAAACGGAGTTGCGATACTTCCCGTAGACAGTGAACACAGTGCGATATTTCAGTCACTTCAAGGCTGTAAGGACAGAAGCGAAGTAAAGAGAATACTTTTAACCGCATCGGGCGGTCCGTTCTTTGGGAAAAAACGTGAAGAACTGGTTGACATAAAACCTGAGGACGCATTAAAGCACCCTAATTGGAATATGGGTGCAAAGGTTACGATAGATTCATCAACGCTTGTCAATAAAGGACTTGAAGTGATGGAGGCGAAGTGGCTTTTCGGAACGGATAATATAAAAGTTTTGGTACACAGACAAAGCGTTGTACATTCAATGGTTGAGTTCGTGGATAACGGAGTTATCGCACAGCTCGGTGCACCCGATATGCGACTTCCTATACAGTACGCATTGACATATCCGAACAGACTTCCGATGAAAAACAACGAACTTGACTTTACAAAGTATCCGTCACTTACATTTGACGAACCTGATACAGACACGTTTTATGCGTTGAAATTGGCATATGACGCACTTAAAGACGGCGGTATAAAACCGACTGTATTTAACAGTGCCGATGAGGCGGCGGTTGAGCTGTTTATGAAAGGTAAAATATCTTATCTCGGTATTTCCGACGCTATCGCAAAGGCAATGAGTGAGATTAAAAATATTGAAAATCCGACAATTTTGGATATATGGGAAACAGATAAGTTAGCCCGTGAGATTGTATATAGATTGGAAAAGGAGAGCTTAATTTGATAACTGCGATTGTATCTGTTGTAATGTTCCTTGTAATGGTTTCACTGCACGAATTCGGTCACTTTATAGTTGCAAAAATGCTGAACTTTAAAGTCGATGAATTTTCTGTCGGAATGGGACCTGCAATATTCAAGAAAAAGAAAGGCGAAACACAATACTCAATAAGAATTTTGCCGCTTGGCGGTTATTGTAAATTTGAGGGCGAAGATGAAGCCGACAATACCGATCCGCGAGCTTTTTCAAATCAAAAGCCGTGGAAAAGATTGCTTGTACTTTTGGCAGGCGGTGTTTTTAATATCATTTTGGGTTTTGTACTGTTTCTTGTTATTGTTCCGTCAACGTCACCTGCACGAACAAATGTTATTGATACGGTTGTTCCGCACAGCTATATAGAACAAGTCGGAGTAAAGCCGAATGACAAGATTATAAAGATTAACGGAAAGAAAATTAATTTCTATAATGATATTTCGCTTTATACTCAAAATTTCAAAAAAGACGAACAGGCAACCGTAACAGTGCTGAGAAACGGTGAAAAAATCGACTATTCATTTATGCCGACCGAACAGATTGTCAAAACAACTTACGGAGAAAACGGTGTACAAGTCGATAGTACAATAAACGGATACACAACAGGTCAGTTTGCGGAATATTCCGATAAAATGCCTAAGGACGATTCGCTTGTAGGTCAGTCGGAAACAAGCACAAGATATATAATAGGCTTTACACCTAAAACAAAGGATATAACGATATTTAATGTTTGGGGAGAGGCTTTAAATGAAACCGAATTTGTGGTTAAGCTTGTGTATCAGTCATTCTGGCAGATGATAACAGGTAAGGTCGGAGTAGACCAAATGTCAGGACCTGTCGGAATTGTAAGCGAAGTGAACAACGCGGTTAATTCGGGCAGTTACAGTTGGCTTTATGTGCTTAACTTGGTTGCACTTTTGACGATAAATCTCGGAATATTCAATCTTCTTCCAATACCTGCACTTGACGGCGGAAGAATATTGTTTGTACTGATTGAAATGATACGCAGAAAGGCTATTCCGCCTGAAAAAGAGGGAATAGTTCACGCAGTCGGAATGTTATTATTATTGGCATTCATTGTGTTCGTATCATTCCACGATATAATGCGTTTATTCAATAAGTGAGGTTAATTTTTATGAGAAAACAAAAAAGAATTGTAAATATAGGCGGTGTGAAAATCGGCGGTGACAATCCCGTTGCAATTCAGTCTATGTGTAATACCGATACAAGAGATGTCAAAGCAACGGTAAATCAGATACATGAACTTGAAAATGCAGGCTGTGAGATAATTCGTGTTGCCGTGCCCGATATGGTTGCGGCTAAAGCCGTAGCGGATATAAAAAAGCAAATCCATATACCGCTTGTTGTCGATATACATTTTGATTATCGTCTTGCGTTGGAATGTATGAAAAACGGTGCGGATAAAGTCAGAATTAATCCCGGCAATATCGGTGACCGCGACAGAGTAAAGCAAGTTGTCGAAATGGCAAAGGAAAGAGAAATCCCTATCAGAATCGGCGTCAACGGCGGTTCGCTTGAAAGAGAATTACTTCAAAAATACGGCGGTGTAACCGCCGATGCACTTGTGGAAAGTGCTATGGGACACGTTGCTATTCTTGACGAACTTAATTTTAATAATGTGGTTGTGTCAATTAAGATTTCAGACGTTCCGAAAATGCTTTGTGCATACAGAAAATTCAATGAAATATCGGATATTCCGTTGCATATCGGTGTAACCGAATCCGGTACGTTAAAAGGCGGAACGATTAAATCGGCTGTCGGAATAGGTGCACTTTTGGCAGAAGGAATAGGCGATACTATGCGTGTTTCGCTTACGGCAAACCCTGTTGAAGAAATTTATGCGGCGTATGATATTCAAAAGGTTTTGGGTATGAGAAAAACAGGTGCGGAGATAGTTTCGTGTCCGACTTGCGGAAGAACTCAACTTGACCTTATTTCAATCGCAAACGAAGTTGAAAAACGTGCCGCAAATATTGATAAGCCTATTAAAATCGCCGTTATGGGTTGTGCGGTAAACGGCCCCGGTGAAGCAAGAGAGGCTGATATAGGAATTGCAGGCGGAAAAGGTGAGGGACTTATTTTCAAAAAAGGCGAGATTATAAAGAAAGTACCTCAAGACAGCCTTGTCGATGAACTTATGAAAGAAATAGAAACATTATAATACGAGAGGATTGGGATATATTGAAGAAGTATCTTGTTATAAACGGCGTAAACTTAAATATGCTTGGTATCAGAGAACCGGGAATATACGGAAACAGCACTCTTGACGATTTGGAAAAAAACATCAGAAAAAAAGCAGATGAACTTGGTGTTGAGGTTGATTTTTTTCAAAGCAATTTTGAGGGCGAAATCGTTGAAAAAATACACAGTGCAATGGGTAATTACAACGGCATTATAATAAATCCGGGTGCATTTACTCATTATTCGTATGCTATCAGAGATGCGTTCGGTTCGGTTAAAATGGATGTAATCGAAGTACATATTTCAAATATCCATAAACGTGAAGAGTTCAGACATACATCTGTTATCGTACCTGAATGTATAGGACAGATTTGCGGTTTGGGATTTAAGGGGTATGAACTTGCACTGGAGGCATTGGTATGCAGAGCAGAATAGATAAACTGTGCGAAAAAATGCACGATAACGAGGCGGTTTTTATATCAAGCTATCCGAATATATTTTATTACAGCGGTTTCACGTCAGAGGATGCATATTTGCTTATTTCGCACAGCGGCAAGTATATTATCACAGATTCGCGATACACAATACAGGCGCGTGAGCAAGCAAAAGGCTTTGAAGTGATTGATATTGCAAAAGGTTTTGAAAAAATATTTTCAAGAATAGACGAAAAATATATAGGTTTTGAAGAATCATATATGAGCGTCGCAGAAAATAAGCGAATAAGAGCAAAACTAAAAGACGGACAAGATTTTGTTGAAATGCAAAATCTTATAAACAAACCGCGAGAAATAAAAGACGAATGCGAAATTAAAAAAATTGCAGAAGCCGAAAAAATTGGCGATATGGCATTTGAATATATTTTAGGCAGAATTAAAGAGGGAGTAACCGAAAGAGAAATAGCACTTGATTTGGAGTTCTTTATGAAAAAACAAGGTGCGACTGCATTGTCGTTTGACACTATTTCCGCATCGGGTATTCGTTCGGCAATGCCGCACGGCATAGCTACCGATAAAAAAATCGAAAACGGAGATTTTCTTACTTTGGATTTCGGCTGTGTTTTCGAGGGTTACTGTTCGGATATGACAAGAACAGTAGTTGTCGGCAAAGCGAATGATAAACAAAAAGAAATTTACAATACAGTTTTAAAAGCGCAAACCACTGCAATAGACGCAATTAAAGCAGGTATGAAGTGCAGTGAAGTTGACGGAGTGGCACGAAAGATTATAACCGACGCAGGTTACGGTGAGAACTTCGGTCACAGTCTTGGACACAGTGTCGGTATTGAAATTCACGAAAATCCGTCATTTTCACCGAAAAACAATGCTGTTTTGCAAAACGGTAACGTAATTACGGTTGAACCGGGAATTTATATAGACGGTTTCGGCGGTGTAAGAATTGAAGATTTAATCGTTGTACAAAACGGTAAAGCGGTAAATCTGACATCATCACCGAAAGAACTTATTGAAATTTAATACAGCTCAAAAATCACATCAATTTTGATGTGATTTTTGATTTTTTTAATCTATGGTGTTAGTCATGTCAATCATATTTTCAGCAAGAGTTCCGTATCCTTTTGTGGGATTGTTTACAAATACATGAGTTACCGCACCTATAAGCATACCGTTTTGTATAATCGGCGAACCGCTCATACCCTGAACAATTCCGCCTGTGCAGTCAATTAAACGAGGATCGGTAATTTCAATAATCAATCCTTTGTCGGAATCGTTTGTGATTTTGTTTATTTTTATCGAGTATTTTTCCGTTTTTTGCCCTATAACGTCTGAAAGTATATACGCGTCACTTTCGCATATCTGTTCCTTTGCGGCAACGGGGATGGCATTATCAGAGGAAAATTCATCGCAAGACATATTTCCGTAAATACCTATTTGTGAATTTATACTGATATTACCTATTGTATTACCGTCAAACGCACCGTTAATTTCTCCGGGATGACCTTTTGAACTTTTTGATACAGATAAAATATCGCAATTAAGAATATTTCCTGATTTAACGGATAAAATATTACCTGTATCAATATCGTTTATTCCGTGACCGAGTGCGGCAAAGCTGTTGTTTTGAGGATTGTAATAAGTCACAGTACCGATTCCGGCGGTACTGTCACGCACCCAAAGCCCTAAACGGTATATATTGTCTTCCGATAAAACGGGAACGGCATTAATCAAAATATCTTGATTATCCCGCTTTATTGAAAGTGCCACACCGCTTGGATTTTCATTTACGGTCTTTGAAAATTCTTCTGTACTGTTGATGAGTTGATTATTTATTTTTTCTATTCTGTCATTTATCTTTATACCGTATTTTTTTGAAACATTTTCACCGTTTACTTCCGATGTTCCGACAACGAGCAAACCGTCGGTATATATCTTTACGCCTACCGCTTTACCGATAGGAACGACTTTGATTTCATCGGCATAAACGCCTGTGAAAATACACAAATTTAAAAGAAGAAAAACTACTATTTTACAGGAAACTTTTTTCAAATTATTCACCGCCTTTCTACACTTAAATTTGCCGAAATTCGACACGTTTATACTGAAAAACTTATTGAAGAAATGGTTTTAAAAGTTTGTGTTTTTTCTGAATATGTGGTATAATAACCTCACGAAACATACAAAAAATCAAAGATTTTTATGTTTCGGAGAACATTGTATCATAATACTGCGGCGACATTCAGCCGCCTTCGTTGTTATGATATAATAAAATGAAAACGATTTTAGGAGAACATTTGATGAATAATATGTTAGATAAACTTAACGAAAGGCAAAAAGAGGCTGTATTGGCAACGGAAGGTCCTGTTCTTGTGCTTGCAGGTGCGGGAAGCGGAAAAACAACGGTGCTTGTAAACAGAACTGCATATATGATTTCCGAAAAACATATACGTCCTTGGAATATTTTAGCGATAACTTTTACAAACAAAGCCGCAAGAGAAATGAAAGACCGTATTGAAAGACTTTTGGGTGATACCGCAAAAGATATGTGGATTGGTACATTTCACTCGGTTTGCGTCAGAATTTTGCGTAGTTGCATTGATTTGCTTGGTTACAGCCGTGATTTTGTAATTTACGATACAGCAGATACAAAGACAGTTATGAAAGAATGTCTAAGAGAACTTGACATTGACGAAAAAAGTTTTCCTGTCAGAAACGTATTGTCTATAATAAGTAACGCAAAAAATGACTTGATGGATGCGGCAACTTTTGAAAATGTTTACAAAAGCGATTACCGCATGAGCATAATCGCAAAAATATATTACAGATACCAAACAAAACTCAGAAAAAACAATGCAGTCGATTTTGACGATATTATTTTGAATACAGTTAAAATTTTAAGTGAAAATCCCGATGTATTGTCAAAATATCAAGATAAGTTTCAGTACATACTTGTTGATGAGTATCAAGATACGAACAATTCGCAGTATCTTCTTATAAATCTTCTTGCACAGGCAAACAGAAATCTTTGCGTTGTCGGTGATGACGACCAAAGTATTTATAAATTCAGAGGTGCAAATATCGGAAATATTCTTAATTTTGAAGATGATTACTCTGATGTACAAAAGATAACGCTTGACCAAAATTACCGTTCAACGCAAAATATCCTTGACGCCGCAAATAGCGTTATATCTAACAATAAGGGTAGAATGGGTAAATCGTTGTGGACGTCAAACGGCGACGGAAACAAAGTTTTTGTATACACGGGTACAAACGAATATGACGAGGCAAGATATATTGCACGTCAGATAAAAAAGCATTTCGATGAACAAGGTTCATTTTCGGATTGTGCGATACTGTACAGAACAAATGCACAGTCGCGTGTAATAGAAGAAATGCTTATGCGTGAGTCTGTTCCGTACAAAGTCCTTTCGGGACTTCGATTCTATGATCGTAAGGAAATTAAGGATATAATTGCATATTTGAGAGTTGTATATAATCCGAATGATGATGTAAGTCTGGCAAGAATTATCAATGAGCCGAAAAGAAAAATCGGTAACGCAACGCTTGAAAAAGCGAGAAATATTGCACGTGAAAAGGAAACAAGTCTTTATGATGTTATTTCTCACGCGGACGATTACCCTGAATTTAAAACGGCTATAAAAAAATTACTTAGTTTTTCGGAAATAATACAATCACTTATCAAACTTAAAGATACCGTTACGATTGAAGATCTTACTGGAAGAATATTGAATGATACAGGATATATGCCGGCACTTGTAATGGAAGATACAACGGAAAGTAAGACAAGAATAGAAAACTTGGGCGAATTTATTTCTGTTATTACCGAGTTTGAGAAGAATGAAGAAACGGGGAATACACTGGGTGAATTTTTGGAAAATATAAGTCTTGTTTCGGATATAGACGGATATGACGAAAATGAGGACAGTGCGGTACTTATGACTATTCACAGTGCAAAAGGTCTTGAATTCCCGATTGTATTCTTGAGCGGTCTTGAAGAAGGATTGTTCCCGGGAATGCGCTCAATGGAATCGGACGATGATATAGAAGAAGAAAGACGTCTTTGCTATGTTGCGATAACGAGAGCGAAAGAACAGCTTTATATCACCAAAACGATAAGCAGAACTATTCACGGTAAAACAATGCCGACAACCGCGTCAAGATTTTTCAAGGAAATACCTGTTGAATATCTTGAGGACAAGACGACGCTGCAACCGAAAGTTGCAAAGGTAATGCAAGACTTAGGAGTGCGTAATGCGTCTGCACCGAAAAAAGAAGTTTATATGACAAAAGGGTTTGGCAGCAGTGTAAAATCAAGTGGTTCAACCGACTATTCTAAATTCAAAGCCGGTGATGCCGTTGAACACAGAACATTCGGACGCGGAGAAATTCTGAAAGCCACTCCTTGCGGAAATGACTGTATTCTTGAAATTCAATTTGAAAGTATCGGATTTAAACGTCTTATGGCGGCCTTTGCAAAGGTGAAAAAGATTAATTAATGTTGATAAGCCTTAAAATATTATCATTAAACGGCTGAATATTTTGATTATATAAAAAGCCTGTTTCACGTGTCGGTATTGCATTAGGCAAATTTATTTCGATAAGTGAGCCGTTAGACAATTCGCTTTTTACAAACTGCTTTACCACACAAGAAACACCTATGCCGATTTTGGCAAATTCAATAAGCATATCCATATCGTTCACTTCAAGGATATGCGTAGGATTGATATTGTTTTCGGCATAGTAGTTGTTAATATGCATACGGGAAACGTTGTCTTTGTTTAAAAGCATAATATTGCCACGTTCAAAAATTTCAAAACCGTTGCAGTTAAGACGTTTCAAGTATGACGGAGTACAGACGAATGTGTCCTGTATTGCACCGAGCGGATAATATTCAAGACCGCTGATGTTGTCAGGCTTTGCCATAAGCGCAACGTCGATTTTACACTCTTCAAGCATTTTATGTGCATTTGCAGATGATGTACAAGTTATGGAAACATCGGTGAAAGGATATTTTTCGGTGAATTTTTGAAGATAGGGCATAAGCAGGTACTTGCAAAGCACATTACTTGCGGCAATGCGAAGTCTGCCGTTGTTTTCAAGGTGCTTTAAATTGCTTTCGGTATCGGAGAGCATATTTAACGCTTGCTTTACGCCGTCATAAAGAAGTCTGCCGTTTTCGGTCAGAACAACACCTCTTGGTTTTCGTAAAAACAAAGTTGTTCCAAGACTTTCTTCAAGCTTTTTTATTGTCATACTGACAGCCGGTTGAGAAATATAAAGTTGCTCGGCAGATTGAGATATACTGCCGCACTCGGCAACACACAGAAATACCTTGTATTTGGAAAGATTATCGTAGTTATACATTTGACACCTCATATAAGTTATTTTTATGGATAATATAAATTATATATATTTGAATTATATCACTTGTTGTGCTATAATTCAATAGTAATAAAAGTAAAATAAACATTTCGGAAAGGAAGGTTTTTGTTATGGGAATGACTATGACGCAAAAAATTCTTGCGAATGCCGCAGGAAAGGAAAGTGTTAAAGCCGGAGAACTTATTATGGCGAATTTAAACTTAGTTCTTGGCAACGACATAACAACTCCTGTTGCAATAGGAGAATTTGATAAGATAGGACTTGACGGAGTATTTGATAAAGCAAAAGTTGCTCTTGTTCCTGACCACTTTACACCGAATAAGGATATTAAGTCTGCTCAGCAGGCATTAAAGGTCAGAACTTTTGCAAAGGAACAGGATATTGTAAACTATTTTGAAGTCGGCGAAGTCGGTATCGAGCACGCACTTCTTCCTGAAAAAGGCTTGGTAGTTGCAGGTGACGTTGTTATCGGAGCAGACTCACATACTTGTACATACGGTGCATTGGGTGCTTTTTCAACAGGTGTCGGCTCAACAGATATGGCAGCCGGTATGGCAACAGGTAAGGCTTGGTTCAAAGTTCCTGAGGCTATTAAAATTAACCTGACAGGTAAACTTAACAAATATACAAGCGGTAAGGACCTTATTTTACATATAATCGGTATGATTGGTGTTGATGGTGCACTTTACAAGTCAATGGAATTTACAGGTGAAGGTATGCACACTCTTACTATGGACGACCGTTTCTCAATCGCAAATATGGCTATTGAAGCAGGTGCTAAAAACGGTATATTTGAAGTTGACGATTTGACTGTTGAATATATGAAAGACCATTCGGACAAAGAATATACAGTATTTAAAGCTGATGATGACGCTGAATATGTACAGACAATAGACATCGACCTTGCAACAGTTCCTCATACGGTTGCATTCCCTCACTTGCCTGAAAATGCAAGAACACCGGAAAACTGGGGCGATGTTGAAATTGACCAGGTTGTAATAGGTTCATGTACAAACGGACGTATTTCAGATTTACGTCATGCGGCTGAAATTCTAAAGGGTAAGCACGTTAAAAAAGGCATAAGAGTTATTGTATTCCCTGCAACACAGGCAATTTACCTTGAAGCATTAAAAGACGGTACATTATCAACACTTGTTGAGGCAGGCTGTGTAATTTCAGCACCTACTTGCGGACCGTGTCTTGGCGGTCATATGGGTATTTTGGCAGAAGGCGAAAGATGTGTTTCTACAACAAACAGAAACTTTATCGGACGTATGGGACACGTTGACAGTGAAGTTTATCTTGCAAGTCCTGAAGTTGCGGCCGCAAGTGCTGTAACGGGTAAGATAACAGCACCTGAAGAAGTAATGTAAAAAATAAACTTCACAACTTAAAATTGATTTTGAGTTGAGTTTGGAACGGAGGATTAATATGAAAGCAAACGGAAAAGTTATTAAATACGGAGATAACATTGATACAGACGTAATAATTCCGGCAAGATACCTTAACACAACAGACCATAAGGAACTTGCGTCACACTGTATGGAAGACATAGATAAAGAATTTGTAAATAAAGTTAAAGACGGCGACATTATGGTCGGCGGTGCAAACTTCGGCTGCGGTTCATCAAGAGAACACGCACCTATCGCTATAAAAGCAAGCGGTATTTCATGTGTAATCGCAAAGGATTTTGCAAGAATTTTCTATCGTAACGCAATCAATATCGGACTTCCTATTCTTGAATGTGCCGAGGCGTCAGAGGATATAGACGAAGGCAATGAAGTAGAAGTTGATTTCGATACAGGCGTTATCACAAACAAGACAAAGAATAAGACTTATCAAGCAGTTGCATTTCCTGAATTTATGCAGGGCATTATCAATGCAGGCGGTTTGGTTGAGTACATAAAGAAAGGAATGTAATAAAATGGCTGAATTTAATATTGCACTTATACCGGGTGACGGAATTGGTCCTGAAATCGTATCGGGTGCTGTTACAGTTCTTGACACGGTAAGCAAAAAGTACGGACACAAATTTAATTATCAGGAAGTATATATGGGCGGTTGTGCCATAGATAAGTACGGCGTACCGCTTCCTCAGGAAACGGTTGATATTTGTAAAAAATCAGACAGTGTGCTTTTAGGTGCAGTCGGCGGCCCGAAGTGGGATTCACAACCGTCTGAAAACAGACCTGAAAAAGGACTTTTGGGCATAAGAAAGGCTCTTGAATTATATTCAAATCTTCGTCCGTCAATCCTAAAGCCGCAGCTGAAGGATGCGTCACCGCTTAAAGACGAAAAGCTTGAAAAGGGACTTAACGTAATGGTTGTCCGCGAACTTACAGGCGGTATTTACTTCGGTGAAAGAAAGAAAGCCGAGGACGGATCATGGGCGTCGGATACAGAAAAGTATTCAGTTGAAGAAATCAAGAGAATAGGTAAGATTGCATTTGAAACAGCTATGCTTAGAGATAAGAGAGTTGTATCTGTTGATAAGGCCAACGTACTTGAATCTTCAAGACTTTGGAGAAAGACTATGATTGAGCTTTCGGCAGACTATCCCGAAGTTGAGCTTACTCATATGTATGTTGATAATGCAGCTATGCAGCTTGCAATTAATCCGGCACAATTTGACGTAATCGTTACATCAAATATATTCGGAGATATTCTTTCAGACCTTTCAAGTGCTATTGCAGGTTCAATCGGTATGTTGCCGTCAGCGTCACTTGGCGCAACAAAATGCGGTATGTACGAACCGATTCACGGCAGTGCACCTGATATTGCAGGTATGGATATTGCAAACCCTATTGCAACCATTGTTTCAGCCGCTATGATGCTTGAAATGTCATTCGGTCTTGTAGAAGAAGCAAAGGCAATAAATGACGCAGTAGATAAGGTACTTGACCAAAATTACAGAACAACCGACATTATGTCAGACGGTATGAAAAAGGTTGGCTGTAAGGAAATGGCTAAACTTATTGCGGAAAATATATAATATGCTAACAAAAACACTCATAAAGAGTGTTTTTGTTGCTTTATGGCAAAGTTCTTTAATGATGTTGACTTGATATGAAGTTTGTGGTAGAATATAGTATCAGATAGGACTACACAAAATTAATTACATCATTGGAGGCATCATTATGAACATTTCAACAAATCTAAAAGCTATTGATATGATAAAAGGTGAGATTTTATCGGAGATAGCACATCTTTACAGAACTCTTGCGGACTATGACGAAATAGGCGATTATGAGAGTGTTACAAATGAAATAGCAACGGTTATTGCTATGGATTACATACTTGCAAGACGGTTGGGAATCGGTTATGCAAGCATAGATAAAAAAATTTCCGAACTTCTCGGCATAGGCGAAGAAAACGGACACGAACTTGAGATAGAGTTTTCGGATATGTCGGAACTAAAGAAATATTTAAAGAGCCGCTAAGGCTTACAGTGCATAAATGCACTTTGGAGGGACTTATGAGAAAACATTACGGACAAGTTGTTAAAACTTGCATTAAGATAGCATTTGCATCAGCACTGCTTTTGATCATAAGCGGTGTACTCAGTTATGCGATTAAAGGCAAGGTTATAGCAATATTAGAGATAATTGCGGGGATAATAGCATTTTGTGCGGTTATTTTTATAAGAAATAAAAGAAATGAGAGTGTTAATAATTTTCTTGAAATTATGGCGAAAAGCTCAAATTCGATTTCGGCAAATATTATGGACTCTTTTCCTATACCTATCGTTGTTGTGCATATAGACGGTTCCATATGCTGGTACAACGGCAAATTTTCGGAATTGTTTTTTAATAAGGACCTTTTTGACACAAAACTCGAAAATTCAATATCCGATATAAAGTGGGGAGAAATTTTAAAATCAGCCTCACACTATGAAAAACGTATACGAATTGACGATAAGCGATATTTGCTTATTGCAAATACAATCAGAAACAGAAATATAAGTATTTCCGAAGATGAGGATAAGGTATCCGTATATATTTATCTTATTGACAGAACTGTTGAATATGAATTAAAAAGAAAATACGTTAACGAAAAAACAGATGTTGCGATTATCAATATTGATAATTATGACGATGTATTGCAACGTGTTAATGATAATGAGCAACAACAGATTTTGGCACAAATAAGAAAATGTATCAATGAATGGGTAGACGAATCGAATGCACTTTTAAAAGTAACCGACCGCGACAGATTTTATATGTTCTTTGAACATCGCTATCTTGCTCAGTATGTCAGTAAAAAGTTTGATATATTGTATAAGGTGAGAAAAGTCGGTGAAGATATGAAACTTCCGGTAAGTATCAGTATCGGTATCGGTGTAGGCGGAAGTCTGTCGGAAAATGATATGTACGCAAGAAATGCACTTGATATGGCACTCGGACGCGGAGGCGACCAAGTCAGCATAAAGGACGATACACAGTATAAATTTTACGGCAGTAAGGCTCGTGATTACGAAAAGAGTACAAGAGTTAAAACAAGAGCTATTGCTGTTGCATTAAAAGACTTTATAAAAAATTCCGACAAAGTAATATTTATGGGACATTCCGGTGCGGACTATGACTGCTTCGGTGCGGCGGTAGGCTTGCAGAGAGCAGTCAGAACGCTCGGCAAAAAGCCGTATATTGTCTATGACAACAATTCACCGGCCATAAAAAAAATGTATGACGACCTTCGTGCAATGAGTGAGTACAGAGGTATGTTTCTAAGCAATGACGACGCAGTCGAAAACGTTACATCAGATACATTGATAGTTGTGCTTGATACGCACAGACCGTCAATGTTGCCATGCCCGAAACTTATAGAAAAGGCAAGTAAGGTTGTGCTTATCGACCACCACAGACGTTCGACTGATTTTATTAATCCTTGTTCGCTTATTTATCACGAACCGTATGCGTCGTCAACTTGTGAAATGGCTACTGAATTATTGGAATATATGAATTTGGGAAGTTCACTTACAACCGTTGAGGCGGAGTGTTTGTATACGGGTATCTTGATGGATACAAAGAACTTTATAGTAAAAACAGGTGTCAGAACATTTGAGGCGGCTTCATATTTAAGACGTTTGGGACTGAATACGGCAGACGTCAAAAAGCTGTTTAACGTGAATAAAGAGGACTATGACCACAGAGCCGATATTGTAAAGACGTCGAAAATTATAGTATCGCAGATTGCAGTCGCAAAGTGTTACACAAAGTATCCCAATATAAGAGTGATAGCGTCACAGGCGGCTGATGAAATGCTTAATATAGGTGATATTCGTGCGTCGATAGTTGTATATGCACAGGACGGAGGCGTGGGTATAAGCGCCCGTTCGCTCGGTGATATTAATGTACAGCTTATTATGGAGTATCTCGGTGGCGGCGGACATAGTACCGTTGCTGGTGCACAAGTAAAAGACAAAAATGTAGATATGGTAATTGAGGACGTTGAAAAGGCTGTCTTTGATTACGTTGCAAATAATGAAAGTTAATTGGAGGAAGGACAATGCAAGTTATATTGACAAGAGATGTAAAAGGACAAGGTAAAAAAGGTCAGATGGTAAATGTATCTGACGGTTATGCAAGAAACTATCTTTTGCCGAGAGGTCTTGCCGAACCGGCTACAAAGTCGAATATAAACGTAATGAAGGGTAAGCAGGAATCTCTTGAATACAAGAAAAAAGTTGAGCTTGAAGAGGCAAATGCAATTGCAGAGAAAATGAAAGAAATCAAGGTTGTGCTAAAGGCTAAAGCAGGCGAAAACGGTAAACTTTTCGGATCTGTAACATCAAAAGACGTAGCAGAGGCACTTACTTCACAACACCACATCAAACTTGATAAAAAGAAATTTGTTATGCCTGACGGCATAAAGACATTGGGAACAACGACTGTTGACGTTAAAATTTATACAGGCGTTGTCGGTAAGTTAAACGTAGTTGTAGAACAGATATAACTTTGGGGAGGTAATGGATTTATGGCAGAAATGTCGAATCCTGTTGACGTAATGGGCAGAGAACTGCCATATAGTCAAGAGGCAGAATTGGCTGTAATAGGCAGTGCGCTTACTAATTCGCACAGTGTTGCGGAGTCGGTTGAAATACTTAGACCGTCTGATTTTTACTTCCCACAGAATAAGGAAATATTCAGTGTAATTCTTGATTTATTTAACGAAAATGCGGCTATAGATTTTATTACCGTTTCAAATAAGTTGAGCCAAAGCGACAAACTTGAGGCTGTCGGAGGTATCGCTTATTTGAGAAATGCGGCAACGAATGTGCCGACAACAAGGCACGTGACGTATTATTCGCAAATAATTAAGGAAAAGGCAGTTTTGAGAACACTTATTAAAAGTGCAGGCGATATTTCCGATATGGCTTACGGTCAGAACGATAAAGTCGAAAGAATAATCGACCAAGCCGAACAGCTTATTTTTGACGTTACATCATCAAACAACAAGAGCGATATACTACCTATAAGTGAGATATTTATGGGCAGTTATCAGGAACTTGTTGAAAACTCTTTAAATCAAAGCGGTATAACGGGTTTGCCGACAGGCTTTGATGAACTTAACAGACGTACGGGCGGTTTTCATGGCGGCGAACTTATTCTTATCGCCGGACGTCCGGGTATGGGTAAGTCAAGTTTTGCGGTAAATATAGCGGAACACGTCAGTATTACCGATAAAAAAACTGTTGCGATATTCAACCTCGAAATGCCGAAAGAACAGATTGTAAACCGTATTATATGCAGCCAGGCACTTGTTAATTCAAATAAAATCAGAACAGGTGATATAACAGGCGAAGATTGGGAAAAAATCGGTGCAATAGTAAACAGAGTTGCAACTGCACCGATGTATATAGACGATACTGCGTCAATAACGGTATCGGAAATCCGTGCAAAATGCAGACGATTAAAGCAGACAAAAAATCTTGAACTTATCGTAATCGACTATTTGCAGTTAATGCAGTCGAGCGGAAGAACAGAGAGCAGACAAAATGAAATTGCCGAAATTTCGCGTTCGTTAAAAATTCTTGCAAAGGAACTTAATATTCCTGTCATTGCACTTTCACAGCTTTCGCGTGCGGCTGAATCGAGAAGCGATAAGCGTCCCATGCTTTCGGACTTGCGTGAATCGGGTGCTATCGAGCAGGACGCCGATATGGTTATGTTTTTGTATCGTGACGAATATTATAATCCCGATACCGAGGATAAAAATTTGGCTGAATGTATTGTCGCAAAAAACAGAAGCGGTGAAACCGGTATGTTTAAACTTGGTTGGAAAGGTGAATATACTAAGTTTTCTAATGTTGAATTTGCATTGAAGGAAGAATAATGGTTTTAGATATTATTAAAAAGACCTTGCGTGAATATAATTTATTGAATAACGGCGACAGCGTGCTGGTCGGTCTTTCGGGTGGTGCGGATTCGGTGTGTCTTACTCACGCACTTTGGTCGCTGAAAGATGAATTTGACATAAAATTATATACGGCTCATATTAATCACGGCATAAGAGGCGAGGAGGCAAAGAGAGATGAACTTTTTGCCGAAAACTTTTCAAAAAAATTGGGTATTGAATGTTTTGTGTTAAATGCAGATATACCCCAAATTGCAAAAGATACAAATGTGTCGGAAGAAACAGCCGGCAGAAATGTGAGATATAATTTCTTTAATAAATTGTGCGAAAAATACGATATAAACAAAGTTGCAACGGCGCATAACAGAAATGACAATGCCGAAACTTTGCTTATGAATTTTATGCGTGGCAGTACAACAAACGGACTTTGCGGAATACCGTATGTCCGCGGAAATATAATTCGTCCGATATTGAATGTTTCACGAGATGAAATCGAAAAATATTGCAGTGATAACGGACTTGAATATATGACAGACAGTACAAATTTGACAGAAGATTACACACGCAATAAAATACGTCACACATTACTTCCGTATATTCAAAAGGAATTTAACGCGAGTTTTATTAAAACCGTTACGGAAAATGCTTGCTTGATAAAAGATGACAGTGATTATCTTGACGGTATTGCGGAAGATTTTTATAAAAAGCACATCAGAAATTGTGCTGTTAATATTGAAGATTTGAATAAGACGGATATTGCGATAAAAAGACGTGTTTTAAGGTTGATGTTAAGAGATATTTATAACGGTCTTAACGATATTTCGTCAACATATGTTGCTGATATATTGTCGCTTGCCGATAAAACAAGCGGCAGACAAATAAATTTGCCGTATGGTATTGTTGCAAAAAACGAGTACGGCAAAATAATACTTGAACACGAAAAAGGAGAAACACAGCCGTTTGAAGTCAGTATTAATATCGGTGAAATGATTTTCATTTCGGAACTTGACAAAAAAGTTTTGGTATCTGAAACGGATATGCGAAATAAAGACGGTGCAATATATCTTTCGTGTGACAAGACTGATAAAATCATTGTACGCAACAGGCGAAACGGTGATAAATTTCAGCCTATGGGTATGAACGGTACGAAGAAATTAAAGGAATATTTTATAGGTAAAAAAATTCCTAAAGATAAACGAAACAGTGTGCCGATAATTGAGATAAACGGCGAAATTGCCGCAGTCGGCAACAGAATAGACAAACGTTTTGCTTTCAAGGATAAAGGTATAAAAATAGAATTTTACGATAATTAAGGAGGTAGTCAGTTGCAGAAAAGATTTAAAGGACTCGGAGTATGGGTGGCAATGCTTGTAGTTGCGTATCTGATTTATATGTTCGCAGTCGGATTCGGTGCATCGCAGACCAAAATGGTTTACTCTGATTTGGTCAACAGTATAAAGTCCGAACAGGTAAGTTCGATGCTTGTGTCGGGAAATACCGTAACGGTGACACTTACAAACGGTGACAAAGCAAAGGTGAAAATTCCGTCACTTGACACGTTGCAGGCAGATGTCGGAAAAGAAATGAACGACCAAATGGATAAAGGCACTTTAAAGCAAGAGGCTTATGAAACCAAGATTTCATGGACGGCGGTTACAAATATAATTTTGATAATTGTATTTATATGTGTGTTCTTTTTCGGATTTTTGCGAAAAGGCGGTTCGGGTGCAACCAATTTTACAAAGAGCAGAGCAAGACTTAATGAGAATACTAAGAACGTGACATTTAAAGATGTTGCGGGAGCTGATGAGGAAAAATCCGAACTTGCGGAAATAGTTGAGTTTTTGAAAAATCCTCAAAAGTTTGTAAGTCTTGGTGCGAGAATACCTAAGGGTGTACTTCTTGTCGGCTCGCCGGGTACAGGTAAAACACTTCTTGCAAAGGCGGTTGCCGGCGAGGCGAAAGTTCCGTTTTTCTCTATAAGCGGTTCGGATTTCGTAGAACTTTATGTCGGCGTAGGTGCATCGCGAGTGAGAGATTTGTTTGAACAGGCAAAGAAAAACAGACCGTGTATTGTGTTTATAGATGAAATAGACGCAGTCGGCAGAAAAAGAGGAGCCGGTATGGGCGGCGGTCACGATGAAAGAGAACAGACTTTAAATCAGTTGCTTGTTGAAATGGACGGATTTGGCGAAAATGAAGGCGTTATAATGATGGCGGCTACAAACCGTCCGGATATACTTGATCCCGCACTTTTAAGACCGGGACGTTTTGACAGACAGATTGTCGTTGACGTTCCTGACGTAAAGGGCAGAGAGGCTATTCTAAAAGTTCATTCGGCTAAAAAACCTTTGGCAAATGACGTTGACTTGGAAGAAATCGCAAAAGCAACAGCAGGTTATTCGGGTGCAGACCTTGAAAACTTGATGAATGAGTCCGCTATTTTTGCGGCAAGACGAAACCATCTTGAAATAACAAGAAAAGATATTGAGGACGCAAACTTAAAAGTAATGATGGGAACGGAAAAACGTTCGAGAATTATTACCGAAAAAGAAAAGAAACTTACGGCATTTCACGAGGCAGGTCATGCAGTTTTGGCAAAACTTGTTGATAAAACATCGCATATTCATAAGGTGTCAATAATACCGCGTGGCAGAGCAGGCGGATATACGATGTATGTGCCTGATGAAGATAAAATGTACACATCAAAAAATGAAATGTTGGACAGAATAATTGTAATGCTTGGCGGCAGAGTAGCCGAAGAACTTACAATGGACGACATCAGCACAGGCGCGTCAAGTGACATTCAGCGTGCAACTGACATAGCACGTCAAATGGTTACAAAATACGGTATGTCAGAGGCAATCGGCCCTGTATCGTATGATGACGGCGGCGAAGTGTTTATCGGACGTGATTTTGCACATTCAAAAGCATATTCCGAAAAAACAGCCGCAGATATTGACGCGGAAGTAAAGCATATAATGACTTTACAATACCGGAAAACTGAACAAATTCTTACTGAAAATATGGCTGTACTTACACGAGTGGCTGAAAAACTTCTTGAAAAGGAAACTATTGACGGTCAAGAATTTGAAGAATGTTTTAATATATAAAAAGGAGGAAACAATAATGGCACAAGTAACAAAAAAGACTCTAATCGGTGAGGCTTTAAGCATAGATGAAGAAATCGCTCCAATACTAATGGGTATCGGAATGCACTGCCTTGGCTGCCCGGCATCACAGGGTGAATCACTTGAGGAAGCTTGCATGGTTCATGGTGTTGACGCTGACGAACTTGTAAAGAAGATTAATGACTTCTTGGCTTCAAAGTAATAATTTAAAGCCGATAACCGTAGCTTATGCTACGGTTATTTTTTTATAAAAGTGAACATATATATGATTTAGATTAAATTATATGACAAAATGTGATAAAATTATTATATGCAAACTATTATCAATTTGTACCGAAAAAGAGGTGTACCGTCAATGATAAAACATTTATCATTGTATGAAATATTTAAATATCCACATATTTCAAGTATCCTCAAGCAGTGCGTACACTTATCTACACAACTAATACGATAGAAGGATTCAATCGCCAGCTCCGAAAAGTGACTAAAAACAAGGAAATTTTTCCTACAGATGATAGCCTGTTTAAGATGCTGTACCTTGCAATGATGGACATCACGAAAAAATGGACAGGTCGCCGTCGTGATTGGGGTGAGATTCATTCTCAGTTGGAGATATTCTTCGCTGATAGAATCAGCTATTGACAATTGCTGATTTTTTTGATAACGTAAAAGCGGACGGAATTTAATTCCGTCCACTTAAATAAATTTTTCTACACTATTTTGTATTTACACAAAACTTGAAGAATACTCTATTAATCGGCAGAATTATATTTCTTAAATTGTAAAGGTGTTTTGCCGATTAATTTTTTGAATGTGTAACTGAAATACGATATACTTGAAAAACCGCATTTAATTGCAATATCTGCGATTGTGTCATTAGTGTTGCGTATCAGTTCACATGAACGATATATTTTTACGAGATTTAGATATTCAAAAACAGTTAGTCCTGTTTCTTTCTTAAAAAGACGACATAGATAGCTTTTATTTATATAGCAATACCTTGCAATTTCATCAATAGATGAGATTATATTATAATTTTTTGATATATATTCTATGACTGAAGTTATTTTTTCAGAGGTATTTGATAAAAAAATGCGTGTCGAAAATTCTGTTTCTTGACGCTTTTTTGCATTTATAAACAATTCTAAAATTTTAGCCAAGCTGACAAAGCAAGGCAAATGTGAATTGTGTTTGTTTTTTATTTCGCTAAAGATTTTTAAAAATTGTTGATTTTCGTTATTGTTTAATTTTATAAATTCAGTATCAAAACAGGAGGTCAGATATTCTGAGGCACTTTTGGTAAAATAGTTATCGAGAAACAAGTTATCGAAAACAATATTAATTCGTGAATGAACACCGCTGTTCATACTTCTGTGAAGAATATTAGGGCGTAGCAAAACAATATCAGACGGACAAAGTTCATAAACTTTGTCTTGAACGAGCATTTTGCGATTACCCGACAGCAAATAATAAATTTCAAAGGAATTATGGTAATGGAAATTTCTCATATCCCACTGATGATTGCTTATACGTTCATCTATATAAAAGTTTTTTTCTGAAATAAATTTGTCGCCGTTCATTATATATCCCTCCGTATATTTTTGATTTTATCATTGTATAAGCAAAAAGTCAATATATCTAAAAAATATATTCAGTTAGTCAATATATCAAATGATTTTTATAAAAAAATATTATATGATATACATATAAAATATATTTCGGAGGTAAATAAAATGTCTAAGAAATTTTTAAGTATGATTGTGGCGGCAACAATGCTGCTTGGTACAAATTCTGTCACTTTTGCAAATGATGAAGTACCGTCTGCACCGTTGAATGTGTGCGTACCTGCGGCGGCAACTACATATTCAAGCATATCAATATTGTGGGATAAACCCGAAAATTACAAGAACATAACCGGATACAAAGTGTATCTTGACGGCAATCCTTTGTCAGTTACAGCATCAAATGAAACATATTATACGGCTGATAATTTAGAGCCTGATACAGAATATACTTTTGAAGTTACATCACTTATCGGTGAAAACGAATCTGAAAAGTCTGATGTTTTGACGGCTAAAACCGATAAAAAAGGAAAGGTTCATGATGTCAGAAAAGCTCCGTATAATGCTAAGGGTGACGGTATAACTCTTGATACAGAGGCGATTCAATCAGCGATTGACGCTTGTGAAGATAATGATGTTGTTCTTATTCCGGAAGAATACACATTCCTTACAGGTGCACTTGATTTAAAGAGCAATATGACTTTAGAGGTAAACGGAACACTTTTAAGCAGTAAAAATGCCTCTGATTTTGAAAAGAAGATTGATGATTCAAAAACATATACAGGCGGAACTGCAACAGGTGTTATATATACAGAAGAAGCACCAAAAAGACTTATTTGGAGCAGAATTGAGGGTTGGGAGCAATACGCATACAGAAGTCTTATAAATGTAGGCTATCTTGACGAAGAAACTGATTACAGTACCGATGAAAACTTTGTATGTCAAAATGTAAAAATCATCGGAAAAGGTACAATTACAGGCGATGATTACCGTGCAAATTATGCACCTATAAACGGCAATGCCACTGCACTTGCGATAGATGAGGGTAAGTCGGCAGATACATTCTATGATATTGACAATTCCGAAACATCAGAAAATTATATACGAAGCCGAATTAGAGGCAGATTAATAAATGTAAGCAACGCACAGAATGTTTATATCAAAGGTGTAACCGTTGCAAAACCGCCGATGTGGACAATTCATATGACATACAGTGACAGAGTAACAACAAATGGAGTTAAATTTAATACAAGTGGCTACCGTAACGGAGATGGTTGGGACCCTGATTCATCAACCAATTGTACTATTTTTAATTCAAGTTTCAATACAGGCGATGACTGTGTTGCGATTAAATCGGGTAAAAATCCGGAGGGTAATGAGGTAAATCGTCCGTCAAGAAATATCAAAGTTATAGGCTGCGAAAGTAACGGTGGTTTAGGTCTTGCTGTCGGAAGTGAAATGTCGGGCGGTGTAAGTAATGTATATGTCAGAGATTGTGTATTGTCAAATACACGTTATGGTGTTGAATTAAAGGCAAATAAGGTGCGTGGAGGATATATCAAGGATTTCCATGTTCAAGACAGTACCATTGACCGTGTTCTTATCCATTCTGTAAGCTATAATGCAGACGGTGCTCCAGCAGATACAAGCCCTGTTTTTTCTAATATGACATTTAAAAATATAAATATTTTAGGTTATAGCAGTGAAAAAAGTAATCCGTGGATAAACAGTTCTATTGAAATGGAAGGTTTTACGTCAGATACAGGCAATGACGATTATTACATAAAAAATATATCTTTTGACGATATAACAGTCGGTACAGAAAAGAATATAACGCAAAATATATCAATGAAATATTGCAGAGATATATCGTTTAACAATGTACTTCAAAGTGACAGTGAAATTCCTATGTATTCGGACACTGACACAACATTCACTGTTGACGGTGGAAAACTTGCCGATATAATTCCGACTTTTAATGATTCGATTGAGGCTGAAAAAATGAATTTAAGCGGTTATGTATATGAAAGCAACAATGCCGCATCAAGTGGCGGTTGTGTAAGTGCAAATAAATCGGGAGAGGGAACGGCAAAGGCTAAATTTATAGGTGCAGACGGAAAATATAATCTTAAAACATTCTATTTTGATGAAAATGACGGAAATGCTACATATAAAGTATTTGTAAATGATAATAAAGTAGACGAATGGACTGCAAATCAAGACTTAGGTTCTGCGTCGGCTGATGAAAAAACTTTGACGTCACATATAACAGAAGTTACTTTATCTAAAAATGACATAATTTCAATAGTCGGAAAAAAAGAAAAATATGACCCTGCAAGACTTGATAAAATAGAACTTGAAAAAGTCAAAGATTTGGAATTTTCGGAGCCTGTAATTGAAAACGGTAAATTAAAAGTAAACGCAACAAACAATACTTCCGAAACACAATCGGCAGTGCTTATTGTGGCAAGTTATGAGAATGGAGTTATGAAGTCAGTATCCGTTTCAGATGAAACAGATATATCACAAAACGGTACAACTCTTGAAACAAATGCACCGGAAACAAATGACTACAAAGTTATGGTTTGGGACTCACTCAACACCATGCAACCATTAAAATAAGATACTTAAGACGCAATTCATTAATTTGGATTGCGTCTTTATAATATTAAAAAGCAATAATTTCATATTTTAGAGCAATAATGATTAATGATTTTTTGTATGCGATAGTATATAATCTAATCATCAAATAAAACGATATGCAAAGGAGCAATTATTATGGGTAAGGTTATATTAAGACAAGAAAAAGTTATAATACCTACATACGAAATTTCAGAATACGACAAAAATCCTATGTTTCTTGAAAAACGTGTATATCAAGGTTCAAGCGGTCGAGTTTATCCGCACCCTGTATGTGAGGGAGTTTCGGACGTTAAGACAGATAAAGAATACAACGCAATTTTCTTGGAAAACGATTATATTCTTGTAATGATTTTACCTGAAATCGGCGGTAAAATTCAAAGATTATACGATAAAACAAACGGATATGACGCTGTTTATTATAATGAAGTTGTAAAACCGGCGCTTGTAGGCTTGGCAGGTCCATGGATTTCGGGAGGTATTGAGTTTAACTGGCCGCAGCATCACAGACCGTCCACATTTGATCCTGTTGACTATAAAATCGAAGAAAACAATGACGGTTCGATTACGGTATGGGTAGGCGAAACAGAAAAGATGTTCCATACGAAAGGTATGGCGGGATTTACTGTATACCCAGACAAGGCATATCTTGAAATAAAAGGTCAGGTATACAATCCGACAGACAGACCTCAAACATTTTTATGGTGGGCAAATCCTGCCGTTGCGGTAAATGACTATACACAATCAATATTTCCACCGGATGTTCACGCGGTAATGGATCACGGCAAACGTGATGTATCAAAGTTTCCTATTGCCGACGGAGTTTATTATAAGGTTGATTATGCACCGGGTACGGATATTTCAAGATACAAAAATATTCCTGTACCGACTTCGTATATGGCATATCATTCGGATTATAATTTTATAGGCAATTACGATTATTCCAAAAATGCGGGACTTCTTCATATAGCCGACCATCACGTTTCACCCGGTAAAAAGCAATGGACTTGGGGTAACGGTGATTTCGGAAAAGCGTGGGACAGAAATCTTACAGACGAAAACGGTCCGTATATTGAACTTATGACAGGTATGTTTACTGATAATCAGCCCGACTTTACATTCTTAAAACCGTATGAAGAAAAGACTTTCGTTCAATACTTTATGCCATACAAAAATGTCGGTGCGGTTAAAAATGCTTCGACAGAAGTTGTTATGAATCTTGAATTGGATAACGATACGGCTAACATAACTGTATATTCGCCGATACAACTTGGTGATGTAACAATTAAACTTGCTTATGACGGAAATACGGTATTTGAAGAAAAAGCAAACATATCACCGACCGATATATTTACAAAGAGTGTTTCTATTCCTAACATAGATGAAACAAAGCTTACACTTGCCGTATATAAAGACGGAAACAAATTATTAAGCTACACTCCTATGGGCGAAAATGACGAGGAAACACCTAATCCGGCAGAGGCATTGCCTGAACCGCAATTTGTGGAAACAACCGAAAAACTGTTCCTTGCGGCTACACATTTAGAGCAATACCGTCATGCTACATATTCGCCTGAAGATTATTACCTTGAGGGATTGAGACGAGATGAAACAGATATTCGTCTTAACAACGGATACGGAAAGTATTTGTATAATAAGGGCAGATTTGCGGAAAGTGAAAAATATTTCAGACAGGCTATTAAATCATCAACTTGGAAAAATCCTAATCCATATGATTGTGAACCGTATTATAATTTAGGATTATCATTAAAGAAACAGGGTAAAATCAATACTGCATTTGACGCGTTTTATAAAGCTGTTTGGGACGGAAATATGCAGGATAAAGCATTTTATCAATTAGCTTGTATTGCATCGGGCAGAGGTGATTATAATGATGCGTTGGAATATATAGAAAAGTCGCTTGTAAAGGGAATGCACAATTTAAAGGCAAGAACTTTAAAGTCGGCGTTGCTTAGAAAACTCGGAAAAAATGCAGATGCAACAGAATTTGCAAAAGAAACACTTAATATAGATGCATTAGATCACAGTGCATATTATGAACTTTATAAACTAACCGGCAACGGCTTAGACGAAATGCAAGCTGTTATGCGTGGCGACAATCATAACTATATTGAACTTGCACTTAGTTATATGACGGCTTATTTGACGGAGGACGCAATCGAAATATTAAAACTTGCACCGAATGACAATGAGCCTATGGTACATTACTATCTGTATGCACTGACAAATGACAAATCAGAACTTGATAAAGCTGAAAATTCTGACAGCCTGTATTGTTTCCCAAACAGACTTGAAGATATAACTGTATTGGAAAAGGCAATATATAACGGTGGTAATTATGCTGCTTATTATCTTGGCTGTTTGTTCTATGACAGAGGCAGATGGGAAGAATCAAAAGAATTATGGGAAAAGTGTGCGGATAATATAAAACTTCCGACAGTGTATAGAAACCTTTCGCTTGTTTATTACAATAAATTAAAAGACGGTGTCTTAGCGGTAAAAGCAATGGAAAAAGCATTCAGTATTGATAAGAGTGACGCAAGAATATTCTTTGAACTTGATCAACTGTACAAAACACTTAATTTCTCTCTTGAAAAGAGATTGGCAAATATGAATGAAAATTCCGACTTACTTGAAAAGCGTGACGATTTATATACGGAATATATCACGTTGCTTAATATGAACGGCGAATATGATAACGCATACAATCGTATTATGAACCATAACTTCCACCCTTGGGAGGGCGGTGAAGGTAAGATACCTGCTCAGTACAGAATTGCGCTTATTAATAAGGCTAAAGCAGAAAAAAATACAGAAAAAGCAATAGAATATCTTGAAAAAGCTCTCGTTTATCCGTATAATTTAGGTGAGGGCAAGTTAATCGGTAATATGGATAACGATATATATTATATGCTTGGTAACTTGTATGAAGATAAGGAAAAGTCCGAACAGGCATACAGACTTGCAGCAAGGGGTGAATTTAATCTTTCTTCGGCGATGTATTATAACGACCAACCGCCGCAGATGATGTATTATTCTGCAAAAGCGATTGAGGCACTTGGAGATAAAGACGAGGCTAAAAAGAGATTTAACGCATTTATTGAGTATGCAAATAATCATATGAATGATGAAATGAAAATTGATTACTTTGCTGTATCATTACCGGATTTCTTGATATTCGAAGGTGACTTAAATAAAAACAATAAGGTACATTGTAATCTTATGGCGGCGCTTGGATATTTGGGTATAGGTGATAATGATAATGCCCAAAAGTATGCAAAACAAGGACTTGAATTAAATCAATGCCACGCAGAACTCAGAGATATAGTAAAATAGGTGATACAATGAAAACAATAGATTTAAGCGGAAAATGGAATTATAAAACAGATATTGACGATAGTCAGACAATAGACAGCATAAAATTTGAAAATAATAATTTTAATCTTCCGGGTTCAACTTGTGATAATAGGATAGGCAAAAAAACAGAATACTTTGACAAAATATCAAAAGAGGCTGTACGTGCACCGAGAGAGCGATATGAATATATCGCTCCTCTTTGGCTACAAAAAACGGTCAACATTCCGAATGATACAGACGGTAAAACTGTCAGACTGTTTATGGAGCGAGTTAATATAGCATCTGAATTATGGATAGACGGTGTGAAAACAGACAGACAAATAATTGAGCTGTCCACACCTCACATATACAATTTAACAGGAAAAATAATACCGGGCGAACATACGTTTACGCTGAAAATAGACAACAGAAATTTGCTAAACCTTGATACAATGGCAAGCGGATACAGTGTCGACACGCAAGGATATTGGAACGGTGTTATCGGACGTATTGAACTGCAATATGAAGAAAAAGAACATATTGACAGCATTCAAGTATATACAGATGACAAAGGCATAACGCTTAAAGTTGTTGAAACATCGGATGTACATTCTCCGTTTAAAACGGAGAAAGCGACTGTTACCGTAAATGTTACTTCACCAAAAGGAGATCTACTTGGAGAAAAAATATTTGAAACGAAAGTGTTTAATTCAAAACAAGTCGATTATTTCAGATATGATATTTCCAAAATAGATTATTGGGACGAATTTAATCCTAATTTATATACGGCAACAGTTAAATATGAATGTAACGGTCATACCGATATAAAATCCGTAAAGTTCGGTATGCGAACGATAAAAACGGAAAATAAAAAGATTTTGCTTAACAACAGACAAATTTCTTTGCGCGGTACAATAGATTGTGCTATATATCCGCTTACAGGTTATCCGCCTATGGATATTGAGGTGTGGCGAAAAAATTTCAAGACTATCAAAAGCTATGGCTTAAATCACGTTCGTTTTCACGCATGGTGTCCGCCTGAATGTGCCTTTAATGCGGCTGACGAAATAGGAATGTACATATCTGTTGAAATGCCACTATGGCTTAATCACGATGTATGTTCACTTGAAACAGGTGAAGACCCGATACACCGTCAATATTTTATGCAGGAGGCTATTAATATCTCAAAAACATACGGCAATCACCCTTCGTTTATAATGTTTTCAAACGGTAATGAAAATATGGGCGATTTTGATATGCTTAACGACATAACCACTTGCATAAAGGCTTATGACAACAGAAGAATTTATACGCTTACGACGAACTTCGACCACCCGATTATGCCGTGTGAAGATTATTTGTGTGCATATGAGGCAGGCGGTCACAATGTCAGAATACAGAACTGTCAGGATAAGGCGGCTGAAAATACATCGCTTGATTATTCCTCTGCGGTAAAAGATGTGCCTGTACCTATAATTTCGTTTGAAGTGGGGCAGTATTGTGTATATCCTGATGTTGACTTAATTGAAAAATATACAGGCAATATTCTGCCGGTAAACCTTGACGCGATTAAAAAATTTATGATTGAAAAGAATGTGTATCATAAATTGAATGATTATATTAAAGCATCGGGCGACTTAGCTGTTAAGCTTTATAAAGAAGATATTGAGGCGGCACTTAGGACAAAAGATTTCGGCGGTTTTGAACTTTTGTCGCTATCGGATTACACAGGACAAAGTACAGCCACTGTCGGCATACTTGATGTGTTTTATGAAAGTAAAGGCTTGATTTCGCACGATGAATTCAAAAATTTTGCAGGTGAGGCAGTACCATTATTTAAAGCAAAAAGAATATTTAAAAATACAGATACATTGGAGGCGGAATTGGACTTATATGATTTCAGCGAAAAGAAAATCAACAATCCTGTTTATAATTTGACGGTACAAAACGGTAAGCAAGTATTTTATAAAACGTCAACAACAGAAAGTAAGGTAAGCATACCGCTAAACAGTATAACAAAATCAACAATGCTTAGTGTTATACTTGAAGTGAACGGTTACAAAAATACTTGGAGAATATTTGTTTTTGCCGAAAATAAGATTGAAAACAATGTTCGTATGATTAAATCGGAAGAAGAACTTGATGATATAATCAAAAACGGCGGAAAAGCTATTGTGACGAAAGAGTGTTTTAAAAATCCAATACATGGAAGCTTTATACCTGTATTTTGGTCGCCGGTACATTTCCCGTCACAAAAACCGTGCGGTGCAATAATTGATAATAAGCATAGAATATTTGATGATTTCCCGACAGAAAAATATCCCGATTATCAGTGGAAAAGACTGCTTGATAACTCGGTCGGTACAGATATATCGAAGTTTGCTGGTGAAGTAAAACCTATAATTGAAACAGTACCGAATTTTTTTGATAATACTGCGTCATCACCGCTGTTTGAAACAAAAATAGGCAAAGCAAAACTATTGTTCTGCGGTTTTGATTTAGACGGAGATTATCCCGAATGTAAACAGCTTTTAAGCAGTATAACGCAATATGTAAATTCAGATAAATTTTAAAATAAGACGAAAAGGTTAATTTAAAAACAAGTCGGAGTCGGACTCCTTTAGGAGCCCGACTCCGACTTGTTTTTAAATTAGATTATTACCTAAAAACTTGCTTATGCCATTTAAGGCTGATTGTGAGTATTTTCTGCTTATAGGTATTTCAAGGTCTTGAATATTGACTTTTGTTTTGGTGAATTGAGTTATGTATGTAAGATTTACAATGTAACTTTGATGTATGCGTATAAAGTTGGTGTTAAGAATTTCTTTTTCGATGTCCTTTAGAGGTTCGTTTAAGGTTTGCTTTGGCGCATTGACATAATGTACGATAGTTTTCTTTAAAATTCCCTCAAAATAGGAAACATCATTTAGATTTACAGCAGTAGTTCCGCTACCAAGCTTTGTATAAAGAGTCTGCTTATTTATTTCACTGCAACAAACTGACAAGGCTTGTTTTAACTGTTTATTCGATATTGGTTTTACCAAAAAGTATAAATGATTGACGGAATAGACGTCTTGAAAAAAGTCTTGCTCAACAGATATAAATATAATTTTTATATTAGGGTATTTTTCAGTGATTGCTGACGCTATATCTATTCCGTTATCTTTTCCAAGCATTATATCAATAATAGCGATATTGTAGCTTGAAACCGATTCTAAAAAAGTGTTTATATTATAATAACAGTCGGTATTATAGCTGTTATCAATTTTTTTTATTTGTTCTTTAAAATCATCACAGAAAGTTTTATCATCATCAATTATCGCGATATTAATCATTTATGTACTTCCTCCTTGTCGTTAATCGGAATTGTTACAATGGCGGTAAAATTGTGCTCATCATGTTCGTAAACGAAATTACCGCCAAGAAGATTGGATAAATCTTTAATTATATGTAATCCGTACCCGTGATTGTGATTAGGGTCGTCTTTTTTACGAATAACTTGAGGCATACTGTTGCGGCAGGTGATAACTAAATTGCTGAGTTGTATGCTGCTTTTTAATTCAATATAAGGATTTGTCGTACAGTATTTAGACGCCTCTAAAGCATTATTTAATAGGTTGGAGAAGATACTGCATAAGTAAACATTATCGAGATTAGCCTCTTTAATACCGCCGACTAAGAAATCGGTTCGTATATGATTAGCTGTAGCCATATTGTATTTTTCAGCCAATATAATATCAATCGCCGGAACATCGCAATATGTTTTTGCCGAAAGTGAATCCCAATTTTTTAATAACTTACTTGTATATTCGGTTAATTCTTCTTTGTCTGCTTTTTGTGACAGACCGTTAATAACGTTAATGTGGTCTTTTAAATCGTGACGTAATTTTTTATAGTTTACATAGTTGTTTCTCAGTTGGTCGTATTGTGAGCTTAAAAGATTGTACTGATTAACAACAAATTCTTGCTTTGCTTGCTCTTTACTGATACGAATACTGTAACGTATAACAAGAAATGTAAGCGAAATTGAAATAATCATATAAACAATTAAGACCAATACAAATTTCAATATACTTATTTTTGCATAATAAATGTAAAGTAAGAACGTCAGTATAAATATTTGAACAATTATTATTGAAAGTATATATACAATAGTAAGGTCACTTATTTTTGGCTTTTTATGTTGTATCCATTTTGAGATTGAAAACAGTATCAACATTTCAACTGTAAATAAAAGCAAAGGTTCGACTGCGTTTGGGATACTCGAAAGTCCGGCAAGTGTTTGACCACCGAAAGCCGAATCAAAGTTTGGCATTAGTATTGTTCGCAGTGAAAGATATACGAGCGACAATAAAATATCCGATACATATGGAATAAAAGTGAATAATATTTTTTTTAAAGGCTTGTCATCGCTGAGTATGAATATACAAGTCATAAGTATAGCTATCCCTGTAAAGAACATAGGCATTTGAGGCATATGTATTATGTTTGTGATTATAGTAGCTATAATCATTACTGCCGAAACAATTACACGAAATTTTGTTTTGCCGTATCTTGCGGAGAGTACGCTTGCATAAAACAGAGCTATTAATATACTGAAACTGAAATCCATTAAACCGTCAACAAGACTTACTTGCCATTGTGCCATAATAACATCCCTCTTTTCTGAATTGATACATATATTTTATCATGAAATGTATTATTTTGTCTATATAATACGTTAATTATGGTAAAAAAGACGTTAAAAATGTCACTTTGTTGAAAGTTATTTTAAAATTATGCTAATATGTTTTTAGGATAAAAATCCTAAATAAAAAACTGAAGTCCTATATAAAGACTTCAGTTTCTGACAGGTCGATGATTAAATATACGCAAATTATTCATTATCATCAGACTTTAAGTTGTCAAGGGCATAATTGCAGCATTGAATTACAAGCTGGTTAAAAGATATTCCTTTAGATGCTGCAATTTTCCCCATTCTTTCGATAAGTTCATCAGGCATTCTTATGGTGCGATTAGATGACTTCTCTGGTTGATGAATTTCAAATTCTCCCATAACTAATTCACCTCCGTGTGTTGAATTTTTTATAATATAATTTTAAACCATTTTAAATAGAAAATATACAAGCAAATTATAAAGCAATAATTAATTTAAAAATAAGTTGCAAAATTACTATAAATAGAAAACTAAAATATTTGTATTAAAATCATACAATAATATTCATATATACAATTAAAAAGTAGTTGCATATTTAAACTAAAAGTGCTATAATATGACCATAAAATGAAAATATATTCAAACAAATATATAAGGTGGAGGAAAATTACATATGGAAGGAACATGGATATGCCCACAGTGCGAAACCTCAAATGAAAATACGGATAAATGTATTGTGTGCGGAATGGATTATGCCAGTGCTGTTATGATATACAAAAAATATTCGACAGAAAAAATCGAAAAGGAAAAAGTAATAAAAAAATCGCCTACTGAAACAAAGAAAAAGAGTGTTGATACATCTAAAATTAAGCTTCATTTTAAAGATGAAGATACAGTAATAACCAAGACACCGCCTCCTAAGGAGAAGAATGTTTATGCGATTATATCAATAGTTGTAGGGATAATAGGTATGTTATTAAGTATATTGGTTAATCCGCTTGGACTTTTAATGGCTGGAACAGGTATAGCCTTAGGTATCGTTTCGGTAAAAATAGAAATTAAACCGATAGGTGTTGTCGGTATGATAGTATCACTACTTTGTTGTATTATAGCGGCGATTCTTGTTATATAGGGGGAATATATATGTTTTGCTCAAACTGCGGAAAGAAAATAAATTTAAACGATCATATATGCAGTAATTGCGGTGCAGAAAATGAAACGTTAAAAGGTTTTAAAAAATTAGATTCAAATATTGCTTTGTCAAACAATCAGATACAAAATCAATATAATTCAAAGGTGGAAACGAAAATTGTTTACAGAGATAATCCTGCGCAAACAAGAGTTATTTATAGATGGCGTGCTTTAGCATGGCTATTCTGTGTTCTTTTGGTAGTAACAGGTGTAATTGTGATAATCAACATACATTCAAAAGATGCTCGAATTAACGATCAAGCAGAACAAATACAACATTTACAGGATATTCAAAGTAATTCGTTGATATATAGCAAGGAAAAATATGATTTCACCGGAATTTTGCAATGTAATGAATATAAACAATATTTTATTGCACTGCAGGAAACACAACTAGTGACGATTAATGAAAATACATATTCGATTAATGCAGTGTATTTGTCGCCGACAACAGATATATTGCAGTATTGTAAAATTGATGAAGAAGTCAGCGTAAATGGTAATGCATGTAAAATTAGCGACGGACAATTTATGATGGTTTCAGATATTTTTGTCAATACACAAAAATCTGTAAATACTAAAGATACAAAGGAGGAATAAAAATGGCAAAAGGATTTAAACAAGCGGGAAATGTTGGGGAGAAAAGGGAGGAAAAGGTGGGTGTTGTTGATAATAAGAATATTATCACAGAGCCGGAAAAATCACCTATAACACCGTCAAGTTCATTGAAATTGGGTAAGGGACTAAATAAAACAAGTTCAATGCCTGAAAATGAGGTGAAAAGTTACGATATGAGCAGTGTTAATAGTACACCTCAAAACAAGACATTCAAATCAACATTTGGTCAATCAACAGAATCAAATGCAGAACCTCAAAACAAGACGTTTAAATCGACATTTGGACAATCATCAACATCACCGACAGAACCTCAAAATAACAGGTTTAAATCGACATTTGAACAACGTCCTGAGCAGAATACAGAAACTCCAAGAGAATATTATGATGTGGAATTGCCGAGAAATAACAAACGTAAAAAAGGCAGAAAGAAAGCTTTTATTGCAATTATTGCGGCAGTTGCAGCAATACTTATATTAGCTGTTGGACTTTTAAATATACCATCTTTAAAACCGACAGGATACATATTTGCGAAAACATATAGAGCTATAAGCAAAATTCAAAGTGTGAATGTAACAGGTTCAGCAAGGTTGGTTGATGAAGACGGTGACGATGAGTCAATGGACTACGAGTTCAATTATAACAATAATGCGTTTTCGGTGGGAGTCGGAGATCGTGATACAAAACGAGAAGATTATGATTGGTATTTAGGCAATATTGAGGACGGGAAGATTACAGTATGGGAAGATATGTTTGAAGAAGATAAATTTACTTTGCCGTTTGAGTTGGATTCATCTAATGTTAAGAACATAAGAAAATCTTTGAGTAATGTTAAAAAGGAATACACTCAGGTCAATGGAGCACCTGTATATAAAATCACCGGAGAAATAGCGTCATCCGGAGGTGTTACAACTGCATTGCCTATGCAAATTACTATAGCTATTAATGCTAAAACATATTTGCCGGAATATCTTGTAGCAGATGTAACGGATCTTATGAATTCTGTTACCAAAGCAACAGAAGGATATAGTATAAAAGATTGTTCATTAGATGCTACATTTGTAAGCTATAACAGTGATGTAAATGTTTATTCGACATCTTCAGCTAATAACAGTAATAATATCAATGGTAATTCAACATCGAATAATATATTGAATACGCAAAAAGAGTCAGTATCTAATACATCAAGCAATGTAAAGCAAGGCGAATACAAATGGTATGTGTCTAATGATAACACTCAAGAATGTGTCGGAAAATGTGTTATTTCAAACGTAACAAGTGATAGTTTTGATGTACAAGTATCACATGCCCGTTCGCAAGGAATAGGCTATTATCCCAAAACTGCATATTTGCAAAAGGATGGCACATATGTGGCAGATGGCGATATCAGTGGAAGAAATGTAAAAACCAATGAGAGCGAGTATACTCCTGTAAAGTTTGTTTTCACTGTCCTTGACAACGACAGAATAAAGATGGATGTGTATGAAACTAAAACAAATAAAGAAATGGAAACGAATGTGATATTTTATTTGTAAACAGAGAGTGAGGTGGATTTTATGAATCAGTATCAACAAAGCAATAACAAAAAAGGTCATTTGAAATTTATGATTATAGCGATTGTTATTTTAGTCGTTTTGGTTGTGGGTGCAGTTATTGTAATTAACAAAGTGAAAAATAGCAATATTGTTGCTGAAAAAGCCACTATAGAGGAATATGGATATAACATATACAGTTATGATCGTAATTCGGATCCGGTTTATTATATGCACGGTTATTCATGTGTAAAAAAGACTATAGAGAATAATGGCAAGGAACAAATTAAGTATGGATATATTAAAGATGATGAAAAGAAAGTGGTTGTGCCTTGTATATATGATGATTGGTCTAAAATTCATGGTGCGCACTATGTGATTTTGAAGATGGGCGGAAAATATGGTGTTGTTGATATGACAAATACTGTTTTCGTACCATTTAAGTATGATGAAATCACAGTTAATGTAGATAATAAATCATTTGATGCAAAACTGGGGGATACAATAGATAGTATTGCATGGCCGGATGATTTTAATGAAGGAGCAGAATTAAATATAGAATGGGCTAAATGATGGGAGGAATATAAAATGTTAAAAATGTCAAAGGGATTTAAAGTGCCAGGTAGTGAAGAAAATCCGACATCTAAAAGCAGTACGATAATTAATGTATACAGTGACAGTAAAAAATCATTTTACGGTAGAGAAGATGATAAAAACAATAATGCAAAATTAATATGTGCATGGATAGCAACAAGTGTGGGATTTATTTTAAGCATAATCAGTCTTTTGAAGTTGTTGACTTTGAATAAATATGTTTATATGGCATATTCGGTAACTGATTGGGAACGTGTAAGAATGCTTTCTGAACGTGACAGCGTCAAGGCAGTGGCAATTATTTGTTTAATCTTGGGCTTGATTTCATTGATCGGTGGATTGACATTTCTAATTATAAAATATGTTAAGAAAAATTTAAAATATAAATAATCAAAGGAGGAATTAATTATGGTAAGTAATTATCAACAAGGAGGAAACAATCAACAGGGAGGAAATTATCAAATAACTTATAATGTAGATATGGTATTCTGCATTGATGCAACAGGTAGCATGGGTGGAGTTATTGATATGGTAAAGAGAAATGCTGTAAGTTTTTATGGCGATGTTGTGGATGCTATGCAGAAGAAAGGAAAGACAATAGACAAGCTTAGACTTCGTATGGTAGTATTCAGAGATTATGTGGCAGACGGTGAAAATGCAATGCTTGAGACTGATTTCTTTGATTTGCCGGAAGAGGCTGCTGATTTTAAAGAATGTATTGACGGAATAACAGCATTTGGCGGTGGTGATGATCCTGAAGATGGATTAGAGGCGTTAGGATATGCTATGAAGTCAGATTGGAATAATGACGGTATGAAAAAAAGACACGTAATTGTTTTATGGACTGACGCAAGTACACATCCTATCGGTTACGGAAAAAGTTCTGGTTATTATCCTAACGGAATGGCTGAAAGCTTTGGTGAATTAAGCAGTTGGTGGGGCAACAAACAAATGCCGGGTTATATGAATCAAAGTGCAAAGAGATTACTTATGTTTGCGCCGGACGCAGAATATTGGAATACAATTTCAGATAATTGGGACAATACAATACATTTTCCTTCCGAAGCAGGCAACGGACTTTCTGAAATAGACTATCACCAAATTATAGATGCTATTTCAAATACGATATAATATGGCTATGTATAAAAATTTATTATCAGAGATAAGTACATATTTTTCAATTTCAGGTGAAATGATTCCACAAAACGGTGAAGATTCTTATTTATATTCTTTTAATGAAAATAAAGGACTTGTAGGTGTTTTTGACGGGTGCGGAGGAATCGGTTCTAGACGATATGAAATACTTAACGGTAAAACAGGCGCATATATTGCTTCAAGAATAGTTGGAGAATGTGTAGCAGAGTGGTTTGAAGAATATTCCGAAGAGGAATATTCTTCAGATAAAAGTTATCAGATTTTTAATGTGATAACTAATGCTCTTAAAGGTATAAAAAGCAAAACACCTTCGAGTAAAATAAAAGGTGCAATGACAAAGGACTTTCCTACAACATTGTCTATGACGATTGTTGAATACTGTCAAAATGAAATGATAGCTGATTTTATTTGGGCAGGAGATTCAAGAGGATATGTTCTCTCTGATATGGGATTGGCACAAGTGACGAAGGACGATATTGACGATTCTGTAGATGCACTTGATAATATTTCAAATGACGGTGTTCTTACTAATGTCGTTTCTGCGGACGGTAATTATATCTTACATTCAAAGCAAATAAAAATTAAAGATAAAATAATTATTTTTAACGCTACAGACGGCTGTTTCGGATACTTAAAAACACCTATGGAGTTTGAGTATCTGATTTTACAAACTTTGCTTTCTTCGGACAATATAATAGAATGGCGAGACAAATTAAAATCACAAATAAGACAGTATACAGGCGACGATCATACAATATCACTTGTTGCAATCGGATTTAAGGATTTTAATGAAATGCAAGATTACTATTTAAAGCGTGCCGAAACTTTATATGAGCATTATATAAAAAACTTGAAAAATTGTACTCAAGATGAAATTGATAATTTATGGAATAAATACAAAAGAACTTATTATGGAAAGGCGTAATATATGTATGTAAAAGATTATGAAATTATAGGCAAGCTTACAACTGATAATAGCGGTACTGCAAAATGGGGATTTGCTAAAAAAGGTGCTGAAACTGTTTTCATCAAGGAATTTCTTACACCCGTTTATCCTACAGACAAGAATTCATTCACGCCAAAAGCCATAGAAACAGCTAAAAGTATTTGTGCAGAGTTTGAAAGAGAGAAGAAAAGATTATATGATTCTTTAAAAGAATGTAAAGGTGGCGGAATTGTATATCCGACTGACTTTTTCAGATTTAAAAGTAAGTATTATATGATAACTCCAAAAATTGAAATGTCCTCTATAACGATAGAAGAGATTTCAAAGCTTGATACAAATACTAAAATTATGATATGTAAGGTTATTGCTTATAATATGATAGCTATACATAAAAAAAGAATTATACATGCAGATATAAAACCTAATAATGTACTGATAAAGAAAACAATAACAGGAACATATACAGCAAAAATTATTGATTTCGACAGTAGCTATTTTGAAGATTCATTACCGACGTCTGACGACTTACAATGTGATACAATCTATCTTTCGCCCGAAGGATTTTTGTACATATGTGAGGAAACAGAAAAGATTACCACAAAAGCAGATATATTTGCTTTGGGAATCTTATTTTGTCAATATCTTACCGGAGATATGCCTTTTTTTGATACTGAAAAATATACTTATCTATATGCGGCTATATTGGATGAAAGCAATATTTGCATAAAAAATAACATACCGGAAGAAATAAAGTTATTGTTGTTAAAAATGCTATCAAAAAATCCGGAAGAAAGACCGAGTATTCAAGAAGTGTTTGATTCTTTGGTTATCAAAGACAAAAATGTTAAGAAGACAGCACCGGATGTGAAAACAGAATCAAAGAAAAAAGGCTTCAAGTCAGCACATACAAATCTGTAAAGGGGGACATAAAATGAATTGTGTAAGATGTGGCAGTGAGTTGCCTAAAGGAGCGACGATATGCAGTCGTTGTGGTTGCAAAAATGAAATGGTTGAACATAGCAGGATAAAAGAAATTATTATTTTTGTAATGACAATGGTTTCAGAATTTTTGATTCTTCAAAACCTGTTGTTTATTTTGGAAGATGTAAAAGACTATATAAAAGATATATTCAAATCCGCAGAATTTAGCTTTTCTGCGGAAATGTCTTTGCTGTTTGCAGTAGGTATTTTAATATCCATAGCAGTAACGATTATGTATATTGTTAAATTTTTGAGAAATAGTGCTGATTGTGAGAATTCTTCAAAAAGAAATAACGAAACAATTATCGGAATAGGAGTAGTTTTGATAGCGTATTATATTGCCGAAACAATAGAATATGGAAAACTTACGTACTATTTACCTACGTATGCGATGTATATAATTATATTTTTTGTTGCAGTACCAATGTTATTGTCGATATTTGCAAGAGTTTATGCAACTATATCAAGAAAGAGGGGATAGAATTATGGGGTTAAAGATGTCATCCGAATTCAACAAAGAAAATCAAGAAAGTGAAGTAAAAACAAATCCGACTTCAAGCAATGGCGGGTTAAAAATGAATGGATTTTCAGATTCAGCACCTTCTGGAGCTTATGATAATTCTTCAATGAAAGCGAGCAAGCTAAAAATGAATAACTTTAGCGATACAAGTTCTGCAAACCCTCCTGAAGAGAACAGTTATAGTAATTCAGAACCGAAAGAAAATTCATATTCAACACCATTTGAAAGTACGAAATTCAATAATCCTAATTCTTATGATTATAAATCGGACGATAATATTTTATCAAAAGGTTTAAGAATATTAAAGTCGAAAAAATTTATCATTCCTGTGTCAATATGTGCAGTGTTAATAATTGCTTTGTGCATAGGTATGTCTGTAAGACGTAACAGTGATTCGTATTTATACGGATTATTGGACGATGGTAATGTTTCTAAAATTTCTGAATTATATGTGTCTAATTATAGTAAAAATGCAAATAAACAATCAGATTTTATTGATAAAATCGATACATATGCCGAGTCGAATTTTAATGAATATGTTAATGACAGTATAAGTTATGATGAACTTATGAGAAAATATAGCACAATTCAAAGTGTATATGACAGATTTTCGATTAATGATTCCGAGTTTGAATCAAATATGAAATCAGCTGACAGCATAAAAGAATTAAAGACTATGTATCAAAAAGGTATTGCATATATGGAAGAGAAGAATTACCCTGATGCAATAGAAGTTTTTGAAGAAATACTGAAAAAATCTAAAAACTATCCAAATGTTGCCGATAAAATGAGTGAGGCAAAAAGTGCATATAAACAACAACTTATGAGTCAAGCAGATGAAAAAATAAATTCAAAGGACTATAGCGGAGCTTTGGAAATATTAGAAAAAGGAGAAAACTATTTTACTGATGACTCTACATTCTCTTCAAAGATAACGGAAGTGAAAAATAATGTAAAAAATACGGCATTATCCGAGGCAGAAAGTGCTTTTTCGACAGAGGGCTATCAAAAATCAATAACAATTATTGAAACTGCAATATCATTTTGTGGAGAAAACGAAGAATTAACCAATGCTTTAAATAAATATAAGGCATATGTTCCTGTTAATATCGTTGATATTGACCCGAGTGAAACATCAAGAAATAATAAGGTCGAGAAAGGCGAAACAGGAGTAGATAATACAAATCAAACGCATAAAAAGAATTTATATGCGTTCCATAGATTGTATAGTCAAGACGATGCATATGCTGTTTATCCCTTAATGGGAAAATACGATACGCTAACGTTTGAGGCTTATAGAAGTAATTATGATACTTCTACCGATGAATCGATAACGATTAAAATATTCGGTGATAACACAGAATTACAATCTATTGTCATAGACAAGGGATTTAATCCAAATCAATACAGTATTGATATATCAGGTGTACAAAAATTAAAAATTGTATTTGAAAGCTACGATACAAATGTTTTCAAGCAATTTGATAAATTGCCGGGTGAACTTGCAAATGTGATAGTTTCAAAAACAAAATAAGGTCAAAAATTTACAAACATAGATATAAAAAATAAAGGAGAACAAAATTATGAAAAAAAGAGTATTTGCGGCAGCAACAGCTGCTATGATGACAGTAAGTGCATTAGGTTCTGTAACAGCAGGTGCATTTGAACAAACATCATATGCTGAAGATGTTTCAGTATATGTGAACGGTCAAAAAATCGACAACGGTCAATATAAGCCTATTATTGCTAACGACAGAACTTTGGTAAGATTGGTGCCTATATTTGAAGCTTTAGGTTATTCTAACTCATACGATTCAAATGCAAAAACAGTAACATTTGCAAAAGACGGTGGGACAGTAAGTTACAAATTTACAGCAGAAAACTATACAGCTGAAACAATATCTGATGGTCAAGCTGAATCAACATATGAACTTGATGTTCCGGCAACGTTGCAATACAGTGACGTTTTTTATGTTCCATTAAGAGCATTTTGCGATATGGTTGGATTAAATATTACTTGGGATAATGCAACAAGAAGTGTTTATGTAGAAAATGCACTGCTTACATATGAACAAGCAAAAGAAAAAGCTACAGAGTTTGTAAATGATTCCGATATTCTTCTCGGCGGTGACACAGCTATGGTAGAACACAACGGAAGACAAGCATATGCGTTTGTATTACGTTCAAAAGAATTAGTGGAGAACGGCGGCTCAGGTACTATGGGTACTACAATCTACGTATATGCTGATAATGGTGAAGTTGATGGCTTAAAGGGAAATTCGACTGACAATGCAAATTCAAACAATAAGGTGGTACAAGGTGAATACAAATGCTATTCAAATGATGAAAGACCAGAATGTGTTGGTAAGTGTGTAATTTCAAATGTGACTGGCAACGCTTTTGATGTACAAGTATCATATGCTCATTCACAGGGCGTAGGATATAACATTAAAACTGCATATTTACAAAATGATGGTACATATGTGGCAGATGGCGATTGGTCAGGAACAAATATTAAAACAAATGATAGCTATTATGTTTCTACAAAATTTGTATTTACAGTTATCGATAGCAATACCATAAAAATGGATGTATATGAAACTGAAACAGGCAAGGAATTTGAAAATAACGTAATATTTTATTTATAAATATAAACAAGAAAAATCAATACAACAAATATTATTGGTGTAGCTAACTAATATAAGTGATATTTATAAAAAGACATTTATGTTTTGTAAATTTTTGAACAAGTAAAATAGAAAGAAGTGATAATATGTTTAAAAATATTGGTGGAAAAATAAAAATTTATGCAATAGTTATATTTATTATATCTGCGCTTATTGGAATCGGCTTTTGTATTACATCTATATCAGTATCATCATCGATGTTTTTTGATGACAAAGAAACAGGAATTGTAATCGGTGTCTTGGCAATTATAGTGTTTCTTATCTTGGGATATTTATCCGTAATTTTTATATACGGTTACGGAGAGCTTATTGAGAGTACGATGCAAATAAGGGATAAATTATGTGGAACATCTACAAGTTATACTTCAAGTTCGATGGGCGGTGGATATACATCAACACCGCCGACTGGCAGATACTCTGCTCCGACATCAAGTTCTGGTCATAGCGGTGGAGGAAAGTCGTTCGGAGCAAGAAGATCACTATAAAGGGAGGATTTGTATGAATAGAGTGAAAAAGTTTATAACCGGAATAATATTTTTAATGATGTTTACTGTATCATTAAATGTTTTTGCTGAAGATATATCCGTTACACTAAATGGTAATAATATAGTATTTGAAGATGCTAAACCGATAATATATAATGATAGAACTTTAATTCCTATTCGTGCTGTATTTGAAAAAGCAAATTGCTATGTCGACTGGGATTCTAAAAATAATATGGCAGTTATAGGAAATGAGGAAAAAGTCATTTTCATTTCAATAAACGGTGAAAAAATGAAAGTATATGATATAGTAAAAGATGAAGAAAATGAAATTGATTTAGATGTTCCGGCTATGATAGTAGATGAAAGCACCATGATACCATTAAGGGCTGTGAGTGAGGCTTTAGGAGCAAAAGTAGAATGGAATCAGCAGAGTAACACAGTATCATTAAATATTTAGGAGGTAACAAAATGAGAAAAAGATATATTAAGAATATGTTAATGACTTTAGTTGTTGTAATTTTAACAATGAGTACGACATTTGCTTTAGCAGAAGATAAAGTAAACGGTTTCCCTTTGCCTACTAATAAGTCATATGCAGTTACAGTGTTATCAAGATATTCCGGTGGTGGTAATCATGATAGTTACCTATATACATATGGACCATTGAAAGGTCAAAATGTAGACAGAAATGTTGTTATGGATATTTCAGCAAGTGCATGGACACCTATATATGCGGTAGCAAGCGGAACAGTACGAACCAACAAATATGGAAACAATGGTGGTAATTATTTGGTTATCGCTCATGATGATGGCACATACTCTTATTACGGTCATATGCAAAGTCGTTCATCATACGGCGTAGGAAGTCGTGTTAATGCCGGAGATATTATTGGATATGTAGGAAAGACAGGAACTGCTTCAGGTTATCATTTGCATTTTGAATGGTCATGGCATGATCCGTATTGTGAATACAGCAGTAAAGGGTATGTATATACGTGCCCTAATTCAGGCGCAAGTGTATATCCTCATACTCATGCAAATACCACAGCAGCAACAACCAACAACAATAATAATGGAGCATATACTGCATATGCAGTTAATACGGACGGCTCACTGGCTATAAACAGTACGAATGCAGCGGGACATCAAATTGGATCTATTCCGGAGGGAGCGTCATGCACAGTATATCCAAATAGATCTGTAGGTAATTGGCGTTGGGTAGAATATAACGGTGTGAGTGGATACTCGTATTATAAATATCTTACAACGAATAAACCTAATAGTGGTTCCAACTCTATATCATTTAGCGTGAGCGCAACGGGTACATCATCAACAAATACTTGGACAGGGACTGTAAGAGGAACAGATGGAAGTCTTGTTATAAACAGTAAGCCAAAGGTCGGAAATGATATTGGATATATTCCGGAAGGTGCAACATGTACAGTGTATCCGGATAAGACATCAGGAAACTGGTATTGGGTAGAATATAACGGTATTAGCGGATATTCATATAAATCATATATAGTTTTACAATAAAATATAAATTTGCGGCAGCGATATTATTATTGCTGCCGCAAATTTATATATAATATTAATAGAAAGAAGTAATGATTTTGAAATATATATTAAAATTTTTATGCCTATTTGGTATTGCTTTTTCGTTATCGATCATTACTGCTAATGCAGAAGAATTAAAAGAAAACAGTTGGAGATATAAGAATGGAATACCAATACAAACTGAAGAAAGTGATAGTAATGAATTGTATTCATTTGCAACGCCTACAATGAAAGGAATTGATGTAAGCAAGCATCAAGGAGTTATTAATTGGGATTCGGTATATGGAAATATTGATTATGCGATTATTCGATGTGGATATGGTAATGATGATATAACTCAAGATGACAGTCAATGGTATAATAATGCTAATGCTTGCACAAGATTAGGAATACCGTTTGGAGTATATATTTATTCTTATGCTGATACTACAGATAAGGCTGTAAGCGAGGCACAGCATGTGTTAAGGCTTATACAAGGATATAACCTTAGTTTTCCTATTTATTTGGATATGGAAGATAAGGTACAGGCTGTATTGTCTGATTCGGAAAGAGGGAATATAGCATCTGTATTTTGCAACATAATTCAAAATGAAGGATACAAAGTAGGGATATATGCCAATAAAAATTGGTGGACTAATTATTTGACTGACTCCGCATTTAATAATTCATTATGGTATAAGTGGGTAGCTCAATATAATTCAAGCTGTACATATTCGGGAAATTATACGATGTGGCAGTATACAAGTTCAGGATATGTAAACGGTATAAATACCAATGTTGATATGAATTATTGGTATGGTGAATATATCAACGTAAATCCGGTGACGGTGAATACAACTGTGGCGGACAGCATTACGGAATCTAATGCAACAGTTCGAGGTACGGTGGCTTATAGTGGGCAAAAGCCAAGTGAAGTTGGGATTTATTTTGGTACTTCGGAAAATGGTATGTCAAAAGTCGCAAATGATGTTATTAATCATAATAAAAATCCATTTGACATGTGGTATGATTTGAATGATGAAGTAGGATTATATTTAGACAGTAACACAAAATACTATTGGCAATGTTATGCAATAGTAAATGGAAAAGAATATAAAGGGGAAATCAAATCATTTACAACATTAAATTCTTCAAAACCTATTAAATCAATAGTTTGTAATAGTACAGTTATGAAAAGTACAAAAAAGGATGTGTCATATATGTTGGAAGTGGCTATTACGAATTTATCAGCCGAAGATATAAAAGGTATTGTAATAATTGTATATCGAGATAAAAATGGCAATATTATTAAGATTCATAATGGCAATATTGACATTGCATGTAATAGCAAATTAACCCATTCTGATTCGATAAATGGATATACAACGATATCAAGGGCTGATGTATATGTTTTGGAAAGTCTAAACAACTTAGTTCCGATTAGTAATAATTTAGAATGTAATTTTAATTAATGTTTTTAAAAAAGATATACTTTAGTATTTATTAAGAATATTTTGTTTCATTTTGCATTAATATGTAAATGGGTAATTGTAAATTTATTGTTAGTATGATATACTGAATATAAAATAATCTTGGGAGTGATGTTAATTGAAAAGAAGAATAAGCATAATATTAATTGCGATGATAAGTTTGATAATCTCAAGTAATTTAAGCGTAATGGCATATGAATTGCCGCACGAATTTTGGGGCTTGGACGCTGGTTATTCAAATGCAACAAGCAGCAAAAATTATGATGAAACGATAAATTACGGAGTACAAATTATCAATTTAATATCATCAGAGCCAAAGAATGAGCAGACAATAAATATTTTAGGCTCAAGAACATATGACGTTGCATTTGCGTATTTTATGAACGGTGATTATACAAATGCGGCGAAGTATTTTGAAATGTATATTCCATACGGTAAGCAATTAGGGTGGACTGACGGCGTAATTATTGCAGAAAATTGCGTTAAGCAATTTACAAATACATTTGACGTATATCAAGCTACGGAACAATCGCAAAAGGTGTATGGTGCGAAAAATGAGCCGAACGGTGTTTTATACGGACAAGTGGCAGATAAGGCAAAAAGTAATGAATCAATGACATTGCTGTATTTGGAATACGGTGATGAAAGTACATTCGGTTGGACGCGTACGATGCTTGATAAAGCAGAAACACAAAACAAAGCGGTAGAAATTGCTCTAAACTTTCCACAGGAAGGCACAACGGTAAGAAATATAAACGGTTCGGATTCTTTTTTATCGAATTTACGCTCTATGTTGTCAAGTTACAAAAACGTGCCGATTTATTTGAGAATAGGTGCTGAATTTAATGTTTGGGGTGATAAATGTACACCCGATGAATTTATATCTGCATTCAAAGCAGTTGCAAACAGTGTGAGCGGATTGCCTAACGTTGCTACTGTTTGGAGTATGGCGCACACATCTTCATGGAAAACAAACGATTGGCCTTATACGGCTGATGACTTCTATCCCGGTGACGAATATGTTGATTGGGTAGGCGTGAATTGTTATGCAAGTAAGTATTTCCAAGGCAGAGTATGGCAGGGAGAAAGCAGGTATAATGAAGTTTGCTTTAAAACAGGATACAGTTCCGATCCTGTTGTGATGATAAAGGATGCTGTTGAAAAATACGGCGGTCGAAAACCTATAATGATTTCTGAATGTGGAAGTGCATACAGAACTAACGGTGATATAAATGAAACCGACAGTGAATGGGCGGCAAAATATTTAAAACAAATATATACATTCATTCCTATGGTATATCCTCAAGTAAAGCTTATAGCGTATTTTAACGCTAAAATGAATTATGAGGTGAATTACTATAATCTCGACGGAGACAGCGAACTTCAAAACGCATATAATGATGTAACAGAGTCACCGTGGTTTATACAAAATAATAATACAAACAGCGCCGGACAATTCTTTAAAAAGGCGGGCAGTACAATAACGATGAACGGAGATACAATACTGTACGCATATCCGCACATATATGGCTCGGATTGGGTAAATGTTGAATATTATCTTGACGGTGAACTCGTTAAATCAACAAACGAAATAGCTTATACCGTACAACTAAGCGACATAAAGGGGACACATGATTTAAGAGTGGTTGCAAACGGAAATAATGGGGTTTCTATGACTCGTGAATATCAGCTTGTCAGCTATGCACCAGCAGAAAAAGCAGAGGATTTTTCTGATACATCTTATCTTAATAACGGTCAGAAAAATGCAGTAAATTACACTATAAGCAATGATATTATGACAGGCTATGAAAATAATACATTCAGACCTGACGCAACCATAACCAGAGCAGAATTTGCTGCGGTTATATGCAGAATGATGGGGTATAATGTTGGTGAGAATAGCACATTTACAGATACAAAATATCATTGGAGCAGTAAATATGTAAATGCGTGCGTAAAAGCAGATATAATACATGGTATCGGTGATAATAAATTCGCACCGGATAATCATATTACCGTGGAACAGGCGGTTAAAATATTGACAAGTGCATACGGATATGCAAACAGTAAAACTCAATATCCCGACGGCTTTATGTCCGCTGCTCAAAAGTATAATTTGTTTGATAATGTAACATCAAGCAGATTAGGCACAGATGTTAAACGCATTGATGTTGCAGTTATGCTTTATAACGCGGCTAAAAATTAATAATACTACCTAAAAAAACTCATTACGATAAAATACATTGTAATGAGTTTTTTTGTTTTCAAAATGTGATTATACATTTTGAAAATGATTCATGTAGTGAATGTTGACAGAATAAGTCAAATGTGGTATTATAATTTTGTAATATATACCAAAATTTTTATCGGATTTATAAATGGACGTATAAAATAAAGAACGAGAGGTGCTGGAAAAATGGAAAAAATAGCTGATGTGATAAAATATGAAGGTGATAATACAACCTTTATATGGAAACATCCGAATGAGGATTTTAATTCATTGACACAATTAATTGTACACGAATCACAGGAAGCGATTTTTATGATGAACGGTCAGGCGTTGGATTTGTTCGGACCGGGAAGATATACACTGGAAACTCAAAATATCCCTAAGATTGGACGATTTTTAAAAAGAGCAACAGGTGATGAAACACCATTTCATTGTGAAGTCTATTTTATAAATAAAACTGAACAAATGGCAATAAAATGGGGTACGGACAGCAAGGTTGAATTTATGGAGCCGACATATCAATTTCCTATAAAAATAGGTGCATGTGGTGAAATGAATTTGAGAGCAGAGGACTCAAGAAAGCTTTTGCTAAAGGTAGTCGGCACAGAAAATTATTTAACACAAAGCAAGCTTACGCAATTATTTCGAGCATTTCTGATGACAAAAATAAAAACTTACTTGGCAAGAAGCATACGTGAAAGCAAAATAAGCATTTTTGAAATAGATGAGCATTTGCAGGAATTATCGGAAAACTTGCATAAAATGCTTATTGAGGATTTTGCCGATTACGGTGTGGCATTGGAGCGGTTTTTTGTTACAACGATAGTAAAACCTGATGGTGATTCTGCATATGAAAAATTTAAGAGCCTGCATTTCAGACAATATGCGGATATTGCGGAAGCAAAGCTTAGACAACAAGTTGACATTATAGACAAGCAGACGGAAGCACAAAAGATGGTTATAGAATCGCAGGCTTTAGCGCAAAAGAGAACACAGGAAGGATATACATATCAGCAAGAACGCGGTTTTGATGTTGCACATGATATTGCAAGAAATGAAGCTGTAGGTCAATTTACTAATATGGGTGTAGGATTTGGGACTATGGCAGGAGTAGGAGGAGCAGTCGGAGGTATGGTAGGTAATATGATGAATGACACCCTAAATACTACGATGCAAGATCCTTCACAGATGATTCAGTGTAAGAATTGTGAAAATTTTATAAAGAAAGGTACAAAATTTTGCCCTGAATGCGGCGAGAAAGTAATTCAGACTGATATTGTAATTTGCCCTAAATGTGGGAAAAAAGTACCAAGAGGTAAATTCTGTCCTGAATGTGGTTGCAAATTGACTAAAAATGTATGCCCTAAATGCGGCAATGAAATAGAAGCAAATACAAAATTCTGCCCTGAGTGCGGCGAGAAAATTTGAGGAGAATTAAGATAATGAAAAAAGGATTTAAATATTATGGAATAGTTTGGCTGTTGGCAGTTATGCTCTTTAATGTAATATCATTTGCAATTCCGTCTACAGTAATGATTGGTAAGTTTGAGGGGACATATTGGGTAGGATATATATTTGTTATGATTGCATTCATTGGTCAAGCAGCATGCAGTTACAAATTTTTTAAAGATACAGACAATTCAAATAAGGTATTTTTAAATTTACCTATTATAACAGTAAGTTATTCTGCATTAATTGTTAGTACAGTTGTTGGCATTTTGTGTATGATTATTCCGTTTATTCCAGTGTGGATCGGTGCGATATTATGTGTATTGATATTTGTTATGTATGCAACTGCTATTGTTAAAGCGACGGCAGTAGGTGAGATTGTAAGTGATATTGACAATAAGATAAAGGAAAAAACTTTGTTTATAAAATCGCTTACAATTGACTTGGAAACATTGGAAATGAAAGCTAAAAACGCAGATATTAAAAAGGAAGTAAGCAAAATAAAAGACGCTTGCAGATACAGTGACCCGATGTCAAGCAGTGCTTTAAACGGCGTGGAAAGTCAAATAACAATGAGATTTAACGCATTGGAAACGGCTGTGGAAAATAATGATTGTTTTGAAGTGAAGAAAGTTTGTGAAGAAATGAACGTACTATTTGCAGACAGAAACAAAAAATGTAAATTGTTAAAGTAGTTATTCGGGGGAAAGTACAATGGCAGTATTTAAGTGTAAAATGTGTGGCGGAGATTTGGACGTTGTTGACGGAATGAGTGTGGCGGAGTGTGAGTACTGCGGTACAAAGCAGACTTTACCGAAGCTTAACGACAACGAGAAAGAAATCATGTACGAAAGAGCCGGACATTTCAGAAGAAACAACGAGTTTGATAAGGCAATGGGGATTTATGAGAAAATCCTTGACATAGACAACACCGATGCGGAAGCGTATTGGTCACTGGTTTTATGTGAATACGGTATCGAATACGTAGAAGATCCGTCGACACATAAAAGAGTACCGACAGTGAACAGAGCACAATTTACTTCTGTTTTCATGAACGAAAATTACAAGTCGGCAATACGATACGCAGACGCATATCAAAGGTCAATATATGAAGAAGAAGCGAAAAATATCGATAATATTCAAAAAGGCATACTTGAAATATCACAAAATGAAGAACCGTTTGATGTGTTTATCTGCTATAAGGAAACAGACGAACACGGAAGAAGAACACATGACAGCGTGCTTGCAAATGACCTATACCACCAATTAACACAAGAGGGATTTAAGGTGTTTTTTGCAAGAATAACGCTTGAGGATAAACTCGGTACGGCATATGAGCCGTACATTTTTGCTGCACTGAACAGCGCAAAGGTAATGGTAGTAATCGGTACGAAGCCCGAATACTTCAATGCAGTATGGGTAAAGAATGAGTGGGCGAGATTTTTAGCACAAATCAAGAACGATGCGGATAAAATACTAATTCCAGCATACAAGGATATGGACCCATACGACTTGCCGATTGAGTTTTCAAATTTACAGGCACAAGATATGTCTAAACTTGGATTTATGCAAGATATAATTAGGGGAATAAAGAAGTTAACAGCGACGGAAAAAAAGGAATTCGTGAGAAAAGAAAATGTTGTTGAATCAAGTAATGTAAATATAAATGCTTTATTAAGACGTATAACAATTTTTCTTGAGGACGGTGAATGGGCGACTGCCGATGAATACTGTGAAAAGGTACTTGACCTAGATGCTGAAAATCCACAGGCATATATCGGAAAGTTAATGGCGAAGCTTAGAATACATAAGCAAGAACAACTCGGCAACCAAAGAAAAACATTTACAAATGATGGTGATTATGCAAAGGCATTGCGCTTTGCTGATGATGAAACAGCATCAAAATTGAAACAGTATGCTTTGCAAGTTGAAGAAAATATTAAAAACGACCGATTGGAAGAAATATATAATGAGGCGCTTCGAGATTTAAAGTGTGCTCATGTTGCCTATGAATTTAAAATGGTAGCTGAAAAGTTTGAGAAACTTGGAGACTATAAAGATTCAATAAAGAATATGGAATTTGCGCAAAAAGAATGTACACGCCTTGAAGATGAATGTAAATCCTGTGAAGAAGAATGGAAACGTGTGACGGATGAGCAGAAAAAATGTATAGAAACTTTAAAGAAAGAATTATGTCAACAAGAAAATGAACAAAAAAGTAAGGAGCATGAAATTCATTCTATTATCGCCAATAATGAAAATAAAATAGCTGAGTTGAAGAAAACTTTGCACTCATTAGGCATATTTAAACAAAAAGAAAAGAAAGCTATTAGGGAAGAAATTGCAAAATATGAAAATAAAAATAGAGAATTTTATGATAATTTATCTGAGTATACAAAGGTATTTGCCAAAAAAATCAGAGAATATGAATATAAAATTGAGAAGTGTAAAGGGGAAATCAAACAAGAATCTATGAAAGTACTATACCAATATAGACTGCTTAATGATTATGAGGAGTATAAAACAAAAGCGGAAAATTTAACTTATGCATTAAATTATCATAAAACCATGGCGGGAGGAGATTTTCGTACAGTAGGGTTAAGAAATGATGGAACAGTTGTTATTGCTAGAGATAATGATAATACCCAAGATGAAATTAACTGTTGGAAAGATATAATGGCCGTTGCAGCAGGTTGGCATACAGTAGGGTTAAAAAAAGATGGAACAGTGGTTTCTGTTGGAGATAACTATCAGGGAGAATGTAATGTCAGTGACTGGAGAGATATAGTGTCTATCACAGCAGTTAGTCATCGTACGGTGGGGTTAAAGAAGGACGGAACAGTAGTCGCTATTGGATATAATGAATATAAACAATGCAATGTCAGTGACTGGAGAGATATAGTAGCCATTGCGGCAAGTAATTGTCATACAGTTGGATTAAAGAAAGACGGAACAGTAGTTGCTGTTGGATCTAATGAGTATAAACAATGCAATGTCAGTGACTGGAAAGATATAGTGTCTATTTCGGCAGGTGATTTTCATACAGTGGGATTAAAGAAGGATGGAACAGTTATAAGTGTTGGAGATAATGCTGATACCAAAAATGACATTGGTGGTTGGAAAGATATTATAGCTATTGCGGCTGGTGGTTCTCATACAGCGGGATTAAAGAATGATGGAACAGTAGTTGCTGTTGGATATGATCATGACACTCGATGCAACGTTGATGATTGGAAAGATGTGATAGCTGTTTCAACAGGTTTTGCTCATACAGTAGGGCTAAAGAAGAATGGAACAGTTATTGCCGCCGGAGATAACTATCGTGGAGAATGTAATGTTGGCGATTGGAAAGATATAAAAATACCTAATAACATTCAATAAAAATAAGTATAATTGAGATACAATTTGTAATGGAAAGGAAATAACAAAATGGCAATTTTTAAATGCAAAATGTGTGGCGGAGATTTAAATGTTATAGATGGAATGAGTGTTGCAGAATGTGAATATTGTGGCACAAAGCAAACTTTACCTAAATTAGATGAAGAACAAAAATCAAATTTGTACGATAGAGCCGGACATTTTAGAAGAAGTAATGATTATGATAAAGCAATGTCTATTTATGAGAGAATTCTTGATATAGATAATACTGATGCTGAGGCATATTGGTCGCTTTTATTGTGTGAATACGGTATAGAATATGTAGAAGATCCAGCTACGCATAAGAGAATACCTACAGTAAATAGAGCACAATATACATCCGTGTTTATGAATGAAAACTACAAGGATGCAATAAAATATGCCGATCCATATCAAAAGGCAATCTATGAAGAAGAGGCAAAAACCATAGATAATATTCAAAAAGGTATTCTTGAAATATCGCAAAATGAAGATGCATTTGATGTATTTATTTGCTATAAAGAAACGGATGAAAAAGGTCAAAGAACAAAAGACAGTGTTTTGGCACAAGATTTATATTATCAATTAGTACAAGAGGGGTATAAAGTATTTTTCTCTCGAATAACTCTTGAAGATAAAATTGGAATGGCATATGAACCATACATATTTGCAGCATTAAACAGTGCAAAAGTTATGGTAGTAGTTGGTACAAAACCAGAATATTTCAATGCAGTGTGGGTAAAAAATGAATGGTCAAGATTTCTAAAACTCATAAAAAGTAATAAAAATAAAATTTTAATTCCTGCATATAAGGAAATGGATCCGTATGATTTACCGGATGAATTTTCTCATTTACAGGCACAAGATATGTCTAAACTTGGATTTATGCAAGACTTGATAAGAGGAATAAAAAAAATAGTTGATGCGTCATCAGTAGATGATAATACTGTTAATGAAAATAATATAGTACAAAATGTAGTAGGAAATATTGCACCTCTACTTGATCGTGCATTTTTGTGTATAGAAGATTCTGAGTTCAAGAAAGCGGATGAATTATTGGAACAGGTGCTTAACATGAATCCGAGAGAACCAAAAGCGTATATAGGTAAACTTTTGTGTGAATTGAGACTCAACGGTGAAGAAAAATTATTAACGATAAAAAAACCATTAAATAATTATGGAAATTACAAAAAAGCAATAAGGTTTGGTGAAGGAAATTATATTGATAAAATAAAAAAATATAATGATGATATTATAAATGAAATAAATCAGAATATATTGGAGATTGAACAACAAATAAGCGATATTAACAGGAAAATCGAGCAAAAAGAACTTGAACAGAATGATATTAGAAATAGTTTTAGTAAAAGAAAAGGTGAATTAGAACAAGCAATTAGAGAACAGGAACAGAAAAAGAAAGAAATTGAACAAGAAATGAAAAAACAGTATGATAAAATGGAGTGTGAATATACAGAATTGTCAAGGAAAAGAAAAAATTCAACACCGTTACATTCAATTTTTAAAACAAAATCTGAGGACAAGATGATAGAGGACAAGATGATAGAAGATTTAGAGAAACTTAATAACGCTATGCGATTGCTTAAGAAAAGTATTGTATCAAATCCTCAAATATTAGAATGTGAAGAAATGATCTCAAAATTAAAGATAGAACACGATAATCAATCAGAAAAGACAGACAGATTAATTGTTCAAATAATAAAAAATGTAAACGAAATGAAACAAGAATTGTCTGAATTAGAAAATAAGAAACAAGAGCAATTAGGATTGCTGAATAGTTAAAAATTAATGGAAAAGGACGACTTGTGCAGTCGTCCTTTAATTTATATCGTATAAAGCGGATTGCCGGCTTTATAGTTGAATTTAGCTTTATATTCACTGATAGAGTAGCCGGTATATTTTTTAAACATACTGTTTAAATATTGAGGTGTGAAATCAAATTCTTCATAGGTTTGATATATCGGTCTGTCGATATTTTCGAGTTCATCACGAATTTTATCAACACGTTGCCTGTTTGAAAACTGAGTGAAAGTCATATTAAAGTGCTTTTTAAACAATCGGCAAAGGTGTTGCGGGGTGATACCGAATTTATCGGCTACTTCGTTAAGCGAAAGCTTTGAATATATTTTTGAATTTATGTAGTTGGTAACGTTATTTATAACCACATTGGAATGAAAACCGTCGGCTTTATTTTTATCAACTGAATACAATCTGAACATATTAACTAAAATCAGTGTTATTGTACTGCGGATTGAAAACAAATATCCGGGTTGTGAATAGTTAAAATTATCTATCATTTGTATCATAAAATTTCGTATTGTTTTTGACGGTGTGTCGTGTACTTGTATATATGAGCGTTTTCCTTCAAAAAAATCTGAAAGCAACGGAAAATTGCCTGAATACTGTTTTAAGCTGTATTGTAATGCGTTTTTGGAAAAGACGCAACAATATGCAATAGTTAGTTCATCTTTATGGGTACAGGTGAACGAATTGACTACATTCGGCGATATTAGCACGACATCGCCTTCTTCTAATTTTCTGCTTGTATTATCAATGTTGTGTATGGCGTTAGAATGAGCAATATATACAAGCAAAAAATAGTCGGCACTGTCGGGAACTGTTTTAATAGGGAAATATGTGTTTACAACAAATACATCACCTAATTTTTTTAACGTTTTTTCATCAAAATATAATCTCGGATTCATAGCGTACCTCCTGCATATTCAGTATAGCATTAACAGTTATTAAAGTCAATGTGAAAATGTTAATATACATTCAAATGATGTTAATATAGTTAATTGAATTTTAAAAAAATATACTATATAATATTACTAAAGAAACCCGGGATATATAAAGATTAATTTGTTGAAAATTTATTTTTTGGAGGGGAAAATGAAGTTCAAGAAAGTGATTTTAACGGCAGCGGCTACGGCATTTATATTGCAGGCAAGTGTATATGCGGCTGATTTAACAGCATCATATTCAACGGAATGACAAGCAAAACGATAGTTGACTGGGGAGAAGTGAGCAGTTATACCGAAAAGGGAACGTATAAAGTAACAGGTACTACAAAAATAGCAGGAAAAAGCTACGATGTTATCGCGAATATAACTGTTGAAACGGATTCTTTGGACGATAATTATTCTGTAATCCGTAATATGAATATTGTTAAAAATTCGGGTTCATCATTTGTTGAAGCGGAGTATGTTGTAACATCTGAACTAACCGACACTTTGGTTTTAAAAATGCAAATTTATAGTGGTGATACACTTCTGTCGGAAGATACAAAAGATTTTGTGCTGTCCGACAATACTGTAAAAATGAAGAAAGATATTAGAGATTATAAGGGCAATTTGACTGTAAAAACAGCCGTTTATAACAAATCAACAGGAAAGGTAATTTCAAGCGTAATGGAAAGAAAAGCAGATAATACAGGTAACTTTGCCGGAGGCGACAGAGTTAATTTAGAGAAGGACAGCTTATTTGAAAAGAGTGAGCAAGTAGGACTTAAATATGTTTTGTCAATAGACATTGACAGACTTCTTGCACCGTCATATGAGATGCATGGACTGACCGCTCCGAACAATGCACAGCGTTACGGCGGTTGGGAAAGAAAAGGTGCAAGCAACTGGGGAAGTTCAAAAGATACATTCACACTTGCAGGACATTCGTTGGGACATTGGATGAGTGCAGCTGCGGTATTATATCGTGATACAGGCAATGAAGAAGTTTTGACTAAACTTAATTATGCGGTAACTAAACTCGATGAACTTCAAAAGACTTCAAATTCACCATATATAGGCGGATGTAGCGAAGATTGTTTTACAAAACTGTTTAGCGGTAATACAAAGTGGGCTGATAACTATTGGGTGCCATGGTACGGAATACACAAAATATATCAAGGCTTGCTTGACGCGTATGACTATACAGAAAATGACACTGCTTATGAAGTATTGAAAAAATTTGCCGATTGGGCAGTTGACGGTACTGCAAATTTAAGTGACGCACAAATGCAGTCAATGCTTGACGTTGAATACGGCGGTATGAATGAAATTTTTGCGAGAATGTATGAAATTACAGGTGATGAAAAATATTTGGATACGGCAAGAAGATTTACTCACGATTCGATTTTAAATCCGCTTATACAAGGTAAGGACAGTTTGACAGGACTTCACGCAAATACTCAAATACCGAAAATAATCGGTGCGGCAGAAATATACGAACAAAATCCGGAGAAATATGCCGATTATAAAAAGGCTTGCGAAAATTTCTGGAATTACGTTGTAAACAATCGTTCATACGCAATAGGCGGTAACTCGATTGCCGAACATTTCGAGGCAGAGGGTGCAGAGACACTTGGAGTTAAGACTTGCGAAAGCTGTAATACATATAATATGATGCGTCTGTCTGAGCATTTATTCGCTTGGAAACATGACAGTGCATATATGGATTGGTATGAAAAGGCTTTGTACAACCATATTCTCGGTCAGCAAGAGCCTGAAACAGGTGCAAAAATGTACTTTGTATCGCTTTTGCAAGGACACCACAGAGTATATGAGCAAAAGGATAAATCTTGGTGGTGTTGTACGGGTACAGGTATGGAGAACCCGGGAAGATACACAAGATGTGCGTATTATGAAGACAGTGACGATTTATATGTAAATCTTTATATGCCGGGTACATATGAATGGGAAGAAAAAGGTCTTACATTCACTGTTGAAACAACATATCCTTATTTCGACAAGGTACAAATTAAAGTCGCAGGAACAGGAAGTGCAAATATCAACCTACGAGCTCCGTCATGGCTTGAAAGTGATATGACAGTAAAAGCAGGCAATAAGACGTATACATCAAAGGGCGGAGAATATCTTGCTATATCTAACGAATGGAAAGACGGCGACATTATAGATATTACAATTCCAATGTCTGTTACAGTATACAATTCAAGAATTGACGGACAGGCGGCATATCAGTACGGTCCTGTGGTTTTGGCGGCAGACCTTGGAAGCGTCAGCGACGTTAGCGGAGTGAATGAATATATTTCAAACGAAACTAAGATTGACAGTGTAACTACTGATGTACCGTATATTGTAGGTAATTCAAGCAATTTGGATAAGTATATAGATACGGTTGACACGGACAAGCTGATGTTTAAAATTAAGGCTGAAAATTCATCTACAGGCAAGGATATTGAACTAAAACCGTTCTATGAAATTCACCACAGTTTCTATACTGTATATTTCAACGTAGGAAACGGTGTGAATGAATATGATAAACGTCTGAACAGTGCAACGATTGACAGAGTTGAACCGGACGGTCAGCAGGACGAACTCGGACACGGTTTGGCAAGTGAAAATTCAAATAACGGCAGTTTTACAAGCGGTACAAAAACATATTACTGGCGTGACGCATACGGTAGTGACAACGCATATTTCCAATATTCTTTGGAAGTAGATAAGAGCAATAAAAATTATCTGTTTGTAAGATATTGGGGCAGTGACGGACCTTTTACAAAGAATAATGTAAATTATACACGTGATTTCTATATCTATATTGATGATAATCAGCTTGCAGAGCAAACACTTAACAACGAAAAAATGAATAATGCATATGATGTATTCTATGAAATTCCTGAAGAATATACAAAAGACAAGGACTGCGTTACTGTTAAATTTGCACCCAAGAGCAGTACAAATTGTGCAGGCGGTGTTATTGAGGCAAGAATCACTAATGATGATTTAAAATGTGTAAAGATAACTGCTGATTATAACGATAATGGAACATTAAAGAATATGGATACAGAAAAAATCAGCATTGAGGACATAAAGCAAACCGAAAACACGTCAGTACATAAAGAGTTTTATTGGGAATCTATGAACAATATGAAACCTATAACAACCGAAGAATAATAAAAAAAATTCTCTGCAATTTGTTTTGAAGAGAATTTTTATTTCCCAAAACTTTTAGCATAAAATCGGAATTTGTCTAAAAATATTCGCTTTACTAAAAATAATCTATATGCTATAATAAATCAAAATTCAAGAGAAAGTATGATTAATATGGAAATTGTAAAATATAAACCCGAATACAAAAACGATTTTATCCGTCTAAGCAAGCATTGGATAACAAAATACTTTGCACTTGAAAGTGATGATTTTGAAGTTTTTGAAAATATAGATAAACTTATCAAAAACGGTGCAATGATTTATTTTGCTATTGAAAACGGTGTAGTTTATGCAACGTGTATGGCACAGCCTATGACAAATAACGAGTGGGAAATATGTAAGCTTGCCACAGATGAAAGATATGAGGGACACGGCGCAGAAAGTGCTGTTTTTAAAGCGTGTATGGATTATGCTTTGGAAAACGGTGCTAATAAACTTACAATCCTGTCAAACAGCATTTTAAAACCGGCATTGCATATATATGAAAAATACGGCTTTTATGAAATTCCTGTCGATAATACACATCATTATAAACGTGTGGATATTCAATTTGAATATACGGCAAAATGATTTAATACCCTTTGTGTGAAAGCATAAAGGGTATTTTTGTGTTCTGTATTGTATGCTGTGTGAATATAATAATCAGAGGGGGTGCTTGTCTTGATTAAAATAACAAAATATTTAAGAGTTAATGTACTGACAATCACCTTGTTTGTGTTTTGTATTATATTTAATAAGGTGGATATGCTTTGCGTCACATATGCGGTTATGATTTTGCACGAATTGGCACATTGCCTTGCTGCTGTGTGTATAGGACTTAAAATATCACATATTGACTTTTATCCGTTCGGTGTCAATTTGAAATTAAAAAATAAATTTGTATATTCGCTTGCAGATGAAATGATATTATATTTCAGCGGGCCGCTTTGCAATATTATTTTTGCACTTGCCTCGATGATTGTGTACAGCCGTTATCCGAATGAAAGCGTAAAGTTTTTTTATATAAGCAATACTATGCTGTTTTGTATGAATATGATTCCGTCAGTACCTTTGGACGGCGGTGTTTTGCTCAAAAAAATTATAGCATACAGACTCGGATATAACAGTGCAAATAAGATTATGACTGTAATATCCGCAGTGTTTTCTGCTATGATTATGGGACTTGGTATATATGTGATGTACATTACAAAATTCAATTTTTCGGTATTGCTGTTTTCTGCTTTGATGATAGGCAATATATTTACTCAAAGTGAAAAATATAATGTGGATTTAATTAAAACATTGATGTTCAACAATAAAAAGAAAAAATCAGTAAGACATATTGTGGTTGAAAATGAGTGTAATTATTGTGATATAGTAGATAGATTTACTCCAAAAGACTATAATATGGTTTACGTTGTAAGTAATGACGGCAAAGTAAAGGACATTATAACCGAAACGCAGGTAATAGATAAACTGACAACGGAACAAGTGCTTTAAATATTACATTATTATAACATTGTGGAAATTTTAAATGATTTGTGATATAATACACAGTGAATATTTATGAATAAAATTATTATTTACATAAGAAAGGCAAGGTTTTATGGCAACAAAGAAGTCAACTGCTAAAAAGGGCAGTTCAAAAAAAAGTTCTAAAACTACGGCAAAAGCTACTGTAAAAAAGAATAATCAGACAAAAAACTATATGCCTACATACATTATCTCATCAATGCTCATTACATTGTTATTAGCTGTTTTTATGTACATTGATACAGGCAATGGCGGAGTAATAAATAATGCGGTGAAAAATCTGTTCCGCGGATTGTTCGGCATATGCGGTTATTTTGTGCCTGTAATTTGTGCGGGTGTATCGGCATACCTTATTAAAACTAAGGACATAAAGCGTTTTTGGAGTAAGGTTATACTGTCATTTTTGGCACTTATTAATGTCAGTGCGATTGTAAATCTTTCGTCGATTAATACTGATATAAGCTATGCTTTTTCGGCAGGTCAGCAGTATATATGCGGAGGTTTATTAGGTGCGTGTGTTTCTGTATTTATGGAACAAATGGTGCAGAAAGTTGCGTCTTACATAATTTTATCAATTACACTTATTGTATTGGCAAGCTTTATAACCAATGTATCGTTTTTTGCGGAATTTTTCAAATGGGCAAGAAATGTTATGTTTGGTGCGAAAAATAAGTATTCGGAATTAAAAGAAGAATATGACAGACGAATGGAAGAAAGAATGCTTGCAGAAGAATATGAAGATGAGTATACAGATGATGTGTATGAAGATGAATATTACGAAGAAGAAACAAGTGCTCTTGACGCGGCAAATTCATTTGCAAATGACACAAAGAATAACACAAAAAAATCAGTAACTAAACCGACTGCTAAAAAATCATCAAAAACAAAAGAAAAGCCTATAAAAGAAGAACCGGCAGAAGAACCTTTTTCAAACGGTATAGATGAGGCATTCGGTAAAATGGATGATATAGTTGAAGAACCGATAGAAGAAGTCGGGGAGAAAAAGGAAGAACAACCCGAAAAGGCTAAGAATATGTCCGAAAGTGAAAAAGAGGGATACAACGAGGAATTTAATAAGGCAATAGAAAGACCTATTCCGAAATATGTAATACCGCCTTTGGATTTATTGAGCAAACCTAAGGCAACTTCGGGTGATAAACGTGAAGAAATGAGAAGAACGGCGGAAAAACTTATTTCCGTTCTTGACAATTTCGGCGTGAAAGCAAAACTGTTGCAAGTAACACAAGGTCCGACTGTAACAAGATATGAAATTCAACCGGACACAGGTGTTAAACTTTCTAAAATAGTAGGACTTGCAGACGATATAGCACTTAACCTTGCTGTGTCAACTGTTCTTGTTGCACCTGTTCCGGGTAAGGCGGCTGTCGGTGTTGAAATACCTAACAACAAGGTTACTCCTGTTTCAATACGCGAAATGCTTGAATCGGACGCATTCAAAAATGCAAAGTCAAAATTGACAGTCGGTTTGGGTAAGGATATAGGCGGCAATGTAGTTATAGGCGATATTGCAAAAATGCCGCACGTACTTATTGCTGGTCAGACAGGTTCGGGTAAAAGTGTTTGCGTAAACAGTATTATTATGAGTATTTTGTACAAGTCGTCACCTGAGGAAGTTAAGCTTATTATGATTGACCCTAAGGTTGTTGAACTTGGCGTTTACAACGGTATACCGCATTTGCTTGTGCCTGTTGTTACAGAGCCTAAAAAGGCGGCAGGTGCACTTAATTGGGCGGTAAGCGAAATGATGCGCCGCTATGATTTGTTTAAAAATACAGGTGTGAGAAAACTTGAGTCTTACAACAAACTTATGGAAAGCACAGGCGGTGAGAAAATACCGCAGCTTGTTGTTATAATAGACGAGTTGGCTGATTTGATGATGGTTGCGGCAAAGGAAGTTGAGGATTATGTTTGTCGTTTGGCACAACTTGCCCGTGCCGCAGGAATACATTTGATTATCGCAACACAAAGACCGTCTGTTGATGTCATTACAGGTCTTATTAAAGCAAATATACCGTCAAGAATTGCTTTTGCGGTATCGAGCCAAGTGGACAGCCGTACAATACTTGATAAGGGCGGTGCGGAAAAATTGCTTGGTATGGGTGATATGTTGTATCATCCCGCAGGTGCAAGAGCCGCAACAAGAGTTCAGGGTGCATTTGTTTCAGACCCTGAAATTGAGTCGGTACTTGAATTTATAAAAGAAAATGTAGGCGAAACTCATTACAGTGAGGATTTGGAAGAAGAAATAGAACGTCACGCAACAGGCGAAAACGGTGTTACACCTGATGTTGAAGATGACGGCGATGCACTTCTTCCTGAGGCTATTGAACTTGCTATGAGTTTAGGCAAAATATCAACATCTATGGTACAGCGCCGTTTGGGCGTGGGTTATTCAAGAGCCGGACGTATCATAGATCAAATGGAGGCAAGAGGGATAATATCAGGTGCAAACGGCTCAAAACCAAGAGATGTGCTTGTGAGCCATGCCGATTTATCACGACCGGAGAATGAAGAATATGAAGAAGGTTGATTTTCTTCCTGTTTCAAAGGAAGATATGGATAAAAGAGGTTGGAAACAACTTGATTTTTTATATATTGTCGGAGATGCGTATGTAGACCATCCGAGTTTTGGACATGCCATAATATCACGCGTGCTTGAAAGTCACGGATATAAGGTAGGTATAGTTGCATTGCCTGATTGGCATAAAATAGACGATTTTGTACGAATGGGACGACCTAAACTCGGAGTGCTTGTATCGGCAGGAAATATTGACAGTATGGTAAATCACTATACTGCCGCTAAAAAACGCAGACATGACGATATGTATGCACCCGGCGGGAAGGGCGGTATGCGTCCGGATAGAGCAACACTTGTGTATTGTAACAGAATTAAAGAGGCTTTCGGCTCTGATATGCCGATACTTATCGGCGGAGTTGAGGCAAGTCTTAGAAGATTTGCTCATTATGATTATTGGGATGATAAGATTAGACGTTCGATTTTGTTTGACTCTCGTGCAAGTATTTTGATGTACGGTATGGGTGAGAAACAAATTGTACGAATAGCCGATAAACTTAGGGACGGTGTGCCTGTAAACGAAATTACGGATATACCGGGAACGTGCTATATATCATCTGAATATGATGAACAAAATTCCGTTCTTATTCCGAGTTATGAAGAATGTATAGAAAGTAAAAGTAAATATGCTGTATCGTGCAGACTGCAGTATTATGAGCAGAATCCGTATATAGGAAAAACACTCGTGCAAAAGCACGGTGACAAATATCTTATACAAAATCCGCCTATGCCGCCGCTTGAAACGGACGAGCTTGACGAAGTGTATGCACTTCCGTATATGAAAAATTATCATCCGATGTATGAAAAAGACGGCGGTATTCCTGCAATACAGGAAGTTAAATTTTCGCTTGCCGCAAACAGAGGTTGTTTCGGAAGTTGTAACTTTTGCGCTTTGGCTTTTCATCAAGGCAGAATTGTCACTTCAAGAAGCGATGAATCTCTTATAAAAGAGGCGGAAGAAATGACAAAAATGTCTGATTTTAAGGGCTATATACACGATGTCGGCGGCCCGACTGCTAATTTCAGAGGACCTGCCTGTAAAAAGCAACTGACACTCGGTGCTTGTAAAAATAAGCAATGCTTATTTCCGGAGCCTTGCAAGAATATGGAGATTTCACATAAGAAGTACCTTAATTTGCTTAGAAAACTTCGTGCTATAAAGGGCGTTAAAAAGGTGTTTATTCGTTCGGGAATACGTTTCGATTATCTTATAAACGACAAGGACGATACGTTTTTCTATGAATTGTGTAAATATCATGTAAGCGGTCAGCTTAAAGTTGCACCGGAACATATCAGTGACAATGTTTTGAAATATATGGGTAAGCCCGAGAACAGCGTGTTTAATAAGTTCTCGGATAAGTTTTATCAGATAAATGAGAAAATAGGCAAAAAACAGTATCTTGTGCCGTATCTTATGTCAAGTCACCCCGGAAGTACAATTCGTGACGCGGTACGTTTGGCGGAATATTTGCATGAACACAATATAAATCCGCAACAAGTACAAGACTTTTATCCTACACCGGGAACAATTTCAACTTGTATGTTTTATACAGGAATAGACCCGTTTACAATGAAAAAAGTTTATGTGCCGAAAACTCCGCATGAAAAATCGGTACAACGTGCATTGTTGCAATACAGAAATCCCGAAAATTACAAACTTGTTTACGAAGCACTTACTAAGATAGGAAGAACAGACTTAATAGGCTATCAGAACAGATGTCTTATCAGACCGCCAAAGGGCGATATACTATCTAATAATCAAAAGAAAAATAGGAGGAATGACAATGGCAAAGCTATTAATGGGAAAGGAAGTTTCGGCAAGAATAAAGGCAGAACTCAAGACAGAAGTAGAAAATCTGAAAAAAGAGGGAATAAATCCGGGGTTAGCCGTAATCATCGTAGGTGAAGACCCTGCAAGTCAGGTATATGTAAGAAATAAAGAGCGTGCTTGTGAAGAATGCGGAATATATTCGGAGAAGTACGCACTTCCGGCAGAAACAACCCAAGAAGAACTATTAAAGCTTATAGATGAACTTAATAATAAGAGCAGTATTTCGGGTATTTTGGTACAATTACCTGTTCCTAAACATATTGATGAAAAGACGATTATTAACGCAATAGCACCAAATAAAGACGTTGACGCATTTCATCCTGTAAACGTAGGTAAAATTATGGTAGGCAATTATGATTTTGTACCTTGTACACCTGCCGGTGTAATGGAGCTTATAAAAGAAAGCGGTATAGATGTAAGCGGTAAAGAATGTGTTATAGTCGGCAGAAGTAATATTGTCGGCAAACCGCAAGCAATGTTGCTTTTACATCAAAACGGTACAGTTACAATATGCCATTCAAAGACAAAGAATCTTGCTGAAAAAACAAAAAATGCAGATATTCTTGTAGCGGCAGTCGGTATACCTAACTTTATTAAAGGTGATATGATAAAGGAAGGCGCTGTTGTAATTGATGTGGGTATAAACAGACTTGAAAATAAGAAACTATGCGGTGATGTGGAATTTGAAAGTGCCGAAAAGGTTGCAGGTGCAATAACTCCTGTTCCCGGCGGCGTAGGTCCTATGACTATCGCTATGCTTATGAAAAATACAGTTAAAGCCGCAATATTAAATAAATCGAAATAATGACACAACAAAGCAGGCAAGCCGTAAAATAGGCTTGCCTGTGATTTTATTGTTCTTTTTTAGGAATAGTTACGTACACATCAGTACCGACACCGACTGTTGATTCAACGTGTATTCCGTAGCTGTCACCGAATATAATTTTAATTCTTTGATTTACATTTGAAAGACCTATATGCGATTTTTCGTTTGTAAAAGATGTCTCGGAAAGAGTTTTGTTTAATTCATCAAGATCGTCTTTTTCAATTCCGACACCGTCATCACTGACTATGAGGATAATATTGTTGTCGTCACACAAGCCTTTGATTTTTATTAAACCTTTATCATTTTTCTGCTTTATTCCGTGATAAACGGCATTTTCAATAATAGGTTGCAAACAGATTTTTATAATTGTATATGATAAAATCGATTCGTCAATATCCCATTCTATATCAAACAAATCACCGTAACGCAGTGCAAGAATATTAACGTATTCGTTGGTGTATTTTATTTCGTTTTCGATAGAAACAAAATAACCGGAAGTGAGTGTATTTCTGAAAAAGCTTGCAAGATTAATCAGTGATTTAGATACCGGATTTTCTGAATTGGACATATTATAAGCCATCCAATTAATTGTTTCAAGCGTATTGTAAAGAAAATGCGGATTAATCTGTGTTTGGAGCATATCGTATTGTGATTTTCTAAGAAGTTTCATACGCTCTTCTAAAATTTCAGCCATTTTTGTCTTGTCGTTGATATGCGTCTGTATGCTGTTTATTATATACATAAGTTCGTTTTTATCTTCTTCCTCAATACTGTCGGCAGGAGGCTGTGAATTATCAAGGAATGAAATAATTTCATTAAGCGGACTGTAACTTCTGACAGACGCAACATAAGCAAGTATGAAAATAATAATCATAAGCAAAAGTAAAATACCGATAATTTGCAATTTCATAGTTGATAACTTATGCTCGTAAAGTTCAAGAGGATATGCACTTATATACTTATAATCCGATATTGTACTGTCACCGGATAGCACAACATAATTTTTGTCATTAATTTCGTATACACTGTTTTTCGGATTAGATTCTATCGTAAGTGTATTTAAACCAATATCGTCAGGATAAGTATTAAAGTATGATAATTCACTTGAAATGATAATTTTATTATCGGCATTTACAAGAAAAAACAATCTGCCGTCTTTATATTGTTGATAAAGCATTGAATTATAAATGCTTTGCGCGTTTATGTTCATAATAATTGCGCCTTTTTTCTCGTCGGCAACATATATAGGCTTAATAATCGTGATAAGTTGCGGATATACGTTATTTTTACTTCTTGGAATTATCGTGCCTTTAGGTGATGTGACCGCACGATAAGCGTTTATCCAATCAGTATCGCTCAAATCTGACAACGGAATACTGTTATTGTCCATAATTACAGTATCAGTCGGCTCTGAATATATGTAAATAGAATCAATGTATCGATAGATAATAGGCAAGGTTTTAGCAAGTCGTGAGATTGTTTTAAATGAATCGGTGCTGACATTGTTTATTGTATACAACTGTGTACTTTCGTTACTTGCAAGAGAACTGGTTAAAGTATCGACTTCCATTAATGTTCGGTCGATAATATTAACCGAATTATCAAATATATAAGAGTTTTCCAAAGTAATCTCTTCGCGAATATTTTTCAAAGTATTTGAATAAAACATAATGCTAAGCACTATAAACGGTATAACAGTCAATACTGTTATAAACAGAAATGTACGCAGAAATATACTGTTAAATTTAAAATGTCTGATATTAAACCATATGTTTTTTATCTTGTTCATAACAAATATATTCCTTTCGATTTAATTATGAGTTATGTAAATATTCGCTTGGCGTACAATTATAGTAATCTTTAAATACTCGTGTGAAATATCCCGGACTTTGGTATCCGCATTCTTTGCTTATGTCGTTGATTTTTTTGTTCTCTTTCAGTAATTTAACTGCGTGTTCCATACGGACTTTAAGCAGGTAGTTACTGAAATTTTCACCTGTTTGTTCTTTAAAAAATCTGCTGCAATATGCAGGATTAAAAAATACGCTTTCGGCTGCGTCTTGCAATGAGATATTCTTTGAAAAATTATCATTGATAAATTGAATAAGTTTGTCAACAACTATGTTGTCTGTCTTTTTGTTTTTTGCAGAAAGTTGTTTTATAATATTTTCAAGCATTTTTATTGAAAAATCATATACCTTTTGATTATCTGTAATATCGGGAAAGTCATTAAAATCATCGTTTTCGGTTGATATTCTGATATTAAGATTAGCGTAGAGCTTATCAATGATTATTTCAAATATATTGAAAGCATATTGACCGAGTCTTTCGTTCTTGTGCGTATTTTCGTCTAATAAAGTGCAAAGCGTTTCTTTGGCATCAGCCAAATTTATCGAAACAATCTCTGCATACAGGTGCATAATGTTATCAAAGAAAAAATTAATATTGTTGTTTTTTTGTTCTGTCAATAAATTCTTCATATTGATAAGTGAATTTTTAAGATTTTCAAAATCAGTCGGCTTTGTTATGTATTCTTTGACGTTGTATTTAATAGCCGCTTTGGCATATTCAAAATCTGCATATCCGCTAAGTAAAATAACTTGCGTCCAAGGTTTGTTTTCGTAAATATATTGAGCAAGGTCAATACCCGAAACCTGTACCATTCTTATATCAGAGATAACTAAATCAACATTGTTTTCTTCAAGATATTTAATCGCGTCACTGCCGTCACGGAAAGTTCCGACGACCTCAAAACCAACGTCACAGTTATTTATGAATGTGGATATACTTGTGCGAATCATCATTTCATCGTCAACAACTATTACACTGAACATAAAAATCCTCTTTTCTGTCTTTCATATTTCTTCGTAGATGATTGTAACATATAGAATTGAATTATTCAAGCACAAAATATAAAAATGTATGTATAAATAGCTAATTAAAGATATAAATAAAATGTAATGATATTCACATTGCACAATTAAGAGGTCAAAATATTAACACAAAGTAAACTTTTTGCACTTGAAATATGAACAGGAGTCAGATAAAATATAATTAAATAAAAAAGAAACAGAGGGTGATGAAATGATTAAGGTAAAGTCGAAACCGAAAGAAAACGCAAATACAGTAAGAAAAAAGAATCGCTGGAAAGACTTCCGTGATAATGCAGAACTCTCCGCATTAATGATACCGGGAATAGTTCTGTTGCTGGTATTTGCATACGTACCGATGTTGGGTATAATAATTGCATTTAAAGATTACAGAAATAACTTAGGAATTTTTAAAAGTAAATGGGTTGGATTCCAAAACTTCAAATTCTTCTTTGAATCACAGGATGCTTGGAGAATAGGAAGAAATACGGTAGGATACGGTATACTGTTTATAGTTATTGGTTTAATCGCGGCAGTGACGATTGCCATTCTTCTTTATGAAGTACGCAGCAGAAAAGCATTAAAATTCTATCAAACAAGCATGATACTGCCACATTTTCTTTCATGGGTAATTGTAGGTTACATAACATACATTTTGCTTGAACCGAGCATGGGTATCTTAAACAAGATAATCCGCTTCTTCGGCGGTGAAGGACTTCAATGGTATTCGGAACCGAAATACTGGATATTCATTTTGCCGATAATCAATGTTTGGAAAACAGTCGGATTAAAATCAATTATGTACTATGCGGCACTTATGGGAATTGACGAACAACTTTTTGAGGCGGCGCAGATTGACGGTGCGGGAAGATTTAAACAAATTCTATACATCACAATTCCGTCACTTGTACCGCTTATGGTAACACTTACAATATTGGACGTAGGACACATAATAAAAGGTGACTTCGGTTTGTTCTATACAATACCGAGAGATGTCGGACTTCTTTATCCGACAACCGATATAATTGATACATACGTTTATCGAGGATTGAGAACCGGCAGTGATATAGGTATTACTACAGCGGTTGGTTTGTTCCAATCGGCAGTTGGTTTGGTTATGGTAATAGCAACGAACTTAGTTGTTAAAAAGATTTCGCCGGAAAATTCGTTATTCTAAAGGAGGGTGAAGAAAATGAAAAAAAGCAAAAGAATTCCGAACATAATTATCAACATAATGTTTTGTCTGGGATCATTAGTATTCATACTTCCGTTTGTATTAATTATTTCAGCATCGTTTTCGGATGAACAGACATTGCTCTCGGAGGGATATAAATTAATCCCGTCAGTATTTTCGACAGAGGCATATAAATATGTATTCAGAAATCCACAGCAACTTTTGGATTCATATAAGGTGACAATTATTTATTCGATAGTTGCAACAGTTTTGGGAGTAGTGGTAATGGCAATGCTTGCATATCCGCTTTCAAGACCGAATTACAAATATAAAAAGATAGCAACATTCTTTATATTCTTTACAATGTTGTTTTCGGGTGGACTTATTCCGACATATATTTGGATAACAAGATACCTACATCTTGGTGATACAATTTGGGTGTATATATTACCTTGTCTTGTAAACGCGTTTCATGTTATAGTTATAAGGAGCTTTTTCCAAGGACTGCCGCAGGCACTTATGGAATCGGCTAAGATTGACGGTGCGAGTGAATTACAGACATTCTTTAAGATTGTTATGCCGCTTTCAAAGCCGGTAATAGCGACAATATCATTGTTGACTCTTCTTTCAAGATGGAATGACTGGAACACGGCACTTATCTATATTAAATCAAGCAATTTGTATTCACTTCAATATTTATTGCAGAAAATATTGCGTGAGGCTGAATTTGTAAAGAATATGGCGGACAGTTCTCCTGTAGCGGGAATGGATCTTGATTTATCAAATCTGCCGTCAGTAACGATACGTTTTGCAATGTGTATGGTTGCGGCAGGTCCTATGCTTATCATTTTCCCATTCTTCCAGAAATACTTTGCAAAAGGTCTTACAGTCGGAGCGGTAAAAGGTTAATAAGAACTTAATTAAACGGGTGGTATAAAGTTAAATCAGAAGGGAGTATTAATATGAAGAAAAAAGTAGTTTCACTTATAATGTCAGTGGCATTGGCTTTCAGCAGTATGCACGTAATGAATATTGCGGCAGAAAATGTGAAAGCCGAAAGTAATTTGACGGAAGCAACAGTTACAAATTTGAACGGATATGAATTTATTGACATTGCTTCAAACGGCACAACGCTTGTAGCATTAACGAAAAATACAGCAAGAGCATTAGGCAGGCTTTTCTATTCAACAGATAACGGCGTTACATGGCAGCCTTGTCAAAATCAACCGTTGAATTCAGCGGCAACGATTTCGAGTAATAAAAATTCACAACAACAATTAGTATATTGGAAAGCAAATAATATTTTTGTGGCTCACGGTGCGGCAAGTACATATACTTCGGAAGACGGTATTTTGTGGGTTGAAAATAAGAATTTGCATTGGACTACAAATACAATGATTGATGTGTCGGGAAATCAACTTGTATTCGGCGGACAAGATTCCGCAAATGCAACGGCTGATTTAAAAGCAAAGCAATTTGCAAATAACAAATATGCAATTCCTAAGTCATCAGGGTTTTATGCACAAGTAGCGGTTGCAAAACCGGCTGCTGAAGACGGAAATATATCAATGTTTATATGTAACCAATATAAAGCATATGATTTAAGTTTTCAAACTACATCTCCAAAATACACTTGGACAATGCAGAACAATAACCAAGGCTCGATAACAACAAATGCTCCTTATGATGCAACATATTCACAAGAGGCAGGTCAATATCTTATCGTAGACGGTTCAGAAAAATTATATGCAATAACAGATTCAAAGAATATCGCAAAAATTACTGTAGCCGACGGTGAAAAAGTAGTCGGAGTCGGTACAAATGAAGCTTATATATTGGTAGGAACTGAAAACGGCAAGTTGTATAAAACAAATAACACTGTATTGACAACAGAGACAGCATGGGACGAAATCCCGACAGCATATGACGACGGAACAGCAGAACCATTGAAAAACATCAAATTTATAGATAAAAATAACTTTGTTGCTTTAGGTACAACAAAAGCATATACAGGCGAAGTTGTAAAAAGTATAGTTGAACCTACGGAAGCACCGACAGAAGAACCAACGGCAAACCCAACGGAGGTACCAACGGCAACACCAACGATTGAACCGACAGCAACACCAACAGCAAAGCCAACGGATGAACCAAAAGTAACACCGACAGTAAATCCGACAGACAAACCGGAGGTGACGCCGACAGTAAAGCCAACAGACAAACCGGAGGTAACACCGACAGTAAAGCCGACAGACAAACCGGAGGTAACACCGACAACAGTGCCGACAGCAACACCGACGATTGCACCGACGGAAGAGCCTAATGATGAACTTTTACCGGAAGGTTACAGTTTTGTAGATATTGCGTCTAACGGAAATAATATTGTTGCAATGGCAAAGGATGAGAGCAGAACAGTTGCTCAGCTTTGTTATTCAAAAGATGGCGGTAAAACGTGGAAGGCAAGTGAAAATCAACCGTTAGCAGAAAAAGCAACAATCTCAAGTAACAAAAATTCACAACAACAGTTAGTATATTGGAAAGCAAATAATATTTTTGTAGCTCACGGTGCGGCAAGTACATACACATCAACAGACGGTGTGACTTGGACAGAAAATAAGGCATTGCATTGGACTACAAATACAATGCTGACAACATCGGGTAATCAACTTGCATTCGGTGGACAAGATTCAGCTAACGCAACGGCTGATTTACAGACTAAACAATTTGCAAATAACAAATATGTAATTCCTAAATCGTCAGGATATTATGCACAAGTAGCGGTTGCAAAACCGGCAGACAGTGAAGGTAATGTTGCAATGTTCATATGTGACAAGTATAAAGCATATGATTTGAGTTTCCAAGCGACATCACCAAAATATACTTGGACTTTAAAGAATAACAATGCAGGTACAATGACAGAAAATGCTCCTTATGACGCACTATATGCAGAAAAGGCGGACCAATATTTTATGGTAGACGGTTCGGAAAAATTGTATGCAGTAACCGATTCAAAAAATATTGCAAAAATTACTGTCGCTGACGGCGAAAAAATTGTAGGTGTAGGGGCAAGTGACAAATACATAGTAGTAGGAACCGAAAGCGGCAAGTTATATAAAACAGATAACGTAGCCGTAACAGCTGAAACAAAGTGGGAAGAAATTCCGATTGCGGCAGAAGATAAAATATCAGAGCCGTTAAGAAATATCGAATTTACAGGTGAAGATACCTTTGTTGCTCTTGGTAATACAAAGTGGTATAATGGTAAGGTAGTTAATTCGACACCGACAGACAACCCAATTAAGCCAACTGTTTCACCAACAACAGCACCAACGGAAAATCCGGTTAAGCCAACAGCGGCACCAACGGAAAATCCGATTAAGCCAACAGTGGCTCCGACTGATGATCCGACAAAACCGACAGCAACACCGACTACGGCACCAACCGAAGAACCGACACCTGATCCGTCAGGTTACAGTATAAGATATGAAAACGGTAAAGCGGTAGTAAATGCGCCAAGCGGTAAATATGCAGTAATCTTTGCGGCATATGACAGTGACGGTAAGCTTATAAGCGTTGCGGTAAAACAAGATACCGAAATTACAAAAGCAAACCAATCAGTATATCCTAATAAGTTTACAACAGCAGGTGCAGCCGCAGGAAAGGTTATGCTTTGGGATAACTTAAATAATATGGTACCTCGAGCAGCAGCATCAATCCCTTTCAATTAATGGACGGTCAAAAGATTTTCGTTTCCACTGTCGGTGACGACAGTGGGGACGGAAGTGAGGAAGAACCTCTCAGAACATTGGAAAAAGCAATAGACGTTGCAAATGAGATGAGAGAAGATTCCGATAAATTAATTGAAATATTGTTGCGTGAAGGTACTTACAGTGTAACAAACACGATAAAGATTATAAATTCTCAAAAAGATGATTCTTTACTTAAAATAAGTGCATATCAAGATGAAAAGGTTACAATAAATGCAGGTGTTGATATTCCTCTTTCGGCTATGAACATTGCCGATTCGGATTTTACAAATGCAATTATTGATAAACCAAATGCAGGAAGTATCTTGCAATATAATCTAAAAGATGCACAAATTGAGGATTTGGGAGAAATTTCATTAAGAGGACACCTTATTTCCGATGAAAAAGAGGCTCAGGCAGAATTAAGCCTTAACGGTGAAGTTCAAAAGCTTGCAGGGTGGCCGAACGGTGAATATACAGGGCTGATAAAACCGACAGATTCTAACGAATACGGAAAAAGAACAAAGTCGGGAATTGCAAATGGATGTAGCTTTCAAGTGAATTACGACCGTCCGTCACAATGGAGCAAACCTGAGCAAGCTTGGTTATCGGGAACAATAGGACCTAATTATGAATTTGATTATTACCCTGTAAGCAGATTTGATTCGGAGGAAAAACGTGTTTATTTAAGCAGAGGGGCTTTGGAAAAATACTATACAGAGCCGTATTACAGGTTTGAAAATGTACCGGAAGAACTTGATGAACCGGGTGAATATTACATTGACAGACAAAGCGGAATGTTATATTTTTATCCACCTGAGGATGCACCAAAAGATTCCGTACTTACAATCACAATGTCAACACCAACATTGGATGTAAGCGGAAAAGCTCCTAACTCTATGTTCAGAATAGAGAATAGTAAGAATATAGTTTTTGAAAATCTTATATTCAAAGGTGGACGCGGTTCGGCGATAACGGGTAAGAATAACAGCAATATACAATTCATTAATTGTGAAATAAACAGTTTCGGTGAAAACGGAATACGTTTTGACGCTTCAACCGATATAAAAATCAGTGATTGTAAAATACACGACGTAGGACAAGACGGAATTTTATTTGTAAGTTGCGGAAATTATAAGACGCTTTCACCGAGTAACATTGTTGTGTCAAATAACGATATTTATAACTTTGCCAGACTTGAAAGAAGTTACAAGACAGGTATAGATTTCGGATACAGATGTGTGGGTGCAACCGCAGCAAACAATCATATACATAACGGTCCGCATGCCGGAATGATATTCTACGGTGTAAATAACGATATTTACGGTAATGAATTTGATAATCTTGTTACAGAATTCAGCGATATGGACGCTCTGTATTGCAACAATTCAAATTATCCTTGGGAACGAGGTAATAAAATTCATAATAATTATTTTCACGATATAGGTAAAAGTTCAATGAATGGAAGACATCAGATTAATGTAAGAGCAATTCGTACAGATAATCGGGGATGCGGACTTAATATATATGAAAATTTGTTCTATAATATCGGCGACGGCGGCAACGGTAACGGAAATAACGGCATCGGAGCAATAACTGCTGAAGGCACACGAAACAGAATTTTCAATAATTTGTTCGTGGATTGCAATGAGGCATATTTCAACACACTTCAATACAAAGAAATTGAAAATGCAGATGACGGTACTTTATATCCCGATACAGTAATAAACAGTTCCGGTGTTGAGGTTGCAAATACAATTAACGGTGCAAAAGTCGCTGATTTGAAAAAGCAAATGGAAAATTATTTGCCTGTTTACGGTAAACAATTTCCGGAACTTTATAAGTATTTTTATGAACATCCGAATATGTCGAAAACAAATGAATTTAAAAATAATATGATAATAAACATAGCAATACCGCTAAGTAACATTAACGGTATACAAAATGAGGAAGGATTCAGAGGTTTGCAAATGCTGACAGCGGCATCGGGAAATTATGTTTCAACGTCAGATCCAGGTTTTGTATCATATGATAACGGTAATTTGGAACTTTCATCGTCGGCAACATTACTTGTTGAAGGGCTTCCGAAATTTGAAATGAGTTCGTTTGGAATACAGTAATTTATATGGGAGGACTAGCTGTGAAAAAGATTGCTATAATGTTAGCAACAATTATATTTATTCAGCTTGGGGCAACATCTGTATTTGCAGATTATACAGATGTAAGCGGTCATTGGGCATTAAGATTTATAAATGAATTGACAGATAAAAAGATTGTAGAGGGCGATAATCTTGCTTTCCGACCTGACAGCAATGTAAATGTTGATGAATTTATAAAAATGGTTATAGCCGCAATGGATATAGAAGTTACACCTCAGCCTCAAAACTGGTCAGCACCTTATATTGAAAAAGCATTGCAAAAACAGTTAATCTATAAAGATGAATTTGACAAATATAATCGTCCTATAAAAAGGTGCGAGATTGCCAAGATATGCGTTAGAGCTATAGGTGCTGATGAAGTTAGCGGAAATGAACGAAATGAGTTAATTTCACGCATTTCGGATTATTACGATATTTATAACAAAGACAAAGAATATGTACTTGCGGCATATTCAAAGCATTTGCTTTACGGTTATGAAGATAACAGTTTCAGAAGTGAACGTTATACCACAAGAGCAGAGGCGTGCGTTATAATAAGCCGAATGATTAAAGTCGGTAACTTTACTGATAATAACGGCGGAATTATTGATAATCCTATTTTGAAAAATATAATTTATGTTGCAAATACGGGAAATGATGAAAATGACGGTACGATTGACTCACCGTTAAAAACACTTGAAAAAGCGAGAGATAAAGTCCGTGAAATTATATCTTCCGGAAATTATCCGGACGGCGGAATAACAGTTTATCTTCGCGGAGGGGATTATGTACTTGATAAATCGTTAGAACTTGGTTCTAATGATTCGGGAACAGAAAATAATCCTGTTACATATTCTTCGTATCCGGGAGAAGTTGCAAGAATTACAGGCGGAACAAAGTTACCGTATAATGAATTTAAGAAGATTTCATCGGATATGGCGTCAAAACTTCTTGATAAAACGGTATCAGATAAAGTATTGGAATTAGACCTCGGAAAAATGGGTATTGAAGATTTAGGTCAACTTTCAAGACGTGGTTACGGAATTTCAGCCGATGTGATACCGCAAGCGGAATTATACATTGACAGTGACAGAATGCAGCTTGCAAGATGGCCTAACAGTGATTGGGTAGGTACAACCGATATAGTAAGAAGTGGTGCAAGAAGTAAAAAAGGAGTTTTGGAAGGTGCGGTTTATAAAATTGATTATGACCGCCCTACTAAGTGGAAAACAAATATCAATGAAATATATACTTCAGGTGTCTTAGGACCAAACTATTTCTACGGTTACTTCCCGATAGAAAAAATAGAGCCGGGACAAATCACATTAAAAGAAGGTTCGGTTACAAGCTATTATTCAAAGCATTTTATAAGATACGAAAATATATTTGAAGAACTTGACCAACCGGGTGAATATTATATCGACAGAAATACAAAAATGTTGTACTTATATCCGAAAGAAGGATTTAACGAAAATTCGGATATTTGGTTATCGCAATTAAGTGAAAATCTTATTTCGGGTACAAATGTAAGCAATGTAACATTTAAGAATCTGAAAATGGAATCGTCAAGAGCCGGAGTTATCCGTATAAAAGACGCAAAAAATATTACGGTTGAAAATTGCGAAATAGCAGATACGGGAACAAACGGTGTATATCTGAGCGGTACGGAATGTACTGTGAAGAACAGTTTAATCCACGATATTGGCAGTACGGGTATCAGCATAAGCGGCGGTGATTATGACAATATCATCTCAAGCGGAAATGTTGTAGAAAATAACCATATTTACAAAGCCGCTCAAATAGAACGTTCTTATCAGGCAGGTATACTTGTCGGTTATCGTTCCGTAGGAACAACAGTAAGTCATAATGAGGTTCACGATATGCCGCATTCGGCAGTTATTATATACGGACCTAATCATACGATTGAGTATAATAACATATATGACGCAGTTAAAGAGTTCCACGATATGGATGCTATTTATTTGAATGTATATCAGTATCCTTGGGAAAGAAATGTTGTTATCAGAAGAAACTTTATACACGATTTGGGACAGCAGACATTTACGGAAAAGCAAATGAACGTTGCAGGTATTCGTACCGATAACAACGGTAACGGATTACAGGTACTTGAAAATGTCTTCTATAATATAGGTTATCAAAATGCAAACGGAATCAGAGGTGTATGTGCACAAGGAATTGATAACGTTGTAAACGGTAATATATTTATAGATACATCAGGTACATATGAAGGTTCTCATACATATAATCCGGACGCTAAATGGGATGTGCAGTCAGACAGCGTAAAAGGAATATATGCACAGTGGCAGATATACAGTCCGAAATATTCGGAAAGCAATCCGGAAGTGGCTGACTTCTTTAAACATCATTTTGCGGCATATGAAAATGCAAATAAGTTTAATAATAATTTAATTGTAAATATTAAATTCCCGCTAAGTACACTAAACGGCAATCCTGCTTCACAAGGATTTTTCGCAAATGACCGATTGGTAGAGGCGGCCGGTAATATTATTACAAAGTCTGATCCGGGATTTGTTAATTATAGCGGAGGAGATTTCACAATAAAGGAAGACAGTAGCGTCTATAAGGAAAATCCTGATTTACCTAAGATTGATTTTGAAAATATCGGTCTTTTAAAAGACGAAAGTGTGGGAGTAAAAAAATAGAAAGGGTGAGTATAATTGAAAAAAATACTATCAGCACTGATTTCTTTAATAATGCTGTTTAGCATAGTTTCTGTAACACCTGTTATGGCTGATTCAATATCGGGAACATACACTTTTGTAGATACTTGTTACAGTCCCGAATTAGGTATTTATGTAGCAGTTGCAAAAGATTTAAGCTCGGGAACAACACCGGCACAAATATATGTTTCAGATAACGGCAGTGACTGGACTTTGAAAAAAACATTGTCACAGGCAAAACATTTCGGTAATCCTAATACAAGACAAGTAGTTGTATGGTGGGAGAAAGAACAAAAGTTTGTACTTGCGGCGAATAATAAAATTTTTATTTCAGATGACGGTACAACTTGGAGCGAATCGACAAATGAAAGTATGGTCGGTTCAAATACAACGGTTGCAACAAACGGTCAGACATTGGCTCTTGCGGCAGGAGGAGTAGTCAAGGTTTATAACAGCCTTGACGACACTCCGCCTATAAGCAGTGACTCAACAGCATTCAAGTTGGTTGACAAAAGTGCAGTTGCAAAAACTATAGGTTTAACACCAAGTGACCCTATGAGATATGCGGTAGGCGATCAGTACAAAATATGGTATTTCGACGCAGAGGGTACAAAGACTACATTGACATCAAATATTTCGGCACAGCCTTACGATATGGAATATGTCGAAGGATTTAACGGTTGGGTTATGATAAACGGAACTGCCGTACTTAGAATTTTGGTGAATGACGAAACGACAAAGTATAATAATTTTTCGGCAATGAAATTGTCTGACGGAACAGATAACACTGAAAAATTTACATCTGTCGGAGTAAACAGTGATAACGTGGTTCTTGGTACTGCTTCGGGTAAAATTTTAATCGCTCCGAATGACAGTTCGTCACTTACCGTTGATGTACCGTGGGTGATTGCGGAATCGGGCAATGGTTCAGAGTCAAATGAAGAAATTCGTTCAATAAGTGCAATAAACGACGGTATGTTCCTCGTAGCGTCAAAGACGAAGTTGTTTATGCTTGTGAACGAAGATGATAAGTGGGTATATTACGATGTGGCAAGAGATGATATAGTCCTTGAAGATACAAGATTTGAAATTCCCGAATCGGGTATGTATTCGGAAACATTAGAGCCTGTACATTATGATTATAAAGGTGAAATTTCAAATGATAATATCGAAAAGTTTGAATTAATATCTGATTTGCCTGATGGTGTAATATCCGAATCGGTAAGCGATTCAAGTGCTCAGTTAGTAATAGACAGCAAAACGGTAGGCGGACACGAAATAAAATATCGTGCAACTACAGAAAAAGGAAAAACAAAAGATTTTACAGTAACTGTTGTCGATGAAGATCATATAGAAATAGAGGGAAATGACAAAATGGCAATACCTCTTGACGGCGAAGATGATGAACAGTATACATATACTGCAACAGTTATCGGTACAGACGGACAGAAAATGAACAGAAATGCGGAAATAGCAGTTGTATCAATGCCTGACGGTGTTAAATTCGATGAGAAAACAAATACTTTTACGGTTGATAAAGATACGCAGGCAGGTGAGCTTGTTATACAAGCATCGTCTAAGGTAAAACCGCAAAATGCTCAAGAAAAGACAATAAATATTACGAAACGTGCTGCAGATAAGATTGAATTTGTTGAGGCACCCGATTCGATATTTATTCCGGATAATGCAAAAGAAACATTTACATATTCGGCAAAACTATATGACCAAATAAACAAAGAAATGGTCGGAAGAAAAACAAACTGGAGCGTTGAACCGAAAGAAATTGAAAGCATGGAAGGCGTTTCAATCAATGAAACGACAGGTGAATTAACTGTAGACAGTAAAGCCGTTTTAGGCGTTATTTCAATCAAAGCAACCGATTCTCAAAATACTGAAATCTCGGTGCAAAAAGACGTTAAACTTCAATACACCGACCTAAGAATGGCAAAAGAAGATTTATCGGAATTTAAAATAGATACGTCAGTACCTGTAACGGAAAATCTTAATCTTATTACAAAAGGCACATTTGGAAGTACAATTTCTTGGCGTAGCAGTAATGAAGACATAATCAAAACAGACGGAACTGTTATTCGACCGAGCAGAGAAGATAAAAAAGTTACAATTACAGGTGTATCAAAAAAGAATGCGGCGTCAACAGAAGTCAAATATGAACTTGTTGTAAAAAAGGCTGATAATCTTTGCATTAACGGTGATTTAACAGAAGATACCGTACAAGGATGGTTCCCTAAAGATAATACGGTTTTAAGTATTATTAAAGACAATGAAGAAAACGTTTTAAATTCATCGGGTACAGGAGCATATCAAGTTCTGACTTTAACAAATGACAGCAGTTACGGCTTTGTTGCAAAAGTTAAAGCTACAAAGGACAGTAAAATAAGACTTGTATCAGAAAAAGGCGGTACAATCGCAGAAGTAACAGCAACAGGTGACTATCAGGATATAAAAGCCTCATATGATTACAGAAAACAAAAGAGTTCATTTGAAGATAAAATATATCTTGAGTATAACGGTGAATTGCAGATAAAGCAACTCAAAGTCTTTGAAATTACACTTGAACTTAATAAGGTATCAAGTGCAGTAAATAAAGCTGTTTACAGTAAATCATCGACAAACATAAACGACGCTAAAAAACTTGTTTTGGCATTTTATGATTTGCCGATACGAGAAGAACTTTTAGACAAGCTTAACAGCATTAATCCATCGTCGGGAGGTAATTCCGGCGGCGGTGGCGGCGGAGGAAGCTCATCTCCAAGCAAATCAACCTCACCGGCAGATGTAAAAACTGATACCGGTACAGTTGCTATTCCGCCGCAAGATAAGAATGAAATTGAAAAGACAGAAGACGAGTTGGACACATATCTTCTTCGTTTTAAAGATATGAAAAATCATTGGGCAAGAGAAGATGTTGAATATATGGCAGAACTCGGAATTGTCAACGGTGATGAAAACGATAAATTCAGACCGGAAGACAGAGTGTCAAGAGCAGAATTTGCAACGATGATTAGCAAAGCTATGGGGTTGGATACAACCAAATATGAAAACAGTTTCTTTGATGTAGTAAGTGACGATTGGTATTCGGGATATGTTCAGACAGTAAGAAGTAACGATTATATGAGCGGATATGACGGTTTATTTAAACCGAATGCCGATATTACCCGCGAAGAAATTGCAAGAGTTATTGTTGCGGCATATAACAGCAAGACAAATACAAAATTAGAAAAAGGTAAATCATTGTACTTCAATGACCTTGATGATATAAGTTATTGGGCATATGATTACATTGTCGAGGCGGCGGATATGGGATTTATTTATGGAATAACTGACGAATTGTTTGCTCCAAAGCAACCTGCGACGAGGGCACAGGCGGCAGTAATGATTAAACGTGTCTATGATAAACTTCATCCTGCTGCGGAATGATTTTTATGACACAAAAAACTGCGAAAGGAGATAATAAAATATATGAAGAAATGGATAAGCATTTTCATATTCACTCTATGTTTAATATTTTCTGTAAACTGTGTATGGGCAGAGGGCAGCCTTAGTGAAAAACAGTCAGAGGCTATTTCGCTGATGAATGATTTGAAAATATACACCGACATTACAGAAGAAAATGCCTCAAATGCAATAACAAGAGCTGAATTTGCTAAAATAATTGTCAGAGTTATGGGCGTGGAGTCCTCCCTAACAAATGCTCCTCGCCGAATTTTCTCTGATGTGTTACCTGATAATGACGCGGCAGCAAGTATCGAATTGTTGTATGAACGCGGAATAATGATGGGTTACGGACAGGCTGAATTTAAGCCTGACGCAGTACTTACACTTGGCGAGGCTGTTAAGGTAATGATTTCGATTACCGGTTACAGTGAGTGGGCAGAACAGCAAGGCGGATACCCAAGCGGATATTATGCTACCGCTGTATCAAACGACATTCTAAAAGGTGTAAGCGGTGCTGTAAATGAAGAAGTCAACTACACCGATGCGGCAGTGATGATTCAAAACGTGTTGGAAGGTAAGAAATATCGTGTAATAACAGGTTATGAAAACAATTCGGTTGTTTCTTCGGATAACAACGAAGAATATATGGGTTATGCACTTAACATTTACCGCTATACCGGAATAGTCGGAGCATACGGGAATACATCACTATACAGTGCTGATGATGAATATGAAGAAAACAACGTAAAAATTGACAATGAAATTTTTGAAACAAACGGAATTGATTTTTCTCAATATTTAGGAATGAAAGTAACGGCTTACTATAAGGCTGACGATAGCGGATACTATATTATGCACGTAGTTGCCGATAAAAAATCCGAAATGATTGAAGTAAAATCGGAAGATATTGCAGAAAATGTGTCAAAAGAAAAATTTGAATATTATGATAACAACAAAATCAAGAAAGCAAAAATTTCTGATAATGCAACATTTATCTATAACGGAAAAAAACTTGATGTTGTATCAGACGCAGATCTTCAAGCCGATAACGGATATGTACGTTTAATCAGTAACAATGGCGGAAGTACATACGATACCGTTATAATCAAAGATTATGAAACATTTATTGTTGATAAAGCTATTGCGACAGACAGCCTTTTATATTTTAAATATGATAAAGGTTCACTTGATTTAAGCAGTGAAAGTAATATAAATGCAAAATATTTTGCAGAGGGTAAAGAGGCTGATTTTTCAAGTATTTCAACAGGAAGTATTCTGTCGATTGCTATGAGTAAAAATACAATAGGCAACCTAAGTGCCGAGATTTTGATTTCAAATAATCAAGTAACAGGCAAGGCAACAAAACTTTATAATAAAGGTACTAAGCATTATGCCGTACTTGAAGACGGAACGGAATACGTTTTTACAAATGAATATATTTCAAGACTTGACGAAGGTCAAAGCAGTACATATGAGCCGACAGTCGGTAATGAAGGCGTATTTTACATTGATTATTTCAATCAACTTGCGGCATATGCGGTTTCGGGAACATCAAAGAATTATGCGTATGTAGTTAATTGTTATTATGAACCGGGTCCTGCGACAGGTGAAATAAGATTGTTTATGAAAGACGGAACATTTGAAACGTATACATTGGATAAGAAAATTACGTTCAATGATAAGAGAGTTGACAAAGCCGATGTTCCGGAAATGCTGAAAACAACAAGCCCGGACGGAAGTGTAAACCAACTTATTATCTGTAAAACCGATGATAACGGCTACATAAAGAATATAAAAACGGCAGTAAATAAAACTTCTGAAACATATTATGTTGCCAGTGATGAAGAATTTGTATTAAATGCTCATCCGAAGAACAGTGCAGGAGTGGAAAGCGGATTGCGTTTTTATAAAAATATGGCCGAAAACAAACCATACAATTTCGTAAACGGAAAGACAATTCGATTTATGGTTCCTGCGGATAAGGATAATGAAAAGGCATATAAAATTGAAACAAAGCTGTCTACAACAGATATGTCTTTGCCGGCACCGTTGTATCTGTATGACGCAGGTCCGGGCGGAGCATTGGGAGCAGTCGTAAGTAATACGGCAAGTGAAGGTAAATACAGTACACCTTGCATAATTGATGAAATATGTACAGCGGTCAACGAAGATGACGAAGTTGGTACATTAATTCAATTTGTAGGCGGACAAAGCGTGTTTGCCGGTGATCATATAATATATGACCAACCGACAACAAACTGGAAAGACCGTGTTGATTATTCAAACATAAAAGTAGAAGATTTAAAACACGGTGATATTATTGAATATACAACATCAAACGATAAAGTTGAAATGCTTAGAGTTATTGTCAGAGTGGACGATATAGGTCCGATAAGAATAGACGGCGATAACATTCAGCTAAACGGAAATATGATTGCTGATGTTATATCGGTTGCCGATAACGGAAGAACGGCTATTGTAAAATATGTTGACCGTAACGGTGCAGAACAATATCAGTCAATGCTTATTAATTCAACAACTTATCGTTATGACAGCAGTGACGGAGAAATATACAATTCTTCGGCATCAGATTTAAGAGAGGGCGACCGTGTGCTTATAAATTCATACTGGTGGTCACCAAAATTGGTAGTAATATTTAGATAAAAAATAAAACAAGAAGGAGTGGAAAAATTATGAAGTATGTAAAAAGAATCATTGCAGCCACTGCAGCAGCTACTATGCTGCTCAGTGGTTGCGGAACTCAACCGGTGCAGGACACAGGTGATGAACAGGTAACATTAAAATGGATGTTTTTGGGCCCAGGTGAACAACAAGATTCACAGAAAGTTTGGGATAAGTTTAATGAAGAACTTGCAAAATATTTGCCGAATACAAAAGTAGAATTTGAATGTGTGACATCTTCTGACTATGCTGAAAAATGGAAACTTGCAAGTGCGTCAAATGAAGATCTTGATATAGTATGGCATGGCTGGATGATTCCGTACACAAGCGAAGTAAAAAAGGGTTCATATTTGGAATTGGATGATTTAATCGATGAATATGCTCCTGATTTAAAGAAAGAAATACCGGACGCAATTATGGATAAACAACGTGTAGACGGAAAACTTTACAGTATACCGTGTATGCAACAAATGGTATCATATGTGTCATCGCTTGATTTTCCGATTGACATATATGAAAAGTATAAAGACAAGATAAATATTGAAGAACTTGCCGATTTCTTCTCATCAAAGGAAACTATGGATAAAGAGGCATGGGATAAGATTGAAGAATACATAAAAATGATTAAGGACGGCGGAGATTTAAAGAAGGGTGTTTACGGATTCGCCGATCACGTTGAAAAAGGCTACGAATGGATTTCAAGTCCATATAAGATAAAAGCGAGCGGTGATGATTATACACCGATTAACCTATACAGAACTCCGGAATACAAGACATTTGTTCAAGTATATGCTGATTGGTTCAATAAGGGATATATCAGAAAAGACATTCTTACCGCTGAAAATGTAGGTACTGAAGATTACGAAGTAAAGGGCGGTCCAAACTATATCGTCGGTCAGGGATATATGCCTACTCAATCTGAAATTGACAGTAAAAAAGCTGCAGGTTCAACTGCATACGTAAAAATTCCGTTTGAGAACAAGCATTACATTCCATATGCCGCATCTGCATCGAATACTGCAATATCAATCAATTCAAAACACCCTGAACGAGCAATGCAGTTAATCGGTCTTATGAATACTGAAAAGGGCAAAGATTTGTACAATCTGCTTGTATTCGGTATTGAGGGCGAACATTATACAAAGGTAAACGACAAGGAAATTCAACCTATAGGTTATACATCACAACCGACTTCTGAAAGCCCATACGGACAATACAGATTTGCAATGGGTAACACATTTAACGGTTATGAAATCTATATGCAGGACAAGAGTCCAATATACGATAACGACTTTATTAAGAGTGTAAATGATAAAGCCGAAGATTCAAAACTCAGAGGCTTTACATTAGATACAGACCCTATAAAGATGGAGCTTGCACAGGTAACAGCTGTAATAGGCGAATATAAGAAATCTCTTAACTCCGGTGCGGCGGCTGATCCTATGGGATTGTACGAAGAATTCCAACAAAAACTTATTGCGGCCGGCGATGATAAAATCGTTGAGGAAATTCAACGTCAGATAGACGAATGGAGAGCAAATAAGGGGAATGAAACAACTCAAAGTGAAGGAGAATGAAACTGAAGGAGAATAGAAAATGTCACATAGATTTAGAAAAATAGCGACAGTCTTGCTTGCAACTGCGGTCACTTTGCAGTCAACAACATTTGCCGCAATAACGAGAGAACCGGAATTTTCGGATCTTTCAGAGCATTGGTCAAAATCTATTATGATGCGTCTTAACGGTTATGGTGTGATATGCGGATATGATGACGGAACAATACGACCTGATTCATATGTGAGTGTTACGGAATTTCTGACTATGATGGTGAAATCACTCGGCTTTGAAACAGAGCCGGGTGATGGATATTGGGCAACGCCTTATATACAGAAAGCTGTTGAATTAGGTTTAATAGAACCTGATGAATATTCAGATTATGATGCAACTTTGACAAGAAGTCAAGCGGCAAAAATTATAGCCAACGCTTTATCTGACACTGCAATCGCAGATGAAAATGCCGTAAAAGCAAAAATCTACGACTATGCGGAAATAGCTGAAGAATACAAGCCGTATGTTCTTATTGCATATGACAAGAAAATAGTAAACGGCAATCATGATAACTGTTTTGAACCAAATCGTAATATAACACGAGCTGAGGCAAGTGTTATTGCAGTGAGATTGATAGATAAAAACGGTGGAATAAAAAAGCCTGACAACGGAAACGGACCTAATAACAACAGCGGTGATGTAACATCATCGGCTAAGTTATACGTTGCGCCGAATGGCAGTGACAATAATGACGGTAGTGAAAGCTCACCGTTTGCAACGGTTCAGAAAGCAAAAGAAACAATCAGAAATATGAATGCGGCAAATTCATTGCCTGAAGGCGGTGTAACTGTATATCTTCGTGGCGGTACATACTATATAGACGAGGGTATGACATTTACAAAAGAAGATTCCGGTAAAGAGGGCAGCATGATAACATATACATCATATCCGGGAGAGGCTGTAACGATTTCTGGTCAAGTACCTTTGGAAAAGGGTTGGTTTACTGCGGCTGATGATACGGCTAAAAACGTTATGATTGATAAAAATGCTGCGTCAAAAGTTCTTATGGTTGACCTTAAGGAACACGGTATTACAGATTACGGTGAATTAAGTACAAGAGGCTATCACTATTTCAATAAAGGACGATATGCACAGGCAGAACTTATTGTAAATGATGAAAACCAAACTCTTGCACGTTATCCGAACAGCGGTTCAATATCTGTTCCTACAGATAATGTAGATACAGATAATTTCGGATTCCGCTATACGGATGAAAGAGTTTCTAAGTGGAAAGACGCTAAGGACGCTTATATAGTCGGTACAATTTCAATCAACTATGAAAACAACACATATCCGATAGATAAAATTGATACGTCAAAGAAACTTTTGACTATAAAAGAGGGACGTATTAATACATACTATACAAACGGTTGGTTCTACGGTGAAAACTTGCTTGAAGAACTTGATACCGAAGGTGAATACTACATTGACCGTGACACAGGCAAACTTTACTATTACGCACCGTCAGATTTTACAAGCGGTAATTATGAAATCGGCTTGTCTATGCTGAAAACTCCGATTTTCAACTTTAACGGTGCTGAATATGTCAATGTAAGTAACATTACAATGAAAGGCGGACGTGGATATGCGGTACTTGGTGCAAGTGCGGGATATTCAATACCGAGTTTCAAAGATTGGATGATTTCGAGAGGAGCCGACTTAAACGGTGCAAACTTCACGAAGGGTTCAGGTTCGTCGGTTTATATAGCTGACATAGATAAATATACCGACTCACAAGTATTCCCGGGACACGTTTGGGACGGTTTTGTCGATGACGGTAACGGTGTAAATCATATTGATGTGAAGAATTGTAATATCTTTAATTTCGGCTCAGGCGGTATTATTATAAACGGTACAGATGTTCATTTGGATAATAACCATATTAAAAATATCGGCGGTACTGCGTTATATCTTCGTGGCGGTGATTTGGAGACATTAACACCGAGCAATAACGAGATATTGAATAACAATATTCACCATGTAGGATATTTGCAGAAATCATATGTTCCTGCGATTGCAATGCACGGTGTCGGTATTCACGTTGCATACAATGATTTGTATGACGCTCCGCACTGTATATTTAACTATCATGGTAATGACCATGTAATTGAATATAATAAAATTCACGATGCGGTTAAAGAATGTTTGGATATGGACGCTATTTATACCAGAAACGAATATGTACCGCAATGGCGAGGCAGTGTTATAAAGAACAACTATATTTACAATATCGGTATTTATCCGGTCGGTGAATATAAGAAACAGCTTAATGTTTCGGCAATAAGAACAGATAACTACGGTCACGCTTTGCAGATTTACAATAATGTATTTGCAAATATCGGTTCAGACGGTGCCAATAATGTTATCGGTGTAACGGCACAAGGTAACAGAAACACACTTAAAGGCAATATATTTGTTGATTGTAGCGCAACATTCCTTGGTTGGAACTCATATGCTCCGGGTGCAACGTGGGATATGACAAAGAAAGAGGAAAAAGAAAGAGTAGAATTGGCTGAAAAATATGCGGCAAATCCGATATTTGCGGCAAAATATCCTGAACTTGCTACATTCAAAGATGAATATTATAAATCTGTTGCAACAAATGTATTTGACGAAAATCTTGTTGTTAATATCAAGTTTAAACTTAGTCAGGTAAACGGAACTGTCAATCCTCAGGGTACAAGAGGTGCGCCTGAATTGATAAAGGGTACAAACAACTATTTAACAACATCAGATCCGGGATTTGTTGATTATGCTAACGGAAACTATGAATTGAAGTCCGATAGTGAAGTATTCAAAAAGATTCCGGAATTCCAAAATATTGATATGAGTAAAATGGGTAATAATGAACCTGTTGGCCCTTCAAATTAATTTGGACTTATAAAAGAGGGGGCAGATGTCCCCTCTTTTATATATTATTTAAACAGGAAGGAAAAGCAAAATGAATTACAAGGTTTTAAAAAATGGTGAATTGCTTAGAGTTCACAGTTGCAAAGTTTATCCCAAACCATATAATTCCACTGAGCATATGGAATATGTAATGTTTAATGTAGATGACCGAGAAGAAATAGTAATTGAGTCTGAAACAGAAATAAAATCGGCAGTTATACGTCCGTTAAGTGCAGGTATATCGTTTGAGATAAGTTTTGGAAAGATAATATTGTCGGTAGACCGTCCTGTTAAATTATCAGTCGAAATAAATGGCAGCAGTAATAATAACCTTATGATTTTTGCATACAAGGAAGAATTTATCGGTCCGACACATAATTATATAAAAATCACACAAGGTGAGTATAAAACAGGAACATTGCTTATTGAAAAAGATAACACCACAGTGTATATTGAAGAAGGAGCAACACTTTACGGCAATATAGTTGCAAAGAATTGCAATAACATAACTATTTGCGGCAGAGGCAGAGTATGTATGGAGCGTTATACATACGAAATGCGAAAAAACTTTGCACGAAGTATCGATATAATAAACTGTAAGAATGTTACGATAAAAGGCATTATAATTGATGACAGTAATGACTGGAGTATGAGAATTACAGGTTGTGATGATGTAAATATTTCAGATGTCAAAATATTTGGGTGCAGAGGAAATTCCGACGGTATTGATATTTGCGGTTCAAGAAATGTTACCGTGTCCGATATTTTCACGAGAGTATGGGACGATTCGTTTGTTGTAAAAGCACTGGGTACCGGAAACTGTGAAAATATCATATTTAAAAATTCTGTATTATGGAATGATTTTGCAAGACCTATGGAAGTAGGCGTTGAACTCAGAGCAGACAAAGTGAGGAATATAAAATTTGAGAATATAGATATAATTCATTCTGATACAGGTTATCCGCTTATGGGTATTCATCACGGCGATCACGCGGAAGTATCTGATATTGTATTTGATAATATCCGAATAGAAGATACTCCCGGCGCACAATTATTTGATATTCGTATTGCAGACTCTGTATGGAACAGAGATAATAAAATGGGCGATATACGAAATATTACTTTTTCAAATATCAAATATTTAGGAACTGATAATAACGATATATTGCTATCTAATTCAAGAATTGAGGGATTTAGCGAAAAACACAATATCCGAAATGTAAATTTTCACAACATTAATATAAACGGAAAATATGCACTGACTCCAAAAGAACTCGGACTTAATGTATATGAATTTGTAGACGGAATTTCAGTTACGGCGGATAATTTGAAAAATGAAAGAACAGTTCTTGAGTCTGAAATAGTAATGCAAGATGATTTTAAACCAGATAACGGATTTTATAAAGGAACCGTCAAAGTAATACTTCACAATAAAAGTGATGTAGCAATGAATGGAACGGCTGCATTTGCAATATCGCCAAAGAATACCGAAAAAGAGCAGTCGTTTGAATACAACATCGACCCGAATGAAAGCCAATCATACGAATTTAATTTGAAATTGCAAGCGGGTAAATATGTTTTTTATTTAAAAAACAATAAGAATGAGATAGAAAATACATTCCTGTATTCGGAATTGCCTATGATTGTGTCGGAAAATATAAACGATTGTCCGAAATATCAATTTGTAAATTACTATAATACAAAATGTGCGGAAGTAAGAATTGCGGTGAAAGACAGTGAGCTTATCATAATGAACGACTCTGAAAAGACAACTGAATTTTTATTGTACACTGCAATGCCTGTACCGAGTGCAGAGGGCGAAGTTATGTTTTCGGCAGAGGAAACGGACTTCGGCGAAATATATGCACTTTTGAAAAAAGGCAATGAACTTGTACCGGCACCGCAACTTAGATGCCCGGCTGAAATTACATATGTTTTCAAAAATGAACCGAAAGTTAAAGAAATAGTAAAAACGCCGTTTAAACTAAAAAAAGGCGAAACAGTAAAATTAACTTTTGAAAAATTAGGTATCAGTAAAAATACAGACAGTTTTCTTATGGAACTTGAGGCAAAAGTTGAAGAAACGAGTATGCTTAGATACCCATACACATTATTTCATTCTACAATGCCGGACAAAACAGCACATATGTACGGAAAAATCAGAATAAAAGAGGGGAAATAGTTATGTTAAAGATATTGTTTCAAGGTGATTCACTTACAGATTGCGGAAGAGATAAAACAGGTCATAATCCTGTGCAAGCATACGGTTACGGCTATGTTAATCTGATTGCGTCAAAGCTTTTATGCGATTATCCCGATACTGTAGTATGGAATAAAGCGTATAACGGCAGTCGTATTGCCGATACATACAGCCGCTGGATTGAGGACGCATTAAATATTGATTGTAATATTTTAAGTATTTTAAGCGGAGTGAATGATATTGGCTTTGCAATACGTATGAATCAAGGTGCGGACGCAAAGAAATTTAAGTTTATATATGAGTTAATGATAAATGAGGCATTAGAGAAGAATAAAGATTTAAAATTGGTGCTTGGAGAACCGTTTCTATTTAAGATTACAAATAATACTCCCGAACTTGGTCGTGATATAGTCAGAGATTGGGACGTTTGGAACGGACAACTCACGGAGCGTCGTCAGATAGTAAAGGAACTTGCTGATAAGTATAATGCAGTGTTTGTACCGTATTTTGAAAAATTTCAAGAGGCATTAAAAATTGCACCTCCAGAACATTGGTCTGTCGATTGTATTCATGCGACAAATGCGGGACATGAAATAATGGCTCGTGCATGGCTTGAATGCGTGACAAAAGCAGGTTTTATTGAGGAGTAGAAAATGACAAACAGACTTTTTACAGAGAATAAAAACATAAAAGAAAACGTAAAAAACGATATATTTTTGAAACAACAGGTTGAGAAAATAAAGTCGGATTCAGAAAAATTCGCAAATAAAGACATAGCCGCATTGACATATACATCTTTTAAAAAGTTTTATGTTACAGGCAGTCGAAAAGAATATGAATATGAATATTTTTTGCATAGAAGACGATTGAACGACTTTGCAATACTAAATATTTTATATGATGATGAAAAATACCGCTTATGTATGCAAGATATTATATGGTCAATCCTTGATGAATTTACTTGGGCTTTGCCGGCTCATGTTCCGCAAAATAGTGATATTGAAGATTGTATAACGCATATTGATTTGTTTGCGGCTGAAACAGCATTTACATTGGCTGAAATTTCGCATATATTAAGCGATAAGCTTGATAAAACCATAGTCGAAAGAATTAAATATGAAGTTTACAGACGTGTCTTAAAACCTTATTTATCAGGCAGAAAAAACAGTTGGGATTGTTTAGAGAATAACTGGTCTGCCGTATGTGCCGGAAGTGTAGGAAGTGCATTTTTATACTTCGGAACTGATGAGGAAATTCAAACAGTCTTACCGCGAATAAAGGAAACTTTGGAATATTATCTAAAAGGTTTTGGTGATGACGGTGCGTGTGTAGAGGGAATAAATTATTGGGCATACGGCTTTGGGTATTTTACATACTTCGCACAGTTATTGTATCAGTACAGTGACGGAAAAGATAATCTTTTAGATAATAAAAAAGTTGAAAATATCGCAGTATTTCCGCAAAAATTATGGTTTAAAAATAATAATACAGTCACATTTTCCGATTGCGGAGATAAGTTTACGCAAAGAAGCGGTTTAATACACTTTTTAAAACAAAAATACAGCCAAATAGCAGTACATGATGATAACTGCTCGCTTGAATTTGACGGTGATGGTTGTTACAGATTTGCTCATCTTATCAGAGATTTTGCATGGCGAAAAAATAACATTAAAGTACAAACAGAATCAGAAAATGGTTTTGATTATTTTAAAAATGCAGGTTGGTATATAAAAAGAACAAGTAATTATGAATTTGCCGCAAAAGCGGGAGATAATAAAGAATCACATAATCATAACGATATAGGCGTATTTTTGTTAAATGTCGGTGGCGATAAAATAGTAACAGACCCCGGCAGAGGCGAATATACGTCGGACTATTTCAGTTCAAAAAGATATAAATATTTTCCGCCGTCGGCATTGGCACACAGTGTGCCTGTAGTAAACGGAATTGTACAGCAAGAAGGTGAAGAATATCGCGGAAATATTGTGAAAGCCACAGAAAATGAACTTATAATAGATTGTAAAGATGCTTACAATGATTGCTCATTAAAAGAATTAACACGAAAATTTGAATTTTATGATGATAAAATTGTTTTAAACGATAATTTCGCATTTGACACAGATAAAAATGATTTTACGGAGCATTTTGCTTTTGATGTTAAACCTACTGAATGTGAAAACGGTTTAAAAATCGGAAATACAGAGATGTGTTACAATGTTTCTGATTTTGAATGTAAAATAAACGAAGTGACATATGCGTCACATTATAATAAGCAAAAAACAGTCTATACAGTGGATTTGAAGTATATTGTTAAAACAAAAACGGTTGAAACAAAGTTTGAATTTAACATAAAAAATACTTGAAAGGAGCGAAAATAAATGAATACAAACCTTAAAAGTATTTATCACAAAGTTGATTTGTGTGTTGTAGGCGGCGGACTTGCCGGTATGTGTGCGGCAGTGGCGGCGGCACGTCACGGAATAAAGGTTGCACTTATGCATGACCGCCCTGTATACGGCGGCAATGCGTCAAGCGAAATCAGAATGTGGGTGTGCGGTGCACACGGTAAAAACAACAGAGAAACAGGCATTATTGAAGAAATTGCACTTGAAACCCTTTACAGAAATCCTTACAGACGTTATCCGATGTGGGACGCTATACTGTTTGAACTTATCAATAATGAAAAAAATATAACGCCGATTTTGAATTGTTCATGCAATGATATAGAAATGGACGGTTCAAAAATAAAAAAAGTTATCGGTTGGCAAACCACAACGCAATGTTATCATATAATTGAAGCAAAATTGTTTGCTGATTGTTCGGGTGACAGCATTCTCGCACCTCTTTCGGGTGCAGAATATCGTTGGGGGCGTGAAAGCCGAAATGAGTTCGGCGAAAGCATAGCGCCTGAGCAAGCCGATAAGAAAACAATGGGATTATCGTGTCTTATTCAAGCAAGGGAAACAGATAAAAAGCACACATTTATTGCTCCGTCTTGGGCAAGAAAGTTTACGAAAGAAGACTTACCGTATCGTTTGCCTGATATGAATGACCCCGAAGAAAATTTTTGGTATATGGAACTCGGCGGTGAAGGTGACACTATTCACGACACAGAAAAACTTCGTGATGAGCTTATAAGCGTCGCATACGGTATATGGGATTTTGTGAAAAACAGCGGTGAATATAATGCGGATAACTGGGAACTTGAATTTGTCGGATTTCTTCCGGGAAAACGTGAAAGTCGCAGATATGTCGGAGATTATATAATGAATCAAAACGATGTCAGAGACGGAGGTCATTTTGATGATATTGCAGCATACGGCGGTTGGACAATGGATGACCACAATCCCGCAGGGATAAACACTAAGGATAAGCCTAATATATTTCATCCTGCACCTTCACCGTTTGGAATACCTTACAGATGTTTATATTCGGTTAATATCGAAAATCTTTATTTTGCAGGCAGAAATATCAGTGTTACGCATACTGCAATGAGTGCATCGAGAGTTATGGCTACTTGTGCATTGCTTGGACAAGCGGTCGGAACTGCGTCGGCAATAGCGATAAAAAACGGTGTAACACCGAGAGAAATTTCTGAAAAATATATTTGCGAGCTGCAACAAATGCTTATGGATGATGATTGTTGGTTGCCTTACTGCAAAACAAAGATTTCAGAACTTACAAAAAGTGCAACAATTACATCAACAGGCGAAGATGCCGAATTGCTTTTAAACGGTATTGAAAGACATTACGGTGATGATAAAAATTGTTGGAGCGGTAAAATCGGTGATACTGTAACATTTTCATTTGACAGTGAAAAGGCAATAAATGAAGTTAGATTTGTATTTAACAGCGACCTTAACAGAGAAACAACAGGTGCGGGAAAATATATTCCCGAGAAAATGAATACCTGTAATGTACATAAAAATGCTCCGGCACTTAACGTACCGAAAACTCTTGTTAAAGATATGAAAATAGAAATTAAAAACGCTGATGATAAGTGGCAAGAAATTGACGGGATAAAGGAAAATCATCAACGTCTTGTAAAAATCAAAATCGGAAAAACCACAAAAGCAATTCGTTTTACTTTAACATCAACCAACGGAAACGAAATCGCAGATATTTATTCAATAGATTTGAGATAATATATGGCACGAAAGGAGCTGACAATAATTGAGATTCAGACAGGTACATCTTGATTTTCATACAAGTGAACATATTGAAGATATAGGCAAAAAGTTTGATAAAAAACAATTTCAGACTGCACTGAAAAAAGGACATATAAATTCGATTACACTATTTTCAAAATGTCACCACGGTTGGGCATATCATCCGTCAAAAGCAAACGAAATACATCCTCATTTGGATTTTGATTTACTTGGAGCACAAATACAGGCGGCACACGAGATAGGCGTTAAAACTCCGATATATTTGTCAGCGGGTCTTGACGAAAAAATGGCACACAGACATCCTGAATGGCTTGTAAGAAATCTTGATGAGTCTACTACTTGGGCAAAAGATTTTACAGAACCGGGATACCATAAAATGTGTATGTCATCTCCGTATTTGGATTACCTTGTAAAGCAAATTGAAGAAGTTTGCAAGAACTATGACGCAGACGGAATATTTCTTGATATAGCTGGTGTTCAGCCGTGTTATTGTCAAAACTGCATTGCGGAACGAGAAGAATTGGGACTAAATCCGTATGATGAAAATGATGTGCTAAAACACGCAGAAATGGTATATAAACGCTATGCAGAAAAAACGCGTGCGGCAGTTGATAAGTATAAACCGAATTTACCGCTTTTTCATAATGGCGGACATATAAGACAAGGCAGACGTGACCTTGTGAATTACAACACGCATTTGGAACTTGAAAGCTTGCCGACAGGTGGTTGGGGATATGACCATTTTCCTTTTTCGGCAAGATATTGTCAAGGACTCGGAGTCGATTATCTTGGTATGACAGGGAAATTCCACGGCTCATGGGGCGAATTTGGCGGTTTTAAACATCCTAATGCACTTAGGTTTGAAGTGGCACTTGCCGCCGCAAACGGTGCAAAATGTTCTGTAGGAGATCAACTTTCACCGAGCGGTGAAATGGATATGGTAACATACGACTTGATAGGCTCTGCATATTCAGAATTGGAAGAAAAAGAAGAATGGCTTGATAATGTTGAATCAGTAGCAGATATTGCAATAATTAGTCCTGAGGCATATGTTGGTGATTTAAGTACAGGTCAAATGACAAAAGTTGATGATTCGGGAAGCGGTGTATGCCGGATTATGCTTGAGGGCAAATATTTATTTGACGTTATTGACTTTGAGTCGGATTTAAATAAATACAAAGTTATAATTTTGCCTGATGTTATCCGCGCTGATATTGATTTTGCAAAACGTTTAAGAGAATTTTGTGATTGCGGAGGAAAAGTTCTTGCAACAGGTAAATCTGCACTGTATGAAAACAGCAATGAATTTTGCCTTAATCTTGGTGCTGAATGGATAAAAGAAAATCCGTATAAACCGGATTATTTCAGACCTTTAGAAAAAATAAAAGATATGGGTGATACCGGATATATAATGTACGGCAACGGCGAGAAAATTCGTTGTATCGGTAACGAACTCGGAATAAGAGAAAATCCTTATTTTAACCGTACAAGAGCACATTTCTGCTCACATCAGCATACTCCAAACAGCTGTGAATACGGCGGTGCGGGAATGACAGAGGGTAAAGACGGAATATATATTGCGTGGAATATATTTGCCGATTATGCTCAAAGCGGCGAATTGCATTTGAAACAAATGGCAATATTCGCTCTTGACAGATTACTTGACAGCGCAAAGACTTTAAAAACAAATCTTCCTGCACAAGGAATAGTAACTTTGATGAAACAGAGTGACAGATTAATATGTCATTTGCTATATGCAAGTCCCGTAAAACGAGGAAACGGTATAGAAGTAATCGAGGATATAGTGCCGATATACAACGTTGAATTAGCTATCAAAACTGATAAGAAAATAAACAAAGTATATCTTGCACCTCAAAAGGAAGATATAGATTTTACTTATGAAAATGGCTATATATCAGTAAAATTAGATAAGATAGAGTGTCATCAGATGGTTGTGTTTGAATGAGGGGAAACAAAATGAAAGTGTTAGCTATAGGAAACAGTTTTTCAAACGACGCAATGCGTTATTTACACGGAATAGCAAAAGCGGACGGTGTGGATATGAAAACGGTTAATTTGTTCATAGGCGGTTGTCCGCTTTCAAGACATTATGCAAATATACATAATGACGCGGCGGATTATGATTTTGAATTTAACGGTGTGAGAACAGGCATAAAAGTGTCAATAAAACAAGCTCTTCAAAGCGATATTTGGGACGTTGTAACATTGCAACAAGCCAGTTCGCTTAGCGTTGATTATAACACATATCAGCCGTATCTGAATGCACTTGCCGATTATGTACATATTCACGCACCGAAAGCAAAAATTATGATACATCAAACTTGGGCATATGAGCAAAACAGCAAAAGACTTAATGAAGAAATGAAATACAAAGATCAAATTGAAATGTTTGCTGATTTAAAATCAGCATATGAACAAGCCGCAAAGGACATCGGAAATGTAGAAATTATCCCAAGCGGTGAAACTTTTCAGAACCTTATAAAATCGGGTATAGAGAAAATCCATCGTGATACATTTCATTCTTCTTTTGGCGTAGGAAGACTGGCTTTGGGATATATATGGTACGAGATGTTGACAGGCAAAAGTTGTATTGGAAATACTTTTAATGAATTTGATGAAAGTGTCAGTTGCAGTGAAATGACTATTGCACAACATTGTGCAAATGAGACTGCAAAAATGTATAGAAAGGTAGACAAAAATGTATAAATTTAATGACAGGGAAATAACATTTGACAAATATAATACACCTACACCATGGATGAATTACCTTTCAAACGGTACGTTTCATACAATGATTTCACAAGCCGGCGGAGGTGTTGCTTTTTATAAATCTCCTCAAATATGGAGAATTAATCATTATCGTTTCTTCCATTTACCAACAGACAGAAGCGGATTTTATACATATATCAAGGATAATGACGATATTTGGTGTCCGACAAACGAACCGTGCAAGTCAAAGCCTGATAAGTGGAGTTCCACACACGGTATGGGATATACAAGATTTGAGGCTGAAAAGAGTGGACTTGAAATAACAAGTACATATTTTGTCGGTGAATATGAAAATGCACTTATATGGAATTTAAAGATAAAATCAAATTCTGACCGCAAAATCACTGTTTTTCCGTATGTTGAACTGGGTATGATGGAATTTATGCGTGAATTACAATGGCAGTGCTATAACAAACATCAATTAACTGCTTACAATATGGATGATATTTTAGTTTATAAATACGGTGTTGAGGACCAACCGAAACCTGACCAAACACCTTTGGTATATTTTGCAACAGATGTACCGACAACTGCATTTGACTGTGACAGAGATGAATTTGTAGGCTCGTACAGAAGTGAAGAAAATCCGCAGAATGTTGAAAAAGGAAAATGCACAAATTCTACTCTTTACGGCGGTGATCCGTGTTTTGCATTGCAAATAGATTTAGATTTGAAAGCAGGAGAAGAAAAAGAAGTAAATATTTTTCTCGGAACAGCTATGACGGAGGATGCAGTAAAAGCAAGTGTACATCATTGCAGAGAAAAGAATTTCGTTGATAATTCTTATAAAAAGTTGTGTGAATCGTGGGATAACTATTTGAGTAAATTCCAGTGTGAACTACCGGATAAAGATACTCAACTTATGATTAATGTATGGAATCCTTATCAAGCCGAACGAAATTTTCAATTTTCAAGAAATATAAGCTATTACGCAACAGGCACATTTAGAGGCGTCGGAGTAAGAGATACTGCACAAGATATTTTGGCAATGATTTCGTTTAACTTACGCAGAGCAAAGAATAAACTTAATTTACTGTTTACACAACAATATAGGGACGGACATTGCAATCATTATTGTTTCCCGATAGAGGGATGGGAACCTGTTAAAAGAATACACAGCGATAATCATTTATGGCTTGTAATGACGTGCTATCATATTATTATGGAAGAGGGAACGCTTGATTATCTTGATGAAGTAGTAGATTTTTATGACGGCGGCAGTGCTACCGTATGGGAACATATTAAAAAATCTATTGACTTTTGTATGAATAATCTCGGTGAAAACGGTTTCCCGCTTATGCTTGCATCTGATTGGAACGATATGCTTTATAAAGTATGCCGTGAGGGAAAAGGCGAAAGTATATGGACAGGTATGCAGTTCGGTACTGTTCTTAGAATGATTGCGGAATTAGCTGAACTTAAAGGTGAAGATAAGCAGAAGTATCTTGATATATATGAATCACAAAAGAAACTTGTAAATGAGAAAGCATGGGACGGAAAATGGTATATTCGTTGTATCACAGATGACGGACGGTATATCGGAAGTGAAAAAGAGCCACAGGCAAAAATATGGCTTAATTCACAAAGCTGGTCTGTTATAAGCGGTATGGGTGAAAACGGACAAACCGCAATGGACAGTGTAAATGAATATCTTGATACGGATTTAGGTATTAAAAAAATTCATCCGTCAATGAAGGACTATCCGTCAAAAGAAGACCCATTAACTTATTACAATAAAGGTTGCGGCGAAAACGGAAGTGTATTCTGTCACGCAAATACATGGGCAATCATAGCGGAATGTATGTTAAAAAGACCTGAAAGAGCTTATAAATATTATCATCAGTTATTGCCTATGGTGGCACAGAAAAAAGCCGGAGAGTGGCGATATAAGGCAGAACCTTACGTTTATGCGTCAAATATTTTCGGACCTGAAAGTGATAAATTCGGTTTGGCGAATGTATCATGGCTTACGGGAACTGCGGCATGGATGTATATTGCCGTTACACAATATATGCTTGGAATAAGGGCAAAGTGGTACGGACTTGAAATTGACCCATGTTTGCCGAAAGAACTTCTTCCGGCGAAAGTCACAAGAGTTTTCAGAGGAAAAAAATATAATATTACAATAACAAAGAACGAAAAAATCTTTATAAAAGACGATGACAAAAACGTGAACGTAGTTATTTGACACACAAAACAGGAGGACACTATGAATTTTGAATATATGAAAAACTTTATGAATAGTCTGACGGAATGGATTATTCCGGGTAACAGTGTCGTTATTTATAAAGACGGGAAGAAAGTATTTGAATACAGTTCGGGATATTCTGACCTTGAGAAAAAAATAAAAAAGACAGGTAAGGAACAGTTATATATTTATTCGTGTTCAAAGGTGGCAACGGTAACGGCGGCACTTCAGCTGTATGAACAGGGAAAGTTTTTGTTGTCTGATCCGTTATATGAATATCTTCCTGAATTTAAAAAAATGTATGTAAAAGACGGTGACAGAATAAAAGCGGCAGAAAATCCGATAACAATTCGAGATTTGTTTACTATGACGGCCGGTTTGTCATATGCTACAAACACACCTGCATTTGAAAAAGCAAGAAAGCTAACCGACGGTAAAATGGATACAAGAACAGTCATCAAATGTCTTGCGGAAGAACCGCTTTTATTTGAACCGGGTGCAAGATGGAATTACAGCCTTTGTCACGATGTTTTAGCGGTATTGGCAGAAGTAGTTTCGGGAATGAGATTTTCGGAATATATGAAAAAACATATATTTGAGCCGTTGGATATGAATAATTCATATTACCATACACCGAACGATGTTATAATATCTCCGCAATATATATATGAAATACAAGATACGAAGAACATTGTAGAACTTCAGCAAAAAGAACATACAAGCGGAGTTGTCAAAAGAGCATACGGCAATGAACTTGTATTCGGTGAGAATTATGACAGTGGAGGTGCAGGAATAATAACGACTGTCGATGATTATGCCAAGTTTGCGGCGACTTTGGCAAATAGCGGAACAGGACTTAATAATAATCGTATACTTAGCAGTGCCACAGTAAAACTGATGAAAACAAATCAATTAAATGAGGCACAGCGTAAAACTATGAATTGGCGACGTCTTAGAGGTTACGGTTACGGATTAGGTGTAAGAACGCTTATAGATAAAGCCGAAAGCGGTTCAAACAGTTCAATCGGTGAAATCGGTTGGGGAGGTGCGGCAGGTGCAACAATAATTGCCGATACAGAAGAAAAAGTTGCACTTTTCTATGCACACCATATGTTAAACCCACAAGAAGAATATTATCAGCCAAGGCTGAGAAATGTATTATATTCATGCTTATAATTAATTAAAAACAGAAAGGAAGTAATAAAAATGAAACCAAGAATAGGAATAAGACCGACAATAGACGGTCGTTGGGGCGGCGTCAGAGAAAGCCTTGAAGAAAAAACAATGGCTATGGCAAATGCCGCAAAGGAACTTATTGAAAGTAATGTGCATTATCAAGACGGAACACCTGTTGAATGTGTAATTTCACCTTGTACAATAGGTTCAGGTGCTGAGGCGGCTAAATGCAACGATTATTTTTCAACACAAAATGTATGTGCAACATTGGCTGTAACACCATGCTGGTGCTATGGCTCAGAAACAATGGACCTAAACTCGGATACAGTAAAAGCTGTATGGGGCTTTAACGGAACGGAACGTCCCGGTGCGGTTTATCTTGCCGCAGTAATGGCTGCATTTGCACAACGCGGACTTCCTGCATTTTCAATGTACGGACACGATGTGCAGGACATTGATGATAACACAGTTCCTGAAGATGTTGCCGAAAAAATGATTCGTTGGGCGAAAGGTGCTGTTGCGGTCGGTCAAATGAAGAACAAAGCCTATGTGAACCTTGGCAGTGTCGCAATGGGTATTGCAGGTTCATATTGTGATATGTCATTTATGCAAAAGTATCTTGGTATACGAGCTGAATTTGTTGATTTGACAGAAATATTGAGAAGAATTACTCTTGGTATATATGATAAAGATGAGTATGAAAAAGCATATAAATGGATAAAAGAAAACTGCAAAGAAGGCTTTGATAAAAATGCAGGTAAAAACTTGCCTGACATTATTACAAAATCGAAAGTTGTTCCGGCAGATAAGGATTGGGAATTCATCACTAAGTTTACGTTAATCGTAAATGATATTCTTTACGGAAATCCAAAACTTGCCGAACTTGGTTGGCATGAAGAAGCACTTGGAAAGAATGCAATAGTAGGCGGTTTCCAAGGTCAAAGACACTGGACAGATTGGCTGCCTAACGCTGATTTTACAGAGGCAATTATGGCATCGTCATTCAACTGGAACGGTAAAAAAATGCCTACTCCGTTTGCAACCGAAAATGATACATTAAATGGTATTTCGATGCTTTTGGCAACACTTGTTACAGGTAAAGCACCTGCATTCCACGATGTTCGTACATATTGGTCACCCGACGCCGTAAAACGTGTAACAGGTAAAGAACTTACAGGTAAAGCCGCTAACGGCATTATTCACCTCATTAATTCCGGTGCAACGGCACTTGATTGTACAGGTGCGGCAAAAGACGAGAACGGCAACGGTACACAAAAAGAATGGTGGAATATGACTGATGAGGATATTCAAAATTGTATTGATGCAACAGATTGGTGCAGAGCAGATTATGAATATTTCAGAGGCGGCGGTTTTTCAAGCCACTTCAGAACAAAAGCAGAAATGCCTGTAACAATGCTCAGAGTGAATATCGTTGAAGGTATTGGACCTGTCATTCAGATAGCAGAAGGATATACTTGCAATCTTGATGATGATATTCATGATAAACTTGATAAACGTACAGACCCTACATGGCCGACAACATGGTTTGCTCCGATTCTTACAGGTAAGGGTGCATTTACTGATGTATACAGTGTAATGGCTAATTGGGGTGCTAATCACGGTGTGACAATCGGCGGACACGTTGGTGCTGATTTGATAACACTTTGCTCAATGCTGAGAATTCCTGTAACAATGCATAATGTAGCTGATGAAAAGGTATATCGTCCGCACGTATGGTCGTCTTTCGGTACAGAAGATTCTCAAGCGGCAGATTATGCGGCTTGCAAAAACTACGGACCTATATATAAATAATTTTTATAATGTGATATGCGGCATTATGCCGCGTATCACATATATTAAACCAAAGGATGAAATGATTATGTATTGTGATAAGCCTATTATAATATTGCCTGAAAAAATTTCTGTTTTAAGAGATGTCAAAAATCAAAGTATATATACAGACTTTGAACAGTATTCGATATATTATAAAAATATTATTTATCCATACTCTGAAGAATATGATGTTCAAATTGAGTGTGAATTTGGCAAAAATCTTGGTGATTGTTGGCGGTTGGAAGAGTTTAATGACATAGCCGATACTTTTTTGCTCACGTTGAAGATTTATGGATATTATGGCAAATTGCTCACTGAAAAGAGTTGCCGCATTCAAATATTTGAGAAAAAAGAATATTCGCCTGTTAATTTACTTTGCATCGGTGACAGTATGACTATGGCTGAAACTTACATCGCTCATACGGTGAATAAACTAAAAAATATTAATACAATAGGTTTAAGAAATATCAGTCATAATGTAAATCACGAAGGAAGAGGCGGTTGGACTTGCAGTGCGTATTTTGAAAAATATACAGATGACGGTTGGGGAATTTCTCCGTTCTTATTTCCTGAAGGATTTGACGGTAAAGAATATTACGGGGATAAAAAATTTTATGAATATATGCTCAATACAAATACAGATTACAGTCATATAGGAACATCTGTAACGCCAATACAAGACGGAATGGTTATTTGCGATAATGATAAACTGTATCGTTATAGTAAAGGAATATATGATGTTGTTTGTGAAAATCCGGTGTTCAAATTTGATTTTTCAAAATATATTGAGCGTTATTCAATGCCGACTCCTGATATTGTTTCAATTTTATTCGGTGCAAATGAATTTCAAATATGCAGTTATTCTGAATTTGACAATGAATTAAATAAATTTATATGCAACCTTAATAATATGATAGAGGCGATACATAAATATAATCATAACATAAAAATTGTCATAAATCTCCCTATATGTGGTGGCGATCAATATTCATGGGGTACACAACTTGGTTGTAAAAGCAGTGCGAAACAATATGAATATTGTATAAAAATGGCTTGCAGTGCAATTACAGACTTGTTTGACAGACGCAGAAACGAGAATATTTTTGTATGTCCTATGCTTGCTGTATGTGATACAGTGAATGGATTTCAGAGTGATTACATAAAAAGTAATATATATTCAGAACATTTTGAACGGCATATAACTAATTGGGTACATCCATCTGAAATAGGATATAAGCAGATGGGAGATGCTTTAGCGGGTGTTATTGCCGATATATGTGATAATTGATGGAGCTGAGTGTTGATTTCAGAATATACGGTCTACTTGTTACCCCTAATAAGATTTCTTCTCTCCCTCTTATTTTCTTGCCGTGTATTCTGTAATGAACATTCAAAATAATATAGAGTAGTATTGTTTTTGCTAAATCCAAATTGTTCACATATTTGTCTAACCGGACAGCCGTTATGCTTTAATTCAATAATTTCTTTGTTACATTCTTGTATATGACGATAACTTCTTGACATAAAATTGCCTCCTATGGTTTCATTTTACCATAGGAGGCTCTTTTTTATTGTCAGTTTTTTGAAATTATGTTCACTTGGGCTTGACACCTTTTTAACTATTTTAGATTAACTGTTACGTCACTGTCAAAATCAAGAGTGTAGTAATCTGTTTTGACAACACCGAGTTTTGTAAATTGCTGTTTTAGAGCGTCTGCTTTTGAACTTTCGGGTATCGGTAATAGTTTACCGTTATCGTCATATGCTTCAAATACATATCTTGCAGTATAGCTGTTAGTTTCGTAATTTACATCGGTGTATAATGTTGAGCTGAATTTATCGCCCGGTTCGGCATTTTCGCCGTTGTCATTTTGAAGAACAAACGCAGGATCATATGGAACAAAACCGTCTTTGTAATAATCAATGTCAATTTCACCGTCTGTAATTCTGATACCGGTTACAATCACTTTGCCATAGTCGTTAATTTTGTATTCAATAGGATATGTTCCGACACTGTTAAATATTGTATCGCAATCTTCTGTATTGTATGAGTATTTAACAGGTATGAATTTTAACTGTTTTGTATCCTTGTTTGCTTTAAGAAATTCAAGTGAATTTCGTGAACTTCCGTCACCATTTACACTTAAATCAGAGTTTAAAATATCAAGGCAAGTATCGTTTTCGTCATACAAAGCAAAACTGTCAATATTTGCGATGACATTATCAGGATCACCTGTTGATGGGGTTGAAATCACAAGCTGATTGCCGAATGGTGAAAATACGGCTTTTTCAACAGTAGCGTCGGAATTAGGCAATTTTAAATTTATGTCTTTTGTTATACTACTAACCTTGACTTTTGATTTGTCAATATCGGTTGAAATGTACCACACTGCGTTTTTATCGTCATCGGTTATACTGTCATATTGACCGTTCAACAATTTGGTAAATGCGACAGGAAAATTTTCTTCGGAAGTATCTGCTTTTGATATAAATGTAAACAATTCAAGATTGAATTTATTCGGAATATTATATCCTGACACATTGTATTTTTTCGCACATTTATATGTATGTTGGTCAACAAAATATCCGCTTTCGTGATTGTTGTTGCTTACGTCTGATAGCTTGCCGTTTATAACACATCGAATGTCTGCCGAAACATTTAAACTGTTGCTCCAAATAGGTGCGTTATTGTCAGAGCTATTGTAAAAAGGCTCATTTTCAGAAGTAACTGTATAAAATACATGAACAAAGTTATCATCAGCGGCTACGTTGTCGAGAGTAAGTGTGTAACCGTCCTTTGATATGCTTTTTCCGATTGAGTCGTTAAAATTTGCAAGCTGTTCAAGGCTTGTCATTTCGACAGCATTGTCATTTTGGAAATATGATATAATTTCGCCGATTTTACCGCTGATTGAATCAGCTGCAAATGCGGTTGTAACCGCAAGTGCGCATATAACGGCGGCAATTGATGTTATTTTTAAATATTTTCTTTTCATATAAATCTTCCTTTCTTCAGGAGAAACATTGATTTTGTTGTTTACGTTTTTCAGAATAATATCCGTACTCGGCATATTATGAGTATCTGAAATATCTAATTCTTTTTGTAATTTAGCTAAATGTTTATTCATCATTAGCCCTCCTTTTTATAATAGTGTTTTTTAATTTTTGTTTACCGCGATACAGTTTTGTTTTGACTGTCGACAGGGAAATATTCATTGCTTTTGAAATTGTTTTGATTTTTTCGTTGTAGTAATAATACCTGAAAAATATTTCACTGTCAGGCACGCCGAGTGATGTAATCAGTTCGGTTAAAAATTGACTGTTTTCTGCTTTTATTATATTGTCTTGAGGTGTTAAATCGCTTGATATAATTTGCTCATTCAGAACTTCATTTGAATGATATTTGCGAAGTTTATTCTTTGATGTGTTTCGGGCAATAGTTGCTAAATATGAACGCATATTGCCTTTGCTTTCATCAATATTTAAAGAGTTTTGCCATAAAAGAAAAAATGTATCGGAAACGATTTCTTCCATATCTTCTTTTGATAATTTACAGCCGACTGTATTATAAACAATCACGCTTATATACGGCGTGTATATTTTTATAATGTCATCTAAGCTGTTACGATTTCGCTTTTTGAGATTATGTAAAAGTTTTTGTTCATCAATCAAAATATAAGCCTCCTCTCGTTGTAAAAAATAGCACTATTTTTTGATGTGTACGCTATTATATACACAGAAAATATATAAAAAGTTTCAATATTATAAAAATTTATTTTACTGTATCATATTATGCAGGTGAAAAACAAGCAAAACATATGGCAAAATGCAAAGTAACGTGATATAATTAAATAAAAAAATAGGAGAATTAATATGGACAAACAAGAAATTTTCCCTGACGGAACTGTTATAGATAAGTGGTTTTACGATATAAAGATACCCGAATTAAGTGATTTGGGTAAGCAATATGTATTAACCGATTACAATATCCTTGATGACGGCAAGATACATACGAAAGAAATACAGAATTTGATTGACAGAGCATATGAAAACGGCGGCGGAGTGATAGTAGTTCCGAAAGGAACATATCTTACGGGTGCGTTGTTTTTCAAACAAGGGGTAAATCTTTATATTGAGGACGGCGGAGTGTTAAAGGGCAGTGATGATATTTACGATTATCCGATAATGCAAACTCGTATGGAGGGTGAAACGTGTCCGTATTTTGTTGCGTTGATTAATGCAGATAATGTTGACGGTTTTAAAATGTGCGGAAAAGGTACAATAGACGGAAACGGTTTGAAAGCGTGGAGAGCGTTTTGGCTAAGACGTAAATGGAATCCAAACTGTACCAACAAGGACGAGCAACGTCCAAGACTTGTTTACATATCAAACAGCAGTAATGTCACAATAGCCGATTTGCACTTGCAAAATTCGCACTATTGGACTACTCATATATACAAATGTCATCACGTCAAGTATATAAACTGCAATATATTTTCACCGGCAAAGCCGATTAAAGCACCGAGCACAGACGCTGTTGATATAGACGTGTGTACAGATGTTTTGGTTAAAAATTGCTATCTTGAAGTTAATGATGATTCAGTGGTGCTGAAAGGCGGAAAAGGTCCTTGGGCAGATAAATCACCCGAAAACGGCTCTAACGAACGTATTTTAATCGAAGATTGTACATACGGTTTCTGTCACGGTTGCCTAACTTGCGGTTCGGAATCTGTACATAATAAAAATATAATTTTAAGAAGAATAAATATTAAAGAGGGTAAAAATTTGTTGTGGCTTAAAATGCGTCCCGATACACCTCAGCATTATGAATATATCAGTGTTAAAGATATAAAAGGTAAAATTGACAGTTTTATCAACATAAACCCTTGGACGCAGTTTTACGATTTGAAAGACAGGAAAGATATACCGCTTTCTTATGCGGATAATGTTGTAATGAAAAACTGTGAATGTGAGTGCAATACATTTTTTGATGTTAAGACAGACGAAAGCCAATATATATTGTCAAATTTTACTTTTGAAAATTTACAGATTAAAGCAAAAATAAACGGCTTTAATGAAAATGCAATACAAAATGTGAAAATTAAAAATATAGATATTCAAAAACTTCTGTAACGTTGTGTTATAGAAGTTTTTCTGTTGTATCAGAAATAATTTTGTGGTATAATAAATCCCGATATGTAAATCAAAGGCAAAAACAATGGAGGGATACACAATGAACAAAGAAAATTTACATATATTCAGAGGAGAACTGGCACTTGCGTTGGCGGTTATAATCAACAGTTTCGGAGTTGTGCTTATGTTACATTCGGGTGCGGGGATTTCGGCTATATCAAGTGTTCCGTATGCGTTTTCAGAGGTTATTCCGAAAGTATCGCTCGGAACATGGACATATATTTTTCAAGGATTGCTTGTTTTGAGTTTAATGATACTTAGGAAAAAGTTTGTTCCGCAATATTTGTTCAGCTTTGTGGTGGGCTTTATATTCAGTGAATTGCTTGATGTACATAAAATGTGGATAGACATTTTACCGACCGATTTGGGTTGGTGCGTGTTATACTTTGTCGTAAGTTATTTCTTGCTTTGCATAGGCATAGCATTATCAAACAGATGTAAATTACCGATAATACCGACAGACCTTTTCCCGAGAGAGTTATCGGAGATTATAAACGTTTCATATTCAAAAGTCAAAATAATTTTTGACGTAACGTGTTTGGCAGTAACTGCCGGTATGACGCTTATATTTCTCGGACGTCTTGACGGATTGGGAATAGGAACTGTCCTTGCGGCGTTTACTATGGGTAAAACGGTCGGCATTATCGGCAATATGATGGATAAAAAGTTCAGATTTGTTTCGTTTTTATCTAAATAAATTATAAATAAGAACGCATATCAACGGTAAGTTCTTCTTCAATATTGATAAGTTTTTTAGTAATATCTTTTGACTTTTCATCGGCGGCTTTGTACTTGTTAAGATATTTGTGCAATGTTTTAACACCCATATTACAGCCGTCGGTGATAAGGTCGGCAATCGTATTATCCGAAGAATCGGCAGAAATTTTTATATTCGTTTTAAACCACGACATACCTTTAGCCATAGGATTAGGATCTTTGCCGTCGTCGTGGTATTTGTCAAGAAGTATTTGAATTTCATCTTGAAGTTGTTGGTGGTCTGATTTTGCTTTTTCAAGCATTTGCTTGAAATTACCGTTGTTTACATCACCGAGAACTTCTTCTATTGAATACACGCCCATTTTTATACCGGCGTCACATTCTCTTAAAAGTTTTACAGTATCTTGTTCTATCATAATATCACTCCTTTTGTGTATAGTAATAACCTTAAAAATGTATTTTATTCGGTAAATTGAGATATGATACATATATATTTTGGTAATATATCAAAATAATTTTAACTATGATGTTGAAATCGGTATGTTTTTGATATATAATGTATTATTGGTAAAATATACGACTTGGAGGAAACATTCTATTATGAAAAAAATAATATCGTTAATATCGGCATCATTGATTTGTGCGTCGGTGTCTGCACCTGTTATGGCGGCAGGCTGGCAGGAACAGTATCCGTGGGCAAAGGAAAGCGTTGAATATTGCTTGGAAAACAATATAATTTCAGGTGATGAAACAGGTGACCTGATGCTTGGCGGAAATCTTACAAGAGAGCAAATGGCAAAAATATTTACCGATACATTTGATTTGCAATCAAATTTGGCAGTTCAGTTTAATGATGTGGAAAAAAATAAGTGGTCATATAAATATGTACAGGCATTTCAAGATTATATGCCGAAAAAAGGCTCGTTATTTAACGGCGGTGAATATGTAACGCGTGAAGAATTTGCGGCGTCATTGGTAAAAGCAAGCGGTCAAAAGGCAGCTGACAGTTATACAATCACAAATTACAGCTTTAAAGACGCTCAAAGCGTTGATGACGCATATAAAAATTTTCTTGAAACCGCAGTAACAAATTTGTATATGCTTGGTGACAGCGGTAATATACGTCCGAAAGATTTGCTTACAAGAGCGGAGGCTTGTACGTTCCTTTACAGAGTGGTAAATCCTGCGGCAGACAAAACTTCAATCACAGGTAACGCACAGGTAACGGTTGAACAGGCACAGGCTTGGGCAAAGGCAAAAGGGGCACACCAAAGATTTATTGATATAGCACCGATTTATTGGTATTACGGAGAAGTTTTCGGAATCAGACCGGAAGTGATGTATGCACAAGCCGGCAAAGAAACAGCATACGGAAATTACGGCGGCGCTGTATTGCCTGAAATGAATAACTGGGCAGGCATAAAAATTAAAAAACCGACAGGTGACAAAACAGAGGATCACGAAACTTTTGCAACACCTGAGGACGGTGTAAGAGCACATTATAATCATATGGCTGCGTATGTCGGACTTGCACCAGTAGGAGAGCCGCACGACAGATATTATGTTGTAAAGAGTATAGCTTGGGCAGGTACGGTAAAGTATGTCGAGCAACTTGGCGGACGTTGGTGTCCTGATATTAATTACGGATATGACATAATGACAATGGTTGAAAATATGTTGAAATACTAAAATACAAGGAGTAATTTATGATACTGCTTAATGGAAGTAATATAAAGAAAATGTTTCTTGATGAAACGCTTTTTGACAGTGTATCGTTTAATGTTGACAGTAACGATAAAATCGGTTTTATCGGTGTAAACGGTGCGGGAAAATCAACCCTTTTTAAAATAATCACAGGTGATATGGATTATGATGAGGGTGAAATTTTTAAGAATAAAGGCTTGCGTGTCGGTTACCTTGATCAGTATTCCGTAAACGGCAGTGAAAAGAGTATATGGGAAGAAACTCTTACGGTGTTTGCCGATGTAATCGAAATGGAAAATCAGCTTGATGAAATTCGTTTCGATATAGAAAATAATAACGGCAATATCGACGAGCTTGTAAAACGTCAAACTTCTTTGCAGGAAGCATTTGCCGAACGTGATGGATTTTATTATAAATCAAAAGTTAAAAGCACACTTACGGGACTGGGCTTTTCGGAAGATGAATTTGACTTGTGTGTAGACAAATTGTCCGGCGGTCAAAAAACGCGTGTCGCACTCGGTAAAATTCTTTTGTCCGATGCAAATTTGTTGCTTTTGGACGAGCCGACAAACCATCTTGATATAGAGTCGGTTGAATGGCTTGAGGATTTCCTAAGAAATTATAGCGGTGCATTTATTGTAATATCGCACGACAGATATTTTCTTGACAGAGTTACGAACAAGACATTTGAACTTGAAAACGGTCGTTTCCGTTCGTATAACGGAAATTACAGTGCATATATGGCACAAAGGGAGATTGACAAAAAGACCGAACAGAGAAATTATGATAACACAATGCGTGAAATTCAGCGTCTTGAAAATGTTGTTGAGCAACAAAGACGTTGGGGCAGAGAGAAAAATATTAAAACCGCCGAAAGCAAAATGAAAGTTATCGAAAGACTTGAAAAAGATTTGAATGCACCTATGCAGTCGCCCGAAGAAATGGAGTTTACATTCAAGGCCTGTGCAGGCGGCGGACAAGACGTTGTGCAGACGGAAAGCTTGGGTATGGCATTTGATAATAACAGATTGTTTTCAAATGTTGATATGCTTATTAAAAAGGGTGAAAAGGTATTCCTTTTAGGTCCGAACGGCTGCGGTAAAACAACGTTGCTTAAAATTTTAATGGGCGATTATGAGCAGACGGAAGGCTCATATAAAATCGGTGCGAATATTCATATAGGATACTATGATCAAATTCAAGAAAATCTTAATATGGATAAAACAGTTATAGACGAGGTGTGGGATGAATATCCTAACCTTACTCAAACCCAAATCAGAAATGCACTTGCAGTATTTTTGTTTAAAGGTGAAGATGTGTTCAAGGAAATACATAAGTTGTCCGGTGGCGAGAGAGCTAGGGTTGAACTTGTAAAACTTATGCTTAAGAGTGTTAATCTGCTTATAATGGACGAACCTACAAACCATCTTGACATTGAATCGAGAGAGGCTCTTGAAAATGCACTTTCCGATTATGACGGTACTATGATAATGGTATCGCACGACAGATATTTTATAAATAAACTTGCTGACAGAATTTTGTATTTGACGCCAAACGGTGTTGAAAGTTACAGCGGTGATTACGACAGCTTTGTGGCACGCGAAACGATTAAGACAGAACAGAAAACAGAGTCGGCAGGTCATCTTGATTATAAGGAGCAAAAGCGTTTGGAGGCGGAAAAACGTAAAACGCTTAATCGCTTTGCAAAGGTTGAGGACGAAATATCAAATAAGGAATCGGAGGTTGAGGAACTTTCTAAAGAGCTTGAAAATTCCGATATTGCAACCGATTATGTCAAAGCAGGCGAGATAACCGATAAAATAACAGAATTGCAGGACAAAATCGAAAGCCTTATGGAAGAATGGGAACGCTTGCAAATGATAATAGAAGAAAGTGGGTATGACATATGAGAGCGGTTGTACAGAGAGTAACGAATGCTGATGTTAAAATTGACGGCAGAGTGAACGGAAAAATAGATGACGGCTTGCTTGTTCTTCTAGGTGTCGGCAACGGTGATACAGAAGAAGATATGAAGTATATCGCAGACAAGATTATAAAATTGCGTATTTTCAGTGATGAAAACGATAAGATGAATTTGAGCCTTGAAGATGTCGGTGGAAGTATGCTTGTTATATCACAATTTACTTTGTATGGCGATTGCTCACACGGCAGACGTCCGTATTTTGGCAATGCAATGGAGCCTGTCAGCGCAAATGAAATGTATGAAAAATTTGTTGCATATATCAGGGAACAAGGTATACATACCGAAACGGGCGAATTCGGTGCGGATATGAAAGTGTCGCTTACAAACGACGGACCTGTTACAATAATTTTGGAGAGCAAGAACTGAGGTTGTGATTATGCGAAGAAAAGAACGTGAAGTTACGGATTACAATAAAATGATTGAAATATTGAAATCGTGTGACTGCTGTCGTATAGGATTGGTGGACGATAAAGGTGCGTATATTGTTCCGATGAACTTCGGATATGAAGATAATAACGGCAAACTTACATTGTATTTTCACGGAGCGACAGAGGGGAAGAAGATTGATCTAATCAATAATCAACCCGAAATAAGTTTTGAAACAGATACGAAACATGAGCTTGTAACAAGTGATACTGCTTGCGGTCATTCGTATTTGTATCAAAGCATTATGGGTAGGGGACAGGTAAAAATAGTGGCAGACAGGGACACTAAAATTAAAGGACTTAATCAAATCATGCACCACTATACAGGTAAATCCGATTATGAATTTAACGAAAACGTGCTTGAACGCACGGTTGTCATAAAATTAGCTGTGACAGAATGGTCGTGCAAAGAACATTAAAACTTGTAAAAGCTATTGAAAACAGTGTCGATTAATGATATAATTAAAATAATATAATAAACGGAGGAAAGAAAATGCAGAATGAAACAGTAATTGTACTTGACTTCGGTGGTCAGTATAATCAGCTTATAGCCCGCAGAGTACGTGAGTGTAACGTATATTGCGAGGTTATGTCATACAAAAATTCTATCGAGAAGATTAAAGAAAAAAACCCGGTAGGTATCATTTTTACTGGCGGTCCGAACAGTGTGTATGACGAAAAATCACCACACTACGATACGGCAATTTTTGAACTTGGTATTCCTATTTTGGGTATTTGTTACGGCAGTCAGCTTATGGCATATACTCTTGGCGGTCACGTTGATACTGCTCCTGTAAGTGAGTATGGTAAGACGGAAATTACAACTTCTGAAAGTAAGTTGTTTGAAAATGTTGATAAAAATACAGTAGTTTGGATGAGCCATACGGATTATATCGATAAAATTCCGGAAGGTTTCAAGATTACTGCTTATTCTAACGATTGTCCGTGTGCGGCTTATGAAAATGAAGAAAAGAAATTGTATGCGGTACAGTATCACCCGGAAGTAAATCATTCTGTACAAGGTCAGCAGATGTTGAAGAATTTCTTGTTTAACGTTTGTGGCTGTAAGGGCGATTGGCTTATGTCCGATTTTGCCGAAAAATCAATTCAGGCTTTGCGTGAAAAGATTGGTGACGGTAAAGTTTTGTGTGCTCTTTCAGGCGGTGTGGATTCATCTGTTGCGGCAGTTATGCTTCATAAAGCGGTAGGCAAGCAGCTTACTTGTGTGTTCGTTGATAACGGACTTCTTCGTAAAAATGAGGGCGATGAAGTTGAAAATCTTTTCAGAAATCAGTTTGATATTAACCTTATCAGAGCAAATGCACAGGATAGATTTTTAGGTAAGCTTGAGGGCGTAAAAGAACCCGAAAAGAAACGTAAGATTATAGGTGAGGAATTTATTCGTGTGTTCGAGGCGGAAGCTAAGAAAATCGGTAAGGTTGATTATCTTGTTCAAGGTACAATTTATCCGGACATTATCGAAAGCGGTGCAGGTGATGCGGCTGTTATTAAGAGCCATCATAATGTAGGCGGACTTCCGGAACACGTTGATTTTAAAGAAATTGTTGAACCGCTTCGCGATTTGTTTAAGGATGAAGTGCGTCAGCTTGGTATCGAACTTGGTTTGCCTGAAAAATTCGTATGGCGTCAACCGTTCCCAGGACCGGGATTGGCTGTAAGAGTTATAGGCGAAATTACAGAAGATAAACTTGAAATTTTGCGTGACGCAGACGCTATATTCAGAGAAGAAATCGCAAATGCAGGTCTTGAAAGAGATATAAACCAGTATTTTGCCGTTATTACAGATATGCGTAGCGTCGGTGTTATGGGTGACGGCAGAACATATGATTATACTCTTGCTTTAAGAGCCGTAACCACAACCGACTTTATGACAGCTGATTGGGCAAGAATACCTTTCGATGTCCTAGAAAAAGCATCAAATCGTATCGTAAACGAAGTAAAACACGTTAATAGACTTGTCTATGATATAACTTCAAAACCACCCGCAACTATTGAGTGGGAATAAAACGAAAAATCCCCGAAATCCTTGTAAATACAGGGTTTTCGGGGTTTCTTTTTGTCTTTTGAGTGCGTTTTGAGTACAAAAGTTAATTACTCTCCATGTTTTTGCTAGATTCGAAGTATTCTTTTGCATCACTTGGTTTTAAGTCCCAATACTTAATTAACAAGTCAATAATTTTTTTGTCATCTACATTTGCTTCCATCATTGCACAAATTGCTCTGTGGATTCCACAAAAAAATTCATCTTCAACTGCTTCATCAACATGTTGTTGATATTTGCGTCTGAAGTTGTCAATAATTTCAGGACCTAAGTCGGAAAACTCCTTTTTTAAAACATCAAGTGCATTTTTATCATTAATCTTCATAATAACCCTCCTTGTAGACTAAATATCTGATGAAATTTTAACGGTGATACCGTTTTTTGAACCGAGCATAACGTTTGAACGCTGCAGTTCTAATTCAATCGCTTCTTTTGTCTCTTTTAAGCTATCTAAGACATTTAATGTTTCTTTATCAGGTGTGTCGCTATATTTAGCGGCACATTTTTCATATCCGTAATTTATCTTTTCCCAACGAAGTATATCTTTCAAAAGGTTTTCTTGTTTTAATCTACATAAAACGTCATCTGCGTTATATTCTGTATCTCCGGCATTTGCTTTAAAAAATTTTGTTATAAGAGGATTTATCTTAAAAGAAACAGTTTCCGGTTTATATTCATCATCTTCTTCTCTTTCACCATCAATTAATACAATATTAGCCTTGATAAGCATAATCATCAATCCCATAAAATCGCCAATAGTTTCAAGTCTTATATTATTTTCAAATCCGGTTATCGCAAAAGAACTGACACCGAGGGCTTCAGCAATTTTATCGATCTGCTCTGTTTGAGGTGTCATTTTGTTTGTTTCATACTTTCGTATAGATACAGGGTGTATACCGGAAAGTTCTGCAAGTTTTGCCTGGGTAATGCCTATACGAGATCTAAAATATTTGATTTTTTCACCTATTGTCATATATTATCAATCCTTTTTATAGTTTTCTCGCTACAATTATAACATAAATATAATCAAAAGTCCATACCTTTTGAAAAAATGTAAATATAAATAAAATAAAAAAATTTAAAAAACCTCTTGACAAAACGTAGCGAACACGCTATAATGGTAAATGTAGCGAATAGGCTACAATGAATCTAACGAGGTGAGACTACGATGAATGAAAACAGAATCTACATTACAGCGCCTGAAATGGCAGAAATGCTTGGTATATCCATCGGACACGCTTATAAGATTATAAGAAGCCTGAATGATGAGCTGAAAAAAGATGGATATATTGTAATCGCAGGTAAAGTTCCAAAGGATTATTTTAAAAAGCGCTGGTTTGGATACAGCGCATAAGGAGGTATGAAATTATGAAAGCACAAAAAGATGCAAAAACAGGGAAGTGGCTCATTCAGTTCCGATATACAAATTGGCAGGGTGAGCGAAAAAAAACAACTAAGCGAGGCTTTAACACAAAAAGAGACGCAGAAGAATGGGTTAGAAATTTCTTGATGTCACAGCAAGCAGATTTTAATATGAATTTTGAGGAGTTCGTTAAAATTTACAGAAATGATATCAATAACAGAAATCGAAGCTCAACTACGGAAACAAAGGACAATATTATTGACACAAAAATTTTGCCGTATTTTGCAAAGAAAAGCATGAACAGCATAACAGCGGCTGATATTCGCAGTTGGCAAAATGAAGTAATTGCTCTTAGGAAAAAGGACGGAACGCCTTATGCTGAAACGTATCTTCATACGATTAACAATCAACTTAAAGCTATTTTCAATTATGCGGTAACTTATTATGATTTGCAGAACAATCCGTGTAAGAAGGTTAGCAGCATGGGTAAAAAGCAGGCTTCTGAAATGAGGTTTTTAACGGTTGATGAATTTTCAAAATTTCTTGACGGTATTATGGATAAACAAAAATCATATGTTACCTTTATGACTTTGTTTTGGACAGGTATGCGATTAGGCGAAATGCTTGCTCTGACACCGGCAGATATTGATTTTGAAGACAAGACAATAAGAATCAATAAGACTTATAACACCAAAGAAAAGAAAAACGGTCCTACAAAAACATATGCCAGCACAAGAACAATATCAGTTCCCGATTTTTTACTTGCTGATATTAAAGACTATATGAATTCTGTATACGGTCTGACTAAACATGACAGATTGTTCCAGGTTACAAAATATTATATGGAACATGAAAAAGAGCGAGCGTTGAAAAACAGTGGAATTGAGCATATTCGAATACACGATTTAAGGCATTCGCATTGCGCTTTGCTTTTTGAAATGGGCATAGCTCCGCTTGAGGTGAAAGAAAGGTTAGGACATAAAAATATTGAAACAACCTTAAATGTTTATGCTCATGTTTATCCGGATAAGCAAAGAAAACTTTCAGACAAACTTGATAAGGTGTATAAGGAGGGGTTGCACAATGGCGACGAAGAATAAAAACAGGGTTCGTAACAGGATAATCAATTTCCGCGTAACACCGTCAGAGTATGAAGAAATACAGGCAAGAATTAAAGTTTGCGGTATGCCTAAGGGTGAATATTTTATACAATCCCTGCTGCATCAGAACATTTGTATTTCGGTCGGAAAATATCAAAGCGATAGGTTAAGCCTTGAATTTAAAAAGCTCAGAGAAGTGCTTGAAACGGTATCTGATATTGATGAAATGGTTGATATAGCAAATGAATGTAAGGCTTTACTTAATCAGTTGATTATCATTACAAAGGATAATCAGAAACTATCACAAGATGATTTTATAACAAAGAAAAAGCCCTAACGTATCTGCAAATACATTAAGGCAAGGAATGTGGTAAGTACCACTCCAACAATGGCATTTTACCACATTCCTGTTAAAATTTCAAGAGGAACTGAGGTGAAAAATTTGAGTAAGTTAAAATTAATTAATATGCAAGACATTGAAGTTGAAGATATTGAATGGCTGATTTATCCTTTCATACCTTATGGAAAGATTACAATAATTCAAGGCGATCCCGGTGAGGGGAAAACAACACTTGTACTGCAAATTATAGCAAGACTGACGAAAGGTGAGGCTATTATAAATGAAAAAGCGAAACAGCCTATAAACGTTATTTATCAGACAGCAGAAGACGGACTGGGCGATACCATAAAGCCTCGCCTGTTATCCGCAGACGCAGACTGTTCAAAAGTGCTTGTAATTGATGATAAAGATACACCGCTTACAATGCGCGATGTAAGGCTTGAACAGGCTATTGTTGAAACAAAAGCTAAGCTTGTAGTTTTAGATCCGATTCAAGGATTTTTAGGGGCTGATGTCGATATGCACAGAGCAAATAAAATCAGGCCGGTTATGAAGCACATAGCAGAACTTGCCGATAAGTATAAATGTGCAATCATCTTAATAGGACACATGAACAAATGTAGCATGGGAAAATCAACATACAGAGGACTGGGATCGATTGATTTTCAGGCGGCGGCAAGAAGCGTTTTGATTGTAGGAAGAATTAAAGATGAACCGGAAATCAGAGTTGTATGTCAAACAAAAAGTTCACTTGCTCCAGAAGCGAAATCTATTGCTTTCAGATTAAGTAAAGAGAATGGATTTGAATGGATAGGTGAATATGATGTTACGGCTGATGACTTGTTATCAGGAACTGCTAAAGGAACAAAAAAGCAAGCTGCAATTGATTTTCTTGAGGAGTTTGTTTTAAATGGTGCGAAACCTCAAACTGAAATAATGAAGCTTGCAAAAGAAAAAGGCTTTTCGGAAAAGACAGTAAGAAACGCAAAAGATGAACTAAAAATAAAGTCAATGCGCAAAAACAACCAATGGTATTTGAGTTTAAATTAATTGCAAGATGGTAAGATGCCCTATTGTATAGAAAATGGCATCTTGCCACCTTAAAAGATAGGACGTGATAAGATGAAACAGCTGCAAATAAGCGAAGCTTTGTTTGTGAAAATGATTAAATATTTTTACAGCGAAGAAATCGGATTTGACAATGAGGAAATATTCGATCTGGAGCGTGAAATCAAAAAAGAACTTCAGATGAAGTTAGATAGAATTACCATGCGGAGTTATTACACAAAATACAAAACCGCAGAAACGGAGCAGGAGCGTGAGGAAGCACGCAAGAAATATCTCGATGAAAAAGGAGTGCCGAAAAGCTTCCGGTGGTGATTTTCCATAAGAGATATTTACAGGAATGTGGCACATTCCTGTTTCGGTAATAAGGAATGAAATGACGATTTACCGATAGGCAAAACATGAAATTTCCGGGCAGGAATTTTATTGGTTTGCCATCTATGACGCGATAAGCGGAATACATATCGGCGCAAGCCGATAAGCCCTCTGCAAGAGCGCAAACAGTCGCAGACTGCCGGCATTTTTGTTGGCTTGCTGACAAAAGTGCTTTTGCGTTACTCTTGACAAGAGTAACAGAACCGAAACAAGCCGAAAAGAGGTGAAATTTTATGAAAAGAACGATCAGTGCAATGGTCGGAAAAGGCTCTATTACCCATAACAATAGAGATTTTATTGCAGAAAATGTTGATGGTGAAAGAACGAAAAATAACATCACATACTGCAATGAAAAAATTCAAGACGTATATCATGAACTGTTTGATGAAGCTCTTCAAAAGTACAACGAAAAACAAACCCGAAGCGACAGAGTGATTGCCGATTACTATGAAAAAATCAGAACAGGCAAACAGGAAAAACCGTTCCATGAGATCATACTTCAGATAGGTGATAAAGATACCATGGGCGCTGAAACCGAAAACGGTGAACTGGCAAAAAAGATACTTGATAGGTATATGCACGATTTTGAAAAACGAAATCCGAATCTTCGGGTATTCTCTGCTCATCTTCACATGGATGAAGCAACGCCGCATCTGCATATTGATTTTATTCCGTTCACGACAAACAGCAAACGCGGACTTGAAACGAGAGTGTCTTTAAAGAAAGCGTTGGAAGCGCAAGGCTTCATCGGCGGCAGCCGTTCCGATACGGAATGGAATCAGTGGGTTGCTTCTGAAAAAGAAGTTTTATCACAAATTATGCTTGAGCATGGTATTGAATGGGATCAAAAAAACACACACGAAAAGCATAAAACTGTGAGTGAATTTAAAAAAGAAAAACTCGCCGAAGAAGTCGAGAAGTTGGAAAATAAAAAGGATGAGCTTAAGGATCAAATGAAAACTTACAAAAACGCTGAAGAATACGCACTGGTAACTGTCCGAAAGATAAAAGGCGATGAGGATTTTGTATTAAAAGATCCGTCACCTTTAATGTCTGCAAAAACATACAAAACCAAATATGTCGAGCCACTCATAAAAAAGCTTTTGGAGATTGTGAAAAACTTTGCACGAAGATGTTATCGGGCAGAAAGGGCTGAATCAAAATCGGCGGAAGTTATTGCGAACCTAACTAAAGAAAATGACAATTATAAATCAAGGCTGTGGCACTTGAATTTGGAAAACAGCAAATTAAAAACACAGCTAAGAGATTACGATAAGATAAAATCATTTCTCGGTGTGGATAGGATTAAAGAGATTTTAAAGATTGCAGGAAAATCAAAATCGCATAATCGTTCGGAATTTGTAAAATGAAACTTTCCCTTAATTGCCTATACAGGAATGTGCCACATTCCTGTTCAGGTAGTTAGGGGCAAAATGAAAAGGAGGATTTAACCATGAAAGAAAAAATTATTGAAAACGGAATTGAGTATGTAAGACGCGGAGATTATTACTATCCAAATGTGGAAGTACCAAAGAAGCACCGCCAGCTCGGAGCGTACGGCAGGCTTCATAAAGAATTTATAAAAAATCACCGCAAAGGATTCTATTCATCTTTGATTCTGCAAGGAAAACTGGATGAATATCTCTACGAACTTAATCGTGAAGCTTATAGGATGCTGAATGAACTGATAGATTACTTTGCAGAAAACGAAGGCGTAACAGAAGAACTGAAGAAAGAAAACCAAATGGAGTGGGTAAGGAGAATGAATAATATTAAAGCACGAGCAGAAGAAATTGTTTTAGACGAGATCGTATATACTACACGGTAAAAATAATGAACTTTGAAAACAGGCTTTTCTGATTTTAACAAAAGGGAAAAGTCTGTTTTCGTCATTTTATATCAATAAAGATAAAATCTTCATGAGAAAAGCAGAAAATTTTAAAATAGTATTGCTTTTATTCCAGATTTAGAATATAATATTATTTATAATAGACAAGGAGTGTAAAATTATGGAACTGATGTCTGCAAGAGAAGCGGCTGCTAAATGGGGTATATCACAAAGGCGGGTGGCGGTTCTTTGTTCTGAAAATAGAATTGCAAATGCTGAAATGATAGGTAATATGTGGTTAATTCCCATGAATGCAAAAAAGCCTATTGATGCAAGAAGCACACGGTATAATAAGAATGACGAAAATTCCGTAAAACCTTTTTTGAAATGGGCCGGTGGAAAAGGACAGCTCATAAAGGAAATTGAAAAATATTATCCTTTTGAAAATGTTAAAATCAACAAATATGCTGAACCTTTTGTTGGCGGTGGTGCAGTGCTTTTTGATATCCTCAGTAAGTTTGATTTAGATGAAATATACATCAGCGATATTAACGCAGAACTTATCAACACTTATATTATTGTAAGAGATTATATAGATAAGCTTATTCATCTGCTTATAAGCTATCAAGAAGACTATGTTCCTCTTGATACTGATAACAGGAAGAAATATTATATTGCAAAGAGAGAAAGATTTAATGATATTAAAGTGAATGGCAATGAAGCGGATAATATTGAAAAAGCAGCACTTATGATATTTCTTAACAAGACTTGTTTTAATGGTCTTTACAGAGTGAACAGAAAAGGACTTTTTAATGTGCCTATGGGCGCATACAAAAATCCTCTTATTTGTGATGAAAAAAAACTTAGAGCAGTGTCGGAAAAATTGCAAAATGTTAAAATTGTTTGCGAAGATTATAAAAAATCTGATGACTTCATAGATGAGAACACTTTTGTATACTTTGATCCTCCATACAGACCGCTTACAGAAACATCAAATTTCACGGCATATACCGAGAATTTATTTGATGATGAAAAACAAATAGAACTTGCGAATTTTGTTGAAAGAATAAGTAACAAAGGTGCAATGGTTGTTGTCAGCAACTCAGATCCTAAAAATACAAACAAGGAAGACGAGTTCTTTGACAAAATTTATGCTATTCATAAAATAAAAAGAGTTGAAGCTACTCGTATGATAAATTGTAACAGCGATGCAAGAGGTAGGATAAAAGAGCTTCTAATATCGAATTTTTAAGGAGAATGATATGCGAAAAAATACAGAAATATCTTCTGAACAGTTCAAAGAGATAATTAATAATTTTTATAACTATTTTGAAAATGGATATGTATTCGAAGATTTCTTAAAATCCTATCTTGAAAAAATAGGATTGGATGAAGTTTATGTCACAAAGCGTTCAGATGATGGAGGAATAGATTTAACGGCGATACGTAAAGGTATTGGCGAATTTAATCAAGCCGATTCGGATAAATATTATATACAAGCTAAACGGTACAAACCAACAGCAAACATATCTCCGGAGAAAATAAGAGCCTTGAGAGGTTCATTTTCAAATGGTAAAGGAATATTTATTACGACTGCCAAGGTTTCTGATAAAGCTAAAATAGAAGCAAATGAACTAGATCCTCAAAGGCCTATACTTGTAGTTGATGGGAAAGATTTAATTATTAGCTGTATTGAAAATGAAATTGGTTTTGTATTTAATCCTCAATTCAGCAAATCTGCTATGGATGAATTTTTAAATAAAAATAGAGTTGGTATTGAAAATGAGCAATCACCCAATCAAATACAAATAGAAAAGCAAATTTCAAACAATGATATACGTGCGCGCATACTTCCTATACCAAGAGCTATTTTGGAACAACTAGACGGCGATATTTATGAGTATGATGTATGTTTTAATAACAGCTATACAAATAAATTAAAAATTGATAAAGGAAGAAGATATTTTGCGAGAGTTACAGAAGCGTATAAAAGATTTGGTTTAATTGCTGATGATGGTTCTTTTAAACCTACGAATGCTGTTTGGACATATTCTGATGGGAATATAAAAATTAAAATAAATTGAAGAGGTACATATCATGAGAGATTTTAATGCATGGTTGTCAACTTTTAGAGCAAGTATTGCTGATTATGGATATTATGTTGATTTTCCGAAAATCTATAAAAATGTAGAAAAAATCAAAGTTGAATTAAATATATTAAATTCACTTATTGGTTCAAAAAACATAGAAGAGGAATTTATACAGTTAGTCGGAAAATATCCGGAAACATTAAAGTGCATTCCTTTATTGCTTGCAGTAAGAACGAATGAGATTTATGCCATTGACGGGGATGGTGAATTTACTTATTCCTTTAAAGAGGCAAATCAAACGATAGAGCAATATTGCGTATTTATGAGAAAAACAGGGCTGTTTGAATTACTTGAAAAACACATAATAAATAATTTATATGATTATGCAACTGGTGTGGAAACGGGGTTGGATTCAAATGGCCGCAAAAATCGTGGCGGACATCTAATGGAAAATGTGGTTGAAGATTACATAAAAAAAGCTGGATTTATAAAAGATGAAAATTATTTTAAAGAGATGTATATTCATCAGATAACAGAAAAATGGGACATTGATTTATCCGCAATTTCCAATACCGGAAAAACAGAAAAAAGATTTGATTATGTTATAAAGACGGATAATCAAATTTATGTTATAGAAACAAATTGTTATACAAGCGGTGGTTCCAAGCTCAATGAAACTGCAAGAAGTTATAAACAGATATCTCAGGAAGTCGATACTATTGATGGTGTGACTTTTGTATGGTTTACGGATGGGGCCGGATGGACAAGCGCAAGACATAATCTTGAAGAAACATTTGACATCATGCCACACATATATAATATTAACGATTTGGAAAATGGAATAATTAAAGAGGTTTTTAAATAAGGGGGATATTAAAAATGCAGGGAGGATTGTTTATCGCACTATATGATGAACAAACATTGAAATTATATTTAAATAAAGGCGTTTATGGATTCCTAATGAAGCCTGTATTTACAGAAACCCCTTCAAGTCGAAGTAAACATTATGCAGTTTTAGCTGATTATGCTTGTAGCAGAGAGGGCACCGATGTATTCTTCTTTTTAAAACGAAAAATAGTCTATGGAGGAAAAATATATGGTAATAAGGATGCAGGCTCTTTTTATCTGAATGGTGAAAATAGCCCACTTGGTAAGAAAGCAAAAGCTCCTCTTTTTTGGGATGAATCATCTAGATATATACCGTCAGATAAAAAGGGTGTTTTTAGGGTGAATGGCAGTGATAAGGCTCAACCTTTTATACTGCAGTTTATTCAAAATAAAGATACTGGTAAATATATCATATCGGATGATTTGTATTTTGAGTTAGGAAAATATCCTTATCCATTACCGTCTAATAGTATGCAAGGTATGGGCTTTTGTACATTAACTCCAGGTGAAGTGTCAACTCTCCTTAAATTAATCAAAAATTCTTCTTTTTGCATTGATTATTCAACATGTGAAAATATTGAAAAAGGTACAGACGAAACATTATTTGATGAAAAATTAATCGACATTAAGGACAACTTTATAAATGAGGCACAATTAGAATTTACAATTCTTGCTTCCTTAAAGCCGTTTTATGATTTTTTGTCAGATGATTATATTTTATGTAGGCAAGTACCAATTTCCCCATTTAAGCCAATGGATATGGATAGGGCTGATATTTGCTTATATAGCATGGAAAATCCTATTAAAGATGGGACAATTCCTAATGTAGTAATAGAATTGAAAAGAGGCTGTGCTAATTTTCATGCTTATGAACAAGCTGTAAGGTATTTGAAATGGATTGATAGAATTACTACAGACGAAGAGTTTAGTAACGTACAAACATTTGTTATTGCAAATTCATTTAACAAAATTAGAAAAGAAAAAGTTGACACATGTTATGAAGATAAAATAAAAATTTTCTCTTTAGATAAATTTAAATTTGAACATCTTGTTTGATATTAACATTAACCGGAGACAGTAATATGGAAAATAAAAAAATTAAAAAATGGGAACCGGAAGACTTTGAACTTGAAATGACTACACATTGGTCGTTCCCTAAACGCGGTGATTGGGCAACACACGATGCAAAATGGCGCGGGAATTGGTCGCCGTACATTCCAAGGAATATCATACTCAGGTATTCCCAAGAAGGAGATCTGGTGTTGGATCAATTTGCAGGCGGCGGTACTACTCTTGTTGAAGCAAAACTTTTAAATAGAGATATAATCGGTGTTGATGTAAATGATGCAGCTCTCGACAGATGCAGAGAAAAAACAGATTTTGATTATGAGCCTGCAAAAGGTAAGGTATATATAAAAAAAGGAGATGCAAGAAACCTTGATTTTGTTCCTGATGAAAGCATAGATTTAATATGTACACATCCACCTTATGCTGATATTATTAAATATAGCGATGGCTTAAAAAATGATTTATCTCAGTTAAAAGTCAAGGATTTTTTTGAAGAAATGAAAAAGGTTGCATCAGAAAGCTACCGTGTGCTAAAAAAGGACAAGTTCTGTGCCATTCTAATGGGCGATACTCGGCAAAAAGGCTGTATGATTCCAATGTCATTTGATGTGATGAAAATATTTCAAGACGCAGGGTTTAAGCTGAAAGAGCTGATTATAAAAGAACAACATAACTGTAAAGCAACGGGATATTGGAAAACTAATAGTGTGAAATATAATTTTTTGTTGATAGCACATGAGTATTTGTTTGTGTTTAGAAAGTGAGATTATGTATGTTAAAAATAGCAGATTTAGAAATTAGTTGTTTTCGTTCTATATTAAACCTAAAGCTATGTATAGAAAGCGAACCTAATTTAATATCGATATGTGGGGAAAATAATGTTGGAAAAACAAATACATTAAGGGCAATTAATCTATTTTTTAATCCTGAAGATTATGAAATTTCAATGGATAGACCAACATTAAAACAGGCTCAAGGAGGAGCTAGAATAGATCCTAAAATCACAGTAACACTTTGTGATGATGAAAATGATGAATATTTTCAAATTACCCGTGATTTCAAATATTATAATATTCAAAATGAAAAGTTTCTATCGGGAGTTTCGTTTACCAAAAGAGGTACTTTGATTAACAAAAAAAGCAAAAAAACAATGACTTTTGCTGAAATAAAAAGCAAATTGGAATTAATAGAATTTAGATATATAGAATCCATAAATATAGACATACCTGACTTAATAGAGAAGTTAACAAATGATGCAATCGATGTAGAATATGAACAAAGTAGAATGACTAAAAGCAAGCAAGAATTAAAAAATGCTTATGTAAAGTATATAACTGGATTACAAGAAATTTTGGATGTTTTTTCAAATGATATATCTCGGATTTTTAATGAATTTAAAAGTAATTGGAATGTAACTTTTAAAGTCCCAAGCTCAGCTGATACATTTAGAGATTTGATTTCGGATGATGTTGAATTATTAATAGATGATAAAGGCTGTAGAGGGATAGAACAAAAAGGTTCTGGACTACAACGACTAGCGGTAATACTATTAAATTTTGAAATACTTAAAAGAATCAAGCATAAGAAGAGTTATATTCTATGTGTTGATGAACCAGATATTTTTCTACATGATGGATTGCAAAAAAAACTTATGGAATTTTTCAAAGAAAGTTCTGATAAAATGCAAATTTTTTACACTACTCATTCGAAGAATTTTATAAATCAGTATTCGATGAAAAATATAATACTATTAGGCTCTAAACATTATCCACAACATAGTGCACGTAAAAAAAGATACATAGATGTTGTCGAAACAATTTTTATAGATATAAGCACGAATGATGGGTATGATCAAATATGTGAGCATTTAGGAATAGAACAAAATACTTATAATGTGCTTAAAAAGAATAATATTTTGGTAGAAGGAGGATGTGATAAAAAGTATCTTGAACAACTTGGTGATTATTTTGGATTTAAGAAACCTAACATTATATCGGCAGATGGTGTGACTAATGTTGAAAAATATTTGGATTTTTATAATTCATATTATAAAGACAATACAACTGCCTACAAGCCGTGTGTTAAGGTATTATTTGACAATGATTTGGCAGGGCGTGATGTTTATTGCAAAATAAAAAAAGATAAATACACTTATATTAATGTCTGTCCAGTATTACTTTGTAACTTTAATAATACGAGCAATATGAATTTAACAAATAACACATGCAATCACGAAATTGAAGATTATGTATATCCTGAAATTATATGTTACTTAGTCAATAAACTTCTTCAAAAAAAATCATTTAACACTATTGATATTGGCAAAGTAACTGAAAAAATTATAAAGCCAGCTTATCAAAATAACGGTATTCTTTACACGATTGAATATGAAAAAAATGAACAAAATCAGGAGGAAGGGCATAAAATATCATTTGTATCAGCGAAAAAAGCAACAAACGATATTAAAAATGGTCTTGCTGGTATGTTTAATATACCGGGTGACAGAGCTATAATAGAACTCCTTGAACAATGTGATAGAAAATATCCATATGTAAAAAATTTTCTAAAAGAGATATTTACATTTGAATAAGCATTATTTCTGAGTACAATTTGAGTACAAAAACTTACGTAAACAAAATTACCACAAGAAAAACTGTGAAATGTGCGAAATAAAATCACAGTAAATAAATGAAAAACACCTTGAATAAAAAAGAGGAAGTCGAGTGGGAGTAGTTCCCTTTGGTTTAGATGTGCCGAAAAACCCAGTATTTATGTGCCTTTCGGGACTTGGCACTTTTTGAACAACCGCTTTTGCAACACTTTTGCAACACTTTTTTTCAAAAACGTGTTTTCGGGCAGATGAAATAGTCCCCATTGGCTTACAACTAAACCTAAAAATCGCATAATTTTTAAGGCTTTTGCCCTGTTTTGGGCAGAAGCCTTTTTTGCATATTTGATAAAATTTTCTCTTTAATATATCATCAAATCAGATAAAAACAGCGAGGTGGTTGCTTTGAAAGAACAGAAATATCATTTATATCTTTCCGATGATGAATACAGACAGACTATTCAGTCCCTTGTTCGCTTGAAGAACAACCTAATTTCACAAGGCAGATACACCGACGCAGTTGATGATGTTTTGTTCAAAGTCTTAAAAACAAAAAGAGCCTGCACCCGGAACAATCATATTCTTTGATTGGGAAAGCGACGGCATAACCGACCATACAGGTATCGTTGAAAAGTGCGAAAACGGAAATGTTTACACCATAGAGGGCAATTCGTCAGACACGTGCAGAACCAAAACATATCCGGTTGGAAGTTCAGTTATCTACGGATACGGCATTCCGGCATATTAAAAAAGATGGCTGCTCGTTTGAGTAGCCATCAAGTACATTATAGTTGAGAGATTCTATACCGGAATGTATCTGTTTGCCGTTATACTGCACCGCCGTTATCTTGCGTGCTTTCTTTGTAAATGAAAGGATTATGTACCGATTCTTGGCTTTGAATATTTGTTCAGAATATTGTTTATATAATATTTTGCCGTATCATCAAGATTTGCTGACAGCTTTTTAAGGAGTTTTTCCTCATCGTCTGATAAGTATAGCAATAGATTTTTACGACTTTCATCATTTATGAAAATTCCTCCAAACATTCCTCGCTTGGTATATATAGGTGCATATCGGTTTAGAAAATCGACATCTCTGAATATGGTATCTTTACTTACTGCAAAATAGTAGGCTAATTCTACCGCTGTTGTTTCTTTGCATTTATTAAGTAAAAACAGTATTTCAAGTCTGCGTTCAAATGCTGACAACTTGTCTTTCATTACCGACTGCACCTCCTTTCGCTTTCCATTGTACTGGAGTAACTATGCAGTTTTTTCTGGTTTTCAAAAAATATTTTCATAAAATCGCCCTTTCGTGTAAATTTCGTTAAAATTGCACAAAAGAGCGTGGCGGCGCACGGCTATGTTTACTAATAAATTTCAAACAAAAACAGCCAAACTTGCCCGTTCTAAAAATACGGGTAAATTTGGCTGTACGGTATGAGTGTGTTTTTGCTCCACCATCTGAGTCCGAATTATTATTCTTTCTGCTGCTTGCCTTGTGTTGATGAGAGCGATTTCTTCTAATATATACAAATATAATTGGTGTTGGACAACGACACATTATATATCACTCCTAACCGCACGGCAACTCACTTTATAAAAGCGGATACCATATATGCGTGCAAGATTGCCACGCCAAATGTATTTAGTTATATTGAATTTATTTCATTGTTGCAAAAAGTCAAAAAAGACCATAGAATTACTGTAAATTCTACGGCCTTAATATTGGTTTTTGCTTGTTATTTACTTTTTTATATCTTTTTTTTATAATCAACACCTGCGGATATGTCAGCACAGATTATAGTTTTAGCAAGGCTTTCTTTTTGATCTCAAATACATTATTTTGTTCCAAATGCCATAATAGCCGTTCCTGATCCTATCTCGATAGTTTTGATAAATGATATGTAATTTGAGAAATATAATCCGGCTCGACATATGATGAAGCATCCAATAACAGTTTATCAACCGAAGTTCCTAATGCATCAGCTATATTAACCAATGTATCAATTTTTATATTGATTTTTCCTCTTTCAATTTTTGAAAGATGTTTCTCCGATATGTTAGATAATTCGGCTAATTTTTCTTGGGTAAAACCTCGCTGTTCTCTATAATTACGAATGTTATCACCCAATTTTTCGTAATCCATATTTGTAGTATCACTCCTAACATAATTATACTAGTGCTTTGCTGTTTTTTTTTACTGCTCCAATGATTAATTTAGTAATCACGCAGGATAATACTACCCACATAAATAAAAATAGAGCTACACACATTTATATGGTGTAGCCCTAATAAACTTTTGATTATTATGGAATGTATGGATTTGGATTAAATAAAAGTATAATCAAATCTATCAATATTTTAGCTTAAAAAGTTCATAGTAATAAAAACAAGCTTTTCAATATCTATTGTATAAAAGTTATATATTGTTTACATTACTTTCAATATAATAATTAAATCTTCTATGTCAATCAAGCCGTTACCATCTAAATCGCAATGTTTAAAATCGTTCCAATCAATAGATTTTTCACCCATTCGATAAAATTTTTGGCAATATGTAATATCAAGAAGATCAACTACTCCGTCAGCGTTTACATCACAGCTTGACTTTTTAGTGACATTTGTATTTGCGCTTTCGGCGGTAATCTTAGTTGTAAAGTAAACTGCTTTTCCGTTTTTATCATATCCTGCTGCCGAAACATCAACAAGCCTTATTCCGACCGTCATATCGTTAAGAATTTCTTTGAATTGAACCTCAGCTGCATCGAAAAGCTCATTTTTGGTTAAGCTTCCGCCCGCACCGTTTTGCAGATAGGACAGTGCTATTGTTGCGGTGTTATCATTGTTCCATTTAATTCCAAGGGGAGTAAAACCGTTCTTACCGATTAGGCTTTCAAATTGCAAAGCATCATCTTTTTGAAATGTAAATGATACGGTAGCCACCTTTTTAATATTTCCAAGCTGAAATCTAAAAGGAATTATATTCCCTGTAAGAGTATTTTTCTTTACGCTAACCGCCGCTGCGATCGGAAGTGTTTCAGCTTGCTTTTCATTGACGGTAATATCACAGCTTGCTTTTATTCCGTTTACTGTTTGAGCTGTAATCACCGCATTTCCTGTCTTTTTTGCCGTGACTTTTCCGCTTGCTGATATTTGTGCAACATCGGTGTCGGATATGCTCCAAGTGACAGTTTTGTTTGATGCATTTTGGGGCATAATCTCAGCGTTCAGCATTGCACTTTCGCCCTCGGTTAAAACAAGTGCGGACTTGTCAAGTGTTACCGATTGCGGATATATCACCTCGGCTGCGGAAAGCGAATAATAATCAGAAATATAAGTATTTCCGGCATAATCAATCAGTGCAATTTTCGCCTGTGTCAGTCCTTTAAATCCGGAGGTAGATAAATCAAAAGTGATTTCCGATGTTGCATCTGACGATACGGCATCGGGTTCTATCCATTTGGTAATCGGCTCATTTCCCGTTGCGGTTGCACACACTCCTTGAATAAAGTGATTGTCATGGACGGTTACAATCCACTTTGTCCCCTCAATACGGCTTGAAATTACCTCCGGCGGCACACTGTCAATCACAATCGGAAAAGCTTTTGTTTCTTCGTGTTGTCCAAGTGTTGCCGTTATTTTATAAACATAATTTCCATCATCGAGAGGAGTGTTCCATACATCAAACGGCGCCCAGCCCTTTGCTGCCATTGGTGTGTAATAGCCTTCGGAGGAATGATAGCTTTTTGAAACCTTTGTCGAGCTTTCGCTGTAAACGGTATTCCCCTCGGAATCGTCTACCGAAAATGTCAGTTTATCGGCATTTCTGAGGAGTGAAACGGCAGCGGTCACATTTTTGCCGGTTTCGCTGCCCTTTATCGCAATTTTATTTGCGTTATATTCTGTCGCTCCGTCGACATAGTAATTATGACCGAGAATATATCCGCCGCCATCACTGTTTCTGAACTGTCCGATTTGTGTTTCGCAGATTGAAGCAGGTTCATCATCATAAATATCCGAATCAAATATGTTAAGCGCTTGCCAATCTCCAAAAAAGCCCATAAACGGATAAGAAAGTGATACTTCATCATTTTGTATCGGAGTCATCGTCACAAATCCCTCAATATAAATTCCGTTTGGAAATTGAGCTTTGAGATTTGCCTTTCCTTTTTCCGTCAATTCAATTTTGACATTGACCGGAGTTTCTCCGTTTGGATCAACTGTGATTTTTTTCGGAATTGTTACGGAAACCTCATCGTCCGAAAGCTTTCTTGCCTTTTGCGCCATATAAACGACACCGTTTTCCGAAACCGTATCTTCCGTCAAAACGGTTATTGTTGGCTCATATTGAACCGTATCATCGCCAATAGATACTGCTTTGAAATCAAAGCTGAAATTTCCGCTTTCATTATATCCGATTTCTGCTTTCGGTTTTGTATTATCCGAATTTAAAAGAAAAACATCGGTTTTTACCGCATTTTGTAGTTGTACAAGACCCGCACCTTGTTTTCTCGGTGAGTACGGAATACCGTTTTCGTCCCGAACGGGAACTGCCGTACTCATCATCAGTGCATTAAAAAGACTCGTTCTTTGCTCGGCTGTCATATTTATTCCGTCACGATTTTCCGAAATGTATTGTTGCATAACCGCTGCCGCACCTGCCATATGCGGTGACGCCATTGATGTACCGCTCATATTCCCGTAAAGTCCGTTCGGAAGCGTTGAGTAAATATCTCCGCCGGGGGCAGTGATTTCGGGTTTCAATTTTAAGTCGGAAGTAACACCCCAAGAAGAAAAATCACTCATTTTTCCGCTGTAATTATCTTTGAATGTGTCAACATAATCTTCGCTTACTGAAAGTTTTTTATCGGGCTGTCCGCAAAGATATTCACCGTCGGCTTTGCTGATAAATACGCAAGGTATTTTGTTATCGGTGGACATATTTATAAGCGCACCGTCAACATTATCATAAATGATGGCGGCAATCGCACCGGCATTTTTTGCATTACTTTCCTTTTGAGCAAATGTCAGAACTTCCCCGTTTTCTTCACCGGCACGCTGAATCAGAGCAATTTTACCTTTAAGGTTTTTGTCTGAAAAATCTGTTGTAGCACCGATGCCGCAATCGACATATTCAAATGTGCCGGAAAGAGATATAAGCCGGTCGCTTTCTTTTTCTGCTGTGTCATTATAACGAATTTTTCTGCCATTTGAAAGCAGATAGATGGATGTCGTTTCAATATTGTTCATACTCGCAACCGAAAGAGCGGCTTCATAGGTTGATGGTGAGGCTACCACACCGTTATCGGGTTCTGTCGCTTTCGGCAAATCGTTTCCGGCTGCATTCTCATATGTTGAGCTGTATTCGTTTCCGGCTGCACAGTATAAAGCTATTCCTGAATTTTTTACACGATTATAAACTTCACGCATAGATTTATATGCACTTTCGGAAAAGCCTGCCGTTGAGCCAAGGCTCATATTTATAACATCAACGCCGAATTTAACCGAATCGTCAAGCGCTGCCAGAATATCGTCATCATATGCACCGCCGGACGAGTCGCCGAACACCTTCATTATAAACAGCTGTGCGTCCGGTGCGACACCCTCGACCACACCGCCGCTGTTTGCACCGACAATTCCAGCAACGTGCGTTCCGTGCGATTCACCACCGGAAACATTGGTGTCAACATCGGCATAATCATATGCGTATGGGATTTTATCGTTGATATAGACCTTTGAAACATTCAACTTTCCAATCGTCATTTTATTGTTTTTTATAACGCTTTCAATATTCTCTTTGGAATATTTCGGACTGTTCACTGATGAAAATGCCGGGTGCGATAAGTCAAGTCCGGTATCGAGAATTGCTACGGCACTGTTTTTGCCCGTAAAACCCAAATCGCCGACAATATCGCCTCCTATTGCAGATACTCCGCCGCTTGAATATGTGTCTATCGGTTCAGGCAAAGAGTAAAATTCTGCAACAAATGCGTCTTTTACACCGTCGGTTTGTTTGATAGCATCCAAGTCCGCAACATTCGCTTCAACAGCTAAACCGTTCATAATTGTAGAATATTCACGCTTAACAGTAAAATCCATACCGCTTTGAACAAGGCTTTTTTTGACAGACTTGCGATTCTGCTCAAGCTTTTGCTCTATCTCTTTTGCTTCTTTTGATGAAAAAAAATCCGAAACAGTAGAATATGTATTGATTTTTTCACTGTAAGAAAGCAAAGGCGAGTCCTCAAGTTCAATAATAATACGAGTGTTTTTATTCTCATCACTCTTGCTGATACAATTTGACGGCGGAACAAAAATGTCATTAGTTTCGGCAAATACAGCTGAATTTGAAATTATAAAAAACGCCGAAATAAATGCTGAAATCGTGCGTTTGAAAAATTTATTATTCATTTTATTTTTTTAAAACCCTTTCGTAAATAATTGGCGTTATTTACGGTTAGTGACGACTAACTATAAATAATATATCACAAATGTTTCGATTTGTAAAGTATCTACAAATATTTTTTTCAGTATTGACAAATTAAATTTGTTGTGATACATTTTATTTTGTTAATTATGGTGTGACGACCGAACAAAAGAGCCGAGAACAGGGCTCTTTTTAAAAATACTACGGTTAGTTAAGACAAACCGCAAATGAGGAGTGATGTACGAAATATTTATTTTTTTTTACAGGCAAGTTAGTTAAAACTAATCTAATAATCAACTAAAGCAGTGAGGTGATCAAGTGAACTTACGCAAAAAAATAATCGGAGCAATTGTAACTGTGTTGATTGTAATAACAAACATTGCTGTCTTTGCACAGACAGAGAAAAAAACGCAAACCGCATTATCGGTTGAACCAAAACGCACCGAAGCAGGGATAGAGTATAATTTATACTTAGAAAACACGAACTGTTTAAGTACGCTTTTCTTTGAGATGAATTTTGACGGTAAAAATGTCGGAAAAGCAACTCTTGAAAAAAACGAATGCTTTGACATATTGCATACAACTTGGAATACCGACAACAGGATTTCTGTAAAAGGATACCTCGGAAGAACCGGTAATAAAATGGGGTTTTCGTCAAACGAAAGAATTAAGGTTGCGAAAATCGTCATTTCGATTGATGTTTCCTCAACCGGGGAGTTTATTGCGGATATATCAAATGTGATATGTGCCGGAATTACCGAAACAGACGGTACTGCGGTAAAAGGAGAAGTAAAAGTTTACGAAACAAGTATAAAATATGCGGTAAATGAGTGCAGCGTTTTAGATTTTACTCAAAATGCTGTTGATATTCTTTCTTCTAAAGCTCAAAATGTCGATGTGATTTTTGCGGCATATGACGAAAACGGCAAATTGGTAAGTTCTCACAAAGAAAATGTTGCATTACAGCAAGGTAAAAATAAACTTGATGTCAGCGGAATTGATTTCACTAATTCCGACTCTATATCAGTTATGGTATGGGATAGTATGATATCAATGCGTCCGCTTGCGGATAAAGCAACGATAAATAAATAGAATGGAGATTATGCGATGAAAAATTTATTCAAAAAAACAATGATAACGATGTGTTCGGCGGTGATGCTGATGGGAATCGGCGCGGTCAGCGCCAATGCTGCCACTACAACGGTCGGAGATTTTACGGTTGATCGCTCAAAATCCAGCTACTCCTCGCCGTATGTGGTAAGCATTTCGGCATATAACGGCGAAGGCGGCAAAATCACTTTGCCGACAACCGCAGAAATCAACGGGAAGGAATATCAGATAACCTCTGTCGGCAATGCATTTGAGGGAAACGAAAGTATTACCGGCGTCACGATTCCGGACGGATATACGGAAATAGGACTCAGTGCGTTCAAGGATTGTACGGGACTGCAAAGCGTTGAAATCCCCGGATCTGTGGATATGATTTCAACAAACGCATTTTCCGGCTGCACAGCACTTAATACCGTAAATTTTGACGATGATACGGCAGCGTCGCTTACGATCAATTTAGGCGCATTTTCAAATTGTACCGCACTCACCTCTATTGAACTTCCGGCAAGACTCAGCTCGACAAGATACAATTTTCTGTACGGCTGCGATGCATTGACATCAATCACAATGAAAGACGGTGCGCAAAAGTTTGCCACTGTTGATAATGTACTTTACAATGTCAGCGATGATGAGGCGGTAATGGTTGTATATCCCGGCGGAAAACCGGAAACGGAATACACCATTCCGACAGAAGTGAACGGAAAAGCAGTAACTTCCACTGCAATGCACCTTTTCAGAAACAACTCTGTTTTGAAAAAAGTTACCGTTCCGGCAAGCATTACAAGCTTGGGTGGCTACACATTTAACGGAATGAAAGCCATTGAGGAAATTGTCCTTGAGCATGAAACAGCTCCGTCAATCGGCTCGGAAATTTGCACCGAGATGAATACCGGCAGCAAGGTCATTGTGAAAAACGAAGAAGTTGCAAAGATTTTTGAATCCACATCTGCATATACCAAATATTATACACCCGAAAAAACAACTATAACTGTTGCGGGGCAAACTCCTGAAGTCAAGACGGTTTCCACAAGCTTTTCTGTTTCGGCAGAGCCGGAAATAAAGGGTGGAAAAGCGGTTTACAGCATTTATTTTGATAACGCCGAAAATGTGAATACGGTTCTTTTAAAGGTGTCATTCGATGCGGCACAGGTTAGTGAAGGTACGGTTACGGTTGCAAATGACAAATTCACAAGCGGAACATCAAACTGGACAGAAGAAAACGGAAAACTTATCTTAAAGGCATATGTCGGAATTACCGGAAATGTTTCGGGATTTTCTTCAGCAGAAAAAACAAAGCTTGCAGAAATTGCCGTTCCTTTAAAAGCCAATGCAAAGGGAAATATCACTGCAAAAATAACCGATGCGAAAGCGGCAGGCGTTGTCGGTGAAGATGAGTCGGCAATGAACGGTACAGTCACAATGGGCACATCATCGGCAAACGTATTTGTTCCGAATTATGATGTAAATAGCAACGGTACGGTCGATATTATTGATATTACCGAGGCGCAAAGATACTATCAGGTAGCATCATCGGATGAAACTTGGGCAAAAGCAAAAGCAATGGATGTAAACGGCGACAACAAGGTTGACATTCAGGACTACATAGACATATTCAATCATTTAAGCGATTTCTAAAAAGGAGTATATATGAAGAATAAAATTTTTAACAGATTATCTTCTCTTGTAGTGATTGCGGCTATGCTGATGGGATTTACCGTCAGCGTATCTGCCGGCAATGACGGACTGATTGGTGCAAATATCAAAGACGGTCAGCTCCTCGGTTATTTCGGAGACGGCGGAGATATAAAAATTCCCGATACCGTCACCATTATTGCGGGAGAGGCATTTTTAAATAACGATAATATCACAAGCGTAACAATTCCAGGCAGCGTACAGGTAATCGGCTACCATGCATTTGACAGCTGCACCGAATTGGAACGGGTCATATTTGAAGACCCGACAGACGGAGCCGATTTGATTATCCGATTGGATGCTTTTGCAAATTGCCCGAAACTTACGGAATGTGAAATCCCCGCAGTGGCAAGCTATGTGACGGCGAATGTATTCAAAGGTTGCAGCAGTATGGAAAAAATAAAGGTACATCCGCAAAACCCGTATTATTTTACGGACGATAATGGCGTTATGTTCGGACCGCGGGTCAATGAGGGTGAGCCGCAGTATGACGATCCGAATTTGACATTGACGGCTTATCCGAGCGGTAGAGAGGGATTATACAGTATTCCCGAAAGCGTTCAAGGAAGAACCGTCGACCGCATTTGGTCAGGGGCATTCAAAAATGCCGAAAAGCTGACGGATATAGAGATTCCCGAAACCGTAAAAATCATCGGTGGCAACGCTTTTGAGCATTCGGGATTAACCGATGTAACAGTACCCGATACGGTAGAGTCGCTGGGTTCCGGGGCATTTGAAGATTGCACAAAGCTTACGCATATTCAGTTGCCGAAAAATCTGACAAGCATACCGCACAGCATTTTCAAAGGCTGTACAAGCCTTTCGTCAATCGAGTTCCCGCAAGCGGCGACCAATATTGAAATGTATGCATTTGCCGATTGCAAATCGCTTACAAATCTAATTCTTCCGGACGGCCTTGTGAATATTACACTGGCGGCATTTGAGGGATGCACCAATCTGCAAAGAGTGGTGATTCCGGCAAGTGTCACGGGATTTCCGAATGATGATACGCTCGGAGCTTATGATATGTTCCCCGACAGTCCGAAAAGCCTTGTTGTATATGTAGAGAAAGGCTCAAACGGAGAGCGATGGGCGGTGAATAATGTTGCCGACTGGGGTTATCAATACAAAATTCTTGACAGTGTATCCAATCTTGACGGTGTTGATTTCGGAAGCTTTTACTTAATCAATCTCGACAAAAAAGTCAGGGTTGAGGGAAAGTTTTCAATCAATTCGCAGCTTGTTGTGAATGAGATAAATTCGGGCAACGAATATGATGCATTTCAGGCAAAATCGGAAAACGGAATTTTGAAAGTATATGAAGTATCCGCAACCCACGAAAGCGATACCTATACAATCAGTGTCGGACTTCCGGACGGCTGCTCCAAAAATGCAAAGCTGTATTATTATGAAAACGGCGAGGCGGTGGAATTTTCATCATCGCAAGTAAGCAAGACCTTTACCGTACAGACGGACAGTTTGGGATATTTTGCAGTAATTGATTCTTCAATATCCGGCGGAGAAGATCACAAAGTAACGAAAGTAACGCTGAACAAAACCACCGCAGCTATGAAAAAGGGCGACAAACTACAATTATCGGCAACGGTACTGCCACAAACGGCAACGAATAAATCAATTCGTTGGGAAAGCTCAGACAACACGGTAGCGACCGTTGACAGCAAGGGCGTTATAACTGCCGTTTCGGCAGGTAGTGCAAAAATCACGGCAACGGCAGTGAACGGTGTAAATGCTACTTGCACAATCTCCGTTACGGATTCCGAAACCCCAAAACCGGCAGAGGAAAAAATCGAAACCAAAGTATCGCTTAAAGCGGATAAAGCGGTTTCCGAAAAAGGAAAATCGTATTTCACGCTTGCACTTTCCGAATCGTCAAGGATTGCAAATATTCAAATTACTTTTGAAACATCAACCAATGATGTAACAGTCAGCGGAATTAACGGATTTACCGTCATTGGCGACGCAGAGGACGGCAAAGTGGTTTTGGGTTATCTCAATGCAAACGGCGAACTGTTTTCCTCGGCTCAGTCCGCAGATATTGCAAAAATTACGGTCAACGCCGAAAATGCAACACTGAAAATCACCGATGTCAAGGTATCGGGTTGGGACACCGATAAAACCGTAAAATACGGCAAAGTGAACGGAATCGACCCATCCGAGGCAACCTTTACGGATGCACTTTCCTATGACGTAAATCAAGACGGAACGATTGATCTTTTGGATATTACCGAAGCACAGCGTTACTATCGTGCAGATAAGAACAGTTCAAACTGGAATGATGCATCAAAATGCGATTTCAACGATGACGGCAGAATCGACATCGAGGATTATATGGAAATTTGGCTGAATTTTACAAAATAATGACGCATGATACAGGGCTGTATTCTACTATAGCCCTGTCATTTAAGTAGGAGGATATTATGAACAAAATAGCAAAAAAACTGTTTTCGGCTGCTGTGATTGTTTGTTTGAGTATTTCGTCTGTTGCTGCCTATGCGGCACAAATCACGCCCTCAAGCACAAGCATCACGCTCGGTAAAAACGATAAAGAAATTTCGTTTGATATTTTTTTAGAAGCTGACAGTGCATATGCAGGGGCGGAATTTGGTATTAAACCATCACAAAGCGATGTAGAATTTAAATCACTTGTCTTGTCAGATGAATTGCAGAATGAGTCAAAGGTACAGACTATAAAAGACGGATGTCTGTATTTCGGATTTTTTTCAAACACCAACAAATACAGCACCGAAAAAAAGAAAATAGCTACATTAAACTATACTTACAGTGGCAGCGGAATAAGGACAATTTCCTTAGTTGAATCAAAAATTGTAATAGTTGATGAAACAGGTAAAACAAACGGAGATACCTCATCAAGCCCGTTTACCGTTTCAATAACCCGACAAGGAACATCCGGCGGCGGTGGTGGCAGTTCTTCAAGTGGAGGAAGTATAAAGAAACCGGATATAACCATACCCATTCCTGACACGTCAAAAACCTATTCAGACAAAAAATTTACGGATATAAACGGTCATTGGGCGGAAAACGATATTTACAGCGGCGTAAAGAACGGCTTGTTCGCAGGCATATCGGATACGATTTTCGATCCCGACGGAACTGTTACAAGAGCAATGGCGGTTACCGTACTCGGAAGATTTTCAAAAGATGAAATTGTGGCTTCCAATACGGAATTTACCGATGTGACGACAGAAAAATACTATGCAAACTATGTTTCATGGGGTGCGGAAAACGGTGTTGTAAAAGGTATTTCCGAAACAGAATTTGCCCCCGAAAGTGCAGTTACTCGTGAACAGATGTCGGCAATGATTATACGGTATCTGAATTACGAAGAGATCCCTTTACCGACCGGCAGCGAGAAAATAAAAGAACATAGCGATTATGAGCAAATTTCTAATTACGCAAAAGAAGATATGGCAATCTGTTATGAAATGGGACTGATAAAGGGACACGACAGCGGACTTATCGAACCAAACGGAAATTTAACCCGTGCGCAGCTTGCTTCGATTATGGCAAGAATTTCAACTTATTTTAAAAATACAAAATAAAATTTAATAAAACTCTTGACAAAATGATATAACACTGTTATTATGAATATAACAGTGTTATATTTTGCTTTGCGGAGGATTGAAAATGAATAGAAACGAAAATAATACGCTTGATGATATTCTGTCGGCTGCAAAAGCTGAATTTTCCGAAAAAGGCTTTCAATCGGCATCACTGCGCAGAATCGTAAAAAATGCCGGCGTGACAACGGGTGCATTTTACGGTTATTTTAAGAGCAAAGAGGAATTGTTTGACGCACTTGTCGGCGAGCAATACGACACGCTTATGGGTATGTTTTGCGAAACGCAAAGCGCTTTTACAAAGCTCTCGCCGCAGGAACAGGCGAAGCAAATGGGCGAGCTTTCCGGCGAGGGAATGATAAAAATGATGGATTATTGCTATGCCAATAAAGATGAATTCAAGCTTATTCTCTGCTCCTCCGACGGCACAAAATATGAAAATATAATTCACGATATGGCGGAAATTGAGGTCGATGCCACGCATAAGTTTGCAAAAACAATGGAACAACTCGGCTATCCGAAATACAATGTTGACAAAACGCTTGAACATATATTGGCAAGCGGATTGTTTTCGGCATTTTTTGAAGTGATTATTCACGATATTCCGCACGAAAATGCGGCAGAATATCTTGAGGAGCTCAAAGCGTTCTATACTGCCGGCTGGAAAAAATTATGGGATTTTAATCCCTATATTTTTTGAATATATGTTAGGTTAAACTAACTATAAGACAACATAAAACAAATCAATGCAAGGAGGAATTGTTTTGAAAAAACAATCAAATTTATCACGGCTTTTATCTTATGCCGGCGGACACAAGTATTTTACTTATGTTTCGTGGATTTTATCTGCCGTAAGCGCACTGACTGCACTTGTGCCATTTTGGTACATTTGGAAAATTATCAACGAGGTATTGAAAGCCTCGCCGAATTTCGGCAGTGCGCAAAATCTTACGCATTACGGCATAATGGCAATGGCTTATGCTATTATATCGTATTTAATCTATATCGGCGCACTGCTCTGCTCGCACCTTGCGGCATTTCGCATTGCGGCAAATATGCGTATTGACATAACCGAGCATATTGCAAAGCTCCCTATCGGCTTTACCGATAGCTTCGGCAGCGGCAAGCTGCGAAAAATCATAAACGATTCCACTGCGGCGACCGAAAACTATCTTGCACATCAGTTGCCGGATAAATATGCGGCAATGGCGACACCTGTCGGACTGCTTGCACTGTTGCTTGTTTTTGATTGGCGGCTCGGACTTTTGAGCTTGGTGCCTGTTGCTGTTGGATTTGCAGTTATGTCTGCAATGACGGGAAAGCGAATGGAAGAAAAAATGCGGCAGTACGGCAATGCGCTTGCGTCAATGTCTAATGAGGCGGTTGAATATGTGAGAGGTATTCCTGTTGTGAAAACATTTGGTCAATCGGTATTTTCTTTAAAAAAATTCAAAGCCACGATTGACGAATACAAGAAGTGGGTTCTTGCGTACACAAAAGATATGCGGCTGCCGATGATGCTATACACTTTGGCGATAAACGGTGTGTTTGCATTTTTAATACTCGGTGCGTTTTGGTTTACAAACGGCACTGTTGATAGTGAATTTCTCGTAAACCTCTTGTTCTACATAATCATAACGCCTGTTATATCGGTCACGCTCACTAAAATTATGTATATGAGCGAGGAGGGTATGGTTATCAGCGACGCTATCGAAAGAATTGACAGCGTGCTTAATGCCGAGCCTATGAGCGTCGGAAACAATTCGCATAAACCTAAAAGCGCATCTGTTGAACTTGAAAGCGTTCATTTCAGCTATGATGGTAAAAAAGAGGTTATTTCGGATATATCGCTGAAAATAAAATGCGGACAGACGGTTGCATTTGTCGGTCCGTCTGGCGGCGGAAAATCAACGCTTGCAAGCCTTATTTCAAGATTTTTTGATGTAAATTCGGGAAGTATCAAAATAGGCGGTGTTGATGTTCGTGATATTCCCAAGGACGAACTTATGAACACGGTTTCATTTGTGTTCCAAAACAGCAAGCTCATCAAAGCGTCCATTCTCGATAATGTTAAAATGGGCAAATCCAATGCCACGGATGAAGAAGTTTTAAACGCTCTTAAAGCTGCGCAGTGTATGGATATTATCGAAAAATTCCCCGATGGCGTCAATACAGTTATCGGAAGTCGGGGAGTTTATCTTTCCGGCGGTGAAATGCAGAGAATTGCCATTGCCCGTGCAGTGCTGAAAAACGCTCCGATTATAATTTTGGACGAGGCGACCGCCTTTGCGGATCCCGATAATGAGGTAAAGGTGCAGACAGCTTTCGCAAAGCTTTCCGAGGGTAAAACGGTTATTATGATTGCACACAGGCTTTCAACTGTTCGGAATGTGGATTGCATTTATGTAATTTCGGACGGAAAGATTGTGGAATACGGAAACAGAGCGGAACTCATAGAAAAGAAAGGCATGTTCTATAAAATGCAAAATGACTATCAATCATCCGTTAGCTGGAAAGTATCAAACGAAACGGAGGAATCGAGAAATGATTAAGCTTATTCAAAAAGCCACAGCATCGTCAAAGGACGGTGCAGCAGGGTTAATAAAAGGCATTATCGCCTGCGCCTTTCAGAATATGGCATTTATGCTGCCGACAGGACTTTTATATTATTTGGTCAAAGATTTACTCGGCGGCGATATGGGCGGAAAAACAGTTTTTTACACAGTCGGCTGCGTTATATGCTTTGCGCTTATATTAATTACAACTTGGTTTCAGTATAACAATACGTTTTTTACGACATACGAGGAAAGCGGAAAACGTAGATTAAGCTTAGCCGAAAGGCTCAGAAAGCTACCTCTTTCGTTTTTCGGCAAAAAAGACCTTGCCGACCTCACAAGTACGATTATGGCGGACTGCGAAGTTTTAGAAAAGGACTGCTCGCACTACATACCGGCGCTGTTCGGCTCGGTGATTTCCACGATAGTCATTGCGCTCGGTTTGTTTGCGTTTGACAAGGCAATGGCGCTTGCGGCACTGTGGGTAATTCCCGTATCGGTGCTGATTATTGTGCTAAGTTACAAGGTTCAAGACAGAGCGCAACAAAGGAATATGTCGGTCAAAATGGCTTGTGCAGACGGAATACAGGAATACATAGAAATATTGCGTGACCTCAAGGCAAACAATGCGGAAAGCAGTTACCTTAAAGGTTTAAGAAGTAAAATTCGTTCCGTTGAAAAAGGGGCTTTCAAAACGGAAATAACCACCGCCGTTTTCGTAACCTCTGCCGGAATGGTGTTAAAGTTCGGCATCGCAACCGTTGCACTTGTCGGTGCATCACGGCTTGTAACCGGGAAAATAGATGTTTTAACGCTTTTTATGTTTTTGCTCGTTGCATCCCGTCTTTACGACCCGATGCAGGCGGCACTTCAAAACCTTGCGGCGGTTATTGCAATGCGGACAAATGTTGTACGAATGAACGAAATCTTAGACCACGAAATTCAGCAGGGCGGCGATACTCTCACAAACAAAGGCTGCGACATTACCTTCGACCATGTGGGCTTTGCCTACAAGAGCGGCGAAACGGTGCTTAGTGATGTGTCGTTCACCGCAAAACAGGGCGAGGTTACGGCGCTTGTTGGTCCGTCCGGCGGCGGAAAGACAACAGTGTCACGGCTTGCGGTCAGATTTTGGGATAATCAAAAGGGCAAAATTACTGTCGGCGGTATGGATATTTCAAAAATCGATCCCGAAAAGCTGATGACGCTTTATTCTATCGTTTTTCAAGATGTAACGCTTTTTAATAACACCATTATGGAAAATATCCGACTCGGCAGAAAAGGCGCAACCGATGAGGAGGTTTTGGCGGCGGCACACCTTGCAAACTGTGATGAATTTGCCGAAAAACTCCCCGATAAATGGAATACTGATATCGGCGAAAACGGGTGCGAATTGTCGGGCGGCGAAAGACAGCGAATTTCAATCGCCAGAGCATTTTTGAAAGACGCACCGATTATACTTTTGGACGAGGCAACGGCAAGTCTTGACGTAGAAAACGAAACCGCTATACAGACGGCTCTTTCAAGACTTATCAGGAATAAAACGGTTCTTGTCATTGCGCACAGAATGAGAACAGTTGCCGGAGCCGATAAAATAGTTGTATTATCGGACGGTGTTGTTGCCGAGCAAGGCACACCGGAGAAACTTTTAAATAAAAACGGAATATTTAAGAGAATGGCTGATTTACAGCTTCAAGGACAGAATTGGACGGTGAGATAATGTCATTTTTTGAAAACACTCGTAAACCTGTGGGATTCGGCGGGAAAGTTATGACCGCAATGATGAATATAGGGCACAAACCTGTGGCACATTGGGGACTTCAATTTTTGAAAGTTTCGTCAAATGCCAAGATATTGGACTGTGGCTGCGGTGGTGGAGCGAACATTAAAAAGCTTCTTAAGAAATATCCGCATAGCATTGTAAATGGTATTGACTATTCTATTGTCAGTGTGGAAAAATCTAAAAAAGTCAATAATAAGGCTGTTGCAGAAGGACGCTGCACGGTTCTGAAAGGTAATGTGATGAATATGCCGTATTCGGCAACTTGTTTCGATGCTGTTACGGCTTTTGAAACCATCTATTTTTGGCAGGATTTGCCGAAATGCTTTTGTGAGATCTATCGGGTACTGAAACCCGGCGGAACATTTCTAATATGTAATGAGGTTAGCGGTGATGAGGCTAAAGATGAGAAATGGACAAAAATCATTGAGGGAATGACCATATATAAAGATACAGAATTGAAAATATATCTCGGACAGGCAATGTTTCGCAATATTCAGATTCGGAAAAAGAATAATTGGTTGTGCGTTACGGCGGAAAAGTGAGGAATATTATGTCAAAAAAAGCAACGGAATTTCAGCGTGTGGCAATGAGCCGGATTTACCGCGGAAAAGAAATATTTAAGCCGCTTAACACCGGGTGGATTGATGAAAATGTCGCTTGCGTAAGAGAGTGGGTTGCAAATATATTTTTCTATCGCAGGGGTGAAACAACAATTATGATTGACGCAGGCTACAACTATGACAGGCTTGCGGAGAAAATGGGCTGGCTTGGGATTGACGCAAAATCAATACGGCATATTCTTATAACGCATCAGGACACCGACCACGTTGGGGCGGTTGAGGCAGACGGCTTGGGATTGTTCAAAAAGGCAAAACTTTATATCGGAGAAATCGAAAATCGTTATCTTACGGGCGAGGTTCGCCGAAGGGTTATGCACCGCCTATATAAGTTGCCGCAGGTGACGATAAATAACAAAAAGCAACTGTTAAAGGACGGCGAAACCTTTAAAATAGGCAATATTAAAATCCACGCATTTCTTGTTCCGGGTCATACATGGGGACATATGGTATATTTGATTGATGATAAGTATCTGTTTACCGGAGATACGATTTGGTTTGGTGCAGACGGCGGTTACAGCTTTATTTCAGCACTTGCGGAAAGCAATAAGCTGGCGGTGAGATCGCTCGGGATTCTTGAGCAAAAACTGAAGAAAATGTGTGTTAAGCCGCTGTTTATTACGGGACATACAGGTTTTACCGACAACTTTGAATTTGCATTTGCACATAAGGAAAAGCTGTGTTCACCGTTTAAAAAGAAAGTTCATGATCCGTCGGCACTGTACGATGCCTATGATGAGTCTGATGATACGGAGAGAAATGCAAAAAACGGATTTTTAAAGGTAGCAGGGAAATAGGAGAACTGAAATAACGGAGGCAAGCTATGTTTTGGGATAATGTTGCGTGTGTATATGACGTTTTTGCAAATGTTATCAACCGAAAAACAAATGAGGAACTTTGCTCTGTGGTGAAAAATCTGATTCTGCCCGAATATGAGGTTTTGGAATGTGCCTGCGGCACCGGATTACTCACAAAAGAAACAGCACAGCGGTGCAAAAGCCTTGTTGCAACGGATTTTTCCGAAAAAATGTTGGAGCGAGCAAAGAAAAAGTGCCGTAAATATGCCAACGTACATTTTGAAAAAGCGGACATCATGCACCTTGATTATCCCGATCATAGTTTTGATGCAGTAGTTGCTGCAAATGTGATTCACTTGCTGGACGAACCGTACAAGGCTCTGCACGAGCTTGAACGGGTATGCCGCCCGGGCGGAAAAATCATTATTCCGACATATATGAACCGTACTGAAAACGGCAAGATCAATGGTGCTTCAAAGGCAATCGAAAAAGCCGGAGCTGAATTTAAGAGAAAATTCACTCCGGAGACATACAGGGATTTTTTTGCTGCTGCGGGATATGCAGAAGCAAGCTATACTTTATGTGAAGGACGGATTCCTTGTGCGGTGGCGGTGTTGATAAAAAAAGGAGCGTTACTATGAAATATAAAATTGAAAAGAACACTGTACAGGAAACGCTTATTATTCCGCTTTATGCACGGAAAATGTGTTCCGAACTGTATCCCACATTGTATTATGATGAAACAGCGTCCGAACTGATTGATAAAATTGATTATGACTTTTCGGATGTTGCGGAAAAATCAAAGAGCCTTATGCAAAGATTTGGATTTTTGGAGGTTGCGATGCGTCAAAACGACCTTGCGTGGGAGGTTCGGGATTATTTGAGTACGCACCCGAACGCGACGGTTGTAAACTTAGGCTGTGGACTTGATAACACAGGACGCTTTTGCGATAACGGAAAATGCAAAATCTACAACCTTGATTTTCCCGATGTTATAGCTGTGCGAAACCAACTACTTCCTGCCGGCGAGCGTGAAATAAACATTGCTACCGACTTGAATGATTTAAGTTGGCTTGAAAAAATCGACGCATCGGACGGTATTGTGCTTTTTGCGGCAGGTGTGTTTTACTACTTTCGCACCGAACAGGTTAAAAAGCTTGTTCAGGCTATGTCGAATGTGTTTGGCGGCGGCAGAATGGTGTTTGACGCCGCCGGGAAAACTGCTGTAAAGATGATTGCAAAGACCTGGCTTAAGGAATCAAAGATAAAAGACGTCGGCGCTTACTTTTCCGTTTCGAACGCAAAGAAAGAGCTTTCCTTATGGAGCAGAGATATGAGCATTTCAAGTAGAGGGTATATGCTCGGTTACGGCGACCTTAAAAATGCGCCTGTCGGCAGATTTTTTAAGTTTTTAGCAAGCGTAGGCGATAATATTATGAAAATGCAGATTGTGCGTCTTGATTTCGGAGGTGCAAAATGAAATATATAGGAATACCGCTTGGAATGTGGGTGCTGTTTGAAAAATCGTTCAGAAAAAATCTTGTTTCCGAATTCGGATATAATAAAATCACAGCCAAACAAATATTGAAAAACGCAAAAAGCAGATACAAAAGCATTATCCGTAATCTGCCCGAATTTGAAAAGGGAGATCAGTTTAAAACAAACATTGTCGGCTGTGCAATGCTGGGTGCTTTTGTACTCTCTATGCCCAAAAGACCGAGCGTTGACGAACTTATCGAATACTATTCAAAAGCGATGATGACAAGGTTTATGAGGTGGCTCTGCCGCCAAAGCGGAAAGAAAAAATTCACCGCCAAAGACATTGCAGAAATGAAAAAAACTGCCGAATTAAAAGCTGCCGACCGCAACCCGTACTCGTGGAATATGGATTTTTATGAATATTCGGACGGCAGCGGCTATGAGGGGCGATTTACAAAGTGCGGAATTTGCGTGCTGATGAACGAGCTTGGACTGTTCGATTTGACGCCTGCAATGTGCCGCTTGGATTATACGATGAGCGAGGCAGGCGGAGCCACGAATTTTGTGCGCCGATATACCATTGCGTCCGGCGGCTCGTATTGCGATTGCGGCTATAAAAAGAAGATTTAACGGTTGTTCGTAAATCGAATTTAAAAGGAACTGTAAATAATGCCGTTTTTATTGCATTGTTGTATCTAAAACATTAACAACTTTAACATCCTTGCGATCGGCATAATCTATTGTGTTCTTTGTCTCACTTGGCTGACCGTTCCAAACGGCAATTACAAGGCTTGAACGGTCAACCATCCATTCATTGCGTTTTTGATAGCAAGCTCTATAATAGTGATCGCTGATTATGGTTACATAATCGGCATTTTTTAATATGCGGTTATACCGCCGTTCTTCAAAGAATCCACGCCGTTTCTCAAAGTCGGGGTGCGGTATGGCACAGATGAGGCGCAGAGCGTCATTCCACTTTTTCTTTTCAAGCACAATTTCAGCCGCCCATATATCCGTACCTTTTGCCATACCAGTTATAAAAGTTACATATCCGTCCGCTATTACATTGTCAATAGCCTTTTCCAAAAGATGTTTTACCTCATTTTCGGAAAGGCTTAATTTTTCCGGGCGATGTCCCGTAAAGCAGCACCTGTGTAATCGTTTTTCATTTTCCATAATAAATATTCCTTCTTCCGTTGAAAATTCAATGCAATTAAACTATTTTTCAAATTCTTTATTTAATATCTCATACAACTTTTCGGGGCTTTGTATAAGTTCGCTGATATGATAGTATGAATGTTCTACATCATCCCAGTAAAAAATCATATAACCGTGTTTAAGCAGAATAATCTCAATGTCGGAATTATTACGAATATCATTTTTGAAATACGATAAAACCTCGCTATATTCCACAGAAAACTCCTTTCTCCGTCAAATGTTTAATTACAACGATTTTTGGACAAAATAAAAAATCGTAAAACTGATAGTTAAACGATTTACACTTCATATTATTTGAATTTTCAGGCATTTTATGAATATTTGACGGCTTATCAAGACGGATTATACATTTTTCCGAGCCGATCCATTTCTTTCGCCTTATGTTCCGGCAGAGAGTGAGCGCATATGTTCAGCGTTACTGTCGGCGAAGCGTGTCCGAGTATTTCGGACAGAGTTTTTATATCCATTCCGATTTCCAAAGCTCTTGTGGCAAAAGTATGCCGAGTTGTATGAAACTTTACATCACGAATGCCGAGTTCCTTCAAAATCGCCTTATATCGCCGTGCATAAACAGTTGGCTCAATAAACTTTCCCTTGCGGTTAATTAAAAAAACACCTCCGTGTTCAATCGCTTTCAGCTTTGCGGTTAAGATAATCCATTATTACCTCCGTATAAATGCAGAAAATCACGCAAGAAAGGGATTGCGTGATTCTCACATTCATTAGAATTTTCCGTTTTGATTTTGCCAAGTTGATTTATCGGCAATTGTCTCCATTACATCCCAATGTTCTGCAATTTTGCCGTTTTCAATTCTCCACAAATCATAATAAGATGTAGGTGCTCCGCCGAAATCTCCCTCGCTGACTGCAAGCACATAATTGCCCTGTGCAAGCACCTGATGAACAGTAGTATAAATCATCTGGATGCCCTGTTTGCCGAGTGTCTCAAGTGCTGCACCAAGTCCTGAAAGTCCGTCTGCAATACCTGTGTTGTGCTGAATGTAAGTATCACTATCAAAATAATCGGACGTTTTTTCGGGATGATTGCCTTGCATTATATCATAAAGGAAATTTTTTACGAGTTCACGGTTTGTCTCTGTCTTATCAAGGTCGTTGATTTCCGTAGTGCCGTCTGTTTGCGTGTGACCTGACGGGTTCGGGTCTGCCTTGTTTGCAAGGTTGTCCCAGTGTTCTGCAATCTTGCCCTTTTCGTCGAAACGGAAAATGTCAAAAGCAACCTGCTCGCCCACACCTGCAAAGTTATAAACTGTCTGCAAGAACACCTTGTCGCCGTCCTCGAAAGCACGAATGTTGTTTACAGTTGTTTTTACGGGAGCTGAAGCGAGGTAGGAAACAGAGCCTACAAAAGCATCCCTGCCTGTGCTGTATGCGAGATTGTGCTGAATGTAATTTTCTGCAAGAAGCTCGGAAGCTTTTTCTGTATCGCCTGTGGCAAAAGTGTTAATAAGTGTAATAGCTTTTTCTGTATTTGTCATTGTGATTACCTCTTTCTTGTCGTTTTGATTATTACCAAAGATTTTCTTAAAAATATTCATTTTGGATTTCTCCTTGTCTGTGCTTTGAGTTACGAAACGGCCGTTCTTCGTAGCTCTTGACACTATTATATCTGCATCGGTATCGCTTGTAAAGTAAGCACAATATTGTACCGTAGTTACCCGAAAGATACTATTGGGCGGTTACCGAACGGAAACTAATGCGTAAACACAAGGGCTTTCGGAGTATTAAACGCTGAAAAAATTTTAAAGATTTTTTTGCTGTATGATGTACTTGACGGCAAATAGGGAGGTATGGTACAATTAAATTGTAAATAACAATTAGATATTATGGCGGAGGTAGCATATGAACGAGAAAACAAAAGAACTTCCGGCTTGTCCTGTGGAAACCACCTTGACATTGATTGGCGACAAATGGAAGGTTTTGATATTAAGGGATTTAATGCCCGGAACAAAGCGTTTTGGCGAGTTGAAAAAATCCATCGGCACGGTATCGCAAAAGGTGTTGACTGCACAGCTTCGTGATATGGAAGCGAACGGACTTGTGCATAGAGAGGTATATGCCGAAGTTCCGCCAAGAGTGGAATATTCTTTGACGGAATTGGGTCAAAGCCTCAAACCGATACTTGACGCTATGTGGAACTGGGGAGAGGACTACAAAAACAGCGTAACAGGAAATTAAAACTTTTGTGTGACAGGTATCGTAACTAAAAATGGTTTAACTTAGGTGAGTATAAGTTAAACAATGTATTCTCAACATTGAATTAATTCACAAAAATAGGAGCTAACTGATTTGACTTTCAGTTAGCTCTTTGGATTATATACCGAGAATTGATTTCAATTCAGGCTTATTTTCTATTCGCCACATAAGAACAAGATCAAAGCAAGCTAATTGATCTAGCTCAGAAGAACCATCAAGCATATATCTATGTTTTTCAAAGATGGGAGCATACTCAATAACGATTTTCTTCAAAGCTGCATTGTTGAGTGTTGTCATTCTGTTGGGTTCGATAATAAAAGATAATAGCATTTTTGAAACAGATAAACCTGTTGTATCTTTTATATACTTAAATAAATTTTGTTTTTTATTATTTTTCATATAACAATACCTATATTATTTATAATCGTATTTTCCGTATAATCATATATAAAATTCTTTTTTGCAATTTCAACATTTCTATTCTTACGGACAATTTTATTCCATATGCGAAACATATTGTACATAGGAAAATAAGACGGATTATCTCTGTTAAGTATAAGACAAAACTCATCATTAAGTATATTTATTGTATCATATTGTGTTGAAATAATCAAGCATAGCGTAAAGTCATCTTGAATTTGCAATATAAGTGCAACGAGCAAAAATGACTTAAAGGAAAAATTCGGTATAATAGAATTGCAACGATTATTAGTGAAAGGATAAGCTCTATGAATCACTATACACAGGTTGGTACAAAAGAACGAGAAAAGATACTGTTTTTCTCTAAAATGTATTTAAAACATATTGAAAAAAATGTTGTTATATGTTAAAATAAATTGTTAAAAGAAATGGAGGGAGAACATGAAAAAAGTTTTATATATTTTAATCGCAGCGATCTCGGTAATGGCATTTTCGGGGTGCGGAATGAAAAACACAGTACAGATTGGTACGGGTGATGTGAACGGTACATATTATGCTTACGGTACGGAGTTAGCGGAAATATTAAACAACAACAGTGATGTTTATTTTAAAGTACGAAAAACAGCCGGTTCGGCGGCAAATTTACGCTTAATATCTCAAGAATATGTTGACATTGCATTTGTACAAAGTGATGTTATGAAAGACGCATACAACGGAACAGGATATTTTGACAAGGAATACAAAGGTTATTCGGCTATTGCCGGGTTATATACAGAGGCGATACAAGTGGCAGTGCCGAAAGATTCGGATATAAATTCAATAAGCGATTTATACGGAAAAAGTGTATCGCTTGGAGAAAAAGAATCGGGTGTATTACAAAATGCAAAACAAATATTATCGGCATACGGTTTAAATGAAAGTATGGTTGACGCTAAGTATTTATCATACACTGACGCAGCAAAAGCGATGAAAAACGGAAATCTTGACGCATTTTTCTGTACAGCCGGAACACCGACTCGTGCAATAACAGAAATTTCAGACGATATAAAGCTTATCCCTATTGACGGAACTGCTGCGGACAGACTTACAGAGCAATACAACGGATATGTAAAACATACAATAAAAGCAAACACATATGACGGACAAACAGAAGATATTGAGACACTCGGTGTGAAAATGGTACTGATTGCGAGTGACAAGATGTCAGACGACAGAGTAAAGTCAATCACAAAAAACATCTTCGGCAACAGCAACAAGTTTGGTTTTGCCAAAGATGATACATTTGATATGAACTTTGCAACAGAAAATGTTACTATACCGTTCCACAAAGGTGCAAGCGAATATTATGCGGAAAATGGAGTAAATGTTGCAACAGAATAAATAAAAAGGGGAAATGCAAAACATGAATCAGATTTCTTTAGATATGTACCAAACGCTCGGTATGGCGGTTGCAGTATTGTTTTTGGGAGCGTTTTTGAAAAAACGGATAAAATTCCTTGAAACATTTTGTATTCCGTCACCGGTTGTCGGAGGGTTGATATTTGCGATTGTTTCGTGCATACTGTATGCGACAGGAATTTTGGAAATATCATTTGACGAAACACTTAAAAATGTATGTATGGTAATATTTTTCACGTCGGTAGGATTTCAAGCTAACTTGAAAGTATTAAAAAGCGGCGGACTAAGCCTTGTGGTATTTTTAGTTTGCGTAATAGTGCTTATTATAAGCCAAAACCTTGTTTCGGTGGGATTGGCAAAGTTGGTCGGGGTAAGTCCGCTTATAGGACTTAGCACAGGCTCAATACCTATGGTCGGCGGACACGGTACAGCCGGAGCATTCGGACCTGTACTTGAGGACTTAGGAATCTCGGGTGCGTCAACACTTTGTACAGCGGCGGCAACATTCGGATTGGTAGCCGGATCACTTATGGGCGGACCTATTGGCAGACGACTTATATTAAAGCACGACCTTTTAAAAACTGCCGTTATGGAAGATGACGCAACGCTTGTTGAGGATGAAAAGAAACACAAGAGAAGTGTAAGTATGTATGCACCCGCAACATATCAAATTGCCATAGCAATGGGACTGGGAACGATTGTTTCGTGGGCACTGAGCAAAACAGGAATGACCTTTCCAATATACATAGGTGCAATGATAGTTGCGGCGGCAATGCGAAACATAAGCGAACACACAAACCTCTTCACCGTAAATATGGGTGAAATAAATGATATAGGCGGTATATGTCTTTCATTGTTCTTGGGCATAGCAATGATTACATTGAAATTATGGCAACTTGCATCATTGGCACTTCCGCTATTGATACTTCTTGCAGGACAAGTTGCGTTGATGTTTGTATTTACGTATTTCGTTCTGTTTAACGTAATGGGCAGAAATTATGACGCGGCAGTGCTTGCGGCAGGTACTTGCGGTTTCGGAATGGGCGCAACACCTAATGCAATGGCAAATATGCAGGCACTTACAGAAAAATATGTGCCGTCAGTAAAGGCATACTTGCTTGTACCGATTATAGGCAGTATGTTTGCAGACTTTTTAAATAGTTTAACAATAACTTTCTTTATAAATTTGTTCTAAGAGTGATATGGAGGGATTTATTATGAAAAAGAAACCATTTATAACAGTTGAAACAGAAAATCTTGCAGTACCGGAAGTTCACATCGAAAAAGAAGATGTAGAAGAAACAACCGATACGGACGATACAGAAACCATTACATATGACAACGTGGCAGTGCCGGAAATACATATAAAACGTAAAAATAAATAGTAGATTTTCACATTTTGCTTATAAAATGAATAGAAAACCATAAAAAGCATATTATAACTTCATACAGAAAAAACTTTACGGAGGATATAAGTATGAAGAAAGTAATATGCTTTTTTATTTGCGTATGTTTTATGATGCAGAGTGTTGTTGTATTTGCCGAAGGTAATACCGATTTAGGACTTAATGCAAAATCAGCAATACTTATGGAAGAATCGACAGGTAATATACTTTACGAAAGCAATCCCGACGAGAGATTACCTATTGCAAGCGTTACAAAAGTTATGACTATGCTCCTTATAATGGAGGCTGTTGACAGTGGAAAGATAAGCCTTGACGATATGGTCACTGTAAGTGAAAATGCAATGAGTTACGGCGGAAGTACAATGTTTTTGGAAACAGGAGAACAACTTACTGTAAATGATATGCTGAAAGGTATTGCGGTTGCAAGCGCGAATGACGGTTGTGTGGCAATGGCAGAACATCTTGCAGGCAGTGAAAGTGCGTTTGTGGATATGATGAATGAAAAGGCGAAGGAACTTGGTATGGAAAATACTCATTTTATGAACACAAATGGACTTGATGAAGATGACCATTATTCAAGTGCAAGAGATGTTGCGATAATGTCAAGGGAATTGATGAAACATGAAACGATTTTCAATTACACGTCAATATGGATGGACACACTTCGCGGCGGAAAGTTCCAGCTTGCGAACACAAATAAATTGATACGTTTTTATGACGGTGCAAACGGACTGAAAACAGGCTCAACATCAAAGGCACTATGTTGTTTGAGTGCGGCGGCAAAAAGAAATGATATGCAGCTTATAGCCGTTGTGCTCGGTGCACCGACTTCGGCAGAAAGATTTGCGTCAGCAAAATCACTTCTTGATTACGGATTTGCAAATTATGAGGTAAACACACAAATAACCGCCGGAGATGAAGTACAGAAAATAGCGGTTGAAAAGGGTGTAGACAAAGAAGTGGGCGTTGTTGCAGGTGACAGTTGCTCAACGCTTGTGAAAAAAGGACAAGAGGACAACATTACCAAGGAAATAAAAATAGACGAAACGATTACCGCACCGATAGAGGCAGGACAAAAAATAGGAACTATGACAATAAGCCGTGACGGTGAAGTTATAGCGGATATTGATTTGAATGCGTCGTCGGCAGTTGAGAAAAAGGGAATAGGGCTTATAATAAAAGACTTTTTCACAACTATTTTCTTCGGAAGTAATAACGATACAGAAGAAAACAGCGAGATTTAAAAAAATATAATAAAATTGTTGACAAAATAATTTATGTATGGTAGTATATATATGGTTAGTGAGAGCTAACCATATATTTTTAATCTGCCGTTAGTTTATGCTAACTAAGAATAAGAGGTGTGTTAAGTGAGTATTGTAATAGTAGGCGGTCACGACAGAATGCACTGCCGATATAAAGAAATATGCAAAAAATTCGGATGCAAATGTAAAGTGTTTACGCAATGTCCTGCGGATTTTAAAAATCAGATAGGCAATCCGGATATAGTTATTGTGTTCACAGGAACGGTAGCACATAAAATGGTAAGAGTTGCGTCAGGTCAGGCTGAAAAGTCGGGTGCAATTATAAAGCATTGTAATTCGTCAAGTGCTTGTGCATTGAATGATGCACTTACAGAATGTTTCTGCAAAGCAGTATAAATATTTTTAATACTGGGTTAGTCTAAACTAATCAAAAAAAGGAGAAAATTTATGCCGACAGAATATATTTTAGCATATCATTGTGCACCGGCATTTGCGGGTATAAAACCGTCTAATATAGCCTCGTGCAGTAAGCGTGAAAATCCGAATATAACCGTTCAGATAAAAATGCTTAACGAAAAGCTTAATAAAAACGATATTTACATAAATGTTTTGTGCGAATGTGGTGAACGTGTGCTTTTGATGGTGTATCGAAAACAGAAATTGTGCGAATACTTGCAAAGAGATGATATAAAATCATTTTTGTGCGATAACGATTATCCAAAAGAGTTTTCATTAATGAAATATTTGGCAATACTAAAGTCAAGGATATATGCACAAAGATTGATGAACAAGGAATTTCCGCACGAAATCGGAGCATTTCTCGGTTATCCTTTGCATGATATATACGGTTTTATAAATCATAAACACCAAGGCTGTCTTTTGACAGGTGAATGGAAAGTTTATGAGAACACAGAGCAAGCAAAAAAATTATTCTGTCGTTATAATAAATGCCGTAAGGCAGTAATTAAAAGAATTAATGAGGGAAGAACTCTAACAGATTTATTTTGTATAGCATAACTGCAAAGGGCAGTTTGTTAATAATTATTTTTTGAGGAGGTTCATACAAATGAGCAAAACAGCAATTATTTATTGGAGTGGAACAGGTAATACCGAGGCAATGGCAAATGCAATATTTGACGGCGCAAAAGAGGTTAATGCAGATACAAAACTATTTTCAGTTGACCAGATAACAGCTGATGAGGCAAAGGATTATAATAACTTGATTTTGGGTTGCCCTGCAATGGGTGCAGAGGAACTTGAAGATGGTGAATTTGAACCGTTTTTCGCAGAACTTGAGGGTAATCTTTCTGGTAAAAATATAGCATTGTTCGGCTCATATGGCTGGGGCGACGGTGAATGGATGCGTGAATGGGAAAAGAGAGTTACTGACGCAGGCGCAAAGCTTGCCAACGAAAGCGTAATCGCAAATGATTCGCCTGATGAGGACGCTGTAACGGCGTGCAACGGTTTAGGTAAAATTGTAGCAACGCTATAATTAAATAGACTTCCCTAAGAGAAAAAATCTGAGTAGGTCATATTGGCTTGCTCAGATTTTTTTTGCAATTAAATGCTTGTATTTTTATAGTATTTAGAATATAATATAATAAAAAAGTGTAGGTGAAGAAAATGAAATATTACATAGGAATAGATTTAGGCGGTACAAATATTGCAGGCGGATTGGTTGATGAAAACGGCAAAATATTTAAGAAAATATCAGTGCCGACAGAGGTTGAACGTGGGGAAAGTGCGATAATTGATAATATCGCCGATTTGTGCGAAAAAATTTGTGATGAAAGCAATATTAAATTATCACAGGTTGAAAAAATAGGTATAGGCGTACCCGGAACGGTTGATTCCGAAAAGGGAATGATTATGTTTGCGTGCAATCTTAATTTTGATAAAGTAAGTGTAAAGCCGATTGAGGAAAAGTGCGGTGTATCGGTTAAAATATTAAATGATGCCGATGCGGCGGCATACGGTGAATATGTTGCGTCGGGAAGTAAGGCGGATAGCTTTATTTGTATAACTCTCGGAACGGGAATAGGCTCCGGGATTATAATAAACGGTAAGATATATAACGGTTTTAACGGTGCAGGCGGTGAAATCGGTCATACTACGTTGATAAAAGACGGTGTACAATGCTCGTGCGGTCGAAAAGGGTGTTGGGAAAAATATGCGTCAGCTACCGCACTTGTTGAACAGACAAAAGCAGCGATAAAAAATAATCCCGAAAGCATAATGTCAAAAGAAACAGTTATAAACGGACAAACGGCTTTTCGTGCGGCTGATAAAGGCGATGAAACCGCATTAAAGGTTGTAGAAAAATATATTGAATACGTTGCAGAGGGATTGGTGAATGTAATTAATATATTCCAACCGAAAAAGGTTGTAATCGGCGGCGGTATCAGCCGAGAGGGTGAGCCGTTTATAAGCAGAGTAAGAGAATTTGTTTATAAGTATGATTATAATAAATACCTTGATAAAACCGAAATAACCGCGGCAGAATTGTTTAACGATGCAGGTATCGTCGGTGCGGCATTATATTAATTAAATATAGGGAGAAGAAAATGAAAAAAATATTTACACTACTAACAACGGCAGCTATGCTATGCAATATGTTTGCGGTTACGTCTTTTGCGGAGGAAAGTGACAAACCGCCAAGCAATACAGCAATAACTGCAGTCAAAACAGCACAATGGCGAGCGACTGAAAGCGACAGTACAACGTATGATTTGCGTATTCACGGTTGGTCAGGATGGGAAACGGCGGCATATATGGGTTTTGAATTGCCGAAAAATTTCAATGCGGAAAATGTAGGCAAGGCAGAACTTGTACTCGATACAACTTCTGTCACAAATTCGGGAACGGCATACTTATATGAGGCTGATTATTCGGCTTTTGAAAACGGTATGCAATACACTGTTGCACCGACATATACCGAAAAAGAAATTATGTCGTTCACATCACCGTCAAATACAGGTGAATTTAAAATTGATGTGACAGACTATATAAAATCAATTAAGGATAAGGAAAATGTTGCGTTTAGAATAGATGTTAAGTCACAGAACAACAACACAAACTGGAACATCGGTTCATGTACAAACAGCGGCAATGCACCGAAGATTGTAATAGGCGATGATGATAATGTAATAAAAAATGCGTCATTTTCTGACGGTGATGCAAATTGGACTATTACAAACAGTGAAAATATGACAGTATCTGACGGCAGGTTAAACGCAAGCGGTACAGATTACGAGGCACAAATCAGTCAAACGGTCGGAAATATGGAAAATGGAACATACGCACTAAATGCGTATTTGACTAACGACACAACGGACGGTATTTGCTATTTGTATGCCAAAACAAACGGTCACACAATGGCGTCAACGTCAATACCGATAAGTAACAATGAGAGCAAGGTTACAGTGCCGGGAATTATCGTAGAGGACGGAAAATGTGATATAGGACTTTATATAAAAGGCTCGCAAACTCTTACTCTTGACAAATTGTCTTTTGCAAAGTCGGAGGAGAGCAGAATACCTTTCTTAAAAGGCGGAGAAATTTCAAAGCTTACATATGTAGAAGACAGGGGCGGCAAATTCTATGACGAAAATGGTCAAGAGGGTGACGCACTTCAAATTATGGCTGAAAACGGCTTTAATTTTGCAAGAATCAGAGTTTTAAACAATCCGGGAAAAGGTCACGGAAACGAGTATTATTTGCCTGAAGGCTATCAAGATCCCGACGACTGTCTGGCAATGGCAAGACGTGCAAAGGATAAAGGTATGCAGATAGAATTTACATTTGCATATTCTGATACTTGGTCGGACGGTGAAAATCAGCTTATTCCATATGATTGGCGTCCGTATATTGAGGAGAATAATCTAACGGGTGATGAGCTTGCAACATATCTTGAGGGTAAAATATACGAATTTACAAAGGATATGATGCTTAAATTAATCGAACAGGGAACTTGTCCTGAATATGTTTCGATAGGTAACGAAATGCAGTACGGATTGCTTTACAACAACCATAAGAACAATAACGGGTTCTATAACAAAAGTGATTATCTTACCCGTTTTGTAAATGCAGGTGCAAGGGCTGTTCGCGAAACGTCACCGGAAAGTAAAATTGTTCTTCACAGTGACCACGGCGGTGAACTTTTGAGCAGAAGAAAGACCTTTATTAACGCGCTTGCAAATATTGATTTTGACGTAATCGGTGTTTCGTATTATCCGTATTACACTAAGTCGATTTCGATTGATGATGTTGTGAATGAATTCAATACACTTATAAATCGTTATAATAAAGATGTTATAATAATGGAAACGGGTTACAACTGGAATGAAACAAAGCCTGACGGTTGGGACGGTCAACTTCAGGACAGTGGATATTATCAAAATATTTACGGTGAAACTCAATCGGGACAAAGAGCGTTTTTGACGGAATTGTATGCAAAGCTGAAACAGGTGCTTGGCGGCAGATGTATAGGTGATTTGTATTGGGATCCGGTAATGGTATATGACGGCGGAACGGGTAAAATCGGTTGGGCGATAGATGAGGCAACCGATACAACTCAAGGCAATGTTGTGCCGAACTCGACTATATTTGATTTTGAAGGAAAAGCAGTTGACGGACAAAAAGCAATGAAATACAACACGAATGCAAGCGACAAAATTAATATAACAGGTACAGTCAGCAATGATAAAGGCATTGTTAAAAATACAGAAATAACATTTACGGTAAACGGTGAAAAATATAACGTTTCCACTGACAGATTTGGTAAATACATCGTGTCTGTGCCATATCCGAAAGAGAATAAATTTGATATTTCGGCTAAAGGCTGTACGGAAAAATATACGCCGGACGCACCGTATTACGGTGTATTTGTAGAGAATATTAATTTTGAAACATATGCTGACGGAACAGAAGCCGACAGTAAGAACTATATCTCAAAAGTAGACGGTACGATAGAAAATTCAATGTTAAAGTATGATGTTGAATACAGAACAGATATTGCAAATGCAAAGTTTTATGTTGCCATATATGATGACAGAGGTAATGTGGTTGCGATAAGCGACAAAAACAGAGATAATATAAATATCAAAAACGAAAGCAAGAGTTACACGATAAAGGCGATGTTGTGGAACAGAAATTTAAAACCGTTGTGTAATGTAGAAAGTAAGACTGTTGAAAGATAAAAAGAGCCTGTCAACAAAATGTCGACAGGTTTTAGCGACACTTGTATTAATAAGTGTCGCTTTTTTATATAATAGCATAGAATGGTATGATTGCTGTTTTGTGCTATCTTTTTTTTTCGAACACAAACCTTTCAAGAGCAATGTTTGTTGCTATTCTACATAGAATAGACGGTGAAAATGAGGAAGGCGAATGTAAATTTGAAGATGTTCCAAGCGGTGCATATTATGAAAAAGCAGTTGCTTGGGCAAGCACTAACGGTATAGTGGCAGGAATATCGGCAACAGAATTTGATCCTAACGCAGATATTACAAGAGAACAAATGGCAGCGATTTTGTACAGATACGCAAATTACAAGAAGATAGATACACAAGTGGGAGATAACACAAATATACTTTCATATGATGATTATAACGATATTTCTGAATATGCAATTCCGTCAATGCAATGGGCGGCAGGCAGTGGATTAATGGTCGGAAAAACAGACATAACACTTAATCCGAAAGACAATGCCACAAGAGCAGAGGCGGCAGCGGTATTTATGCGGTTTGTAGAAAATTTTAACGATTAAAATAATAGACCCATCAAAAATGCTGGGTCTATTTGAATGTTTTTCTGAATTCGGTTGGCGTAAAGCCTGTATATTCTTTAAAATCTTTAGATAGCTTTTGAATTGTGGAAAAGCCTATTGTATCGGCTATAAAGGCGATAGAATGGTCTGTATACAGTAAATCATATTTGGCGGTTTCCAAACGCATATGTTTAATGTAAAGTGCGGGAGTTATGCCGAAATGTTTATTAAAAATCGATATAAAGTATTTCTCATTAAATCCCATTAAATTTGAAAGGGACTTTACGGAAATTTTTTCGTGAATATGATTTTTGATATAGTCATTTATAAATTTGACAAATTCATCATCTTGTATTTCATTGTGTGGTTTAGCTTTATCGAAACTCAAAAATATTGCTAAAAGCTCAATCAAAATTGATTTTATCATCAGAGCAGATACTGCGTCATTTTTTAATCTGAGTTCGCTTAATTTATTAAAGAGCGATTTTACATAATCCGGATTTTCAATATGAACAACATACGGGAAATCAATTATATCAAATAGCGACTTGCCGTTAATTGTTGCAAAAAAATCACACCAATATTTATTGTAGCAAGTTTCGTTTTGGGAGTATAGCGATACCCTTGAATTTTTCGGCAACAGTACCATATCGCCTTTATTTGGATAAAATTCTTTACCGTTTACCGTTATTTTACCTTGACCGTCTAATATCAAATAAAAACAATCTCTCATACGAGTATGTTCTTCTCTTGACCAATCGGGACATAAGCCGTTGTCTATTAAAATAAAGCGTATTTCTAATTTTGAAATGTATTGATTAAGCAGTTGATTTTGACTGTGTGGATTTTCTCCCATATGTATCACCCCTAAAAGTATTATAAGAAATATTTATTGTTTTGTAAATATGTAAATCTGACTTTTTGATAAAAAGATGTGACTTTTAGATACACAAATTGATATTGGTTATGTTAAAATACAATTAACAGATAAAATGTTTATGGAGGAATGAACGATGAATAAGAAATTGATTTCGTGTATACTGTCGGCGTCAATGCTTTGCACTTCAATAGGTATATTACCTGTAAAAGCAGAGCAAACACCGTATTTTACACATCAGAATGTAGTCGGTTCACAGACGTGTTACGGAGATGATACGACTGAAAAAACGATTGATGAAATTCCGAATGTTATTCAGGGAATGAGAATTAATCAACCTGTTTTCAGAACAAAAGGATTATCACCAAACACGAGTTATACAGTAAATCAGCTTTTAAAGGACGGAACTGTTTTAAAAAATGAAACCGTTGTAGCCGATGAAAACGGTACAATAGAATTTAAACATGTACGAAATTGCGAAGAAGTTGAAGTTTTAAACGGGGAAACGGTAGTGGCTTCTCTTAATGCGGAACTTGAATATAAGAACGGCGTTGCCATTACATCTGCTCCTATGTTATATCAAATTTATCAAAGAGATGAAAATAATAAAGCAGAAATAAAAATAAAGGGAAAAACCGAAAACGAAACATCTGTCAGTGTCGATATTAACGGAACAGAAGAAAGTGTTACGGTTTCTGGTAATGAATTTGAATACACTAAAACTCTTGATACAGGGCTTTATGATATAACTGTAACATCGAACAAGGGAGAGGTTGCAAAGTATGAAAAAGTCGGTGTCGGAGATGTTTGGGTAGCGGCAGGACAGTCTAATATGACGGATATGGGTGCTGTTACAGATGATTTTTCACCGGAAGATGATGACCCGATAAATGAAAATATGTACATAATTTATGCTGAAGATTGTACATGGCAACAGATGTCACATCCGGCAGGAGAAGGTCGTTTCTTTAAAACGGGAGTAAGAACATCGCCGGTAACAAGTTTTGCAAGAGAAATTAGCGAAAAAGAAAATGTACCGATTGGCGTTGTTCAAACATCAGTAGGCGGTACGAACATTTGGCAATGGATAGACGGAATAAGAAATGACGCAAACAGCGGATATTTATTTAATGCACTAAAATCATGTTTCGATAAAATGCCGTCAAAAAATATTAAGGGTATTTTATGGTATCAAGGGTGTAACGATGCGATAAATGAAAACTACGCATATGATTATAAAAATTTGCAACAAAAAGTATTTGATACAATGCGTGATTTCTTCGATGAAAATACACCGATAATCACGACACAATTAAATGACGCAAATCAAGACAGTAACAGTTCACAAGGCTATTATGATGCGTGGTCATATGTAAAAGATATTCAACGTCAGAACGAAAGTTTATATGACAATGTTTATGTTGTTGGTACAGGTGAATTAGAACTCGGCGATACTATTCATAATAATGCCGCATCAAATGTGAAACTTGGTGCAAAATGGGCGAAAGTCGCAGAAGCGGTTGTTTACGGAGATGAATCTGTATCATATGAAAATGCACAGATAGATACGGCAAAAGTTACCGGCGATAATGAAATAACATTAACATTTAAAAATACCGACGGATTGAAAGTTGCCACAGGAACAAAACGTATAGGAATTACAAATGTATCCGGAGGAGGCTACAAAATTCCTTTAGGTGATTTAACAAAAGAATTTACGGTAAGAAAAGGTGCAAGACGAAAAGTTACTGCATCAAATAAAGATAAAGGTACAGAAATGACAATAAAAAGTGCCGAAATTCAAGCTGATAAAAAATCTGTTGTAATTACAACAGAAGAAGATTTAGCGGGTGTTATAGCGGTTGATTGTATGTACGGCAAGAGATTTACGCCTACACTTGTAGATGAAAAAACGAATGAAAGTGTATTGTCATTTTATAATGTAATTGCAGAATATGAAAATAAAATTCTCGTTACAGAATCTTTTGAAATAAATGCGAAAGATTCAGCCGATTTGAATAATGTAACCAAAACCGCCTCAGACAGTACAATGTATGTCAACAGTTGGAAAAGCGGAAACACGGATAATACATCATATGGTCTTGTTAAATTTGACTTGGAAAATTATGATTTTTCAAAAATAGTATCTGCAAAGTTGGCGGTTTACGGAAATAGTATCGGTAGAGATAGAAACGGTAATATAACAATTTCGGATATAGGAACAGATTGGGACAATACTGCGATATACGTCGATATAGCATATAATCCTACAAAAGAAATAACAAAGATAAATTCAAATACTGCAAGTGTATTTCCGGTAGGCAATTATTCTGAAATAGATATAACGGAGTATTTAAGAAAATATTCCGGAAATGAAATAGGTATAGGCATAGCCTCAGATTATGCCTCTGATGTTACTTTGTCGGGCAAAAACAGTGCAAATACGCCTAAATTAATTATTCAACCGGGTAAAATGGTAACACTTTCGTATACTTGTGACGGAAAGCCATGTGCTGATATGGATGTAACGATAGAAGCTGTTGGAGCAACGGAATATCAGACAACAAAGCACACAACGGATTCTGACGGAAAAGTTACCGTATATCTTACCGAAGGCAGCTACAAGGCAACTACCGAAAAAGAAATAGGTGTCAGAAATGCAACATCAAATGTATTTATGGTATCAACTGATGATTTATCAAATACCTATACAGTGGATAAGGACAATGAAGAAAAACCGGAACCGACAGAAAATTCAACATACACATTTGGCAGTAAGTTTAATGAAATAAAAGCATTTAATACATCATCATTATCTGAAACAAAGATTGCCGATACGGGATTGAGCATATCAACAAGCGGTTCAAACTATAGCAATGTTGCAATAATGAACTCAACAACTAAAACAGGAACAGGATATTATCCGCTTGGAATGGGACTTAGTGATAACGGTTATTATTTGTTTATGGGTACAGGCGGAAACAGTAACACATCAATGACGCTTAAATTTGACAATCCGATAGAGTCGGGCAAATATGTAAAGATAACATATGCAAAACCGACTTCGACTAACAACGGAAGTACAAATAGAAGTGCCGGTAATGAAAACACAATGTCAATCGACGGTGAAAAAATAGATGTACAATCAAATTGTGAATTTGATAAGTGGTACACAACAACAGTAAAATTATCTAATCAAACATCGCAGATTGATTTTGCTTTTGGAAAATGGAGCTCAATAGCAATTTCAAAAATTGAAATTGCAGATACGGCAGATATGTTGGAAATTACATCTGACACAACTGAAAAGTATATAACGTCAGAAAATCAAACAGTTCAGTATACTGCGAAAGTTTATAAGAGCATTACAACAGAAAAAGACAAATCAGAGATTGTTTCAAAGGGAAGTGAGGATACAACGGCAAATATCACTTATTCGGTAAATGGATATAACGGTGTATCAATAGATAATAATGGTTCTCTCTCAATTACTCCGTCTGCAACTGCCGGAACAGTAACAGTTTCGGCAGAATGTGGCGGAATAAAAAAATTTATAAATTTAGTACTTAAGTCACTCGGTAATGCGAATGCAGTTGAAATTTACGGTGATGAAGTCGTACATAGCGGAACATCAAAGTATATTGCAATTCCAATCGCAGACGGTGTGGTTATTCCTGCTCGTGATACAAAATGGGAGATAGTCGATAATACGGAAGGAGTGTCAATATCAAACGACGGTACACTTACTGTTTCAGACAGTGCCGCTGACGGTATTGTGAAAATCAAAGCAACGCTTACCGTATCATCTGTTCAAACGTCGGAAGTAATTGATGAACTTGAAGTGACAGTCAGAACAAACAATTCTGAAAATTGTCCGTATGAAGTAAAAGGCTTGTTATTGAAAAACGGTGAAACAGATGTAAAAAATGCAAGAGGTATAGACGGAATAATTGTTGATAAAAAAATCGACAGTACAAACGACTATATTGCCGTTGTGAAAGTATTTGATGAAAATAAAAAGCTAATCAAAGAAAACAAAATTGCTATCGGTGAATTGACTGACGGAGTACAGAAGATAAACACTGATATTGCTTTTGAAAAAGCATCATTTGTAAAGGTATATATAGCAAAAACAAATGATGAGTATTCAGCAAGCGATAATGAATATGACATTGTAAATGTCACAAAGATTGATGAAAATTTGAATACAACTACTATAATGCAAAATAAGAGCGAAACCGAAACAAATGCAACGCTTATAATAGCTCAATATAAAGACGGAATATTAAAGCAAATAAACGATAAAGAAGTAAAACTTCAAAAAGGCAAAAATAAAATTGACTTATCGGATATTAAAATAATAAACGGAGCTGATATAAAGATTTTATTATGGAGTGATTTTAATAGTATGACACCTTTAACAACCGTATTTACAGAGATAAGCGAAAATGATGAAAGCGAAATCGGTGAAGTTGTATCAGATGAAATATTCAATACAACAACAGGTGAATATTCCAATATTCCGCTTGTTTCTGATTGGTTGACAGGTGCAAAATCTGGACTTGGTATGGGTGCAGGTGTCATATCACCGAACAATGTACCGTATGGAATTGATCCGAATTTAGTTGATGTATCAACATTGAATGTAAATTATACATACGACAATAATTATCAAGGTGCAACTGCCGATAATGCACTATGGTACAAGACAGGTGCGTTTCTTGCAAGTGCCAATGGGGCAAATAACAGTATCTACGCTCGTGACGGTGCGGATTGGGAGCAACGAGCATTGCCTATCGGAAACGGATATATGGGCGGTATGATTTTCGGACTTCCTGACAAAGACCAAATTCAGATTAATGAAGAAACTTTCTGGGCGGCAGGATACAGAGGAACTCAAACAGAAGTTAATTCAAATACTGTAAACAGTAAAATGAGTGAAGGCATAAACGGTTATATGAGCGTCGGTAATATTTTTGTTGATTTCAATATGCCGAAAGGTGCGACTGTCAATAATTATTACCGTGACCTCAACATTGACGAATCTGTTGCTCATGTGAGATACGAATATGATAATAAAAATTTCAATCGAGAATATTTCGCAAGCTATCCTAAAGAAGTACTTGTATTCCGTTACACAGGTGATGATTTGAAGTTTGACGTAAAACCTGTTTCAATGCACTCGGGTAATGTAACCGTAAATAACGGTGAGATTAAAATTGTCGGTAAATTAAAAGACAGTGAACCGTATTCATCGGGTGGTAATGCTGCATGGAATCAAGAATCCGATTTGGAATATTGCACTATTATAAAAGTTATTGCCGATGACGGTACAGTGACAGGCGGATATAATTCGGTTAATGTATCTGACAGTACAGGTGTAACAATACTTGTAGCGGTGGCAACGGATTATGACCCGACTCAGTTTGAACTTAATGCAGACGGAACTGTCAATATGTCAAAAACACCGTATAAGAATACACAAGGAGTTAAAGCGGCTGTCGAAAAAGCAGAAAAAAGAATACAAGGTGCGTCTGAATTAACTTATGAAGAATTGAAAAATGAACATATAAAAGATTATAAAGAGCAATTCGACAAAGTACAATTTAGTTTGACTGATAATAATGAAATATGTTCAGTACCTACAAATGAATTGCAATTATCATATAAAAACACAGTAACAACAAAATCTGTTGATAATAAGACAGTCATTTCATATGATGAAAGTGCGTATGCAAATCTAAATAAGCATCTTGAAGAACTTCATTACAATTATGCAAGATATTTAATGATTTCATCATCGCGTTCTACAACTATGCCGTCAACACTTCAAGGTAAGTGGTGTCAGTCAACCGCTGAAATATGGGGTTCGTGTTACTGTATTAATATCAATATGGAAATGAACTATTGGTTTGCAGGCGGTGCAAATCTTCTTGACAGCGGTAAATCACTGATAGGTTGGTTTAATTCACAAATTCCGGCAGGACGTATAACGGCTAAAAATATGTATAAAGTTACTCCGAAATCGTATACGTTTGAAAACGGCAAGATGACGTTTGCAGACAGTACAGATGATAAAGATGATGTATTTATTATGCACACAAAGCAAGCGATAATGGGTACAACAGATATGACAGGCTCAACAAATATTCAGTCGGCAGGTAATACTGCATGGCTTATGTATAATCTGTGGGATTTGTATCAGACTTCGGGCGATAAACAACTTTTGGCGGACGAATTATATCCGATAATGCGAAAAGCGGCAAATTTCTATACGCAGTATTTGTATCAAAATCAATGCAGAACTACAACAGATACTGAGAAGTATCCTGACGGATATTATTATACTACTTGGGAAGGTCGTTCACCGGAGCAAGGACCAACAGAGGAAGGTATAAAATATGACTTACAGCTTGTTGCGGGTATGTACGATTATACTATAAAAGCGGCAGAAATATTAGGTGTTGATACCGATAAGGTGAGTGCGTGGAAAGAAATAAGAAATCATCTTGAAATACCTGTGGAAATAGGTGGTGACGGACAGATTAAGGAATGGAAAGAAGAAACAAGCTATAATACAGACGCAAACGGAAAAACGTTGGGTGACCCTGTACACAGACATATTTCACATCTTGTTGGTTTGTACCCGGGAACACTTATAAATCGTGACACACCGGAATTGTTAAACGGTGCGAAAGTAGTACTTGAAAACAGAGGTGATGATTCAACAGGTTGGTCATGCTCGAATAAATTCTTACTTTGGGCGAGATGTCTTGACGGCGATAAAGCACTTGAATTATTCCGTTATCAATTAGCACAAAAAACATATGCTAATTTGTTTGATACACACGCACCGTTCCAGATAGACGGTAATTTCGGTTCGGCGGCAGGTGTTATGGAACTTCTTATGCAGTCACAGACGGGAACTGTTTACATACTTCCTGCATTGCCTACAGAATGGAATAGCGGTGAAATAAGCGGTATTAAGGCTAAAAACGGTGCAGAAGTATCTATTAAATGGAGTGATAATAAAGCAACGGAAATAAAGATTACACCGACTGTTGACGGTAATATTACAATCGGTTACGAAAAAGATAATATATTAAAATTAAACGGTGAGAATATAAAGTTTGTAGACGGCAAGTATACTATTGAAAATGCAAGTGCAGGAGAAACATATATATTCACTGAATAATTGTTATAAAAAACTGATATTTAAAGAACGGATATTTAATTATATCCGTTCTTTTTTTTGCAAAAAACTCTTTAAAAATTCAAAGAAATGTGATAAAATTTTAACAATGAATACAAAAGGAGATTGTTAAATGAAAAATAAAGTAAAAATCGTTACTGCATTACTGATAACCGCGTTATGCACGACTTCGGCATATGCGGCGGAAAATCTTATAAAAAATGATAGCTTTGAAACTGAATTACTCGGAACAAACGGTTGGCGTTTTTCAGGTGGGGACGGTTGGGTTTATGAAAATGAAAACTCTGCCGATTGTACAACAGACGAAGTGCACAGCGGTGAAAAGGCACTTCATTTCAACAGTGCCGTTGTTGCACAGAGAGTTGAACTGAAAAGAAATGTGACATACACACTTGAATTTTATATAAAAGCGAAAGAGGATTGTACTGTAAATGTAGGTTTCTTTGACGGTTCACAGGATTGGCCGGGAAGTTATCCAGTAAAAACGAAAGAAATATCGGTAAATACTGATTGGACAAAGTATACAATCGAATTTGAATGTAACAATACTCAAGATTATTTGGCATATTTTAATTTGTGGGATAAAGTGGACGTTTATGTTGATGATGTTATATTGAAAGAAGCCGATGGGTACATATCACGTCTTATGACAGGCATTGACGGTGACGGTGCAATAAGTTATTCAGCCGATTATAAAGGCGGTAAGCTGTTTGGCGTGGCACTGTATGACGAGAATAATAAACTTATCGGTTTTAAAAACAATTCAACATCGGGAACTTTTGAAAATGTGAGCGGTTACGGCAAATATACAGTGAAGTCATATTTGCTCGAAGACGATAATTTGCGTTCAAAGACACAAGAAATTGAATATAACGAGGACAGCAGTAAAAATGAAGATACGTCAATCGGTAAAGCAAAAAGTCTGACATTATCGGAGCATAATGTGACAATAAATGTTGGTGATGAAAATAAAATATTGGACGCTGTTATTATGTCGGAATTTGCGTATGACAACAAGGTTGCATGGAAAAGTTCTGACGAATCAATAGTAAAAGTAAGCGAAAACGGTATTTTAACAGCTGTGTCAAACGGCAATGCTACAATTACTGTATCATCAGAGGACGGAATACTTACGGACGAATGTAAAGTCACAGTGACTGACAAAAAATCCGAGCGACTGTCATTGAATAAAACAAGTATAGAGTTAACTGAGATAGATTCGGTTTATCCGTTATCGGCAAATATTGAAAATTCCGACTTGGTTTGGAAATCTGACAACGAAAATATTGCAAGCGTGACAGACGGAGTTGTTACGGCGAAAGGCAAGGGCAAAACTACAATTACGGTTTCAACTTCTGACGGTAAGCAAACCGTAAAATGTGCGGTTAATGTCAATACATCTGACAACACTATCACAAACGATACATTTTTTAAAGACACTGACGGCAATTATATATATTCACAGGGCGGTTGTATTCAAAAGTTTGGTGACAAATATTATTGGTATGGTGTAAAATATAAAGAAGCGGATATATATGCTAAAAATCCCGAAAATGGCAAAGCTGGAAATGCCGCTTACGAAACATTTACTTGTTATTCGTCGGACGATTTGGTGAATTGGAAGTTTGAGGGTTATCCTCTTACCGGTGAACCGAACGGTTGGGTTGGCAGAATGGGTGTTGTTTATAATGAAAACACGAAAAAATATGTATTAATTTCTCAATATGCACCGGGTATGGTTTATGCGGTAAGTGATAAGCCTGAAGGACCATTTAAGATTGACCATATTCAAAAAACGTTGCCAATTCAAAATGATGTTACAGGTGACCAAACTTTGTTCCAAGATGATGACGGCAGAGCATATATAATATGCTCAAGTGCAAACGGACGTGCTTATCAATATGTAATTCCGCTTAGAGAATCAGACTTTTTGGATATAGACGAAGAAAATATCAAAATGCTTTTCTATGATGAAGACGGCAGTTACATAGATGAAAACGGCGAAGTGGATAAGAAAGACAAAACAGGTATAGAGGGTAATTGTATGTTTAAATATAACGGCAATTACTATTATACAGGCTCTGATTTATACGGCTGGAATTCGTCAAGAGTGTATGTAATGCAGTCTGACAGCATTTTGGGCGATTATAATAAAGATATGGGACTTCCATATATAATGAATAACACACGAGATAGTTTTGCTCACAATTCGCAAGCAGGCTTCTATACAACGATTCACGGAAGTGAAAACGATTTGATTATTTATTGCGGTGACAGATGGGGCGATTTTGCAGGTAACGGAATCGGATATAATCAATGGGTACCGCTATCATTTGATAAAGAAGGCAAACCGTACTTTAACAATCTTCATCAATGGAAGTTGGACGCTGAAAAAGGTACTTGGGAAGTCGGAGAGGGCAATAACTATATTTCCAATCCAGAATTTGAGGCGGACAGAAAAATAACAGCAACACCAACAGGTTGGAAAGTACGTGACAATGTCGGCAATTATTCTGTATCCAATGCACGCGGAAAGGTTGACAGCGGTAATTTTGTAATACAGGAAACTGCACCGGAAGATTATATTTCGGATTTGTATCAAGAAATAACTGATTTACCTAACGGAACGTATACAATGACTGCGTGGGTAAAAAGCAGTGGCGGACAAAATGTATGTAATGTATACGCACAAAGCGGTGATGAAAAGAAAACATATTCCGTTAAAACAAATATTGATGATTGGAAAGAAATTGTTGTTGCAACAGATATAAAAGTGACAGATGGAAAATGTACAGTAGGACTATATTCGGACGCTCACGCAAATGAATGGGTACAGATGGACAATGTGAGATTGGTTAAAAATATAGAATAGGAATGCAATTCGGAAATCAAGCTTAAAAACTAAGCTTGATTTCTTTTTTTTGAAAAAAATCAAGAAATATTGACAAAATCGGTTAGTTGTGCTAAACTAATTAAGGTTAGAGGATACTAACCTTAATTGTGATTTAAAGCAAAGGAGAGATATATTATGAGTACAGCGATTATAGTAGCAGTATTGATAGTTATAGCAGTTATAGCTATTAGAAGTTATGCTAAAAAACTGACTTCGGGGTGTTGCGGCGGTGAAACCGAACACGTTAAGAAAATTAAGGTTGAGGATAAAGATGTGTCACATTATCCGTACTGCGTTCAGATAGGCATAGACGGAATGACTTGCAATCACTGCAAAGCGAGAGTCGAAAATACACTTAACAGTGAGGACGGCGTATGGGCAGAAGTTGATTTAAGTCAAAATTTAGCAACGGTACATATGAAAAATAATTTATCTGAATTATTTTTGAAAAAACTTGTTTCAAGTGCCGGATATATTATGACTACATACAACGCACAATAATATTTACGTTAATATAAATAGCAGAAGATTAAATTCTTCTGCTATTTTTGTGCAAGACTAACTTTCTAATTTTATACATATGTGCTATAATAGTAGTAGTTAAAATATTTGGAGGAATGTATGTAATGAAAAAGAGTAAAGGCATATCAAATCAGATGGATATGCTGAATGGAAGTATTTTTGATAAAATTTTATTATTTGCACTTCCGTTGGCGATAAGCAGCATATTGCAGCAACTGTTTAATTCGGTTGATGTGGCGGTTGTCGGAAGGTTTGCGAGCAGTGAAGCTCTGGCGGCAGTCGGAAGTAACAGTTCGGTTATAAGCTTGCTGATAAATCTGTTTGTAGGAATTTCAGTCGGTGCGAATGTTGTTATAGCAAATTATATAGGTCAGGGAAAAACAGAAAAAATTCAAGATGCAGTTCATACTGTAATGATAGTTTCGCTTATAAGCGGTGTATTTCTGCTTGTGTTAGGATTGATGATTGCAAGACCTATTCTTGAAATTATGGGAACACCCGACAATGTAATAGATTTAGCGGTACTGTATTTGCACATTTACTTTTTGGGAATGCCGTTTTTGATGATATATAACTTTGGAGCGGCTGTTTTAAGAAGTAAAGGCGATACAAAAAGACCACTATATTGTCTGATTATATCGGGAGTAATAAATGCCTGTCTTAATTTGCTGTTTGTAATAGTATTCAAATTAAGCGTAGCGGGAGTGGCGATTGCAACAGTAATAGCTGATGGAGTGAGTGCGGTTCTTATAATTTGTTTTCTGATGAATGAAGAAGAAACAATCAGATTAAGGCTTAATAAATTAAAAATAAAGAAAAGCGAATTGATAAAAGTTATCAAAATAGGTGTACCGGCGGGATTGCAAGGAGTTGTGTTCTCTGTTTCAAATGTTTGTATACAGACTGCTATAAACAGTTTCGGCTCTGATGCAGTTGCCGGCTCTGCTACAGGATTGAATTTTGAGTATTTTACATATTTTACAATTAGTGCATTCGTACAAGCGGCAGTGACATTTACAAGTCAAAATTACGGTGCAAGAAATTTTAAACGTTGTAAAAAGATATTCGTATACAGTATGATTTCAAGTGTGGTTATATGCGGTTTGATGAGTGCTATATTTGTTGTGTGGCGTGACTTCTTCGCAGAAATTTATACTACTGATAAAGCCGTTCTTGAATATGCGTCAATGAGAATGGTTCACGTATTGTTGTTTGAATGTTTGGCAAGCTCGTATGAAATAGGTGGTGCGGCATTGAGGGGGTTGGGATATTCAATGACTCCTGCGGTGCTTACTGTATTGGGGTCGTGTGTGTTTAGATTAATATGGATATACACCGTATTCAATAAGTTCAGAAGTTTTGAAATGCTGATGAATGTGTATCCTGTTTCGTGGGTTATAACAGGTATTGCGGTGTTAATTGCATATGCAATAGTGAGGAAAAAGTTGTTTAAAGAAACATAATAAAAATTAAAAAAAACAAATAGTATTTTTAAAATAAGGCAAAAAAATAACCGTTCATATCGAACGGTTATTTTTGTAACATCAATTACTTATTTTTCTTTGCTGCTTTTCTTTCTTGAGCAGCAGCTGCTTTAGCTTTCATATCTGATTCTTTCCATGAAGCCCAGAATGTGCTGGCAATAAAGATTGAAGTGTATGCACCTGCAAGGATACCTACGATTAGAGGAAGAGCAAATTCCTTGATTGCAGATACACCAAGAATGTAAATAAGAACGATTGTAATTAGTGTTGTTATTGTTGAGTTGATTGTACGACCCATTGTTTCAAAAACACTTCTGTTAACCATCTCTGAAATAGTTTCATTCTTCTTACGTGACTTTGTGTTTTCGCGAATTCTGTCAAAGATAACGATTGTATTATTGATAGAATAACCTACAACAGTAAGCATTGCCGCAATGAAGTTTGTATTAAGCGGAATGTTTGTTATAGCATAAATCGCAGCCATGATAAGTACGTTGATTGCAAGAGCGATAACTGCCATAATAGCACTTCTCCACTCGAAACGAATTGCAATGTAAATCAAGATACAGATTATAGCAAGCAATGTGTAAAGCAAAGCTTTTCTTTGAATTTCGTTACCGAAACTTGCTGATGCAGATGATACTGAAAGTAAATCATCATCTGAAAGATTATACTTATCTTTTAGTGCATTGAAAATTTCAGTCTTAACAGTTTCGTCAACAGGAGGAGTTTTGATTACTGCAACCTGAGGATTGTCACCTGTTTGAACTTTTGCTGATACAGTATCAACAGTTTTTTCTTGGATTAAGTCAGCGACTTCTTTATTGTCGAAATCAGTGTGCATATTAACTTGCATTCTGATACCGCCCATAAATTCAACGTCGAAGTTAAATCCGCCGTGTACGATATATAGAACAATACCGGCAAGAACAATTAGTGCGGGGATAAGCACGAATTTCCATCTGTTTTTAGTCAAATCTTTCATTATTCTTCCGCACCTCCTTTTTTTGCTTTTGCGTTATAGAATAGACTTCTGTTTTCGATACCGATACCTACAAGTTGCTTTAGAAGGAACTTTGTGATAACGATAGCAGTAAACATACTCAAAATAACGCCGATTCCAAGTGTAGTAGCAAAACCTGTAACGGCACCGATACCTGAGATGTAAAGAACTACACAAGAAATGATTGTTGTAATGTTAGAGTCAAGGATTGCTGAGAATGCCTTATCAAAACCTGCCGAAACAGACGCTCTGATAGTTTTACCAACTTTTAATTCTTCCTTCATTCTTTCAAATATGATACAGTCAGCATCGACCGCCATACCGATTGAAAGAACGATACCGGCAATACCTGAAAGACTTAGGTTAACATGGAATATACCCATTGCCAAACCGATAAGTCCGACATATATTAACAATGAAATATCTGCGATAAGACCAGGAATTCTGTACATAATAACCATAAAGATCATTATAAGAATGATACCGATTGCAGCAGCCAAAAGGCTTGTAGGAAGTGCATTTGCACCAAGTTCGGCACCTACTGTTTCCTGAGAAATAACTTTCATATCAAACGGAAGTTGACCAGACTTAATCTTGTTAGCAAGGTCTTGTGCGGTTTCAGGAGTGAAATCACCTGAAATTATACATGAGTCAGAATTGATTTCTTCTGAAACTCTCGGAGAAGAAATATCTTTTCCGTCCATTTGAATTGAAATGTAGTTTTTGCCTTCACTTGATCTTGCGGCAGCAGCCTTAGTTGCGTCGGCAAACTTTTGCTTTGCTTCAGCATTAAATTCAACCTGAACGTAAGATTGAGCCGAACCTGTCTGTGAAGTCTTACCGTATTGGTAAGAAGCGTTCTTGATGTCTGTAGCACCGTCAAGAATTACGTTGCCGTCAGCATCGTTAAATGTAAGTTTTGCTGTATCGCCAAGTAGGCTTGCAGCTTGGTCTGTTTCAAATACTGAAGGTATTTCAACAGTAATTTTTCCGCCTTCGCCTTGAGATATACGTGCTTCTGTATATCCCGCATTAGTCATACGAGTTTGGAAAATTGATTCGACAACCTGCATTTGGTCGTCGGTCGGAGCGTCTGAATCAGCTTGGAAAGTTATAACTGAACCTCCGGCTAAGTCGATGCCCTTTTTGATACCTGTTTCGCCGAACATACCGCCATATGAAAAACCAGCTATGTTAAAACCTATAAAGGCTACATAGTTAAGCAAAATGGCACATACAACAACGAAACAAAGAGTGATAATGCTCTTCTTTTTCATTTGCGTATCCATTCCTTTCTTTGTTGGGTTCTATTTGCTCATTAAAACCCATTATAAAATAGCATAAAGTTATTATATCGCTATACAACCTTTTCGTCAATAAAAATTATATTACTATAATGTAACAAAAAGGTTACAATCAGATTAATCATAGGTATAAAATACTTGCGTATATTACATATTTGTTATAGAATGATTATAAGTAAAGAATTGTTTGGAATTAAATTGACAAAAATAGGAGAGAGAAATGGACAGAAAAGAAAAGATACTTTCATATATGTGTTCAAAAGAATATATTCCGCTTAAATTTGCCGAATTGATGATTGTACTTGACGTACCGGCGGAAGATGAGGAAGAACTTCGCGATATATTAACCGAACTTTGTATTGAGGGTAAAATATATATGACTAAAAAAGGCAGATATATGAGCGTTGAGGGAGAAAACTCAACGGTAGTAGGTAAACTTGTCTGTAATGCAAAAGGATTTTTCGGTTTTGTAATATGTGACGACGAAAACGAAAGTGACATATTTATTTCCGGTGACGATATGGGTGACGCTATAAACGGCGACAGAGTTATCGTTCATATTGACGATAACGACAATGCAAAAGGTCACCGACAAGGTCATATAACCAAGGTGCTTGAACGCGGAAACAAGGTTATTGTCGGTGTTATATATAAGGAAAAAGATCGATATTTTTATGTGCGTACCGATAACAGAAAAATATATTCAAAAATTATTATAGCTCAATCGGACGCAATGACGGCTCAAATAGGTGACAGAGTTGCCGTACAGATTACAAGATACAGTGACAAGAAAAAGATTTTCGGTGAAGTTATAAGTGTTCTCGGACAACAGGATTCGCTTAAAAGTTGCATTGAGGGTATTATATTAGGAAATGATATTAAGCAGGAATTTGATAAAGAAACATTAAATGAGGCTGATAAAATCCCTCAAACAGTGACGGAAAGCCAATTTGCAGGCAGAGAAGATTTAAGAGATATGATTATTTTCACCATTGACGGTGATGATGCCAGAGATTTTGATGACGCCGTATCTCTTACGTTAAAGGACAACGGGAACTATTATCTCGGTGTGCATATAGCCGATGTTTCGGAATATGTAAAAGAGGGTACAGCACTTGAAAATGAGGCATACAAGCGTGGTACAAGCGTGTATTTGGCAGACAGAGTTATTCCTATGCTGCCGACAAGTCTTTCAAACGGCATTTGCAGTCTTAATCCGCAAGTGGACAGATTGACTTTGTCTGTATTTATGGAAATTACGGGTGACGGAAATGTTGTGAGCCACAAGCTTTGTAAATCGGTTATTTGCTCAAAAGAACGAATGACATATAATAATGTAAATAAAATGCTTGAAGACGGTGACGAAGAACTTTGTGAGAGATACAAGCATATTTTGCCGACATTGAAACTAATGGAGGACTTGGCACAAATATTAAAGAATAAACGTACTTTAAGAGGTGCGATACAGTTCGATTTTCCTGAAAGTCATATAGTTGTGAATGAAAACGGAGAGCCGATTGAAATAGAAAAAGAAGTTCGCGGTACTTCAAACAAAATGATAGAAGAATTTATGCTTTCGGCAAATGAAACAATCGCCGAATATGCTTTTTGGTCTGAAATACCGTTTGTATACAGAAACCATGAGGCACCGACACTTGAAAAGATAATGACTTTTAATGAATTTATACTTCATTTCGGATTGTCGTTTAAGGGTAAGATTGACAGAGATACACCTATTCATCCAAAGGCTCTGCAACAAATACTCGATACAGTAAAAGATACACCGCAGGAGCGTATTGTTGCGTCAGCAATGCTGCATTCACTTATGAAAGCAAAGTACAGTGAAGAAAATCTCGGTCATTTCGGACTTGCGGCAAAATATTACTGTCATTTTACTTCGCCGATAAGACGTTATCCCGATTTGGCAATACACAGAATATTAAAAGATTTTCTTGACGGCAAGGTTACGGGGAACAGAATTTCATATCTTGCAGGTTACGTTTCGGCGGCAAGCAAACATTCAAGCGATTGTGAAGTAAATGCGGAAACGGCCGAACGTGACGTTGACGATTTGATGAAAACGGCTTATATGTCATCATTTATTGGACAAACCTTTGAGGGTGTGGTTGCAAATGTGACTAATTTCGGTATGTTTGTAGAACTTGAAAATTCGGTTGAGGGTTTAATAAGAGTTGAAAATATGACCGATGATTATTATGAGTATGACGAAAAGGTAAATACGCTTACCGGCAGAAGAAAACAGAAGTCGTATACTACCGGTGATGTGGTAAATATAGTTGTTGCGAGAACTGATATTCTTTCAAGACAGATTGACTTTGTTTTAGCTAAAGACGCGGACCGTAAGTTACTTAAAAAGTTCGCAAAACCGATAGAAATTCCTAAATCGGAAAAACACGGTAAGAAGTCAAAAAGGAAAAAGAGTTTTAAGAAATACAATAAGAAGAAAAAGTAGGTTTACAAATGGAGAAATTTGAAATTATAATAACAACATTGTTCGGACTTGAATCGCTTGTCGCAAGAGAAGTACGTCGTCTTGGCTATGAAACAACTTCAGTTGAGGACGGCAGAGTTACGTTTATGGGTGATAATGAGGCTGTTTGCAGAGCAAATATGTGGATAAGAACAGGAGAGAGAGTGCTTATAAAAACTGCCGAATTTACTGCGGTCACGTTTGACGAATTGTTTGAAAAGACAAAAGCTGTTGATTGGAGTAAATGGATTGGCAAAAATGACGCTTTTCCTGTGAAAGGATATTCCTTAAAGTCAACTCTTGCAAGCGTAAGGGATTGTCAGGCAATTATAAAGAAAGCAACTGCTGAAAGTCTTTCAAATAAATACGGCATAGAATGGTTGCCGGAGGACGGCGCAAATTATCAAATACAGTTTTCAATTTTTAAAGATAAAGTTACACTTATGATAGATACATCTGGCGAGGGACTTCACAAACGCGGTTACAGACAACATTCAAATGTTGCACCACTAAAAGAAACACTTGCCGCCGCAATGGTTGAACTGAGTCATTGGAAATTTGAATATCCGCTATGTGATCCGTTTTGCGGCAGCGGTACAATTCCTATTGAAGCCGCAATGATAAAAAGAAACATTGCTCCGGGAATAAACCGAGAATTTGCGGCACAGAATTTTGCGTGGATAGATGAAGAGTTGTGGGTTAAGTCCGTTGAAGAAGCTAAAAGCTTGGAAAGAAATGTGCCGCTTGAAATTTATGCGTATGATATAGAAAACGAATATGTTGAATTGACAAATGAAAATGCCCGAATTGCAGGCGTGGGTGACTTTGTTAAAGCGGAAAAAGGTGACGCACGAAAAATTCACTTCGATATGCCGTATGGTACAATTATTTGTAATCCGCCTTACGGTGAAAGAATAGGTGAAATTAAAGAATGTGAAAAACTGTATAAGGAAATAGGCAAAAGCTTTAATGCACTTGATAAGTGGTCGTATTATATTATCGCATCAAACGAAAACTTTGAATCGCTGTTCGGAAAAAAAGCAAATAAAAAGCGTAAATTGTATAACGGTATGATTAAGTGCAATCTATATCAATTCTTCGGAGAGCGTCCGCCTAAAACCAACAAGTAAATTTATACCGATTGAAAATTTCAATCGGTATTTTTTATAATGTCACTATTTGCAAACTTTTCTCTATAATTTGCAATTCAAAACTTCTTTATAAAATTGTATAATTTAATTAATAAAAAAGTAATTGTGCGAAAGGAGTATAACTATGAAGTTTAAAAAAGTTATAAGTCTAATTACAACATTGGCAATGTGTATATCAATGTTTTCTGCTTTTTCTGTAACGTCATTTGCAGAAAATGATAATACATATTCGTGTGATTTTACATCACTCGTCAAAAATAATGCAGACACAACATACGGAACTGCTGATGATATATACGATATTGACGATTATACAAAAGCAGTTTTGACGTATACAGGAACATATGTATCGGCAGACGGAAAGATTTACTTAAAGAGCAGTAAGGTTACAAATGCCAGTTCGTCATACAGTAATGGAAGTTATGTATCATTTACTGCACCGTCAGACGGTAGTGCAATATTTACCGGCAGTGCGTTAGGTGTTTATATTGACAGCACTTATAAAGGTTATTCGGATAAAGGTACTTATGATATGAAAGCAGGAGAAACAATGTATTTGGGTTACAGAAAAGGAACTTCATATCTACAAAATATTACATTCACACCAACTGAAACTCCAAAAGAAACTGTAGCACCGACAGAGAATCCGATACAAACATCAAATCCACAGTCAACACCTAAAGCAGATGTTGAGAGAGAAGTCTTATATGAGGAGAATTTTGAAAACTGTACGGTCGGAGATAAAGCGTCGGGTAACAGTACAAGCGTTGACGGTTGGAAATCACCTGCCGGAACAGCAGAATTAAAAAGTGACAGCAATCAAACAATAAACAAATATCTTGCAGTTACTTCAGGTAAAAGCGGTACTGCACGTTCAACATACAAAGGCATAACTGAAATTAAGGATAATTTTGTCCTTGAGGCAGATATAAAGACAACAAATTATAAAACGAATGTTTCTAATTTTGAAGTTCTTGAAAAAACAGGTTCACTATATATGAATCACGGTTGTTACAGTAATGCAAAGTATGCATTTAAAATGAACAGACCGGCAAGCTTAAATAAATTTGTTATAAATAACAGTGTATCGGACAGCGGACTTTCGCTTGACAGATATGCCCAACCGACTGTTTTGACAAAAGAAATACCTGATGATTGGATTCATGTAAAAGTGATAGGCGATTTTACAAATAAAACGGCTACGGCATTCATAACGTCACTTGACGGAAATACGGTATTTTATCGCGGAAGAACAAATATGTCAGATGATATAACATCATTTAGCTGTCTTGCACTATTGGCACCGTCAAGCGGAGTTGATACTTGCATTGACAATATCAAAATTTCAAAAGCACTTGATTCGGATTTAAGCGAAGTATTCCATACAGTAAAAATAAATAACAGTATTGATGAATTTTCACAGTATGTCTATGACGGTGAAAGTGTTGCAAACATACCGGATATGTCGGCATACGGTAAGTATTTTGAGGGCTGGAGTATTGACGGTCAACTATTAAGCTCTGACGATTTAAACAAATATCAAATTACAAAAGATACAACAATCACAGCACAAATATCACAAGACTATATTGAAAATATTGCAACGGTAGAATTTAATTCATTCCCGACAGACAATATGCTTACTATGGGACCTGATTCCGATACATATGCTGACAATGAAATTTCATTGAAGATTGTCGGTGAAAGAGGAACAAGTATAGTAACAAATCCTGATTCAAGGGTAAAAGATTATAAAATTGATTGGCAGTTTGACGGTTTCAGAACACTTGGCGGCAAGCCGACAGGTGAAAGCGGAACTTTCCCGGGAACACAGGTGTATTGTGACAGTTACGGAAGTGTAACGGTAAACAGTGCAAATCAAAGTTCAGTCAATTTTAAACTAAAGAATACATCGGCTAACTATTACGGCATGGTAACTGCCACAGTTACATATAACGGCAAGACAGCCAAAGTGTCACGCCCGTTGGTACTGTTAGCTGATACAGAGGCTAATTCTGATGTATACTTGCCAAAAGCTGGTTATACCGTAGATTACAACAATTACGAAAACGGTTTAGTCGGATATACAACATCGCAAAACGATATTTTAACAGGCGGTTGGTCAACAGACGGCTCTGATAAGAGTAATGTTGTTTTGAAATCAGATAATGGTGGTAAATATTTGAGTCTGTCTCGCGAACTTACAGGAAACTCATCATATATTAACAATAATGTAGGGCAGATTACATCACAAACTAATTTTGAACAAGATGTGCGTTTCGGCATAGACGGAACTGTCGGTTATATAGGCGGAAACGTGACAGAAAGCACATCAGTTGGCTTTGAATTGTCTTTCACAGATTCAAAATTCAGCTTGAACGGTACAGAAATCGGAGCAGGTGAAAAGAATAAGTGGTATCACATAGTTGTAACAGCCGATCCGACAGTAAAGAAATGTATAGCAAAGATATATAACTTGGATTCAAACGGCGATTATAACGACAAATCTCCGTTAATGCAATCTGAATTGATAAACTTCAACGCAAATTACACAACAGGCAAGTACTATAGAATTACATTATCAAAAGATAAATCGAGTTCTATAGATATAAATAATGTTAAAATTCAATCGGCACAGGTTGACACAGATTCATTTAAAATAAATGGGCAGGATACAGTTAATATTCCTGCAAGCGACAGTGTAAAAGTGCCTATGACAGTATCTGCAAATATGACAGACGGTAATATTGCATTCGGTACAGCTGAATGGAAGATTGACGATGAATTTGCAGATGGTGTTTCTGTTGAAACGGATAGCGCTGATTCGCATTCGGCAGATCTTGTCGTAAGCTCAACGGCATCTGCCGGCGACGTATCTGTTAAAGCGACATTAGGCGGAAAGTCTGTAACAAAGACAGTAAAACTAATCGGTAAAAATGACAGTATTGCGTTTGTAAAATCACCTGTCGGTGCACAAATACCGAGCAGTAACAAATATGAGGCAGTCGTTAAAAACGGAAATGCGGAAGTATTGACAGACAAGACTGTAACATACAAACTATACAATTCTGATAACACAACAGAATATACAGGCAGTGATATAAAAATTGCAAGTGACGGTACATTAACAGTATCATCATCTGCAAAGCCGACAGATATCTATGTTAGAGCAATCTCAACCGATTCAAACGGTAAAACGCTTGAAAAATCGGTTAAGGTAAACGTATATAATCTAAAATTCAATTTCACAACAAGTGCAAAAGACGGTTATACATCAGTTACTTCTTCAACCGAATATAAGGAAAGTCGTGGCTTTGGTATAGACGGAACTTGTGCAGACGGTGAAAGCTATATGAGTGGTCAGAATTTTGGTTTTAAACTTAACTTGACAGCAGGTGAAGTATATGAAATTACGGCAGTTTATGAGGGCACAATTAAGTGTGAAAGAGTAAATTCGTCACTTACAGGCTTTGAAAGAACTAAAAAGACATTAGAAAGTGATACATATAAAACGGCGGTATTCGGTGACGGTGTGCTCGATATTACATTCTCGGGTGACGGTAAACTATCATCATTAACAGTTGAAAAAGTAGAACGCACAGCAAACAGTAAGCCTGCATGGTGGACAATAGGCGATTCTACGGTACAGCAAAACGGAAGTTGGGCTTATACGCTTAATAATACATTGTCTGATTATCCGAAACTATCAAATGTTATAAGTGCATTTTATAACAGCGGTCAAGCAGGACGTCAGCACCGTTCATATTATACAGAAGGTTTACTTAACAATGTCCTATGCGGTATTAAACCGGGTGACGTTGTTTCGATAAGCGGTATGGGGACAAATGATACATCTTCAACAAAAGATGAATTTAAAGAGTATAATAACATTTATATAGACGCTATCAAAGCAATGGGCGCAAAGGTAATATTGGGCAGTTACACACCGACAGGTAATTACGGCTCAACTCAAGACAAGGTTTATGACGCAGATAATATATTGTTCAAAGGTATGAGAACAAACAGTTACGATACCGCAATCAGAGAAGTATATAACGAAAGAGCGAACGATACAAATATTATAGGCTTTGTCGATATTGGAAAAATTGCAGATAACGTTATGACAAATGATGTACGAACAGTATATAATACTGCAATTCAAAGCGGAAAAAACGAAATTGAGGCAAGAGCAAAAGCACAGGAAAGAGCCATGGCACTTATGAGTATGTGGAAGGATTATAATCATTATTATACAGATTTCTCAAACTATATATTACCTCAAATAACAACTCGTGTGGCACAACTTGTGACAGGTGAAAAACAAGACGATATACCTCAAGTTATAAATCTTGAAAAGCCTGAAACGGAAAGGTTAAAAATTACAGGTACATCAATAAAGAACGGTTCAATTTTAGTTGATATTGATAAAGGTTTTGAGGGCGTTGCAATCTGTGCGCTATACGATAAAGACGGACTTTTAAAGCAGGTTGTCACTGAAACAGACAATACAGCCGAAAAAACTTTGACACTTAAAATGCCTGCAACCAAAGACGGATATGCAGTAAAAGTGATGAATTGGGACAGTTTGGATAAAATGAACCCAATCGGAAAAACACATTCGATAAAAGTAAGCGATATAGAAGATTTATCAGACGGAGATGATTCATCAGAAGAAATAACATCATCAGACGAATATATAGACGTATCAGAGCTTACTTCGTATGATAGCAATACATACAAAGTTTATAACGGTGACGGAACATACGAAAGCGTAAAGGCAGAAAACGGCAAAGTTCATAATACGTCAAAATCAGAAGTGACGGTAGTGCCGGAGTATAAATTTGAATTTACCAATACATCTTCATCAAAAGATGAATATATAAACGGATATGTAAAAGTCAATGCAAATTCTTATACAGAAGAAAAAGGTTACGGACTTGGAAACGGTGATTATCATATTAACGAAAACGGTTGCTTGCCGACAGGTGACAATACTATAAAAATAGATGTACCTGACGGTTTTTATGACATTACTGTATACAGAAAAGGCGGAGCGAGAGCAGATGTTTATAATAACGGTGTTCAGATTATAAATAATACTACATCATCGGGTTCACAAAACCGTCCGTCAGGATACGGTGTAATGTATGCACCGAGAATGGAAGTTACAGGCGATCAGATAAATCTTACAATCGGTAATACTTCGGGCGGAAACGAGAGAATTGCATCGGTTGAAGTTGTCAGAGTACCGCAAAAGTATAAAAAGCAAGTTGTTTGGATAGCGGGTGACAGTGAATCTGCAAATTACTATCCACAAAATGCAGACGGTGACGACTTGGATAACAATAAAGTTATGATGACAGGCTTCGGTATGCAGCTTGAAAAGTTCTTATCACCGACAAAATATGTGGTTGCAAACTTCGGTCAACCGAGTGCTACTATTAAGACTTGGTACAATGAATGCTTTGAATCGGTTAAAAAGTTAATTCAAAAAGATGATGTTTTGATTATTGACTTCGGTATTAATGATTCGATAAGTTCATTAAATAAGATTGCTATTGATGAAATGAAACAGTATATGAGTGAAATGGCGGCTATGGCGAAAGAAAAAGGTGCAGTACCTGTTCTTGTAAGCCCTGTTTACAACAGTAAATATCAGCACAAAACATATTTCACATACAGCACTTCAACAAAGATTAATGCTATAACTGAATTTGCCGAGAGTATTGGTGTGGAGTGCATAGACCTTAATAAATACACTCAATTATATGTAAATCAAGCCAAAACAGATACAAACGATACAAATTGGGCGGTTAATAATTATCAGGTAGGCGATAACCTACACTTGACACAACATTCCGCTTTGCTTGCGTCATCATTTATTGCGGCAGAATTAAAGAGTATGGGATATGAAACAACCGATTATTCATATATATATAAAGATTTATCGAGTCTTTCTGCTGACAGTGACAGTAAGGTTATCAGAGGTGAAGAAAATGGAGTGACAAGAGTTTATTCCGTTGCAGAGGCTGAAAAGTTTATAAAAGCCAATACAGAATCTTTACCGATAATCGAAAAGAAGTGGGACTTCACAGAAAATACAACGGCGACAGAGGGCGAAAATGTAACAGTTGTGTCAGGCTCTGCGGCTTGGAATGAAACGAATCAGAATATTAAATTTAACTCAAATGTAACTGCACCGGGTACTTTGTCATTGAAATTAAATCCTGCAATCGGTAATAAGGCGAATGTTAATTTTGATTTGTACGTCGGTGCATTGGGCGGACAGACGTTTACATACACGATTAATGACAGTGAGGGTACAAATCTTGTTAATTGCTCATTTAACGTATATAACGGTACAGGAAGTATGGTTATCGGCGGTGAAGAAATTGCTGTTGACGGTGATGTTACATCAGCGGTATCAAAGGTAAATGGTGACGGTATGTCAGCGTCAGTAACACAAGTGTCAAATGAGATTAATTTTGCAACTAATACAGTTACTGTAAACATAGGCTCAAAATCATTTACCGGCAAGCTCACAGGAGCAGAAACAGGATTGATTTCAGATATATCGTTTAAGTCGGAGCGTTCAAAGAAAGCTGACAGAAGTATATATCTTGACAATCTTGTAGTAAGAGAATATGAAACCGATTCATCGGATACAGACGAAACTGCGTTTCCTAAGTTTAAAAGCGGAACATATACAAAAGACGGAAGTACAATGAAATACAGATATTATCTTCCTGAAAATTATGACAGTTCAGTATCGTATCCGGTAGTAATGTTCTTGCACGGCGAAACAAGAAAGGGCAACGATAATGAAAAGCAGTTGTATAACGCACAAGATTTATTTGATAAGGTTATAGAACAGGAAAGCACAAATCCTTGTATTCTTGTTGCACCGCAATGCAGTGCAGATAGTAATTGGACTGATTTGTCGGATATGATTGACGGAGTTGTAAATGATATTCAAAATCAGTATAGTGTAAACAGTGAGAAAATATATATTGCAGGTTATTCAGAGGGTACAGAGGGTTGTTATAAGGTTGTCTCTGATAATCCCGATAAGTATGCAGGAATAATTGCAATAGCAGGAAAAGGCGATGCAACGTCGGCGCAGGCAATAGCAAAAAATAATACAGGCGTAATGATTTTTGCGGGCAGCGAGGACGATACGGAAATTAATGATTCTTCAAAGGCAATATATAAAGCATTTGTTGAGAACGGTGCGACGAATGTTGAATATAAAGAAATTTACGGTGAAGGTCATAATATTCTGAAGTCAGCTGCGAATACATCAGGCTTGCTTGATTGGTTGTTTGCAAAGAATTTAACAGACAATAAGACTAAAAATACAAAAACTGTTGACTTGGCTATATTTATGGGGCAGTCAAATATGGCAGGACGTGGTGAATACGCTGACGCGACAGAATGCCCGATAGGCGCAGGATATGAATTCAGAAGTGTATCAAATGCAGATATGTTATTCGGTGTATCAGAACCTTTTGGCAAGAGTGAAAACAACGATTCTATAAATGACAACGGAAGTAACGGTGTAGACAGAAGAAGTGGGGATATGGTTTCATCACTTATGAACAGCTATTATGCCCAAACAGGTGTTCCGATTGTAGGAGTCCAAGCATCAAGAGGCGGTACAAATATAGGATATTGGAATACTGCAGCACAAAAGAATGAGGCACAGTCGCGACTTACCGCCGCTAAAACATATCTTGAAGATAACGGTTATACTGTAAATCATATCTTTATGGTTTGGTGTCAAGGCGAGGCAGACGCGGATAAAATTTATTCGGGAAGTCAGTCGGCAGCGTCATATAAGTCACAGACGCTTAATGTGTTTGAGTATATGAAAACAGTGGGCGTTACAGATATGTTCATAGTTCAAACAGGTCACTATAACGGCGACGATGATACAGACGGCAAACATGATGAGGCATATGTCACAGTACACGATGCACAAGCAGAACTTGCAAGTGAGAATGATAATGTTTATACAGTAGGTTCATTCCTTGAATTTAAGGAAAATATGAAAGACAATTATCATTTTCACCAAATCGCATATAATACAGTTGGCATAGCGGCAGGTAAAGCAATAGCAGAGGTATACAAAAACTAAAAGAGTATTCTTTTAGTTTTGTGTAAATACAAAATGGTATAGAAAAATTTATTTAAGCGGACGGAATTAAATTCCGTCCGCTTTTGCGTTAAAAAAATCAGCAATCGTCAATAGCGGATTCTATCAGTAAAGAAGAACTCCAACTGAGAATGAGGATCATATCCAATCACGACGGCGACTAATCCATTTTTCATGACGTCCATTATTGCAAGGTACAGCATTTTAAACAAACCTAAATATTTCAGGTATCCCCAAGCGGTTTGTGCACTTATCTGCACAACTAACACGATAGAAAAATTTAAAATAATACACTTTTTAAAATTTTACATCTTCTTTTCGATTTTTTCCATTGAAGATATTAATGATTTTAGTTAAAATAAAGTCAACAAATAAACAAAGAAAGGAATGAGAGAGATGTCTGAATACATTCTTGAGCTAAAAGGAATAACGAAAATATTCCCCGGAGTAAAGGCTCTTGATAATGTTCACTTTCAGTTAAAACAAGGTGAAATACATGCTCTTATGGGTGAAAACGGTGCAGGAAAATCAACATTCATAAAAGTTATCACCGGAGTACATCAAGCTGAAGAAGGTGAAATATTCATTAACGGCGAAAAAGTAGAAATAAAAAATCCTAAAGATGCACAAAAATTAAGTATTGCCGCTATTTACCAGCACGGTACGGCATATCAACATTTAAGTGTAACGGAAAACATTTTCATAGGACACGAGAAAATGACAAAGTTCCATACAATTGATTGGAAACAAATGCACAAGGATGCAAAAGCACTTTTGGAGAGATTGGGAAGTGACATTGACCCACATTCAAGTATGGGTAATCTGACAGTTGCGGAACAACAGATAGTCGAAATTGCAAAAGCCATTTCTACAAATGCAAAAATAATCATAATGGACGAGCCTACGGCGGCTCTTTCAAAAAGAGAATGTGAGGAATTATACAGAATTACAGAACAACTTAGAGATGAAGGCTGTTCAATAATATTTATCTCGCATCGTTTTGAAGATATGTACAGACTTGCTACAAGAGTAACCGTATTTCGTGACTCACAGTACATAGGTACATGGAATGTAGATGAAATTTCAAATGAAGTATTGATTTCAAAAATGGTCGGACGTGAAATTTCTCAAATTTATCCTAAGCAAGAAGTTGAAAGAGGAGAAGAAATTTTCAGAGTTGAGGGATTATCAAAGACAGGGTACTACAAAGATGTTTCTTTTTCACTTCACAAGGGCGAAATCCTTGCTATGACAGGACTTGTCGGTGCAGGACGAACAGAAGTATGTCAAGGTATTATGGGTATTGAAAGACCCGATAAAGGAAAGGTCATTTTGGAAGGAAAAACACTTTCAATAAGACATCCGTCAGACGCTATGAAAGCAGGTATCGGATATTTGCCTGAGGACAGACAAAAACAAGGTCTGATTCTTGATTGGGGATTGGGACAAAACGTAACATTATCAACACTTGAAAAATTTACTAAGTTCACTGTTATAAACAGAAAAGCAGAACGTGAACGTTCAAAAGAACTTTTGGAAAAAGTTAAAACAAAGGCTCTTTCTGTATTTGATAAGGCGTCAAGTTTGTCAGGTGGTAATCAACAAAAGGTTATCGTAGCAAAGGTTTTAAATTCCGATTTGAAAGTAGTTATCCTTGACGAACCGACAAAGGGTGTCGATGTAGGTGCAAAAGCACAGATATATGAAATTATGTCAGAATTGGCGGCACAAGGTTTCGGAGTAATAATGATTTCTTCGGAAATGCCGGAAGTATTGGGTATGGCAGATACAATCCTTGTTATGAAAGAGGGCAGAGTATCTAAGATTTTTGCAGATGCAACAGGCGTTACTCAAGAACAAATTCTTGAGGCCGCAATGAATATGTAGGAGGTGTAATTTAATTATGAAGTTAAAAAAATTCTTTTCATCGAATATTCGTGAAATCAGCTTAATTATTGTAATGATTGCACTTTCTGTATTTATTGAAATAAGAAGTGGAGGAAACTTCTTCACACTTGAAAACATTTCCGATATGTTCACAGAAACGGCAGTTCTTGCAATTACAGCGGTGGGCATGATGATGGTAATTATCACAAGCGGTATCGACCTTTCAATCGGCTCGATAATGGCGTTGGGTGCAATGGTCGGCGGAACGATACTTAAAAATAATCAAGCAGTTCCCGGAGTGGTAATAATTTTAGTATCGATAGCAGTCGGTATCGTATGTGGTTTCATAAACGGTACATTGGTTGCTAAACTGAAAATATTACCTATTATCGCAACACTCGGTATGATGAATATATATCGCGGACTTACATATTTAGTTGCTAACGGAAGTTGGGTAAAACAACAGGAAATGGGTACAAAGTTTCTGTCAATCGCGACAGGAAAGTTTCTTGGTATAAATAATCTTATAGTTGTAGCAATAGTTGTTTATATAATTGCCGCATTCTTCCTAAATAAAACCCGTACGGGCAGAAAGATTTATGCAGTAGGAAACAGTGAAGAAAGTGCAAGAGTTTCGGGTATCAAAACAGATCGAACATTAATTATGGTTTATACTATATTAGGTGCGGTAGCCGGCTTAGGCGGTATACTTTATGTTTGTAAATACGGAGTTGCTCAAGGTGAAACCTGTACCGGATATGAAATGAATGTAATCGCAGCTTGCGTACTTGGCGGTGTAAGCATTAATGGCGGTACAGGCAGAGTACAAGGCGTATTGTTGGGTGCTGTATTACTTGGTATTCTTAACAACGCAATGCCGCTTATCCATGTATCTTCATTCTGGCAAGAGGCAATTCGTGGTTTGATTATACTTCTTTCAATTATAGCAAACTCGTTAATTCAAAGAAACGTTGAAATGAAAGCATTGAGAAGGAGGAATATCTGATGGCTAAAGAGTATGTAAAACAGGCTGTAAGCAGTGACGGTACAAGAACAATATCAGCCCAAAGAGGATTTTCTTGGCAGAGATTTCTTTTTCAATGGGAGTGGATGCTTGTATTAATGCTTATATTGGTAAATGTATTTAATATATCCGCGTCACCGTATTATGCACACGCAAAATCAATTTTAAATGCAACCCGTGACTTCTTGGATAAAGCAATAGTAGTATTTCCGATGGCATTCGTATTAATGCTCGGTGAAATCGACATCAGTGTTGCATCAATTATGGCGCTTTCAGCAACAATTATGGGTGTTGCGTTTGACGCAGGAGTTCCGATGATTGAAGCAATCGGTCTTGCACTTGTCACAGGCACTGTATGTGGTTTGATTAACGGAATCATCCTTGTAAAATTCCCTGAATTGTCAAGTATGATTGTAACACTTGCAACTCAGATAATATTCAGAGGAATAGCACAGATTATTTTGGAAACCAATTCGGTCGGAGGATTCCCAAGTTGGTTTACAAAAATCGCGGCAGGCAAAATCGACGAAATGGTTCCGTATGCCTTGATATTTGTTATATTTGAGGCTTTATTCTTCGCATATCTTCTTCACTATACAAAATTCGGCAGAAGATGTTATGCAATGGGTAATTCAACAACCGTTGCAAAGTTTTCAGGTGTAAAAACAGATAAAATTAAAGTTATTGTTTATACAATGACAGGTTTACTTTCGGCAGTTGCCGCAATTTATCTTGCGTCAAAGATGTCAAGTGTTCGTCCAGACGTTGCAAAAGGATATGAACTTGATATTATAGCAATGGCTGTACTTGGCGGAGTATCAACTTCAGGCGGTAAGGGAAGAATACTTGGTGCAACTCTTGCAATTATGGTAATCGGTTATCTAAGATACGGTCTTGGTCTAATCAACGCATCAAGCCAGATTATTATGATAGTTGTAGGTTTACTATTGATAATTGCAGTTGCAATTCCAAGTTTCAGAGATAGTATCGGTAATATGAATTGGTTCAAAAAACTTAAAGCAATGGCGACAAAGTCGCAAAAATAACTTAGTATCAATCGGAGTAGGAAACTCCGAAAAATAAAGGAAAACTTTAAAATAAGAAAGGTAGGTTTTAAACATGAAAGCAAGAAAACTATTGGCATTAGGTCTAACGGCAATAATCGGAGCAACTATGATGGCAGGTTGCGGAGGTGGTGGCGGAAGCACAACATCTCAAAGTTCAGATGGCTCATCGGCAAGCGGTACATACGCATTTGTGGCGAAAGATGTACAAAATCCTTATATGCAGAAAGTATATGACGGTTTTGAAAAGGCTTGTAAAGAAATTGGAGCAGAACCTCTTTACAAAGGTCCTGAAGCAGCCACACCGGAAAAGCAGATTGAAATTATCAATCAGCTTGTAGCACAAAACGTTGCGGGTATCGCTATTGCAGCTAACGATGCAGACGCATTGCAACCTGCATTGACAGAAGCTATGGACGCAGGTATTAAGGTTATTTCACTTGACAGTGCTGTAAATAAAGATTCAAGACAAACTCATATTCAACAAGCTGATCCTGAAAAAATCGGCAGAGGACTAATTCAAGCGGCTTATGAAATGGTAGACGGTAACGGCGGTATTGCAGTATTGTCAGCTACTGCACAGGCTACAAATCAAAATCTATGGATTGAATGGATGAAAAAAGAATTAGAAGAAAATCCTGAAAAGTATGCAAATACACCACTTGTAAAAGTTGCATACGGTGACGATGACCCAACAAAATCAACATCAGAAACACAAGCACTTTTGACAGATTCATCTATTAAAGTTATCATTGCTCCGACAACTGTAGGTATGCTTGCCGCAGGTAAGGTATTGCAAGATAAACAGTCAGATGTAAAACTAACAGGTCTTGGCTTGCCGTCGGAAATGGCTCCGTTTATCGAAGATGGCACTTGCCCTTGGATGTATCTATGGAATCCTGTTGATATAGGTTATTTGTCAGGTTACACAATGGATGCACTTGTAAAAGGCACAATTACAGGTGATGTAGGCGGTTCATTTAATGCCGGTGACCTTGGTGAAAAGAAGATTACAGAAGCTGCAGATGGTGGTACAGAAGTAATGCTTGGTGACCCATTCAAATTTGATACAGAAAACATTGCTGAGTGGAAAGAAGTTTATTGATTTTAGTTAATTACTGATTAATTGTATTATTTTCCCCCCCTAAAAAAATGTCCCTTTTAATAAAGGGACATTTTTTGTTGACAAATATAATGCCGATAGAGTATAATTAATATGTTAATATAGTACAATATATTGGTTGTACATTTCTATGATTTGTAGTTTTTTACTAAATGTAATAAAAACGGAGTTTGATATGAAAAAACATTCAAGACTTGTTGAAAGAGTTGTCAGACCATATTTGATTTTTATAGCTTTGATTTTAGCTGCGGCAATGATTGTAATGTACTTTTCTGTTGTGACAAAACTTAATTATGAGGCAGAAAATGCAGGAACAAAAATTGCGGAAACCATGGCTCGACAGGTAGACACATACATAGAAGAAATAGACGTACTTGCACAACAAGTGAAACGTCAACCTCGTATAATAAATATTTTTTATAACCTTAACAATACCAAAAATGATAAAAGTAATTTTTTCAATAATAATGTCTTGCTTGGAATTGACGTTTCATCTATCCTTAACGGATTGATTACTGACCGAAACGGTAATTTCAATATATCGGTTTATAACGGATACGGTGATTTTGTATCAAATCAAAATTACTTCATTGATAAAAAGAAATTTCAAAGCACTATGGAAAATATGAATTATGCCATAGAGTTAAATCAAATCGAAGAAAACGACGATAAAATAATAACCGCACCATCGGAAAATCCTTGGACAGAAAGTACAAGAGAATTTATAGCTTTAAAAAAGAGTCTTAAAAATGATTATTCCGATACCGTATGCGGTATAATTGAGGTTAGAGCAAGCGTGGACAGACTTGAACAAATGCTGCATACGGAAGATAATGCCGAGATTTTAATTTGTGACCGTTCAAACGGAAAAATTATATATCCGACCGTATATACAGAAAGAGAAAGAAGCGAGTATTCTTCGGCATTTGTCAATAATGCAAACTGGGAAATAATGATACGAACACCCGTGGCAAATACAAAGGCAAATATAATATTTATTTTATCGATTTTTGTGGCTTTGTATGCAATATTATTAGTGTTTGTCTTCTTGATAAGCCGAACTATTGGAAAAGAAGTTATAAAACCGATTTCACAATTAGCAAATCACGTTTGTAAAATTGACGCACCGAATGATAAAATGGCTCACATCAACGATGATGCTATTGATGAAATAAAAGAGCTTGAGGACAGTTTTGAAAAAATGCTTGAAAGAATGAATAATTCGATTATTCAAGAGAAAAAGGCATATGCACTTGCTTTGCAGGCTCAAATGAATCCTCATTTTCTGTACAATATGCTGGCGGTAATCAGTTCTGCCGGAAGTGAGGCGGGCTGTGACAGTGTTTCCACAATGTGCGTCGAATTGTCTGATATGCTTAGATACGTTGCAGCATATCAAAAAGTTACTGTACCGCTTAAAGAAGAAATAATTCATACAAAAAATTATCTTGCATTGATGAAATCGAGATATGAGGATTATTTTTCTTATAAGATTGATGTTTCAGACGATTTGATGAACATTCCGGTGCCAAAATTGTTTATACAACCGCTTGCAGAAAACTGTTTTATACATGCTTTTAAAGAAAAAGAGCCACCATGGAATATTGATATAAAGATGGTAGGCACGAAAGATAGGTGGGAACTTATCATAAAGGATAACGGTTCGGGAATATCCGAAGAAAGAATTGCCGAAATAAAAGACAAAATAGATAAAGCATTAAATGAAAGACAAGTGGGGAATATCGGCGGATTGGGTATTGTAAATACAATAGTCCGTCTTACTATGACGCACAACAAAAATCTCAAATACGATATATATAACGATAACGGTATGGAAATAAAAATTGTTGTGGGGGAGTAAAAATATGTTTAAAGTGCTTATTGCTGAGGACGAGCCTCCGATTATGCGAATGATTAAATCAACTTTAGAATCGGTTGATTCCGATTTTAAAGTTACCGAATGTTGCATAAACGGAAAAAATGCCGTAGAAAAGCTAAAAAATGAAGATTTTGATATTGTTATTACTGATATTAAAATGCCGATTATGACAGGTATCGAACTTGCAGGCTGGATATATCAGAATAAACCCGATACAAAAGTTATAATTGTAAGCGGATATTCTGACTTTGAATATGCGAGAAAAGCCTTAGAATATAAGGTGTTTGACTATCTGTTAAAGCCAATATCAAAAGATAAGGTAAGTGAGCTTACGGCAAGGATAAAAAGTGAGATAGGCAGTAAAAGTAAAATGTCAGACGATAATAATACAATAGTAGTTCTTGCGTGTGCCGGAGCATATTTATTGTACGGTTCGGAAGTCCTTCTTCCCGGTGAACGTTTTTGGACGGATTCGGGAATCGATACTTTTATGGATAATCTGCTTACATCGTCGGAAGAATATATTTTCTTTAACAGTAATATGCTTTCTGAACGGCTTATGGTTATCACTGCCGAAACAGAAGAAAGGCAAGAGGAATTAATACACAAAATTTATGATGGATTTTCAAACAAAAATCTTCCTGTAACTATTGTTTATCAAAAAGGAGTTTTATTTAAGGATACAGGAAAGTATTTCAGCAAACTGCGAGAACAACTCATAAAGCACCTTATCTTAAATAAATCACAATTATTGTGTTGTAATTCTACATTGGAATGTTACGAAGATATATCACAGCCATATTCAAAAGCAGATGTCGACGGTATTGTTTTTGCAATAAAAAACAGAAACAATGATGAATTAAAAAACAAATTAACCGCCGTAATGAATAATATGATGTCCTCTGATTGTAAACAAGAAGAAATAAACGGTTTTTTGAATATAATTTTGGATACTTACACATTGAATTATCCGAATCATATGAAGCGAAAAAATACAAGTGTAAAAAAAGAATTCGTCAATGCACTTGCAAGCTTTGTTTCATATGATGCGTTTATAGATGACATTATATCAATATTGGCAACATTGAGAAACGATAAACGTGATCCCGACAGATATGAACAACTTGCAAATGAAGTGGAAGAATATCTGATTAATAATTATAATAAAAACATTACAAGTGATGTTCTATCAAAAGAATTTGGCTTTGTACCAAGTTATATAAGTCGATTGTTTAAACGACAAAAAGGTGTGTCACCCAATGAATATGTGACAAAATACAGAATTGAAAAAGCAAAAAAATTAATCGAAGAAAATAATGATTTAAGAATCAAGGACATCGCCGATGCAGTCGGCTTTAAAGAGGCATACTATTTTTCAAAAACATTCAAACGTGAAACAGGTATGTGGCCGACTGAGTATTCAGCAAGAGATAAATAATTTAATTGAAAGAGAGTGATACAAATGACAATTATACCGATATTCAAAAAATGTCCTGTTTGCGGTAAAAAATATGTATGGAATCCCGATATAGGCAAAACTATATGCCCACATTGTCACGGATTGGGTAAAGTTAAAAAGCCAACAAATAAATAATAATGTCTTATAGGGAGTGTGACTGTTATGAAAATATTGAATTTCGGCTCGTGTAATATTGATTTTGTATATAAATTAGACCATATCGTCACAATAGGAGAAACAGAAACAAGTAATTCAATGCAAGTATTTCCGGGTGGAAAAGGTCTTAACCAATCAGTCGCTTTAGCTAAGGCCGGTATGGAAGTATATCATGCAGGTTGTATCGGAACTGACGGAGAAATGCTTACAGATGTTTTAGAGTCAAACGGTGTCGATATATCTAATATAAAAAAAGTAGACGAAAAAACAGGACACGCTATTATTCAAGTAAGCAACAAAGGTGATAATTCGATTTTTCTTTATTCTGGCTCAAATGCAAAAATAACTGAAGAATTTGTTGATGAAGTGCTTGATAAATTTCAAAAAGGCGATATGCTTTTGCTTCAAAATGAAATAAATAAAATAGACTATATCATAGAAAAAGCATACAAAAAAGGAATGTGTATAATATTTAATCCTTCACCGTATAACGATGAAATAAAAAATCTTGATTTTAATATGCTTTCCTATATAATTATCCAAAACTTAAAATCATTATTACTCTCGGAAGTGAAGGAAGTATATATAGTGATACCGAAAAAGTCGTTTTTCAGCCGCCATTTAAGGTTAATGCCATTGATACAACTGCCGCGGGAGATACATTTACAGGATACTTTTTTGCACAAACAGCAATGGGGAACACTGTTGAAAAATCCTTAAAAATTGCGTCAGTTGCATCAGCTATTGCAGTATCAAGAAAAGGTGCGTCTGTATCTATACCTATGTTAAACGAAGTTTTAGCGGCTGAAAATTCATTTCAAAGTTCTTAATCACATTTACCGCAATCACAACAACCGTTGCAAATTAGTTTACTTCCGCAATGTTCGCAATTTTTGCGATAGTGGGGGACATATAATTCATTTTCAGGTATATCAAAGCCGAAATTATCACACAACTTAAATTTAATCGGTTTACCGACGTAATTCATACCTGATTTGTAAGCCATTTTACTTTGGGTGGATTTTTTCGGTATATGATATTTTTTACCGTCTTTTATAAAATAAGTACCCGTTTCAATAAAGCAAAATGTGACATTATGCAATACACATTCTTGACGCAATGATTTAACCCAATCAAAATTACAAGGACGTGAGCCGTCGTAATTTTCACCGCCACATACTACACGCTCTACCTGACTGCTTTGCAGATATTTTTCGATACTGATAGGACCGATAAATGGAGCACACATTATTCCTTTGTGTTTAAACGGTAAATCAAGTAATAGCGGAATACGTTCATCGGCACGTTTTTGATTTTCGGCGGTAACATTAAAAAATACATTTTCCCAACCGTTGCCCCAATCTGACGGAAGGCATTTATGCACTCTCTCGGGACGTTTTGTAAGCAAATAAAATTTTACGTCACTGCGTTGCTTTATAATATCCCATACTTCTTCACGCCACTTGTCAGCCTCTTCTAAAAAGAAATCTGACGTCATACATACGCGAATAAGCTCACCGCTCTGCACTTTATAATTGCCGTAACGGTCTTTTTGCAGAGGATAGTCAAATCCTGATTTTGTTTTATAAATATCCGAGCCGCTTTTGTCACGAACACGGTCTAAAAAATACATATAGCAATTTTGGCAACCCTCACTGCATTTCACGCAACCGTGCCACGGATTCCATATATCGTGCATTATATCACTTCCTGACATCTTTTATAACTTTATAAATATCTTCATCTAAACATATTGCATTGAAGTAAACCGTAGTCGCCTTGAGTGTAAAATAGGCGTTTTTTATAAAAACCAGCTTTCTGAAAACAATGGTCCACGTTAGTGGTAATAACAAAATAATCTTTACCGTTTACCAAACTCAAAATCATATCATATAAATTATTCGGTATATCCATATAGCGGTTGATGTAGATGTATCTGCTCCAATACGCCTAGTATTCTTCAAGTGTTTCAAATGGGTAAAATCCGCCCGAATACATATCTGTAAAGCCGTATTTCTGCTTAAAATCAGAAAAATGTTTTTCAAAGCGTTCGCCTGCATAAGTAAAACCAGCCGCAGTTGAAAGCCCTGCACCCGCGCCGATTACAACAGCATCGGCTTTATCAAGCTTTTCTTTCAAATGAATTATCTCATCTGAGTAATTTTTCATAGATTTTTTTGTCGGTATCCTTAAAAACATTAAAAATCACCCTTTCCAATTCAGAATGTTTCAAATAGTCTTTCGCTGTTTCAACGGCTATTTGTGCGGCAATATCATTTGGAAAATGAAATTCACCTGTTGATATACAACAAAAAGCTATTGATTTTACACCGTTAGATTCAGCCAACTCAAGACAAGAACGATAACAACTTGCCAAAAGTTTGCGGTGTTCATCGGTAAGATGTCCGTATACAATAGGACCGACCGTATGAAGAATGTAATCACAAGGCAAGTTGTATGATTTTGTTATCTTCGCAGCACCGGTCTGTTCCTTGTGACCTTGTAGCTTCATAATGCGATTACATTCCAATCTAAGCTGAACACCCGAAAACGTATGAATTGCATTATCAATACACTTGTGGCAAGGCACAAAGCAACCGAGCATTGCACTGTTTGCGGCATTTACTATTGCACCGCATTTTAATGTTGTTATATCGCCTTGCCAAAGGTATAATTTGTTTGATATTGCTTGTAAATCATATGCGTCGGTTATGTTAATTTCCGTCAATCGTTCTTGCAAATAATCATCTTGTAGCTTTATAAATTCGTTACTAATTTGTTTCGGTTCTCTGACGTTTACAAGAGAACGGAATAAATTAAATTTTTCTTCGGAATCTTTTGGGATAACTATATTGCTATATCTGTTGTCCTCACTTATCAGATGATTAATAAGAAAATCAAGTCTTTCATTCTGTGTCATATTACCACCTCTGAAATGATTATAACGTGTTTTTGTTATTATAACAAGTAGGTACTTTTAAGTAACTATCAAAAAAGTCTTTACCGTATGGCAAAGACTTTTTGAATTTACTGTGCTTTATAGAATTTTAATTTAACAAGACCATTGTAAATTTTTGTACCCATAGGAAGCTGTTTGATTTCGTCTTCTGAAAGAATTTTTAGCATAAACACCGTAAAGAAATATACAACCGCCGCAATCGCTATTGCAATTACAGTGGAAATCAAATTACCTATAAATCCAGATGGGCATACAAGCATTGAAAGCTTATAAACACCGACTGCAACAACGCCCATAACAACACCTGCTATAATCGGTTTTACGATATATTTCATAGGCTTGATGTTTAGTTTGCAGTTCTTTGCAAGAACAACAAAGCATATTGCACATGATATGAACTGACAAGCAATAGAGCTTATTGCCGCGCCGTAAATATTGATTGATGGTATTCTTATAAGTACAATATTTAATACAATTTTCGCTATACATCCAAACAACAAGCTGATTGCAGGAACATAAACTTTTCCAAGCCCTTGAAGCGAACCTGTCATAGTTTGTGCAAGTGCCGCAAATATAAGCGATACCGAAACAAGCTGTAAAAGCTCAAAACCGCTCGAAGTGCTGAAATACAATATTTTATAAATCGGCTCAGCAAGAGTTATCAAACCTATTGCGCAAGGCAAGATAATTAATATTGAAATAAGCAATGAATAGTTTATCTTTGAAGAGGCCTCTTTATAATCTTTTACCGCCAACGCACCTGCGATTGACGGAACAAGAACTGTTGCAAAAGCGAAGTTTACCGCCAAAGGCATATTGTAAAGTGTATCACTCTTTGATAGAAGTCCCGATAATCTTGCAATTTCCTGATTAAGTTGCTCGGCGGTCGGATTTATAATATCGCCGACGTTGCCATGTGCCGGAATTAATGATGCAAATGCAACTTCAATACCACGACTTATTGTTGCTGTGTCTATAACTCTGTTTATAGCTGTAATGATAGAGCCAAGCGAAATCGGAATACTTATCATAAGAATACTCATCATAAGATGTCTGCCTGAAATCTTAATTGTTTCGCCTTTTGATTCTTCAATATGCTCCTTGATACCGCTTTTACGTTTACAATAGAAGTATACTAAGTAAAGCATACTAAGCGCAGTTGCAACAGATGTTGCAAAGTTAGCCCAAGATGCCATAATTGCAGGTGCAAGACCGATTGAAAGGTATACAAATACGATAGTAAGTGTACATTTTAAAATCTGTTCAAGTACCTGTGAATTACTTGTTGCTTTCATATTCTTCATACCTGTGAAATATCCTCTGATTACGGAAGATACACAAACGAAGAACAGTGACGGTGCAAGCGCACGCATTACATATTGAGAACCGTCAATTTTAATTATATGCTGTGCAAAAATATCCGCACCAAAGAACAGAACCGCAGTCGTTACAAGACCTATTATTGAGAACAGCAATAAAGCCGTTTTGAAAATCTTATGTGCACCTTTGTAATCGTCAAGTGCAACACGTTCGGAAACCATTTTTGAAATTGCATTAGGTATTCCGACAGATGAAATTGCAAGCAGTAGGGTATAAATCTGAAATCCTACATTATAAAATCCCAGTCCCTCGTCACCGAAACCGTCAATGTTTGTTATTACAATTCTGTAAACCATACCAAGAACTTTTACAAGCACTTGTGAAATAAGAATTATAGTAACATTATTCATAAACGATTGAGTGTTTTCTTTGTTTTGTTTACTCATTATATTCCTCCTAATTTAATGTTCACATTGTCATATTATAAAACTAAATACGGATTTAATCAAGTATTGTCATAAAAAAATAAAGTAATTGTATAGAAATAAGTCAAAAATCGGCATTTTGACTTGACACAAAGCTGATATAAGGGTAAAATATAATAAGTATGTAAATTTATATGGAGGAATAGACATGGATACAATGCAAGGTTTAAAACGTACTCACTATTGCGGAGATGTTGAAGGAATCGGCAATGAAGTTGTAGTAGGCGGTTATGTACAAAAAGTAAGAGATTTGGGAAATCTTATTTTTATAGATTTAAGGGACAGAACAGGTATAGTTCAGCTTGCTTTTGATGATTCGACAGACAGAGAAATATTTGAAAAAGCGTCTGATTGCCACAGCGAATATGTACTTATGGCAAAAGGTGTTGTTCGTGAAAGAGAAAGCAAGAATACAGCAATTAAAACAGGTAATATTGAAATTGACGTAAAAGATTTGAGAGTGTTGGCAAAGGCTCAGACACCTCCTTTTGAAATTGTTGACGATACTAACGTAAACGAAGAATTAAGATTGAAATATCGTTATCTTGACCTTAGAAGAAAGGTTTTACAGGATAACTTGATTATGAGAAGTAAGATTGCAAAAGTTGCAAGAGATTATTACTATGAAAACGGCTTTATAGAAATCGAAACACCAATGATGATTAAGTCAACTCCTGAGGGTGCAAGAGATTACCTTGTTCCGTCAAGAGTACATCACGGAAAGTTTTACGCACTTCCGCAGTCACCTCAAATGTACAAGCAACTTTTGATGATTGCAGGATTTGACAGATATATTCAGCTTGCAAGATGTTTCAGAGATGAAGACTTAAGAGCAGACAGACAGCCGGAATTTACGCAAATTGACCTTGAAATGTCATTCGTTGATGTTGAGGATATTCTTGAAATGAACGAAGGCTTTATACAAAGATTGTTTAAGGAAGTTCTTGATGTTGACGTAGAATTACCGCTTCCAAGACTTACTTATAAAGACGCTATGGAACGTTACGGCTCAGATAAGCCTGATACTCGTTTCGGTATGGAAATATGCGATATTTCAGAACTTGTTAAGAATTGCGGTTTCGGCGTGTTCACTTCGGCTATCGAAAACGGCGGCTCGGTAAGAGCAATCGTTGCAAAAGACGCGGCAAAGACGCTTACAAGAAAAGAAATCGACAAGCTTACAGAATACGTTAAGGGCATAGGCGCAAAAGGTCTGGCATTTGTTCGTTGGGTTGATGATGAACCGACTTGTGCATTTGCAAAATTCTTGGGCGAAGGTGAACTTGACGCAATATTAAATAAAGTAGGTGCTCAAAAGGGTGACGTTGTACTTATCGTTGCAGATAAGAATAAAGTAACACTTCCTGTACTTGGCGCACTTAGATTAAAGGTTGCAAAGCAGCTTGATATAATTCCTGAAGGATTTAACTTCCTTTGGATTACTGAATTCCCATTCTTTGAATATGACGAAGATACAGATTCGTGGCTTGCTATGCACCATCCGTTTACAATGCCTATGGACGAGTGTATTCAATATCTTGATACTGATCCGGGTAAAGTTACGGCTAAGGCATATGACCTTGTCCTTAACGGTACAGAACTTTCAAGTGGTTCAATCAGAATTACAGATTACGAACTTCAACAAAAAATGTTCCAGGCACTTGGACTTTCTGATGAAGAAATCGAGGCTAAATTTGGTTTCCTTGTAGAGGCATATAAATACGGTGCCGCACCTCACGGCGGTATGGGTATCGGTCTTGACAGACTTGCAATGATTATGACAGGTAATGACAGTCTTAGAGATGTAACAGCATTCCCTAAGGTACAAAATGCGTCAGAACTTATGTCGGGAGCTCCTAATGTTGTTGACGAAGAACAATTACAGGAACTTTCAATAAGCATAATACCTGAAAAGAAAGAAAATTAATAATGTGTTCATAATAATTTAATAACGTTATTGTATAATAACCTTAAAATAGGAGCCGAATTTTCAGCTTCTAAGACTGTTGGCAAATTGTCCGGAACGTGCAGAAGTATTATTCAAATTTGTATGATTTAATTTATCAAAAAAATAGCAGGCAAGCCTATATTGATAGGCTTGCCTATGCACTTTTTGAAAAAATAAACTCTGCCGTACAAATGTACGCTGACGAGTTTGTTTTTTCAAAATACGAACTGATTTCTCGGCAGTCTGCAAATTAATCTGTGAAACGGAGAGTTTTAAGTGATTACTATTTCAAACTTAACAAAAAAATACGGTGATAAATATGCACTCGACCATATTAGTTTTAATGTAAAAAAAGGTGAAGTTCTTGGATTTTTAGGTCCTAATGGTGCGGGAAAATCAACAACTATGAATATTATCACCGGATATATTTCATATACAGACGGCTCTGTTAATATTGACGGCTATGATATTTTAGAAAATCCTATTGAAGTGAAAAAGAAAATAGGATACTTGCCTGAAATACCACCCCTTTATCTTGATATGGTAGTGTGGGATTATCTTGAATTTGTATATGAATTGAAGAAAATCAAGACCGAGGATGAAAAGAGTCATATACAGCAAGTTATTGATATGGTGAAGATTGATAATGTTAAAAACAGAAAAATTGCCAATTTGTCAAAAGGCTATCGTCAAAGAGTGGGACTTGCAGGTGCTTTAATCGGCGATCCAGAAATTCTTATACTTGACGAACCGACAGTTGGTCTTGATCCTAAGCAGATTATCGAAATAAGAAATGTTATTAAGGAACTCGGAAAAGAAAAGACTGTAATTTTAAGTTCGCATATATTAAGCGAAATAAGTGCAGTCTGTGACAGAGTAATTATTATAAATAAAGGCAAATTTGTTGCAGAAGATACACCGAAAAATCTTTCGGACAAGCTTGGTGATAATAAAAAAATGTTGTTCAGAATATCAGGCGATAGGGAAAAAGCCGAAAATATCCTAAATTCATTTGACGGCATATCAAATGTAACCTGTGTTTCATCTGAAAATGATTCGTATGATTTTGAATTTGATAACGCAATGGCGGCAGAAGAAAAGAAAAAAATGTTCTTTGCATTCGCGGAAAATGAAATACCGATATTAATGCAAAAAGAAATCGAGCCGTCTTTGGAGGATATATTCTTAAAACTTACTGACAATACGTCAGAAAAGGAGGAAAATACAAATGAAAGCGATATTTAACAGAGAATTCAATTCGTATTTTACATCAATGCTCGGTTATGTATTTTTAACTATTTTTCTTCTTTTAACAGGAGTAATGTTCTATGTTGTAAATATCAGATTTATGACTGCAAGAATGACTAATTTCTTTTCAATCGTCAATAACTGGGCGTTGTTCTTGTTGCCGTTATTGACAATGAGATTGTTCTCAGAGGACAGAAAGCAAAAGACAGACCAATTATTACTGACCGCACCTATATCTACAAAAGAAATAGTTTTCGGTAAGTATCTTGCGGCATTTGGAATATTTATGGTAGGTGTGCTTATAACTCTTATTTATCCTGTCATTTTAGCCTTTACAGGTAATTTGCCGATTGCGGAAACAATAAGCTGTTATGTCGGCTTTATACTGCTATGTTCGGCAATACTTGCTATCGGTGCGTTTATGTCATCTATTACGGAAAGTCAGATTGTCGCCGCAGTTGCCACTTACGGAGTTTTGATTTTTACATTGCTTTTAGGCTCGGTTGCGGCTAACGTTTCAAACGAAATTATCGTAAAATTTCTTTTGTGGTTATCGCCTGTACAAAGATTTTCGGATTTTACTCTCGGAATCCTTAACTTTGAACCGATAATTTATTATTTAAGCATCACCGGTCTGTTCTTATTCTTTACCGTTATGGTATTTGAAAGACGCAGAATGAGATAGGAGGATATGTAATGAATAACGTAAAAAAATATAAATTTGTATCTTCCGTTGCTATTGCAATAGCGGTTGTTTTGGTTATTGTTGTAAACGTATTTGTCAGCGTGCTTAACAACAAATTACCTTTAAAAATCGACCTTACGTCAAATAAAATGTACGAACTTTCAGATAAAACAAAAGAGTATCTTAAAAATTATGATACTCCTGTTGATATATATATTCTTGCCGGTGAATCGGAACAAGACGGAAATATTCGTACGGTGCTTGATAAATATGCCGCCGCAAATAAAAATATCAATGTTACAAATATTAATATGACATCTAACCCGACTTTTGGCAAGAAATACGTTACTGACGGCAAAACTCTGCAATCAAATTCTGTCATTGTTGACGGCAGAGATAAGTTTAAAACATATACTATGACTGAATTATACGGAGTAAATGCACAAACAGAACAGTATACATCACTTAATGTTGAAAATAAAATAACTTCGGCATTAAAGTATGTATCAAGCGAAACACAACAAAAGGCATACCTAATAAAAGGACATAATGAGATAGCTGTTGACGGTGCAAAAACTAAACTTGAATCAGAAAACTTTGAAGTCGGAGAAGTTAATACATTGACCGATGATATTCCGTCAGACGCAAATATGTTGATTGTTGCAAAACCGACGGCCGATTTTTCAAAAGAAGAAATCACAAAACTTGATTCTTATTTGCAAAAAGGCGGTAATATGCAAGTTTATCTTGATGTAGATTCAAAAAATCTTACTAACTTGTATGACTATCTAAAATCATCATGGGGCATAGGTGTAAGCGATAACCTTGTAATTGAAACAGACACATCAAAATCCGTTTCGTTGAGCGGAAGTTCGATGAGTCTTGTCGTGCCGAACGTAAAATCATATGAATTTACCGACAGTATAATAGACAATCAAAGAACTTTGGCATATTTCCCATATTCAAGATTGATAACTCAAGAATTTGAATCAAATGGCGATATATCTGTTACACCTGTTTTGACAAGTTCAGAAAAAGCATACACGACTTCAAATTATGAAAATGTTTCAAAAGTCGGCGGCGAGCAGGACGGTGAATATCCGGTCAGCGAACTTTCGGTAGATGCAAAACACGCCTCATCGGTTTATGTATCGGGAAATACTATGCTTTTAACCATAGACGAAACAACACTTACAAATAATTACGGACTTGCAAACTATGATTATTTTATGAATTTGACCAACTTTATGATAGGTAACGAAGAAAGCTTTACTGTAGATGAAAAAACACTTGTAAACAATGTTATTACATTATCTGATTTAGGTCAAAAAATTATTTTTGCATTTGTTGTAATTATAATACCGATTACCGTATTAATAATCGGACTTGTAATTTGGATAAAAAGGAGAAATCTATGAGTAAAACAACGAAAAGCATAATTATAGCCGCGTCAGTGATTATAGTGCTTATTGTCGGAACGATTGTTATAAGTAATATTGACACGTCAAAAGATAATAATGTTGATACAACCGATGATTTATACAGTATCTATTCAGCTGATACAACCGATATTTTATCTGTAAAGGCAGAGAGTGAAAACGGTACAATTACAGTAAAAAGTATAGGCGATTCGGAATGGTCCGTAAATGATATGGATGCGTCTGAAATAGATTCTTCAAAAGCCGGTGCGCTTGTCGGTACAATTTCAACATTGTCATCAAAAAACAAGATTGAAGAAAATCCGGCTGATTTATCACAATACGGACTTGACAATCCGCAAGTCACTGTTACAGTTGAAAAGAAAAACGGTCAGATTGATAAAATGATTATCGGTGATTTAAGTCCGACACTCGGAGAATATTTTGTGATGAAAGACGGCGATAATACTGTCTATACAATGTATGATTTTAAAGTTGATACTTTAAAAAAGCCTATCAGCTATTATAAAGAATTCAATCGTTTCAGCATTAATATTGACAATATTAATGACATTAAAATTGTCCGCAGTGATGAAACTATTGAAATCAGAATATTAAGCAATATAAATAACAACACAAATAATGTATGGGAAATGGTACAGCCTTATCAGAGCGGTGCCAATGATGATTATATCGATAACAAAATACTTGCTCCGATAGAGGAAATTTCACTTACTACACCGATTGAAAATGCTGACGGCGGTTTCAGTGAAAAGTCGCCTGTTTTAATGATAACCGTTAAGCCTTACGACAATTCAACAGGCAAATACGGCGAAGAATATACCGAAACACTTACAATAGGTCGCACAGACGGTGATATGACTTATGTAAAATATAAGGAACAGGTATTTAAAGTTTCATCGGACATTATATCTTTTGCGAATGACTCGTCATACAACATTGTAAGTAAATTGCAGGCGCTTGTTGATATTTCGGAAGTTAAGAGTGTAACGGTAGAGTATAACGGAGCAGAACATACGATTGACATAACTCATAACGATTCGGATATGACTTTTGTGCTTGACGGTCAAAAGGTTGATACAAAGATAACACAAGCAATATACAAGAGCATTGTCGGTTTGGCGGTTGACGGAGTATATAAAGACGAAACACTCGGCGATACCGTTATGAAAATAAAATATAAAGGTATCAAGAGCAGTTCTGATACAGAAATCGAATTTAAGAGTATTGATGATTTGTACTGTGCTTTAATCCGCAACGGTAAAACAGAATTTACAATCAAGAAAAGTAAGCTTAATGAATTTATGGATTTATTCAATACTTATGTTGAAAATCCGGAAAAGCAAGGAGATTAATTATGGAGAATTTATGGAATGACGTGATTCCTTATTGGAACGAAGAATTTATAGAGGCTGATGAAACAGCGGTAAGAAAACCGACTATAACGGCATATCCTGCAAATTCAAAAGGTGCTGTTATTATTTTTCCGGGTGGTGGCTATGTAATAAGAGCCGACCACGAAGGTACTGCATATGCTAAGTGGTTGCAGTCAATCGGTCTTACTGCATTTGTGGTTGAATACAGAGTTGCACCGTACAAACATCCGGCAGAAATAAGTGACGCAATGCGTGCTGTTAAATATGTCAGATATTACGCCGACAAATACGGCATTGATAAGGATAAAATTGCAGTTATGGGTTCAAGTGCCGGTGGACATTTGGCGGCCTCTGTTTCTGTTCATTATGATAAGAAAATGTATGAAGATACAGATGAAATAGATAAAGAAAGCTGTAAGCCTGATGCGACAATTTTGTGTTACCCTGTAATAGATATGTTCGAATACAGACATGACGGTTCAAGAAAAAACTTGATAGGTGAAAGAGCATTACATTCTGATAAAGAGCTTATGTCGCTTTATAAACACGTCACACCTAATACACCGCCTACATTTATATGGCATACATCATCAGACCAGGCAGTACCGGTAGAAAATTCTTTGATGTACGCCGACGCACTAAGCAAAGTGCAAGTTTCGTATGAAATGCACATATACCCAATCGGTTCTCACGGCTTGGGCTTGGCAGACAGTATACCGCACGTTGCACAGTGGAAAGATTCTCTTGAAAAATGGATAAAACTTAATGATTTAATTTAAGTAACTAATGTCACAATAAGTCAGTATCGGCTTGTTGTGACATTTTTTTATATGTGTAAAATGTCAAAATACAAAAAAATACATTTAAAAAGACTATACAAAACGAAATGAGTGTGATATAATAAATGTTATATAATTAACAAGGGGTTTAGAGGACATGAGTGAAAATGAAAAGAAAGTTCCTACGGTCGTAGTTAAACGTCTGCCACGCTATTACAGATATTTGGGCGAACTTTTAAAGCAGGATATAAAGCGTATTTCCTCAAATGCACTTAGCGTAAAAATGAACGTGACTGCATCACAAATCAGACAGGATTTTAACTATTTCGGCGGTTTCGGTCAGCAGGGATACGGCTATAATGTCGAACATCTTTATAACGAAATCGGTGACATATTAGGACTTAATGACGGAGATACTACTGTTATAGTCGGAGCCGGTAATCTCGGCAGAGCATTGGCAAGTCACGATACGTTTGAAAAAAGAGGCTTTAAACTGGTAGGCATTTTTGATAATGACATTAATATAATTGGTACAAAAATCAACGGTATAGAAGTTATGTCAATAGATAAGCTTGAGGAATTTTTGAATTCGCATAGAGTTGACATCGGAATTCTTACCGTACCGAAAGCGGCAGTAATGAAAACGGCTGAAAAATTGGTTAATTGCGGAGTTAAAGGTCTTATGAACTTTTCGTATACCGAACTTAAATTCGATAAGGACGTAGCGGTGGAAAACGTTCACCTTTCAGATCCGCTTATGACATTGTCATACAAAATCAAGCAAAATCAGAATTAAGGTGTTATAATTATGAGAGTTATCGCATTTGTAGGTCCGAGTGGAACAGGAAAGAGTTACAGAAGTGTTATGGTTTCGCAGCAATATGGAGCTGACGCTATAATTGATGACGGCTTGCTTATTTCTCACGGAAAAGTTATAGCCGGCACATCTGCCAAAAAAGAACCGACAAAAATTGCGTCTGTTAAACACGCACTTTTTATGAATCCGTCGCAGGTAAATGAAATAAAAAAAGTTCTGAAAAGGAATAAGATTAAGTGCCTTATGATTTTGGGTACATCTGACGGAATGGTAAATAAAATTGCTAAAAATATCGGTGTTCATGAGGTTGAACAAATTATAAGAATAGAGGATGTTGCAACACCCGAAGAAATGAATATGGCACTTAGAATGCGTACAGTTGAAGGGAAACACGTTATTCCTGTTCCGACATTTGAAATAAAGAAGGAATTTTCAGGATATTTCTTGCATCCGTTAAGAAGATTTCAAAAAAATCTTGATTCGGAAATAACAACCGCCGAGGCTGATAAATCAATCGTCAGACCCACATTCAGTTATATGGGTGACTATATTATCTCAGATAATGTTATAAATTCAATAGCAATACATGAGGCACAAAAGATCGACGGGCTAATTAAGGTGCAAAATATAAACCTAAGAAAAACAGGACACGGTGTACATATAGATATGACAGTCATTTTACAATATGGCTGTGATATTTTTTCTGTATGTAAAAATATTCAGCTTGCAGTCAGAAATAATGTTGAACAATATACGTCGATAAATGCAAGAAGAATAAATATACTTGTTAAAAATCTAAGGAAATAACCATTAAGAAGGGGAAGCTGTATGGATAAATTTGAACTCGTTTCTGAATTTAAACCACAAGGAGATCAGCCGCAGGCAATTCAAACACTTGTTGACGGAATAAAAAAAGGCGAGAAATGCCAAACTTTGCTCGGTGTAACAGGTTCGGGAAAAACTTTCACTATGGCAAATGTCATTGCACAAGTGAACAAACCTACCATTGTACTTGCTCATAATAAAACCCTTGCCGCACAGCTTTGCAGTGAATTTAAAGAATTTTTTCCAAATAACTGTGTTGAATTTTTCGTGTCGTATTACGATTATTATCAACCAGAGGCATATATTCCGCAAACCGATACGTTTATCGAGAAAAATTCACTGACCAATGATGAAATAGATAAACTACGTCACAGTGCCACATTTGCTTTGCTTGAAAGAAAGGACGTTATAATCGTAGCAAGTGTATCTTGCATATACGGTTTGGGCGATCCTGAAGATTATAAAAATCTTATGCTTTCTTTGCGTGTAGGAATGGTAAAAGACAGAGATGAGCTTCTAAAAAAACTTGTTTCAATGCAATATGAAAGAAATGATATTAACTTTGTCAGAAACAAGTTTCGCGTCAGAGGTGACGTGGTGGAAATATTTCCGTCCAATAACGGTGAAAACGCTATTCGTGTCGAGTTTTTCGGCGACGAAATAGAACGTATTTGCGAAGTAAACGTAGTTACAGGTGAAATTGTAGGTGTAAGGCAACACGCAGTTATATCTCCGGCCTCTCACTATGTTACAACCAACGAAAAAATGATTGCGGCACTTGCCGGAATTGAGGCTGAAATGCGTGAACAGGTTAAGTATTTCAAAGAACGTGATTTACTTATCGAAGCACAAAGAATTGAACAGCGTACAATGTACGATATAGAAATGATGCAGGAAATAGGATTTTGTCAAGGTATAGAAAACTATTCAAGACATATAAGCGGTCGTGCTCCGGGAAGTGCACCGTATACATTGCTTGACTATTTTCCTGACGATTATCTTATGATTATAGACGAGTCACACGTTACAATACCGCAGGTGCGCGCGATGTATAACGGTGACAGAGCCAGAAAAGAAACGCTTATTAAATACGGTTTCCGTTTGCCGAGTGCGGCTGATAACAGACCTTTGAAATTTGAAGAATTTGAAGATAGATTAAATCAGGTAATATTCACAAGCGCGACACCGTCAGATTATGAAAAAGAACATTCAACGGTTGTTGCGGAACAGGTTATCAGACCGACAGGACTTCTTGACCCTAAAATAACAATTAAACCTACCGAAAATCAAATTGATGACCTTATCGGTGAAATTAATAAGCGTACCGAACAAGGTTTTAGAACGCTTGTGACAACGCTTACAAAACGTATGGCAGAGGATTTGACCGATTATCTTACCGGTGTAGGTATTAAAGTTCGTTATATGCACTCCGATATATCGACAATCGAACGTGCGGAAATTATCAAAGATTTGCGTATGGGTGAATTTGATGTACTTGTCGGAATTAACCTTTTAAGAGAAGGACTTGATATACCCGAAGTTGCACTTGTTGCGATACTTGACGCGGATAAAGAAGGTTTCTTAAGAAGTGAAATGTCACTTATTCAGACTATCGGTCGTGCCGCGCGTAACAGTGAGGGACAAGTTATTATGTATGCCGATACGGTTACAAAATCAATGAAAAAGGCGATTGACGAAACAGACAGACGTCGAGGTATTCAGCAGAAGTTTAATGAAGAACACGGCATAATACCAAAGACAATTAAGAAAGACATCAGAGATATTATAGAATCATTAAAGCCTATTGAGGACGATACCGAAACCGCAGAAGAAAATATCATAAATTACGAAAAGACCATTGCCGAGCTTCAGGCTAAGATGATTAAAGCGGCTGAAAATCTTGAATTTGAAGAAGCCGCGGCTTTGCGTGACAGAATACGAAAATTAGAAAAAGAAATGAGTGAATAAAATGGATTATGAGCTTAAAAATAAGCTTGTTAAGATAATTTCAAAAAACATTCTCACTCCTGTTATATATATGATTGAAAACGATAATCTACTTGATTTTATATGTTTTTGTGATAGAAATATAAAAATGCAGGAAATATATAATGTAGAACAGCAAATAAAAGAGGTTACAAACAAAAATGTTGAGATAATCGACATTCGTGAATTCGGCGAATCGGAAAGAATTGAAGTGATAAATCAAGCGACTTTAATTTATTCCGAACATCCGCTGATCGAAAAAATATTTGCTCAATCAATGATGGAAGATTTTAAAATTGCTATGGATGAAAGAAAGGACGTTCAGCAGAGATATAAAGAATGCGGAACGTGCTATTTACAGTAAAACAGAGGTAAATCAATGGAAAAGGATATTATAATTAAAGGTGCAAGAGAGCATAATCTTAAAAATATCGATGTAAAAATACCGCGAGAAAAGCTTGTCGTACTTACGGGGCTTTCGGGCTCTGGTAAATCATCTTTGGCGTTTGATACAATTTATGCAGAGGGACAAAGAAGATATGTAGAGTCACTGTCGTCATATGCAAGAATGTTTCTCGGTCAAATGGAAAAGCCTGATGTAGATTATATTGACGGTTTGTCGCCTGCAATCAGCATCGACCAAAAAACAACATCAAAAAATCCACGTTCAACAGTCGGTACAGTTACCGAAATATATGATTATTTAAGACTTTTGTATGCCCGAATCGGTATACCGCATTGCCCTAAATGCGGTAAAGAGGTTCAAAGACAGAGTATAGACCAAATTGTTGACAAAATTATGTCATTGGGCGAAGGTACAAAAATTCAAATTCTTGCGCCTGTTATACGCGGTAAAAAAGGTGAGCATAAAAAAGTCTTTGAAAATGCAAGAAAAAGCGGATATGTGCGTGTAAAGGCTGACGGTGAACAATATGATTTAAGTGAGCCGATAGAATTAAAGAAAACGCAAAAGCACAACATAGAAATTATCATAGACAGATTGATTATTCGTGAAAATATTGTTCAGAGACTTACCGATTCACTTGAAACAGCCATTGCATTGACAGGTGATGTTGTGCTTGTCGAGGTTATCGGCGGAGAGATTATGTCTTTCAGTCAGAATTTTGCGTGTGACGATTGCGGTATCAGCTTGCAGGAGCTTACTCCGAGATTGTTTTCTTTCAATAATCCATACGGTGCGTGTGATAATTGTGACGGTTTGGGTGCGTTGTCTAAAATCGACCCCGACCTTGTTATAGCAGACGAAAATTTAAGTATAATAAACGGTGCTATTTCAGCGACAGGCTGGGCAAATGCAAATAAAAAAGATTCGATGGCTTATATGTATTTTACTGCCCTTGCAGATTACTACGGATTTGACGTAAATACACCGTATAAAGATTTGCCTAAAGATATACAAAACATTATTCTTTACGGAACAGGCGATACAAACATTCCTATGAATTATGAACGCAGTTATGGCAGCGGTAAATACAGTGCACCGTTTGAAGGCGTTATAACAAACCTTGAAAGACGTTATAATGCCAACACATACGATTATGTAAAGAACGACATTGAACGTTACGTCAATGACGTAACTTGTCCGAAATGTCACGGTGCAAGACTTAATGATGAAGTGCTTGCGGTTACAATTAACGGAGTTAATATATATGAATTTACAACTATGTCTATCCAAAAAGAAATGGATTTTGTAAATTCATTGGAACTTACTGACCGTGAAAAAATGATTGGCGAACAGATTTTGAAAGAAATCAAGGCAAGACTTAAGTTCTTGCTTGACGTAGGTCTTGATTATCTTTCATTGTCACGTTCGGCAGGGACTTTGTCGGGTGGTGAGGCACAGAGAATACGTCTTGCAACTCAAATAGGCTCGGGACTTATGGGAGTGTTGTATATTCTTGACGAGCCGAGTATCGGACTTCATCAACGTGACAATGACAGACTTATCGAAACACTTAAACATCTTCGTGATTTGGGTAATACGGTAATCGTTGTTGAACACGACACCGATACAATGTATGCCGCAGATTATATTGTTGACATCGGTCCGGGAGCAGGTGTAAACGGCGGTGAACTCGTAGGAGAGGGAACCGTTGAAGATTTGATTAAATCACCTCGTTCAATAACGGGTAAATATCTTAGCGGTGAACTTAAAATTGAAGTACCTAAGGAACGCAGAAAACCGACGGGTTGGATTGAAGTGCGTGGTGCAAAAGAAAATAATCTTAAAAACATCAACGTAAAAATACCAACAGGTGTTATGACTTGTGTCACAGGTGTTTCGGGTTCGGGTAAGTCGTCATTGGTAAATGAAATACTTTACAAAAAACTTGCTAACGTTTTAAATCGTGCAAGAACTCATGCCGGCGCACATAAAGAGATAAAGGGCATAGAACAGCTTGACAAAATCATTGATATAAACCAGTCACCGATTGGAAGAACACCACGTTCAAATCCGGCAACATATACAAATGTTTTCGGTGATATTCGTGAAGTCTTTGCATCTACAAATGAGGCAAAAGTGCGTGGTTATAAATCAGGACGTTTTAGCTTTAACATAAAAGGCGGACGTTGTGAAGCTTGTAGCGGTGACGGTATAAAGAAGATAGAAATGCACTTTTTGGCGGATATATTTGTTCCTTGCGAGGTATGTAAGGGTAAGAGATATAACAGAGAAACTCTTGAAGTTAAATACAAGGGCAAAAATATTTATGAAGTGCTTGAAATGACGGTTGATGAGGGTGTTGAATTTTTTGGAAACATTCCGAAGATAAAGAGAAAACTTGAAACTTTACAGGAAGTCGGTCTTGGATATATCAAACTCGGTCAAAGCTCAACAACTTTGTCAGGCGGTGAAGCACAACGTGTTAAACTTGCAACGGAGCTTTCAAAGAGAAGTACAGGGAAGACGATTTATATTCTTGACGAGCCTACAACAGGACTTCATACTGCTGACGTTCACAAACTTACGGAAGTGCTTGATAAACTTGTTGAGGGCGGTAATACCGTTGTTGTAATCGAACATAACCTTGACGTTATAAAAACCGCAGACTATATCATTGATATGGGACCTGAGGGCGGCGATAACGGCGGTACCGTGATTGCGTCAGGTACACCTGAGCAGGTTGCAAAAGTCGAAAAATCTTATACCGGAAAATATTTAAAGAAAATGCTCGAATAAAATCTTGACAAAATAAAAAAAGAGTGTTAGAATAACTTTAGAGCGTAGATGAAGACAGTAGCATTAAGCAAAAGTCACAAGAGAGAGAACGTCATGGGCTGTAAGCGTTCTTTGATGGGCTTGATGTGAATACCACTTCGGAGCTGCGGACTGAACAATTTATATTAAGTAAGTTTTGCCGTATTCCTTACGAAACAAGGACGAACTAAGTGACAGCATTATATGCTGTAATTAGGGTGGAACCGTGTATATTTATGCACCCCTAAGGTATGGATATTATCCGTACTTTAGGGGTGTTTTTAGTTTATAAAAAGAAAGGACTAATAAAAATGGAAATGAATGAACTACAAACACTAAGACATTCAGCCTCGCATATGCTTGCACAGGCTGTAAAAAGACTTTATCCGGATACAAAACTTGCTATCGGTCCGGCTATTGATGACGGTTTTTACTATGATTTTGATACGGAGCATACTTTCACCCCTGAGGATTTAGAAGCTCTTGAAAAAGAAATGAAAAAAATCGCTAAAGAAAACCTTAAAATCGAAAGATTTGAATTGCCGAGAGCAGAGGCTCTTGAATTAATGAAAGATGAGCCATACAAAGTTGAATTGATTAACGATTTACCCGAAGATGCTACAATTTCTTTCTATAAGCAAGGCGATTTTGTTGACCTATGTGCAGGACCTCACGTAAATTACACAAGCAAGGTTAAAGCATACAAACTTTTAAGTGCAACAGGCGCATATTGGAGAGGTAATGAGAAAAACAAGATGTTACAACGTATTTACGGTACTGCTTTCCTAAATAAAGCCGACCTTGAGGCACATCTTGAACAGCTTGAAGAGGCAAAAAAACGTGACCATAATAAGCTTGGACGTGAACTTGAATTGTTTACAACAGTTGATTATATCGGTCAAGGTCTTCCTATTATGCTTCCAAAGGGTGCAAGAGTAATTCAATTACTTCAAAGATGGGTTGAAGATGAAGAACAAAAACGTGGCTGGCAGCTTACAAAGACACCTCTAATGGCAAAGAGCGACTTGTATAAAATTTCAGGTCACTGGGATCACTATAAAGAAGGTATGTTCGTACTTGGCGATGAAGAAAAGGATAAGGAAGTATTTGCACTTCGTCCGATGACTTGTCCGTTCCAGTATCAAGCGTTTTTAAACAGAGGTCGTTCATACAGAGATTTGCCTATGAGACTTAATGAAACATCGACACTTTTCAGAAATGAGGCGTCGGGTGAAATGCACGGACTAATCCGTGTACGTCAGTTCACAATTTCAGAGGGACACTTGATGTGTACACCTGAACAGCTTGAAGAAGAATTTAAGGGTTGTCTTGAACTTACAAACTATATGCTTACAACTCTTGGATTAATTGAAGACGTTTCATATCGTTTCTCAAAATGGGATCCTGACGACAGAGAAAAGTATATCGGTACAGAAGAACAGTGGAACGAGGCACAAGATACAATGGAGAAAATCTTGAAAGACCTTAACATTGATTATAAAGTCGGTGTCGGTGAGGCTGCATTCTACGGTCCGAAACTTGATATTCAAATTAAGAATGTACATGGTAAAGAAGATACCCTTGTAACAATCCAAATCGACCAAATGCTTGCCGAGAAATTCGGTATGGAATACGTTGATAAAGACGGTACTAAGAAAAATCCGTATATTATTCACAGAACATCAATCGGTTGTTACGAAAGAACACTTGCACTTCTTATCGAAAAGTATGCAGGTGCATTCCCGGTATGGCTTGCTCCTGTACAAATCAAGCTTTTGCCTATTGCGGACAGACATCTTGATTATGTATATGAAATTAAGAAACAGCTTGAGGCAAACGGTATTTTGCGTGTAGAAGTTGATGACAGAAGTGAAAAACTTGGTTATAAACTTCGTGAGGCACAGCTTGAAAAAGTACCTTATATGCTTGTTGTCGGTGATAAGGATATTGAAAATAACACTGTATCTGTTCGTTCAAGGAAAGAGGGCGACAAGGGTGCTATAGCAATAGATGAATTTATCAAAGCAGTTAAAGAAGAAATCGACACAAAGAGAATATAATTGTTAATGTAACGTAAATTTGCTCCCCGACATACTATACAGTGTCGGGGAGGGATTTATATGAGGCTTGGACTTTCACGAACAAGAAACAGAAATTTAAAAGGTGTAGGAATATTCTTTACACTGTTTTTTTTGGTTTTTCTTATATGGCTTATTTTCACAAAATTGCAACCGTCTTTTATCGAATATGCAAAGGTGTATTCAAATAACATTGCAAATGAGGTTGTAAACAGTGCAGTAGATGATGTATTTGTTAAAGAAGAATACCAAAGCCTTGCAAAAATTATGGAGAATTCCTCCGAAAATATAAAGGCAATCGAAACGGATACCGCAAAGATCAATCGCTTAAAATCGGCAATAATACAGTCAATGCAGAAAAATATTGATTCACATAAAAGCGATACGGTATATGTACCGCTCGGAAGCTGCAGTAATTTATATTTTCTTGCCGGACTCGGTCCTAACGTGCCGATACGAATATATCCGGTCAGTATTGTAAATGCTGATTTTAAAGAGAGTTTTGACTCTGTCGGTATTAATCAGGTAAAGCATAAATTGTATTTAGACGTATCTATAAAAATGTCATTCGTGGGAATGATGTTTGCACAATCCGACACTGTGGAAACATCAGTGCTTTTAAATGAAACGATTATTGTAGGTGACACACCGACTTATTACGGAAATGGTGGAATGACTGCATCAGTCGAATAGAAAGGAATTTTATTAATGAACGATATTGAAAAACGTATTGAAGAATTGACAAATGAACTTAATTATCATAACCACAAGTATTATGTTGATGATGCTCCCGAAATTTCTGATTTTGCGTTTGATAAAATGCTTGTAGAACTTGAACAGCTTGAAGAAAAATATCCCGAATATAAAAAGAAAAATTCACCTACAGTAAGAGTAGGCGGAGAAGCTGTTAAAAGTTTTGGTGAAGTTCATCACGACGTGCCTATGTTAAGTCAGCAAAAGGCATTTTCAAAAGAAGAAATACTTGACTTTGACAGACGTGTAAGAGCCGTTGTACATGATGTAAATTACGTTGTTGAGCAGAAAATTGACGGCTTATCTGTTTCTCTTGAATATGTAGACGGTGAATTTACAAGAGGTTCGACGCGCGGTGACGGTATTAACGGTGAGGATGTTACGGAAAATCTGAAAACAATTAAGAGCATACCTCTTACCTTAAAAGACGATATACCTTTTCTTGAGGTAAGAGGAGAAGTATTTTTGTCAAGAGATAACTTTAATAAAATAAACGATATTTTAGAGGCGAGCGAACAACCGCTTTTTGCAAATCCGCGTAATGCAGCGGCAGGCTCACTAAGACAGCTTGACCCCAAAATAGCCGCAAAACGTAATCTTGATATATTTGTTTTTAATATTCAGCAAATACAGGGTAAAGAAATTTCAACACATATTGAAGGCCTTGAATTTTTGAAAGAACAGGGATTTAAAACTATTCTTGATAAAAAATCATATTCCTCTATAGAAAAGGCATATGAGAGAATATTGGAAATAGGTGAGGAGAGAGGTAACCTATATTTTGATATAGACGGTGCGGTAATTAAGGTAAATGAATTGACCGCAAGAGAAATGCTCGGAGATACCGCAAAATTCCCTCGTTGGTCTATTGCATATAAATATCCCGCCGAGAAACAGCAAACGGTTATAAGAGATATTAAAGTTCAAGTCGGAAGAACAGGTGTTCTTACACCTCTTGCAATACTTGATACAGTCCACATTGCAGGCTCAAATGTATCAAGAGCGACACTTCATAATCTTGACTTTATACGTGAAAAGGATATCAGAATAGGCGATACTGTTATTATTCAAAAGGCAGGCGATATAATTCCGGCTGTCGTTGAAGTTATAAAAGAAAATCGTGACGGCAGTGAAAAAGAATTTGAAATGCCTACACATTGTCTTGAATGCGGTGCTTTAATCGTGCGTGAAGAAGGCGAGGCGGCATATCGTTGCACAGGTGTGAATTGTCCGGCACAGCGACTTAGAAATATAATTCACTTTGTGTCTCGAAACGCAATGGACATTGACGGTCTTGGTCCGTCTATCATTGAACAAATGATAGAAAAAGATTTAATCGAAACCGCCGCCGATTTGTATTATGTAAAAGCCGAAGATATAGCCGAAATGGATAAAATGGGTGAAAAATCAGCACAAAATCTTATAAACGCTCTTGAAAAGTCAAAAACAAACCCATTATACAGACTGATAAATGCTTTCGGTATTCGTCATATAGGTGAAAAAGCCGCAAAGATTTTATCGGCAAAATATAAAACTCTTGATAATTTGAGAAATGCGTCTGTTGAAGAACTTACCGAAATTGCCGATATAGGCGGTAAAATGGCACAATCGGTTGTTGAATTTTTTATGCAAGAGCAGTCAATCGCTTTTATTGATAAGCTTGAAAAAGCGGGTGTAAACTGTATAGACGACAGTGAAGATTCTATTATCGACAGACGTTTTGAGGGTATGACATTTGTTCTGACAGGAACACTTTCTAAATATAAGCGAAGTGAGGCAGGAAAAATAATAGAAAATTACGGCGGTAAAACATCATCAAGTGTATCAAAGAAAACAACATATGTTCTTGCCGGTGAAGACGCAGGAAGTAAACTTGACAAGGCAAACAGCTTGGGTGTAACGGTTATCAGTGAAGATGAATTTGAGGAGATGATAAAATGATTGAAGAAAAAGCATTTCAAATAAAGGACGAGCTGATTTCCATACGACGTCACCTCCACAGTACTCCTGAAACTGATTTTGAAGAAATAAAAACATCTTCATTTATTCGCAGTAAACTTGACGATTACGGAATACCTTATACAAACTCAGCTAAAACAGGAACAGTTGCCTTGATTAAAGGTAAAAACAGTAACAAAACTGTACTTTTGCGTGCTGATATAGACGGATTACCTATAAAAGACGAAAGCAAATTTGAAATAAAATCGGAACGCGAAGGATATATGCACGCATGCGGACATGATATTCATGCAACGTGTCTTTTAGGTGCGGCTAAAATTTTAAACGGTATTAAAGATGAGTTGAACGGAAACGTAAAACTTGTTTTCCAGCCTGCTGAAGAGGGAGTAGGCGGTGCATTACCTATGATTGAGGACGGAATACTTGAAAATCCGCACGTTGACGCGGCTTTTGCACTTCACGTTGAACCGTTAGAAAAGACGGGCAATATCCAAGTTAAGGACGGCTCAATTATGGCGTCGCCCGACGATTTTAAAATTGTTGTTCACGGTGTCGGCGGTCACGCCTCCGCACCTGAAAAATGCGTAAATCCAGTTACTATCGGCACGGCAATTATAACGGAATTTGAAAAACTAAATGCAACTGTTCTAAAAGACAAGCCGTGTGTTATGACGGTTTGCTATTTTAACGGCGGAACTTGCAATAATGCCATTCCGCAAACTGCTGAAATTATGGGTACGGCACGTTCGCTTGACAATGAAACTCGTGAAATGCTCATAGAATTACTTGATAAAACAGCACATGAAACAGCAAAAAAGAATGGAACAACTATTGATTTTATATTCAATAAACTTTTTCCGCCTGTTGTTAATAACAGTGAAATGAATGATGTAATCAGAAACAGTGCAAAAAAGCTTACCTGCATAAACGAAGTAGTGACACTTGATAAACCGGCAATGGCGGGTGATGATTTTTCATATTTCGGAGAAAACGTTCCGAGTGCCTATTTTAAATTAGGTGTAGGAAATGTAGAAAAAGGAGCTGTTTATCCGATACATAGTCCGAAGTTTATAGCAGACGAAGACGCTTTACCTATTGGAAGTGCGATTTTGTCACAAACCGCAGTTGATTATTTAGATACTTATAATAATTAGTTTACCATAAAAATATTATGTAAACTAAATTGATTTTAAGAGGTTTTAAAATTGAAAAAAATAGCAATTATAGATTGCAGAGCAGATGATAAAACTGTATATACTCTTGAAAAATTAAATATCAAAGTAATTCCGACTTTAAAGATTGATAATCTGTATGACTCCGTTGCAACCCACGCAGATATTCAAATTCACTATATCGGAAATAATTGTTTTATATCTGCTCCCGAAACATATGAACATTACAAAAAATATATGCCTAAAAAGTGTACTTTAATTAAAGGACAAAACAATATAGACTCAAAATATCCGTATGACGTGTGGTACAATGCTACGGCTTTAAAAGATTATGTTATTTGTAATAAAGCATATACTGATAAAACGATTCTTGATAGTCACAATAAAGAAATTATTAACGTCAAGCAGGGGTACAGTAAATGCAATATTTGTATTGTAGACAATAATGCAATTATAACGTCTGATAACGGAATAGCCAAGACAGTGGCACAAAAGGGGATAGATGTCCTAAAAATATCATCAGGTCATATTGAATTGCGAAAACTTGATTACGGCTTTATTGGTGGAGCAACGGGACTTATAGATAATAACACGCTTGCTGTAAACGGTGACATTAATTCTCACCCCGACAGTGAACAAATTAAGTTGTTTTGCCATAAATATAATGTTGATATTATTTCGCTTAAAGACGATAAATTAGTTGATATTGGAACAATTATAGTAAATATTTAAGTTAGGACTTGATTTTCACAAATAAATCTGATATAATATTCAAGAATTAAATAAAGGGAATGAGGTTCTCCCTTAGTATAATACTAAAACCGCTTATTTAAGCTGATGACTTCTGCACTATTTTTTAATGCAGAAACATCAGCTTTTTCTGTATTTTATGGAGGAATATTTATGTTTTTTAGTTTAGCAATCATTTTATTGTTCGGTCTGTTACTTGGCGGAATATGCAAAAAACTGCGATTGCCGTCACTTATAGGAATGTTGGCTGTTGGAATTATAATAGGACCATATGCACTGAATTTAATTGATACATCAATTCTTGAAATATCCGCACAATTACGCAAAATTGCATTAATTATAATTCTTGCAAGAGCCGGATTGTCGCTCAATGTGTCGGAATTGAAAAAAGTCGGCAGACCTGCTATAATGATGTGCTTTGTTCCGGCTTGTTTTGAAATAATAGGTATGATACTTCTTGCACCTAAATTGTTAGGAATATCCGTAGTTGACGCAGCAGTTATGGGTACAGTGGTAGGTGCGGTTTCACCTGCGGTTATTGTGCCTAAAATGCTGAATTTAATAGAGAACGGCTACGGTAAAGATAAAAGCATTCCGCAACTTATACTTGCCGGAGCGTCGGTTGATGACGTGTTTGTTATAGTTCTTTTCTCTGCATTTCTCGGTCTGTCGCAAACAGGAGATATGTCTGCTGTCAGTTTTGTAAAAATCCCAATATCCATTGTATTGGGTATAATTGTCGGTATTTTTGTCGGAATAGTGTTAGGCAAATTTTTTGCTAAAGCACATATCAGAGATACGGTAAAAATAATCATTTTAATGTGCGTGTCGTTTTTGCTTGTTGCATTTGAAGATACTTACGGTGGGATTGTGCCGTTTTCATCTCTTATTGCCGTTATGTGCATAGGTATTTCTTTGCAAAAAGTCAGAAAAGAGGCGACTGAACGTCTTTCTCAGCGATACAACAAACTATGGGTTGTTGCGGAAATATTATTATTCGTGCTTGTCGGTGCAAGCGTTAATATTGATTACGCACTTAAAGCGGGAGTAGCCGCAATTATATTGATATTCTTAGTTTTGCTATTCCGTATGTTCGGCGTATTTATTTGTATGTTGAAAACAAATCTCAACTTAAAAGAAAGACTGTTCTGTATGATAGCTTATCTGCCAAAGGCGACTGTTCAAGCCGCAATAGGCGGAATATCACTTTCTATGGGATTAAATTGCGGTGAAACAGTTTTAACCGTTGCGGTTTTGTCAATAATAATCACCGCACCGTTGGGAGCATTTTTGATAGACTTAACATATAAGAAACTATTGACAAAAAACACTTTACAAAAGCAAATAAAATGATATAATTGTATTATATTTTATTTTAAGGTGGTTTAGTTTATGAATGTAACATTAAAGCGTGACGGATTAACTTTGCGAGGAGAACTTTTAAAGCCGGACGTTGAAAAATGTCCGATACTTATTATATTTCACGGATTTATGGCGAATATAGGTAAAGATGATAAATCAATGTTTTATCAGATTGCACATGAATGTCTGAATAACGGTATCGCAACAATACGGTTTGATTTTGACGGTCACGGCGACAGTGACGGTGAATTTTGTGATATGAATGTATTAAGCGAAATACTTGATGCCGCTAAAATAATTGATTATGTCAGAGGACTTGATTTTGTTACCGAAATAAATATACTCGGTCATTCTCAAGGTGCTTTGGTAGGCGGTATGATGGCGGGATATTATCGTGAATGTATCAGTAAACTTATAATGCTTGCTCCTGCCGCAACAATTAAAGACGATTCTTTAATCGGCTCGTGTTTCGGTACTCCGTATGATATGATAAACGTACCGGATAAATTCCCTGTAAAAGATAATGAGGGTAATCATTATGAAGTCGGTGGTATGTATTTCAGAGTTGCAAGAACATTGCCGATTTATGAAACTACATCAATGTTTGGAGGTAAAACCTTGATTATACACGGTACTTCCGATGACGCAGTTGGAGTTATCGGTTCTCGCAGATATAAAGAATGTATGCCACATAATACCGAACTTGTATTAATTGAAGGTGAAGGACACGGTTTGGATAATTCATTGTATGATATAAAAAAACGAGTTATAGAGTTTTTGAAGAAATAATTATAATCAGAGTTGAAATATACTCTGATTTTGTTTTGTTTATAAAATAAATGTGATATAATATAGTTGAGGTGAAAAAGATGGATTATAAAGAATTAGAACCTAAAATAGTATTTCAATATTTCAAGGAAATATCGAATATTCCGCATGGTTCGGGAAATACAGAAGAAATATCAAAATATTTAATGAATTTTGCAAAGGAACATAATCTTAAAGCAATTTACGATTCCGGCAGAAATATTATGATTTTTAAAGACGGTACAAAAGGGTTTGAAAACAGTGAGCCTATTATTTTACAAGGTCATATGGATATGGTGTGTGACAAAGTACCGGATTGCACTATTGATATGTCTAAAGAGGGCTTGACATTGTGTACCAACGGTGAATATTTATGGGCTGACGGTACAACGCTTGGCGGTGACGACGGAATTGCGGTTGCTTATATACTTGCAATTCTTGCTTCAGACGATATACCTCATCCGCCGATTGAGGCAGTTATAACAAGAGATGAGGAAATCGGTCTTTTAGGTGCGGCTGAACTTGAGACGTCATATCTGAAAGGTAAGCGTTTAATTAATATTGACAGTGAAGATGAAGGGATTTTTACCGCCGGTTGTGCCGGTGCAATGATTTATACTGCAAATATTCCGACAGAATTTGAAAACAGTGACAACAACACTTTGCGTATAGAAATAAGCGGTTTAACAGGCGGACATAGCGGCATCGATATTGGCAAACAACGTAAAAATGCAATTAAATTATTAGCCAAAATACTTCAGGAGTTATCACAAAATTGTGATTTTTATATTTGCGATATAAATGGAGGAGTTAGAGAAAACGTCATACCTAAGCAAGCATATGCCGTAATCTGTATAGAGGATACATCGAAATTAAAAGACATAATCAAAAACATAAAATCAGAATTAATCAATACAGAAAAAGACTTAAAAATAACGTTTTCAGAAACTGAAATCAGCAAAAAACTTTCAAAACAAAGTACCGAAAAAATAATAACGTTTCTTACAAATACAAAATCTACCGCATTAAAGTTTAACAATAAAAATGAAGTTCTTACATCTCTGAACTTAGGTGTTGTTTCGTTAGCGGATAATACATTTCAAGCAAGTTTTATGATTAGGTCTAATTTGAAGAATGAAAAAGAACAGCAATCGGACATTTTAGATGAATTAGTGTTATCACTTGGCGGTTCGTTTGAACATTCCGCAAGCTATCCTGCATGGGAATATGCTGAAAATTCAAAATTAAGAGAAACTATGACTGCTGTATTTGAACGTTTATATGACAGAACGCCTAAAATCGAAACTATCCACGCAGGGTTGGAGTGTGGTATTATTGCCGATAAAATTAATAATCTCGATGCAGTATCAATAGGACCTAATATTTTAGAAATTCATACTCCGAACGAGAAACTTGATATAGCTTCTACCAAACGCACATGGAAATTTTTAATTGAAATTTTAAAAAAATTAAAATAGCTTTTAACAGACAGAAATTCAAAATGAATTTCTGTCTGTTTTTGATTAAGCAAAAATAAGTACAAAAAACATATCTGTGCATAAGAATAATTATTTGGGAATTAAAATACAGGCACAATATCCGGGGATAGGCTGATAGCAATAAATAGTAAGATATTTGTCAATTTCGGGGCTGTAATCGGTCAGAGTATGCTTGTTGCCGTTGAGGGCAACATCGGCATATGTAACCAACCACTTTTTATCACCGTTTTCAAAAACTTCATAAAATGAGCGGTTAATCATCTCGCTGACAGGTATGCCTTCTACATCTGCCATCATTTCGTTGCAATATCTGAAGACAAAATCAACACCGTGACCTTTTTCATCAAAAACCAATTCAATAACACAGAAAGCAAGCGGCATTTTATCCAAAAGGGTACATTTTTCCAAAAGACCTAAAGGCGGTATGTAATCATCTGATGAAAGTACCGTTGAAGCAAGTCCGAGTTTTTTGCGGATTTTTCGGTGTTCACTTAAACCGCGTTTTCTGCCTTGAAAAGTATGACCGTCTGTCATTGTATAAATTCCGTTGTAAGATATATTTACAATTTGCTTTGCGTTTACCAATATTCCTTTTTGAATATTCAAAAAGTCGTTCTTAGGGAGATTTTCATAAATATCTTTCATAGGAATCCATGTTTCAATACTTTTTCCTTCAATTAGAAATACAGCGGTTTTTTTATTTTCATGTATAACATATTTTATATCGTCCGTATTTATATTATTTACTTTAAAAAAGCGGTTGACTTTATTGTCCAAAACGAAACCTCCAATATCTTTTTAGAATAGTCTAACATATTTTTGAACAAAAAGCAATACGTTTAACAAGAAAATATGACTTTAAATCAAAATAACTGACTATAGCACAAATAAATGAGTAGATATAATCATTAAATCAAATAAAAGTATAAAATAAACGTATTATTATTGACTTTAATCGAGCAAAATGATATAATATAATAAAATATATGCTGACAGAAGGCTCAAAAATGAAAAAAACAAAGAAATTTATAAGCTTGTTTATTACAATTTGTCTGCTTATGACATTTATACCGATGCAGATGGCATATGCTGACAGTGCATTTAGTGGCGGAAACGGAACGAAGGACGATCCGTATCTCATCACAAATGCAAACGATTTTAAACAACTTGCAACAGAGGTAAACGGGGGAAATAATTACAGCAATACATATTTTAAAATTCCTGAAACCGTTACGGAAACTATTGAACTTTCAACAGATGACGGATATGTTCCGATAGGTAACGATACAAATCAGTTTGAGGGAACATTTGACGGCGGAAACCATACAATAAACCTTAATCTTACAGGTGAAAGACTTGTGGGTTTGTTTGGAGAAGGAGGAGAAAATTCTAACCTGTGCAATATAAGGACAACCGGCTCAGTATCAATGACAGGTTACTATGCAGGCGGTATTGTTGCAAATATGTACGGTAACGTTGTGAACTGCCATAACGAAGCCTCGGTAACGGGTTATTATCATGTTGGCGGTATTGTAGGAATTTCCGATAACAGCAAATACATAATAAACTGTTCAAACAGCGGTGCGATAGTCGGTAATATGAATGTCGGAGGTATTGTCGGTAATATCAGTACTTTGAAAGTGATAAACTGTCTAAATACCGGAACGGTACAAGGAGGTAGTTGCGGGATATTCAGGCTTATATAGCAAGATATATAACTGCATAAATAACGGCTTGGTAACAAAAAAATCTGACGGTAATTATATCGGCGGTCTTTTTGGCGAAAAAAACGGAAATAATGATGCTTTTGGAAATTGTTATTACAACGGAACAATAAACAGCGAGATTGGTGATTTCGGACGTCTGACTAACAATTCAGAACATTATACAGTAAGAGATTTTGCCAAAACAAGCGAAGAAATAGTATCGGAAGATGTTCTTATGAGCCTTAATTTGTATGCAAGAGCAAATAAGCCTAATGATACACAGCTACTTTATTGGAAGGCAGAGAACGGTATCCCGGTATTAACTGAGGAAGAACCGGTTTTCCCGTATACAATCACAAATAATCAACCAAATTATATCACGGTTGCAGCGAACGCAATGGCAGATACAAGTGTAGAGATTAAAACGGATAAAATTCCGGCTTATTTGAAACTTACCAAAATAACTGTAAATGATAATGAGATTAAAGCAAATTCAGACGGCAAATATATATTTACTATGCCCAAAAATGATGTTACGGTGGATGCTGATTTTGAGTTTATGCTTGAAAAAGATTCTTATGATAACTATATTGTTTCAACAGATGAGGAACTTTTGATTTTATCAAAGGCAGTAAATGACGGGTATGAGGCAGGAAACGTCGTTCTCACAGCAGATGTTACAGCCTCAACGGAAAACGGTTTTGAACCGATAGGTACAAATGACAATCCGTATAAAGGTAATTTTAACGGTAAAGGTCACACTGTAACGCTCGACATCACAAGCGGCACGAAATATAACAGTACTGTAGCAACTGGCTTGTTTGGAATTACATCAGATGCATACATAGGAAACCTTGTAATTAAAGGAAGTGTAGACGGCGGAGATGATACATCTTCATATACCGGCGCACTTGTCGGCATAATGAAATCTAAGCGTGACTTGTATAATGTATACAGTGAAGTATCGGTAAGCGGCAGTGGTTTTGTCGGCGGTTTTATCGGATACGCTCAGGGTGGTATTACTTTTCGCAACGCAGTAAATAACGGTACTGTTGTACAGAAAAATACTGCTGATGATAAAAAATCGGTCGGTACATTTGTAGGTATCGGTAATTATAATTATGATACTGCTTATTATAATTCGGAGAAAAACAGCGGAGTATTTTGTGCCGGTTATGACAATGACGAAAATAAAGTGACAACCAATATAGGTTCGGATATAGCAAAGAGAACGGAAGAACTTTTCTCCGACAGTACAATGGATGCATTAAATATAAATGCGCAACGCAGAGAGTATATGTACTGGGACTTTGTAACGGAAAATGAAATTCAAACTGCAAAAATCATAGAAAAATGCCCTGTGCCTGTATATGAAATTTATCACATATATGACGAGGATATTATTCAAACGTCCGCTGATTATTCAAGAGTCGGAAAGACGATTGAAGTAGAAATAGATTTGTATAATGATTACAGCAACCTAATAAATTCAGTAAAGGAAATAAAGGTTACAGATTCAAAAGGAAAAAGTGTCAAAGTTACAAAAACGAGCGATAACACATATGAATTTACAATGCCGAAAAGTCAGGTAAATATACAGGCAATATGTGATTATAATTTAACAACGGATTCCGAGGGTGTGTATTACATCTCTGATGCAGATGATTTGGTTGCGTTTGCAAGAATCGTAGAGGCAGGTCAGACAGACGCAAATGCAAAGGTAGTGGCTAAAAGTATTAACTACCGTGATTATAGCGGTTATTGGGCTTATTCAAATGTTGGATTGATAGGCAAAAACGCACCGTATACAGGTACATTTGACGGAAACGGTGCAGAGATTACGGCAGACTGTATATTGTTTGCCGAAACAGATGGTGCCGTTATTAAAAATGTTAATATAAATTCCCATGTTTATAACGAAAAATCAGCCGGTATTGTACAAGTTGCAAATAATACCAGTATAGATAACTGTGATGTATATATATCATTGAACTATGGCATATGCGGTGGTATCGCAGCCGAGGCTTATAATTCAACAATTACAAACTGCTGTGTAACCGCAACAGGTTATATATATGAATTTGGCGGTATTGTTTACTCAACATCGGGTAATACGGTTATCGCAAACTGTGTATTAAAAAACAGCGGTGTTAATGTGACAAGTCTTTACGGAGGTATTGTCGGTGAGGCATGCGGTAAAACCGAAATATATAACTGTGCCAATAGTGATATATTCAATTCACGCCGTTCGGGCGGTATAGTTTCGTATGCCGAAATGTCAGGACTTACTCTTGAAAATAATATGTATTATAAAGAAAATGACTGTTGTGATGTGTACTATGATATTGAAAAAGATGAGTGTATTTCCGAAATGGTAGATAAAGATTCTACGGTAAGCGAAAAAGATGCGGAGGGATTGTATATTCCGGCTAAGTTGAATGAATATGTCAGAGCAAACCCTAACCAAGTGAAAGGTACAACACTTAAAACGTGGGGTGTTGACTATAATAATGAACCTTGTTTTGCAAATAATAAAAATCCGGAGCTTTATTTAATAAAACAGAGTGGCGTTAAGGCTGACACTCTTATTAACGGGGACTATGCCCGCGGAGCATTACCGGGGGACAAGGTAACCATTTGCGGTATTGCAGACAGTGCAGTAGTAGCCGTTACAGATGTAAACGGAAATGATATTAAGCTTACAAAAAACGAAGACGGTTATGAATTTACAATGCCGAAATGTGATGTAACGTTATCTGCTGTGTTGGATACAGGTATAAATGAAACAACAGTAATAGACGGCAAGACATACGTTGTTGTAAAAAATGCATCCGACTTTGTTAAAGCGGTAAAATCTATCGCAGACGGTAACAGCGAATTAAACGTATATATAGCCGAGAATATAAATCTTACGGCAGAGGAATTGGCTGAATATCCGATATATAATGATGAAATGAAACAAAGTTATAATGGTATATTTGACGGTGCAGGCCATACCATTACATTTGACGGATTAAAACAATCAATGTTGTACTATATCGGTTCGGAAGGTATTATAAAAAATATTACTGTTGACGGCACAATATCTTCTATAAAAAGTGACAGCAGTGATGAAACAAGTGTAACAGAGTCAATAGCATCGGGTATTGCCATGGCAAATAACGGTCAAATCGTAAATTGTATCAATAAAGCCGACATAAGCGGTATAAAAGCCTCGGGTATAACTATATTAAATAACGGTATTGTATATAACTGTATGAACAAGGGTGATATAACAGGCCTGAAACTTGCCGGAGCAATAACATGTTCAAATAGTTCAATGGTAATAATTGCTTCAAATGAGGGTAAAATAATCAATCAGAATGAAAATTCGAGTTGGAATAATATGACAGGCAACGATGATGACAACGGTTTATTAGTACAGGATTTTTCATCTGAAACCGACAGTTCTAATAAGATAGAATTTGCGGCAACAGCCAATGCTATAGCAGAACAAATACAATTGAGCGATAATTTAGAATTTAAAATATCGGAAGATGCTTTAAAGTGGTCTGTTTCAAAAACAGAATTAGTATTTGCAGACGATGAAAACATACCGTATTATATGTTTTTAAATAATGGTGTAGAACAACCGTACAAGCAGGGTGAAACCGTTGAATTTACAGTTGATACATCAAGCTTTGAAGAAGATTTGGTAATATCTGATATAACATTAAAGAGCCAAACCGGTGATTTAAAAATTAAAGTATCACCGATTGAGGGGAAAAAAGATACATTCACATTTACTATGCCGAACGTAATGTGCAGACTTGTGGTAAAGACAGAGGTTAAAGGTATAGAAAAAGACGAGGACGGATATTGTCTTGTTGGTACACTTGATGACCTTAATAAAGTAAAGCAAACTATCGACTTAGGTAATAATGATATTAATATTAAACTTACAAATAATATTGTAGGATATGACGGAAATCCTATCGGCGAATACAATGGTACATTTGACGGCAACGGTCATTCAATAACGCTTGCAATGAATGATGAATCAAATGATTACCAACATTATGGCTTGTTTGAAAAACTTGATACTGACGCTGTTGTGAAAAATCTTACAATCAATGGCAGTATTAAAGCAAATGCAAATTATGTCGGTGCTGTTGCGGGTTTATGTGACGGTGCGATTATAAATTGCGTGAATAATGCGACTGTAACAAATGCATTAAAAGATGGTGTAACAGGCGGTATTATTGGTCAAAATATGTTACAGAAATCACCGATACTAATCAGTAATTGTGTGAATAACGGTGAAGTGAACGGATATAATGTAGGTGGTATTATAGGTTACTCCGCCGGCTATATATATAATTTCTCAAAAATAACTGATTGTGTAAACAACGGTAAACTTAATGCAGAAAATAATGGTGCCGGTATAATCGTTGTCGGTAGCCACTGTATGGTAACGAATTGTGTAAATAATGCGAATATTAATGCAAATAAAAACACCGGCGGTATTATAGGAGTTGTTCAGTACGGCACGAAAGCTGAGATTATCAACTGTGCAAATAACGGCAGCGTTGTATCAAAAGAAACCGCAGCAGGTATTGCCACGACGTATGGAGCTATAACCGTGAAAAATTGCTTAAACAGCGGAAATGTCAGCGGTTCGTTAGCCTCATATGCAATAGCTTATTGCAATAATTACTATGATGACAGTATCAATGATTTTATGATTTTAAATTCATTCTATGTGCAGACAAACGATGTAAACACTGAAATCGAATCATCTAATATTGTAATTAAAAATGATTTATCGAAGGCAGTGTCTGAAAGCGATATTTCGTCAGGCTATGTTGCAGCTATGCTGAATAACGGCGTTACCGACGGATTGAATTATTGGAATGTAAAAAACAGTAACGTGGTATTTGCAGATGATGAAAGTGACCTTTATTATGCAATAGAGATAGCCCCAAATATTACGGGTGGTACTGTAACCGCAGATAAGCAATTTGCAAAGGCAGGCGAAACGGTTACTTTAACAGTTACACCTGAAACAGAAGGCAAGTCGGCAATAATCACCGGTGTTGAGTTAGATGAAAACAATTCATTTGTAATGCCTGACAGAGGGGTAAAGATTAATGCAGTATTCGGAGATACTTTCACAGGCACCGAAAAAAATGATGTAATTGAACTTGAGAAAAATGTTGAAATGGATGAAATCAAACTTGCGGATTATGTTAAGTTTGAAAATGACACAATATCAAGAGATTTAACATTTACTCTTGCAGATGGAAATGTACTTCCAGACGGCTTAAAACTTTCTTATGCAAGAATATCGGGTACTCCGAAAAAAGCAGGAACATATACTGTTGTGTTTGATGTGACAGATAATGGTGCGGATATGATTTCATCTATGGCACTTGAACCAAATAAAGCATTGAGCAATGCACAGCTTACATTGACTTTCAGGATTGCAAAAATAGATGAAATCGAGCCGATAGGTAAGTATAAGGATAAGATTGATATAAAAGAAAAAATAACAGATGAAAATGTTGTATTAACTATAACACCAACTGATGGCACAATAGATAAAATTGCAACATCAAAACTATATGTAGCCGAATATGACGGTGAAGGACAATTAATAGGCATAAAACTTGGTGAAAACCAAAATGTTGACGGTAAGCTTATTATAACAGCAGAATCACCGAAAACAGATAATTTCAAATTAATGCTTTGGGATAAAACAAATAATCCTATAATTAATGCAATATCAGATATACACTGATATGTAAAAATGGATGCTATCTTATATTTTGAGGATAGTATCCATTTTTTATATTAAATTTATTTGCTTTTGTATTTCTTTTCTTAAATTTTCTGTATGGTGAGGAATCAGTAGGCTGTTATGAGGCAACAGTTACACCGTTTGGTTTTGACATTACTAAAGACATAACCACAATAAATTTCAATCGAAAACAATAAGTGGTCAATAAGTGGTCAAATCGACACGTTTGTCAAAATAATACACAAAGAAAAAGAAGTTTATTATCCGCAAATAATTTCTATAAAGTTTAAATTAGCCAACTGTAATGGTTTGTTTTTTTGTTGTCTAAAATTACAACTTTATGAAATTTTTATCTGTTTTTTTATTTTCTTGTCTCATAGTAATTATAACTAAAATATAACAGAACAATTCTACATATTGCCTAATTGTATATTTAATATTTGTATGTTAATATAAAAATATAGGAATGATGTTACAAAATGTGCGTTAAAATAAAAAAATATATAATAAAAAATGTGAATTAAAAAGGAGTTGTAAACTAAATTCACAGAGTGATGTAGCAATTGAACGGAAAGTAATTGATTAAATGAAAGAAAAAATGAAAAGTACAAGTTTAAAGAAAATACTTGCACTTTTGATCACGTTTTCTTTATTATTCAAAAAGCAAAATATTATGAAGTATTTCTTGATGGAAATATATACATATTGCAACATCGGAGCTTTATTGACATCAAAATAATAAATTAATGCATTATCTTGATCAATGGACTACAAGAAAACTTGGAAACAATAGCTTTTATTCAGATTGGGAAATTTCATTAACATATGATAAAAATGGGAACTTGTTAACTAATTTAACTGAAGGCTATGATTGTATTAATGATTATATCGGCAAAGAAACATATTCTTATAATGCATGGGGACAGTTAGTTGATTATAATAATGATGTGGGTGAAACAGCAAGTTATACTTATTATTCAGACGGATTAAGAGCAAGTAAAACAATAGGGGACAATACAACTAAGTATTACTATGACGGTGATAATGTTATTAATGAAACGTTAAATAATAACAATTATGCAACAAATGTAATGGGAGTGAACGGATATGTGTCAAGGAGACAAAATGGCACAACCGGTTATTTGTTTAAAGATGCACATGGCGATGTACTTTCTATTTACACAAGTACAAGCAATAAAGTCGCTGATTATACATATGATGCGTGGGGAGAAATACGAACCCAAAATGAATCAAGTTCTTTTGAAAATAACCCACTACGTTACTATGGTCAATATTACGATTACGAAAGTAATATGACATATCTAAGAGCAAGATATTACGATAGCAGTATAAGACGTTTTATAAGTGAAGATCCGGCTAAGGACGGCTCGAATTGGTATGCTTATTGTGGCAATAATCCAGTGATGATGTTTGATCCGAGTGGATTAGCGATTTATGTACCTGAAAATCAAAGTATAATCATAGATTATTTAAACATTTTAACAAGGGATGAATTATATATTGACTCAAATGGATATGTAAAAATTAAAAATTATGGAATGAATACTGATGATAGAAGTGCAGGAACAGAATTAATATATCAACTTATAAACAATTCTAACATTTGTACAATTAAAGTTTCAAACAAAAATGATACAACTTATGCTGATATAGATTTGGCTTCTATGTCAGGAGTTGGTACTGATACAACAATTAACTTCATTGCAGATTATGAAAAACAAGATAAAGTATTTGTATATGATAAAAATGCTAATGTTGTTGAACAAAAGCAGCCAGTTCAAATTGCATTGGCACATGAATTAATACATTCATTAAGGGGCATGAAAGGTAGTAGAAAAAAAGCAGGTATGGGAACTAATAAAATGCCTGGAGCAAACAATGAGTATTGGAGACAAGAGGAATTTGATACAGTTGGTATTGACCATATAAGAGATGATGGAAGTTATGCTGATGCTGCAAATTGGTATTTTACCGAAAATACCATAAGAAGGGAACAAGGTTTTTATTGGAGGGCGAAATATGCGTAAAAAGATAATAATTTTTTGTGTGATAATCTGCATACTAAGCATAAGCTGTATATCAATTTTAACATATTCCAAACCAATTAAAATAGAAAACATTGATAAATCAAAAAGAATATGTGATGAATTATATATTACATCATCAAACAAATACATGAGCAGGGAAGACTTTTTAGGAATGATTCTTTCAGTTATAGGTTTAAATGAAAATATTTTTGATATGTATTGCTACGGTATGGATAGAGAAGGCTTTGCAACTGATGATTTGAAAACAGGAAATCAATATCAAATAACTAATGATATAAGTGAAGCGGAATTTGATAAAATATACAGATATGACACACTATGTTATATTGCTTGTGATGTGAATATATTACAAACATATAAAAAAACATATGAGTATCGAGGAAAGAACTATATTACAATAAAAGATGCAATTGCTATGATTGAGGCGTGTTTAGAAGATACAGAAACGGAAAAAGGAAAATTTTTTGAAAATTCCGAAGAATATCAACGATTATTTGAAAATGCTCAAAAAAATATTGTCAACAAAAATGATATGATATATTGGATACCGATTGACAGAAAAGCTACATGTGATGAAATATACACGCTTTTAAATAGATTACTTAATCAAAAACGTTACAAATATTTGAGTGATGCTGCTTATAATGAATCAAAAGCACAAATAGACTATGACCGTTCTATAACATATAAAGAATATCTTGAACAAACTCAATAAAATAACTTGACTTCATTTCTAACCTCTGATATACTAAAATTAAAGTATGAAGTGACAATAACATAATAAGTGAAATATGAGCAGACAAGAATCTGAATTGGTTTTTGTCTGCTTTTTTACGTTTAAAAGAAAGGAGTGAATAAAAATGCTTATAAGTATATTATTTGTTAGTATTATTATTGTGTATGGATTTATAGGGCTAAAAAAGGGTGGTATCAAAAGTATAGGAGGCTTAATATCAATGATATTGTCTTTTATACTTTCACGCTGTTTAGCTATTCCGGTAACGCAATATGTATGTAATGAATCGGGTATTAGTGATAAAATCAGTTGTTTTATTCAGAACATTAATGGTTCAGTGTTTCTAAACGGAAATGCTTTTAACTTAGGTTTTGTTAATTTATCTGATCCTGCAAACCAAATGATTAATTCAGTAAATAATGTTGTTAATTTATCTGCCGAAAAATTATTATCTTCATTCATAATGATACTGTTATTTTCATTGTTTATGTTTATATTCGGATTGATAATACACTTAATATCAAGTGCAGTAAAAATAGTTCCTTTAGGGGAAAAACTTGATAAGTCAATTGGTTTTATAAGTGGTGTTGTTAAAGGCTTAATAATGGCAATTATCGTATATTTCATACTTTATACAGTCAATATGATTCCTAATGTTCATATACCGCTTGATAATACAGTCTTAAATAATGTAATGCAAATGATAGGGGGATTCTGATATGGATATTAAAGAATGTTATGAGATGTTGGGTATTACTAAGAAAGCAACAGATGAGCAGGTAAAAAAAGCATATAGAGAGAAATCCAAACAATTTCATCCTGATTTACATAGAGATGACAAAGATGCAACTGCTAAATTTGCAAAAGTATCAGAGGCGTATAGGCTTATATTAGAAAATCGTGAAAAGAAACACAAGTCTATATTTAACTTTGGTACTATATTCAGTGATGCCGGAAGTAAGACGAATACAGAAAAGAAGAAAGAAACAACAAAATCAGAAAAGCCTGAGCAGAAAGGTATTCGAGGTTCTGACGTATATACCACAGTAGAAATTACTTTTGAGGAATCAATTCTCGGCTGCCGAAAGGAGATAACTGTTCAGCATGAAGAAATATGTCCTTGCAGTAAGGAAGAAAATCATACCGATAATTGTACAATTTGTAATAATACCGGTAAGGTATTGAAGAAATTCATATATGATATAAGTATTCCGAGAGGCATATTCAGTGGACAGGTATTAAAAATAAAAGGCAAAGGCAATGTCGGAATCAATGGTGGAGAAAACGGTGATTTGGTTATCAATATTCAAGTAAAACAGAAGAAAGGTTTTGTGAGGACCGGTCAAGACGTTGTTTACTATATGACTATCTCATTTCCACAAGCTGTTTTGGGAGCAGTGATTAATGTGCCGACAGCTTATGGTACAGTGAATTGCGAAATACCGGCAGGAATCAAACCGGGAGAACAATTATGCCTTGCAGGCTATTCTTTCAAAAATTGCTGAATTCCTAAGCACATCAGAAGATGCAATGTGGGATATGATGGAATATCCTGAATTTTGCATAATGATGAACGCCCAAACGGAGAAAAACACGGCTATTTCTGCCAAAATAGCTACAAACCTTTTGGTACGACTATTATAAACATTTTATATGTTAAAACTGTCGTAGGCAAAGCTCCGGGCAAAGAAGTTTATCGTAATAATAACGAACCATTGTTCGTGTACAAAAACGGTAATATTTCATTTGTTGAAACAAAATAAGAAAAAGGTCGGTACATTATGTGTACTGACCTTTTTGAATGTGTTCATATAATTAATTTTACTCTAAGATAGTATTAATAGTATTTTTGAATTCATTAACTGAATTAAATGCAGGTAATTCAGGAAGAATTGACAACTGATCAATAATTATATCACGAATGGTATTATAATCAACTTCACTATCAGTAGAAGTATTATGCGTTGCAATAAAATTTTTGATAATAGGGTCAATAACATTTTTATGCTTTATAAGAAGCTGTAATATAGTTGTTCTTTTAGTTTGCGATTCAATTTCTTGCTTGATAAGTACATTTTCTATTGTGAATAAAGCATAATTGAAAAATGTTTGATGCTTTTCTAAGATTGAAATAGCATTATCATAGGCTTGGGGAATAGTAGTGAGTCTAATAGCGTTTAACCATTGCTGAGCACAATAGTTAATATATTCTGACAACTGTTCATCAGAAATTTGAATGTTTTGTTTAATAAAAATTTGTTTTGCTTTTTCGATTAATAAATTCATATCAATATCATTTAATATGTTGTGAATTGTAATCAATCTGATTTGTTGTGTAGATTTGCTATTTAGTATTTCTTTATAAGTTTTCATAATTAAAACCTCCGTTAAAATGTATTTGAATACAAAAAAAACATAGAATCAGAATTTTTGAATTCCTCAACTATGTTTATTTGTTAAATACTATTTTACTTTGTTTATATAATACCATAATTCTACGGATTTGTCAATACTTTATTGAATTTTATAGCATTAGGCACTGCTTTTTTATCTTAAAAATATTTTTCAAAGTAAATTACCGCCATTTGCTTATGAAAAGGTAGAAATCTTCATTAAAATAAGTTCATTAAAGGAGGCTGACAACATTGTGAAAAATATAATAAGTGGTCAAAATGGAGTTTTTGTCATTTTCAATAAACGCAGAAACCGCATAGGTAAGCCGTTGATGAGAGGTAATTTTGAAAATGCACATCCAAGTATAATAAAGCGTCATTTATCTTACTTAGATTGATATTTTGAATTTTACCCCCTACAAACGGCTTACCTATGCGGTTTCTGACATTGTGCATTTTGACGAATGTGTTAATTTGACCACTTATTGACCACTTATGAATTTATTGTTGATATTGCACATTGTCTTTTTCATAGAGTAGCTTGAAATAGATAGTGTATCTTCCCCATCACCAACTATTCCCTTTTTTACTGCATTATCAATGATAACTTGTCTATCCAAAGGTGCTTGAATTGTATTTTCGATTACTTCATTAAGTGTGTATTTCGTATTCTTTTTATTGATATTGTCAATCATAAAATCTTTGTATTTGACCGCCGATTCTATTTGTTGTATAGGTTTGTCCGAATAGGTTTTATTAAGTGCTTTTGTAATATAACTATTTTACTCATATCTTCTCTTGATACCAACATATTCTTGTATGCATATGCAGTATTGTTGGTATTAAGTATTCCTGAATTCAATACAATATTCAAATATGGTTGTGACCAATTGTCCCAACGGTTTGTCCAATAATCACGATTAGGCATATCATCATTAAGATTATCCGATGTAATATCGTTTAACTTATCTTTCATATAAACTGTCTAAGATGACAGATAACATAATTAAATCTATAAAAAAAGAACAGACTAAATCCTTTTAGGGTTTGTTAGTCTGTTCTTGAACTTTAATTAAAATTGAAACATGGTATAACCATGTTTCAATAACCTTCATATCTTATATTTTTATTATAACATACATAGAAATGAAGTCAACAACTTTTTTTAAGTATTTTAAAAAATTTTCATATAATTTCTTTATATTGTGTCCCACTGCTTATATTCCTCTAAACGATGAATAAATCCACTGAATTGAGGAACGGTAAAATCTAATTCTCGATATTTTACAGGATAAATAATACCTTTATTAATCAGCTGTGCTCTGGCAGTCGAAATAGAATTAATTGATTTTTTCATTATTTCCGCAATGTTTGCAATAGTACAAGGTAATTCGCCACATTTAACCATCGCAAATATAAATTTCTTTTCGGCAGCCGAACAACGCTCATAACGTAGTTTAAAAAATACTGTATCCAATTTCCCGAAAAATTCTTCAAGATTATTTTCAACATCAATATCTGAAATCACTTTAGAATCTACATTTTGAAATACAATTTGACATAACTGTTGAATAAAGAACGGATAACCTTCTGTTACTTCTATTATTTTGTTAATAGCTTTATCACTGTATTTTACATTAAATTGTTTAATAGGCATCTCTATTGCTTTAATAGCCTGTTCTCTTTCTAATGAATCGATTTCTTTATAAATAAAAAGTCTTTCCGAATAAGACTTTTCTGATGAAAGCATTGAATAAATTTTAGGTAAGCCTGCTGCTATAATCATAATAGGATAACCTAATTGATTAGTTCGGTGTATTGCTGCAATTAAAGCACCTAAATTTTCAGATTTAATATACTGTATTTCATCTATAAAGAAACAGATAGGTATTTCAGCTTTTGCTGCTGCTTCTCCTAAAGAGGTAAATACATCAGTAAGACTTTGTGTTAGATTATTCGTTTTATATAAATCTTTTTCTTCAAGTGATAAAGAAAATGTATTATCGTTTGGATCAAAAGATACAACCAAAGATTTAATCGCATCTAATGGTTTTTTTATTAAATTTTTAAACTTTTCTTTAACACTTATTTGTCTTAAAAAGGCTTGCGAACAAGTGGCTATTTGCGAAATAAAATCATTTCGTTCCGCTACTTCAATATGTTTACAAAAAATATTCTTTTCTTCTGCGATTTCTTGTAACCTGTTTATAAGAACGGTTTTACCTACCCCTCTTAATCCACTAAAAATAACTGATTGAGTTGGAATATTTAATGTTAATGCTGTAAACATATCTGTTACATTTTCAATATCTTCATCTCTACCGGCTAAGTATTGAGGTCTTACTCCTTCACCCGGTCTATATGGGTTGATTTTAAACATAAGCCATTCCTCCTTTATTTTTTTATATTATACCACATAGCAACGCAACAAACAAGTTTTTACCGTATAAATACGCAAAAATAATACGATAAGTTTAAAACTTACCGTATTATTTGAAATCAAAATTTACTTTGCTTTTTAAATTTTACAACTCTGACAATATTAAATATTTGTATCTCATCATTTTGAAACGGATTTTTACCACATATTGGACAACGTATATCCTGATTAGCATCTTCACCATCTTGATCATATCCTGTCCAACTTTTATCAGTTTCAAATACAACTGCATTTTTCTCGCATTCTGTTATATCTACACTAATAGAGCAATCCGAACCATATGCATCAGATACACTGATGATAAGTTGTTTAATTTCAGATCCACATTTTTCGCATTTCATTTTCTTTCTCTCCTTTTATCCAATTTTTGAACGCAAAACTTGCAGTATTGCATATCCGCTATGATAAATATATAAATTACAACTAATCTATATAAATCTATACTGTGTCTTATCTCACGATTAAGACTTTCTACTTCAACGTGTCTGATTTTGCCGTAGCTACTTTCATTTGTTATGACACTCCATAGACGTAAATTCCCTAATAGCAATTGGAATTCATAATTTTTTTGTTGTTGTATTACTTTTGATAAATGTTTATTTTTCATCATTCCACTTACATTTAAACTTTCCATAACTATTCGAGATGGTTTGGTTTTCACTAATAGACTTTACATCCCAATACCCCATTTTATATTTATGACCGTTTTATAATATAATTTTTTCTAAATTCTTTAAACCTTTTAAGACATTTATATTAGTAAGTTTGTCCATATCCAAAAAATTTTGAACAATTTTAATATCATTCGGTTTAATATCTTTAAATATCTGTTTCAACTCATTTAAAGAATTAACATCCATAACAGCCATATATTATGATAAAACTATAATTTTTCTCTTTCAAATCACAAAACATCTTTTTCATAAAGCTCACCTTTTATTGTTTTTAATACCTCATTCATAATATATCCGCTTTCTCATTGGTTCTGTATTTTTATTTGTTCACCTTGAATTAACGGATAGCATATAAGTTTATCTGAATTCAAATTTTCTTTATTCATATCAACACCTGTAATTTGATGATTTTCATAAGCGGTGTAATAATATATTCCCTTGTCACCGTTGCAACAAGAAGTGTAAATAGTGTATTCGAACTTACCGTCTGAAACTTCACAACAGCCTTTTTGCTGTTCAACCGCACCAAGAATATGAAAAAACTGACTTACACTTTCCGACTCAGTTTCTCCAGACACTGAATTTGTTTTCACGAATGCCGCTCTTACGAATCTTGACTGTGACGATAAATCACCGGGCAAGCCGATTGCTCCCATACCACGACTGTACATATTCAAATTCAACTTATCCGAAAAATTGTTTTTAGGTGATTTCGGTGACAAATTCATATAGTTGTTAAGATTAAACATCTGCTTGTCAAAAGGCGGATTGTTCGTAAGCACACCGACAGGATTGTCATAAATTTTGATACCTTCTTTAATCGATTCAACGGTTATTGCCTCGTTTTTATCGGCGATTATCCAATGTAACTGTGCCAAAGGCATTTTTTTGTTAAAAGGAATGCTCGTTATATTAATTTTTCCAAGCAACTTCCTTGCCTCTTTTACACTTGCACATTTACCCAAAATATACGGTATAAATTCAAATTGCGTGATATTATCCTTACCGTCAATCACTTCTTTATAATCCGCATTGCCGACAAAGTTAAGTCCAGCCATACCAAGACCTTTTTCATTAATTGCATCATAATAAAGCGGATAATTTTCGGCAATATGAGCCATCCCTATCATCGCGTAATGAGTTTCCATTATGCCCATATTTTTTAGATTGAATTTATAATTTCGAGGTGTTATCGTAATTTCTTCACCATATGAAAATTCATAATCAAGTGTTCTTCCGAAATAAAAATCTTTTGTTTTATACGTTGCTGCAGTACACATAAAATATTACCTCCGATAAATTATTTACTTATATTATAACACAAGACAACCCAAAAATTTCAGGTTGTCTTGTGAATTTTTTGTTAATTTGCTTTTATGCCGACTTTCATATTGTCAATGTCGGTTGCCCAAGTAAAGTTCTTTTCAACTCTTACCGCCAAGATTTCCATTGCATTAAAATCTGTTGCATTTTCAAAAGGCATATCTGTTATTTTAGCTGTTTTACTGCCGTCAGAGATAGTGGCGTTGCATACTTTTTTATCAAAGTCAGCCTCAATAACCACGTTATAAACAGTGTCTTTATTAAAGCCTGTACCTACGTCCTTCCAATCTTTTTCAAGAAGTCCGTTTGCTATTCCGCCGTTTGACGAATATTGCAATTCCGCACCTTTTTGGGTTTTCAATGCAAAGAATGTATTTTTTGATGAATCGGCAAATCTCAATTCACCGTATGACTGTCCGCCTGTACACTCGCCGACTTTCCAATCAAGCTCAATTCTTACTGTACCGTTCATTTTATACGGAAGATTATAAATTGCATTTCTGTTTCCTTTTGTACTGTCCTCAAAATGCATTACTTTGCCGTTTGTTCCTTGTGCTACCGCGATATTTGCCAGTTCACCGGGCTTTTTCGTACCTGCCCATTCAAGTTTATCGCCTATATTATACTTTTCATAATCTTCGTTTATATACATTTCCCACGCTACATTATTAGAATCTGTATATTCCGTATAGTCCGCCGTTGCCAATAGGTCCGGTTCTTCTGTCGGAACCGGTGTTTCAATTATTTCCTGATCTTCCTCTTTGCCGTTTTTTAATGCAGCAGCATACTTTGCGGCATTTGCTTTATCATAGAATTGTACAGATCTGATATATATTAATCTGTTGTCTGCGTCCCACTCAACCTTTTTACCGATAGATTCAGCAATAACTCTAAGAGGTATCAACGTTCTGTCATTTACTACTTGTGCAGGAACGTCCATTTCAAAAGGAATATCATTAATCGTATATTCGCTCTTATCCAAAGTCATATTTACTTTATATCCGTTTCCCGAAAGTGTAACAGCCCTTGTCGAGTCATTATATCCAACGTCCATACCCAAGCTTTCAGCGATAAATCTAACCGGTACTAATGTTCTGTCATCAACAATTATCGGTGTAACGTCACTGTTTTCTGTATCAATTTGTACAATATTATTGCCGACATAGGCATTTGCACAGTCAACTGCCAATTTTACACTTAATGCACCTGTTTTTGCGTTAATGTCATAGGTACCGTGCGAACCTGTCAAATCAGGGTTTGTGATTTTTTTGCCGTCTTTTATAACATATCCCTCAAACATAGGTACTTTTGTTGTTTCAGCACCAAGATAATAGCTTAAATTCGGCGGTTGATTGTAGTGGTTATTTTGTACCGCAACAGACGCTCTGTAATATGAATCATGCATTAATGTATTCAATTTATATGATGTAGGAATTGAAGTCGAGTATATTCTTATTTCCTTTTCATCTGCGGTTTTCCATACAATTTCTTCGCGCCAGTCACCGAACAAATCCGCACTTATACAAGGTACTGCCTTTGTACCGCTGTTTGACGCACAATCATCTGCCGTCATAAGCACGTCAACAGACTTGTCCTCCCAGTTATATTTTGATACGGTTGTACCGTCAAGCAATTCGCTAAGTAAATCACCGTCCCAATAAACCTTGAAATTCATCGGAATGGTTGCGTTGCTGTCAACAGTACCGTCAATTTTTCTGAACTTAAAACCATTCCATGTATCAGCTATATTTTCACCGCTGATATTGGCAGGAATTGTTGCAGTTGAGCCCCATACTTCAAAGCCTTTGTGTGTAGGGTCTATATCCGCCGAACGACTTCTGCCTGTATCTTTATTTTTGCTGTAACCCCATTGAACTTCACCTGTTCTTGCATCGTGATACTCGATATTTGCCATAAGCTGTGATGTTTCGTGACAAGCCCACGTCATATAGCCGTTAAAATCGGGATCTGTTTTTGCAACATCAAACGCATCTCCATGAGCCAATTTTTGAGCATTGCCGTCATTATCATATACCTTTACGGCATACATTTCACTTCCGTCATGGTCAATAGCCATAGGTCCGGACAATATTTCGTCTTTTCCGTCAAAATCAACGTCTACCGTTACAAGATTATGGTTGCACGCACCCCATATACTGTTTACATCATCTTTGTTTTCGGTATTGTGTACCCACTCTTCTTTAAACTTTCCGTCCTCAATATGCCATGCTGCCGCTCTTACGTTATCCCACGCACCACGCACCATAACAACACTCGGTGTTACACCGTCAAGATATGCCAAGCCGAAAAGATAGTGGCTTGCTCTCTTTGTAAGACGTCCTGTATCACTGTATCTGTATGACCAGTCCGAAAGCGGTTCTTTTGACGGTTTTAGGTCTGTTCTGTCTGTTTCCTCACCTGTTTCGCCGTCATATATCGAAAGAAATTCAGGTGTTGAAACTATGTATTGTCTGTCCTTAAATATTGCCAAATTGCTCTCCGACTTTGAATAATCGGTTATTCCGTCACCATTCGTATCGCCTGTTGTATTTCCTTTTCCGTCTGTTGTTCCCTCGAACGAACGCATTATAACTTCTGCTTTTCCGTCGCCGTCCATATCATATGCAAGGAAGTTTATATCTACTTCATTAATTTCGTTAGGACCTATATCGATTGTCCACATATGTGTACCGTCTGTTTTGTATGCTTCGATAACAGGATATGATGTTCTTGTGTTAACGTCCATACTCGGCACTCGTCTTAACAAAATTTCGTATTCTCCGTCACCGTCAAGGTCTGCAACCGCACCGTCATCAATGTTGTATCCTTCACGTTCCGTTACTTTAAAGCCGATATAATTTTTATCCCATGCCGTAGTCGTATACTCTACTCCTGTTTCTTCACCGTTCTCTACTTCTTTTAAAGTATACTCTGCATTTGTACTCGCTCCGGTATGGAAAAAGTTTGTCGTAGTTATCGGCTTGTCATTCAGCTTTTCACCGCTACAATAAAGATTGTATGTCAAGCTGTTTGAATCCGTACCTAAAAAACGCCAGCTTACAAGCGTTCCGTTTTCTCCCGGTACTGCCACCAAACCTCTTGAAAGATTTTCAAACTGTCTTTCATTTTTTGGTCTTTGCTCATACAATTTTTCTGTATCGGCACGTTGTTCCTGATTTACTTCCACCTCATAATGACCAAGCGTAAAACCATCGGGATCATTATATGCGTCAAATTTTGCAAACACACTTGCACTGCTTGCAAGCATTATCGCAGAAACCACCGCTGAAATCACACGAATTTTGTTCTTCTTCATCTTCATAACACTTCCTTCATAATTTATTTATATTTAGGATTATATCACAAATATTTTGTATTGTACAGACTTTTTTTGTGCAAATTCATTATTATTAAAGTAATTATAAGTGTTATAGGAAAAACAGTGGCGGCCAAAATGCCCATTTTCAAATTGTCGCCAAGCATACCTGCTATTTTACCTGCAAATGTAGGACCTCCTGCACAACCGACATCTCCGGCTAATGCAAGAAATGCGAACATAGCCGTACCGCCGCCTTTTATAGAGGTTGACGCATCGCTGTATGTTCCGGGCCAAAGTATGCCTACCGAAAACCCTGATACCGCAATCCCGATTAAGCCGACAATCGCCGATGATGAAAACGATACCGTTAAATATGAAAGCACACATAAACAACCGCTGAAAACCATCATTTTATACAGATTGATTTTTTCTCCGAATTTACCGTAAATCGCTCTTGAAATACCCATAAGTACAGAAAATACCGTAGGTCCTACCAAGTCACCTATTGATTTTGATATTCCGAGTGCCTTTTCAACAAATGCCGACGCCCACTGGCTTACAGACTGTTCACTTGCTCCGGCACAGCACATAATAAGTAAAAATCCCCAAAATGCCTTTTGCTTTATAAGTTCTTTTAAAGAAAGTCCGTTTTCTTCTTCGTTAATAAGCGGTGTAATAGGCGCTTTTAGAAATGTCAATCCGTTTATAACAGGTACTGCCGCCCAAACAAGTGCAAGTATCTTCCAATTATCAATACCAAATACATTAAAGAATATTGTTGATATTACTACTACTCCCGCCGTACCCCAACAGTAAAATGAATGTAGCATACTCATAGTTTTGTCTTTATGTTCATTCGGACAAGCCTCAACTATCGGACTTACAACAACTTCAAGCAATCCTCCGCCGACTGCATAAAGAAACACCGAAATAAATATTCCCATAAAAGAATCATTCATCATATCGGGCAATATCGCTATCGAAATCAATCCCAATGCCGCGAATAAGTGTGCTATAAGTACAGATAGCCTGTATCCGATTTTATCGATAAAAAATGCCGACGCAAAATCTATTATAAGCTGTAAACCAAAGTTGATTGTAATTAATAAGGTTATCTTCGACAGCGGTATACTGTATTGCGATTGAAACGTAATAAACAACAGCGGTACGAAATTGTTTACTATCGCTTGAACTATGTACCCGATAAAGCACGACCGTATTGTACTGTTATAATTAACTTTCATACTTTCACCTCTTAATTTTTTATAATTATAACATAAATTATCATAGCCTTTATATATCACCGTGACAGTTTGCGGTTCGACTTTCATATTATCAAAGCCCGATATTTCATATCCGCAGACTTCTTTTTCAGTGTTATCTTCATATAGCATCTTTACAGACAAACTGTTTTTATCAAATTCTTCACCGATTTAATAATTCGTCTTTTCTGTTGTCGGATATACTACTTCCTCACGCCAATCACCGAACAAATCAGCTCGAAGTGAAGGATTTGCCTTTGAACTGTTTATGCTGACACAACCGTCTGCTTTAAATATACTTGCCTTTTTGAACCGCATACGGTTTTTCGCCGTCCAAATACGGTTCTATCATAAATTCACTGCCGTATATTTTATCGGCAACAAGTTTATTTATGACTTTATCCAACTGTTCTTTGTTTTCGATAACAGATACGCCTTGACTGCCTCTGCCGCGTATCGGCTTTATAACACACGGAAAATCGCCGTTGTATTCGTCTGCCGATTTTACCGATACATCATTTACAATGTCAAGTCCGTGTTCAAGCAAAATATGGTTAGTATAGTATTTATCATCGTAAGTCTGCACATCACTGCATTTTTGACCTATTACTTTAACTTTGCCTATGTATTTTTCAATAGGGTGTCCGTCATACAAAACGGTGTTCAGCCACAATACATCAGCCCCCATATTTATCGCTTTTGTTATTCCCTCCTCATCATCACCGAATACCCAATAAATGTTGTTCTTTTCGTCGGGGTTCTCCACAGGTGTTATCAAATTATATCCGTTTTTCTTTAATTCATACGCAAGGTCTGAACCGCTGTCACTGTATCCGCCCTCTTTCATAGGCTTTCTGATATTACCCACCTGTGGCGGCTCTTTTACTTGATATAAAATTGCTATATTCATAATATTCATCCCTTTATCGTTTGATAATTTTATTATAATCTTCTTACAATACACTGTCAACACAAAAAAACTGCCGATTTTATGTCGGCAGTTTTTCTGTTTTAACCCAATATATTTTTTAAATCTTCTTCAGGTGTTGTAATTTTTGCAATATTGTAGTTTTCTACCAAGTATCCCAATACATTCGGTGATATAAATGCTGGGAGTGTAGGACCAAGACGGATATTTTTAATACCGAGATGAAGAAGTGTAAGCAGAATACATACAGCTTTCTGTTCGTACCATGAAAGTATCATTGAAAGCGGAAGTTCATTTACTTCACATTCAAATGCCTCCGCAAGTGCAATGGCTACTTTAATCGCACCGTATGCGTCATTACACTGTCCCATGTCCATAATTCTCGGCAAACCGCCTATTGTACCTAAATCAAGGTCGTTAAAACGATATTTACCGCAAGCAAGCGTTAATATAATGGTATCGTCAGGCGTTTGCTTTACGAAATCGGTATAATAGTTTCTTCCTGCACGTGCTCCGTCACAGCCACCTACCAAGAAGAAATGCTTTATAGCGCCGCTCTTAACTGCGTCAATAACTTTATCCGCAACGCTCAATATTGTTCCGTGTCCGAAACCTGTTGTCACGCTTGTTCCGCCGTTTATACCTGTAAATTGCTTATCCTCGTCATATCCGCCCAGCTCAAGAGCCTTTTCGATAATCGGTGTAAAGTCTTTATCATCACCGATATGTGTGATTTCAGGATATGATACAACTTCTGTTGTAAACACTCTGTCCGAATAGCTGTCCTTTGGTGGCATTAAACAGTTTGTTGTAAACAATATCGGTGCAGGTACATTTGCAAATTCTTTTTGTTGGTTTTGCCATGCCGTACCGAAGTTGCCCTTTAAATGCCTATACTTCTTTAATTCCGGATAGCCGTGTGCCGGTAACATTTCTCCGTGAGTATATATATTAATATTCTTATCCTTTGTCTGCTCCAAAAGCAATTTTAAATCAAGCAAATCATGTCCCGAAATTATAATAAACGGACCTTTTTCAACTTTTAAATCAATAGTTGTCGGTGTCGGTGTTCCGTAAGTTTCCGTATTCGCTTTATCAAGCATTTCCATACATACAAGATTAACTTTTCCCAATTCCATAACTATCGGTAAAAGCTTATCCATTTCCCAATCTTCGCCAAGTGCAAACAATGCTTTCACAAAGAAATGGCTAACTTCATCATTTGTATAACCGAGTACCATAGCGTGATAAGCATAAGCCGCCATACCTCTGATGCCGAAAAGTATAAGTGATTTCAAACTGCGAATATCTTCATTATCTGTCCAAATATGCGACAAATCATATTCGTTATTTGTTCCGCACGGTGATGCACAAGCAAAACATTGCGGAACAAGCCTTTCTCTTTCTGTGCGAACTTTTTCAATCAATTCATTAAGTGTCTGTTCGTTAAAGCTGACATTTGTAAGAGTTGTAAAAAGTCCTTCTATTATAAGTTTTAAAACGTTTCCTGTCGGTACAACATCACCTGTTGCACGAACAAGTCCGATAAGTTCACCTGTTAATTTATCCTGCAGAGCGGCAACATCTGCGTTTTTACCGCATACGCCTACCTTACCTGTACAACCGGAACATCCTGCTGTCTGTTCACATTGAAAGCAAAACATTTTATTTCCCATATATAAATCCTCCTTGTTAATACTTCATGTATTGACTTTGTGAATTCAGTATAATATAATCTTATAAAAAAATATGTTGTTGCAACAACAAAATACGAGGAATTTATGAATTATTTATTTTTAACAAAAACAGCATTTTTTAACGGACTTTCCGAGAATGAAATTAAGACGATATTAAATTGTTTTGGCGCATATCAAAAAAGTTTTAAAAAATCGGAAATTATTTATTACAGCGGTGATACTGTCAGTGATATGGGACTTGTTTTGTCGGGGAGTGTAAATATTGTCGTCAACTATTATTGGGGTAGCAGTAATATATTCAACCACATAAGTCAGGGTGAAATTTTCGCCGAAACTTATGCGACCATTCCGAATAAAGAAATGCTCTGTGATGTGGTTGCGGCAGAGAAAACGGAAGTTCTGTTTATTAATGTAGAGAAAGTTCTTTCCGTATGTGAAAATCAATGTTCTTTTCATAACCGACTTTTACGAAATCTTCTTAAAAATTCGGCACAGAAAAATATATCCCTCGCCACAAGAATGATGCACACTGCGTCAAAGTTCATTCGTGACAGATTATTGTCGTATTTTTCAGAACAGGCGATTTTAAACGGCGGTAATACATTTACTGTCCCATTTTCACGTCAACAGCTTGCCGACTACCTCGGAGTTGACCGCAGTGCAATGTCAAACGAGCTTTCAAAAATGAAACATGACGGATTAATTGACTACCAAAAAAATGATTTTATACTTATAAATAATGATTTTTAATTTTTGTGTTGACACCTATGGTAAAATATTATAAAATATTAGATATGTAGTAAAATAAGGAGTTTTAATTATGTTTGATAAATTAGAGGCGCTTGAAGAGCGCTTTCAGCTTGTATCAGAGAAGATAAGTGACCCTGATATTATCGCCGACCAAGAGTCATGGCGTAAATACTGTAAGGAACATTCGGACCTTACACCGATTATTGATAAGTACAGAGAATTGAAGTCAGCAAAGCAGACTGTTGCAGATGATAAGGAAATGCTTGAAGCAGGACAAGACAAAGAATTTGAAGAAATGATACGTCTTGAAATGGCAGAGGCAGAAGAAACAATCGAAAGAGCAAGTGAAGAATTAAAAATTCTTCTTCTTCCGAAAGACCCTAACGACGAAAAGAACGTTATTATGGAAATCCGCGGCGGTACAGGCGGTGATGAAGCCGCACTTTTTGCCGCAGACCTTATGAGAATGTATTCAATGTATGCCGAGTCAAAGAATTGGAAAATCGATATTCTAAGCTCCAACCCTACCGACATCGGCGGTTACAAAGAAGTCAGCTTTTCAATCGAAGGACAAGGTGCATACAGCAGACTTAAATTTGAAAGCGGTGTACACCGTGTTCAGAGAGTTCCGGAAACAGAATCAAGCGGAAGAATTCATACTTCTGCCGTTACGGTAGCTGTTTTACCGGAAGTTGAAGAAGTTGAAGTCGAAATTAATCAGAATGATCTTAGAATTGACGTATTCCGTGCAGGCGGACCGGGCGGACAGTGTGTAAACACAACTGACTCCGCGGTAAGAATTACACATATTCCAACAGGAATTGTTGTTTCGTGTCAAGACGAAAAATCACAGCACAAGAATAAAGATAAGGCTATGAAAATTCTTCGTTCGAGAATTTATGATGTTATGGAAGAACAACGTCACAAAGAAATTGCAGACGAAAGAAAATCGCAAGTCGGCAGCGGTGACAGAAGTGAACGTATCAGAACATACAACTTTCCTCAAAGCCGAGTTACCGACCACAGAATTAATCTTACATTATATAAACTTGAACAAATACTTGACGGTAATCTTGATGAAATTATTGATGCACTTGTTACGGCTGACCAAGCCGCAAAACTTGCAGGTCAGAATGATTAAGGAGATATAAAAATGGATTTACACGAAAATTTAAAAGGTAAAACAGTTGTTATAACAGGCGGCAGCGGTATTTTATGCCGTGAATTTGCTTACGCTTATGCTAAACAAGGTATGAATGTCGCTGTTTTGGGACGTACACTTTCAAAACTTGAAGAAGTTCGTGATAAGATAAACGAACTTGGCGGTAACGGTCTTGCCGTTGTATGTGACGTTGTTGATAAGGACAGCGTTATCAATGCAAAGAAAATTGTAAACGATACTTTCGGAAAAGTTGATATACTTGTAAACGGTGCAGGTGGCAATCACCCAAAAGGTACTACAACAAAAGAATATTTTGAAAAAGGCGATATTGAAAATCCCAATGTTGTTTCATTCTTTGACTTGTCAAAGGAAAACTTCAATTATGTATTTGACCTAAATATCGTAGGTACTCTTATTCCTACACAAGTATTTATAGTTGATATGCTTGACAATCCTGGTGCTAACGTGCTTAATATCGCGTCAATGAGTTCGTACCACGCAATTACAAAAGTAAGCGCATATTGTGCCGCAAAAGCCGCTATTTCCAACTTTACCGAATGGCTTGCCGTACATTTTGCAAAAAGCGGTATCAGAGTCAACGCTCTTGCACCGGGCTGGTTTGAAACAGTACAGAATAAAACACTTTTGAGAAATCCGGACGGCTCACTTTCGGAACGTTCAAAGAAAGTTCTTGCTCATACTCCTATGGGACGTTTCGGTGTTCCGGAGGATTTGACAGGCACATTGCTATGGCTTACCGACAGTGCTCAATCAGGTTTTGTTACAGGTGCTACAATCCCTGTTGACGGCGGTTTCCAAGCATATTTCGGAGTTTAATATTTACAAAATAATCTTGCAGTATATTGACAATCATATAAAATTATGATAGAATACTGCAAGTATGGAGGGGTGGCCGAGTGGTTGAAGGCGCAGCATTGGAAATGCTGTAACGGTTCACGCCGTTCGTGGGTTCGAATCCCATCCCTTCCTCCATAAAAAAAGCAATCGCATTTGCGATTGCTTTTTCTTTTAAAACATCATTTAATATACCATCAGTTTTCTTCAATATATTTATTAAAACTATTTAATGTACCTATTGATTTATATTTTTTTACTTCCCCATTTTCTTTATTTACTGTATAAAATTTCTCACCATCAATTATTGTATTACTTTGATCATATTGAATATTGATAATCCATATATTTCTTTCTTTATTTTCATATACATCATACCATCCGCCTTCAAGTACATTTGTAAAAGATGAACTTTTGTGTTCTTCTTGATTTGAGATTTCGCCTAATTTATTCAACACATCTTCAATATTATCAGTATCCGTTATCTTATTTTCAAATACTTTTACATACTCATATCCATATTTTTCTTTTAAGACATTCTCATCAAAATTAATTTGCTTTTTATAATAATGATATTTTATATTTGATGATGTTTCTCCTTCATCATATTGATTTTGGGTATATACAAACACGTAACCACCCTTAGTCCAATTCACTTCAGAACCTAAACTTTCAAAAGCATCTCTGATAGGTACATATGTAACTCCATTTATGTTGACGATTGGATTATCGCTTTTTAGTAAGTGATTATCTATATATACAGGTGTTTCTGTTTTGGTCGCAATCAATTCTTTTATATCACTTGCACTTGCAATTACAAACGCAACCTGTATAAGAATAATCATTACGCATATTATTTTTTTCATAATTTTCATATAAATATCCCCTATGCTTTTCTATTACAATTAATCATACCATAATCTGAAAATACTGTCAAACAAATATTTACCCAAGTGCCACATCAAGAATCATCATAAGTGTAAAACCTACTGCAAACATTACAGTACCGATATTTGAGTGATTGCCGTGTGACATTTCGGGAATTAATTCTTCTATTACAACGTACATCATCGCCCCTGCAGCAAAGCTGAGGAAATATGGCAATACGGGTATTATAAAACCGGACGCAACAACTGTAAGTACCGCTCCAATCGGTTCAACAACACCCGAAAGCACGCCGTATAAAAATGCTTTTCCTTTACTCATTCCCTCGGCTTTAAGTGGCATTGATATAATTGCCCCCTCCGGGAAATTCTGAATTGCAATACCGATTGCCAAAGCCAAAGCGCCCATAGCCGATATTTGCATATTTCCTGCAAGATAACCTGCATACACAACACCCACAGCCATTCCCTCTGGAATATTGTGAAGTGTAACAGCAAATACAAGCATTGTTGTCTTTTTAAATTTACTTTTCGGGCCTTCAGCTTTATCGGTATCCATATGCAAATGCGGTATTATATGGTCCATTGCCAGCAAAAACAATATACCTATCCAAAATCCCACAACCGCCGGTACAAATGCAAACTTCCCCATTTCCGCCGCATAATCCATTGACGGTATAAGCAAGCTCCACACAGACGCGGAAACCATAATCCCTGCCGCAAATCCTGTTAAGGCACGCTGTACCATCTTATTCATCATTTTCTTCATAAACAGTACACAAGACGCACCAAGTGTCGTACCCAAAAACGGTATCAATATTCCTCTTATAACTTCGCCCATATATTCCTCCATAATAAAATTACATAGGTTAGCTTTGACTAACCTTATTATCAGTTTATCATAATTCACCCTATCTGTCAATACAAAAAGAACAGTTCATAACGAACTGTTCTCTCTGCAAATAAGGGGGTTATTTACCGACTGACTATCGGTTTTAATGTATTTTGTGAGGTCATTAAATATTATCGCCCTTATTTTCTAATTTATACACATTTTATCAATCCAAATGGAATACAAGGTGTAAATCTTCTGAAACAGGACTGTTATCAGGATTTGTTTCCATAATGTCAGCCATAAAGTCCCACCATTTTCTATTAATGGCGGTATCGGCACCCTTTGCCCAAAGTTCTTCATCTTCGATTTCGATATAACCGTAAAGAACCATTGTTTCTTTGTCAAGGAATATTGAATAATTCTTACCGCCGTGTTCGTGAATCATATCCTTCATTTCCGGCCATAACTCATTATGTCTTTTTTCGTACTCCTCAGCCATGCCGTCGTAAAGTTTCATTTTAAAACCCTTGTGTATCATTTCTTTTTCCTCCTTAAATTAACTTAATTTTTTATGTGCCTCGATTGCTATTGAACATTCAAGACGCTTTTTTTCAAATTCACAAGCAAGCTCATAAGGCTTGTTTATATCACCGTTAAAGTTATACGCATTTGCACTGCAACCACCGCTGCAATAGAATTTCGCAAAACAATTCTTACATTTTTCTTTAGTATACACATTTGAGCGTTCAAACATCTTCTCGATATTTTCATCAATTTTATTTTCATTGACATTACCCATAAGAAAATCCTTGTTACCGACAAATTGGTGACACGGATAAATGTCTCCGTTCGGTGCAACCGCAAGATATTCGTGTCCTGCACCACAACCTGAAAGACGCTTTATCGCACACGGACCTTGGTCAAGGTCAACCATAAAGTGGAAGAAGTTAAAACCTCTGCCCTCGTCATATCTCTTTACATATTCTTCAGTAAGCTTATCATATTCGGCACAGACCTTTTCGATATGCTCACTTGTAAGTGCGTAGTCCTCTGTTTCAGGTGCAACAACCGGTTCAACGCTTGTCTGCTTAAAGCCTAAATCCGCAAGGTGAATTACGTCCTTTGCAAAATCCACGTTATACGCCGTAAACGTACCGCGAACGTAGTAATTATTTTGATTTCTGCTTTCAGCCAAGTCTTGGAACTTAGGAACGATTGTATCGTAAGAACCACTGCCATCTACACGATAACGCATTCTGTCGTTAGTTTCCTTTGTACCGTCAATACTCAAAACAACGTTTGACATATTTTCATTAATATATTGTTTAATATCGTCATTTAACAATACACCGTTTGTTGTTACAGTAAATCTGAAATTCTTACCGTGCTTTTTCGCCTCTTCTTTTGCGTATTCTGTAATTTCCTTAACAACACCGAAATTCATAAGTGGTTCACCGCCGAAGTAGTCGATTTCTATATTTTTTCTGTTACCGCTGTTATTGATAACAAAATCAATAGCTTTCTTACCTACTTCCGCACTCATAAGACTTCTGCCACCGTGAAATTCACCTGTATCGGCAAAACAATACTTACATCTCAAATTACAGTCATGTGCAACGTGAATACAAAGAGCCTTTACAACAGATTGCTTATTCCAATTCTTCGCGATTTCGTCGTAGCAATCATCTGTAAACAACTGACCTGCATTTACAAGTGCACATATTTCAGCATAGCTTTCTTCCAATTCTTCTTCACTATACTTATCTTTCAAACCTTCTTTAATATAATCGGGACATTTTGCCTCTGCCATAAACGGCTCAAGAGTATAATCAAGCATATCGTACATTACATCATCAACAACGTGTACCGCACCTGAATATACATCCATTACAATATTAAGTCCCAACTGCTTATACTTATGTATCACTTCAAAAACTCCCTATATAAAATCAGAAAATCATCGACCTTAAAAAGCCGATGATTCATCTTTAATGTTCATTTATTCGGCAAAACAATTAGTTTGCTTGTTCACATTTTTGGTTTGCAACTGTGCAAGATGTCTTACAAGCTGATTGACATGATGTTTGACATTCTCCGCAACCACCGTGCTTTGCTGAATCCTTTAAATTAGCCTTGTTTAAAGTCTGTACGTGTTTCATATTAAAAACCTCCTTATATTAATTCACTATGAATATATTATAACATACTTTCAAGTGATTGAAAAGGCTTTTTTACAAATATTTTGTATTTTTTCTCACAAAACTTATTTTTCGGCTATTTTCCTATGATGCACCCCAATATTCCCGATGCAAATATACCGCCTATTACAGCAAGAAAATGCGTGTTAAACATTATTCCGTTGTTTACAATCAACGATATTCCGATAAGTACGATCAAATACAGCGCACATACAAGCATTGCGTGAACAAATGCTCTGCTGTGTGCCGCTTTTGATACCGCAATCGTTCCGAGTATCACGCCGATAATAACCGAGGCATACACTCCGGTTGTGATAATAGTTTCGTCTATGCCTGTAAAATACGCAAGCAGTGCCAATATCAGAATTATAACAAAAGTAACAAGAATTGCAAATATCGTCCCTTTTATCACACCCTTAAAATTAATACCCATAAAAAAACCTCCCTATATATTTACTATAAATATATTAGAGAGGTTTAAATTTTATAACCAATTAGTTTTTAGCTGTTTCAACAGTTCTGATAGCGTCTCTTTCCATCTTTACAACAGACTTTTGATCCGGTGTACCGATGTTACCTGTTTCAATAAAAACATATTCGTCTTTAATTTTAGCAACCTTACCGCAGATACCGCCGATTGTTACAACCTTATCGCCGACTTTCATTGCGTTAATCATTGCCTTTGTTTCTTTTTCTTTCTTTCTTTGCGGTCTTATCATCATAAAGTATAACAATACGATAATAAGAACAAGCGGAAGAATACTTACTATTGTACTCATTACAGGATTAACCTGTTGTGTAGCATTAGGGTCTGCCGCTGTTTGAGTACCTGTCGCCTGTTGTGTATTTGCTGTTTCGCCGTCTGCGAAAACGACTGTTTCTAAAATGTTTGCCATAATAGTTCTCCTTTGATAATTTTTTCTACCTATCTATTATACTATCTATATGTGAACTTTGCAATAGATTTAACAAAATATTAACAAATAAAATCTCTCTTACATCAATCGTTTGACATTTTCAGCCATTTCAACAAGTTTTTGACCTTTTGCGACAAGAAGAGCATGTTCTTTTATGTACTCATTCTGCAACGGGTATATCGACATTCTTTTCGTAAACTCTCTTATTACATTAATGCCTCTCATATTCTCATTATCGTTTCTTATGAGAATACAATATGTTTTATTCAGCTTAAAAAGGCTTGCTTTTGAAAGAATACTTTTATCTATTTCGCTTATAGCGCCGCACATATCATTAAAAGTTTCAAAATAAAATACACATTCCGTACCCGGTTCTTTCTTTTTAGGCTTGACCGAAACAACTTTTTTAAACTGCTCCTCGGTAATTTTTTTTATACCCTTGTTTAAACGTTTAACCAAAATACTTATACCGTCCTGTGACGGAGTAGCCTCAACGACCACTTGGCCGTTATACGGATTAAAACCTGTTTCTTCCCTTATCGTTTCCATAATATGAAATAAAAATGTATGTAATTCTTTTGAATCGGGCGAAAGCCTTTTCACATCTATATCAAGATTAATTAATTCCGCAGTTGTAAGCGTTACCTTTATTTTGTCTTTGTTTAGCTTTTCAATTCTCACAACCTACCACCTACTTTCTATTTCTATTATACTATATATTTTTCGTTTTGGGAATACCGATTTTAATATTTATTCTTTTAAATTTATTCCATATGATAAAAAAAGCGGCAGTTTTTATACTGCCGCTCAACCGTCAAATAAATTAATACGATTAATTCTTGTCCTTCAATAATGGACGCATACTGTTCGCACTTATAAGCATAGTTGACGAATTATGCAAAAGTGATGATGCAGACGGAGTTATAGTACCTTTCAATCCCAGCAAAATAAGCAATGAATTAAATGCCATAATAAACGTATAATTACGTTTAATTCGTCTGAACAGTCTGCTGCTTAACTTGCGAAGAAGCGCTAAATCTCTCAAATCGCCCGAAAGCAATGTGACATCAGCCACTTCTCTTGCCAAATCGGCAGAATCTTTCATAGCAATTGAAACGTCGCTAAGTGCCAATGCAGGAGAGTCATTGATACCGTCACCGACCATTATAACCGTTCTTCCCTCGTTCTTCAATTCTTCAATAATTGTCGCCTTATCCTCAGGTAATACCTGTGCACGGAAATTGTCTATACCGAGCATATCGGCAGTGCGTTTTGCAGCACCTTCATGGTCACCTGTAAGCATAATAATATTATCAATACCGCTTTCACGAAGTAACTGAATTGCCTCATGAGCCTCACTTCTCGGCGGGTCGCTTATACAAATAACTCCCGACAATACGCCTCCGATTGCAAGGTATATAACAGAAAAGCCCTCACATTCGTTTTCAATAACAGACTTCTGTTCATCAGTTATCGGAATATTTTCGTCCTCAAGCACAAAATGCTCACTGCCTATAATTGCACGCTTGCCATGCAACATTGTAGCTATGCCATGTGCAACTACATATTCAACTTCAGCATGTTCTTCTTCGTGGTCAAGCTGTTTTGCTTTAGCTGCTTTAACGATTGCCTTTGCCACACTGTGAGGGAAATGTTCTTCAAGGCACGCAGATATTTTAAGTATTTCATCTGATGTGTATTCACCGAATGAAAGCACTTTTTCTACTGTCGGGCATGAATTTGTAAGTGTACCTGTCTTGTCAAATACAATAGTATCGGCATGAGATACACTTTCAAGATAACGTCCGCCTTTTACAACAAATCCTCTTGAGGATGCCTCACGCATAGCACTTATAATACTTATCGGCGTTGACAATTTAATTGCACAAGAATAGTCCACCATAAGAACAGACATTGCCTTTACAACATTTCTTGTTGTAAGATAAACAAGCAACGCCAATCCCAAGCTGTACGGTACAAAACCGTCTGCAATTTTCTCTGCACGGCTCTGCACTCCGGCTTTCATACTTTCACCGTTTTCAATCATTTCAATAATATTTGAAATACGTGTATTATCAGCCGCAGCACTAACCTTAATTACTATATTTCCCGCCTCTACAACTGTACCGGCGTAAACAGTACTGTCCTTATCCTTTACAGCCGCAACCGATTCGCCTGTCATAGACGCTTCGTTTACACTTGCCTGTCCGGATACGACCACACCGTCAAAAGTGATCATTGCACCGTCACGGAATACGACAAAGTCACCCTCTTTAACGGTTGAAATTGGAACTTGTTCCTCGTTTTCGCCGTTCTTCTTCCATACAGTGTCAATCTTCATTGCAAGACTGTCCGCAAGTGCATTTTTTGTACGTTTTCTTGTATATTCTTCAAGAAGTTCCGAAACTCCAAGCAAGAATGTAATTGAATTAACTTCCGAATACATTCCTCTCGAAAGTGCCGTTCCGAGTGCAACACCGTCCAAAAGTGCCACATCGGCCCTTAAATTAAGTACACTGCCCACAGCTTTCTTCACATATGGGAATGCCTTAAAGTAAGCCATTGCAACTCGTACAGGATACGGCAATATTCTTCTAAGAACAAAACGCTTTATAAGCATTTTTATAATCTCATTCTTGAAATCAGCCTGTATATCCTCAGACTCATCTTCAACAGCCGCTAATTGATTTCGCTTGATTCCTTTTATGTAGTTCAAAAGCTCCTGTCTGTAATCGGATTGATAGGTAATTAAAATACCGCCGTTGACGCTTTTAGCCTTTACAGACTCGACATACTGTTCCGATAAAATTGTTTTCTCAAGAGATTTTTCTTGATTTTTATCAAAATAATATCCACCACAACGCAATCTGATACGACCCGGAGTATCATGTACGATTTTAAATTTCATTATTATTCTTCCTCGTCGTTTAGCTGTGACTTAGCCTCATAACACATATCTTCAGCCTCTTCACGCATATTTTGTAGTGTTTCTTTAGCCTCTTGCTGGAACTTCATACCCTTTGCAAGACCTGAAACGCACATACTTCTAACCTTATCGCTTGTAGCAATCTTCTTACCTACTACTGCAGTAGCTATACCCGCCGCAAAGCACCAACATTTCTTATCCTTTAAAAAATCAAATTTCATAATCAATCTTCCTCTCTGTGTATATTTCAGTGATTTATTTAATCAAATCTATTTTAGCACGCAATATATTTTTTGTCAATAAATGCCGAAAATTTTTTTTACTTTTTTGCATGAAAAATATCGACTTTTTAATATTGTGGTGTTAATACAACAATGCCATAATGGAAAACATACAAGCAGAAAAAAGAATGCCACAGACGAAGATGTTATCACTGTCGCAAAGTTGGCGAAATTCGATAAATTTGTGCATAATTGCTTATCAAAAAAAGTTGCGGTGAACAATCACCGCAACTTTTTTATAAAAACAATTTATTAAACGATAATTTTTTAACCATTGGTACAGACATACAACCGACAGCATTACCAAGTACAGCACATAAGAAATATACTGCCGCCTGTGACGCATTAGCACATTTACTTATAAAGAAGTAACAAGTATCTGCGATACAGTGATTAAATCCGCAAAGTATGAACACCATAACAGGTAAAACCACTATAAACAGTGACATCACAAAGTCCCCTTTTTCAGCCGCTCTTTTATTTCCGTCAACCGCCGTAAACATCAGTATACCGCAGAACACCGCCAATACAAATATACTAAGCGGTGAATCGGCGAACTTTGTTGCCGTGATAGCAGCTGCCTTTTCCGATAAAGTCGCTCCCAAACGTGTAAGGTTAAGCAAGAAACCGCCTATCGCCGCACCTGTTGCATTACCGATAAAGGTAAGTACAACTTCCAGCACATACGACAACGGTTTTACCGCCATATATCCGGCTTTACCCGTAAACAAACCGAATTTAAACACAATAATTGCACACAAACCTAAGCTGAACAAGAACGCTCCCAGCGGTTTTGATTCGACCGACATACTCACGCAACAGCCTACGCACAAAAATATTCCCGACAAAATGCCGTCAGACAAAAATGATATAATCTTTTTCCCCATATCTTCTATTCCCTTTTCTTTTATCCTAAGCAGACAAAATTAGCTAATGCTAACTAATTCCACAAAATTAATCCACTTTCTAATTTGCACATAAAAACCACGATAAACTTATCGTCTACCGTGGTTTAATATACGGTTTAGTTAAATTACTTTACCATTGATGCAACTTCTGCTGCGAAATCGTCTTCACGCTTTTCAAGACCTTCGCCTGTTTCAAAACGTACGAATTGCTTAATAGTAATGTCGCCAACGCTCTTAACGTACTTAGCAACGTTTTCCTTATTTTCAGCCTTAACGTATTCTTGCTCAAGTAGGCAAACTTCCTTGAATTCCTTAGCAAGACGACCTGTGATCATCTTTTCGATGATGTTTTCAGGCTTAGATGCATTCTTAGGATCATTCTTAAGTTGCTCAATAAGAATCTTCTTTTCGTGTTCCTTATATTCTTCAGGAATATCATCGCTTGAAAGATACTTAGGGCTAAGTGCTGCAACTTGCATTGCAACGTTTCTTAGACACTCTTTTGTAGCGTCATTGTTTTCAGCCTCAGCCTCAACCAATACACCGATTTTACCTGCAGCGTGGATATAATCTACAACTGCACCTGTTGTTTCAATTCTTGCGAAACGTCTGATGTTCATGTTTTCGCCGATCTTAGCAATCTTTTCTGTAAGCATTTCGCCGATTGTGCTGTCTCCGCACTTTAATTCTTTAAGTGCTTCAACGTCAGCAGGATTTTGTTCAGCGATTGTCTTGGCAACGTCTGAAACAAACTGTTGGAATTCATCATTCTTAGCAACGAAGTCTGTTTCTGAGTTTACTTCTACAAGTACGCCTACGTTACCGTCAACATAAGCCTTAACGATACCTTCAGCAGCAATTCTGCCTGACTTCTTAGCAGCTGTTGCAAGACCTTTTTCTCTCAAATATTCAACAGCCTTATCCTTGTCACCGTCTGTTTCTGTAAGAGCTTTCTTACAGTCCATCATACCGCAACCTGTCATTTCTCTTAATTCTTTTACGTCTTTAGCTGTAAATGCCATGTTACTTTTCCTCCTATATTAATTATATGAAAATTATTCTTCTACTGTATCTTCTTCAGCTGTTTCAGCATCTGCAAGAGCATCTTCGCCCTGTCTGCCTTCGATAATAGCGTTAGCCATTGTTGATGCGATTAGCTTTACGGCTCTGATAGCGTCGTCGTTACCAGGGATAACGTAATCTACTTCATCAGGGTCACAGTTTGTATCAACGATAGCTACTACAGGAATGTTAAGTTTCTTAGCTTCTGCGATAGCAATCTTTTCTTTTCTTGGGTCAACGATGAACATTGCGCCAGGAAGTTTCTTCATATCTTTAATACCGCCAAGATACTTTTCAAGCTTATCTCTTTGAGCCTTTAGCTTAATAACTTCCTTCTTTGGTAGCATATCGAAAGTACCGTCTTCTTCCATTTGGTTGATTTGAGCAAGTCTTTCAATTCTCTTTTGGATTGTCTTGAAGTTTGTAAGCATACCGCCAAGCCATCTTGCGTTTACATAGTACATACCAACTCTTTCAGCCTCTTCTTTGATTGAGTCCTGAGCTTGTTTCTTTGTACCTACGAATAGAATATCTTCACCGCTTGCAGCAATATCTCTTACGAAATAATAAGCTTCTTCAACCTTTTTAACTGTCTTTTGAAGGTCGATGATGTAGATACCGTTTCTTTCTGTGAAGATGTATTCAGCCATTTTAGGGTTCCATCTTCTTGTTTGGTGTCCAAAGTGAACACCTGCTTCTAAAAGCTGTTTCATTGAAATTACGTTTGCCATTTTTATTTCCTCCTCGTTTTTTGATTATTCCTCCATTTGTTTCACCTTATGTGAAGACCCAGGCAAAACAGGCAACTTTCACACAATCCACAAATGTGCGTATTTTTCATACTAAAATAGTTTACCACATAAACCCTTATAAAGTCAACCCTTTTTTCATATTTTTTTGCTTTTATTTGATTTACATAACATAATATATGTTTTAATCGCATATTAACGTAAATTTTGTGTGGTTTTCAACTGTTTTTTTATTGATGAGTTTTCTATTTATTATGAAAGAATTCTTTAAAATTAAAACCGGGAACTTTAGATTTAAAGTCATTTCCGACACACATACAGTCAGAAGTGATTACAACCCGAAATTGCACGTTCCCCATAAAATAATGCAGACAAAACCGCTGCGGTTTTGTGTGAAATATTGTTTTAACGTGATTTTGTGTCAAAAAAATGGCATTTGAGTTAGATTATATTGACATTTATAATAATCATAATATATACTTTTATTATATATAATTATTTCTCTGTTTTAAAAGAGAAAGTCTTTTACACTACCAATATTTCTAATATGAAAGGAAGGATTAAAATGAAAAAATTACTATCATTGCTTTTGTCGCTGTCAATGCTTGCCTCTATGGCAGTTATTCCTGCAAAAGCAGAAGAAACGGTCATGCCGTTAAACGCATCACGAATTGATTCGGAAAAACTTCCAAGCGGCAATTTAATTTACCTTGGTACTGCGTCAGCAAACGTCAAGGAAGAAGATGCTTTTTATTCATTCCCTATTTATCGTGAGGGCGATTTATCAGAAGAAGCAAGCGTCACAATCCACTCGCTTGACTTAACTGCGATATACGGCGAGGACTATATAATTCTTGACGATAACGCAGAGAAAACCGGTGATGGGGTTTCAATACTTGAACGTTATGCCACGGCAGAAGCTGACACTGATGAAACATCGGATAACATTTCGGAAGAGAATACAGATATTGAAAATTATTCGGAATTTGATTCAGAAATGGCACAGCAATTTGCAGACGAAGTAGTGCCGGATGCAATGGCAGAAATTGAATACTCAAGCAGTACAACCGTTACTTTCGCACCGGGCGAAAACGAAAAAACGGTTAAATTCAAAATATTGGACGACAAAAAAAAGCGAAGGCACAGAAGGTTTTTCTTTACTTTTGGTAAATCCCGATAATGCCGAACTTTATAAAGTAACATCACTTTCTGTAAATATCGAAGACGACGAACCGAAAGAAAAAAGCGTTGTTTCTTTCAGCAGAAACAGTTACACGTCAAAAGACGGAAATGCCACTGTTACAATAAAGCGAAAAAATGCAGAATATTCTCTTTGCGATTTCACTTTGCTGTCATCGAGCATTACCGCAGTAGCAGGAGAAAATTATGAAGAACAAATCAAAACAGTTACATTCATTCCTTATGAAACGGAAAAGACAATCGAAATTCCCGTATCCGGCGAGGGTGAATTTAAACTGCTGATGAGTGATATGACGGGCTGTGAAAGCGGCAAATATGCCGAAACCGTTGTCAAAATCAAAAACAACGCCGATGATGAGAGTGATATTTCTCTTATGGGCAATGAAAATCAGACAAATGACATCACCATAAACGGTCTTAAATACAACGTTAAATATACAATGCCGTCAGATAATTCAAAAGATCCTGCCGAAGGTAAAATATACGCAACAGGTGACGGAACTCACAATTATGACATTCCTCCCGAAGTCGGTACATACTACTTTGCAACAGAAACAAACCGCGACGGTCTGTTTTATTATGACGGATATTGGGGTGATAAGCCATGGGGTTGCGGTCATTGGGACAACAAATATGAAATAGATACACGTGAAAGAAATATGGGTAGCTCTCACTACGGAAAACTTGAATATTACCATACAAGTATGTGGGATAAAGGCGGAGTATGGACACATTCCAAAACTGTACCGTCGGTATATTATCAATATGACTCCCGATATGGAATCAACATCAAGCGCCTTTGGCGGGCAACTTGCAAGATTTAAAATTGCAAATAATGACAGTATTGTTGTCAACAAATCAAAAAGCGGAAAATTCGGCAGAACTCTTGATGCAATGCCCACAACTCTCTTGAATAACAACCAACCTTTAAACGGAAATATAAGCATGGAAATACATTCGGCTGATGAAGACAAATCAAAGACTCCAAAAAGTTATGTACGCTTTTACGGTGTTGCGGCTATGTATAAAAAGGTTAATGTAGAACTTAACCAACCCCCAGCACAAGAATACTGTATCGGTAATGAAAAGATAAATGCCTTACCTATGCAGGTTGAACTTAACAGCGGTGCTCAAATCGCCGGAAGTAAAACACGTGATTTCTGGACCAATCCGAATGAGGATGACTGCAATATTGTATTTACAATAAATGATACAGACATTAACGGTCACAAAGGTAAATACGGATATATTTCAGGCTATAAAATCATCATAGATCCGGGTACAAATGATGATAAAATAACTGTAAATTATCCCGAAGAATTCATTTCATACCTTAACTCAAAAAAAGGAACAAAACTTTCTGACGAAGTAAATTTCACATCGGATAACATAAATAATGAGCTGAAGAAAACAGAAAAGCAAAATCTTTATTACATTCCATATGATAAATATTTCATATCATGGATTGAATCAGTTCAAAAAAATGTTGCACACGACACATACGGTTATCATCAAAATCTGAAGATAACACCTAAAGTATCATATGCCGATGTTACAGTCGAAGTATTACCGTCAGCCGGTGAAGGAAACGGCGGCTTTATATCAAGCGAGCTTGCCGCAGGTAAAACAGTTACTCACCATGCAGGTGATACACTTGATTTAAGCGCAACAACTCAGGATGACGGATATCATGTTGTAGGTTATCAAGTTTCAACAAACAACACAAGTTTCAACACAATAACAGATACAACAAAATTATTCCTTGAGCCTAATACGAGTTACAGAATACGTCCTCTTATAGCGAAAAATTCAAACAAAATCGAAATTAAATTTGAAAACGGTGCTGAAAAGTATTTAACGGTACAGGGTCTTATCAATGAAAATGATCTTAATTCAAGTTCCGATGAACAACTTAAAAAGGAACTAAGCGGCAAATATGTTATTAACGCAAATCCGTCAGAATCAAATCTTTCAGACAAAATAACACCGATTACAGGTAAGATATATACATTAAATTTTGCCTCCATTGAAGATAAAGAATACATATACCGTCCCGTTATCAAGCAAGGCAACGACACGTTTACAACCAATTCTTATCACACCGTTGCGCAAGCACAAACAACAGACAATGTTGTAACAGTAAATTACAAAAAAGTTAAGAAGAGCGATTTAAAATCATTTAATATATCAGGTACTGTTGTTTCTAAAAATGCGTCTATCCGCGATAACGGCTTAGAACCGGAATCTCTTCCGCTTGTAGGATATTCCGTATCAGCCGGAAAAGGTTCACAGTCGCTAAACTCCGCAAACTCAAGCTATATGCCTGACAGTGCGACCGGTACAACTTCCGATACCGGTACTTATATATTGACAAACGTATTGGGTGACACAAACGACCTTATTACAATGTACATCTCAAACGGTGTTACGACAGGCTATGTAGCCAAAGTAAAGCTCACAGATGCACTTGGTCAAGCAGACGGCGCTTATACCGTAAATGCAGGTAACACAAATATCACCTATCCTTACGGTGCTCCTAAGGTTGCGTCAATTATGTACACATATGACAAGAACACAGCCGACTTAAACCAAAATCAAATAAGAATACTCGACGACAATCTTACAGTTACAGCCGTTATAGACAGCTATGGAAGAAGTGTCAGTGAGGCAGTATTCACCGTTCGTACATCAACCGGTCAGACAACCGAATACAAAGGTTATCCTCGTGAGGATGGCAGCAGTATTATAGAATGTACAATTCCTAAGATGACAGAAAATCTACATTCCGGTGACAGTCTCTCTGTACGCCTTGTAGATTCAGAAAAATTATCATCAGGTGATACTGAAATTGAAATTGTGTATCCCGATGTTGCAACAGGTCTTTCATTCTATACGGAATTTGCACTTACAACACCTCAAACTTTCGATGCGGATAACAGCGGTACAATCGATATTCCGTTAGTCGGCTCAGCAATAGGCAAATGCCAATCCGGATTGATTACATTCGGCAAAACAAACTGGCCTGACAACACCGGTTATACTATTCAGGCAAATATTGACACAATACTCAATAGTATGGGTAAGAAAACCGTTTACGAGAAAAAAGCGTCTTATGACAAATTCCGCGGTGCAGTTCAAGAAAATCAAAATCACAGAAGTAATGCTATGAAAATAATGGCTGCGACATTCAACGGTGTTGCTCCGTCTCGTGACGATTATAAAACCGATGCCGAATATCAAGAAGCTTATGCAGATTATACCGATTTACTTAAAGATACAAAAGCTCCTTTTGCCGGTTTTAATAATCAAAGATACAGTGTCGAAGTAGCTGTTATTTTAGCTTTTGACTTTGTTAAAACACCGGACAACGACTATATGTTCGCTTGCGGTTCGGTTTCTATCGGCGGAGCATATACATTCAATAAGACTATGTACACTACAATTTACGGTGTACCTGTATTTTTAAATATCATTGCCGGTATTCAGGTAGATTTACTGACAAGCTATGCTACAGATAATGGTAAAAATGCAATATCCGCAGATGAGTTTAACAACTATCAAGGCAATATAGCAAACAGATTAAGCAGCACCGATGTAACACTAAGCGTTGTCCTTTCAGGAAAATTACAAGTAGGTGTAGGTTTTTGCGATGTACTTTCAGCAAGAGGTTATGTTGCTACAACATTCCAATTTAATTTAAGTTTTGCAAACGGTCAGCCCGGTACACTGATAACGGCAGCCGGAGGTGTGGGATTTGACTTATTGTTGTTCTCCGTTAATGTTGATATAGCCAAATATACACAAGGTTGGGGCACTCTCGAAAATGCCGCAGAAGGTGATTTCTTCAATGGACTTATAACCACAAACGACGATGATATTAAATTAACTCCATACAGTAACGGCACATCTGATTTATCTACTTTCGGAAAAAATGATGATATTCAGCTTACCGCAACAGAAGAAGTTGTAAGCTGTACACAATTAATAAATAATGCCGCAGACAGAACGAGACCTCATATTATCCCTCTTGATGACGGTAAGAAGATGCTTACATTTATAGACGATTCGAGAGATCATGCCGAATACAACGGAGCAACTCTGTATTATTCGATATTTGACGGTACTTATTGGTCTATTCCTAAAGCAGTAGCAGACGACGGTACACCTGATTCAATACACACACTTAAAAAGATAGGTGACAAAGTTATTATCGCATGGACCGATGTTATAAATGCATTTGGAGGTGAGGAAACTTCGAGAGAAAAGCTTTCATCAATCGGTATTTCTTGTGCAATATACGATACACAAACCAACACAATGGGTGAAGAAATCAGTATTGTACACGACAGATACCTTACTTTAAATCCACAAATTGATGTTGACGGAGATATGCTTTATATAAGCTATGTCAAGCTTGATGTGTCAAAATTAGGTAACAGTAACAGTGACCTATTACAGCTTGAAAAATCATTCTCTAATATAGCCTATGTAAAATACGATATGAACACAGGAAAATCTTATGATGAAACCATAATTCCGATACCTCATAAAACAATCAGCTCTCCTATTGCATTGGATTATAATTCAGCAACAATAAATATAAATAACGAAAGTTATTTAATTTCAAGTTACACTATTGATGAAGACGAAGATTTACAAACAGGTGACGACAGAGAGCTTTATCTGCAAATTCAAAACCTAACAACCGGGCAAGCATATTTCCCGATACAAATTACAAATGACAGTATATCTAATTCATTACCTAAACTTACCAACATTAACGGTGAATTATACCTGACATGGTTGGATAACGGATATATGTTTAAAATTATGAATCTTTCAGATATGTTATCTTCAATGTTTAACGCAGATTCAAACGGAGATATGACAGACTTGATTAATGCCGATACGGTAAACAGTGCATACAAAAACGGCGAAATGACCGATGATAACAAAAATGCCGATTGGTATAAAAAGACTGCAGCTGAACTCGGTATGTCAGACGACGTATATGAAAACAGCATTTACGAAGCCTTGTACAACGGTACATTTAATGTCACAAGTGCAAACTTCCAAGGTAATGACGACCTTTGCACAAGTATAGGAAACTATATTGTAACATCCAACGGTGAAGATATTTATATTTATTACACAGAATTAAGTCAAGACAGTACAAAGAACGGTACTGAAATATACGGTGTACGTTATCAGCGCGGCACAGATAACGGTTATTGGAAGTTCGGCAATTCGGTACAAATTACCGATTTCGGTATGGTTATTGACGAACTTGACCTATATATGACTGATGATAATAAAATATCAGCTGTTTCAAACTACTACAAGCAATGGATTGATGAAAGCGATGCCGATTCACCTATGAAATACAGTGCAAACACCCTTGTAACCATTGACTTTGAACCTGTAAGTTCTCTTGAAATTAAAGACAGCAATATTATTCTTCCGTCAAAGATTTATCCGAATTATTCGGAAGATATAACATTCACTATTGCGAACACAGGTTTGCTTGACGCAAAGGGTTATGATTTAAAAGTAACGGATAAAAAAGGAAATACTCTTTACGAGGACAGTTCTGACAACATAATCGAATCCGGTAATTCGATAAATGTCAGTGTACCATGGACAGTCCCGAGCAATTTGGAAAATGCAGAAGTTACAGTTACGGTAACTGAACGCGGAATTGAAAATGCAAAGCCTGTATCTGCCACCAAAGCCATTCCGTATGATACAAGACTTGATGTATCAAGCTTTGAAATCAAGCACGATGATAACGGTTATTATGCGTCTGCAACGGTTACAAACAATGGTTCTAAACCGTCTGACGAAATAAACGTAACGCTAAATAATACTGCTGACAAAACTTTCGGCACTACTTCCCTACCTCAACTTGCAAGCGGTGAAAGTAAAGATATTACAGTTCCGCTTGAGATAGATAAAGCCGATTTCAACGATTTAGGATATATAGACTTTAAACTTTCAGCAGTAAGCGGCGAAAACACATCCACCGCATATACTATGTTTATCTCTAATAAACCACTTATTGCAGAAATCAACGATGGTGCCGAAAACGTTTCATTAAACGGAAAAAATGATACAACAACACTTCAAACAAAAGCTTTCCCTTGGAATGATTATGCGGGTGAAGTCAAGTATTATTCAACAGATAACAGCATAGCTGTTGTTACCGATGACGGTGAAGTTATTCCGCTAAGCAATGGTAATGCAAAGATATACGCATACTATCCAAAATGCAGAATTGATGACAGTATTGATGTTCAAGTAACAGGTATAGAATCAGATGAACCTACTCCTACACCAATTCCTACTTCAAAACCAAGCAGCAGTGGCGGCGGAAGTTCTGCAAAATACGGTATTTCTTCTGCAAACAAGACATACGACAACGGAAGTATGAATATATCAAAGAAAAGTGCCGCATTGGGTGAAAACGTAACGGTTAATACAAAACCGAATGACGGTTATGAGGTTGATACTGTAACAGTTACTGATTCAAAGGGAAATGTAATTGAAGTTACAAAGACAGCCGACAACGAATTTTCATTCGTAATGCCAGGAATCCAAGTAAGCGTTGACGTAACATTCAAAGAAATAAACGACTCTCCGCAAAAAACGCCTACACCGTTCAGCAAAGACGATTGGTGGTTTGATGATGTTGCAGAAAATGAATGGTATTATGCCCCGATAAAATCCGCATATGACAACGGATTAATGAGTGGTGTAAGCGATACGGAATTTGCTCCTGATACAGATATTACGAGAGGAATGTTTATAACTGTTCTTCACAGAATTGACGGCGAAACAAAATCTGATGTTGATTATAACTTCACTGATGTAAATGAAAATGATTATTTCTCAAATGCTGTCGCTTGGGGCAGTGAGAATAATATTATTTCAGGTTACAGCGACACGGAATTTGCCCCAAATGATAATATAACTCGTGAGCAGATGGTATCGATTTTAAAGAGATTTGCAGAATATAAACAAATCGACACTTCTATAATTGATACACTCGACAGTTATTCAGATACGGAAGACATTTCCGATTATGCTGTTTCTGCTTTCCAATGGGCTTGCGGAAATGAAATTATAAGTGGTTTCACGGATAATACCCTTCGCCCTAAAGCGAATACCACTCGTGCCCAAGCCGCAGCTGTATTTAATAAAATATACAGTATAAAATAATATCACTATAAAAATGAACCGACCACCAAATCTAACAATTTGGTGGTCGGTTTTTGAATTTTCCGAGTCGGGGGTGCAGACATATTCTTGAACTGTTTTATGTCGATAATCTGGGACTGTGTCTGCACTCTACCGGACTCATACGGCTATCTTAAGACAGTCCGACTTTCTCTTTATTTAATTGAATTCTTTGATTATCAATCATTTCAAATAATTTTTCAATCCGACTTTTTTCTTTCCACCTCCGAGTCATTGCTGAATCATGGCAATTTATATAGTATATCACATCGTAAAAATTGTTTGAAACAAGTTTTTGTTTATGATAACCGTCAATGCACTTTTTATGAGCATTTAACGGTTCACCGCGTCTTGATCTGTAATTTTCATGATGAAGTTCTTTTACTTCATCACCTTTCAAATATACAATCCATCTGCCAAACGGTGTTTTTATAAACACTGCGTCATTCGTAACGCTGTATTCTAAATTAAACATATCGCATATTCTATTCATATTTTCAATAGTAAGCGGTAAATCTCTAATATCTTTTATATTATACTTTCTCTTTATTTTAATATTTGTTTTCCAATGAAACCTATTCCAATCATTTTCACAATCGCATACCTTACACACTTTATTTCCTTGAAAAATCACGTCCTTACTCGATTTAATCAAAGCACTGTCGGCATATCGACAATTTCCGTTATGTACCTTATGAGTTCTTGGATTTAAGTAACACGTTTCTTGTTCTGTTAATTTTCGATATTCACCATAACACTTACAAAACAATAAGTATAAGTAGTTTACATCGTGTTTTGAATAATGCAAATAATTCTTTTGATATTTAATTCCCGCTTGTTTTAACGACTTTTCAAAACCAATAACTTTTTTGCCGTCACCGGCAATTTGCATAAGAAGTTGTTGCAGTATAATCACTCTGTGTCTTGGCATTGATATTCCGTATTTATCCGTTCTTCTCTTTAATAATTCATAAGTCTCGTTTGTCCACACAACAATATACTTATAGTTTGGAAAAGATATGCTCATATTTTTTAATACTGTTTCCTCACTTTTTGACTTCATAATAGCGTCAAGCGGGTAATGAGATACAGTAAAAGTGTTCGGATTAAAACATTCACTACAACTTAATCTAATTGATTTAGAAAATGTTCTTTTTATATTCAAATTTGCGTCTGCTGCAACTATTCCTATTTGAACAGGTTCTCTTTCCTCTATATCTGTTGTTTTAGGTGCTTGATTCCACTCAATATCCAAAAACAGATATTCAAATTTTACATTCGCCATAATCATCAACTCTTATCAAAATCGTAATTATCGTTTCCATTACTCCTCATAATGATTATATCCGCCCAAGAAACTTTTTTCGCTGTGGCGTTTTTTATGACCATTATTGTCGTATGTATTAACACCTCCAAATAGACCTGGACTGCTGTATCCGGTTTTATGTCCGTTGTTGTCATAGTGATTCATACCGCCAAAAAATCCGGGACTGCTATGCCCTACCTTATGTCCGTTTGCATCATAATTATTCATTCCCCCAAAAAATCCCGGTCGGCTTTCTCCTACCTTTTTTCCACTTGCGTCATAATGGTTTATTGTACCGAAAAATCCCGGTCTGCTGTAGCCATCTTTTTTCATAATTAATCACTCCTTTTATTATTCACATGGTTTCTGTGTTTTCTGTAATTAGCTTAAATGACAAAGTGAAATAAGGGTAAATATATACTATCTTCTTCACAAAGCCAAATAAGAGTAAAATAACGGCTTTACAGAGTGTATATCTTTCCGAAAAGCCGGATTTTAATATATTTCACTGCCGTTTTTGCATAGCAAAACAGACAGATTGAAATCGCGTTTTGTCAAAGTGAACGCAACCTGCCTTGGTAAAAAATATGTTACGGTCACTATCTGCTATTGTTTTACGTTATCTTTTCAACAGATCCGATGTTAAGCGGATCTCATCTGCCGGTATAAGGTGCAACCCCATTAATTCCATTAACCGAAGTATGCTTTTGTCGGCAGTTGCTTCATAGGGCGATTTGTTGCCTAACGATTCCCGGCGAATACTGTTTATGTTATTCATCAATACGATAATATCCTCTTGCGTATATGGATTTAATGTTTTGCCTTTCGGCAGCACATAGCGAATAAATTCATGATTTTTCTCAATTTGTGGCTTTTGCCAAGACGCCTGAGGATCGCAGTAAAAAACTTTGGTTCTCTTTTTACCGTCATCGGTGGTCTCTAGTTCTCTTGTATGCTTGAATTTACTTCCATTATCAGTAAGAATAACCGGAAATATCTTATGGAATTCTTCAAGTCCTAAAAGCCCTGTCAGCATATCAAACTGCTCTACCACCGTATCTGCCTTGCCATCACGCATCAGAAACATCAACATCATATTGGTATTGCAGAAATGAAGAGTTAAAAGACGCTTTCCTTGTTCCCGGCAACCCTTGACCGTATCCATTTGGATAACAGGCATATCAGGATTCTTTTCCATATATTTCAGATAATCATCATAGCCTCTGTTTTTACGAAATTCCTGATTCAAAAAGCCTTCGGATATTTCTTTTTTCTTTCGTCTCGGTTTGTAGGCAACCTTTCGTCTAAGGTCAATGTTTCCCACGCTTAAAACACCTTGATCAATGTAACGATAAAGAGTTCTCTGTGAAATACCAAGTTCTTCACCATGCTCTGACCATATATGTGTCAGTGGTTGTCCTTTCAAAATCAGCGGTGAAACCAATTTATCAAGTTTTTCGAGTTCTTTACCTCTTGTTTGTATTTTGCTTCTGGAATCTGAATATCTACGTTTTGCCATTGCATCGGCTTGCTGTGCGATATAGTATGCCCGATCTGCTTTGCACTTTCTTCGGCGAACACAGGTATTACAAACATACGGCGGTTTTAAGAGAATTGAGCATGGGGTATTGTTGTATCTTGAACAAAGATCTCTGCAATCGTATTCACGACAAGCTACACAACGTTTGGAACATTCCTTTACCCCACACAAACTTTTTGTTTTACATTCTCCTGCAAAACAGCAGTCTTTTCCGCACGGATGCTCTCCCAAAGCAAACGTCCTGTTGAGTCGGATTTCTCTCGAAACACTTCCCGGCGTTTTTCCGATTTTCTTTGCAATTTGACTTAGTTTTAACTTTTGGTAAATTCCACATTCAATAACTATCCTTTCAGCTAATGTTAAACGATTCATATTTTCCTGCTTTCCGCAGACAGTAACCGTTCATATTGTATCATATCTGTCGCAAAACTTGACCAAACGCTGATGAAAATGCTCTTTTTTTCACCAAAGGCAATGAAAACTCAAAAATATCTATATATACCACACTATTTTGTCAAGGTGAGCTTAGGGTATTTTTCGATTTTTACCCCAAAAACCCAAACTTCACTTTGACAATTTAGCCTTTCTGTAATTAGATTATAATATATACATAGTCCAATAATACGGACTTTTCTCTATTCACAATCAATAAGTTATTGTACAGTCTTGAAAAAGCAGTAATTTTAAGATATAATTTAGACTGAACAAATTTGCAAAAAGGAGCGTAGAATTATGAATAAATGCAAAACGTACATAGCAATAGACTTAAAATCATTCTACGCGTCCGTTGAATGCAGAGAAAGAAGCCGTGACCCGCTAACCACAAATCTTGTTGTAGCCGATCCGAGTCGGACAGAGAAAACAATCTGTCTTGCCGTATCTCCGTCGCTCAAAAAATACGGATTATCGGGACGAGCAAGATTATTTGAAGTTATACAAAAAGTTAATGCCGCAAATAATATACGAAAACTTAAAGCACCGAACCACGTTTTTAGCGGTTCTTCTGATGACAGTACTGAACTTCAGAAAAATCCGTCACTCAAGATAGATTACATAATTGCTCCACCGCGTATGGCACGCTATATGGAATACAGTACAAAGATTTATAATATCTATCTTAAATACATCGCACCCGAAGATATTCACATTTATTCGATTGATGAGGTATTTATTGATGTAACCCATTATCTTTCGACATACAATATGACTGCTCGTGAACTTGCAATGACAATGATACAAGATATTTTAGATACAACAGGAATAACCGCAACAGCCGGAATCGGAACAAATATGTATCTTTGCAAAATAGCAATGGATATAGTTGCAAAACACATTGAACCCGATAAAAACGGTGTACGAATTGCCGAACTTGACGAAATGTCATACCGCAGATTATTATGGAATCACAAACCTCTTACCGATTTTTGGCGTGTCGGTCGTGGTTATTCAAAGAAATTAGAAAAAATCGGACTGTACACTATGGGTGACATAGCCAGATGTTCTATCGGTAAATCGACTGATTACTATAATGAAGAACTGTTATACAAGCTTTTCGGTATAAACGCCGAACTGCTTATCGACCATGCCTGGGGTTACGAACCTTGCACAATGGAAGATGTCAAAGCATACAAACCCGAAACAAACAGCATATCCTCAGGACAAGTATTACATTGTCCATATGAATTTGACAAAGCAAGATTAGTTGTAAAAGAAATGATTGACCTTATGGCACTTGACTTGGTGGATAAAGGACTTGTGACAAATCAAATCGTGCTTACAATCGGCTATGACATTGAAAATATGACAGATAAAAACAGAAGTCAGAGTTATAAAGGCACAGTTACAACGAACTATTACGGTAAAAAAGTTCCGAAGCCTGCTCACGGAACAACAAATCTTCCAAAGCAGACATCGTCTACTACACTTATCACAAATGCAGTTATGGAATTGTACGATAAAATTGTAAACAAGAAATTGCTTATCAGAAGAATTAATATTGTGGCTAACAAGCTTGTCGATGAACACAGTGTAAAAAACGCAAACAAATATGAACAGCTTGACCTTTTTACCGATTATGAGATTTTAAAGAAACAACGCGAAAAAGAAAATGCCGAATCAGAGCGAGAAAAACGTATGCAGAATACAATACTTGATATAAAAAAGAAATTCGGCAAAAATGCCATTCTTAAAGGAATGAATCTTCAAGAAGGTGCAACTGCCAAAGATCGCAACAATCAAATAGGCGGTCACAAGGCATAATTTTTAAGGAGAATTACCATATGGAAAACATCAGTCATAAATATGATGACATAATCAATCTGCCCCACCATGTTTCAAAAAAGCACCCACAAATGTCGCTTCATGACCGTGCGGCACAATTTTCACCGTTTGCAGCTCTTACGGGACACAAAGCGGCAATTAATGAAACCGCCCGTTTGACTGATGAAAAGCAGATATTAAGCGAAGATGTCATTGCCAAACTCAATGAACAGTTAAATTTAATTAAAGAGAATATCGGTACAAATCCAATCGTGACAATAACATACTTCGTTCCCGACGATAAAAAATCAGGCGGTGCATACATATCCTATACCGGTGTTGTAAAGAAAATAGACGAATACAATCGCACTGTTGTTTTGACTGATAAAACAGTTATTCCAATCGAGCAAATAAGCGAAATGCAAAGCGATATTTTCAGCGAAATATATTAATGATTTTGCAATTTATGCGATGAAGAGTAAATCGGCAGTGATACAAAAATTAACAATGCCGTTGTTGACAAGTTGATAGGATATGCCGACATAATATCATTGAAATTTCTGTGCATAAAAAATACCGTGTATATCCATAAAATTCTTACACCACACACCTATAACGCTAAAGTACAGACATAGCCTCGGATTATCAGCATAAAATAGTCCAAGAATATGTCCACACCTCCGCCCCGTCTAACTTTTTGGGGTCACCTCAGCAAACTACTTTAATATGATTTCAAATCATTATAAGTATCCACCATTTCTCAACATTCTTAATTTTTTAATGTATCATACAAAAGTCTATAATGTCAAGTATTTTCTTAAACCAACATTTGTATCTACTCCAAACTTCGTTACTGTAAAAATTTCTTTACGTCAGTTAATTTAAGTGGTGTAACGTCATAACACATTGTATCACTTAGAGCGAACCCTAAGTTAATACCTGCTTAAAAAATTTTGGAAATTTATTATTCATAATTTATAACATTATTCAACAGATTATAGTTGTTTTTTCTTTTTTTGTATGATATAATTATAGAAAAGGAGTTGTTTTATATGAAATCACACAATAAAAAATGTATTATTTATTTTATAACAGGTGCAATGATTTTTGGAACTGTTGGTGCTTTTGCAGGTCAATATATTGCTACAGAAAATACTTTTCCTGTTCAATTAAACGGCAAAGATGTTGCTGTTGACGGATATAATATTGATGGCAGTACATATTTTAAACTTCGTGATATTGCAAATGTCATCGGCGGTTTTGATGTTGATTTTTCCAATAATACCATACAACTATCCAAAGATGGATATGAGTATACTAAATCAAACTATTCATATATAGATAAAGATTATAACTTTAGTCTTGAAATACCTCATGAAATACAAAATAAATACGTTATTACAACTGATACTAACTCAAACGACTACCTAAAAGTAATCAGATTTTACGAAAAGAACAATTATGAATATCCAATAGATGGCGAATACCATGTAGGAACTGTCTTTAATATTTACATTTGCGACAAAAATAATATGTCAAGTGATATGGAAACATATGGTGATTTCCTGCGAGATATTTCGACAAAAGATAATTTGTATGTATTTTGTTCAGGCCCATTTGACGTACAGAGCAAAGAAGAATTTGTAAATGATTATGTAGAGTTAAATAATTATAGAGATACTATCTTAGATTCATTCAAATGGTTAAATTAATTGATAAATTTATAAAAAACAAGAGTAGACAAAATCATAAAGATTTTGTCTACTCTTTAATATTATCTCCAAACTTCTTCTGCGATTTCTTTTACAAGTTGCAATTTTGCCCACTGTTCTTTTTCTGTAAGTTTATTACCTATTTCGCATGACGCAAAACCGCATTGCGGACTTAGGCACAATCTGTCAAGAGAAATATATTTTTGTGCCTCTTTTATTCTTGCTATTACGTCAGCTTTATTTTCAAGTTTCGGTGACTTTGTTGTTATAAGTCCCAACACGACTTTCTTATCGCCGTTGACGTGTGCCAAAGGCTCAAAGCCTCCCGAACGCTCGTCATCAAACTCAAGATAATATGCGTCTACATTTTCCTTTTCAAACAATACCTCTGCAACCGAATCATATGCACCTGCACTTGCGTATGTTGAATGGAAGTTACCTCTGCAAACGTGAGTAGTAATTGTCATATCGCTCGGTTTGTCCTCTATTGCAAGGTTATTTATCTCTACTAAAAGTTTTTGAATATCCTTCAATCCTTTTTTATCCGTACCGAACAATTCTTCTGCTCTCGGATCTACAAGCATTCCCCATGAGCAGTCGTCAAGCTGTAAATTGCGACAGCCTGCGTCATACAAATCCGCGATTACCTTTTTATATCCGTTTGCAATATCCTCTGCCAACTTATGAGTGCTGTCATAATACTTTGAAGTGTTTTCCAACGCAAACGGCATTATCATTTGTTCAATAAACTGTGCCGGTGCGGGAATTGTCTGCTTTGCAACAGTATTTTCATCTTCAAATTGCTTTACAAATTTAAAATGCTCCACGAAAGGATGTACTTTTGAAAGTCCTACTTTTCCGCAAAGGTATGTATCATCAATCATTGCGTCTTCGCCGTGAAACGGTAAACCCGTTTTTGTTTTCTCATGTGCAACACCGTCAAATCCCCACATAAAATCCAAGTGCCACGTCGCACGTCTGAATTCTCCGTCCGTAATGACGTGATAGCCTAATTCTTTCTGCTTGTTAATAAGTCTTTCGATTTCCTTATCTTCAACTGCTTTTAATTCGTCAGCCGAAATTTTTCCGTTTTCAAAACCCTCCCTTGCCACTTTTAAATTTGCAGGTCTTAAAAAGCTACCTACAAAGTCATATCTGAATGGTATTTGTTTGCTCATTTCTTCTACCTCCTGTGTTTTAATTTACATTAAGTATAACAGAAAATACGGAAATAGAAAAATATATATTATCATCATTTATCCATAGCTTTAATCTATTGATAAATGATTTTTCAATACATTCAAATATGAAACTCCGTATCGGCTAAGAACAGAATTTTTTCGTGTTAAAATTCCGATACGCATACTGCAATCTGATTTTAACGGCTTTGAAATAATGTTTTCACCGTTTAATTCCGTATCTATAATACCCGAACAAACCGTAAAACCGTTAAGGCCGATAAGCAGATTAAATAATGTTGCTCTGTCACGCACCATAATATTTTTAGGAAATTCAAGCGAGCTCAAAAATTCCTCCGAAAAGTAAAATGAATTGTGTTTTCCCTGTTCAAACACCAAATACGGATACGGCATTAAGTCTTGAATTGTTATTTCATCTTTGTCTGCAAGAGGGTGATTGTTTGATATAAAAACATGCGGTTTTGCAACATATAATTCTTCAAAATTTAAGTCATTTTTATTAATAAGTTTGCTCAAAACTGCCTCATTATGCTCACTCAAATACAATATTCCTATTTCACTTCGTCCGACTGCCACATCGTCTATAATTTCATACGTCTGTGTTTCACGCAAAATAAAGCTGTATGCGTCCGCATCATATTCCCTTATAACGTCCACAAACGCATTAACCGCAAATGAATAGTGCTGACATGAAACAGAAAATCTCGGTTTCTGATTTCTCTCACCTTTAAAATGCTCTGTCATAACGTCCGTCTGCTCCAAAATCTGACGTGCATATGAAAGCAACGTTTCTCCGTCCCTTGTAAGCTCTACACCCTTATTGGAACGAATGAATGCCGTTATTCCCATTTCTTCTTCAATATTGTGAATTGCAGAGGTAAGGCTCGGCTGTGCTATAAATAACTTTTCAGCCGCCTCCGTTATATTGCCACACTCCGCTACCGTTACTATGTATTTTAATTGTTGCAGTGTCATTGTATATCCCTCATTCTATACTGAATATGTTTATTATATCATATTCACGTAAAAATACAATAAGAGTCTATCATAAAGATAAACTCTTATTAAAACCATTATTTATATAATCTCATAAATACCGACGCGGCTTGTGCTCTTGTTGTACCGGCTTTAGGATTAAATTTTCCGTTTTCGTCACCGGTCATTATTCCTGCACAATATGCCCACTTAACAGAATCAATCGCATAATCCGCAATATCTTTTACATCAGAATATGTAATTTCATCACTGTCTGAATTATATCCCTTAGTTTTTGCATAGCGATATAATACAGCCGCCATTTGTTCACGAGTTATATCACTGTTAGGATCAAATTCCGTTTCTGTTTTACCGCTTATAATATCATTGTTATAAGCCCATAAAACAGCTTTAGCATACCAAGCATCATCAGCTACATCACTGAAATTCAATTCACCGTCTACTGTCGGTTCATTTTCTATACGATACAATGCCGAAACGAACATTGCACGGGTTAATGTAATGTCAGGAGCGAATTCACTGTCGCTTACACCTGTCATAAAGCCTTTGTCATACGCATACTTGACAGCTTGATAGAACCACATATTTTCCGTTACATCAGTAAACCACACTGTTTGAGTAGTATCTTTTTCAAGTGCAGTCGTAGGTATAACAGTAGGTGTTGTAGTCGGTTTAGCTGTTGATGTACTGCCACCCGAACCGGAACCACCGCTTTGAGGCTGTTTTGTGGCAGTCGGAGTGGCTGACGGAGTCGGTTTAGGCGTTGAATCTGTATCTTTTGCGTCTAACCATCTATTATAAAGTGAACCGTCACCTGTTTTATCCGATTCACTCCAATCGGCAACTTCTTGACGGTAATCGTCAACGTAATGCCATATGATTTCTTCATCACCAGTCAATTTATACTCATTTAATCCCAATGAAGGGTGACTGCCGTTTACAGTATACATCCAACCGGAATATTTACCGTTTGTAAATTCACCAAGCCAATATCCTTCCGGTGATTGGATTGTACTGATATATCCGTTTTCCCAACCACGATATTTTAAGCCGTTATCGTCAAGTGCTTGTTTGAATACATCTCCCACTGTACTTCCTAATTTCACTTCATACTCTTTTTCAGGAATCCATGTTTGGTATGTATTCTTCGTATCTTTTGTCAAGACAAAGTCACTTCCGAGATTTTCTTCACCGATAAGTCTGAAACTTACATTTATCTTTTCAACATCATCAGGATTTTCTTCTACATTCATCAATACAGCCGCATATGTATACGGACTTGATTTTGCATACAGATATGCCTGACCTATTCCATGTCCGACTGCAACACCGTTTTCTATTGAAACAACGTTTTCGTCACTGCTCTTTACTTCTGAATTTGACGAAACATTTGCAGTACCGTTTACAATTATATCGCTGTTATCTACTTGCAAATCAACGGTTTCGGCAGAATATTCGTCTAATTCTGCTTTTGTGATTGCAGTGATACCGTCAATATCACCTTTACAGCTGTCGTTTGCATTATTTTTATCGTCACTCAACCAATAATTTTCGCAAACAACGCTGTTTATATCATAGTTAGAATTAACATCACCTAAAATACCGTATTCGCTCTTTCCGCCATTGTAATTATATCTTGTATAACACTTACCGCTTTCGTCTTGATAATAGCCGCAGATACCTGCTGACGTTTTAGCTGTTACTGTTCCATAGTTATTTGAGAAATCAACAGCCGATTCGCCTAACACTGTCGAACTGTAATTACGTCCGACAATACCGCCGGCATAGTTTTCACCGTTTACATCACCTGTATTTTCGCAGAAATATACCAAGCCGTTTATAAGTTCACCGACTATACCACCGCCGTATGAACCTTGTGCTGTGATATTACCGCTGTTTTGACAATTTTTGATACCGCTTTTTTTATAACAACCTGACGCACGTCCTGCGATACCGCCTGTCATACTTCCCGACACTTCTGCTGTATTACTACAATTTTCTATTTTACCGCCACTATAATTTTCAGCTACAATTCCTCCAACGTCATATTTACCGCTTATTGCACCGTTATTGACACATTCGGAAATTTCTCCGTTTACGGATAAATCCGCATAGTCGTCAATAAACAACAGTGCCTGACCTTTGCCGTTTCTGTTTTCTATCGTAATACCGCCGACATTACCGCTGTTCGATAAGTTACCGTTATTCTCAGATTTTCTTACAGTACCGTAATTTTCGCCGACTATTCCCGCTTTACTGTATCCGGCAGACGTCATATTGCTGTTATTCACACAACCTGTCACAAGCCCGTAGTTTTCGCCGGCTATTCCTGCAAGATATGTTACGTTTGAGGCGGTAAATCCGAAATCAGCACTGTTTGTACAATTTTCTATTGTACCGAGATTTATTCCGGCTAAAGCTGCAATTTTTCTTACGTTATTATGAGCTGTCAATCTGTTAGTGGAATCTATATTAAGATTTTTAACAACACCATTCTTACCTATATATGAGAACAATCCGAAATAATTGTTTTCGGCATACAGAATCGCGTTCTTTACAGAAAAACCGTTTCCGTCAAACACGCCTTCAAATGCACGATTCTTCTCGGACTCCCACCATTCTCCGTTATCGTTTGACTTTAATCCATCCCAATAACCGATTGAACTAAATTCCTTGTTATCGCTTAAATCAATATCGCTTGAAAGTTTAAAATATACACCTTTATATGAATTTCCGTCCGCAACACTTTCCGAAAGACTGTTCATATCTTCCAACGATTTTATAATATACGGTTCTTCTTCCGTACCTTTACCGCTCCATTTAGGTTCTGAAACTTTTACGGAAACAGTGCTTGATATTCCGCCAATTTCACATTTAACAGTTATATCCTTTTGATTTTCAAGCTTAGTTGAATCTATAATTACACTTGCATTTAGTATCCCTACACCGTTTGTAATTGTAATATCGCCGTTTTGCTCAACTGTAACGGCACTGTTGTCACTGCTCCATTTTGCAGTTATATTTTTGTTTAAATTCTTACCGTATATCTTTGCTGTAAATGTATGAGAAGTATCTGTTTCAAGACTTTCGCCCGATGATACAAGATTCACCGAAATAATTTTGCTTTCCTTGTATTCGTTATTAAGTACAGGATATTTACTTCCAACATAAAATATCGGTGCTACTTCTACTGTTTTGCCGTCAACTTCTTGTTCTTTAACATACCACAAATCATACGCAAATGCGTCGCTTTGCATATATTCGTCTGTTTTGCCTGTGGCAATATTCGTATTTGTTGATGCGTTTTCGCCATACGGCATTTTATCGCCGATAATTCTGTAATATAAATTTTCTGCCGATACACCGTTTGTAAATGCTCCGAATAATGTACCTGCTTTTTGTGCTTTTACTGTCCCCGTTGCGTAACAATTTATTACTTTACTGCCGCTCAAAATCTGTCCGACAAGTCCGCCGACATATTTATCTGCCACAACAGCAGCATTTGAATAGCAATTTTCTATTTTAGTGTCCCTCGCTATACCGACAATACCGCCGCCAATATCTTCACCGCTTACCAGTCCGTCTACTCCAAGCAATGTAATTTCTGCATTTGCGGTATATCCGAATAATCCGCTTACTTTTTGATTTTCGGTATTTAGTTTTACTTCATAGCCGTTACCGTTAAAATGACCCGAAAATGCTTTATCTTCCGCATTGCCTGTTGAAGTCCAATACTTTTCTGTTAAATCAATATTATTATTTAATTCAAAGTATACGTCTTTATATGATTCACCTTCATTTACATTTTTCGCAAGTAATGCAAGTTCGGACGCTGTTTTTATAACATACGGATTTTCTTTACTTCCGTTTCCGCTGTCAAATGTTTCAGCCACATTGTCTGACCATTTTCCTTGTGATGAATATGACGGTATTTTCTCTTCAATTTTAGGTGTTGAAGCAGGTGTTACTGACGGTGTAGGTTTTGTCGGTGTATCTATATCATCGGCACCGTTTACCTCCCATGCCAAAACAGGAAATTTATCCGATTTCACAAACGCACTGCCTAAAGTTTCAGCCATATCTGCAAGCTGATTTTCCGTTTTCACTTCAAGTCCTGTACCCGAATTTTCCGCATACGGCATAGGTGCGGTATCTTTAAGAAAATAGCAGTTTTTAACCGAATATCCGCTTACTGTATATCCCAGTATTCCGCCGTTGGTGTTGTTTTGCGATGAAATTTTACCGCTGTTATATGAATTTGAAATATCACAGTTGTATGATTTACCAGAAATACCACCCGAATATGCTGACGCACTTACTTCACCGCTGTTATAACAACTGTCAAGAAGTATACTGCCCTCGTAATTGTAACCGACAATACCGCCGGCATATCCGCTGGTTGCAGTTACAGAGGCTTTATTTGTACATTCTTTTACAGTTCCCGAACTGTAAGCGGAAATACCGCCAACTTCATCCTTACCTGTAATAGTTCCCTTATTCTCACACTGAGTTATAACACAGCTTGTAACCGTTTTATTAACCGCACCGTTATAACCTACTATACCGCCGACTTTGTTTTCTCCTTTTATTTCGGCATAGTTGATACAATGAGATATTAAACCGTAGTTCACGGCACATATACCTGCCGCAATTCCATATGTATCATTCGTGTTTTCTATATTTCCGTATACAGAAATATTTTTAATTACCGCATTTTCTTCCGTAACTCCGAACAGTGCCGAAAGATAGCTGTCCGAAGATATATTTATGCCCTTTATACTGTAATCTTGACCGTCAAAATTACCGTTAAAAGCATTGCCTTGGTATTTATTTGATATGTATTTATCAGATACGCCTATCGGCGTCCAATCCTTGCCTGATAGGTCTATATCATTTTTCAATACAAAATATTTGTCTGACATATCATTGCCCTTTTCTACTTCATACGAAAGCAAAGCAAGTTCTTCTGTGTTTGCAATGATATACGGATTATCTTTATCGCCGTTACCGCCGTCAAATTCTTCGGCACGATAGTCTATCCAGTAATTTGACGTATCCGTTACAATCTGCTTTTCAATTCCGTTTACCGAAATTTTAAGCGTCTTTTCGGCATTTACTTTGTCAAATGTGATGTCTATAGCTGTTTTTTCGTCTGATATGTATTGAGATAACTGAACATTTTTAAGTTCAACTGCTTTCTCGTCAACAAATGATTTTATTTCAAAATCATTTAACGTAAGATTTGTTCCTACAAGTTTTTTGTTTAACAATACAGTTATCTTACCGTTTTCGATATTAATGCTTTCAATATCAAATGTTTCGTCTTCCCCTGTCGGCGCATTGCTCCAATCAATAACAGGAAGATTATCACTGTCTGTAAATGCGTCTGACAAATCACTTGCCGAAACAGTGTCAACGGCATATACCGTTCTTATATCACCGCCGTTTTCAAGTGCCACAAGTTTAGTGCTGTCACCTATGTTATACAAGTTATTTACTGTCGTATTTTTCATTGAACCGATTAGTTGATATTCCGTATGAGTATTCACTTCACCGCTGTTGTACGCATTTTCTATCGTACCGCCAAGCTTGTAGCCCACTAATCCGCTACTGTAATTGTAACCGATTACCTTACCGGTATTATATACGTTAGTTATGTCACACGCATAGTTGCAACCGATAATACCGCCGAAATAATTACCGTCTTCAGTACCTATTTGACCGTCATTATATGCTCTGTCAATCTTTCCGCATTCGCTTACACTTATATCCTTGCCAACAATTCCACCTACCGCAACTCCTCTTAAATAACTGTACATATCGTCATCTTTAAAAGGTGCAGATACATTTCCGTGGTTTGCGGCATATGTAATGTCGCCGTATGCAAGCTGACCGACAATTCCGCCTGCCTCTGCAAAGCTCTTGGAAGTAGCTGTAACCGTTCCGTTATTTGTAACATTTATAAGATTTCCGCTTACTCTGTTACTTCCCTTAAATTGAGCTCCAAGCTGACCTGTTATACCGCCCACATAAGCAAGACCTGTTATATCGGCGTTGTTTGTACAATTTATAATCAATCCGGCATTTATACCGGCGATTCCGCCGATATATTTTGCCGCATTAATGTATTCATTACCCTCAGCCTGTGCGTTTATTTGTCCGTTTACCGTAACATTTCTGACAGTTCCTTCTTTTCCTATAATTCCGAAAAGACCTTGACAATAAGTTTCGTAATGATTGTCGCCTTGCTTATTGTACTTTTTGGTTTCTATGAAAAGTCCGGAAATGCTGTGACCTTTTCCGTCAAATATACCGTTATATGCGGTGTCGTCATCTATACCGTAACCGTTATTATTGATATAATTATATCCGTTACCGATTGGTGTCCAATTTTGGTTTTCCAAGTCAATATCACTGTTTAATACTGCATTTGCTGTTCTGTCACCACCGTTTACTTTTTCGGCAAACCAAACCAAATCTTCCGCACTTTCAATCTGATAAGCACCGTTTATAAGTTTCGGTTCATCAATTGCAAATGCAGTGAAATTTACAGGTACAAAACTCGCAAGCATACATAAAGACAACAATATACTTGTAAATTTATTTTTTACGCTCATTTTTTTCTCCAATCTTTATACTATTTTATACTTAAATCAAGAGTATTTGAAATAGGTGCCAATGATGATATATTTCCGTTCCATGTTAAAATCTTGATTGTATATTCATCAGCTGAATCGGCAGATATTTCTTTAAATTCAACTTGATTTTCATTACCGGGCTTTAAAGAAATTTCTTTAGGTTTTATTCCTATCAATTTGCCGTTTGAATCATATACGGCAGCCATAACACTTACTTTCTGTTCTTCTGTAAGATTACTGTTAAGTTTTACCGTTAATGTACCTGTTAGTTTTCCGTTTTCAACTTTTAATGTGTTTTGTTCTGTTGCAGATTGTACAGGTAAAGGTGTTGAAGTTACTGTTGGTGTCACTGTTGGCTCTGCTGTTGCCATTGGTGTTGCTGTCGGTGTCGCTGTTGGTGTCGCTGTTGGTGTTGCCATTGGTGTTGCTGTCGGTGTCGCTGTTGGTGTCGCTGTTGGTGCCGCTGTTGGTGTTGCCGTCGGTGTCGCTGTTGGTGTTGCTGTTGGTGTCGCTGTTGGTGTTGCTGTTGGTGTTGCCGTCGGTGTCGCTGTTGGTGTTGTTTTCGGTTCTTCGCTCGGTACCAATGCGTTAATCAGATTATCTTCAAGTTCTGTTTGCATATTTTCATCAAAGAAATTCTCTAAAGCCGCTTGATATGCCGATTCTGCTTTTTTAGCGGTCTTTGGATCAGTTGCCAATGTTTCATAATAATCTGCTACCGCACCTACAAGCACGTCCTCAGCCGGTGATGTTAGATCTGAATTCCATCCGCCTTCATTAAAAACTAATCTTAAAACATCTCCTCTTACGAGGCTAGCCGACTCATAGGTGTATGAACTCAATCCGTTACCCATAGCATCATTATATAATGCTGACGGATAATCAAACGAAACTTCTTTGACGGAATTATCTATTTTAAAATCACTGAAAAATCCACTGCTGTTTGTATACTCCAATAGTGTAGTTGTAGGAGTCCAATCACTCATACACTCACCGTTATTCATATAATAATCAAGTACATATCCTATTGCGTCTGCTGCACTCTTAAATTCACTTCCAAAAGTTTTAAATTCTCCGCTGTAATCATAAAATCCGTTTGTATAAATCTTAATCGGGGTCATATATATCTCTTTTGTAGTGTCTTCAGCAAAGTGTTCAATATCAAAATAGAAATAATCTCCCGCTCCGTCTGTATCAGCCTGTACAACAAACGTTACAACACTGAATAACATCGCTACTGCTACAATTAAACTTAAAAATTTTTTCTTCATTAGTCTTTCACCTCATGTTTTATTTTTGACTTATTCTATAAGTCCGTATTTTATTTTAATTCTCTCAAGCTTTTCGAGCATAGGCTCTGCGGCAAAAAAGAGAAAGAACACTGTTGATACTGCGTGAATAAAATCAAACGGCATTCCCATTACGTATGATGACAGCACCATATTTATATTTATATTCGACTGCCACATTATAACAGACGCAGGATTCATTATTCCTCCGTATATAACAAATGTTGCTACAAAACCAAACACGCACATATCTGTTTTTGTCTTGCGTAAAATGCCTTTTTGAAACATTATTCCCGCTAAGAAACCTATAATTCCGAATGAAAACATTTGCCATGGTGTCCACGGTCCTTGCCCGAAAAAGAAATTCGATACAAATGCCGTAATTGCTCCGACAAGAAATCCTGTTTCACCGCCGAATGCCACACCCGAAATTATCACTATTGCCGCAACAGGCTTGAACTGCGGCAGCATAAAAAACGCAGTACGTCCCGCTACGCCTATTGCACACAATGCACTTATTATAACCAATTCCCTTGCTTTAGGTTTGCGGTTTTCAAACGCAAATCCCAAAGGAATCATCGTTTCCAATATAATAAGCAAGCTTATAAAATAATATTTTTTATCGCCGAGATAATATATCCCGATAAAAATTGTAAGCGGAATAAGAAATAATATTAACAATGTTGCTATTTTTGTTCTTTTTGATATTTTTCTTTTGTTCTTTTCGTTCTGTATTAATTCTTTTCCGAGTTTTGTTCGCGGTATTAAATTAAACATTGCTACAGCAATAAATAATATACTTATCGTTTGTGCAACATAGTTCTTCCAATTATCGTAACGTCCGCAAAACAGGCATTGTGTCATCACAAATAAAATTACAAATACTATCCCTAATACAACATTGTGTACATTAAGTTTTTTATACTCTTTTTTGCCCTGCTTTATAACCGTTTTCTTTGGCAGTATATAATTCAGCTCATCATTCGTTTCAGTTAAATCTTCTGCTTCACCCCCCAATGCTCTTATTATGTCTTTGTCTAATACAGCATTTTCGATTATACCGTCAGCCATACGTTTTGCCGAAGTGGTATAAAAATTATTTTCCGCAAAGAACTTTCTCGGAGGAGCTTCACTGACAATCTTACCGTCAAAAAACATCGCACATATATCAGCATATTCAGCACAAAATTCTATGTCATGTGTTACCATTAACACAGTCATACCGTTCTTTTGCAAACTTTTGAGTATCGTTGCAAGTTTTCGTTTAAAGCAAGCGTCAAGTCCCTTTGTCGGTTCATCAAGCACCAACAAATCAGGTTTTCTCAAAAGCATTTTTGCAAGTGCCACTCTCTGCTGTTCACCACCTGACAAATCGTAAGGGTGATTTTCAAGTAAATTATCAAGTTCACAAAGTTTTATTACATACTCAATCTCATTTTTCCTTTTTTCTTTTTCCACATCAAATACCGCGTCATATAACTCCTCAAGTACACTTTTTTTCAAAAATAAGCTCTGTGGATTTTGCGGCATCACCGCCACTTTGGTATCATCATTTATAAACACCTTACCTCTATACGGCTTATTAATCTTTGAAATAACAGACAACGCAGTACTCTTTCCGACACCGTTACCGCCTACTATCGCATAAAATTCATTTTCGTGAACTTTAAATGACAAGCCTTTTAAAATATCATCCGAATTTTTCTCATATCTAAACCATACATCTTTTAATTCTAAAATCGGTTCGGTATTAATTCTGTTTTTTTCCGACTTGAATTCAAAATGCTCGTTAATCTGTTGTTTTTCCAACCATTTATGACCGTCACGAATTGTTATAGGGCAATTACCCGAATTATTTCCCAAGGAATAATATATTTTTATCGGTGTGGGTAATGCCGCAAACATACTTTTTTGCTTTAATTCCTCACCTATTTTATACGGTGTATTTTCGGCTGTAATCTTGCCGTCTTCCATAACCACAACCTTATCGGATAAAGGAAATACTTCGCTCAAATTGTGTTCACTCAATATTATCGTCACGCCAAGTTCTGTATTAATCCTCTCAAGCATTGTAAAAAAGTCATGTGCCGATATTGGGTCTAATTGACTTGACGGCTCGTCAAGCAACAACAATGTCGGATTCATTACCATAACCGACGCTAAATTGAGAATTTGTTTTTGTCCGCCCGACAGATTGGTTACATTTTCGTAAAACCAATTTTGTATTCCGAAAAATGACGCCATCTCCGCGACTTTCGATCGAATTTCAGCCGAATTAATGCCCAAACTTTCCAATCCGAATACAAGTTCGTGCCAAACCTTATCCGTAACAATTTGATTATCAGGATTTTGCATTACAAATCCGATATTTTCGGCTTGCTCTCTGTCCGACAAATCATATATACTTTTTCCGTCAAAGTATATTTCCCCACTTGTTTTACCGTGCGGTGTTAAAATCGGTTTTAAATGTCGTAGAAGTGTCGATTTTCCACATCCGGATTTACCGCAAATCGTCACAAATTCACCTTGATTTATCGTTAAATTTATATCGTTCAATGCCGTTTTTTCGCTATTGGGATATGAAAATATTAAATTTTTGATTTTAATTTTCTCCACTTTAATTCCTCCCATATCTCAATAATTATCGGCATTATACAAATCATAATATACGATATAAAAATGCTTGTGCTGTAAAACGACATATCCGTACCACGCATAGACGGAAAATATCTGTAATTAATTTTCCCAAGCAAAGCACCTATCAAAAAATATGTAATCATAACCGCCAAATAAATTAAAGCAGTTACATCTCTTTTGTCAAATACAGAATTTGAGTAAGCCGTTCTGCCTGTCAAACCGTAACCGCGACTTTTCATACTGTCGGAAGTATCTATTGCATTTTCCAAACTCCATGTTATAACCGCCGACAAAATTCTTATACTGTTTTTAACTCTTGCAAATACAGACCCCTCTGACGTATCTCTCCCCATACTTTTCTGTGCATTTGAAACTTCTTGTAACTGTTCTTTAAATTTCGGAACAAATCTGAATGTCATAGACAATATCAGCGAAAGTGACGGAATTATTCGTCCAAAAAGATAGATAAACTTATCACTTGTCATAATTTTATTAAAACAAGAAAACCAACAAATGACCGTTGCAACCATACTTGCCGCGACAATTCCGTATAGTATGGATTCCAACGTCAACGGATTTCCGCTCGGTAAATATGCAATTACAGTTACACCCTCGTGATTGAACGCAGGATTTATCAGTGCTGAAATCAACATAAGCGGTAATAACATCGCAATAAATTTCAACGCTTTTTTACCGTTTAAAATTATCGAATACATCACACTGCACAAAAGCGATGTCACAAGGCATATAGGATGTACGAATATCATTGAAAACACAATTACAGCTGTAAAATATATAAAATTAATCAACGGATGATATTTTGCAAATTCATTCATTATCTGTCTTATCTCCTATTCTCCGCCTGTTGCGGAATATCCGCCGACATCTATTCCTAGGTTGCAAGTATATACCCATTCGACTTTATCGCCTTGTTTCAGCTGGTAACGCGAACAGCCGTAATTTGGGAACCAGTCATTTACTTTATACATCCACCCCGATAATTCACCGCAGTCAAACTCATACAAATTGCCTATTCCCTCGATATATGCACTGTTATACATAGGAGTATTTTCAAATTCCATATGTATTTTGCTGTTTTTCATTTCGCGTTGCAATAGGTCAAATACACTTTCGCCGTCATAAAATTCAACTGTCTGTTCTTTAAATATAACTCCGTCCGACGGCACTAATTCCCACTTTTCTTTATCAAGCCACGACATATTGTCGAGTATCGTATCACATCGTACCGCCAACGTGCACGTCAGTTCTTTGCTCTCTATTACTGCATCTTGCGGTTCGACAGGTACAGGTTTTCCCTCAGGTACAGGTTCTGTTTTATATTCGTCTGTCCCTGTTGTTTCGTCAATATTCATTCCGTTGTTTTCGGAATATTCCAAATCGGGAGTATATATTTCTTCGTATGGTTCCCCTGCAATCTCTTCGGCTAATTCTATTTTTTTCTCTGCCGTCATTGGTTTGTCGGCTGTAGGCTTGTTTTGAATTTTTTCTGAGTTTTCGGTTGTCGGAGATGATGTGTGCGAAATTGTTGGTTCTACAGTCGGTGTAGGACTTTCATCATTGTCATATACTTCATCAATTACAACCCTTTCCGTTGCTTTCGGCGTCGGCTCAATATTCCAACCGCGCAGTGACGGTGCATCTCCGCCCCACCAAAACGCAAATACCAATACAGCAATAATTATACTTCCTATAATTATGTGCTTTTTATATTTTTTCATTCAATATCTCCTGAAAATTATTACTTTCTAAGCAAAATCAAATTCATCATTACAAACTGTAAACTGTTTTTTATAACATTAATTTCATTTTGTGATATATTACTGACATCGCTCATATCATAAAGCGAATTATCGCCGTTCATAAATCGTTTTAGCGACACCAAACTGTAAAAACATTGTTCTGTCGCCATTTGATTTGAACCGCCACCGTCATATGTGTGTTTAAAACCGTTGCCTATTGTATAGAACGACATTAAATTATCTGCTAAATTCTTGCCATTCTTTTCAAAGCGTTCATCAAAAGGTGATATTCCGAGTTCACAAAGTGCAACAATTACTTGTGCACAGCTTTCAGAATTTTCCGTACCCCAACTTGAATATCCTCCGTTTTCATTTTGACTTACCGATAAAAATGAAATTGCCTTGTCCACACAATTTGATACTTCGGAATTATCCGTGTAATTTGAAAGTGCTTGCAGAGCCATTGCCGTGACATCAATATCACTCTCTCCACTGCCCAAAAGCGACCAACCTCCGTCATCAAGCTGACTGTTTATAATCTTTTCAACATACATTTCTCTTGTTGCATGAATTTGTGCGTCGGCATTGTACGGCATATCATACTGTCCGCAGTCAATTGCAATCAGTGCCCATATTGCACCGTTTATACCTTGCCAAGTAGTTTTTTCAAAATCTCCTAAAGGAAGTAATAAATTATATCCACCGACATTTTTAGGGTCTTTTCCGATTGATGTGAGTGCAATTATAACTCTTGAATATTCGGTATATTTTTTGTTATGCAATACACCGCCACATTTTTTTACATAATTTACAACATTATTGTAATAATTCTCATAATAGCCGACAGGTATATCACCGCAATTTCTGCTCAGTCCTGTTATCAGCCACTCACCGCCTATTGATGATACGGTAAGAGTTTGCGAATTATCATATAAATATTTTTCCGTATCACTTATGACGCTGTTTATATCGTCAATACTTACCGCAAAAGCATTTACAGATGAAATCAAAATAAAGGATAAAATTAAAGATATTATTTTTTTCATTAATACGCTCCGTTTCTGTAAAATCAAATAAAAAAGCTGTGATAATTTTTTCAAATTATCACAGCAGAGTTTTCCTGTGTATATCACATATCGACACGCAAACAACACGCTTAATACATTTATTAAGCGTACGATACTACTGCTCCTATATTGACAATATCAATAAGTACGGAGCAGTATCAAAGCAGGTCTTCTGACTCGTATTATATAAAGCAAGCTTAACATTTTTATATTTGCCTTCTCAGTTTCCCAATGACTGACTTTCATCAAAAAATATAAAAACTTCAATACATACAGCGACTGTTATCGTTCGGGATTCTCACCCGATTCCCTTTTCACCGACTATACCCATACAATATAGCCGACACTTTGTGTGATTATTCATTTTTTAGTATTATATCATCAAAAATATGTACCGTCAATGTGCTATATTACTAAAGTTACACTTGACATTCCTATATTTTATCCCTTATAACACAAAAAATGCGACACCTAAAAGCATCGCATTTTTGAATTACATTATGAATTTTGTTTTGTATAGTTAAGAAGTCCGCCTGCGTAAAGCATTTCTTTTTGACGGTCTGACAAATCTGCATTAACCTCAAAATCAAAGCCTTTTGTTACGTTTGTCACCTTAATAACTTTACCGTTAGCAATTTGCTTACCGATATTTTCAATCTTCAATTCGTCCATTTGGTCAATCTTATCGTAATCCGATTCATTTGCAAATGTTAGTGGCACGATACCGGCATTAATAAGATTAGCCATATGAATTCTCGCAAATGACTTAACTATAACTGCCTTAACACCCAAATACAACGGTGCAAGTGCAGCGTGTTCTCTTGAAGAACCCTGTCCGTAGTTTGAACCGCCGACGATTATACTCTTACCAAGTTCAAGCGCTCTGTCGTGGAACTTTTCGTCACATACAGCGAAACAGAATTCCGAAATCTTAGGAATATTTGAACGCAACGGCAAAATCTTTGCACCGGCAGGCATAATATGGTCTGTTGTGATATTATCGCCGACCTTTAGCGAGCATTTTGCGTCTATTGTTTCAGCCAAAGGCTCTGATACAGGGAAAGGCTTAATATTAGGACCTCTAAGCACTTCAATACTGTCCATATCCTTTTCATCTGCCGGAGGAACTATCATATTATCGTTTATTGTGAACTTTTCAGGTAATGTTATATCCGCCGCGTCACCAAGTGTTCTTGGATCTGTAAATACACCCGTAAGAGCTGAAATAGCAGCTGTTTCAGGTGATACAAGATAAATCTGACCGTCTTTTGTACCGCTTCTGCCTTCAAAGTTTCTGTTAAATGTTCTTAGTGAAATACCCTTTGAATTAGGTGACTGTCCCATACCTATACAAGGACCGCAAGCACTTTCCAGTATTCTTGCACCTGCGTCAATCATAATAGCCAAAGCACCGTTATTTGCAAGCATATTCAAAACCTGCTTTGAACCCGGAGCGATTGCAAGAGAAACATCAGGATTAACAGTCTTACCTTTTAGAATATGTGCAACTTTCATCATATCAAGAAGTGATGAATTTGTACATGAACCGATACAAACTTGGTCAATCTTCATACCGCTAAGTTCGCTTACCGACTTAACATTATCAGGTGAATGAGGGCAAGCTGCAAGCGGTTCAAGTTTGCTAAGGTCTATATTAACTTCTTCGTCATATACAGCGTCTGCGTCTGCACATAGAGGTGTGTATGCCTCTTCTCTGTCTTGTGCTTTCAAGAATTCATGTGTTATTTCGTCTGATGGGAATATTGATGTTGTTGCACCAAGTTCCGCACCCATATTTGTAATAGTTGCTCTTTCGGGAACTGACAAAGTTTTAACACCTTCACCGCAGTATTCGATAACTTTGCCTACACCGCCCTTAACAGAAAGACGCTTTAGAACTTCCAAAATTACATCTTTTGCGGCAACCCACGGTTGAAGTTTGCCTGTAAGATTTACCTTAACGACTTTCGGACAAGTAATATAATATGTACCTCCGCCCATTGCAACAGCAACGTCCATACCGCCTGCGCCTATGGCAATCATTCCTATACCGCCACCTGTCGGTGTATGACTGTCCGAACCGATAAGTGTTTTACCCGGAATACCGAAACGCTCAAGATGTACTTGGTGACAAATACCGTTACCCGGTCTTGAGAAGTAAATTCCGTGTTTTTTACAGACACTGCCGATAAATCTATGGTCATCAGCATTTTCAAAACCATTCTGCAATGTATTATGGTCAATATATGCAACAGAACGCTCTGTTTTTACTCTTGGCACACCCATAGCCTCAAACTCAAGATATGCCATTGTACCTGTTGCGTCCTGTGTAAGGGTCTGGTCAATTCTAATTCCGATTTCACTGCCTTTTACCATCTCACCTTCAACAAGATGTGCAGACAGTATTTTTTCTGTTAATGTTTGTCCCATAACAACTTCCTCCGTAAACTCATTTTTCTATACTATTTTAATACAAATCCTATGTATTTGTCAAGTCATACACACCTTTTATTTAAAACCGCATATTATAAAGCGGAGGTGTTTTAGATATGACGGATATATGTTTTATTGCATTGTTTACTGTGTTTTGTACTATGGGAATATACTTCTTTGTAAAAGAAATTACATCGGCACTTTTGAAAAACCATATTAAAACGAAAATTCTTCTTGAAGTACATAATTCCGATATTGATATTGAAGGTCAGATACGTTCGATTATTTCGGCAAATCCCGAAAGTGATATATTGGTAAGCGATAAAAGTGAGAATGACGAAATAGGTATGATTCTTCATAAAATGTCCGCTGATAATTCGTGTATAATTTTAGACAACGTTAAAAGCTCCCAAAAATAAATTTTGGGAGCTTTTTAAATTATTTATCTTCGTTTTTTGCTATTTCTTTTATTGATGTTACAAGTCCTGCAAGTCCTTGTATTTCCGACGGTATAATTATCTTTGTAGCCTTGCCGTCAGCGGCTTTTTCAAAACTTTCAAGTGCCTTTATTGCAATATACGGTTCACTCGGCTTTGAATCGTTAATTCTTCTGATACCTTCGGCAACGGCTGTCTGTACTGCGATAATTGCTTCAGCCTCACCTTCCGCCTCTTTAATAGCGGCTTGTTTTTTAGCCTCTGCACGAAGTATTGCAGACTCTTTTTCACCCTCTGCCAAAAGAATTGCAGACTTCTTTTCACCCTCTGCACGAAGTATTGATTCACGTCTTTCTCTTTCGGCTTTCATCTGACGTTCCATTGCGTCTTGAATTTCAGCAGGAGGCATAATGTTTTTAAGTTCAACTCTGTTAATCTTAATACCCCATGGGTCAGTTGCCTCGTCAAGAATTGCACGCATTTTTGTATTTACAGTATCACGTGATGTCAATGTTTCATCAAGTTCAAGATCACCTATAATATTTCTTAATGTTGTTGCAGTAAGATTTTCAATAGCCATCATAGGTCTTTCAACACCATATGCAAACAATTTAGGATCTGTTATTTGATAATAAACAACCGTATCAATCTGCATTGTTACGTTATCCTTTGTTATAACAGGTTGCGGCGGAAAGTCAACAACGTGTTCCTTCAAATTAACTTTCTTTGCAATTCGGTCTATAAACGGCAATTTAAAATGAAGTCCGACACCCCATGTTGCATAGTAACCACCAAGACGTTCAATAATGTATGAATGTGCCTGTGGAACTATTTTGATATTTGCTACAATAATCACCAATATAATGATTAATAAAAGTATAATTGCTAATGGCATTTTAATCATCCTTTCTCTTTACAATAAGTTTTACACCCTCAATTTTTTCAATAACAGCCGTTTCACCTTTGAGTACATGAGAGTTGTCTATACTTCTTACAGTCCAGACTTTTCCGTCAATTTTGCCCTCTCCCAAGCCTCTGATATTATCGACATCGCACGTTATCAAAACTTCTTTACCAACCAAACTTTGAGCATTTGTTTCAACATTTCTCGGTTTGAAAAATTTCATTGAAATCGGTCGTAAACACAGTATACAAATAAATGATACCGCAATAAACACAGCCATTTGAACATAGAAATTTACACCTGAAAATGCCGCAATCATTCCGCCTAATGCACCGATTGCAAACCAAATGCTGACAAGCTGATAAGTAACTGCCTCAAGAATAATAAACGCTATTATTCCCAAAATCCATATTACAGCCTGTTCCATAACTATAACCTCCCTCTATTTCATTATATATTAAAAGTTATAAACTTACAATAGTTTTTCAAAAATATTTTTCACATATGTTTTTCTTTTACATATTATATATTAAAAGATTACAGAGGTGGGATATATGCTTAATTGTTGTATGAGAGGTTGTTCAAAGGCAGTTGGGCTGGCGGCTTTGTCATTTTGTGCAGGTGTGATAGCGGGAGCATTTCTTCCTATGGCTATTATTGCGGTAATCGAAATGATTTTTCTTCTGCTTTTTGGGTATTTGTGTTTGTTTAAATGGTAGAAAGGAGTAGGTAAAAATGAAAATCGTTGTCGTTAAAATGCCAAAATGTCTTAGAGGTATCGTTAAAACAATTTTTAAAATGTAGTACATAGAAAAAGGAAAGCAACTTAATGCTTTCCTTTTTCAGTATTATAAATTGCTTACCCAATTTTTAATTTCTTTTTCCGATATACCGTTTACCATTTTTCCTGTTTGCCATTTTGCATTCGGGCTCAGTTTGCTCAAAACATCAACTGTCTTACCCATACCGCTGCCACCTGAAGTTGCAAACGGAACGATTGTTTTACCTGACAAGTCATAGTTTTCAACAAATGTATCTATAATTGTAGGTGCAACGTACCACCAAATTGGGAAACCGATTAATACTGTATCGTAATCTGCCATATTGTCAAGCTTGTTTGCTATTTTCGGACGTGAGTCGGGATTGCTCATTTCAACTGAACTGCGACTTGTTTTATCTCTCCAGTCAAGGTCTGCATTTGTATAAAGCATTGTAGGTTTAATTTCAAATAAATCCGCATTAGCCACTTTTGCAATTCTTTCCGCTACGCTCTTTGTAACACCGCTTGCGGAAAAATATGCTACCAATTTTTTACTCATTTTAAATTCCTCCTAATTACTTATTGAATCCGCTGTTTGTAAGCCATTTCTGTATTGTCTGTCGCTTGTGTTGTTTCGCCTGCAACACAACCTGTTATACCGCAAAATACAAGCGAGCTGTAAATTCATGTTATTATTGATATTATTCTTTTTATTGTGTTTCTCTCCTTTTAGTTTTCTTTTGGATAATGTTTATCATCAACAGGTTCAAGCCATTCATTTGATGTATTTTCACCCGGACACTCAACTGCCAAATGGCTGAACCAACTGTTTGCCTTTGCACCGTGCCAATGCTTGACTCCTGCAGGAATAGCGACTATATCGCCCGCTTTCAGGCTTTGCGGTTCTTTGCCTTCTTCTTGATACCAGCCTTCACCGTCTACACATAAAAGAAGTTGACCGCCACCGCTTGTTGCGTGGTGAACGTGCCAATTATTACGGCAACCAGGCTCAAAAGTTACATTTGCCACAAATACCGTTTCATTCGGATTTGTAAGCGGTTTTAAATAACTGTTTCCGATAAAATACTTCGCATATGCCGTATTTGCCTCACCAATACCGAACATTCCTCCGTGATTTTCAACAGTAGTATCATCGGCATACACTTCTTTTACAACACGAAATGCCGACCACGCGTTCGGCCAACCCACATAAAAAGCAAGATGTGTTAAAATCTCTGCCATTTCTGTTTTTGTAACGCCGTTTTTCTTTGCGGTCATTGCGTGGTACTGAAAAGAACTGTCGATTAGACCTTTGCTAACCAATGCTGTTACTGTAAGTATTGATCTCATTTTTAAAGACAATTTATCTTCTCGCGACCATACTTCTCCGAATAATACATCATCATTCAGTTCTGCGAATTTCGGAGCAAAATCGCCTAAACTGTCCCTACCTGCTGTTTGTTTTACCATTTTAAATTCCTCCTAATTATTATTTTTTATTTCATTCTTTAAATAATCTAAATTAGATATTTGTTTTTCTAATATATGAATTTTGTCAAGCGCTTTTTTTCGTTTTTGACTTAGAATTTTAAGACATTCCTCGTCATTTTCGCCTGACAGTATAAGCTGCATATATTCATCAATATCTTCTTTTGAAAAATCTGTTTCATACAATGTCATTATCATACTTAATCTTTTTATATCTTCATCATCATAATGCCATTCGCCCATAACTCTTTTTACGGTTTTGCAAAGTTCCATACTTTCATATTCTTTTAAAATTTTTATGGGAATACAGTATTTTTCGCTTGCCTCTTCTATTGTCATAATTTCCTCCATAAAAAATATAGATGTCTTTTATTTGACATCTATATTCTATCACTAACAAGTACATATGTAAAATACTTATATTGTATTTCAAACTATACATTCAAGGCATTTCTTAATGTGTTTTATAAAAGAATTGACAGACGGTGAAACAGTACGATTTTTTCGCCAGACTATTACAGTTCCTGTTTCAAGCATCGGTGAAAGCGGCTTAAAGCATAAATCGTCGTAATACATATCACTGTCAATACACAGTGCCAAACCTACTCCGCCTTTTACAAGCGATTCGGTATTATATATAAGGTCACAGCTTGCCACTATTTTGATATTGTCGTAGCAATCACCGAACCAATTTTCTATTTCATTTCGTACGCTTTCACGTTTTGCGAATATCAAAGGCTGACCTGCTAAATCTTTGGGAGTAATATATTCTTTTTCCGCAAGCGAACAATCTTTTCGCATTATAACTCCCCATTTTTCTTTTTGCCCCAAACGCACAAATTCATATTTACTTATATCGACAGGCTCTTTCAAAAGACCAATATCAACAGTACCGTTTTCAATTTTATCTTTAATATCGTCAGCAATTCCACTGCAAACCTCAAACATTACTTTCGGATTTTCTTTTCTGAATGATGCCGCCAACTTTGCAACTCCACTCAATACACAAGTTTCTCCGCTTCCAATGGTTATCGTTCCCATAAGCATATCGTCACTGTGTGACAAATCTTCTCTTATCTTTTCTTCTATATTTATAATTTCCTGTGCACGTTGTTTTAACAGTATTCCGTCCTCCGTAAGTGATATACTGTGTTTTCTGCGTTTAAACAACTTCACTCCGAGTTCTTCTTCCATCTGCATAAGCTGTCTTGATAAAGTAGGTTGCGTTACATTCAGTCTTTGTGCCGCTCTTGTTATATTTTCCTCTCGTGCAATCATCAAAAAATATTTTAATACTCTAAGTTCCATCGTAACCTCCGAATATTTGTTCTTTATTTTAGTTTATCACAACTATTAAACAAAGGCAATCCGAAAATTCCGAATTGCCTTTAACTTGATATTTTGTTTTACCAAATATGCACTCTGTCCTCAGGAGCAACATACATACCGTCATTTTCCTTTATGCCGAATGTATCATAAAATTCCTGGTCATTTACAATAGTACGGTTTGTACGCAATTTATCAAGGCAATGAACATTTGTTTGAGAAATATATTGCATATATTCACGGCTTGAGCTTGACGCCCATGTTCTTGCTATTGATTTATATAATGCCTCGTAATTCGGATTATCAAGGTGAGAAACTATTTCCGTTATACAAGATACCGCACCCAAATCGGCTATATTTTCGCTCAAGGTCAGCTCGCCGTTCACAGCAATTCCCGGTGCCGCCTCTTCTCCGTCATAAAAAGCTTCAACATCCTTGCAAAGTTTTGAAAATGCACTGTAATCTTCTTCTGTCCACCAGTCAGTCGCATTACCGTTCTCGTCAAATTTAGCACCGTTATTGTCAAATGCGTGTGTAATTTCATGTGCAATAATATATCCGATACCACCTAAATTTTCTTCATATGACGCGTTTACATCATATATAGGTGCTTGCAATATTCCAGCCGGAAATGTTATACTGTTTGCCAATGAGTCATACATTGCATTAACCGTATAAACAGCCATGCCCCAATCATTTTTATCTATCGGTTCGTCTTGATGTTCAATCAAATTTTTCACCTGTTCTTTGGAAATTGCGAGCATATTTTCAAAATAACTTCCGCCGTCTACAGCTGATTTAATTTCAACATCGTCCATATATGACTGAACATCTTCCGGATAACCTACATTAATTTGCATTGTATCAAGTTTTTTCAATGCCTTTTCCTTTGTGGTATCGCTCATCCATGTAAGCTTTTCAATCCTTGTTCTGTATACATCTATTACGTCACTTATCATTTTCTCAACATTTTGTTTTGCCTCTTTGCTGAAATAATTTTGAGCATATAATTCGCCAAGATAGTCATACATAATGTTTTCTATTGTTATAGTTGCTTTTTCCTCCGCGGTATAACTTCCCTCTGTTCCGTAAAACGCATTTTGGAAATCGGTTGACACTTGTGTAAATTCTTCATTTAACGTTTCGCCCCAACCCAACAATACTATAAGTTTGGCTCTTGTCTTTAAAACATCAATATTGTCTTTATTATAAAGTTCTCCGTTTTTCTCCAACAAACCAACGTCCGAAACAAGGATTTTACCGTTATACTTCAATTCCGAATCCTTTAATATTTTTGAAATATCCATATTCGGTACTGCTTTCTGCAATTCTTCCAATGTATACAGATTGTATATTTTGTCAACATCAGCATTATCCTGTGTATCAAGCATACTCTCGGCAAGCTGTTTTTCAAAATCAAAATATGCCTCTGAATGTTTTTGAGCGCTTTCTTTAGTTTCTCCGCTCAATACTAAATTTTCAGTCAAATAATCTTTGTATGCTTTTATCTGCTCCGCATTGTCCGACATATATATGTCTTTCGGCAATATCGGTGCTATCATATAAAAATCCGGTATATTTTTTGTGTTGTCCTTAAAATCAGCCGTTACCGAAAAATCACCCAATGCCGATATACAAAGCTCCTTAATCAATTCACTGTTTATTTCGTTTAAATCCTTAATTGTCTTTGCTTCATCAATTTTATCAAGATACGGTTTTATTGGAGTAATACCTGCTTTATTTCTTGATTCTGTATCTGTTATATTGTTGTATAAGTCAGCTATTTTCTGTTCTTTTGTACCTTTTGCGTGTGATTGGTTTATGATATTTGCCAGCAAATCATTTATTCGCTCTGTATTTGTATCATCTAAGCTGTATGCATTACCTGCAATCAATCTGCCGGGTTTTATTTCAAAATTGTTTAGTGCTTCTTTATTAACCGTTGCATAAAAATCGTCTTTTAAATTGCTGCCGAAAACCGCATATGTTCTTTTTATAAACAAATCCATTTGAGTGTCGGTTACATTTTCATCAGGTGAAAATACTCCCTCAGAAGTTCCTGCCACAATACCTGCGTCAAATACGTCCGCAAGTTCGGTTTCTGCCCACTTCGGTATGTCCGTAAAATCTTCTTTAGGTATTGCTATACGTTTTGTGTACTCGTTCAGTTCAGGCATTTTTCCAAAAGCACGCTTTAACATAACAAGTGCCTCTGCTCTTGTTACATTCCAATCTTCGTGAAGTTCGCCGTCCTCATATCCTTGTATAATATCCTCTTTCTTCACATTCGGATTATAATCGTCTGCTGCAATCAATAACATATCCGCAACCTGACCTCTTGTTACATATTGGTCTTTAGCCGATACGACATACATACTGCCAACAGCTATTGACAATGCCAAAAGTCCCGAAACTACCTTTTTAATTTTCATCCTTTACCACTCCGTTTTATAATTTTTAATCCAATATTCATCATCAACATTTGTCATTTTTCTTTTTAAATGCAATTTTGAAAACATCGTATATAACATTTTAACTTTTAATGACATAGTGACCTTTTCGGAAGTCTTATTTATTTTTCTTGATGTTTTATCAAGTTTTTTCAAAAGCGAATTTTTAAATTTATCGGGCATATTGTCCCAAAAATATCCCCAAACACCTTGACAGACAGAATAAGTTCTTGCGACTCCCCAATAATCCATACTGTCCTTTATATCTTTAACCGTTGCTTTTAATCCTCCGCCGCCTGCACTTGCAATTATAACGGCTTGTTTCTTAAGCATTTTAAAATCGGGACGATGAACCAACCACCTGTATCCAAAATGGTCAAGAAAACTTTTAATTTGACCGGGAATATGACCTACATAAACAGGCGAACAGAATATAATAAGACTTGAATCATCGAATGCGTCTAATATAGGTTTCAAATATTTATATCCACCGCACTTTTCCTCGTCGCCTTTTATACACGCATAACATCCGCAACATATATGCGGCATATCCTCCGGCAAAGTAAATTCATAAACTTTATCAACATTTTCCAGCTTAGATATAAGATATTCAGCCGAATTATATGTAGTGCTGTTTTTTCGTTTATTGGAACGAATAAGTGTTATATTCATATTTTCCTCCGCAAAATTATTATATTATTTTATTCGGATAATCGGGAATAACAAGTGCGGCAATGATGTATGCCAAAATTCCTGTTCCAAAGAAAACTACAAGCACAACCCAAATTAATCTCACTATCGTTGAATCAATCCCAAAATATTCCGCTATTCCTCCGCAAACACCGCAGAGTTTTCTGTCAACATCAGATTTGTATAACTTTTTCATAATAATCACCCTCCGTTAATTATATTTTCCCCAAAACAAATAATTTGTTGATTGTAAAATCTTTACTTCATTATATATGTTTATTTTTTTAATGTAAATAGATTATAAAAAAAATTTATAATTATTTTTGAATTTTAATGTTTTTTTAAGGTTTCTGTCTTATACTTCAATTATGGAAACGAAATAAAGGAGGAATTCAAAATGTTAAAGAAAAAAACTACAACTCTATTAATTACAGTGGCTTTGCTTACTTCGGTAATGCCTGCGGCATTTGCCGATACTACGGAACAGCCACCGCAAATGCCGACACAGTCACAGGGCAAACAGCCACCTGCAAAACCTGACGGAGCTCAATCCGACGGTGAGCAACCACCGCAAATGCCTAACGGCGAACAACCGCAAGGTGATATGAATGTATCAATTCCGTTCACCGATGTTGCAAGCGATGCTTGGTATTATAATGTAGTATCCCAAGCATACGGAAAAGGACTTATTTCCGGTATGAGTGATACAGAATTTTCACCTGATAGCTCCGTTACGGGTGCTCAGCTTATTATGATGCTTTACAGAGCAGACGATAATACAGTCAGCGAACAGACAAGCGGTAATTGGTATGACGAAGCAGTAGATTGGGCTAAAGAAAAATCAATCATCTCCGACAACAACGGTTGGACTTTTGACGCAAATGCCGATTTAACACGTGAACAAATGATGGTATTGTTATACAATTATTTGCAATACAAAGGTAACGTTTTATCGGCTTTAGACGATTTATCTTCATATGCTGACAGTTCTGAAATTTCAGCTTATGCCGAAAATGCAGTAAAAGCACTTGTAGGTAAAGGAATTATCAAGGGTGACGGCGAAACATTAAGACCACTTTCATCACTTACCCGTGCGGAAACAGCCGTAATTTTAATTAACGCAGTTGATTCCGTCAATCCGAGTGCTAATCAAGGTGGTATGCAACCACCGAGCAGTAATATGCCGGGCGGATTTGGCGGTTCGGATACAGTAACACAAGGCACATCTGCTACAACAATCACTGAGGGCGGAACATATTCATCAACATCATATTCTTCAACAGGTGATGACGAAAACGCACTTCGTATTGACGGTGCAACAGTTACACTTGATTCTGTAACAGTCGACAAGTCGGCAGGTTCTTCGTCAAATACAGAGGACGGCGATTTCTACGGTCAAAATGTCGCATTGCTTGCAACAAACGGTGCTAATGTTACAATTAAGAATGCAACAGTAAACTCATCTGCACAAAACGGTAACGGTATCTTCAGTTACGGCACAGGCACAACTGTAAACGTATCCGATTCAACTATTACAACAACTGCCGATAATTCCGGAGGTATTCAGACAACAGGCGGCGGTACAACAAATGCTGCAAACCTAACTGTAAACACAAGCGGCAACTCTGCCGCAGCAATTCGTTCGGACAGAGGCGGCGGTACAGTGGTTGTTGACAAGGGTACTTATACTTCAAACGGTTACAACTCCCCTGCCGTATATTCAACAGCCGACGTAACTGTTTCAAATGCCACTCTTACCGCAAACAATTCTGAGTCACTTGTAATTGAGGGTAAAAACTCAATCAAGCTTAATAATTGTGACGTATCGGGCAATATGAGTTCTACGGAAGGCAGCAGTTCTGACGAAAACGTACACAACGTTATGATTTATCAATCAATGTCAGGTGACGCAGAAGTCGGAACATCTGAATTTGATATGACAGGCGGTTCTCTGACAGGTAATAACGGAGATATGTTCTATATTACAAATACTCACTCAATCATCAATTTGTCAAACGTTGATATTACCAACAAAGACGCTGACGCTTATTTAATGCGTGTTACAGGTAACAGCGCTGCAAGAGGTTGGGGCAAAGCAGGTGCAAACGGCGCACAAGTTGAATTTACTGCGTCAAATCAAACGCTTAACGGCGATATTGCAGTAGATACCGTTTCCACTCTTAATATGACTCTTACAGATTCATCTGATTTTACAGGTACAATAAACATCATTGACAACGCACAAAACGGCACTGCTGTTGATAATAATGCAGTTGTTACAATCGACTCCGACAGTACTTGGACTTTGACAGGCGACTGTACTGTAACAAGTCTTGAAAACAACGGTACAATAAACTTCAACGGTCACACAATAACCCTTGCAGACGGTACTGTTTTAAGTAAATAAACACATACAAAAAAATAAGCCTTGAAAGTACAGACATAGCCTTGAATTATCAGCATAAAATTGTCCAAGAATATGTTTTCGAACCCCCGGCTAAAAAATGATGTTTTTGTGGGTTTACAGCCACTTTGGAATGGCAATTCCGAAGTTAAAATCTATGCTGTTGCATAAATTTTGCATGATAAAACTCCGATGTAAATTGAAGTGAACCCCAAAATTTAGACAAAATTAAATATTAACTTGCTTGTGAATGAG